>Ga0153915_10000001_pt1 | contig 539199 bp, 500 predicted proteins | sample Opewatmetagenome_2_FD_107003 | JGI IMG/M metagenome (GOLD analysis project Ga0153915, IMG submission 107003) | Freshwater wetland microbial communities from Ohio, USA - Open water 3 Core 3 Depth 3 metaG | ecosystem: Environmental > Aquatic > Freshwater > Wetlands | place: USA: Ohio, Lake... | reverse complement strand
GGACATGGAGTTCATGGGCCCCGTGCGCATCAAGGACGTCGAGGAGGCTCAGCAGAAGATCGTCTCGATCATCCGCCACCTCGAGGACACGGGCGAGATCATCATCAGCCGCGGCGAAGGCGATGAACTCGTGCAATAATATCGAGTTCACCGCAAGGCGTATCCTCGCCGGCGACGAGCTGGTGCAATAATAAGAAGCTTCACGCGCAGAGGGGAATTATGTTAGCTATAGATGAGGACTTAATCGAAGCATGCTGGAATGGGAATATGGATTTATGCCTATCGCTTATTCAAAAAGGCGCGAGAATTAATTGCGAAGAAGAGGAATGGGGCTACACCCCCCTGATACAGGCGATAGCTGGCCATCATTTTGCTATTGCTGAATGGTTGATGAATCATGGGGCTGATGTAAACGTAAAAACCAGAAACGGCGATACTCCAATAAAGGATTTATGTATCAGAAATGGAGACGACCCGTGGGATGGAAGGAAAGTCGCCGAAATGGTAATCGAGAAGCTAAACGATAAAGAGTCGCGCTTAAGCGAGATTTTGACGAAAGAATCGTATAACAGAGAAATTTGCGAATGGCTTATCAGCAAAGGAGCCGATGTCGATGCCGTCGACAATCACTTGAACACCCCGCTAATTAAAGCGTCGCGCAACGGGGATCGACAAATCGCCGAATTGCTCATCTCGAAAGACGCAAAGATAGATCACCGTAATGAAGACGGACAAAACGCCCTAATATTTGCTTCAGAGAGAGGACATAAAGAAATCGTCGAGCTCCTATTGAACAATGGAGCCAATATCAAAGCCAAAGACAACAAGGGCAAAACCGCAATGAATTACGCCCGCGAGAAGGGCTTTATTGAAATTGAAGAAATTTTGAAAAGTAAGAGAGTGTCCCTAATCTCGAAACTATCCCGGCATTTTGGCGCTACAAGAATTCCCGGATAACGCAACACGCTTTCTATGCCCTTAGCAGACTCGCGATCGCGCGAGCCGCCGCTTTATCCTTTTCCTGATACATTGAAACGATGTTTTTCTCGGCGATGGATAAAGCCGTTTTGTTGTCTTCGGTAGCGATACTGCGATCCGCTCCATTCTTAAGTAATTCTTTAACCAGATCGACATTCAGCTTTATCGACGCGAACACCAGCGGGGTGTAGGATTCCCTTGTTGTCGAATTAACATCGGCTCCTTTTGCGATGATCAGCCTATTGAACTCGAGCGCGTTATCCATCTGAGATGCAAGGATGATGGGATTTCTATCGTACTCATCTTTTTGATTCACGTCGGCGCCGCTGTTGACCAAAAACTCGGCCATGTCAAGTTCGTTGCGCATCAATGCGGATACTACCATTGCATGTTTATCGTCATTCACGGCGGCGCCTTGCTTTACGAGAAGCGTCGCTATGGCGATTCTATTTGGGTCTTTACCGCCTATGCTTGTCTGGATCAAGAGCTCAAATAAAGGCATCTCCGGAACGATGAAGGATCCTTCGTTTTTCCTTTCATACCCATCGACTTTGACCTTAACATCGGCGCCGTTCTTTATTAGGCAATCCACGATGTCCGCATGGCCGAATTGGACGGCGTAGGCCAACGGGGTCCTGCCATAGGATATGCGGGAATTGACCTTGCATCCTTTGCCTAGCAGTTCTATTACCTTTCCTTTGTCGCCTGATTCGCACGCTTGGAACAGCAACTCTTCATTGGACATCATTCCCATAGCCTCCGTACTATTAATCCGGTATGCCGAGCGCACTTGTCAATAGACATCCTGGTTCCGCACAACTCGAGCATGCTCGCAAAGGCATACGCCAAGCCAGCCGAAGCCTCGATTGCCGATCGCGGCTGAGATCGCCGCGAGTACGGGCGGGGCGAAAACGGAAGTCGATGCGATGCCGACGTGAGGAAGAATGCGAAGGGCAAGAAATGGGCCATGTCCGCGGGTCGGAACCTCAGGGTCTGCCCGGCAGGGACTAGCGTATAGAATCGCGTGAGCGGATTCTTCGTAAGCGTCTGGGTCGTTTACTCGGGTTTTCCTAAATGATTTCTTCGATTGCTTAAGCTTGTAGACTGAATGGTCGAGGAGCATCCGGCCTCTTACCTGCCCCCGTACTCCAGCACTTCCTTCTCGAGCGCGGCCTTGTACGCGAGGAGCTCCTGGAGCAGGCCTCGCTCGCGCGCGGGCGTATCCGGGCTCTCGAGCCGCTGCATCACGACTTTACCGTAGGTCGCGAGGTCGGTCGCGCCGGCCAACGGCGGGAGCTGGAGGCGGCTCGCGCAGAACTCCCGCCAGCGAGCCGCCTCCTGCGGGCCGAGCGTCTCGGGGAAGTTCCGCGCGTAAATCCGCCGGAGCATCTGCGCAGGCCGCTCGTCCACGAAGCGCATCTTGTAGAGCGCGCTCTTCGCTTCGGCCGCCCCCTGCGAGGCGATGCGCTCGTGCGCGGCCGCGAAGGCCTCGGCGTCGCGCTCGGGGAAGAACCCGTCGGCGTAGATGCGGAGGTCGGGATCGGGGCTTTCGTCCGGGATATCGCGCATCTCGAAGACGGCGACCATCTTCTGCAGGAGGTCGCGCTCGGCCTTGATGAAGCCGAGGTGCTCCTTGCACGCGGCGACGTCCAGGCCGAGCCTCGCGGCCGCTGCGTCGCTCAACGTGCTCGTGGGCGCCAGGAAGGGGCAGCGGTTCAGCCTGATGCGGACGAGGGGGACGCGCTCGACCTCGAGCTCCGACGCCTTCGTGAAGACCCGTCGACGGATCTCCTCGACGGGCAGGCCGACGATGTCGGAGGGATCGAAGCGGAGGTCGATGGCGACGAGCTGGTTGCGGTTCTCGGGATCGATCGAGAGCGGCGCGATCAGCGTGGTGCAGCCTTTGTCCGAGGTATATGCCGCGGATGTATGCACGAGGGGCGTCCTGTCGACGAGGTCGACCAGAGGGCGCAGGGAATCGCGCGTGCGATGCGTCCAGTACCACTCGTAGAGCTTCGGCTGGCGCGATCGGACCAGTCTCGCGAGGTCGATCGTCGCCAGGACGTCGTGCATCGCGTCGTGCGCGGACTCGTGCGACACGCCGTTCGCCTTGGCGAGCGCCACGAGCGTGAAAATGGGCTTCCCGTCCTCGCCTTCCGGCCACACGAGGCCCTCGGGCCTGAGGTCGCGGGCCGCGCGCATGAGGTCGATGAGGTCCCAACGGCTGTTGCCGTTCCGCCACTCGCGCTCGTAGGGGTCGTAGAGGTTCCGGTAGAGGAGGTTGCGCACGAACTCGTCGTCGAACTGCAGCGTGTTGTAGCCGGAGCTCGTGGTGCCGCCCTCGCCCATCGCCGTGCGGAGGGCCGTCGCGAACTCGTACTCGCGGAGGCCTGCCTCGGCGGCGTATTGCGGCGTAATGCCGTGGACGAGGCAGGACAGCGGGCTCGGCAGGTAGTCGGGGGTCGGCTTGCAGTAGAGCAGGATCCTCTCGCCTGTCGCGTCGAGGCGTTCGTCGGTCCTGACGGCCGCGAACTGGGCTATGCGGTCGTAACGCGGCTCGAGGCCGAAGGTCTCGAGGTCGTACCACAGGATCGACGCGGACATGGCGGGATGATAGCACGTCGCGCCGCCTCGCGGGAGGGCCGCGGCGCCTCGCGGCCGCGCGCGCCCGAAGTGGCCGCGCCCGCGCGCCCCCGCGCGCGGCCTCCTCAGTAGCGCTTCTCGATCGTCCTTATGAGGTCGAAGAGGAGCCTGTTCACGGGAGTCGAGACGCCCGTCTTCTTCCCGAGCTCGACGACCATGCCCGCGAAAGCCTCGACCTCGGTCTTGCGATGGGCCTCGACATCCTGCAGCATCGAGGTCTTGGAGTCGGGGGACATTGTCCGTAGCGTCCCGTACCAGGCGTCGACGTCGGAGTCGACGAGACCCGTACCGAGCGCCTTCGAGACGGCGACGACCTCGCGCATCGCCGACTCCATGACCTCCCGCGCCTCGGGCAGCTCCTGGAAGGCGCGGTAATCGGCGCGCAGGACGGCCGAGGCCTGGTTGACGCCGACGTTGATCATGAACTTGTACCAGAGCGCGCGAATCATGTCCTCGGGTACTTCGTAGCGCAGGCCGGTCCGGTCGAAAAGGGACGCGATGCGCGAAACCCTCTCGCTTCGCGCCCCGGACCGGTTGCGCGCGTCGCCGAAGTGGATCCTTCCCGCCGACGAGAACGAGACCTCGTTGCCGTCGCGCAGCGCGTCGATGCCCAGGATCATCGCGTAGGGGACTTTCTCGCGGCCGAAGGCGGCCGACAGGTCATCTTCGCTCGTGATTCCGTTGAGCAGGGACAGGACGAGGGTCCCCGGCCCCACGTAGGGCACCATGTCCTCGATCGCGCGCGGAAGGTGGTGGCACTTCACGGCCACGATGATCAGGTCGGGCTCCGCGCCGGCGCCCGGCGCGACGCCGGCCGGCGCGATCGGGAAGTCGAGGCGACGGCCGTTGAGGGCGAAGCCCTCGGAGCGGAAGCGTTCCGCCCTGGCGGAATCGGCGAGCACGCTGACCGAGCCGGGCAGGGCATCCTGGATGATGCCGGCAACGGCCGCGCCGACGGCTCCGGCGCCCACGACGAGCACGGACTCGATCTCGCCCATTCGGTCCCTCCCCCATCCCAGACGCGCCGACTCTAGCGCGACCTCGCGCCGGCTTGCAAGCGCCGGGGGCTCGGGAAGCGCGAGGGCCAGGCGCCGGGGAGCGGGGCGGAATCCCGCGGTCGGATGCTGAACCTAGGAAAGGGGACTCGAGGACGAGCCCTTCCTAACATCAGGTCGCGAGAGCCTTCCGCCCCGCGCCTCGGCGCCCGGGCCGCCGGAGGCCGAAGCCGCGAGCCGCCGTAAACATTGCCGCCTTCAAATGCCGGCCGTCCGCTAACTCAAGTCTAATGCTTTTTCACTCTCCTGCTCACTTCCCCGCGAGCGCCGCGAGGTCGAGCCAAGCCGAATACTCGTCTACGAGGGACTGGTAGAGCGAGTCCTCCGCCGTGGCCAGGGAAAGGACGGCCGACTGGTTCTCGAGCACGGAGTATTCGCCGGACTTGAGCAGGAACGCGGCCTCGTCGCGGACCTCGGCTGCCTGGTCGCGCGCGGTCTCCAGGCCCTCGGTCGCGATTTCGGCCGCTTGAACCGCGGACACCGCCGCCGCATAGTCGCTCTCCTGCGTTGCCTTCGCCTTGGCCAAAGTCTTTCCGGCCAGCTCGAGCTCGCCCTTCGCCCGCGAGAGCTCCTCGCCCTTCAGGTCGTCGAGGCTCAGCGTCAGGCTGGCGGAGACGAGGGGGCTTGGGTCGCCCTCGGACGAGAAGGAGAAGCCCGCGGAGACGGAGAGCGAGGGCTCGAAGAGCCACGTGGACTTGACCGTCGAGGACGCCGACCTGAGGTCGAGGGCGGCGGCCTTAACGTCGTACCCTTCCGCCGCCCCGGAGCTCGTCGCGTCTGCGAGAGACGACTTAAGCGCTCCGAGCGCCGCCGCGAGCGCGTCCATGCCGAGGCCCGCGACCGAGACGTCGCCTCCTCCGAGCAGCGAGCGCAGTTCGGCCGCCGAGCTGCGCTCGCTCGACTTCAGCTTGACGAGGGCGGCATTCGCGTCCTGCCAGTCCTTGAGCGCGTCCGAGACGTCGTCGAGGCTGACGTTGTCGGGGTCGATCTCGCGCGCCGCCTTGGTCGCCCTGTAGATTTCTTCGTAGTTGGTGGCGAGGGCGTCTTTCGTTGCGAGCTGGCGCTCGAGGGACATCCACGCGAGCGCGGCCTTCACCGCGGAGGAGCCCGCGCTCATGCCGGCCTCGTCGGCCGCGGCGACCGCCTTCTCGTAGGCGATCCGCGCCTGCGTCCTGTCGTCGGCGTGGGCGAGGGGGCTCAGGGACGCCGAGACCTTCGACGAGAGGTCGTCCGATACCGAGGCCGAGAGGCTTGCCTGGTCCACTATCGGGACGCTCAGCGACGCGGTGACTTCGTCCGTCGAGGATTCCGAGGCGCCGCTCGTCCCCGAGGCGCCCGCGTGCGAGTAGCTCGTCGTCAAGGTCGAGGACTTCGCCTTGATCAGGGCCGGGATATCGGCCTCGGCCTGGCGCGCGGAGAGGAGGGCCTTCGCGTAGTCGAGGCTCTTCTCCTTGCCGAGCGCCGCTATTTCGTCCAACGTGGACAGGGTCGTCGCCTGAGGGAATCCCCCCGCGGCGAGGGCGACAAGCAGGATAGCGAGCGCAGCCCGGCTCGCGCTTTTGCCGTATCTCATGTCAAACCTCTCTCAGCGTCTCGGAAATGTTGCCCTTGACCGCCGCGAAGGCGGGCAAGGCGCCGAGCACGCCGCCGCAGCCGAGGTCGAGGAGGACTCCGGCCAACGCCGACATCGGGTCGAGGCCGGCGGCGTCCTTGAACTTGTCGGAGACCTCGCCTACCAGAGGCGCGATGGTGCTGAGCACGGGCTTCGAGAGCAGGAGCGCCAGGACGAGGCCGAGCGCGGCGCCGATCAGGCTCAGGGCGACCGACCAGGACCAGAACTCCCGCACGACCATGGCCTGCGAGGCGCCCAGGGCGCGCTCGAGCGCGATCTCCCTGCGGCGGCCCAGCAGCTCGACGACCATGACGCTGAAGATGCCGAGCGAGCTGATGACCAGGAGCACGAGGCCGAGGATGTTAACGGAGACGGTGAAGATCGAGATGGTCTGCCTGAGCTGCTCGAGGTAGGTGGACGGGCCCCGGACCGAGCCTTCCCACACCGCGACCGAGACGTCCTGGCCGTAGTCGCGGACCAGCGTCTCGGCTATGGCGGCCTGCGCCCTCTTGACCGACGCGGTCGTCGCCTTCACGACGAAGGTGCCGGCCATCATCTTCAGCTCGAAGGTCGCGTTGCCGCCCGCGGTGATCATCGAAGTGTAGGGATATACCAGATCGCCGATCCCGTAGGATCGCCGGGCCACCTCGGAGGGGTCCTTGAAGACGCCGGTAACGGTGTACTGCGTGATGAGGTTCTGGCTCTTCTGCTGGTTGCGCGGCCCCCTGTTTATGAGCATTCCGGGAGGCTGGATCTGCTGGCCGACGGCGGACTCCGCTGAGCCGAAGAGGATCGTCGCCAGGTTCTCGCTGATCCAGACGCGCTTCTTGCCCTGGGCGAGGTCGTCGGCCGTCATGGGAGCGCCCACGACCGTCTCGAGCGAGAAGATCTCGAAGTACTCCGGCCCCGTCGCGACCGCGCTGCGCAGTCGGTAGGTGACGCCCTTGACCGAGACCGAGTCGAAGGGCGGCGTATCGACGATCGTCGCCGCCTTGACGACGCCCGACTCGGCGACGACCTTCGATGGCGCGTCCGAGTCCCACTCGCTCGGCCTCACGCTCTCGAGAGTCCCGTCGGCGTTCCAGGTCGCGTTCGACACGTACAGGACCGAGCCCGACTTGGCCATGCCCGCCGTGACGCGGTCCTTGATGATGGCGCCGGCGCTGAACGAAAGGATGAGGATGCCCGTGCCCAGCGCGACCGACAGGACGGTCAGCGTTATCTTGACGGGCGACTTCCGCCAGTGGCGGAGCATCATGCTGATGAACTTCTTCATGGAGGTCTATCCTTTGTCCGCTAAGCGGCGCGCATGGCCTCTGCCGGGACGATCCTGGAATTCTGCCAGGCAGGGACGATGGAGCAGGCCATCGTCAGCGCCCACGAGATGAGGACGCCCGCGACGACGTAGAGCCACGATCCCTCGGTCAGGCCGAGGGCGCTCTGCATCGTCCTCGAGAGGGGTATGGCGAAGAGGCCGCCGAGCAGGGACCCGGCGACGGCCACGAAAGTCGCCTCGGAGGCGAAGAGACCCATCACCGACCTGCGCGACGCGCCGAGCGCCATCATGATGCCGACGCCCTTGCGCATTCGCAGGCCGCGGCTCATGAGGATCTGGGACACGTTCACCAGCGCGATGAAGAACCCCGACAGCGCCAGGATGAGGATGAGGAGGCTTATGCCCGAGTTGCGCAAGATCAGCTTCTGGGCCTCGCTGCGCGGATTGGAGATCGCGACCTGCCCCTCGCCGAGGCGCGAGGAGAACCAGTCCGTAAGGAGCGTCTCGGTCTCGTCGAGCTTCGACACATCGGACACGGCGAAGCGGAGCTGCGTGTTGAATGCCCATCTCCTCGGGGGGCCGCCGGCCCCGCCCAATCCGGCGTAGGTCTTGTAGGGCTGGAAGAACGCGTCGTCGACCGACGCGGTCCCCGAGGCCGCGAGCACGCCGACCACCTGGAGGTTGCCCTCGCGCGAGAGGAGCTTCTTGCCGATGAGGTCGGAGCTCTTCATCTTGGCGCCGGCGATTCTCTCGGCCGCGTTCGCGCCCAGCACGATCGGATTGGAGCCCGAGTCGGCGTCGGACTCGGCGAAGAGGCTGCCTGCCGCGGCCTTGAGGCTCCACGCGTCGAAGTACTGAGGCGTTACGCGATAGCCCTTGAGCTCCTCGAACTCGACGATGACGAGGTCGGCCTGGGCCTGCGCCTTCGCGAGCTCGTCCTCGGTCATGCGCTGCGGGCCGCGTTGCTGGGCCTGCGCTCCCGCGGCGCCCGGCACGGCGCCCGGACCCTGAGCCGCGGCGGACGCGCCCGACTCCTCGGGAGGCGCCTCGCCGGGGCCGCCGCCGCCCGGGCCGGCGCCGGGACCGCCCATCGCGGCGAAGCTCGCCATCATGGCGTTCTCCTGGGCGACGCTCTGGGCGTTGATGAAGCGGATTTCGTCGCTGTTCTGCACGTACGAGTACACGACGGAGGGCGCCATCTGGGCCGCGTCGAGGTCGGAGCTGGTCAGGGCGACGTCGGAAGCCGCGGGCTTCTTTATCGCCGGCGCGGCCATCTCCTCGGCGCTCGAGCGGGCGCTTACGTCGATCTCCCGGTACGCGGGCGAGGCGAGCATGTCGGCGCCCGCCTTCATGGTGTTGGCGAGGAGCGAGAATCCGGACGAGGCGGCGCCGACGCCGAGCGCGACGGCGATCACCAGGAGCCCGGACTCGACTATGCGCCCCGTGAAGCGCCGCGAGACGACTTTCCCGCTCTCGCTAAGCATCGAGGGCCTCCTTGGAGGGCTCCCCGGCGGGAACGGCGCCGCCCTCGTCGCCGATCAGCATGCCGTCGCGGATGAGGAGGCGGCGGCGCGCCCTCTTCCCCTGCGCGGGGTTGTGCGTGACCATGAGCACGGTGACGCCCTTCGCGTTGAGCGACTCCAGCGTCCTCAGGATCTCCTCGCCCTTGTCCGAGGGAAGGTTGCCGGTCGGCTCGTCGGCCAGGATGACGTCGGGGTCGTTCGCAAGGGCCCGGGCGATCGCCACGCGCTGCTGCTCGCCTCCGGACATCATGGTCGGGAGGTGGTGCATGCGCTCGATTAGGCCCACCTCGGAAAGGAGGAGCTCGGCGCGCTCCTTCCGCTTGCGGAAGGGGACGCCCGCGTAGCCCATCGGCAGCATGACGTTCTCGAGGGCCGAGAGCTCCGAGAAGAGGTTGAAGCTCTGGAAGATGAAGCCGAAGTGCTTGTTGCGGATCCTCGCGTGCTCCCGGTCGGGGAGCGAGGTGATATCGTAGTCCTCGAGGAAGTACTGCCCCGCGGTAGCGGTGTCCAGGATGCCCAGGATGTGCATGAGCGTGGACTTGCCGGAGCCGGAGGGGCCCATGACCGCGACGTACTCGCCGCGCTCGATGCGGATGTTCACGTCCTTCAGCGCGGTCACCTTGTTGCCTACGAGGTCGTATTCCTTGCAGATGTCCTTCAGCGTTATCATGCGCCTCTCCTTTACTTGAGCTCGACGACGCTCTCGTCGATGAAGTCGGTGTAGCCAGAGATGATTATCTTGTCGCCGGCCGCGAGGCCCTTTGCCACCTCGACCTGATTGCCCTGTATCTCGCCGAACTCGACCGCGACCTTCTTCGCGACGCTCCCGTCGATCTTGTACACGTATTTCTGGGAGCCGGTGGTCAGGTACGCGCCCCTCGGCAGGACGAGGTCGCCCTTCTTGGTGCCGAGAGTGATCGTGGCGACGGCCGAGGCGCCGGGCGTTAGCGTCGAGCCCGCCTCGGGCTTCGCCCTCACGGCGACCGTGGCGGTGAGCCCGTCGGAGGCGAGGCTCGCCGTCCTGCCGATCGAGGTGATCGTCGCGATCACGGTATTGGCGCCGATGGTCGCGGTCATCTTGTCGCCGATCTTCAGGGCGGAGACGTACTGCTCGCCCACGTCGAAGTCGATGTAGGTCCCCGAGCGGTCCGCGATGGTCATGAGCGTATCGCCCTGGGATATCAGGCTGCCGGGGACCGATGCCTCGTCCGCGATGCTGAGCACCTCGCCGGCGAGGGGGCTCTTGATCCTCGCCTCTTCGATGTCCGCGTCCGTCCTCGCGAGCTCGATCGCGAGCTGGTCGATCGTCGCCTGCTGCTTCTCCATCGCGATGGCCTTCGTCGTCACCAGGTTCGCCCGCGAGCTCACGGCGTCCTCGCGATCCTCGACGTAGCCTTTCAGGGTCTTTACCGCGGTGTCGTAGTCGCTCTGCCGGGAGCTCTTCAAGGCGAGCAGGGCCTTCTTGGCGTCGACGTCCTTCTGGGCGTCGGCGATCTCGGCGTCGAGCCGCTTGATCTCGACGTCCTTGGTCGCGATCTGGTACTCGTAGTCGTTCTCCACGCTCTTCAGTCCGACCTTGGCCACGGCGAGCTGCGCCGCGTAGTCCCTGCGGTCGTCCAGGAGGTCGGGCACGGACAGCGCGGCCAGCACCTGGCCCTTCTTGACCGTGTCGCCTTCCTTCACGTAGAGCCAGGAGGCGTAGCCTTCCTGGGGGCTCGGGACGGAGATCTCCGCGGGCACGACGACCGTGCCGCTCGCCTCGACGCTCTTCACGAAGTCGGCTTTCTCGACCGTCGCGACGGTGTATCCCTTGACCGCCTTGACCTTGACTCCCCCCGCCGTGCCGAGCACGACCGCGACGATGACGGCCGCCGCAGCCATGACCGAGACGCCGATGACGGTCTTCGTCTTCTTGCCCTTCGCCGAAGCGGGCTTCACGTCGTCGATATTCACGATCCTGCGGGCGTTCGATTCTTCCACGTCTCGTTCCTCCGACCCATAACCTAGCGTACCAATGAGGAGCCATGGTGAACGGAGAGTAAAAGGAAGGTAAACTACGTAAAATACCGCGAGCGGGACGAAGGCCCTGGGTGGAGAAAAGCGGCGGGCCCGATTATCATGAGAGCATGGCAAGAAGGCATCGGCATCGCGACCTGGGCGCGCGCCTCTCGATCCCGCTCATCGCGGTCGCGGTACTGCTCGTCGGCGCGCTCCAGTACGGATGGTTCAGCCGCGCCGCCGAGGTCGAGATAGACGGCGCCGAGCGCGCCCTGCGAGCGACCGTGTACCAGGCGCTCGCGCGCGAATTCCAGCGATACGCGCCGGTCGTCGGCGACGTCCGCGAGCTCCTCGCGCGCGAGGATGCGGGCGCGGACGACCTCAAGGCCTTCATGGAGCGGGAGTACATGCTCTACGGGCCGTCGGGGACCTCGCCCCGGCTCATCCGCTCCGCGAGCCTCTTCGTCGGCGCCTCGGGCTCGTCGTGCCTCGTCCTCGATCCGGAGGCGGGATCGTGGAAGATCGGGGCCGGGGCCCTCCCCTCCAAGGTCCAGAATCGTCTCGCGGAGGACTCAGGCTCGGGCTTCTTCTATATCGACCAGGGATCGAAGGCCTCGGGCGACGAGGCTTCGACGGGCAGCATCTACGCCTCGCGCGGAGGCCCGAGCCCGATGACGATCGCGCTCGGCGTCGACGCCGAGGGCTTCTTCGAGGCCTACCTCAAGCCGGCCGTCGCCGACGTCCTGCCCGACGCGAGCATCCTGTGGGACGACGGGAAGGGTGCGTCGAAGGACGAGCGCGTGAAGGACGAGCCGAATCGCTCCTTCAATCCCATATACGCCCTCCTCGGAATCTCCACGGAGCGCACGAGGACCTTCGCCGTGCCCGTCCCCACGGGCTTCGGTTCCTTCTTCCGCGCCGAGCCGGACCACGACCCCGACAGCATCGCGGCCGCGCCGTCGGGAACGCGGATCGCGGCGCCCGAGGGCCCCGCGCCTCGATGGACCGCGGACATGCGCCTCGCGATCGTGACGCTGGAGAAGTCCTCCGCGATCGGATCCATGGAGCGCCGCCTCGCGCTCAACTGGCTCCTCGGCTCGGGCCTCCTCATCGGGCTCGGCACCGCCCTCGTGATGACGATCCTCCAGAAGCGCAAGCTGGCCCTCGCCCGCCAGCGCGAGCGCGAGTTCGTCGCCTCGGTCACGCACGAGCTCAGGACGCCGGTCACCGCGATACGCTCCGCGGCCGACAACATCCGCCGCGGCCTCGTATCGGGCGAACGGCTGGCCGCCTACGGCGAGATGATCCACAACGAGGCCTTACGGCTCGGCGACATGGTCGAGGAAGTCATCCTCTCGTCGAGGGTCGAGGGCCGCTCGTCGGGGCCTCCCTCGCTCATGAAGATCGATACGGAAGAATTCCTCGAGGTCCTGCGCGGACCCATCGACGCCATCGCGAAGGCCGAGGGAGTCCGAACCTCGTGGGACTTCGGCGCCATGCCGCGCTCATTCACCTGCGACCCGGAGAGCCTCAGGCTCATCCTGTCCAACCTCGCGACGAACGCCGTCTATCACGCGTACCCGCGCGGAGCGGGAGGGGACGTGCGGATACTCGGGCGATCGAGCCTGCCCTCGGCCCTGCGCTTTATCGTCGAGGACGACGGCAGGGGCATCGCCAAGGCCGACCAGGGCCTCGTGTTCGAGGCCTTCTACAGGGACGAGACGAGCCGCCGACGGGCCGAGAAGGGCTCCGGCCTCGGGCTCTACATCGCGCGGCGCAAGGCGCGCGAGCTCGGCGGCGACCTCGCGCTCGAGAGCCCCTACCGTCGAGTCGACGGCTCGAGGAGGCCGGGCTGCCGCTTCGTCCTCGAGCTTCCCCTGTCGGAGGACGCCGATGCTCGATAGCGTGAAGGTCCTCCTGATCGAGGACGACCCCGGGATCCGCATGGCGCTCGAGGATCGACTGGCCGCGGAGGGCTGCTCGGTCGCGTCTCGCGGCGACGGGCTCTCGGGAGAGACCGCCGCGCGGACCGGCGAGTTCGACATCGTCCTCCTCGACCTCATGCTGCCCGGGCGCGATGGACTCTCGGTATGCCGCGACCTCCGCGCGGCCGGCATCCGGACCCCGATCATCATGCTCACGGCCCGCGGCGCGGACATGGACATCGTCGTCGGGCTCAAGGAGGGAGCGGACGACTACCTGCCCAAGCCCTTCGACTCGGGCGTCCTCGTCGCGAGGATGGAGGCCCTCCTGCGCCGCTCGCGCCCGGGGGCCGAGGCCAAGGGCGGGGCGGCGGCGGGACCGATACGGTTCGGCGCCTTCACGCTCGACGCGCAGAAAGGCGAGCTGACGCGCGGGAGCGATCCGGTGTCGCTCAACGCGCAGGAATATCGGCTCCTCGAGTTCCTCGCGGCAAATCCCGGCAGGGTCATCGGCCGCGACGAGATGCTCGACTCGGTCTGGGGCTACGACAGCGATACGACGACGCGCACCATCGACGTCCACGTCGCGCGCCTGCGGCAGCGCCTCGGCGAGTCCGAGCTCCCTCGCCACATCCTGACCATCCGCGGCCGCGGCTATAAGTTCGTGCCCTGACGGGCCGAGGCCTTCCCGCCGAGGAAGGCGGCCGCGGCGCCGGTGAGGGCGAGGATGCCGCCGGTCGCGAGGAAGACGGCGCCGTAGCCGTCGCCGCCGGTGAGGTAGCCCGCGCCGATGGTGATGCCCGACCCGATCGCGGGGCCGAGCGCGCTCGCCGCCGACGCCACGGTCGTGCGCAGGCCGTAGATGCTGCCCTGCTTGCCGCGCTCGGTCCTGAGCGAGATGAGCGCGTTCACCGCGGGCATGTTGCCCCCGATGAAGAAGCTCGAGGCGAGCCTGAGCGCGAGGAGCTGCGCCGGCGACGAGACGAAGGCCTGCGGTATCGTGAAGACCGCCGCGCCCACCATGCAGGTCACCATGACGCGCTGATACCCGATCCTGTAGCTGAACTTGCCGACGATCACGGCGGCGGCCGCGCTCGCGACGGCGCCGAGGCCGAGGACGAGGCCCGTGTTCGAGGCCACGCGCGAGGCGTCGGCGGATATCTGCTTGATGAAGAGAGGGAGGAAGGGCGAGGCGATGTTGCCCGCGATCATGTCGGCGGCGACCACGCCCAGGAGCGCCCAGAGCACGGGCGCTCCCTTGAGCGGGCTGAAGTCGGGGACGAGGCTCCCGAGGACGGACTTCCTGTCCTTGGGCGGCTCGAAGCGCTCGTCGGCTCCCCGCCACACGATGATGCCTCCGACGAGGAGCAGCGCCGCGGTCGCGAAGAAGTTCATCCTGTGGCCGAAGGCGTCGGAGATCCAGCCGCCGATCATCGGCCCGATCGAGCTGCCCAGGTAGATCGCCATCTGCAGGAGCCCCAGGCAATAGCCGACCTCTTCCCTGGGAGAGGTCGAGGCGACGAGGACCGTGGCTGCGGCGACCGTGCCGGTGAAGCAGCCCTGGATCACGCGGAGCGCGAGCAGCTGCCACGGCGCGGTGGCGAGTCCCTGCAGGCCGAGGAGGACGGCGCCGCCCAGCATCGCGCGGAGCAGCATGGGCTTCCGGCCGTAGCTGTCGGCAAGGCTGCCCCAGATCGGGGCCATGACGGCAAGGCTGATGGCGGGCAGCGCCTGGATAAGGCCGACGTAGAGCTTGAGCCTGACGGGATCGTCGACCCCGAGCTCTCCGACGAAGAACGGCAGGATCGGCCCCGAGGTCGAGAAGCCCGCCATGGAGAGCATCTCGCCGACGAGCACGGCGTAGAGCGTCTTCCGCCACGCGCCGCTACTCACGCGCGCGACCCGGGAAGCGGGGGAAAATGTGCATATATCGCGTAGATGAAGCCTACGCGATCCCCTCCGGGAGCGTCAAGGAAGCGCAGGCGATATATCGACAGGATCGTTTAGGCGTGTTTAAATGTACTCCAATGCCCGCCGCAGCCCATCGCCGCGCCGCGATCGCGAAAGCGCTCCGCCTCGCGGCCGCCCTCGCGATCGCAGCATCGTTCTCATCGTGCTCGCGCGACGACGCGCTTAAGCCCAGGATAGGCGTCGTCATGAAGTCCTTCGAGGATCCGCTGTGCGCCGCCTCCAGGGGGGCGATGGAAGCGGCGGCCGCGGGCAGGGCCGAGCTCTCGTTCGCGGACAGCCGGGGCCAGGCCGCCATGCAGGCCCGCAACGTCGAGTCCTTCATATCGCAGAAGGTCGGGGCCATCGCCATCGATCCGGTGGACGCGCTCTCGGCCCGGTCGGCCATCTCGGGAGCGAAGGCCAAGGGCATTCCTCTCGTCATCTTCGGAGGCCTGCCGGCCGAGGACTCCATGCGGTCCTGGGATAAAGTGTTCTATGTCGGCGCAAGCGACGCCGAGGCGGGAGAAATTCTCGGAGGCCTGCTCGCGGATTTCTGGAAGGCGACGCCCTCGGCCGACGCGAACAGGGACGGCGCGATGCAGCTCGTCGTCATCGCGGGCGAGGCGGGCCTTCCCGAGACCTACGTGCGCGTCGACCACGTCGTCAAGGCGCTCGCCGCGGCGCGGGTCCGTTCGGACAAGCTCCTCGAGGAGAGCGCGGGCGGAAGCCGCGCGACGGCCAAAGAAAAAACTGCGGCCGCTCTCGTGAAATTCCCCGGAAGGATCGAGGCGATTGCCTGCACCGACGAAGAGGCCGCGCTCGGCGCGATCGATGCGTGCGAGGCCGCCGGCGCCCTCAAGGGCAAGAAGCGCGCGGCGATCGTCGGCGTCTACGGCCCAGGACCGAGCGTCGCCATGGACGAGGCCCTTGCATCGGGCAAGCTGCTCGGCGTCGCGCGTTTCGACGCCGACTCGATCGGCGGCTCCGCGCTCTCCCTGTCCCTCGCCCTCGCGAAGGGCGTCGAGCCCTCGAAGGCCGGCCTGCGCCTCCAGGACGCGAAGTACGTGTGGGTCCCGTATCGGAAGGTGAAGGCGAAAGTCGCGTCCGCGGCCAAGAAGTAACCGCGGACCGCGAGCGATCTTAAGCCGCTACATCCCGTCCGCTATTGCGCACCACAGCTGCCAGACAGCCTTCGCCTTCTGGTTCGCGTTGAGCGGCTTCGTATGCGCGGCGCTGCAGGACCACCAGCCGCCGCTATGCGCGCTCTGCCAGTCGGTAGCCCAGTTGCGGTCGCCGTCCGTCGGTTCCGCCGGATCTCCGGTCTGGGTCTGGGTCGTGGTGCCGCTTCCGTTATAATCGTAATTGCAACCGTCGGTGACGTGCTTGTCGCCATAGTAGACGCCGTCCGGGTCGTAGCACTCTATGTCGTAGAAGTCGTAGAGCCACTTGCCGTTCGCCTCGCAGTAGTCGCGGATCTGCTGGTCGCGGAGATGCAAGTTGCCCAGTAAGCCCGACCCGCTAGCGTGGCCCGTCATGTAGACGAAGGTCACGTTCGGGTAGTCAGTCTCGAGGTGTGACATGCGCGCGAGGTAGTCATCGATATCAGTCTCCAACGCGCTAGCGGCCTGTCCGCACCATGACCACATCACTACGTTGACGTCGCGATTGGCGTCCAGGTAGCGACGCGTCGTATCCTCAAATGCCGTCCGATTTGGATTGCCGAGGTCTACTGCGTCGATCGTGGTATCGTCGTCGTCCGCCGGGGGGCAATCAGTATACTTCAGTCCGTCCGTTCCGTTCAGCGTATACCACCCCATATCGCCGTAGAACTCGTCCATCCCCGAGATGCCAGTCAACAGCTGGCTCCCGTGCGAAGTATGCCAGTACGCGACGACGAGCTTCTCCTTGGCGTTCGCGATGCGCGCCGCGGTGATCCCGTTCACGTTCGCGAACTCATGGTCGACGATCCGACCAGCCGGGGCTTCGCCCCCGTCTCCGAGGCCAGTTCCGACGCCCACCGCGCAGCAGACGAGGGTGCAACAAGCGGCGAGCGTCGCCAGAATGAATAGCGCATCGCGCTTCATCGCGACCTCCTTAGAAATAAATGATCAATCCCAAGAGCGCGCGGGAGCTCTCGAACCTGTCGGTCCCAGTCCCGAGCGTGAGCGTGAAGCCGGCCGAATCGAGGCTCGCGAGGAGCTGGTACTCTCCGAATAAGGAAACCGGCCCTACGATCTTTGCCTCGACTCCGAATACAGCGCCAAAGTAGAGGTCAATCGCGGTTTCCTCGTCCGTAATCGCCTGAGTCCTGAATCCCGCGGTTCCGCCGATATAGGGCGACGCGACGCTCTTTCCCTCGGCCGGATGCCACTGACCAGCGATCCCGAGGCCGATTACCGTCTCGGTGGGCAACACGGTCCCCTCGGGATCCTGGTGATCAACGCTTAAGAGAGCCCTGACGGCGAGCTTCGGCAAAGGTCGGCACATTACGCCAGCGCCGGCCTGGTATCCATCTTCGAATCCATCGAGACTCGACAGGTTCCGCGCGTCGAAGATGAAGCCCCAGCGCCATCCCGCGACTCCGCCGCCCTTCGACTGAGCCAAGGCGACCAACGGGAGCGCGAGAGCAAATGCTAACACCAACGCGAAGCGTCTTTTATCCATGACAGTTCCCTTTTGGCGATTGATGACCTGACCGACAAGGCGGCAGAATGCTATGAGTATATCGTATGTATCCAGGTATTCAACATTATCGCGGTATACGGGCGCACATAAGACCTCGAGACGACCGAGGCATGGCCGCTTCCCTCGCCACGGCGGCCACGGTTTCGCGGCCGCCGGATTCATCGCCTCACCAACTCACGACATAGTCCGTCGACCGGGCGAGCTTGATTGCGATAGTGCTCGCGTCGTTGTACTCGATGAGCACGACGTTGCTCCTCGCCCTTCGCCGCAATCGCGCACGACAGCCCCATGCAGTCGAGGGCCGTCGGCGTTTGCGCCCGCGGCTTCGCGCGGCCGTCCCTCCCATTCCCCCGCGCCCCCCCCGTTGTCCCGCCCGCCCGCCTCAGGCTATGCTTACTTCCATCATGAGGATCGCCGCTACAGTCGCTCCCGCGCTTCCGCTTCCCCGCGGGACGCAGCCCCTCGCCGAGGGGCAGGGCATGCGCGGCGGACCCCGCGGACGACGTTGGTCCTGGCGCCGCCCGGTTCCGCCCGCCGCATAGGCGCCCCGAGAGGCGTTGAAGGCGAAGCGCTCTCGCGGAGAGCGTCTAGGCGGAAACCGATGACCGCCGGCCCGTAGCGGCCGCTTGCGGCGAGAACAGCCGCCCACACCACGAATCGGAGACAACCATGGAACGCAAGCGAATACTCACGGGCGACAGGCCCACCGGAAAGCTCCACCTCGGCCACTACGTCGGCTCGCTCAAGAACCGCGTCCGCCTGCAGGACGAGTACGAGTGCTTCTTCATCGTAGCCGACCTCCACACCCTGACCACCAAGCCCGAGAAGGAGAACATCGAGGCCCTGGCGGAAAACGCCCGCTCCGCCGTCCTCGACTATCTCTCGGTCGGCATCGACCCGGCGAAGTCCGTCATCTACCTGCAATCGGCCGTGCCCGAGGTCTGCGAGCTCTCCCTCTTCTTCGAGAATCTCATCACCGTGCCGCGCCTGTCGCGCGTGCCCAGCCTCAAGGAGATGGCCCAGGGAGCGGGCATCGAGGAGATGCCCTTCGGACTCCTCGGCTACCCCGTGCTCCAGGCCGCCGACATCCTCCTGCCGCGCGCGCACCTCGTGCCCGTGGGCAAGGACAACGTCGCCCACGTCGAAGTCACGCGCGAGATCGCGAGGCGCTTCAACTTCCTCTACGGCGAGACATTCCCCCTGCCCGAGGCCATGGTCTCGGACTTCGGCTCCCTCGTCGGCACCGACGGCAACGCGAAGATGTCCAAGTCCCTGGGCAACGCCATCTTCCTCTCCGACGACGCGAAGACGGTGGAGAAGCGCGTCATGTCCATGTACACCGACCCCAACCGCGTCAGCGCCGACGTGCCCGGCAACGTCGAGGGCAACCCCGTCTTCCAGTACCACGACGCATTCAACCCGGACAAGGCCGAGATCGAGGACCTCAAGGCCCGCTATCGCGCCGGCAAGGTCGGCGACGTCGAAGTCAAGCAGAAGCTCGCTAAGGCGCTCAACGCGTTCCTCGACCCCATCCGCGAGCGCCGCGCGAAGTACGAAACGCAGTCCGGCCTCGCGGACGAAGTCGTCTACGACGGCACGATGCGCATGCGCGAGGAGGCCCGCGCCACACTGACCGCCGCCAAGAAGGCCATGGGCATCAGCGCGGTCTGGAATCGCATATCGCGCAAGGCCGAAGACGTGAAGAAAAGGCGCGGCGCGAACTAAAGCGCCTTTTCTGAACGGATCTAGCGAAGCGTTAAGACGTGAAGAAGAGGGAGAAGGCCTAAGGGGAACCTGCGAGCCGAGCGCATCAAGCCCCTCCAACAGGACTCCCCACCGGCGAGCGCAAACGCGCGGCGAATCACTTCTGTCGAACGGCGCCGGGCCCGTGATTCTACGTCGCCCACCGTCGTCTCGCGAGCAGCGACACTGCGCTCACCTCCGACACGCCGCTGTCATCCAGAAATCGGGAGTCCTGCGGCCCTGCATGCGCGTCCGCCGCGCGGCACGGATGCCGCGCCACGGGACTTCGCCGAACGACGCGTCGCGCCGGAGTCGCAGGGCGCCGCTCGGCGGCGACAGGACGTCGCTGCTCGGCGAGTTCTCGCTTCGCTCGGCTCGCAGGTTCCCTCGCTCCACGCTCCTCGGAATCGCGCAACGTGTTATCGCGCGATTCCTGCGGTGCGTTCCGCTACCCCCACTCGTCGCCGAGCGGAGACAGCGAGATCGGCCGCGAGGCTTAGTCCACATGCGATCGGCACCCAGAGCTCGAGCCTGGGCTTGTCGAGGCGTATGAAGTACTCGGTCCCGAAATGCTGGACCTCGAGGGCCTTAGCCAGGTCGATACCGAAATGAAAGAGCTAGGTACCGTTGATGTATTGGCAGCTCCACTCGATGAGATCGAGAGGGGCGGCGTGCTCGAAGACCGCGTCCTTCCGCTCGGAGATTGTACGATTGTTCGCCGCAATTCGAGTTTTGCCCCGAACTACAGTTGATTATGCCCCCCCCCGAATAGCTACTCCTGCCAAATCTCGCAGCAACGCCGACATGAAGAGAAAAACAGGGAGAGCCAACGGTGTTCGTTGCCGTTTGTCCATGGCCCTCCGGACGGACTTCCTCCGCGTACACGGATTCGAGGTTGAGGACCCGGACTACGGCTGCGGAGGTCGAGTCTATCTGGGATCCTGCGGCACCATGAAAGCCCGATGCGAACCGTCGGAGCAGTGTACGAGAAGATAGGCGCCATCGGGAGAGAAGGCGACATCGACTATCGAGTCCCCGGGGGGATATAGCTTGAAAACATCCGTGCCGCCTACTAGATCGCAGACTTGGATGATACCGCCTCTGCCCCAATACGCGAGCTTCTTGCCGTCAGGACTCGGGGTCATCGCCTTCGCGTACGCGGTATGGACCTCAAAAGAGCGCACGACTTTCCATTTGACCGTGTCCCACAGCGTCAAGGAGCTCCCCGTCTTGGTGAGATTCAGGGTAGCGAGGAGGCTAGCGCCGGGGATGAAGTCCACATCCACGATGCTCTCGACTCCCTTGTCCTTTTCCTTCAAGGTTTTCACAACCATACCCGCTGTAGGGTTAAATATATAGATGTCCTTGCCGCAGGCCTCGGCTACGCGCCCGGAAAGGGGATCGAAGCCTATGCCGACGAGGACGCTCCTCTTCATGGTCTTGCTGTCGTAGACCGGCCTGGGCTCGGCGACCGAGGCGATCCGGGCGCCGCTCGAGACATCCCAGGCGGAAAGCTTCGAGCCTTCGTCGTCCCGAAGGTTGGCAGTGAAGAGGATCTTCCCGTCCTTCGACCACGCGAGCTCCTTCGCCGGATACTCGAGTGGGCCGAGGCTCAGCGTTTTCTTCCCCGTATCGGCGGCGAAAAGGTAGACGAGGCGATCGGAGCGGCTTAGGGCGATGGTCGAACCGTCCGGGCCGTAGGCCAGTGCGAGGAACGAACCATCGTAATCCTGGATTTCATCGCGGAGATCAAGGAGGCGGAGGGACCGTCCTTCGGCGCTCGAGAGGATCACGAGGCGCCGGTTTTCGGCCTCGAACGCGATGCTCGCGCCATCCGGAGAGTAGGCGGCCTGCCCGAGGGACATCGACAGGAGCTCCCATGGCTTCGCGGGCTCGAGGCTCCCCCGCCAAATCGATCCGTCGGACTGGCCCGCGAGGAAGGAGCCGCCCTCGGGGTACAAGGCGAGCGTGCTGATGGGGTAGATAGCGCCTCCTATCGTCGAGCGGCTGCCGTCAGCAAGGTTCCATCGCCATACCTTCCCGTCAAAACCGGACCAGAGGAGGCTCGAGCCATCGCGCGTGAAGGCGATTGTTTGGGCCCCGACCTCCAAGTCCGTTAGCTCGTTCGTCGTCTTGTACGAGGCGATGTCGATGATGCGGATGGCGTAGGGGCCCTGGTCTCTGAGCCCCCACAGGGCCAGGGCGATCGAGCGGCCATCCGGACTCAACGCGAGGGCGTCGACCTTCGGCCCTGTGACGACGAAGCTCATGCTGTTCTTGACGAAATCCGGCACGGCCTCGGGATCAGCCACGAACAAATTGAAGCGGGTGCCCCCGGATTGGCTTGCGCCGAAGATGAGCCCGTCGGCTCTCCATTCGAGAAAACTTGGCGTAGGCTGGTTAAGTCTGATCCTGAGATACTCCCCCAGGCCCGTTTTACCGGAGCTGTCCCTCGCCACGAGCCAGAGCGCCAGAGGAGCGTCGTCGCTCGAGCTGGCGAGCAGGCTACCGTCCCGCTTGAAAGCGAGAGCTTTAATCGCCGCCTGATTGCGCTTAAGGGAGTAGAGGGTCTTCCCGGAGACCGTATCGATGAGCCTGAGGCTGCCGTTATCAAATCCCATGGCCAGATAGCGGCCGTCAGGGCTCAGGGCGCCAGCCGTGACCGTGGTCCAGACGTCATTGAGGGTTGCATAGTGGTTGAATTGCAGGCGACCATCTCTTCCGGAGTACTGACGGAAAACGCCGCTCTTCATGCGAAGGTCCACGAAAAAGGAACCGTCTGGACTGATGGACAGGCACCCGAAGTCCTTGTAATCGCCGGCGAAGGCCCAGGCCTGTTGTAGTTCCTGAACCTCGGCCCAGGAGGGGATAAGCGCGATCCAGCATGTCAGGGAAAGAACCAAAACGGATTTGAACGCCTTCCTCATATTATCTCCATGTCAATGCTAATTGATAGGAATTGTTAATTCGGGAATTGTACAATTGTTCGCCGCAATTCGTGTTTTAGCTCGAACTACAGCTGCTCGCAGCAACGCCGACATGAATCGGTATAAATCAGGGCCACTCCTACTGTCAATCTCAATACTCGCCTTCGTCCAGCTCGAAGGGATGCTCGGGCGACTATATGGGGTCGAAAAAGCCGATGCATCTTGCCCAGCACAGCGCCGAAGTCCTCGAAGTAGCGGGTCAGGGGCACACCGTCGCGATACCTGTACCCCCTATCCGAAAGGCGCGAGCCCTTTGCCTTGACGAAGGAGACGCAGTGGACGCGGCGAAAGCCGAGATCCAGCGTTTCGACGAGCGCGCCTTCGCGCGAACTCAGAGGATACGCGACGGACAGGCCGCCTTCTTGGAGATGAAGGATGAACTCGAGCTCTCCCTCGATCCGGCTCCGGTCCCGATCGTCGCGGAAAGAGATTCGGAAGACGCGCTCGTCTCCGGAAGAAGTATAGAAATAGACGAGATTCTGGCAGCCGTCGTGAGCGGCGCAAGGACGCAGGCTTCCCTCGTCTATCGAGTACAGGGCGGCCACGTCGCGCAGGCGATGGGCCGCAATCTCGTTCGATACCTTATTCCTCACTGAGCCTCCTACGACAATCGAAGAATGATATGGCTCATGAGTTAACGGAGAAAGCTAAGGAAACGGTATAACCATCAGGTGAACTCGTCGCGGCCGCCCGCGGCGATCTCGGCAGAGAGACCGAAAGAATCAGACCCCTTCGATCGGCACCTAGATCTCGAGCTTGGGCTTGTCGGGATGCATGAGGTACTCGGTCCCGAAATACTGGACTTCGGGGGCCTTCGCCAGTTCGATGCCGGAATGGAAGAGCCAGGTACCGTAGATGTATTGGTAGCTCCGCTCGATGAGATCGAGAGGGGCGGCGGGCGATTTCGGGAGCGACTTTGCACCAGGTCCAGCTTCCCTCGTTCTGACCCGCTTCCATGATCACTGTCGCGTCGCCATGTCCTTGGACCTGGTAGAAAATGCCGCCCTCGCCCAGATCGGCGATATTGCCCGACTCGGGACGCCGGCCTTCGAGAGTTTTTCTCGCCTGCATGCCGCCGACAAGCGTCAGCGCGACCAAAAGGACGGCGAGGGCCGCCGCTCCCAGGAGTATTCTCTTCATCCACTTCTTCGACTTCATGCTTCGACCTCCGATATCGATCGGAGGCGAACATAGCCATTCGAAGACGACGGCGTCTTGACCAAACTTGCTGATCGCCGCACTCTTTCAACATGAGCCAGGACGCCAAGAAGAGAATCGAGTCGCTCTTCCCGAGCGCAAACGATATCCCGCCGGACGTCGACTTCGCTCCCGGAGGCGGCACCTATGACGGAGGGACTTTATACCTCGTCGACGGCGAGATCCGCGAGTGGAAGGGCCGCACGCAGGACGTGCTCTCGCCCGTATGCGTCCGTACCGAGGCCGGCCTCGCCAGGCGGAAGATCGGCGCTGAAGCGAGGCTGAGCACCGAGGAGGCGCTCCTGGCCCTCGATGCCGCGGTGCGCGCCTGGGACCGCGGCCGAGGCGAATGGCCCACCATGCGCGTGCGGGAGCGCGCCGAGAGATTGTCGGCCTTCGCCGCCCGGATGCGCGCCGAGCGCGCCCAGTGCGTCCGCCTCCTCATGTGGGAGATCGGCAAGAGCCTTCAGGACTGCGAGAAGGAATTCGACCGGACGGCGCAGTACATCGCGGACACCGTGGAGGCCCTCAAGGAGACCGACCGCTCGGGCGCGAGGTTCTCGTCCAACGGCGGCGTGCTGGCGCAGATCCGGCGCTCTCCGCTCGGCGTAGTGCTATCCATGGGGCCCTTCAACTATCCCCTCAACGAGACCTTCACCACGCTCATTCCCGCGCTCGCGATGGGCAACACGGCGGTGGTCAAGCTGCCGCGCTTTGGATCGCTCTGCCAGATTCCCCTTCTCGGCGCCTTCAAGGACTGCTTTCCCAAGGGAGTCGTCAACATCGTCAACGGAGACGGCAAGGACGTAGCGGGGCCCATCATCGCCACCGGGGAGGTGGCCGCCCTCGCCTTCATCGGCTCTTCACGCGCGGCGAACATCCTGAAGAAGCAGCATCCCAGGCCCAATCGGCTGCGGTGCATCCTGGGCCTCGACGCCAAGAACCCCGGCATCGTGCTTCCGGACGCGGACCTCGACCTCGCGGTGTCGGAATGCGTAACCGGCGCGCTGTCGTTCAACGGCCAGCGCTGCACGGCGCTCAAGCTCCTGTTCGCGCACCGCTCGATCGCAGAAATCTTCGCGCGCAAGCTCTCCGACGCGGTGGACGCGCTTCCCTTCGGCATGCCCTGGGAAAAGGGCGTTCGCATAACGCCCCTGCCCGAGAGCGGAGCTCCGGACAAGATGCGCTATCTCGTGGACGACGCGGTCGCGAAGGGCGCGGCGGTATGCAACGCGAGCGGCGGCCTGTCCAACGAGAGCTTCTACTTCCCCTCGGTCGTGTATCCCGTGAAGCCGGACATGCAGCTGTATACCGTCGAGCAATTCGGTCCGGTGGTCCCGGTGGCGGTCTTCGACGACGAGCGCGAGGTCTTCGACTTCATCGCGTCCTCCAACTACGGGCAGCAGGCCAGCATCTTCGGAAGGGATCCGGGCAAGGTCGGCGCGCTGATCGACGCGCTCGCCAACCAGGTCTGCCGCGTCAACCTCAACTCCCAGTGCCAGCGCGGCCCCGACGTCTATCCCTTCACCGGCCGCAAGGACTCGGCCGAGGGCACGCTCTCAGTGTCCGACGCGCTGCGCTGCTTCTCCATCCGCTCCATGGTCGCCGCGGCGGAAAGCGACGCGGGGAAAGGGCTGCTCAGCGAGATCCTGCGCGATCGGACTTCGAACTTCGTGAATACCGACTACTTGTTCTGAGGGAGATCGTCATGGAGCCGATCCCCTTCTCCGGAGTCGTTTCTCTCTACGAGGACGGCCGCGAGCTCGAGACGCGCTGCGCGCTCTTCGCCGACATCCCCAACAAGCGGCCCAACGGCCCTGCCACCGTATTCGGCATGGCGTCGGGCTGCAAGATCTTCACGGCCGCCGCGATACTCGAGCTCGCCGAGGAAGGAGCGCTCGCGCTCGACTCCCCGGCCGACACGCTCCTGGGCGGCGGCGCGGTCGACCCGGCGGTCACGGTCCGCCAGCTCCTCACCCATACCTCCGGAGTACCCGACTACTTCGACGAACAGGAGATGGACGACTACGAGACCCTCTGGAAGGAGCGGCCCAGCTATTCGATGAGGCGGCCGGATGACTTCCTTCCGCTGTTCGCGGGCAGGCCGGGGAAATTCCCGCCAGGATCCCGCTTCGCCTATTCGAACTCAGGGTTCGTGCTCCTCGCCTGCATCATCGAGCGCATAACGCGCACCCCGTTCCCCGACTTCGTGCGCGAGCGCGTCCTCAATCCCTGCGGCATGGCGCGCTCGGGCTACTACAGGCTGGACATGCCGCCTCCCGACGCGGCGATCGGCTACATAGCGGAGGGCCAATCGTTCCGCTCGAACGTCTACTCGATCCCGATAATCGGCGGAGGCGACGGCGGATGCTATACGAACGGCGCCGACATGGACCGGTTCTGGCGCGCGCTCGCGGGAGGCGGCCTGATCGGCCCGGGACTCGCGGCCGACATGCTCTCGGTCCACGTCGCGGACACGGGTGACGAGAAAGACCGCTACGGCCTCGGCGTCTGGATCGACGAGCGCGACGACGACCTAGTCTTCATCCAGGGCTTCGATCCGGGCGTGCGGTTCCTTTCCTACTGCCACAGGGAGAGCGGCAGGACGCTCACGGTCTGCGCGAACGTCGAATGCCGCCTCGGCCCGATCGTCGCGGAATACAAACCGAAGCTGGCGCGGGGCTGACGCGTGCGCATCCACATCTTCGGGGCCTCGGGATCGGGCACCACCACCCTGAGCCGGGCGCTGGCTGGTCGGCTCGGCATCGCCTTCCTCGACGCGGACGACTTCTTCTGGGAGCCGACCGATCCGCCCTTCACGACAAAGACCGAGATCAGTGCGCGTAAGGCCGCGCTCGGAGCCGCGACGAAGGCCGCCGGCTCCTGGGTCCTCTCGGGCTCGATGATGGAGTGGGGCGACTTCCTCATCCCCGAGATCGAGCTCGCCGTGTACCTCTACCTGCCCCCGCTCATCAGGCTCGAGCGCCTGGCGGCGCGGGAGAGGGCGCGATACGGGGCCAGGATCGACGAGGGAGGCGACCTGCGCGCGTCTCACCTCGAGTTCATGGCCTGGGCGAGCCGCTACGACACGGGCGGGCTCGAGCTGCGCAGCAAGCTGAGCCACGCCTCCTGGGCGAAGAAGCTAACCTGCCCGCTCGTCAGGATCGAGGGCGACCTTCCGTTGGAGGAGAGCGTCGCGAGGACCCTCGACGAGCTTAGGAAGTCGGGCATCGTCCGGCGGGACTGACGCTCGCCTCGAGCGGCACCTACGCCCTCTTCCAGGGAACGATGCCCTCCGTGCGGCACTGCCTCCAGACCAGGACGACGTAGATCGCGTCGAAGACGAGGATGGCGATATACAGGAGCGGCCACAAGAGCTCGCCGGGAGCGGGCGTGCCCGGGTGCGCTGGCGTAGGGTACGGCGCGATGACGAAGGCCAGGTCCGCGAAGACCGTGCCCAGGAGCTTTGCCAGCGCGATGTAGATCGACTGGCCCGCGACGGACTTCCTCTTCAGGATCATCTCGATGAAGAGCACCGACATGACGAGGTTCATGCCGAAGGCCGAGTAGGCCCTCCCCATGCCCAGGGGATGCTCCCGCGCCGAGACGAATTCGCCCTTCATCCCGTCGAGCTGGATGAAGAGGACGAGGAGGAAGGCGACCGCGAAGGAAAAGACCGCGTAGGGCGCGAAGGCCGCGCCATTGATGCCGGGATACTCGATCTTCCAGTGCATGACGAAGTGCCAGAGGATCACGACGTCGAAGGCCGCCCAGGCCATGTTGATGTAGAGCTGCGGCGCGGGCGAGGGAGTCACGAAGGAATAGATGAACTCCCAGGAGAAGTTGAGCGCCAGGGCGTACATGGGCATGCCGTGGGCCTTGTCCAGGAAGCCGCGCCTGATGATGAGAATGTAGGTCGCCGTCCAGAAGATCCCGGACAGCACGGCGATCGCGTTGTACGCATCCATGTCACGCCTCCAGTTCGCGCCGCTTCGAGCGGCGGCGACAGACTGATCGCTCGGCGCGTTATGCGCATTATGGGGCGCGCGCCCCCGCTCGCTACTTCTTCCCGATCGAGATGAGCTCGACCTCGAAGATCAAGACCTCGTTCGGGCCGATCGAGCCGCCGCCCTGCTGGCCGTAGGCGAGGTCGGAGGGGATGAAGAAGCGGTACTTCGCGCCGACGCCCATGAGCTGGAGGCCCTCGGTCCAGCCCCTGATGACGCCGTTCAGGGGGAAGGTCGCGGGCTCGCCCCTGGCGATCGAGCTGTCGAAGACCTTGCCCGAGACGAGCTTGCCCTCGTAGTGCACGGTCACCGTGTCGGTCGCCTTGGGCTTCGCCCCCGCGCCTTCCTTGATGACCTCGTACTGCAGGCCGGACGCGGTCGTCTTGACGCCCGCCTTCTTCTTGTTGCCCTCGAGGAAGGTCTTCCCGGCCGCGAGGTTCGCGGCGCCCTTCTTGTCCTGCGCCGCCTGCGCGGCCGTCTGGACCATCGAGCCGGCTTGCGCCTCGGTGAACCTGGTCTTGCCTCCGCCCATGCTGTCCTTGACTCCCGCGATGAGCGCGTCCATATCGACATCGATGCTCGTGCCCTTGGCGCTCTCGCCGATGAGCATGCCCAGGGCGTAGCTCACGTCGGCCTTCGAGGCCTGGGCCGCGAGCGGCGCGACGAGCGCAAGGGCGAGCGCGGCATAGAGGGCGATGACTATGGTCCGTTTCATGTGTCTTCCTTTGTCAGTGTCGAGTTGAGGCACGATAGCACGAACGCGTCGACCGGGGCGAGTAGTCTGGACGCGGCGCTCAATCAATTCGCGATCACGTACGGCTTTCACGGGTGCCGTTGTGATTCGGCTGTTTGCACAAAAAGGTTACAGGTACTTTCTTTACCGTTACGGTATTCGGTAAAGGACATCCCGGTTTTTTCCTTTAATAACCGGCAAAAATACGTGGCGCTTTGAAAACCGCATCTCTTTGCGATCTCATACATTCTCAAACTCCCGTCAGCCAGGAGAAGTTTGGCATGATGCAGTCGTACCCCATTCAGATACTCCACAAATCGCATCCCTGTTTCCTGTTTGAATAGATTGCTCAAATAGTTTTCATTCAGTTCAAGGACTCGGGCTACATCGGAAAGTCCAATAAACTCTGCATAATGGGTGTTGATATATGTGATCGCTTCTTTTACATGTATGTTGCTGGTCGCGATAGAAACGTGGAAAAAACCGAGCGCACGTTCATAGCAGGTCTGCATGTACTGTTCAAATACCGCTTGCGAATGACTGCGACACAGCAGGTCCGCGGGTATGCGCCAGTGGCGGGTGATCCCCTTCATGGGGATACTGTATTTCCAGCTCATTTTTTCCAGTTGGCCCGTTAACGTTTCGCACAAGGCGGCGACTTGCGCGGTATTAACCTTTTCGCGGTATAGGGTGCATACCAGCTCGCCGATTTTTTCCTTAACGGTTATTTGATTCCCATTCCGGAGCGCATCGGCGATTTCATCCGCCATAGTGCGGACTTCTGGCCGCAATTCGCTCCGCATTAGCTGCGGATCATAAAAGGTAATGCTTTTTCGTGCATACAAGAACGCAGCATCTGCGGCTTTGCAGCCTTCGTCATATCCGGCCGCAAGCCCAGCGAGTCCTTCAACCGGCTCGCTGACGCCGATGCAAAAATCCACATCTGTTTCAAACAAACCGGAAAGTGCTGCTTTCACTGCATCCTGCATCCGGCTTATACTGAATATACTCTTCACGTTGAAAACGCATACGGCTATTGCATCATCAGGAATGAACACGAAACGTTGAGATGACCCCGGCCGCGCGAGCCCGGCGACGACTTTCCGGAAAAGAGTTTGTTCTTCGCTCGCGGTATTCTCAGGACAGGTTTCCCCCTTCTCGATATCCGATATTGCCAGCGCGTTTCGTGCGTAAATTACGGCAACCATATACCTACAAAAAGGGAAATACACCAGTAATTGCCTCAGCTGCCACTCAATCTCCGGCTCACTGGTCACATATCCCTTTAGGACCCGCGTCATATATGCGTCCAGAACCAGGCGCTTTGAATTTTCCCCGCTCGACTCAGAATCGATCCCCGGCGTCAGTATTTTTTTCCTCGTTTCGTCCAGAATACGCAGAAACTGATCCATCTCGCTATCCAGCTTGTATTTCAGCACGTAGTCATCGGCCCCCAGCTTCATCGCTTCCTTCACGAAATCGAAATTGTCATAGGAACTGAGAACAATGATACGTATCCCTGGATACTCTTTCCGGACGACGCGGATCATTTCGATACCGTTCATCTGCGACATACTGATGTCGGTAAGGATGATATCCGGCGCGTAGGCCTTCATATTCTCCAGCGCCTCTTTCCCATTGATACAATCCCCGCATACGGTGAATCCCATCGATTCCCAGTCAAACAGAGTCAGGATTGTTTTTCGAAAAAAGGCATCATCCTCTACAATCAATATGCGAATCAAAAAAACTCCTTTACCGAGAGTCACAAAACGCAAACTGTCTTAACGCTTCACGTTTGGTTACTGTCGACCCCCGACCGACTTCCATTCGGCGGGGGATCGCAATACTGGAAGCAGAATTTCCACCGTCGTGCCGTTGCCGCGCGCACTATGGAAGCGAAGTCCATATTCTTCCCCAAAAGAATATTTTATGCGCTCTTCCACATTTTTTACCCCGATATTATTTAGGTCCGTTCGCGTTTTTGCATGACCTTTCATCACCGCCTTGATCGTCTCTTCATCCATTCCCACTCCGTTGTCTGAAACCCAGATCATCAAAAGTCCATTACCGATCCTTGATTTTATTGTGATCCGCCCACCTGGTTTATTCAATTCGAGGCCGTGCAAAAGGGCATTTTCGACCAGAGGCTGTAAAATAAACCCAACAATAAACAAATCCTCGGTATCCTCTGCGATGTCATACTCTACCGAAAACGAATTCACATAGCGGATCTTTTGCAGCTGCAGGTAGTTATCGACATATGAAAGCTCCTCACTCAGGCGGCAGTTTTTCCCTTTCATACTCAATGCTGTTTTAAAAATCTCCACGAGGCAGGTAATCATTTTTTCGATATCATATTGTCGATTCAACTGTGCCATGCATTTTATGGAGCCCAAGGTATTATAGAGGAAGTGCGGATTGATCTGCGTCTCCAACAGCTCGAACTCCTTCGCCTGGAGCCTCAGCCGCTCATCGGAGACATCCCTGATCAATTCGCTTATTCTCTCGACCATATAGTTGAAACGCAATGCCAGCATCCCGACCTCGTCGAAGCTTACCGGCCGTATGCGGACACTCAGGTCCCCCTCTTCCACCTTCCTCATCGTCTCCTGCAAGAGATGTATGTTCTTCGTGGTGCTGCCCGACAAGAACCATGCCAGGACCCCCGCAAGGATGATATACAGAATGATGATGGCGACGATGATTGAGGAGATACGCGCCACTTCCTTCCAGGCATTCCACAGGGGAACGAAGCACAGAACCTTCCACTTCGAGTACTTGGCCGATACTTGAACCAAGAGGTATTCCTTTTTTTCATAGCGAAAGGTTTGTCCGCTCAGGTCATGCCCTGCCAGCTGTTGCCGCAGTGCATAGGCGACCAGATCCTTCGTCACGGGGTTCTGCCCCGAGACGATGATATTATTCTTCTTGTTCAGAACGGCAATGGTAGTCGGGTCGATCAGCGACGACTCATATGGCAGTGAAAGGCGGAAGTGGTCGGGGTTTACCTCATAGACGATGTAGCCGAGCGTCGAAAGATCGTCCGTGTCTATGATCTTCTTACCGAACAGGATATTCGACGCCGCCTCCCGTTCCCATATCATCCCGGTCGGCTCCAGCTGCACGAGGGTGACGACCTTGCCCAGGGCGTCTTTGCGCTGTGCATCGAGAACGTTTATATCCAGCTTGGGGTTCCCCTTCTTCCAGGAGAACCAGGTTCCGTTTCGCATCAGGACATAGATGTTCTCGATATCCGGATCGGAGATGGTGACTCCGTTTATGACGGTTCCCATCGCGGAGGCGTCTATGATCGTATCGCTCCGACTCTGATACTCGCGCTGGTTCCGGGCGACGCGATGGAACGCCGGATCAGAAATCATGTGGAAGGCTACTTTCTCGAAATCGGATGAGCGGAAATCGATGTTAAGCAGCACGTGATATACGAGCTGCGTGGACATCTCCCGGATTTTCTTTCTTAGATACGCCGATGATGCCGAAACGGAAACTCCGCCGATTACCAGACAGGCAAGCAGGATGATCACCATATACGAGAGCATGAACTTATTACGCAAGGAAAGGTTGAGGATTGCCTTCTTTACAGACCCCGGGGCCATTCCCTTCATACTGCTCCACGAGATATCTGGCTATCGGCGGGCTTCCTTAATGATACACCAATCGAGGCTGCGAGTTCTCAGCACCGCGCCAGCCTGACCCGCACCACGCCGATATCCGGTTCGACCCATATGCCGAAGTCGACTTCATCGCCGTTCCTGCGACGCCGCGCCACGAAGGCGCCGTCCATTGAAAACCGGCCTTCTTCGACCGAAAGGTATCCGACATCGCGTATCAGGTTGAAATCAGCAGCGGCACCGGCGAAGGGCTCGCCTTCCGCCCGCTTTTTCGGCAGGAAAATCAGCCTGAAGCCGTCCCCTCCCACGAAGAACTCATCCTCGCCCGCGGGGATGACGAGACCCCGGCCTCTGCGATTCTCGGCCTTAAGCTGATTTCGGTAATCGAAGTGATCGTAATCCTGCCAGTTCCAGTCTCCATTCTCGCCGTTCACGAGGGCCTGGCAATTGATGAATCGGGCGATGCCCAGCCAGTCGCCGAATTCAAGATACTGGAAATACGCGTATTCATCCTGGGAGATGACCTGTATTTCCTTATCGCGATACTTCAGGAGTCCGCCGGCGAAGGCCGAAGCGACTTTCATGCTGCCGACGACGGCATGGCATCCAGGCGCGATCGAGCCATCCTCATTGACCAGGCTCTCCGCGCCGAAGATGGAATGCCCGATGGAATGGTATCGCCCCAAGGCTTCGAACAGGAAACGCGAATTCCACTCCTGGCCGGCCGATTCGGGCACATACAGCGGGTTGTCCTCGCGGCAGTAATCCCGGCAGGCGGTGAAATAATCTGTATGCGTCTGCTGGTAAATATCTGGCGCAAGGAGATCAAGATGCGGAGCCGCCCACTTCCAGATATCCATCACCCGCGCCACGGGCCCGCCCGAAGGATAATCGATCCCCGGCATCCGCCACCGATGCATCTGCAGCCACGCGTTGGTATACATCATAATGCTCAGCTTGTCTTTTCCCGCCTTGGCCACTTCGTCGATGTACGAGGCGATGCTATATGCAGTGAAGAACTCTTCCGCCTTGGGACCGAAGCCTGCGCTCCAGTTTTCCACCCTGCCGCCGTTCTCGATCCATCGCCTGCTCACGGGACTGTCCGGATGCTTTTCCATCATGCCCGTCAGGAATTCCGGCAGCCTGGAATTGAACTCTTTCTCGGCGGCCGCCGAATGGTCCCGGGCGGGGCCGTTCATGATGCCCGATTCGTTCTCGACCTGCACGGCGATCAGGGTCTCCCGGTCGGGATCCAGGCTATTCAAAACCGAGCAGAGCGCCGAGAAGGCGCGGGCATCCGCCTGCTTCGTCATGGCGCAATGCGAAGAGAGTACCGATACCTTCGTGCCGTCCGGTGCTTCGACCCGAGCGAAACGCGCAGTGTCCCGCTTGACCCACTCGGGCGCATACTTGGACGTACCGTTCTTCCAGGTTCCGAACCACAAGAAAACAAGATAGAGGCCTTCTTTCTGCACCCTTCGGAAGATTTCCTCCACGACGGAAAAATCATAGACGCCCTCTTCCGGTTCCACGACCTCCCAATAGACGGGTATCGCCACCACGTTAGCGTCCATCGCCTTGAGCGCCAAGAAACTCCGGTCGAGCCCTTCGGCGGAATACCCGGACGAGTTATGCACCTGCGCGCCGACCGGGAAGACCGGTCTGCCATCAGCCATGAAGTAGCTTTTCCTGTTCATATTCTTCTCCTCCGGGATATCGGCGCTAACCCTTTACCGCGCCGGACGTAATGCCGCTGATTATCAGCTTCTGCGTGAACGCGAAAAACAAGATGACAGGTATCATCGAGAGACAAGCGGACGCGAAGCCCAGATTCAGATTGATGCTGAATTGTCCGAAGAAGTGATATTGCTGTATGGGCAAGGTTCGCATCGCTTCCTTCTGGAGGATGATGAAGGACATGGTGAATTCGTTCCACATCCATAGCACATGCAGTATCCCCACGGTCGCGATGATCGGCTGCAGCAAAGGAAAGACTATCTGCCAGAATGTGCGGAACACCCCATAGCCGTCTATCTTGGCCGCTTCTTCGAGTTCGATCGGCACCGTCTTCACGAACCCCATTATCAGGAAAGTCGCGTACGGGACACTCGTGCCTATCATCAGGATGATGATCCCCGGGAAGGTATTCAGAAGGGCGAGGCTCTTGTACATGCGGTATACCGGAATCATAATGACCTGGAACGGGATCATGATTCCGACAAACAGAGTCCGATCCATTACCCGATAGAACCGTCTATGCATGTTCCGGCATACCACGTACCCGCACATGGCGCTCAGCACCACGATCCCCGCAGAAGCGAGGGCCGTAACCAAGGCGCTGTTGAAAAAGGAAACCATGAAGTTGGTCCGCTCGATAGCCAGGGAGAAGTTACTCAGGTTCAGCGCCTTCGGAAGCGCGATCGTGGACAGCGCGGTTTCCTGCGGAGTCTTGAGCGCCATCACCGCGCAAATGTAGAAGGGGGAAAAGAACACGAGCGCTGCGAGCGCCATCACCGCATCGAGAGCGATGTCGCCGGGACTCCTTTTCTTCATGCCAGTATCTCCCGGTTGCGCAACAGTCGCGCCAGTATTCCCCCGCTCAACGCCAGTATGATGACGAATACCACGGCCACAGCCTGGCCGTATCCCGCCTGGTAGTACGAGTAAAGGTTCTTGTAGATATAGATCGATATCATCTCGCTGGCGTGCCCCGGTCCTCCCCCGGTCGCCGCCATCGTGGTCGCGAATTCCTTCAGCCCCGAGATCAGCGTCATCGTGATGCACACGGTGAACGAAGGCATCAGCATCGGCAGGGTAACGTAGCGGAGTTTCTGCGACGGCCTGGCGCCGTCAAGAATGGCGACCTCGTACAGCTCCGTCGGTATGCTGGCGAGTCCGGCGAGATATATGATCACGTTGATGCCGAGACCGTTCCACAACGCGATGACGGCGATCCCGGGGATTGCCGTCTGCATATTCCCCAGGAGGCTGTTCATGCCGAAGAGCTGCCTGAAGACGTCTCTGAACAGGAAATTCCAGATGAAGGCCGCGAGCACCGTGCTCAGGCAGGTAGGGAAGAAGAAAGCCGATCGGACCAGGCCCCTGCCCCTGAACGAGCGATTCAGCCCCAGCGCGATGCCCATCGAAAGGAGATTATTCGCCAGCGTGATCAGGACGGCAAAATAGATGCTGTTTCCCAAAACGACATAGAAATCGGCGGACTTGAAGATGAGCCGGAAATTTCTCAGCCCGCAGTAATCCATCCGCTGGGCTATACCGTCCCAGCTGGTAAGCGCTACATGAAGACCGGAAAAAAACGGCACAACCACGGCGAACACGAATAGCAAAAAACCAGGCGCAAAAAGCATGAGATTCGCCAAAGAAACGCTGCGTCGCGCACGGTGTCGCATAATGCACCTCTCCTCATCACGCCGAGGCCGACCGGGAGACAATCGCGCTCCAGCCAGCCTCGGCTCTCACTCAGGGCGCAGCGTGCTTTTCGGCTATCGCATCGAACTTCTTGTCCAGGAGCTTCGCGGCGGCCAGGGGATCCTTAATCTGATTGATCAGGAACTGAGTGAACACGTCCACCTCCGCGTTCAGGAATTCCTGGCTGAAATCGACCCGGACCGAAGAGACATCGAAGGCCTTCCCAGCGCTCATATAGCGGGCGATATCGGAGAGCGCGGCTTCTTTCGAGGGAGGCAAGTTCTTTACGGAGCACAGACGGCCGGCGTTCTGCCAGATTTCTCCGCTCTCTTTGCTCGTCAGCGTCTTTAGGAACTGGTATACCTCTTTCTTCACGGGAGATTTCTCGTATACCACGAAACCGCCGCTGAGCCAGGAGGTGATCATCGTTTCGCGCGGATTATTCGAGGCCGGCACCGCGAAGGCGCCGATATGCGCATCCGCATTCTTCTCCTTTATGGCGCCGATCGCCCAGTTCCCGTTTATGACCATCGCCGCTTTTCCGGTTGCGACCATCTCGGTCGCCTTATTCCAATCGGTGCCGAACTGGTCGTCATTGCCGTACTTATGCCGCTCCCGGAATTTCTCCAGCGTATCGATGAACACCTTGTCGTTCGCGAAGGTCTTCTTTCGCGCCTCGAGGTTCTCCATCCAGTTCGGATCGCCGCGGAGATCATGCTGCAGCTCGGAGGCCTTATAGTCATTGATGAAGGTCCACCATTCCTGGGAACCGAACGCGATCGGATAGATGCCTGAAGCCTTGATCTTCTTCAGCAACGCGATGAACTGATCGTATGTCTCGGGCATCTTGGTAATCCCAAGAGACTTGAAGACATCCTTGTTGTAGAAGGCGGCCGAAGCCCCGGCCTCGAACGGTATATAGTAGTTCACGCCGTTCACCGCGGTGCTCTTCTTCGCGCTGTCGATCAGGTTGCCCCAGAAATCGCAAACGCCCACGTCGGCGACGTAACCGTTCTTGATGAACATCGGCAAGTCGGAAACAGAGAGATCGAAAATATCGGGGGCGTCTCCGCTGGCGATCTTGGCCTTCAGCAGCGTCTGGTAGTCGTCGTATCCGACAGCCTGCACCTCGATCTTGATCCCGGTTTCCTCGGTGAATTTCTTGGTTATCGCGTCGATCCATTGCCGCGCGGAGTCTTCGCCAAAATGGTGCATCCACTTGATCGTCACGTCGCTCTGCGGCTTTGCCTCAGCAGTAGACCCGCTATTCTTCTTTCCTTCGCATACCCCGGCGAAAACCACCGCCAGTAATAAAACGGCTGTAACGATACATCGCCTTTTCATTAACACCCTCCTTGAAGTTTTTTGTCGGGATCCCGTAAACGGGAATAATATCCTGTGATTTTTTTGACAACAATTTAACAAAATACGGAATCATTGCTGATTTTACATAAACGAGCAGGCAATCGCTAAACCGATCGCGCCTTGCATAACACGGATAGAGAACGCACTCTCCCGGAATGTTGCAATCTGCGCTCCCGCGAGGGTAGATGTGGTCGATATATAGAGCGAGGGAAAGAACGACATCACGGTCAAGCGACCGAGTCCTCAACGTGCTCTCCATCCACGATTTCTTTCCCTGCCACAACGAGTGGCATGAAGCCGAGTCCTTCAATTCGAGCGTCTGGAAACAGGCACAGGTTTCCCCTGGTCGAATTCTCTCCACACCGGGAGTGAAGAGCATTATCAAAGGCCAACGACCAACAGAACAGCTTTGTCGTAGCCATGATGACGCACGCCGAGGAACAATACCAAGAACTGGTTTTATTAAAGCGAGGAGCCTTTCGTCTGGACTTCAATCGTTGTTCGCTTGTCGCGTATGTACTCGCCCGTCGAAAGCAGATCGGCGATAGATACTCGGGTCATGTTCAAACCCTATTATTAGCGGAACGGCATGACCTGAGCGAGAGCCGAGAGCCGGATGGCGTTATTCGGCTACAATGCGAACCGCGCGGTGGCAGGTGAGGGCGGATTCATCGCAGACGTCTCGGCGTACGCGGCTTCTGAACACAAACGCATCACCTTCTAGCGCTCGTGAAGAAAAGGGCAAGGGCTATATGGGGAACCGGAAGGAGTTCCGAATTTCCGACCGCGGGAAAGACTGTCCCGACTTGAGCGGGGGCATTCTAAAAAGCATAGGTCAAGGATATGAAAGCTATGCTGGCCACGGACCAGGCGCGACAGCTGTATCGATCGCGAGAGCTGTCGGTCGAACCGGTGTTCGGGATCATCAAGCAAGCGCTCGGCTTCCGACCGTTCCTTTTTGCGCGGGCTGGTGAAGGTCGAGCTTGAATGGCTCCTCGGTCGGGGCCATATGGGAAGCATGCCGCGTCCCAATCCTAAGCCCGACAGGCTCCTAGCGCTCGTACATCTCGGGCCGACGGTCCTCGAAGAGATCGTTGTGGGCGTTGATGCGCTTGTTCCGCGAGAGCTCAGGGTCGACGTCGACGACCGCGACCTGGGGCTTGTTGGGAGCGAGGCGCGCGAGATAGTCGCCCGAGGGCGATACGAGCACGCTCTCGCCGGTGAAGGAGAGCCGCGCCCCCGAGCGCTCCTCGGCGCCGACGCGGTTCGCGGTCGCGACGTAGATCCGGTTCTCCACGGCGCGGGCGAAGTCCGCGCGCTGGCAGAAGGGCAGGACGAGGTTCGCGGAGTGCGCCACGAGGTCGGCGCCGCGCAGGGCCAGGGTCCGGAAGCTCTCCGGAAAGATCCAGTCGAAGCAGATCGCGAGACCGATCCGCAGGCCCCGGAACTCCTCGACGAAAAAGCCCGTGTCCCCGGGCGAGAAGCACAGCTTCTCGCGCGAGAAGAGGTGGGTCTTGCGGTAGGCGCGGCGCCTGCCATCCGGCAGGGCGAGGAGGGAGCTGTTGAAGGGGCCGCCCGACGCCGCCTCGGCGAAGCCGAAGACGAGGCCGGCCCCCCGCTCGTTCGCCGCCCGGGCGAGTGCCGAAACGACGGGACCGTCGGCCGGCTCGGCGTAGCGGAGCGCCTCGGCCCTATCCATGAAGTCGTAGCCGGTCAGGCAGAGCTCGGGCAGGACGTAGAGCTCGGCCTCGACGCTTTGGATAGCGGAAATCAGGGCCTCGAGGTTTATAGCTACGTCGCCGAAGACCGGCGCCGACTGGACGAGGGCGACTCGCATGCGGAGATTGTAGTACGAGGCAGTGACACAATCCAGGAGGCCGGGTGTTGCATCAATTACGCTACTATGACGATTCGTGGGAGATTGCGCCGCGATCGTGCTATACTGAAATATAAACAGGAGGGAAACGATGAAAAAGACGCGCCTGCTCCTCGGGTGCTTGGCGGTCCTCGCGATCCTGGCGGGAATGACGGGATGCATGCTGCCGGATTACCAGCTGACTACGGACGTAACCGTCACAGATGCCGACAATACTACCGGGACCTATGCGACAATTACCTACAACCTCACTAATACCGGGAGCAAGAGCCTGGACAACGTCCAGGTCGGAATAGAAATCTACAGGTCCACGTCTGTGGGATATGTCTACGATACCCTGGGACCGTTCAGCATCGGCACCGGCTCGACGACGACCGGAAGCGTGACGTACAACTTCACTGCGGCCCCCTCAGGATCGTACTCCTTCGAGGTCTATGTCACCTCCGTCGGCTGGGACGACAATTGAGCCGCGACTAAGCTTGGAAATCTGGACGAAGGACGAGGCCTGCGCCTCGTCCTTTTTTTGCGCCTTCGCTAGCGCTCGATAGCGAATTTCACATCTCCTATTAACCGTCAATAAACCAAAGACGCCTTCCGGCCGTGCGACCATCCGCGGCCAATGAGGCCCATATGAAGCGACTTATCGCCGCCCTGGCCGCCGCCCTCTTCGGCGCGGCGCTCTTCGCCCAGACTTTCACGCTCGCCGTCATCTCGGACACGCAGAACTACGCTGACTACCGCTACCAGCGCTCATCGAACCCGCCCTTCGTCATGGACCAGGCGGATATCTTCCACCGGCAGATGGACTACATCGCGAAAAACGCGACCTCGGCTGGAGGGCAGATTGCCTTCGCGGTCCACGTCGGCGACGTGGTCCAGAACTACGCGAAGCAGCCCGCCGAGTGGGCGATCGCCGACGCGGCGCTGTCCCGTCTCGACGGAGTCCTGCCCTACGGGCTCGTGCCCGGCAATCACGATTACGACAAAAACTGGACTGACGCGACCGATAAGGCCTCGCGCGTCGACGGCGGCGAGACCTACAATCGCTACTTCGGCCCCGGCAGCGTCCACTTCAAGGGCAAGGCCTGGTACGGCGGCTCCTTCAATAACGGCATGAACTCCTGGTCGACCTTCCAGGCGGGCGGGAAGACCTTCCTGTTCCTGGGCCTCGAGGTCGAGCCCTCGGACGCCGCCATCGCGTGGGCGCAGAAAGTCCTCGACGCGCATAAGGGAATGCCGACCATCCTCGTCACGCACGAGTACCTCTGCTTCGCCGACGACTTCTACGCGCCCGGCACCGCCTTCCGCCTCGAGGACAAGTACCGACTCGGCTTCGACCGCAACACGCCCCAGCAGCTCTGGGACGAGCTCATCACCAAGAACAGGCAGGTCTTCCTCGTGCTCTGCGGCCACAACTACGACGGCGGCCCCAACGGCGAGAACGCGCGGACCGACTCCGACGCGGACGGCTTCAAGGTCTATCAGCTGCTCACGGACTATCAGGGAAGGACCGAGGTCCAGAAATTCTACGGCGTGAACGACGCGTCCAACCGCGGGGGCGACGGCTGGATGCAGCTCCTCGAATTCGACCTCGGCAAGGGCGAGATCCGCGCCAAGACCTATTCGACGGAATTCCGCCGCTTCGAGACGGACCCGAACAGCGAGTTCACGATCAAGTTCGACTGGGGCTGGGACAAGCGCTTCGGCGCGGGCAAGTAGCTTTTCGGCCGGCGCCCGGCGACGCGGGAGGCAGCGTTCGTCGCGGCGCCGGCTTTTTCATACCCTCCGCTCGAAGCTCCACGTCACCGGCTCGAACCACGCCGTCCAGAAGGCGTAGGCCTCCGGGTTCATGGTCTCGCAGTCCACCGACACAAGGCTCTTGCCCGCGCCTTCCGCGTGCTCGACGAGGGCGGCCAGGAGCGAGCGCCCGACGCCGCGGCCTCGGGAAGAGGCCTCCACGAACATGCCGTCGATGGCCAAGGTCCCGTCGTCGTGGACCGCGTGCGTCACGTCGAATTGCGGCTCCTCGGCCTTGATGAAGCCGACGTCGTCGTCCCCGGCCTCGGCGATCATCGCGACCGCCTGGGCGCCGCCGAGCCACTCGGCCCACTCGTCCGAATCGCGTCCGCGCGTCCTCGGCATGAGCACGGGAGAGGCCGCGATGTGCGACGCGAGGCGCGCGTCGAGGGCGGCGAGAACGAGCGCGTCGGAGGGCAGGGCCGCCCTGACCTGAACCGCGGCGGCCCCGGACGGAGCCGCCCCGCTCGCGGCGATGCGCGCGGCCAGGTCTCGCTTCAGCTCGGCGGCGGGGCGGGCCGCGTCCATCACGATGCGGCCGAAGCCGGTCAGGGACAGCGCCTCGATCGCCGCCTCGTCCGTCGCGTACGCGCAAGCCGCGTGGATGGGCGCGCCCGCCGCGATCCATCGCGGGGCCAACTCGCGGTAGAGCGCGCGGTAGGCGTCGAAGGCCCGTTCGTCGCGCGCGGCCCCATGGCACCAGTCGGGACAGAACGCTCCCGCGCCCAGGTTTCGGTACTCCTCGATGACGAAGCCGCCCAGGAAGGCCTGGAGCGCGGCGCCTTCGTAGAGCCCGAGGACGATCCCCTCGCGGACCATCCACTCGATCCTGGGCGCGTACGAAGAGGCTGAGCGGGGAGGCATGAAGGGCAGGGCCGCCCGCAGGCGCTCGTGCTCGACCGCGGCGAGCGCCGACGCGGCCGCGACGCCCTCGGGGCCGGAGATCTCGCGGATAGCCATGGGAACAGAACCTACGCGCGCTCGAAGGAGGCGTCAAGCGAGCGCTTTATTTTACATGAATCGTAGCGGCCTCGATCGGACAACGTATATAATGGACTGCAACCCTGCTTGATGCGAAAGGCCGAGTCATGGGAAAGAATACTACCAGCCTGAAGGCCAGGCTGCTGTTGGCCAACCTGCTCATCCCCCTGAGCCTGAGCGTGCTCAGGGAGATCCTCACCGCGATGTTCAACCCGAATCTGGACCTCGGCTTCTGGAAGAGGATCGCCTTCGCGATCACGCGCCAGGTGCCCTCGCACGTGGCCGTGATCGTCTTCTCGATCCTGGCCTACTTCGCGATCCTGGCGATGCTCAAGCCCTTCTTCCGATACCTGAGGGACGGGCAGTCCTACGCCGAGGCCCGCAAGGCCGCGACCCGCCTCCCCTGGTTCCTCATCGGCCTCCACACGGGGGCCTGGCTCCTCGGCGTGACCGTGATGTACGCCTTCATCTACCACTGGAAGTCGCCCGGCGGCAACTCCTACCTCGTCTCGCTCTGCCTCACCGAGGCGATCAGTCTGATGACGGGCATCTTCACGGCCCTCGCGGTCGACATAGTCCTCCTCGACGGCCGCGAGAAGCTGGCCATGACCGATATGCGCGACGGAGAACGCGACCTCTTCATTCGGCTCAAGGACGGCTTGATACTGTTGACGGCCATCGTCGTTCCCGTCGCCTACCTGGCCTACGCGTCGAGCTTTTACACACTGAAGGGCGGAAGCGCGACCGGCGGCATAGTCGCGGTCGGCGTCCTCCTCGGCATCCTTTCCGCGCTGATGTCGCGCCTGTCGCGGAAGCAGGCGGCCAGGCAGCGCGCCCTCCTGAGGTCACGGATGGAGGAGCTCGCCGACGTCAAGGGCGACCTCACCAGGCGGATAGTCCTCGTCAACTTCGACGAGACCGGAGAGGTCTCCGCCCTGGTCAACCGCTTCATCGACGGCATGGGCGCCCTCGTCCGCGACCTGAAGGCCGCGGCGAACTCGCAGGACGAGACCTGCCGCGCCCTGGCCGCGCGCATGGGCGACGCCTCGACGCAGGTCGAGTCCTGCGGCGGCGGCATCGCGGGCATGCGGGAACGCTTCGTGCTGCAGGCCGAGAGCATCACGGACGTCGCGGGGGCCGTAGGCCGCATCTCCGGCAGCGTCGAGGAGCTCGACGAGACCATCAAGGACCAGGCGGCCATGGTGATCGAGTCCTCGGCCGCGGTTCACCAGATGGTGGCCAACATCGAGTCGATCTCGAAAAGCGCCGAGAAGGTCGATTCGATGATGACGGAACTCGCGCAGGGTTCCGCCAAGGGCCTCGAGGCCATCGACTCGGTCGCCAGGAGCGCCGCGGAGATGGAGGCGCAGTCCAAGGCCCTCGCCGAGGCGAACGGCATGATCGCCGGCATCGCCGCGAGGACCAACCTCCTCGCCATGAACGCCGCGATCGAGGCCGCCCACGCGGGGTCGGCGGGAATGGGATTCGCTGTCGTCGCCGAGGAGATACGCAAGCTCGCCGAGAGCTCGGCCGAGCAGTCGAAGTCGATCGGCCGCGACCTCAAGGCGACGCGGGACATGGTCGGCAAGGTGACCGAGGCCGCCAAGGGCGCCAAGGATTCCTTCGAGCGCGTCGGCGGGATGATCGAGGAGACCGGCAGGCTCGAGGTCGAGGTCGCGCGATCCGCGGCCGAGCAGCGACAGGGCTCGGGCGAGGTCCTTACGGCGCTGACCCGCATCAACGAGATCACCCAGAAGATCAGCTCGGGCGCCCGCGATATCCGCGGCGACAATAGCTCCGTCCTCGAGCGGGCGCGCGCCCTCGAGCGGCTCACCGAGGAGATGAAGGTCATGCTCGACGGCGTGGGCCGCGGCTTCGAGGGAGTCTCCGCGTCGATCGTCACCGTCGAGGGGCTGTCGCGCGACACGCGACAGGCCGCGCTCACGGTCTCGGACTCCGTCGGCCGCTTCAGGATACGCGAGGACGAGGCGCCGGCCGCCTCGAGGGACATCGCGGTCAAGAGCCCTGCGTGAGCGCCCAGGTCGGATCCGCGGGCCAGGCGCGCGAGCTCGAGCTCGCCGCGGCCATCATCAAGGAGAGCCGAAGCCTCATCGCCTTCACGGGCGCGGGCATCTCGGTCGAGAGCGGCGTCAGGCCCTTCCGCGGATCGGGCGGGCTCTGGGACGAGATCGACTCGAGCCTCCTGGAGATAAGCCGCTTCAACGCCGAGCCCGAGGCCTCCTGGGAGGCGATCCGCGCCATCTTCTACGCCTCGCTTCCGGATGGATCCCGGCCGGCGCCCAATGCCGCACATCGCGTCCTCGCCGATTGGGAGCGCGACGGCATCCTCTCCTTCGTCGTCACCCAGAATATCGACGGCCTGCATTCGGCGGCCGGATCGCGGAAGGTCGCGGAATTCCACGGCTCCGTGCGCGAGCTCGTGTGCCGCCGCTGCGGCGCGCGCGTGCCGGCCGGCCCCGACGAGCTCGCGGCCGGGCTCCTGGACGAGCTGCCGCCCCGCTGCGCCGCGCGCGCGCCGGGCTCGGGCGGGACGCCCTGCGGCGGCGTCCTCAAGCCCGACTTCGTGTTCTTCGGCGAGGGCATCCCGCCCGAGGCCTACGAGGCCGCCTTCGAGGCCGCGTCCGTCGCGGACGCCTGCGTGGTCGTGGGCTCCACCGGGGTGGTCTATCCCGCGGCCCAGATCCCGCGCATCGTGAAGCGATCGGGCGGCGCCGTGATCGAGATCGACCCCGGCGAGACCGAGTTCAGCCGGACGATCGCGGACGTCCACATCCGCCTGGGCGCGGGCGAGGCGCTCGCCCGGCTCGACGCGCTCGTCCGCGGTCGCGCCTGAGCGCGGACGCGCTTCCCTCCGGACCCGCCGCTCAGTATCCTTTGACATCCTCATTACAAGGAGACCAACGTGCTCGAAGCTCGGGAGGTCCGCAAGTCCTACGGCGACGTACGCGCCGTGGACGGACTCTCATTCTCCGCCCGACCGGGGGAGATTTTCGGACTCATCGGCCCCAACGGGGCGGGCAAGTCGACGACCATCAGGATGGCGATGAACATCATCGCGCCGGATTCGGGCGAAATTCTCATCAGGGGAAGGCGCCTCGCCGAGGAGGACAAGTCGATAGTCGGCTACCTCCCCGAGGAGCGCGGCCTCTATCGCAAGGCGAAGGTCGAGGAGATGCTCCTCTACGTCGCGGCCCTCAAGGGCATGCCCGAGGCCGACGCCAGGAAGAACATGGACGCCTGGCTCGAGCGCTTCGGCATCCTCGAGTGGAAGAGCCGCAAGATCGACGAGCTGTCGAAAGGCATGGCTCAGAAGGTCCAGTTCATCTGCACCGTCATCCACAAGCCGCGGCTCGTGCTCTTCGACGAGCCCTTCTCGGGCCTCGATCCCGTCTCGCAGGACATCCTCCTCGATGCGATGCTCGAGCTCAAGGCCGAGGGTGTCACGGTCCTCTTCTCGACCCACATCATGGACCACGCGGAGAAAATCTGCGAACGCATCCTCCTCGTGGACAAGGGCCGCGAAATCGTCTCGGGTCCCCTCGCCGAGGTCAAGGCGAAGTACGGCCGCAACGCGGTCCAGATCGAGTTCGACGGCGACGCGTCCTTCGTCGCCGCCTTGCCCTTCGTCGAGTCGGTCAGGCGATTTCCCCGCTGGATCGAGGCGCAACTGAGGCCGGACGCCGACGCCGACGAGCTGTTCAAGGCTCTCGCGGGCCGAGTGAGAGTCAGGCGCTTCGAGGTCGTCTCGCCCTCGCTCCATAAGATATTCACGAGCCTCGTCGGCGACGCCTCGCCCGAGACCGGGACGGACGCCGAGTCCCGCCCCGAAGAGACGAAGGGAGGCCGGTCATGAGAAAGCTGCTGAAGATCGCTCGCCATGAATTCCGGGCCACGGCGGCCAACAAGGCCTTCGTCGTCATCACGCTGATCGGCCCCTTCCTCATCCTGGCGGTCTCGCTGCTGCCCGCGCTCGCCGCCTCGAGCGGAAGCAAGGCGGGCTCGGTCGTCGCCCTGGTCGGAGGCGACGCGATCCGCCCCGCGCTGTCGTCCGCGCTCGGCGGCGGGTCCTCGGTCGCGCCGCTCGCCGACGAGGCTTCGGCCAAGGCGGGCGTGCTCGACGGGAAGTACTCCGCGGCGCTCGTGCTCGAGCCTGGTTGGGAGGGCGCCTCGAGCATCCCGTTCTATTCCAAGACCGGGACAGACATCATGCTGTACTCCAAGGTCTCGGCGGTCGTCGACGCCGTGTCGCGCCAAGCGCGCGCCTCCGTCAGCGGAGTCGCGCCCGAGGTCGTCGACAAGATCCTGAAAGGGCCGGCGCTCGACCTTCGAAAGCTCGGCGCCGACCAGGCCAAGAAAAGCTCCGGCGTCGACGACTATCTCGGCATCCTGCTGACGGTCATGGGCTTCGTGATGCTGATGTACATGACCGTGCTCCTGTACGGCCAGCTCATCGGACGCTCGGTCCTCCAGGAGAAGACCCTCAAGACCGTCGAGATCATGCTTTCGGCCGTGTCGCCGCGCGACCTGCTCTGGGGCAAGATCCTGGGACCGGGCGTCGCCGGCCTCATCCAGTACGCATTCTGGATCGCCATGGCCCTGGGCGCCGCGAGCGTCGTAGGCCCCGCCCTCGGCATCAGCATCCCCGCGACGCTGACGCCGGCAAACCTCCTCTGGCTCGTCGTCTTCTTCGTCCCCGCGTACTTCCTCTACTCCGCGATCTACGCGGCCCTCGGGGCCGGAGCGGAAGACGAGCAGCACCTCGGCCAGCTAGCCTGGCCCGTCATCATCGTGCTGATGATACCGATGGTGATGATCAACACCTTCGTCATGACGCCGGAGTCCGCGTTGTCGGTCTTCTTCTCCTTCTTCCCCCTCACGAGTCCCATCGTCATGCTCATCCGCGTCCTCGTCTCGCCTCCGCCCGCCTGGGAGATCGCGCTGAGCTACAGTATCCTCCTCGTCTCGGTCCTCGCCGCCGGGTCGCTCGCGGCCAGGGTCTTCCGCGTCGGCATCCTCATGACCGGCAAGCGGAGGAAGCTGGGCGAGATCATCAAGTGGGTCGGCGCGAGGTAGACTTTGTCCTCTTGACAGGTGAACTCATGGTTCATATTATATGAACCATGAGTTCACAGCCGTGGATAGATCATGATTTCCTCGTCGAGCTCGAGTCGCGCGAACTCGTGAAGGGCACCTTCCTCAGGCTCGACGATGAGCGGCGCGATCAGGTCATCGACGCCGTGATAGTCCAATCGGCCGTGTCCGGCCCCGAGCGGCTCAACATAAAGGAAGTCGCGAGGCAGGCCGCGGTCCCGGTGGGCTCGCTGTACCAGTACTTCGGCGACCGCGAGAGCCTCGCGAGATTCGCGGCGCTCGCCCTCGCGCGCTCTCTCTCGAAGGAGCTCGAGTCCTGCGTCTCCTACCTCGAGCCCATGCCGCTTCGAGAGGCGCTGTCGGCCTACCTGTCGTACGGCATAGAGTGGAGCGTGAAGGAGGCGGCCTCGCTCCGTTCCTTCGTCGCCGCCGCGTACTGCGGCGCTCCGCTGGGCTCGGCCTTCGCGGAGGGCGCGGGCAGGACCTCCGAAGCCGCGCGGGACTGGTACCTCGAGTCGCTTATTCGGCCGGTCGCCGCGTCCATGCAGGAGGTCGTCCGGCGCGTGTTCGCCGCGGCCGCCGCGCGCGGCGAGCTTCGCGCCGGCCTCGACGTCGAGGCCGCGGCTCGGCTCGCCAACGTCATCCTCATCGCGGCGGGCGACGCGCGCATGATGCCGCGCCTCGACGAGTACTATCGCCTGTACGGCCCCGGATCGACGACAGAGGCGGGGATCGCCCAGGCGGTCGACTTCATCTGCCGCTCCGTCCTTCGCGACGAGGCGGCGCCATGAGCGGCCGAAGGCCGGCGGCGATCGCCCTTTGGGCGAGCCTTTTCCTGAGGCTCTCTGCGCGCGAGCTCCAGATCGCGGCCCTCTTCGTCCTCTTCCCGGCGCTGCTGGCGGTCGTCTACTCGAGCGCATACGGCTCGGGCCCCGCCTCGCTCTCCCTGCGCGCGATCGTCGTGTCGGGCGGGCCGCCGCGCGGTACGGTCCTCGCCTCGGCCCTCAGCTCATCGTCGCTCGAGGGCGAGGCCGCCGTGACGGTCTACGATTCGACCGACCTCGGCGCGTCGATGCGCGCGTTGCGCGACGGAGCTGCCGACGTCGTAATCGACGCGGCCGCCGGCGACGGGGCCGTCGCGCGCATCTACGCCGATCCGGCCTCGGCCATGGCGAGCTACGCGGAGAGCCTCGCGCGGGCGGCGGCCGCGTCTGCCTTCGGCCCGGCGCGGATCGATCCGGAATGGCGCACGTCCGCGTCCTTCACGAAAGGCTCGGGCGGCGCCAACGACTTCCTCATCGCGGTCCCGGGCCTCTTCGTCTTCGGCTGGACCTTCGGCGCGATGACGACGGCGCTCATCGCGGTCCGGGAGATCAGGAGGCGCACCATCGAGCGGGCCGTCCTCGCGGGCGCACGCGTCGCGGGAATGGCGGCCGGGCTGTGGGCGGCGCAGGCGGTCCTCGGCCTCCTGCAGGCGGCCGCGCTCTGGGCGGTCCTGCCCCTGTGTGGCTTCCCGGCGCCGGCGCGGCCGCTCGACGCCGTCCTCGCGATCCTCGTCCTCGACCTCGTCATGTCGGCCCTCGCGACGGCTTGCGGCCTCGCGACCGCGGCCCTGTGCTCGAGCGAGGGCGTCGCGGTCAACCTCTGCATGATTTTCGTAGTGCCGCTCGCCTTCCTCTCGGGGGCCGTCTTCCCGCTTTCGTCGCCGACGCTCTTCTCGATCGGCGGGTACGCCTTCTCGGCGACCGACTTCCTGCCGAGCGCGCCCGCCACGAAAGCGCTCGAGCTCGCGCTGGTCCGGGGGTCGGGTTTGGCATCCGCCGCTCCCGCGGTCGCTGCCGCGACGACGGGCTCGGCGGTATGGGCGATCGGGGGCGCGGCGCTCTTCGGCTTAAGAAGGCTATCGGCGCGAAGGAGGCCGTCGTGGGACCGTCATTGACGTTAGTCGACATCACGAAGCGCTACGGAGAGGTCGTCGCGGTAGATTCCCTGGGCCTCGAGGTGAGGCCCGGCGAGGTGCTCGGTCTCCTGGGACCCAACGGGGCGGGCAAGACCACGACGATCGGCGTTATCTGCGGTCTCGTCGCGGCCGATTCCGGGCGCGTCCTCCTGGACGGCGTCGATCTCGCGGGATCGGCGGCATTGAGGCGAACGATCGGCTACTGCCCCCAATCCCTCGTGGTCTGGGACCGGCTCGGCTGCCTCGAGCAGCTCGTCTTCATGGCGAGACTCTACGGCGCCTCCCGAGCCGACGCCCTCCGCTCGGGGAAGGCGCTGCTCGCCGCGCTCGGTCTCGAGGAGAAGGCCGGCGTCCAGGCGAGGCGACTGTCCGGAGGCATGCAGCGGAGGCTCAACCTCGCGCTCGCCCTCGTGCACGGCCCCCGGCTCGCGGTGCTCGACGAGGCCGAGGCGGGGCTCGATCCGCAGAGCCGGTCCCTCGTGCGCGACTACATCCGCGGTCTCGCCGGGGAGAGGACCGTGCTCTTCACCACGCACGACATGGACGAGGCCCAGCGGATAGCCGACAGGGTCGCTATCGTGGACGGCGGGAGGCTCCTCGAGCTGGACAGTCCATCGGCCCTGCTCGGACGCTACGGCGAGGACGGCCGGAGCGCGCCCGACCTCGAGTACGTGTTCCTGAAGCTGACCGGAAGGCGGCTGCGCGAATGAGCGCTTCCGCCAGAACGAGCGCGCGAGCGGCATCGCTCAACGCGGGGCGCGTACTGACCGAGCTCATCAGGGATCCCGCGATGCTCGGCATGGAGATGCTCCTGCCGGTGTTCTTCCTCTTCCTGACCGTCGTCGGCTACTCGCGCGAAAGCCTGCCGCGGACCTGGATCGTCGAGGCCGAGTCCTCGGCCCTCGCGGCGAGGCCCGGGCTCGAGGAGGCGATGCGCGCCGCGCGCCACTCGGACGGCAGGCCGGCCTTCGAGCTCGAGGCCGCGCGGGACGGCGACGGCCCCGGGGCGGCCGCCGCATCGCGCCGCGCCGCACTCGTCCTCAGGCAGGGCTCCGACGGCTCTCTCGTCCTCGAGGGCGACGCGATGTCCAAGGATTACGTCGCCGCCTCGAACAGGATTGAGGAGCTGCTCGACGATCTCGAGCCCGAACGGGCGGGCGGCCTGCGCCTCGTGTCCGCCGCGCCGGCCTTCCGCTCGCCCGCGAGCGACTTCGAGGCCTTCGTTCCCGGAATGATGGTCTTCGCGGTCCTTTTGCTGATCCCCCAGACCGCGCTGATCGTCGGCAGGGATTCGAGAAGGGGCGCGCTGGACCGCCTCTCGGGGGCCGGCATGGGCGCGGCCGCGTACGTGGGAGGCGTCGCCCTGTCCCAAGCGGCCTTCGCGCTCGCCCAGGGGGTCGTCCTCGTCGCCCTGTCGCTCGCGATCGGCTATCCCTTCGGACCCGCGCCCCTCGCCGCGGCAGCCGGCTCGCTCGCGATCCTCGTCCTCCTCGGGCTCGGCTCGGTCGCGCAGGGCCTCGTCGTCGGCGCCTTCGCGAAGTCGGACTCGTCCGCCATCAACGTCGGATCGGTCGTCGCGATGATGCAAGTCTTCATCTCGGGCTCCTTCTTCTCCATGCCCGCGCCCGTCGTCGCGAGCATCGGCCATCCCGGCCTTGCCTCCTACGCGGCGATCCGCGCCTACGACTTCGTGCCGGCGACCCACGCCGTCGACGCGCTCAGGCGCGCGATGCTGGACGGAGGAAGCGGCGCGGCCGGACCGGTCGCGGCCATGACCGTCCTGACGCTCGCCTATTTCGCCGCCTCCGCGGCCTTCTTCCGGCGCCGCTTCATGCGTCCCCGTTGACCTTCGTCGCGCGCCCATGCTCGAGCTTTGACAGCCATCCGGTTGTTAACTACTATTAACCTCGCCATTTCCTCAAGGGAGGTACCATGAAAAGACTAACGCTCTTTCTGGTCGCCGTTTGCATTTTCAGTATCCCGATGGATGCGGAGACGAAAGGAAAACTCGGGTACAACGGCAAGTACGCCTACACCTTCGATAACAAGCAAAAAACCGCAGGATGGAAATGCACCGGCATATTCAACGCAGCGAATGACGAACCCCTCGATAGCGGCTCTTTCTCGACTCTTCCGTATTGGGTGGAAAACGTCAACCTTCCCCCTTCGACAGATAAACCTATCGATATCGCGAACCGCAACGGTTCTCTATTCATGTTGCTCCACGCTCCCTTGTTCCCTTCCAGTCCGGCGCCCGACCTGAGTAAATGGAAGTACAGCCTGAGGTCTCCTCGTTTGGACAGTGGTCCCTTATCGCCGTGGCGACGGATGATCGGCTACGAGATGTACTTCATGTCGAACGTGCCGGGAATTCAGGTCATACCGACTCTCGTAGTAATAGACACCCATGGCAGGGAAATTGTCGTCCTGCCGCTTTTCCGACCCGGGGATACGGGCTCTTGCGTGATCAATGAAGACATGGTAGGCAAATGGCAAAAGATATCTTTCATGCTTCCTCCTGTGGATACGGGGACATTCAGAGAGACCCGCTACATCCAGGTCAATGTGATCGGAGATATCGCCGTTACCGGCCTATATCCGGAGGGAGCCAACTATATCGATTTCGTATATCCATTAGTACAGGACGAGTAGTCAGGAAGCGGATTCGCTGCGCGAGCCATGGCGATCGCCGGCTTGACCGACCGAGCCGCCCTCGGATAGCCTATCGCCGAAAGGAGGCCGACATGCACACTCGTCAGAACGCCCGCTCGGCTTCCTTCCCCCGCCTCAGCGACTCCTACAATTCCTCCATGATGATGTGACGCCCCGGGCGTCCTAGGATTCGGGGCCACGAGCCTCGAAGTCCGCCCCGGCGACGAGGGGCGGGCGGCGCCCGGGATGTCCGCGAACAATCCGTCGAAATCCCATGATCCTCGCACATTGGCGGTCGGCCGCCGCGCGCTTTACCGCATCGCGCTGCCGCGTCCGCCGAAGGACGGATGGAATGACGCACACCGTAATCAAGCTGGGCGGATCGGTGCTCACGGGACCGAGCGCCGCCTCTGCAGTTCGATGCATACTGAAGGAATACGAAGGCCCTATCGTCGTCGTAGTCTCGGCGCTCAAGGGCGTGACCGACGAGCTCGTCGAGGCAGTCGATCGATCGGCGCGTCGCGACGACGGCCTTATAAGCGCGCTGCGCGCGCGGCATCGCGCGGCGATCGCGGCCTTCGCCGCCCCGGGCCCGGGCGCTCGCGCGAGCGCCGCGGCCGTCGAGGCCGCCCGCGCGCGAATCGACGAGCTCCTCGAGCGGCTGGGCGAGCTCCTCGCCTGCCCCTCGTCGCGGCGCGACAGGAGGGCGCGCGTCCTCGCATCGGGGGAGCGGCTCTCGGCGGCCTGCGTCGCCGTGGCCGCGGCGGCGATCGGTCGGCCCGGGCCCGTCATCGAGCCGGGCCGCCTGGGCCTGCGCGCGCGCGGACACGACTTCGACGCGGAGGCGGACATCCCGCTATCCGCGCCCGCCGTGCGAGCGGCCGTCGATTGCCTCGACCTCGCCGTCGTGCCCGGGTTCTACGGCGTCGCGGAGGACGGCAGGCCGCTCCTCTTCGGGCGGGGCGGCTCGGACTACAGCGCCGCCGTCATCGCCGCCTGCCTCGGCGCGCGGAGCTGCGACCTCGTGAAGGACGTGCCCGGACTCTTCTCCGCGGACCCGGGCCTCGTGCCCGACGCGCGCCCGATTCCGGAGCTGAGCTACGACGAAGCCGCGTCCCTCGCGGCGGCCGGGGCGAAAGTCCTCCATCCGCGCTGCGTCGGGCCGCTCGCCGCGTCCCGCGTGAGCCTGCGCGTCAGGGGGGCCTCGCTCGCGGACGGGATGACGGTGGTCGGGCGCCGCCCGGAATCGAAGGATCGCCGGGCCGCGCCGCCGGCCGCACTCGCGGCGGCGCGCGAGATCGCGTAGTATGAAAGACATGCAGAGCGTCATGGAGGCCCTCGCCGAGGGCGGAAAAATATCGATAGAGGTCGTGCCTCCCAGCCGAGGCGGCGACATCGAGGAGATCCTGCGGGCGGTCGAACTCATCATGCCCAGGCAGCCTGCCTTCGTCAGCGTCACCGACCATCCCGCCGGCCGCGCCTGGGCCGAGGCCGAGGGCGGCCCCGCGCGGGTAGCGCTCAGGACCAAGCCGGGCACGCTCGGGACCGCGGTCGCCCTCAGGGAGGCCTTCGGCGTCCGGGCCGTCCCTCACCTCGTCTCGTCGGGCGCGGACAGGCTCGCCATGGAGGACCTCCTCATCGACCTCCACTACGCGGGCTTCCGCGACGTCTTCGCCGTGCGGGGGGACGAGCGATACGCGCCGCCCGCCGCGAGGCCGCCTGTTCCGGCCTCGGCTCGCGTCCCTCCATTCGAGGCGAGAGGCTACGCCCACGCGTCGGATCTGGTATCGCACATCGCGTCGCTCAATCGGGGGTCCTATACCCCGCCCAGCGAGGGCCGCCCGACCGCCTTCACGATCGGAGTCGCCGGCTACCCCCAGAAGCACTTCGAGGCGCCGAACCTCGAGGCCGACGCGCTCCGCCTGAAGGAAAAGATCGAGGCCGGCGCGAGCTACGTGTTGACGCAGATGATCTTCGAGGCGAGGCCCTACGTCGAGCTCGTCGAGCGCCTGCGCGGCCTGGGCGTCGACGTCCCCGTAGTGCCCGGACTGAAGCCCGTCCTCCGCTCGTCGACCCTGGCCTCGATACCCAGGACCTTCTTCATCGACCTTCCGCCCGAGCTCGTCCGCGCCATGGGCGAGGCGCGCAGCCCGGCGGAGGAGCGGGCCGCGGGCGTCGCCTGGACGGCGCGCGTCGCGGCCGAGCTCGTCGACGCGGGCGCGCCCTGCCTGCACTTCTTCACGATGGGAACGGGCGCGGGCACGAGGGCCGTGATCGACGCGTTGTACGGAAGCTGAGAGACGAGGAGGGGCTGCCCGCTCCGGGCAGCCCCTCGCGCATAACGCGGGCATCCATCCGAATAGGCGCGGCCTAAGGCCGCCCTATTCCGTCATACCTTAGCGAGCGCCTGGTCGAGGTCGTCGATGATGTCGCCCAAGCTCTCGAGGCCGATCGAAAGGCGGACGAGGTCTGGCGACAGGCCGGCCTCCTTCTGCTGTTCCTCGCTGAGCTGGGAGTGCGAGGTGCTCGCGGGATGCAGCGCCAACGACTTCGCGTCGCCGACGTTGGCGAGGTGGGAGAAGAGCTCAAAGCTCTCGATCAGCTTCTCGCCGGCGCTTCGGCCGCCCTTGACGCCGAAGACCACCATCCCCCCGAAGCCCTTCTTAAGAAGCTTCGAAGCGACGGAATAGCTCGGGTCCGACTTGAGGCCCGGGTAGCGTATCCACGAGACCTTGGGATGCTTCGACAGATGCTCGGCGACCGCGAGGGCGTTCGACGAGTGCAGGGGCATCCTGACGTGCAGGCTCTCGACGCCCTGGAGGAATATCCAGGAGTTGTCCGGCGAGAGGCAGGCGCCGATGTTGCGCAGGGGCACGGTTCGGTTGCGCAGGGCGAAGGCGATCTTCCGGAGCTCCGGCGGGAGGTCGATGGCCCATCGCAGGCCGTGGTAGTTCTTGTCCGGCTTGGTGAAGAGCTCGAACTTCGGATCGGACCAGTCGAAGTTGCCGCCGTCCGTGACGACGCCCCCGATCGCGCTTCCGTGTCCTCCGAGCCACTTCGTCAGCGAGTTGACGACGATGTTCGCCCCCTGTTCGATCGTCTTGAGCAGATAGGGAGTCGTGAAGGTCCCGTCGACGACGAGGGGGAGATTGTGCTTCTTCGCGACGGCCGCGATCGCCGGGATGTCGGCGACGTCGAGGGCGGGATTCCCGATAGTCTCGACGTAGATCAGTCTCGTCTTGGCCGTGACGGCTCTCTCGAAGCTCTTCGGGTCCCGGACATCGACGAACTTGGTCGTGATGCCGAGGTCGGGGAAGATGGCGTCAAAGAGCGTATAGGTCCCGCCGTAGAGGTTCGAGGCGGACACGATCTCGTCGCCGACGCGCGCGATGGTGACGATCGTATTGAAGATAGCCGCGGTGCCCGAGGCCGCGGCGACCGAGGCGGCCCCGCCTTCGAGGGCCGTTATGCGATCTTCGAGGACGGCGTTGGTCGGGTTCCCGAGCCTCGAGTATATGTTCCCGAATTCCTTGAGAGCGAAGAGGTTGGCCGCGTGCTCGGCGCTGTTGAACACGAACGAGCTCGTCCGGTAGACGGCCACGCCGCGGGATAGCGTGGTCGGGTCGGGGACCTGCCCGCCGTGGACGGCCTCGGTATCGAATCCTCTCTTGCTTGCGTTCGACATGATCTTCTCCCTGTCTGCTGACTATGGGCGGCCGCGTGCGCGGCGCCGCTTTGCCGCGTCATGCCCCGCGAGGACGCGGGGCCGACGACAGTCGCATCCGGTGCTGCGATCATGCGGCGTGCCTGCCATTCGCGACCTCCTTGCCGCCCCTCTTGCGCGAGGGACGAAGATATACCACAATGTGGTAGTACCACGATGTGGTATTCGGGGAGGCTTTGTCAAGATGCCGAACGGAAAATCGAGAGCCGCGGGGGGCGCGTCGCGGATGGACGGACCCGCCTTCGCCAAACTGAGGTCGGCCCTCGGCAAGAGCCAGCGCGAGCTCGCCGGGCTCCTCGGCCTGTCGCTGAAAGCCGTCGAGAGCTACGAGCAGGGCTGGCGCAAGGTCCCGGCTCACGTCGAACGCGTCCTCTACTACCTTCTCTTCAAGCTCGGCGAGGACGAAGAGCCGAAGGCCGATACCTGCTGGAAGGCGCGCGCCTGCCCGGAGGCGAAGCGGGCCCTGTGCGTCGCGTACCTGGCCAAGGAAGGCAGCTTCTGCTGGTTCTTCACGGGCAGGCTCTGCTCGGCGGCGCGCGACGCGGAGGGCGGCGCGACGAACCCGGCCCGCGGCGCTGCCGCGCGCGGCGGGCTCGGCGGCTGCTACGACTGCCCGGTCTTCGCCGGCATGCTCTCGCGCAAGGCGGGCGCCTGATGCCGGTCCGCATAGCGAACGACCTGCCCGCCCGCGCCGAGCTCGAGTCCGAGAACATCTTCGTCATGCCCAAGGAGCGGGCGACGCATCAGGACATCCGTCCCCTGCGCATCGCCGTCCTCAACATCATGCCGACGAAGCTCGTCACCGAGACGCAGCTCCTCCGGCTCCTCGGCAATACCTCGCTCCAGATCGACGTGACCTTCGTTCGCATGGGCACGCACGAGTCGAAGAACACGCCGATCGAGCACCTCGAGGCCTTCTACGAGCCCTTGGATCGCGTGCTCCACGAACGCTTCGACGGCCTCGTCGTCACGGGCGCTCCCGTCGAGACCCTTCCCTTCGAGCAGGTCGACTACTGGCCCGAGCTCCGCGAGCTCTTCTCTTGGTCGAAGACGAATGTCTGGTCAACCCTCCACATCTGCTGGGGCGCCCAGGCCGGGCTCTACCTTCGCTACGGGATCGAGAAGCGCCCCCTCGGAGAGAAGATGTTCGGCCTCTTCCATCATCGAGCCCTCGACCTTAAGGACCCCCTGCTCAGGGGATTCGACGAGGTTTTCCTGGCGCCGCACTCGCGCCATACGACCGTCGCCATCGAGGACGTCGAGGCCGAGGCGAACCTCAAGATCCTCGCGGTGTCGAACGAGGCCGGACTCTATCTCGCCGCGTCCCGCGACGGGAGAGAGGTCTACGTAACGGGCCATCCCGAGTACGACCGCCTGACGCTCAAGGCCGAGTACGATCGCGATGTAGCGAAGGGCTTCCCCATCAAAGTGCCTGCGAACTACTTCCCCGCCGATGATCCTGGCCTGCCGCCCGTGATGACCTGGCGCTCGCACGCGCACCTGCTCTACGCGAACTGGCTCAACTACTACGTCTACCAGACGACGCCCTATGACCTCGGGACGCTGCCCGCGACGAATGCGCCGTTCATGGCGTAGGCCGGGCGAGCTTCTCCTGCAATGGAAACGCCGTATCGCCTGCGATATAATGTAAAAACTTTTCCCGCGGAGCTGAGTATGAAAAAAGTCCTTTGGCCGACGACTTTATTATGCCTCATTATCGCGCTCCCATCGTGCAGTACATCGAGCGGATCGGATAACGGTTATGATTTGACATTGAACTACACGATGGGTACGACGTCGGCTTCTAAAAAGATCATCTACGTAGCCTGGATCGAGGACTCGGGAAAATCATTCGTGCAATACCTCTACACATGTCAGAACCTCTTCGACGTATCGAATATCGTGAGTAAGCAGACCTGCCCGTACTGGCGCACGGGAGTCCACGACGCCGGACTCGACAACGGGATTGACGTCATGAGCGGAGCGACGAAGAACTATCAGAATTTTTCGAAGACGATCACTCTCCCGACGGGATCACCGACGCAATTCACCGTCTACTTCGAGGTCGACCGATCCTGGGATCCTAACGGTTGGTGGAGCGATCAGCCGGCCGTCCTCTATGCGGTCGACGTCGACCTCAGTGGAGTTACTACGACGAAGACATTCACTTTATCGGCGCAAGGTTGGACGCGCAACGTCCACGATGGCACTGATGACAATATGGGCGATAACGAAAACGTCATCTCAGGCAATCCCCTCGACAGCGCCGTCGGAGCGCTCCAGACCGAGATGCGCTACATCACCAACGCGCCGAATACGGATGGCTCTGACTTCGGCGATGAGTACGCCGCCGACAGTACGGAAGACGCCACCAACATGGTGGGCGCCCTCACGCTCACGGCCACGAAGAAGTAAGCAAGCGCGCGCCGCGCGCCAGGCCTACGACGCCCGCGCCTTCCTGTACTTCTCGAATGCGAGCGCGCCCAGCGCGGCGATGCCCGCGGCGGCCAGCAGGACCGCCGCGACGCCAAGCTCGACGAGGAGCGACCAGCCGATCGACCTCAGGACCGCGGACGCCACCAGGGCGACGCTCGCTCCCTCGACCTCGGAAATATCGACGTCGATCGTGCAGAACGAGTTCGCCTCGCTATAGTCCCCGAGCGAGACGCCGAGCTCCTGAATCTGCCCCTCGATCTCGAGGATCTTCGTCTCGAGCGCCACGAGGTCGGCGAGCTGGGCGCCGGCGGTCCTGAGGGCCTTGAGGCCGTCGCGGGTCTTCTCGAGAGACAGGCGCTTCGCCTCGAGGGCCCGGAAGTCCGCCGTCTTGTCCGTCTTGGTGATCGTGACGGACAGGAGCTTCCCGACGCCCTTCAGTCTTTCCGCGGCCTGGTCGAAGGCCGCGGGAACGACGCCGAGCTTGAGCGAGAGGACGCGCGATCCGGGTAGTCCGTAGGCGTTCTCGCTCTGCACGACCGCCGCCACCGAGGTCGCGATCGCGCGGATCTTCGCGACGTCGACGTCGAAGTCCCGCGAGCTCGAGCGGACGTCGGCGACGCGCTCGTACTTCTGGTCGACGACCTGTTGGACGCCGCCCTGGGGTACGAATATCTTCTCGCTCGCGTAGTTGAACTTGCTTCGCGAGATGGATTCCTGGTTCATGGCGCCCAGCCGGCCGAGGGCTCGGCCGCTCGGGCTCGACGCGTCCTCGAGATCGGAGGCGAGCTTCATGGCGAAGAGTGCCGCGAAAAGCGCCGCGGCGACGATGATCGCGTTCTTTGTCCCTCGTTTCATGCCTTTGTTCCTCCGTCGATCGATTGCGCGGACACGATCCGGTTGCGCCCGCTGCCCTTGGCTTCGAACAGCGCCTTGTCGGCCGCCTGGACGAGGGAGGCGACCGACGACGCCAACTCGGGCCCGGCCGCGGCGCCGATGCTGACGGTCACGGTCACGGGCCGGGACTCGCGGCCGCCGACCGGCGTCAATCGCGTCGCCGCGGCCTCGACAGCGGCGCGCAGCTCCTCGGCGAGCTCCATCGCGCGCTCGATGCCCGCCGCGGGAATGAAGACCGCGAACTCGTCGCCCGACAGGCGCGCTCCGATCTCGCCCTCGCGCAGGACCGATGCGATGACCTTGGACACCCCGCCGATGACGGCGTCGCCCGCCTGCGGCCCGTAGGCGGCGTTGACCTCGCGGAAGCGGTCGAGGTCGAGCATGAGAAGGGCGCAGCGACGCGAGGGGCTCGCCGCGAGGCGAGCCTCTATCGTCTCCTCGAGGAAGCGCCGGTTGAAGAGCCCCGAGAGCTCGTCGGTGACCGCCCTCTTCCTCGCGTCCGCTCCCCAGCGCACGAGCCCGCCGAGGAAGCTCGAGGCCTCGTCGAGCCACGAGACCATGACTCGGGCCATGGACGACAGAAGCTTGATGCCGATCATCGGGTGGTTCCAGGCGAGGCGGTAGAAGTCGATGCCCTCCATGACCAGGAGCTCCGCGTCCTCCTTCGCGTAGCAGGTCGCCGATCGCGGCTCGTCCTCGATGATCGCCATCTCTCCGAAGAGGATCCCCGGGCCGAACTCGTAGACCTCCCGCCTCGAGCCGTCGGGGAGCGTCGCGAAGGAGCCGATCCTGCCGGAGCGCACGATGAACAGCTCCTTGCCGCTCTCGCCTTCGCGGAACACGATGTCGCCCTTGAGGAAGCGGCGAGGCTCGAGGAAGGCGGAGACGGCGTTGACCTCGAGGCCGCTCATGCCCGAGAAGAGAGGCAGCGTCGAGAGGTAATCGACGACGGTGCCGCTCAACGCGTCCTCCCGGAGCCCGGCCTGAGGGTGTAGAGCCTGGCGCCCCCGTCGCCCCAGGCGCGGATCAGCGCGGCGCAGGATTCCTCGACCAGGCGCTTCCAGTCATCGCCGTCCGCGGGCCATACCGCCAGGGCCATGCTGCACTTGAAGGAGAAGCTCGCCGGGCCGGGGGCCACTCCGTCCGATCCCGCCGGCGGGACGACCTTGATCGCGGAGACCCGTCGGGCGACGCGGCGCGCCAGGTCCGCCGCCTCGGCGTCGTCGCAGCCGGGGGCGACGATCGCGGTCTCGTTGCTCCGGAGCCTGACGGCCCAGCCCCTCCCGAGGCGCTCGATCTCCCCGGAGAGGACGGCCGCGATCTGGATCATCGCTTCGTCCCCGGCCGCGTGCCCGTGGGCGTCGACGAATTCCTTGAAATGGTCCGGCTTCACGAGGACGATCGCGGTCGGCCTCGAGAGCGAGCGGGCGATCTCCTCGTCGAGGAAGGCGCGCGTCCACAGGCCCGTCCCCGGGTCGGTGAATATCTGGCGCCTGAGCTCGCGCACCCATGGGGAGTTCTCGGAGATGAGTCTTTGGGTCGAGCGGAGCCTCGAGGAGATCATCGAGAGCGAGTGCAGGAGCGCGCGAGAGACGACGCCCGGTTTCTCGAGCGCCAGGTCCTCGATGCCCTCGCCCTGCCGAGGGAAGGCGACGAGCTCGACCTCGGCGTCGGCGCGCGCCTCGGCGTCGTGGGAGGCGCCTACCGCGAAGTCGAAGTCGCCGAGCACGTCCCCCGCGACGTAGCTCGCGATCCTGCGCTCGGATCCGCCTTCCTCGGTGCGATAGATCCCCACCTCGCCTGAACGAAGGATGAAGAAGCGTCTCGCGCGCTCGCCCGCGGCGAAGAGCCGCGCGCCGACCGGGAGCTTGAGCGACTCGGTCCGGCTGGCGATGTAGCTCAGGTCGTCGTCGAGGAGCGTCGAGAACAGCTCGGCCTTCTTGAGGAGCGGCATGAGCTCGGGGCGGGCCTGTTCCGCGTGCATCGGGCTTCCTTGGGAGATGATAGGCGCCCGCTCCACGAGCGGTCAACGGGTCGGCCGGCGTCCGCGCCGGCCGGCCTCGCCCGCCCCGCGGTCCGGGCTAGAGCTTGTCCACGGTAGTCAGCTTGTGCTCGACCGCGATCCTCATGCCGTGCTCGATGTCCTCGACCTTGAAGACGACCACCGCGGTCGAGGCGTCCTTCTCGAGCGAGGCGTAGAGGTACTCTATGTTGACGCCGGTCTTCTCGAAGATCTCCATGACCTTCGCGAGGCTTCCCGGCTTGTCGGGGATCTCCACGGCGAGGACGTCGGTCGACTTGACCGTGAAGCCGCCCTTCGCGATGGCCTCGACGGCCGCCTCGGGCTTGTTCACGATGAGCCTCAAGATGCCGAACTCGGCCGTGTCGGCGATGGAGACCGCCCTGATGTCGATGCCCGCCTCGGCGATGAGCTTGGTGACCTCGGCGAGCCTTCCCTTCTTGTTCTCGAGGAAAACGGAAATTTGCTTGATCCTCATCTCGCGCCTCCGGTATCATACGCGAGTCGCCGAAGGCGACTCATGCTATCATCTTCCCTACAGTCAGCGCCCGAAGGGCGCTAGATCTTGCGGCGATCGATGACCCGCTTCGCCTTGCCGACGCTCCGTTCGATCGTCTTGGGCTCGACCAGCTTCACCTTGAGCTGGATTCCGAGCTTCGACTTCATCACTCCCTCGATCTTGTCGCGTAGCGCCTCGAGCACCTTGGTCTCGTCCGAGAAGAGCTCGCGCTTGACCTCGACCATGAGCTCGACCTCGTCGAGGTGGCTGGCGCCGCGGTCGAGGACGATGACGTAATTCGGGTCCGTGCCCTCGATCTCGATGAGGGCATGCTCGATCTGGGACGGGAAGACGTTGACTCCGCGGATGATGAGCATGTCGTCCGTGCGGCCGAAGAGGCGGTGGATCTTCGCCATGGTCCGTCCGCACGCGCACTTCCCGCGAGTGATGAAGGTGACGTCGCGAGTGCGGTAGCGCAGGAGCGGCGTTCCCTCCTTGACGAGAGTGGTGAAGACGAGCTCGCCCTTCTCGCCGTCGGGCAGGGGCTTTCCCGTCTGGGGGTCGATTATCTCGGGGTAGAAGAGATCCTCGCTGACGTGCATGCCATCCTGGCACTCGCACTCGAAGGCGACGCCCGGCCCCGTGATCTCGGTCAGGCCGTAGATGTCGAAGGCCTTGATACCCCACGCGGCCTCGATCTGCTTGCGCATGGCCTCGCTCCAGGGCTCGGCCCCGAAACAGCCCGCGCGGAGCTTCGCCGCCTTGAAGTCGAAGCCGGACTCCCTGGCCTCCTCGGCCATGAAGAGGGCGTAGGACGGCGTGCAGGTGAGGATGGTGCTGCCGAAGTCGCGCATGACCATGAGCTGCTTCTGCGTGTTGCCCGAGGACATGGGGACGATGTTGGCGCCGATGCGCTTGGCCCCGTAATGCACGCCCATGCCGCCCGTGAAGAGGCCGTAGCCGTAGCAGTTCTGCACGGTGTCGTGCCTCGTGGCGCCGGCCCCGCTCAATGTCCTGGCCATGCCCTCTTCCCAGCACTCCACGTCGTAGCGCGTATAGGCGTCGACGACGGGCACGCCCGTGGTGCCCGAGGACATGTGGATCTCCTCGATCTCCGCCTCGGGACAGGCGAGGAGCCCGTAGGGATAGGTCTCCCGGAGGTCGTCCTTGACGGTGAATGGAAATTTGGAGATGTCCTCGAGCGACTGCAGGTCGCGGGGCGAGACGCCGGCGGCGTCGAATTTCTTCTTATAAAAATCCACGCGGGAGTACAGCGTCTCCACGAGATTCTTGAGCCTGGCCAGCTGGAGGAGCCTCCGCTCCTCGATGTCCTGGCACTCGTATTGCGGATTCCAGATCATTGCACGAGCCTCCGTCGCCGCGAACGGCGAAGAAAGGATAAACGATAGCGAGCGGTCCGTGAAGGGGGAATCGTTTCTATGCGTAGGATTTAGCCGGACGCGACGCGCCCGACCACAGGTTCAGCGCGGCGAGCGCCCGGTCCGCGCTCCGGAAGGTCGGCACGCCCCTGCTCTCGAGCTCGCGAGCCAGGCCGTCGTAGAGGGGACCCGAGTCGACGACCGCGACCCAGGGCTTGTCCGTCGCCGCCATGAGACGGCCGTAGCGCGCCGCGATCCCGTCCTCCCTGCCGGAGTCCTCGTCGTGGCCCGGCCCCTTGGGAAGGCTCTGGATGTTCGCGGACAAAGGCACGATGCCCGCGATGGCGCAGTCGACTCCCGCGTCGTCCAAGAGGGCGCGGAAGCACTCCTCGTAGGCCGCGTCGTCGGCCATCGGCGTGAGGTCCACGGGATTGTGCACGTCGACGATGTCGCCGATGCCGGCCTGGGCGAAGGCCGCGCCGAGCCTGGCCTTGGTCTCGGGCGACACGACGGCCAGCTCGAGCTCGCCCAGGTTGTCCGCCATGGCGACGCACTCGAAGCCCGCGTTCGACAGCGCGCCGAGAGCGCGGCCCGTCCTGGCCTTCCCCTCGAGGAGGGCGAAGGTAGTGAGGGCGTCGTCGAACTGCTCGAGGCTCTCGGCTACGATCGCGCCCGCCTGCCTGAAGAGGGCCCGCGTGATGGCGTAGTCCCCGGCGATGCTCGCCGTGTGGCTCGCGCTCGCGGCCGCGCCCTCGGCGCTGCGGCCCGCTCGGTAGACGATGACCGTCCGCCCCGAGGACGTTATGCGACCGCAGGCGAGGAGCGCCCTCTCGCCGTCCAGCGGCTTGAAGCCCTCGACGTAGAGCGCGAAGATCCGGATCGAGGGATCGTCGGCCATGCGCTCGAGGAAGTCCCCGACGGTCGCGTCCGTCTGGTTGCCGCAGGTCACGACGTACATGGGAGCGAGCCCCGGATGGTTCGACAGCCGCGTGATCGCGAAAGCCCCTGATTGCGAGATCAGCGCGACGGGGTCGCTCGCGCCCGGGCGGCGCGGCAGCTTGTACTCGGGGATGAAAAGCGTGTTGTACTTCCCGGGCACGGAGAGGATCCCGAGGCAGTTGCCCCCGACGATGACGGGGCCGCCTCCCGCCTCCCGCGAGCGCGCCAGGGCGGCTCGCATCCTGGCGGTGATCTCCTCGGTCCCGGCCTTCTCCTCGAAGCCGCCCGGGATGACGATGATCGACTCCGCCTTGTCGCGCTCGACCAGGTCGGCGAGGACGCCCGGCGCCTTGTTCGCCGGGATGACCAGGACGAAAAGGTCCACCTTCTCGGGAAGCGAGGCGACGTCGGGCACGCAGGCGCAGCCGTCGACCTCGGTGGCGCCGGGCTTCACGACGTAGATGCGCTCGCGGTCGAAGCCGTTGGCGATCAGGTTGAGCAGGATGACGCGGCCCGAGTTCATCGACTTCTCGGACACGCCGATGACCGCGGCGCTCGCGGGACGAAGGAGCTTGTCGATCTTGGCGACCGGCCTCTCGGCCTCGGGCGGATAGACGAGGCGGCCTTTCCTCTCTTCGATTCCGGCGGGCGGCTTTCCTACCTTTGCCAGCGCGTCCAGCGCCACCAGCCGCGCGGTGACGCCCTCGCCGCAGACCGCGAAGGGATTCACCTCGAGCTCGAGTATGCCCGCGGCCGCGAGGACGGGCGCCGCGGTCGAGAGGGCCAGGGCCAGGGAGGCCAGCGTGTCCAGCCCGAGGATGCGCTTCGTTCCGCGCAGGCCGCCCGAGAGGATCGCCTGGAGCGCGTTGCGCGACAGCTCTGCCTGCGCGACCTCGCGGTCGACGGTGAGCGGCGAGACGATCAGGGTCGCGGCGCCCGGGCGGAACGACTTCGCGATGTACTCGGCGTAGATGCCGCCGAAGCCCATGCTGACCACGGGCCCGAAGTCGGGCGCGAAGCGGTAGCCCGCGATGATCTCGCGGCCGAGACCCCGGTCGAAGGACACGAGCTCGTTTATCGAGAAACCGTCGTAGGACCGGTCGCCGAGACGCGCCTTCATCCGCTCGATCGCCTGGCGCACGTCGATCGGGGTGTTGAGCGAGAAGGCGACGCCACCCGCCTCGGTCTTGTGGGCGATGGCCGAGCTGACGACCTTGACGACGACGCGCTCGCCCCGGATCGCGCCCGAGCGGACCGCGAGGGCGGCCTCGTCGGGGCCGCGGACGAAGGCGCGGCGCGGCGTCTCGATGCCCATGGCGTCGAGGACGTCCATGCCCTCGAGCTCGGTGAGCGCGCCGCGGCCCTCGGCGATGGCGGCCGCGGCTATGTCGCGTATCCTTTGCTCGTCCATATGCGCCCGCCGTAAATAGTAGCCCGCGCTCGGGGCCGCCGCAAGCGCGAGGCCGCCCCGGCGCGCGCTAGAACCGGTCGATGACCGTGACGCCGGCGCCCTTGAAGCTGTCCATGTCGACGAGCGCCGCGAGCGACTCGTCGAGCGTGATCCTCTTCCCGATAAGCAGCTCGGGCCTCAGCTTGCCCGCAAGGATCATCTCGAAGAGGCCCGGGTAGCGGTGGGCCTGGATCCCGTGGCTGCCGAGGATCTCCAGCTCGCGGGCTATCACCTTGTCCATGGGAATCGCCGCGTTATTGTGGCCGCCGAGCATGAGGCCGATCTGGACGTGCCTGCCCCGCTTGCGAAGGCAGGATATCGAGTTGAAGCAGGTCATCGGGCTGCCGAGCGCGTCGATCGAGAGATGCGCGCCGCCGCCCGTGATGTCCGCGATGACCTTGGCTACGTCCGGGGCCTCCCGCGAGTCGATGGTCGCCGCGGCGCCGACCTTGCGCGCGAAGGCGAGCTTGTCCTCGGCGATGTCGACCGCGACGACCTGGGCGCCCGCCGCGCTCGCGATCATGATGGCGGAGAGCCCGACGCCGCCGCAGCCGTGCACCGCGACCCATTGTCCGGCGGAAACCTTGCCTTGATCGACGATAGCCCGGAACGAGGTGACGAAGCGGCAGCCGAGGCTCGCCGCCGTGACGAAGTCGATCTCCTCCGGAAGTCGTACGACGTTGAGGTCCGCGTAGTCCACGGCGACGTACTCGGCGAAGGAGCCCCAACGCGTGAAGCCCGGCTGCGACTGATGGTCGCAGACCTGGTGATTGCCCGAGGCGCACTGGGGACAGGTCCCGCAACCGCAAACGAAGGGCAGCGTGACGCGGTCGCCGGCCTTCCAGCGTTTGACGTCCTTGCCGACGGCCGCCACGGTCCCCGCGAGCTCGTGGCCCGGGACGTGGGGCAGCCTGATGTCGGAATCGTGGCCCATCCAACCGTGCCAGTCCGATCGGCACAGCCCCGTCGCCGCGACCTTTATCACGAGGCCGCCGTCCTCGGGGGTCGGGTCCGGGACCCGGCGTATCGCGAGCGGCTTCTGGAATTCCTCGTAGATCGCGGCCCTCATGTCTCCCTCCTCGCGGCGGCGCGGCGGCCTGTCGCGCGCCGCCACCGATTGTAGCGCCGCGGGCGCGCGGAAGAATACCGCTCGACGCGGATGCGGGATATACTCGTGGCCATGGAAAGAAGACGCCCCCGGCCGCGATCCGCGCCGCGTCGAGTCGCGCGACTGTTCGGCATGCTACTCGCGGCATGCGTCGCCTTCGTCGTGATTTCCATCGCCTACTTCATGATCTCGAGGAGCGCCGACATCGCCGCGCAGAGATCGCGCGTCGCCGTCCTGCGGTCCGCTCCCGCCGCCGCGTCCGCGTCCCTCGCCACCGACCTCGCCCTGCCCGACCGGGCGAGCTTCGCCTCGCTGCGCTATCTCGCCACGCACAACAGCTACCGCCGGTCGTCCGACGCCCTGCGGCTCTTCTACATCGGCCTCGTCGAGCCACTCTGGCCGGCCAAGCTCGCGTACTCGCACCCCTCGCTGACGGTCCAGCTCGACTCGGGGATCCGCAGCCTCGAGCTCGACGTCCGTGCGCGCGAAAAAGGCTTCGCCCTCGCGCACGTCCCCCTCGTCGACGACCGCACCGACGAGCCCGACTTCGCCCTGGCCCTCGAGGAGCTCGCGATCTGGTCCGGACGGAACCCCGGCCACGTTCCCTTGGTCCTCATCCTGGAGCTGAAGGACGACTACTCCTTCCTCGATCCTTCACTGAAGAAGTGGGACGCGCCAGCCCTCGACCGTCTCGACGCCGCTCTCCGCGCGGGACTCGGCCCCAAGCTCCTCTCGCCTGACGAGCTGCGGGGCGAAGCTTGGACGCTCGCCCTCCTCGAGCGCGGTTGGCCGAGGCTCGGCGATATCCGCGGCAGGATCATCGTCGTCCTGCACGAGGACGAGACGCTCCGTCGCCTCTATACCGAAGGAAGGCCGAGCCTCGAAGGACGAGCGATGCTCGACTGCGCGCCTCCGGGCTCTCCCGACGAGGCCGTGGCCATCCTCAACGACCCCGTCGGCGACGCCCCGGAGATAACCGCCCGGTCCGCGAGGGGCGTCCTCGTTCGCACCCGGGCCGACGCCGACCTCGAGCGCAGCTCCGAGCTGCTGGTCGCTGCATTGGCCTCAGGCGCGCGAATCGTCTCGACCGACTTCCCGCCAGGTCGGCCCGCCTCCGACGGCTATGTCGCCGCCCTTCCCGGAGGTCGCTTCCTCGACCTCCTCGCCCCCCCCGAGGCCGCAGCGCCCGCGCATTGACTCGTCGCCGGGCCTCGGTGTAGTGTTTTCCAGCCCAGCCCGGGTGGTGGAATTGGCAGACACGCTAGATTCAGGTTCTAGTGGGAAACCGTGGGGGTTCAAGTCCCCCCCCGGGCATAGAAGAAAGACCCGCTCATCAGAGCGGGTCTTTCTTTTCGAAAAGCCCGATGGACTGCAGTTGAGGAGCCGCGGAATGGACGAGACTCGAGAGATCGGCATGGAATTGTTCGAAGACGACGAAGGAGGCGAGCCCGTCCTCGTCGGCCCGAAGGTCATTCGGGAGATGTTCCGCACCCCGGTCTCGCTCCGGGACGATCGCTACGAGAAGGGCTACGTCGAGGCCCTCGCCCTCTGCATGGACTTGCGGGGCTTCAGCTCCTATGCGCTGGTAGCCGACCGGGACGCGATGACGGGCTTCCTCGAGAAGTACAGTCAGGAGCTCCTCGCCGCGGTCAACTCGTACTCGGCTTCGTACTACAAGCTCCTCGGCGACGGGGCGATGGTCATCTGGGACCAGCCCGACGAGTACGCGGCCGAGGCCTGCCGCGACCTCTTCAGACTCTTGCGCGACGTCGTGGACGAGATCGCCTCGGCCTACGAGAGCCCCTGCGCTCTCGCAGGCGCCATCACGCTCGACACTCTCTACAAGTACGAGATCTTCGGCGAGTGCTCGGGCCTCAAGTACCGGGACTACGTAGGCTACGGCATAAACATCGCCTTCCGGCTCCAGTCCCTCGCCGGGCCGGGAGAGCTCCTGGCCTCGCCCGCCGCGAACGAGCGCTTCGCCCTCGGCGCTCCCCTCCTCGAGGAGGGACGCCGGCCGCCGCGGGGCTCGATCAAGGGCATTCGCGACGAGGACCGCGAGGGCATCGTAGTCGTCGAGCGCCCCTGACCGCGGAGCCGGCCAGGGAGCTCAAGGATGCTCGCCGCTATCCCGCGCCATCAGTATTTGCCGTTCCTTCTGCTTGACCCGATCGCGCTCCGCGTAATCCGCGGCGATCTCGTCCCATAGCTCGCTCGCCTTGGGCGCCCGCGAGGCAGCCTTGCGAGTAATCCCCGTCGTTCCAGAAATCCAAGAGGTACGCTTCATCGGCAACGGCGTCGACGTTCTTTGCATGATAGCAGGTCGAGAATCCGAAGGGGATCGCGCTCGCAGTAGCTAAGAGCATGCTGCGTCAACGTCGCTCCCATCGCCTTCTTCGCCTGCTGCAACATAGGTCCTCTCCTTCGATATACGGCTCGCGAGCGAGACAGTCCGGCATTCATCGGCCGACGACGGTCCATCGATTCCCTTCGCTCTCGGATGAGCCTGCCGGAGCATCAAAACGGCTTCCTTCGCGGATACGATCTTGTCGACCGAACTCACGAGGAACGATTCGTGGAACGAATAGAAAGGCCCTCCTATCGGCCACATGTGGGTCACGATTATGTCCTCCTCGACGGGATCGAGACTGAAATAAGCCTTGGCATTCTTCAGCGCCGTACGAGCGTGCCGCGTCGCATGCCGCCTCTTCGTTCCGTCACGCCAGTCGTACAGGAAGAAGTCGTGCAAGAGGGCCCCTCGAGCGGTTGCCACTTCGTCCGCGTTGAACGCCCTCGCGATATAGAATGCGGCCAATGATACGGTGAGCGAATGCTTTAGGAGCGAATCGTCGTGATGCCGGATCGAGGCCATGCCTCGAACCATGGGATGGGCGGCCACGTCTTCGACCGCGAGCAAGAAATCCGCATCGCCGACGTCCTCGACCCTCGACGGCTGATTGATCAGGACGCATATCGCCTTCGAGATGTTCCCGCCGTCCGCCTCGAGGCGGGATCTGTCGATGAGGCCTGCGCACAGTCTCTTCACGTACGCATTCAGGGCCCCGTCGTAGGCCGAAAGGATGCGTCGACTGACTTTTCGCGACCTCGCTCGTACTTGCGCGATCAGCGCGGCGCGCTTCCCGAGCAGGATCTCCGGGATGCGATATACGGCGCCATGCAGGGCGGTCAGGCTCAAGACCGTATCGACGGCGAGCGCAACGGCTGCGAGCGCCATCGCCCATGCGGAAAACGGAAGGTTCAGGAAGGCCGATATCGCCTCGTCGAGCGCGTCCTTGAGAACGAAGACGTATATCGTCGCCAACAGCGCCCAGGCGCAGGTGAACGAAAGGCATACCCTGCCTTTAAGGTTGTGCCTCATAGTCGAGTAGTCCCACAGCCTGACCTTGAACGCCTTTTCGAAGAGCAAACTGACGGCATACTCGAAAAGCGCGCACAGCGCGGTGGATACGAGGACCTTTACCGGCGACGATGCGCCCTGAACAAGCCGATCGAAGGCGGCGATCAAGAGAGCTCCGAATCCGTAGATCGGGACTATCGGCCCTCGAAGAACGCCCGAATTGACGAAGCCCCTATTCCCTATGATCGTCTTGTACGCCGATTCGACGATCCACCCCAGGAAAGAGCACGCGAGGAACATGCAATAGGACTTGAGAAAGAGGTTGTCAGCCATGGCGCGCGATGTCCCTTTTCCCGCTCGACTTCGCCTCGCCCCGGGAGAGTCCGGCTCCGCGGAGGTAGAATCTATTGATGACTACCTGCTGTATGAGGGACAGCAGGTTCGAAGCGATCCAATACGTCACGAGGCCCGAGGGGACGTCATAGAGGACGAAAAAGAAGATGATGGGAACGCCGTAGACTACCAGCCGCATCCGACTCGCATTCGAAGTCGGGGAATAGCCTTGGCCGTACTTGCTGTAGATCGCCTGGGACGCGAGGTATAACAGCGGAAGGCCGCGCAACTCGCTTATCTGCAGGAAACCCAGGTTGATCGGCGCGATGTCGACGATCGAGTCCGGTCTTGAAAGATCGGTTATCCATCCGTCGATGAACAAGGCTCCCCTCAGGTCGAAGCAGTTGTTGAAGATGTTGTACAGCGCGATGAAGATCGGCACCGGCGCCAGGAGCGGCAGAAAGGACGAAAGCGGATTTATCTCTTCGTCTCGGTACAACTCGGCCATCTTCTGATTCAGCTTACTCGGGTTCGATCCGTACTTTTCCTGCATCTCTGTCAGCCTCGGCTGGATCGCCTGCATGCGCGCGGATGACGCCGCGGCCCGGACGGCGAGCGGAAGAAGACAGACCTTCACGAGGATGGTCAAAAGGATGATATCGATCCCGTAATTCGGGACGAGGCCGTGGAATACTCGAAGGCAATCCTTGAGGAGCGATTCGAGCCATCCGAGGATATCCGATTGATCGATTGCCGAATCGAACGACTGTCCGCTCAGGCCGAAAGCGTTCTTATCGGAGTACGAGTACTTCGACAACTCGGCGCTCGTCTTCGGGCCGAAATAAAACGCGTGCGTTTCCGGGTGCGATCTCGACACGAAGCCCGACAAGGCGATCGAGCCCGATCGATCAATGACATGGTCCTTGCCTGAAATGATCCTTATCTCTCGGCAGTCCCTATCCGGCAGTTCGATAAAAAGGAAATACTTGCCGACAAGCGCGACCCAATCGACTCGACTCTCGAGAACCCTCGGCTTTCCCGGGGAGACCTCGATGTCCTTCTTTTTCGAGCTCGCATAACTCGTGAATTTCCTGTACTCCGATCCTGACGCGTTATCGAGCCTGACGTAGGACGGACCGATCTGAGGGCCGAAAACGAGCCTGTATCGCAGTACCGGCCCTTGCCCAGAAGCGACCCCGGAATTCTCGTCCTCGATTTCCATCCTCAGCGCAAAAAGGTATTCGCCGTTCTTGAAGGAGTATGTCTTCTTGTACGTGAATTCGGACTGCTCATCGCCTTCCATCGACGCATAGCGCCCGGAAAACTCGATAGTCGTATCATCGATCATCCGGTAGCTCATGGAGCCCGATGAGTCGATCGAGTCGGCATTTTCGAGGACCGTCCTCAAGCCCGCATTCCCTTCGCCGTTCGGAAGGACAAGATCGACGAGGCCTTCCCCATCATTCTGTCCTTTGAGCTTGTACGAAAGGAGGCTGCCTCCATCGCAGGAAAGCACGGCAACGACTCGATCGGTCCGATGATTACTCGACTTTCGCTTGCGACGATGTCTTGCGAGACCGGGGCATGGTTATTTCGGGGCGCATTGGCGACAGTATTCGCTGCTTCGCGGGGAACGTGCTCGGCATGATCGAGGTCCCCGCCTTTTTCGGGCATAGATCGAGAAGGGTCCTGCCGAAGGACGATCTCCTGGAAAACAAGACCGGTCGCTATAACGCAAGAAGAAAGTCCGATGGCGAGCATGATTCGCCTCGTCTCGATCGGATCATCCGAGTAGTTCATGAGGATTCTTCATTCCGCGATTCAGGCTCCTTCGGGATTCGCGATTCCCTGGAAGAGAATGCCGATCATGGCCTGAGAGATTTCCTGCATGGAATGCGAAAGCTCCTTCACTGACTCCGCTTGAAAAGCGTGTTTGATCATCATGACCATCAGATCCGCCATCAAGGACGTATCGATGTCGGAGCGGATAAGCTTCGCCTTGACGCCCTTGCGCAGCAATGTCTCGACTGCGGATAGCACGAAGCGATCTTGAAGCTCTTTGATGCTCTGCCAGATCTTCGGAACGCTGGAGCGGATATCCTGGACGACCCTGGGCTCCATCGGAAGCAGCTTCTCGCCGACGATTCGGAGGACGGACTTCAGCTGCTCAAGAGGGTTCCCTTTTGCCGCGCCGGTGATCTCTTTAATGAGCAGCTGCAGCTGCGAGTAGTAATTGCGTATCACGTCCTCGAGCAACTCTTCTTTCGACGCGAAAAAGCGGTAAATAGTCGTCTTGGAGATATGGAGCTCCGCCGCTATTTCATCGATCGTCACTTTCGAATACCCATAGCGAAAGAAGAGAGCGCTGGACAATTCGACGATCCGGTTCTTCTGGCCAACGAGTTCCGTATCAACCTCGGTCATGCTTCGCTCCATCCATACATTGGATACCGTGAGTACCAATACTACCTTTTCAGTACTCGCGGTATTATACCTATACTTCCGTAACACCAACATTGTCAATAGCAAACATTCCTGGTTTTCCAGCGACCGCGAGATGTGCGCCGACTCCACCGACATATGAATCCCCGAGTCGCGGATCAGCGCGGCGCGGCGGGCCAGCGCTACGATGAGGACCTGCCCTTCCTGGCCAGGATAGGATCATAGGAAAGCTGATTTTCTACGATTTTCCGCCGTGGGTCTTTACGGCGCTTTACGTGGGTTTTAAAGTCCTGGTACTCGCCACATTCATCCTGATCAGGCCGGTCAGGTAGACGAGAAGAGACCGACCCTGAGGCTGAGCGCTCCGATCAACGCGCTCTTCGACCTGCGGAGTCGAGCTCGGCGGCTACCTTCTGCCCCTGGTCGACTGGTCGGCCGAGTGGACCGAGGAAATCTTCGGCTACAAGAAGCCGATCTCGCGAGCGCGCAAACGCTGATACGGGAAGATCGCCATTACGGCGTACGAAATGAGTCTTTCAACGCTTACGCGTACAGATCGACGACCGTGCCCGAGCCCTCGGGAAGTGGTGCGGGCGTCTCGATAGCCTTGAAGAGCTGGGTCGCGCGCTCCTCGGCGCCCTTGAGGCTCTTCGAAAGCACTGACGTTCCCACCAGATCCCGCAGGTAAGCGCCCGCGGAATCCATGCTCATCGCCGATACGTTCATGACAAGAAGCATACGTCCTCAGGCGAACGACTACAAGGTTGCGCATTGAAAAACCGGTCGCCGCGCATAGACTCGATACTTGAGGAGGTCGATGATGAGCGCGAAGAAGACCGTCGATTCCATGCCCCTGCCCGAGGGCATGAGGGAAGAGATCCGGATGATGGCGCAGAGTATCTACTCGGAACGACAGACCAAGAGGATTCCCGGCGACGAACTCTCGGACTGGCTCACCGCCGAGAAGAAGGTGAAGGCCAAGCACAAGCTGTAACGGGGAGGCGGACGGGCCGTCCGCCCCCTCTTCCGGATCGACCCCTCCTCATCTGGTCAACGCGAAGATAAAATGCTAGCGACGCTCGAGCGTCCTCTTCTCGCCCTAAGGGGGACAGGTCCGTGCCAGCAAGCAAGTACCTCGAATTGGACGACATAAAGATCTCGTATTCTGAAGCCGGAGGGGGGCCGGACCTCATACTCCTGCACGGTAATTCCGAAAGCAAGGCGATATTCAAGAAGTACCAGACGGAGTACTTCAAGAATTTTCGCACATACGCCTTGGACAGTAGGGGACACGGGAAAAGCGTCTCCGATGATGACGAATACTCGATCGAGCGGTACAGCGAGGACGTCATCGCCTTTTGCGAGAGGCTCGGAATAAGGAAGGCATTCGTGATCGGATATAGCGATGGCGGGAACATCGCCTTGTTCCTCGCCAAGAAGCGCCCCGACATTTTTCAAAGACTCGTCGCGATATCGCCTAACTACCTGGTATCCGGCACGACGGACGGCGCCCTGCGTCTGTTCGACGGAATCAATAGGGTATTCCTCGCGCTTCGCAGGATCGGATTCGACACGAGCAGATGGATCATGCGGTTCCGGCTCATGCTGACGGACATCGGCTTGACGGAAGACGACATGAGATCGATAGCCGCCAGCGTGAGGTTCCTCTACGCGGAGAAAGACATGATCAAGGAGGATCACATCAAGGAGATGGCTTCCTTCGTGCCCGGATCGACGATACGGAAGATCGCGAGAAGCACGCATATATCGATAATCAAGAACGCTGAAGCCATAGCCGACATGAGGGCGTATCTGAAGAGCTGAGTCCTTTCTGGCCGGGATCGCGCGCAACGTCCACCGCAGGTCCTCCTCGACGATCTCGCCATGGCCGCGAGCTTTTCGACCTGATCAACGGAGGCCGACTGAGAGCGATGTCCTTGTCTCGGGCCAGGGGTCGGGAGACCTGGTCGAGCGTCGCTCGACGACAGCGATGCAGGCGACGGCGGAAATCGGGGAATCGGCGCGCGGGGCTCCTCAAACACCCAAATAGTCCTAACAACTATGGTAATAAAGCAGCCACCGTGTGCCTGTTCATCATGAAACGTACCTATGTCAGTCACGGCAAAAAAAACAGCCACACTTACGTGTGACTGTTCATCGGGCAACCCGGATTCGAACCGGGGACCCCGAGTCCCCCAGACTCGTGCTTAACCCCAAAAACCTATCCCGAACTATCCTTACTGCCATTATTTATATACCAGTTAAGCAATAAAGTCAACATCTCATTCCTTAGTATTCACTATGGTTCCCCGCCCACTTTCATCTTAGCACTGCATTCTGGCTACAGTAATGGCTACAATCTTCACCTAAATATGACATAAAGCGATCCCCTGGTTTTGAATCACCAACTCACTCTTTTTGCGTTCTATCTATATGGCAATCGTCCTAAGGTCATGGAGAGGAAAACTGTTCTTTATCTTTGTCCCCTATAGCTTGGATGGAGAAACACAAGATGATTTCTTGAATGAAGTGGTGAGGTATGGGAAGTTGGTAGGCTAGTTCATCTAGATTATACTGCTTTATCAATTCTACCTTTATCTCCGTAATAAAAATTGAGGTGAATCATGATTGTAGACAACATTACTGATTATCTCAAAGAGGTAAAAGGAATAACAGATAAATGGTTTATTAAGGCTGATCCATGGTTTCGAGGTGAAAATATCTCTCACAACCCAACCAGATACCAAGAACCACTTCTGCCAAAAGTCTTCCAAGAGCGATATAAGGATAGAGAAAATGAAATGATTCAGATGTTCAGGATGAAAGCAAATAATTATGGCAATGTTCCAGAATTTAGTAGAACTGATTTGTGGTTATTTCTAATGCAGCATTGCGGTTTACCAACAAGATTACTAGATTGGACTGAGGGATCACTGATAGCTCTTTTTTTTGCCATAAACAGGTTTGAAGAAGGTGATATACCAATTGTATGGGTCTTAAATCCATTAATTCTGAATTTTCTATCGTTCTCATCTTTCGAGTTTAACCTCACGTGGAAAGGTTATAAAGCAAAACACCCCGTGTCAATTGGGAACATTTCTGCAGCTTTTACTTTGGGACAAGATAAATACCAAAGCGATTTCCCAATAGCAATCTATCCACATTCAATTCATCCAAGAATTTCTGCACAGCGAGGTTGTTTCACTGTCCACGGTAAGTGTCATGAGAGTTTAGATAAGATACTTAAAAATTTGAACATCAACAGTATAATGAAATCCATACAAGTGAATAAACTTGAAGAATCAGCAAAAAGATTTAACTTTAATAATTACTATGAAGTAGTATCCCAACTAAAGAAATCATTCTCAACTACAGATTGCTTATACAGAATAGACATTAACACAAATGAAACAGAAAAAGGAGATATGCTACACGAGCTTAAGACAATGGGTGTCTCTTACGAGACACTTTTCCCTGATCTAGACGGCTTGGCACAAGATATTAAGTTAATTAAGAATAATAATTCCTATTAGGAATTGTAAGTAAACCAACCGCGTTTATTAATAATTCGATGTCTCCTTCGATTATTGTAATAACGATGGTCACATATCGTCATTGGTTTCTATTATCAAAACAATATTTTGTTTTGATTTATTGCTATTATACTAAATGTATCTTTCTGATTTATCAAGTTATATATAACATTTTTACTCAGTTGTTTTTAACCATTTTATTATACTTTCATAATAAGTTATTTTTATGATAACATACAGAGGGGCTCTTTGCTTAGTGCAACCTATTTATAGGGCTTCTAATAAAGAAAGCATAACTGCTTTTACCTTTGGGTAAGCTCCATCTGGAGCTTGGTGCTGAGTTCTAAGGAAGAGCCCCCTTTTTTGGAGATTAAATGAAAGCCATAAGTGATAAAATTTGGGAAACAAGAAAGTCTCGAATTAATCAAGAAAAAAGATTATTACACTACGCTACAATATCTGAGTTCATAATCCCTTGGTATTCAATTGTCTTAATTGCGATTACAATAAATCCTTTCCCTCAACGTAAAGAAATCGCCAACTACTCTTCTATCATTGGTTCAATCATTATTCTTGTTGTCTCAATAATAATCTCTAGTAAAGACTTTAAGCTACGAGCGAAGGAGGTCAAATCAATCTATATCCAACTAGATAAATTATACCATCAAGCGAAAAGTATTGAATTATTAAGAGGAGATATTAATGAAGTCTTTGTAGAATATTCTTCAATTCTTGATAATACCGAGAATCATTCTACAGATGATTATATGAAATTAAGAATTGATTGTTGGCATAGATATATAAAAAACAAAAACGCCTATAGCGATTCAATCGATTTACCAACCATTCTAGAAATAACATTGTACACCATTAATAGGATTGCTAGATCGTTGCTTTTGCTATTTCTTTTCTTAGGTATTCCAATACTATTTTTTACTTATATTACATTATGAGCACATCCGAGTTGTTTACTACTCTTTTTGTTAAGGAAGGCTTTATAAATATTTACAATAAAGTAATGTCCAACCATTACTTCCCCATTGGTTTAGATGGAATTAATAATGAAGTTTTTAGAACTAATCTTGATAATGAAATTAACATAATACTTAAAAAAATAGGAGAGAAAATCTATAACTTTACTACATATAAAGCCATGCTGATCTCAAAGGGATATGATAAGTATCCACGCCTGGTTGAGAAACCAACAATTAGGGATCGTCTTGTACTCAGAGTATTATTTGAATACTTAAATACAGTATATCAAATTCCATTGAAGAATAGAAAACTCCATAGCCAAGTTAACAGAGTCGCAAACGAAATAAAGAATGATAAATACGGTAGTGTTATACGACTTGATATAAAAGATTATTTCCCCAGTATTAATCATGATATTTTATTCAAAAAACTAAAAAATAAAATAAGAAAAAAAGAAATTCTATATCTACTAAGAAAAGCCATTTGTACTTCAAATACAGAATATCGGTCTAGGGATATACATACTAGAACAAAGGGCATTCCTCAAGGTCTATCAATTTCCAATATATTGTCGAATATCTACTTATTTCAAGTTGACAAAAAATATGAAGCATTACCACAAATATCATATTTTCGTTTTGTTGATGATATTCTTATCCTAACCGACAAGATGAATTGCTTAAGAATAAAAAAAATGATCTTTAATGATATACAAAAACTTGGACTAGAATTCCATACTGGGAAAAAGCTATTAGTTGATGACATTTCTACTGACTTCGATTTTCTTGGTTATAGAATTAACAACAGAATACTATCAATTCGGGATGAAAGTATTTCTCGATTTAGAATTTCCTTATTGAAGATATTTACCAAAATGAAGTATGATGCAAATAAATCTAGACATCCATATTACTTGTTCAAACTGAACCTAAGGATTTCTGGCTGTATTTGGAATGGCAACAAATATGGATGGATGTTTTATTTTTCACAAGTAGAGAATGAGAAAGTCCTACATTCTCTTAACCACTTCCTAGTGAAACAGCTAAGACGTTACAATCTAAATGAGTTGCGTGTAAAAAACATTGTTAGGGTCTTTAAAGAAATTAATAATAACTTAAGCCATACAAAATATATCCCTAATTTTGATACTCTATCAATAAAGTCAATAAAGTCATTACTAGATAGAATTGATGTTAAATATAAAGATGATAATGACGCAATAAGTAAGTACTATCGTATAATAAAACGAATAACAGACGAACTCGAACGTGACATGATTGGCTTCACTAGTTGAGAGCAAGTAATCACTAAATGTCATTAACACTAATAAAATGAAAATCACGCAGAAACCATGTCGCCGAAAAAGACAGACCGTTGACACATTACACGATTACATTCTTTGATGGATAACAATTAAGAGAAAAAAACTGAGCTTCATGCAATGAACATATTTACGAACTATTGAAGAAGAAACATCATACCAAGCATATTATGATATGACTTCCATAGTCATGATAAACTTTAAAAGCAGCCAAAGATCAATAAGCAATGTACAAGCAGCTCTTCAATGAGTTATTGATGACAAGAAGATCAGAAAGGCCAGGGAATAAAGACAAGTTAGGGTATCACCCATAATGCCGAGACTGACGAAGACTGTTGTTGAATACCAAGCTCCTACTATAAGCTTTCCTGAGAAGACAACCAAATGGTATCAGAACCCAAGAAACAAGGATGACCGGCGATCAAGGCCGAGCGTGGTTCCAATAATTTTTAGGTATCGGGCAATATTTGAAATCTACGGGAAGCCATAATCAAAAAGTAATTTAGGTATATAGAGCTTATTTATGCTGGGTTTGTTTCATCTTGATTAAAATGTACTAGTAGATTCTTCGTTCATCAACATATCGATATTATTGATTCATATAACGAAAAGCAGCAAATACCGAAAAACAAAAACTTGCTTGACAAGGTATAGAAATATACTATTATTATATATTAACTTTTGCAAATAGGGCGTACAAATGCCTCGTCAATTAAAACAGCACTTACTAAAACGACGAGCACAAAGGGGTATTAGTGTACTCTATGATCCATTTATTGCCACTACAACTGGTTTCATAAGTGGATTATTCTTATATATACTAACTCTCCTAGCAGATTCAATTTTCACCCTAAGCCCAAATATAAAACTTTGGGGTAGTTCAATCTTAACAGTTGCTATAACTATTATCACCTATTTTGCTGTAATACTAAAATCAAAAAAGAAGTACCCAGCTAGGAATAATCAATTCATAAGAAGATCTTTTACCGCACTTGTTTCAGGTGCCGCCGCTAGTTGTCTTTGGTTTGTAATTAAGCTTTGGATTTTTAGTTATCATTTTGAAATAGTTGTCTTACTAGCCGATAACTTTATATTCACTGCTCTTTCTTGGCTTGTTTTGCTTCGGCGCGAATTGCAGCTTTATTCTCAAATGCAGCGTGACGCATATCAATATGTCAGTTTGGTAACTTCAACTCTCTTCCATGAGCAAATAAAAAACACAGATGAGGAAGAGTTTGGGAATCAATGTAGAAACTCTATAAATACCGCACTTGCTTATTGTGTGAATTATTTCTCAGTAGTAAAAGCAAAGTACCAGTTTATAGAACGGGACTATTCAGATATCTGGGCAGCAGTGTATTTCCTAATCGACGGCGAATTACATCTAGAATCCTGTAATAGGTATAATCCTACAATGCCAAGAGTACTGGATAATTCAGTTGGATTTGCATCTTGGGCTATTTCTGGATTTTCTGAAGAATTACAAGAACAGCGACACAGACCATGGAAAACTGATGATATTATTTTTTCTGAAAGCTTAAATATTGATGAGTTATTTACTGCAAAAAACATTAGCAATGATGATACAGCAAAAGGTCGATTAAGAAATAAAGTTTTACCAAATGGTACTGCAATGGGAATACGGCTTGTGTTTCAAAATAAAGTTATAGGTGTTTTTATCTTGATTTCCAAAGAAAATGATATTATTGATGAAAATGATGTGCTGCCAATATCTTTTATTGTAAATAGCATTATGATGTTTTATGCTCATAACGTTCAACTTTGTCCTTGGCATAGAAATGGTTGGCGTGATTACAAAGAAATACCTTCGTGTATTCGTCAATGTGAATTTACTTTTGATGTTGAAAAATACAGTACTAATCATTATGAAAGTACAAGACACAAATACGAATCTGATAGTACAATTAGTAGCGTAATAGATGAATATAGGATGAAATTCTCCACCATCACAAAACACAGGAACAGAATAAAGAACGTATATTTGCTTGGAACATTCAATGGATGGATGGACAAACATATCCAAATGGACAAGGGGCCTGGTAATACATGGAAAAAGAAACTTTATCTTCCTAACGGTTACTACTACTATTTATTTAAAGTGGAGTATATTGATGGTGACGCCGATAATCTTTCTGAGGTGGCAGTGTTCGACCCCTATGAAGATATCACCGTACATGAGTTTAACGGGATGAAGGTTCTAGACTCACTTCATCATGCAGAATAATCTGCATGTATTTGGAGGTGTGGCTTATGTGTTCTAGGAATATGAATGAAGAGTTGACCCAGCAATTAGCAAAAGGTAAAATTAGTATTGAGGATTATCGAAAAACAGTCTTTGGTGAATATGACGATACTTCTTTTCTAGACAATGTTCTTTTCTGCTATTCATTTCCCAAGAAAAGCGAAGATGATATTTTAGTAATAAAGAAAGGATAATATATTTACTAATTCAAGGCTATGTAGTAATTTATCCCCACATTATGTTTTTGTGTATACAATATCAACATCCCATACTCCGACAACATCATCATAGCGGACAGTTTCCTATTTTTTTATTTGAACATGACGAGTGATATTTATCGTCATGTATTTTTATGAAAAGTGAAGCTAAATATGGGCCTGTGACATTCTTTGTGTAACCGACAATCACGCCGGAACCCTGTCACGGAACAGGATAGCCAGCTGTTCCTGTGCACGATCCCATTCTTTGATTGGCATTATCAAATAACCTTATCTATTGTCTACAGATTAGCCATTGACTATGTACATCTTACTTGTATCTAGTACCCATTGTCTTCTTTTGAAATCTTCAATATATACCCATCTTTGTTCAGACCAATCTTTCCCATATGCTTGCCATCGTAAGAATCCAGATACCATTATAGACTCCATTCTTTTATTTTCTTTGTTCTGCAGCTTAGTAGTTTTCTTTTATTCATAACCTTTATACTTTTTCTCTTTTGACAAACTAATATAGTAAACTGTTTCATTTTTCTCTTTTTAATATCATTTTCCCTATTCGCTCGAATACGATTTGCTTTTGCAATTACTATAGGAGTCTTTTCAGCTTCCAATAGTAATGAATAGATAAAAATGAACCTTACCGCTTTGTTCCCCCACTCACGTAATCCCGAAATATCATCAATTTGAATATCCCATGAATCGACCTCCTCGCCTAGTTTCCCCCACTCCGCATTCCAAAGAACATGTGTTTCCACTAATGCAGCTTTAGGATTGTATCCCATGAATACAATTCTGCTTTCACCACTTATATTATTCCCTCTAAATACACCTAACTCATAGGTCTGATCAAACAAGGGTTGTCCGGTTGAGCATGAAATGAAGAATGACTTCGAGAATAGTTTTGGTTCTACGATAGGAACACTCGAAAGATCAGTGTCATGTATTTTTTGCAGTGCATCTCTATGCAAGAAATGCATATCTGGATTATTCCCGATATATTCATAGAACATATGATGATCTCTCAATGTACTTACTATTTCTTGTGCAGTATCAATATAATATTTTTGATAGTTTATCTCATCTTTTTTTAGTAAATTAGCCTTCATAATCATATCTCATAGCTTCATCTTTGACCCCTATTTTTGTTCCTTTTTATTGTTCTTTGAATATGGTACTTCTTCCACGTAATAATTCAAGTACCCGCGCATGCATACCCCCCCCCCCTGGCCTCCTTGTGTTTGATCGGGCATCGCATTCTTGCATAGAGAACAACCACATCCCCATCATATTGCGCGCGATACAGCCTTCACGCTACTGAATTCTCAAGGACTTTATTCAGTAGTAATTTCTTGCTGAATTAAATCCTTTAATTTACAACTAGATTATTCCAACCGATTCCTCAATTAATTCGATTAGTTACTCATCGTAATTCCCAATTAATTCGATTTCCATTAAAACAATTAAATACTCACTTGACATTCTTTAGTCATCTCGGTATGTTCCATAATCATTACAAAAAGGAGGCAGGAGAGTTAAATAATTAAGTGCTGCTTTAATGAAATAAATGATGGATAAATAAACCCCTCGCGTTATCCTATCTAAAGGGTATCTATATATTTTATTTAATTATCTCTTATTTATTTCTATTTATAATACTAATAAACTACTACTTACTACTAATATTTATTATTCTACTACTTCTTATTATTCTATCTTATATTCTTATTTTACTACTATTTATTCTAACTATTATACTCTTAGATATAATAATGATATAATAAATGATAAAACTTTCGTGACCGATCTTGTTTTCAATTTGATCTACAGAACTCTTTATACAAAATCAAAGTATTTCTTAATTAGCAGAAAAACTAACTATTATACTAAGAAGAAAATTGAACAATTATTTCCTCATGTTATGATCTATAAGGATAAATATAATTTATCTGTAAGAAGAGCAAATAGATGTATTCAACTCCTTGAATCTGAAAACATTATTTCAGCCAGAAATGGAGGAAGAATCTATACAAGCTATACAGGAACAGATAAAAGGATTATCGATAGAATTAAGAGTATCGATCCCCTGTATAGAATCATCGATGACACTTATATGTATTGTTCACGATCCTGGATGACTCAAATAACTATGAAACCCATTATGGAATGGAACTGGGTCAAGAGTCTTTCTGGTTGGGATTTAATTCACTTTATCATAACCATTCACAATTTCCCTAAGAATGAAAGCAAGACAAATTCAACAAGTGAGTATAAACGAAAGTATCTCGATCTCTACAATAATGTTTTCTGCCAAGATAAATGTAAAGACGAAAATGGTTTCCCCATTACTGATAAAAGAATGATTAAAAGTAATCGAGTTAAAAAACTCATCACAAGATCAAATGAGCTAGAAGAACAACTAGTTGATACAATAAATGCTACAATTCTATCGACCGAACTCATACCAGATGACGTAAAGTGGTTTTTCATATACTCAAGACAATTTGGAAAAGACACAACTCAAAATGGTAGGTTTTATTCCAATTTTAATCGCGTTAAAAAAGAATATAGAGACCAAATCCTAAAAACACTAGATTATACAGAAATTGATATGAAGAATACCAACCTTAACATCTTATGGAAGCTTGCTACAGGAAAGTATTACTGGGAGATTACAGATAGTGATTTCTATTCAGATTTGGTTCGTCACACTTATGTTAATTATAATCTCACTGACGCGGACATTAAGGTATTGCGTCCCATATACAAACAGCTCATGCTATCTATGCTCGGTAGCAATAGCATTAGTTCATGCAGTAGAGCACTACGGAAAATGTTAATCGACTTTGGTTGTCATGAGGAAAAAAATCCTAAGAAAATTAAAAACAGAAAGACAAAAGAAGAGCGTTGGAGAACTTTTCTAGAGGAAAGACACCTACCTCTTAATTCAAAATACAAAATATTAAAGTTTGAGTATATTGAATCTGGGTTAATTACCTTTTGTGAACCTATTCAAGATTATTTATGGAATGATGCAACAGTCCTATGTATGAACCTAGAGAGTCGCATGATAGAAAAAGTGATGTTTGAATCAATAAAAGATGGTTATTTGCCTTTAAGTATCCACGATTGTATTTGTGTCCCCAGAAAGGAACAAGTCCTGGATAAATACAATAACCTGATGATTACTTACCTTGATGAAGCAATCAAAAGGAGAAGAGAGATAATGAAGCATGGCATAGTTCCTATAGAGTAATTTATTTCTATTCTTTTATTAGCATCACATTATTATTTCCATATAGATATTGCATGGCTTGCTAAAAAAGAAGCTCTTTCCTTTATTTTTTTTTCATCCCATTTCGGAGATGATAAATACTGATTAAATGTATCAATTTCGGCTGCATAAGTATTATATCCAGAATGCTTTCCATTACCAGCTAATTTTACTTCCCATACATTGTCCCTGATAGACGAATTAAGAGAGCTTGTTATTAGTGTTAAATTACCTAAGGTTAGCAGCAATCTATTTCTTTCAATTACTTCTGAATCTGTTGAAGGATGTTGCCAGTGATTCTCCCACTTTTTGGGCATAATATGTTCGAGGGAGTAACCATTTATACCATGCAAGGCAGTTGAATGAAATTGTCTATTCCTGATTTTTGTTTCAATGAAATAGAGAACGCCTAGTGATTGCTTGTTTATAAGCTTTGATTCATTAAAACCATTAACCACTTCATTATTTGAAGGCATATAATTAACTTTATCAGATTTTTTACTAATATAATCTTTCAATTGTCCATAAGAAATAATTGCATTGTTAATTAACCGTTCACTGAATAATTGATTATAGTTTTTTGTATTTGCATGACAAATCATTCTTCTCATAATGTATGATTCAAGATACTCAAAAATCAGATTTTGTTCTTGATCATCGTTTACATGTTTTAGTATAAACAGAATATAAGGTATCAATGTAGCATTTTCGAGTCCAAATATAAGTGCATTTATTCTCTCAATACCAAAGTCTTTTGGTAATTCCTCGTCTACTACATCTGGATTAAAATTGTCCATAAATATAATAGCATATTCCTTTATTTCCTTTATTAGGTCCTTTTTTGATAAATTATACTTTTTAATTAAGTCTTTATAGCTTTCAAACAGTCCCTCTACTTTACCATAATTAACTTTATCTTCAGTCTTCACAGCCAATTGTGGTTCTTGTATTTTAATTTGCAGAAAAGCATAAAAGAAAATATCTTGCAAACTCCTAGGATAGCGGCCAGTTGTTATCTCGGTATCCCAGAATTTTCTACATTCATTATCTTTTTCAAAAACATCTTGCCAATACTTAATGTATTCTTGAACGTCATTCCGACTAAAAAAGTAGTTCTTTAACAACTCTGATGTAGTTAATGTGACTCCTAGCGAGTTTATCGTATCGAATATTTGCTGTTCATCTTCTTCTGGTCCTAAGTCAACACCAACAAACATCACATTATTAAGTATTTTTTGATAATCAATCTTACTAATATCAACATTATCAAGGAAATAGTTGAATGCTTTTGCTACATTGTTTTGATCAGTGAGTTTATCAGTAACATTAAGATTCTGTATTTTTGTGAAAACTTCAATATCATTTCGATTATGTAATAAAGCTAATTCTTTTGTTTTTATTCGGAGCCTAAAAATATCCGCAGGATCATTGTCGCTTGTCTTCAGACTAATAACTTTTAACAACAGTGATAGTGTTGTTAATCTTTGTTGTCCATCTATTACTGTCCGTTTATCACCAATGCCATGTGATGCTTTAGTATCCTGTAGCTTTAATATTATAGAACCTAAAAAATAAGGCTTGTTAGAGGCAGAAATAGATTCCATATCCGAAATAAAACGATCCCATTGTTGATCTTCCCATACATATGAACGCTGGAAAAAGGGAATCTCTAAAACTCTCGCCCCATTAAGAATATCACTAATAGATCGTTTCCCGGCTTCCATATGTAACCTCATTTATGAGCTTTCGTTAAGTTATATAGTGATAGATATTTTGTTGTAAAGATATATACGAGAAATAATAAAGTGTTTCCCAAGAGAGTACAATAAAACAATTACTCGTACTCAATCATATATCAAATGTGAATTGCAAATAGGAGGAATAATTCCCTCTATCGAACATAATAAACTGCTTTTAAGACAGACAGCAACTACCTCTAGTGTTCTTTATTCGATGAAAGAATCCCTTTTTTAGTTATTGGGAATCAGAAAATGCTTCTAAGCTTCTTAGGGAATAAAGTACTCGGGGAGTTAATTCAGAGAAGTTTATTCAAGTGAGATAGTTCAGAGTATTTTTTTATTGCCAGAACCATAAAGAACAATATCGCCTCTGTTAATAAGCAATAATGTGATCTGCTTCAACTTTATTTCTTCTTCGTCGTAGAATTTTTCCTAATGCTCTTCTTTTTATTTCCAGTTCCAGATACTTCGTTCTTGGCTTCTTTCATTTTGTTAGTAGTTTTCACTACAGGAGAACCTTTACCTTTTTTAGCCTGTTTCTTGACACTATCAACCTTAGCATCGACCTTAGCCTTACCCTTCTCCATTGAAGTATTTACTTCATTGCTAAGTTTGTCTATCAAAGAACCAAGCTTCGTATATTTCGCCTGGATCACCTGTAGCTGCTTAGTAACGGGAGTTAAGGGATTAGCAGGTCGTGCCATAATAGCTCCTTCAGAGTATAAATAATATCGAAGATCACTCCAAAAAACTTGATAATAATCCATTACCGATGTTTATACGTTTGTGAGAAGAATATTTGCTATACTAGCTTTTATCTTTTCCCTTTAATTGAACGTTCTAATCACTCTTCAAAACAGAACCACACAAACCCTATGGATATTATAAACACCTTTAGAATACTCTAAATCAACAAATAATAAATCTTCCATCAGAATCAAAAGCATTGTGAACTGATCATTAACTATTACAAATAATGGATACAAAGGATGAGAATCGATTCCATATATTGTGGGAAATACACAACAAGCATCTGTCACGATAATCAGATTGATGTTTATCCAAGTGACGATGACCTTAATGAGCAGTATTGCTATTGTCCTGGTAGTTCAGTTGATTTTGAGCTTGGATATGCGTATATGGAAGAATACGAAAAGGGAAAATACTCAGTGCAATTATCTAAATAATACATGAGCTTTCGAGCATACGAAGTATCGAGCATAAAAAAAAATGAAAATGGTTGTATGGATATTACTCTCTTTTGCTGCCCTCGATTCCAAATAGACAACATCACAAAAAGCCCTGCCGCCAATATCTTTAATAAGTACCATGATTCTCAGTGCGGCTATTCTCAACGGGTGGAGGAAGCCCCAAACATCGCACAACTTTACAAACTAATTCCCATATTTTATATATCGATAGTTATTGACAGATTTTGGAAGCAATCTGATACTCAAGCAATGTCACAAGTCCATACAGAGCAAGTCCTTACTTTACAAGAGCTATCAGAATACATCCGTATCGCAGAATCCTCTCTCTACAAGTTGGTTAGGGAAGGTCGAATACCTGCCAAAAAACTTGGTAAGCAGTGGCGGTTTCATCGACCCACCATCGACTTATGGCTTGCTGGCAATTCCACTGTCTCAACCTTCAAGACTAAGCAACGAAAAGGGAAAGCATCATGACAGCCATCAACTTCAACGAGAAAGCCAACTTCATCTGGTCAGTAGCCGACCTGCTTCGAGGTCCGTATCGCCCAAATCAATATAAGGATGTGATGCTTCCTCTCACGGTTCTTCGCCGTCTCGATTGTGTCCTTGAATCCACGAAGGCGAAGGTATTGGAGGAATACAAGGCATCAAAGGACAAGGGCAAGGGAATCCTCGATGCAAAACTCGTTCGGATAACCGGCGTTCCCTTCTACAACACCTCTAAATACACTTTTGAAAAGTTGAAGGGCGACTCTGCCAACATTGCAGCCAACCTCCTCAACTATATAAAGGGATTCTCTGACAAGGCTCGAACCATTCTTGATTCATTTGGCTTTGAAGAGCATATCGGAAAGCTAGACAAGGCAGACCGCCTCTACTTAATCATAAGCAAGTTCGCTGAAATAGACCTCCACCCCGATAAAGTCTCCAACATTGAGATGGGCTATGTCTTTGAAGAACTAATACGGAGGTTCAATGAGGCATCGAACGAAGAAGCCGGAGACCACTTCACACCGCGTGAGGTCATCCGCTTGATGGTTGATATACTCTTCACCCCTGATGCTGACATTCTTACCGCCAAGGGCATCGTAAAGACCATGTATGACCCTGCAATGGGAACGGGCGGCATGCTCTCAGTCTCGCAGGAATACCTTCATGAACATAACCCAGATGCCCGCCTTGAAGCGTTCGGGCAGGACTATAACGGACAGTCATACGCTATCTCTGGCTCCGACATGATGATAAAAGGTCAAAACATTGACCACATTGTTTTCGGTGATTCTTTCACCGAGGACGGTTTTCCCGAAGAGAAGTTTGACTACATGCTCGCTAATCCGCCCTTTGGTGTTGAATGGAAGCCCGAGCAGAAGTTTATTGAAAAAGAGTATGAGGAAAAGGGCTTTGCAGGTCGATTTGGGGCTGGAACGCCGCGTATAAATGACGGCTCGTTCCTTTTCCTTCAGCACATGATTTCAAAGATGAAGAAACCAGAGAAGGGCGGCACTCGTCTTGGGATTGTCTTCAACGGCTCTCCTCTATTCACGGGCGGAGCTGGTTCGGGTGAGTCTGAAATAAGGCGATGGATTATCGAAAACGACTGGCTCGAAGCGATTATCGCCATGCCCGACCAACTCTTCTACAACACGGGTATTTCGACTTATATCTGGATTGTATCGAATCGGAAGGAGTCTCGCCGTAAGGGCAAGGTGCAACTCATTGACGCTACTTCCTTCTTCACCAAGATGCGAAAATCACTGGGCAACAAGCGGAATGAGATTGACGATAAGCATCGCGAGGAAATTGTAAATATCTATGCAGGATTTCGGCAGGGGAAGTATTGCAAGATTTACCCTAATACCTTTTTCGGCTACAACAGAATCACTGTAGAAAGACCATTAAAAATCAACTTTTGTGTCAATGAAGAGCGACTTGAGCGAGTCAAAGCAACTTCTCAATTTATGGCTCTCGCAGAAAGTAGGAAGAGAAAGGACACTAAGGGAGCAGCGGTTGAGATAGAAGCAGGTATCAAACTACAGAACCTCATCCTTGAAGCTATCAGCGAACTTTCGTCCTTAGGAGTAATTAAGAACCAAAATGACTTTGCTCATTACCTTGATGATGCCTTCATAAAATATGACTTAAACCTAAAGACCCTGCTCTGCAATGCCATCATTGACGCTCTGTCCGAGCGAGATGAAACAGCGGATATTGTGGTTGATTCAAAGGGACGACCTGTTTCCGATTCAGAACTCAGAGACAGCGAGAATGTGCCATTGGATGAAAGAATTGATGCCTATATGAAGCGGGAAGTCTTACCCTATGTTCCAGATGCATGGGTTGATGAAGAGAAGACGAAAGTAGGGTATGAAATTTCATTCAATCGCTACTTCTATGTCTATCAGCAACCGCGGTCGGTAGAAGAGATACAGGCTGACCTAACTGCGATTGAAGAAGAGATAGCGTCGTTGCTGAGGAGTGGGATTAACAAATGAATGATCAGCCTAAATCCCGAAGAATCAAGTTCCTTTTTAAAGTTGTCAATGGTGCTACGCCGCAAAGTTCAGTTCCAGAATACTGGGATGGTGATATTCCATGGATAACGCCTGAAGACATTGCTAATAAGCCCAATCCCTCAATCTACAAGACCAGGAGAAGAATAACAAAAGAAGGCTATGAAAGTTGTGGAACAACGCTTGCACCTAAGGGAAGTATAGTTCTTTCGACACGAGCACCAATAGGTAATATGGGTATTCTGGAGGTTGAACTTTGTTCAAATCAGGGATGTAAAATACTGATTCCAAATAAGTTGGTTATCCCGAAATTTGGCTATTACTCACTGTTCGCTTATAGTGATTATCTTGTTTCGCTTGGTCAAGGTTCAACTTTCCGGGAGTTGAGTTCAGACTCACTAAAGAATACCGCCATTCCCATATTTCCACTTACTATCCAGAAAGCCATAGCCACCTACCTTGATAAAGAGACTGCCCGCATTGATGCCCTTATAGCCAAGAAGGAACGGCAGATAGACCTCTTACAGGAAAAGCGTCAGGCTATCATCACCCGAGCCATAAGCAAAGGTCTCGACCCGAATGTGAAGAAGAAGGACTCTGGCGTCGAGTGGATAGGCGAGATACCTGATAAATGGGAAGTAAGAAGATTAAAATACATTTCATTAGGAACAACTGTTGGTATCGTAATAAATCCATCTTCCTATTACCAATATGATGGTGTCGTTTGTCTTCGTTCCCTCAACATTAGTAGTGGTGTAATCGACCTCAATGAAAGCGTATTCATTTCGGAAGAATCAAACAAGTTGCTCTGCAAATCAATACTACACGAAGGAGATGTAGTCGTCGTCAGAACTGGGAAAGCAGGAACACCTGTAATAATTCCGAAAGAACATGATGGATGCAACTGCATTGACTTGCTTATTATCCGAAAAACAAAAAAGATGCTTTCTGAATACATCTATTATTATCTCAAATCCGACTTAGCGAAACTTCAAGTTAATACAAACTCAGTTGGCACAATCCAATCACATTTCAATACGGAAACACTTACCGAAATGGTCTTTACTTTCCCTTCAATAGAAGAGCAAAGGGAAGTGATTATGGAAGTAAAAGAGATTGACATGAAAATTGAGAAAACACTTAATGTTATTGCAAAGAGCGTTGCATTATTACGGGAATATCGTTCTTCACTCATTACTGCTACTGTCTCTGGTCAGAAAGAAGTGGGTATTGAATGAACGAATTATCGAATAGTTTGGAGCAAACGCTTAAAAGTGATTTAACGAATCTTGCGTTTGAGACAACGGAAAAATGTCTAAATTCATGCCTTGTAGATTCAACAATACTAATGCTTCCTATTGCTTCCCTGATTAAAACTGTCCAATCAATTCCGAATATCTTGGTGTCCAGAAAAATTATTCGGTTTATTGCTTGCTTGAAAAACACATCACTTGAAGAAAGAGTGATGTTCCTAGAAAGAGTTAATTCAAAAAAAAGAACCATTGGTGATTTCTATATAAACATCCTTAATGTTTTACAAAAACTCGAACAAGAAGAAAAAGCAGATATAGTCGCGTTTATTTTCAAAATGATGTTATACGAAAAAATAACTATTGAAGTAGGGAATAGACTTATATTGATTATAGCAAATCTACAATTATCTGACCTTGTCGCTTTGTCTGAACTAACTGAAGAAAAAATACTTAAAAATCAATTGCTCCTTGACACTCTCTTAGGGAGCGGAGTTCTCTCAACACTATATGAGATGATTCCAAGCGATGAACCAAGATTAGCAATATATAAGTTCAATGCAGTTGGCGAGAACCTTATATCGGTAATGAGAGAATACCATGCGGATGAGGAAGAAAAAGTATGAGCCATTACAATGAAGCCGCATTTGAGACAGCCATCGAAATATACCTGACCGAGCATGAAGGATATAGAAAGCGAAACCATACCCAGTTTGACCGAGAACTCTGCCTTGATACCGAAGTCTTCATTGAGTTCGTGAAGACAACACAACCCAAGGAATGGGACTACCTCAACAAGATTCACAAGGATGCTACTGGCAAGATTCTCATAGAAGACTTGGTGCGGGCGTTGAACTCTGAGCATGAAGGAACCCTGAATGTCATCCGTCATGGCTTCAAGTGCTTCGGTCGGCAGATTCATTCCGCCTACTTTGCCCCTGCATCAGGGATGAATCCCGAGACTCAGAAACTGTATGAAGCAAGCATCCTCTCGATAACGAGGCAGGTTCGCTACTCGACCAAGCACGAAAACTCTGTAGATATTGTTCTCTGCTTAAACGGTATTCCTGTAATCACAATGGAACTGAAAAACCCCATGACTCATCAGACATGGATGAATGCCGTTCATCAGTATAAGCACGACCGAGACCCAAACGACCTCCTCTTTGCCTTCAAGAAACGGGCTTTGGTTCATTTCGCCGTGGATACGGATGAAGCCTACATGACTACCCAATTGTCAGGGACACATACCTACTTCCTGCCTTTCAATAAAGGCAAGGACAAAGGTAAGGGAAACCCCGATAATCCATCAGGCTATAAGACTGCCTATCTCTGGGAGGAAACCTTAGCCCGCGATTCGCTCATGGACATCCTCGCAAGGTTCTTGCACCTTCAGGTCGAGGAGAAGAAGGTCGGTGAGCAGGTAGTCAAGAAAGAGTCCACTATCTTCCCGCGTTATCACCAGCTTCGATGTGTCCGCAAATGCATCAATACAACAAGGGAAGAGGGGGCAGGAAGCAACTATCTCATCCAGCATTCTACAGGTTCGGGAAAGTCAAACACCATCGCATGGATTGCTCACCAACTTGCTTCGCTCCACGATACGGAAGATAACCGTATCTTCTCTTCCGTTGTCGTCATCACTGACCGTCTTGTCCTTGACCAGCAACTCCAAAACACCATTTATCAGTTCGAGCATAAGGCTGGCGTAGTAAAGAAGATTGACACTGATTCAACACAACTCGCAGAAGCTCTCAATGCTGGAATCCCCATCATCATAACGACCCTACAGAAGTTCCCGTTTGTAGTTGAGAAAGTAGGGGATATTAAGACACACAAGTATGCTGTCATTGTTGATGAGGCACATTCTAGTATGGGAGGCGAGACAGCAGCCGAGATGAAGGGAGTCTTGGGCGACCCTGATATTGACGAAGAGTTTGCCTTTGCCGACACCGAGGAAGAAGTTCTCAAGGTTATGGCGAAACGGGGAAAGCAGAAGAATCTATCTTTCTATGCTTTTACCGCCACACCAAAATACAAGACCTTGGAAGTATTCGGCAGGGAAGGTGCGGATGGCAAGCCGGAAGCATTCGACCTCTATTCCATGCGTCAGGCAATAGAGGAAAAGTTCATCCTCGATGTCTTGGATAACTACACGACCTACAAGACCTATTACCAACTCGTTAAAGAAGTGGCAGATGACCCAAAGGTCGATAAACGAAAAGCATCAGCCGCTCTCGCTCGTTTCTTATCCTTGCATCCCCATAATATCGCTCAAAAGACAGAAGTTATAATTGAGCACTTCCGACAATTCACACGGCACAAGATTGCTGGGCAAGCTAAAGCGATGGTTGTTGCCAGAAGTAGACTCCACGCTGTTCGATACAAGATAGCATTTGATGCATACATCAAGTCAAAAGGCTATACAGACCTCAAGACCCTCGTTGCCTTCTCTGGAACTGTCTCTGATGGTGCCGATGATTATACCGAAGTTGCTATGAATAATGGAATCAGGGAGAAAGAGCTTCCTGAAAAGTTTAATACGCCTGAATACTGTGTCCTTATCGTTGCAGAAAAGTATCAGACAGGTTTTGACCAGCCACTATTGCACACCATGTATGTAGATAAGCGGCTTGGTGGTATACAGGCTATCCAGACTCTATCGAGGTTGAATAGGACTTGTGCAGGAAAGGAAGACACCTTCGTCCTTGATTTTGTCAATGAGCCTCAGGACATTCAAGATGCCTTCCAGCCGTATTACGAAAAGACCATTGTTGGCGAGCGTGTCGATTACAAGAAACTTTATGAACTATCTGCAAAGTTGGATGGTTTCCAGATTTACTATCCTGAAGAAGTTGCCGAGTTTGCTCGCTTCTATTTCACAGGACGAGACAGAGAGACCTCCAACGACCATGCTAATATGAATAGAGTTCTCGACCTCGCTGTTGGGAGGTTCAAATCAAAACCTGAAGATGAGCAAGAAGAGTTCCGTTCTTCGGTGCAATCATTCCGCAATTTATATGCTTTCCTCGCTCAGATAATTCCGTTCTACGATTCCGACCTTGAGAAACTCTATACCTATCTTCGATTCCTACAATTAAAGCTTCCAAGAAGAGAAGGTGGAGTTGTATTCGATGTTGAGGGGGAGGTAGCCCTCAAGTATTACCGTCTTCAACTCATCTCTGAAGGTTCAATATCCCTGAGTAAGGGCAAGCAGCAGCCTATTGATGGTATGACTGAGATTGGCACTAGTAAGAGCGAATCTCCTGAAGAAGAATTGTCGAAAATTATCGAGATACTAAATGAGAAGTTTAAGACCGACTTTACTGCTGCGGACGAACTCTTCCTTGACTCAGTAGCCGAAGAAGCCGTCCACGACACTAAGGTTCGAGATGCGGCAACAGTCAACAATATCGATGGGTTTGGTTTCGTCTTTGATGAAAGGATAAAGGATATATTTCTTGAGCGTCTTGAGCAGAACGAATCATTCACAGATAGATTCATGAACGATGAGGACTTCAAGAAGGTGGTATCTGTTCTACTAATGAAGCAAGTATATGAGAGAATTAGGACTGAAATGGGTATATCAATATGACAATATCTCTATATTCTTTGGAATAGCATATGAAAATAAGCGAACGCTTCCATCGACTAACATTTTGGAATAAGCTTGGCGTTGTAAGTGCGGTATTATCAATAATTGGTATTCCGATTTCCTACTATATAACTGATCTCCAAAATAATAAGCCTCCAGCATCACTTATTGATATAGAGATTGAAGCATACAACGCTTTGCATGGTAGTGATTTTAAGAAGTCTCTACACTTATTCCAAAAAGCACTTGAGCTAGATATTGGCAATTCGTTATTCTGGGAAGGGAATGCATACTCATATATTGGTTTGGCATATCCTCAAAAAACCGATCTGAATAGGGTCTGGGATAATTTCAACCTCACTGGCAATGGACTATGTAAAGAATTGGTTTATGCGTGTCAATCATCAATGAAAGCACTAGATACCGCAAAAACAAAAGATGAACAAATTCGAGCAAATTTAGTATTAGGTCTTGTTCTTGAATTACAGGGATACGATGATGGCGGGGCAACGCAACATGGACTTTCACCTTTGTTTTACTATTGTGAGGCAGAAAAAATCGTGTATTCAATGAAAAGGGAGTTGAGTGCTCCCAGGAAAATATCTGCTATTCATTATACACCATACCCCGAAGTTGTTAGGTATGCCATATTGAATAGGTTGAAGAAAAAAAACTCTGAGTCTGATGAGATTAGATATATAGGCTTCTTTTTCAGAGACAACCTCGAACTCCGTGATAGTTATATTGATCAAATAAAAGCACCATAGCATATTGAGCGGATTGAATTATAAACTCTTATTTTCCCGACTTTACTAGTCTGTTTTGAAGAATGTGATCTTTTCTCCACTTTGCATGATTTGCCCTATCTACATAGCAAATGACCAAGTCGGCATGATTTGGTTTATCAACAAAGAATACTGAGACATCAGCATCACGCTGTTTTTCTACAAAGCACCAAACAGCTTCACCTTTTGCATGCTGGTGTTTTTCTTCTTGATACACAAGTAGTTCAGCGTGGTTTTCGTTTTCGTCTTCAAATACCCTAATATCAGCATCTCTTTCCTTTTCTGCGATATAGACAAGAGCCATGGCATGGTCTCCTTTTTTTGCAATCTATTTGTAATAGTATTATATCTATAACACAAGTCAAGATATGACTATTTTCATAAACTAAACACCACCTTCTTCCCTTCCACGTTAAGCGACCATGAATCTCCCTTTAACTTATCCTTCGCAACTTCAAACACCATCCCACCCTTAACTGTAATTCCGGGATTCAGATCACTCAGGACCTTCTCATTTCCCCCAACCTCAGCTGCATATCCCATTGAACCTGCAACATCAGGATCATATTCAGTCCCCTCGGGAGATATGAGCTTTATTTCAATACCTGACGAGATCCCACTAATAGCTTCTTTTGATATGTTCGTATACTTGTAGGCAACCGCTAGATATACAGCACCTTCCGAAGGTTCAATCGAATATGCAATCACATTCATCTTCTGAACACTGATAATTGTTATCTCGAGCTTATCTGCAACGAATGAACTTCCTACTTGGTAGGTAATAGATGTGTCATTGGTTGATGTTGATGATCCGCTCCCACCAACACCAGACCAAACAGCACCGATAATCGCACATCCTACTATCGCTACGATAAGCCTCTTCCCAAATGACATTTTCTGTTTCTTCCCACATCCGGGGCATACCTTGGCTCCTCGTGCTATATCACGACCGCAGGCCTTGCACTTGATGAGCTTGGACATAAGGAAAACTCCTTTCAATAACTCACTATAGAGAGTCGCTAATACAGTGGAAAGTATACATGCTCTCTATAGAGAGTCAAGATGGATAAAGACATAGTCGCGGTCCTAAACAAAATACACAAAATACGTATTGATAAAGGTATTTCAATAATCGATTTGGCAAATGAGGCAGATATCTCACACAGTTATGTTTTTTATATAGAGTCAAAAAAGAAGGTTCCTACACTCACCGTATTAAACAAGATCGCAAAAGCTCTTGGAGTGAAAATGAAGGATTTCTTTGATTAAAGCCGCTTGCTTAGTTATTCAACTACAATAGTGAATAATCCATCTTTAATAAAGCAGCACGCAATGGACATTCCGAACAAGATGGAAGAACAACATAACAACTCTCATTGTTCTGCTTACATGCCTCGCATAAAACTTCTGTAGGAAGACTGGTTGTCTGTATCATTCTCTTCATTTTTAGCTCCACATCGATGCTATTCAATTTCAATATCCAATGTCAACGGTTATGGAATGGTATTATTAGTAACAAACCAGTTTAACTATTTAATCAGAAGAACAGTATAGCAAGATGATTACAGTTCAAAATATCCTGAGGAAATGTGGATGCTGATAAATACTAATAAATAGTATCGAGATTAAGAGAAAACTTATCACAATTACTTCCGCAGCTAGGGCGCGGAGCAATGTTTTTGACTCCTTAACTATATCAAAAGAAGGAGTCCGTATGAATACCAAGGATAATTCAGGAAATCAAGAACAAGAGATTATTCCATATCGAGAGTGGTATACACTGAAAGAAGCTTGTGAATTAAAAGGGCTAAATATGAAAACCGCTTATAACAAAAGGTACTTAATGCCCAACAAAGGTATTTATGAAGGTGAGATCGGTGGTAGAAAATGCTTTAAAAGAGAGACTGTTCTGGCATGGCTAATGTTGACAGACAGTGATATCCGCTTGTTTTAGTCACACCAGTTTATTGCTACACAATCAGGATACTTTCGGTTTGATTGCAATCAAGCCGAAAGAAGCGATGAAAATATCTTGTCTTGAATTGGAATGACTCCACCTAGATTATCCATTGAGAAATGCATATAGTGATCTATCATATCTTCCGATTTATGACCTGTTAATTGCTGTAACTGAGAATCATCAATATTGTTTCTCATCAATGAAACAAAAGTATGTCGGAAAGAATGGAATGTAATGTTCAACTTTATTCTCTCGGTAGTATCTATTCCAATCTGATTTAGCGCATAATACAAAGCATTATTTATGACTTTATGATCAATTGGTTTTCCCTTTTTCTTCCCAAAAAAGATAAAATCAGAAAATTCATTCGATGATGTGCTAATTGTCGACAAACCATCATAGAGTTGTTTTAAAAAGCTTGGGATTGGGATTGTCCTAATTGAATCGTATTTAGGAGAAGAGAGTCCATACTTTCTATCCCATCTATACTGTAATTCAATATGATCATTTTTTATATCGTTCCATCGGAGTGCCTGTATTTCACCTTGCCGCATTCCAGTGACTAAAGCTGTAAGGCAAAACAAAAAATGCTGAAGATTATCTCTCCATACATCGTGTATCTCGTCTTGAATAAAGAGTCTCCTAATAACCTCATACGGAAGTGTTCCCTTCCTTTGATAACGAGGAATTCTTCTCTTTACTCTGTCCATTGGATTGCTAGGAATAATTTCTGTTCTATAGGCTTCAGAAAAAACAGCAGACAATGCATTTAATATATTCTTCAATGTTGTTGAACCATAGCCTTGGGCAATGATATCATCCATAAACTGTTCAATATCAACAACCCGGATTGCCGTAATTAACTTATCACCAAACCTTGGGAGAAGATGATTTATTAGTATTCCTTTATTACTATCTGCGTATGTCTGCGAATATCTCGCACCGCTATCTATCTGCCTTTTTATAAAAACTGATGTCATGTAATCAAAAAACCCCGCAGTAAAGTTTTTAAATGAAATTCTACTTCTTGCCTGAACCTTCCCTTTTTTAATGTAATCAACAACGAACCGCTCTGCATCTGCTTTCGTTGTGCATCCAGTGCTTATACCCGCAAGTCGCTCATCTGTGACGGGATCACGAAAACGAACATAGTAATAAGTGTTCTTCTTAACTTTTCGTTTGTAGAAGCTATATGGTTTTGTCATTCCTGTTTACCTCGACAGTGATAGTTAAGGCTGTTCAGGAATTGGTTTTCGGATTCTGGCTACAGTCTAGGCTACACTCGGTAAAAGAAAAATCCTTACTATACAATTTCTTGTATAATAAGGATTTGTCGGGCAACCCGGATTCGAACCGGGGACCCCGAGTCCCCCAGACTCGTACGCTAACCACCTGCGCTATTGCCCGAGCGCTCCTTGCGAAGCGGCTTGGACTTTAGCACGCTCGCTACGGACGGGTCAAGGTGCGGGTATTTCCTTATCCAACATGTCCGCGATCGCCTGTCCGAGAGCCGCCCGCAGGGAGATGACTGACGGGTCCTGGTCGAAGGACGTCCCTTCGTAAGCGGCCAGGACACGGTCGGCGAGAACAACGAAGCACTCTGCCTCAGCCTTCCCGACGCTCATGGTAGTCAGGAGGACCGGAGGCGCACGGCGCTCAGAAGGTATCCTCCGGTCGAAGAGCTCCGACAGCTCGATGTGTCGATCGATGAGGCGATCGAGTTTCTCCATTTTCGTCTCGGATACTCGCATCCCGTCCCTCCTTTCCCTTCCCGTGGCGAGGACCTGCCGCGCGTTGAGTCGAATACATGGACGATCATAAGTATAGGGCTCGAACGGGCGGATTCCAGGCAGGAAGGCGCGCGGGTCTACGCTATTATCACGACGTTTTTAAACCCGTATAATTTGACTTCCATGGATGGATGCGCTAACAGACTCGCCGCTCGGTTGTTCCCGTCGCTGCGGAGCCGCGATTTCCGGGTCTTCTGGATAGGCCAGTGCGTCTCGCTCGTCGGAACGTGGATGCAGAACGTCGGACAGGCCTGGCTCGTGCTGGACCTGACAGGCTCGTCCGCGAAGCTCGGCCTGGTCAGCGCCGCGCAGTTCCTGCCGATGATGCTCCTCTCGCTCTTCGCGGGGCCTTTCGTCGATCGCCTGCCCAAGCGGAAGGTTCTCATCGCGACGCAGTGCTCGCTGATGGCCCTCGCCGCCGCGCTCGCGACGATCACTGCTTTCGGGATCGCGCGCTTCTGGATGATCCTCGTCCTCGCCCTGCTCCTGGGGTTCGTGAATCTCATCGACGTGCCGACGCGACAGTCCTACGTGATCGAGCTCTGCGGCCGCGAGTCGCTCATGAACGCGGTATCGCTGAACTCGGCGGCCTTCAACCTCGCGCGGATCGTAGGGCCCGCGGCGGCCGGCCTCCTCATCGAGGCGATCGGGATCGCGCCTTGCTTCTTCTTGAACGCCCTGTCCTTCGCGGGTACGATCGCGGCCCTCGTCGTCATCCGCGCCCGGCCCTCGTCCGAATCGACGCCCGTGAAGGGACTGCGCGACCTTCTATCGAGCGCGGGCGAGGGGCTGCGGTATGTCCTCTCGAAGAAGGAAATCCTCCTGCCCCTCGGCCTCCTGGCCGCAGTGTCGACCTTCGTGATCAACTACAACGTCCTGGTGCCGACCTTCGCCCGCGGGCCGCTGGGACGCGGGGCCTCGGGCTACGGCTTCCTCATGACCTCGCTCGGCCTAGGCTCGCTCGCCGCGGCCCTCTCGCTCGCGGCGACCAGCCGCGGCGGGCCGAGGACGGCGAGAATCTACGGCGGATCGGCGGGGCTCTGCGCCGCCCTCGCCGCCTGCGGGCTGCAGAGGAGCTACGCCCTCTCCTGCGTCCTTCTCGCGATCGTCGGCTTCTGCACCATCAGCCTGACGGCGTCGACTAACGCGTCGGTCCAGCTCGCCTCCGAGGACGCGTATCGCGGCAGAGTCATGAGCGTGTACTCGCTGGTCTTCGGCGGCGTTACGCCGATCGGCGCGCTCTACGCGGGAGCGGTGACGGAGGCGGCGGGAAGCGCGGCGTGCATGGTCCTGTCGGGCTCATTGGGGCTCGCGGCGACGGTCGCCGCGCTCGCGCAGAGGCGCCGTCGGAAGCCCGGCCCGCCGGCCGGGGGCTGATCACTGGGGAGAAGCGGCGTCCAGGGCGCGCAGGCGCTCCTCGAGCTCGGGATCGCCGGGCGCGATGGCGATCGCCTGCTTGAGATAGAAGCGCGCCTTCGCGTAGTCCTTGCGCCGCATCTGGATGTCGTATACGGCGGCGAGGGCCTCCGCGTTGTCCGCGTTCTCGACGAGGGCCGAGCGCAGGAGCGTCAGCGCGGCCTCGTCCGATTTCTGCAGGCGGCTCTGGAGGTAGTAGAGCGTCGAGCGGTACTGCGGCGAGATCGTGCCGGGCAGGATCCGCGCGATGAGTTCCTGGGCCTGGCGCTCCGAGGCCGCGGCGACGAGGCATCGGATGTAGGCTTCGGCGGCCGCCTCGGATGAGGGGCTGGCCTTGTACCACTCGGCGGCGTAGTCGAGCGCGCGCGAGTCGCCCGACTTTCTCATGACCTTGGCCGCGAGAGGCTTGTCCTCGAAGGCCGCTCCGATGCGGGCGAGGTACTTGGCCGCGTCCGCCCAGCGGTAGCGCGAGACCGCGTCGGCGAGCAACAGGCGCGCCGCCTCGACGCCCGCGGCGCTCCTCGTCGCGGCGAGGGCGGGCCCGGACTCCCCGCCTTCGGGGTCCGGCAGGGGCGGCGCCCCGGGCGCCGTGAGGTCGAAGGCGCGGGCGGCGAGGGTCCTCGCCTCGAGGCTCCCCGAGGCCGGGCCGGCGAAGAGGATGCGCGACGCCGCCGCGAGGAGCTCGGGGTCGTCGGGATAGGCCGAGAGTCCCCGCCTCGCCCACTTGAGCGCCTCCTCGCGGCCGCGCAGTCCCTCGGACTCGAGGCAGCGCAGGAGGAGGTAGAGGCGGTTCGAGGGATCGACGGTCCCGTACGCGTCCAACAGAGGCAGGGCCTGCTGGAAGGCCTTGGCCCTGACGAGGAGATGGGCTCGCACGAGGACGAGCCGCGAGTCCTGCGGGTCGACCGTGAGGACGCGCGCTACGTAGGGATTCGCCTCGTCGTAGCGCCCGTTGGCGTACAGGGCGAGGGCGTAGGGCCGGTCGAACTCGAGCAGGCCGGACTTCGCCTCGGCGAGGGGGATAAGCGCGGCTAACGCGTCGGAGCTCCTCTTCAGCGAGAGGAGGGCGCGCGCCGTGCCGAGGCTCGCGTTCCACGCGTCGGGGGCGACGGCGAGCGCGGAGCGGTAGAGGCCGAGAGCGCCTTGATAGTCGCCGCGGCGCTCCGCCTCGGCGCCGCGGAGCACGCTTGGCAGGATGGAGGGGACGCCGAGCCTCGCGAAGCGATCGAGGGAGTCGACGGCCTTCCTCGCCGAATCGCTCGAGATCGAGCCGAAGAGGGCCAGGGCGGGGATTATCTCGCCGAGGCTCGTCGCGGCGGCCTCCGGGGGGACGGCCGGAACGCGGCCGGCCGCGGCCTCGTCGATCGCGGCGAGCAGGGCGCCCGCCGTGCCGGAGAGGGCCGCAGGATCGACGGTCCCGCGCTCGCTCTCATCGCGCGAGGGATACGCGAGCGCGTATATGGCCTGCGCGATCGTCGCGAGCGCGACGGCGTCCTCGGCCTTCATTGATTTAGGCGAGGTCGCGAGCTTGATCGCCTTCTCCAGGGACGAAGGGGATCCGAAGACGATGGAGGACTCGATCGACTCGCGCTCCTCGCGGCCCCGCGCCAGGTCGGCGGGATCGGCGGTACGGATGGCCGTCCCCGCTCCGGACGAGGCGACGGACTGGGGCTTGGCGGGCGCGGCCTGCGCGGGGGAGGCGGGAGCCTGAGCCGCGCCGACGGGAGCGGAGCCGCCGATCGGCGGCTCTGCGGGCGCCGAAGGCAGGGAAGGCGCGACGGTCGTAGCGGGCACGCCGCCGGCCCTGGGCGACGGAGGGCTCGTCGAGCAGGAAGAGAGCGCGAGCGCGATGAGGACGGCCGCCGTCAAGAAATGCGCGGCGCCGCGCCGAAGCGCGCTCATGGCTCCCGGCTGTGACCGCGCGCTCGTCCGCCCGGCTCCCGCGAGGCGGCCTCGCGGCCCGGGCCCTCGACCTCGGCCTTCCCTCGGCGCGTCCTCCTGCGCGAGACGCCATAGGCCACGAACAGGCAGACTCCCCCGACGATGAAGGCCGTCGGCCACCATGCGGCGATGAACTCGGAGAAGTCGACTTTGATCCACTTAAAAGAGAATAGCGCGAAGAAGGCGCCCAGCCCCAGAAAGCCCAGCGATGGGACGAGGTAAGAAGCCCGGAGCCCTTGGCTCCGAAGGAGGCCCGTGACGAGCCCCGCGGCCCCGGCCGTCGCCATGACGAGGGGCCAGATCTGGGCGAAGCGCCAGCCCGCGAGGGAGGCCGTCTGGAAGAAGGCCCCCTCCAGGGCGAACAGCATCCCGCCGAATAGGATATAGATGGACGCGCGACGCACGAGCGCGAAATAGAGGAGGGCTCCGCCCGCGGCCATGACCAGGACGGGCCAGGCCCCGGAGGCGCCCTCGAGTATGCGAGTCGTATAGAGCAGGAGCCCGATCCCGAGGAGCACCGCCGCGAGCGCGGAGATGAAGAGCACGTCGTCGGAGCGGGGCCTGCGCCGTTTCATGCGTTCATTAATTGTACAGAAAGAGGCCGTTCTTGCCAATGGAAAAGACCGCGTGCTATCCTCGAGCCATGGCGAGATGCCGAGGCGCCGGCCGCGCGGCCATCCTCGTCGCGGCCGCGCTGGCCGCCCTCCAGGCCTCGTGCGCCGACCCGCGCTCGGCCTTCATGTCGGGGGACAAGGCGCAGCGCGCCGAGCTCGTCGAGCTCTTCGGCCTCTTAGGCCGCTCGGATTCCGATTTCGTCCAACGCTTCGCCGTGCTCAGGCAAATTTCGTCAAACCTCATCGCGCAGGGCGAGTTCGACCGCCTCGGGGCGCTCCTGACCTCCGTCGCCGGCGAGGGACGGGACGCGCGGGCCCCGGGATCGGCCGCGCCGGCCGCCGATCCCTACGAGTCCTGGTACATCTTCACGCTGGCCTACGCCTACGACCGCGCCGGCTCGGCGCCGATAGCCGCGATCTACTACGACCGGGTCCTCAAGGACTGGCCCGACGCGACGGTCGACGGCCGCTCGATCCACTACGTCTGCCTCTCCCGCCTCATCGAGACGGTCGATTCGCCCGAGCGCCGCATCGAGTACTACAAAGACATGATCGCGCGCTTCCCGAGCGAGGCCGAGTCGGGCAAGATCCTCTTCCTCCTCGGCAAGGAGTACGAGCGCGTCGGGGACTGGGACCAGGCCATCAAGGCCTACTCGCGCTTCATCCCCTACTTCGAAGAGGCGATCCCGGGATACCCCGACGCATACCAGTACGCGCGCGACATCGTCGACTTCTACAACAGCCCCAAGGACTGGGCCTACGCGGACCTCGACGAGCTCGTCTCGCGGATCAAGGCCGCTCTCGCGGCGGGCGATTCTTACAGGCTCAAGGCGTACAAGGCCAAGGTCAACTTCTTCGCGGTCGACTGGCTCAAGCGGGACGCCGACTCCTCATCGCCCGCGCTCTTCGACTTCGGGGAGTTCATGTCGGGGGGCAAGATCAAGACCGCCGACGAGCTCGACCCGGCATCGAGCGGCCGCGAGGCCTTCCTCAAGACCTGGGGCTGGACCGACAAGATATCCACCTGGTACTTCTACTTCCGGAAGGTGTACTTCCCAGCGGACCCCGAGATACACGGCAGGTGGGAGTGGGCAGGAATTTACTACGGGGAGAAGATGAGATGAGGCGCTTCCTCCCGCGGACAGCGGCCGCGCTCGCGCTCTGGGCCGCCTTCGCCGCGACCGCGCCGGTGGATGCGGCTCCCGCCGCGCCCGCCTCGGTTCGGCCGACGCGGCTCGACATCCGGGCTGCGGGCGAGATATGGGGAAGCGCGGGGCCGCCGGCCTCCGGGCGCTCCGGCACGGGCGAGTACGGCATCGAGATGCCCTGGGGAGAGGACAGTTTCGAGGCCTTCCGCGCGACCTACCTGGGAGCGGACGCGCGGAAGTGGCTCGCCGCGGTGATGGAGCGCGCCGGGCCCTACCTCCCGTACGTCTACGATCGGATCCGGCTCTACGGCCTCCCGGAGGAGCTCGCCTTCCTGCCGGTCATCGAGTCCGAATTCTCGCCCCGCGCGGTCTCCAAGAGCGGCGCGGTCGGCCTGTGGCAGTTCATGAAGAACTCGGTCTCCGGCTACGGAATACGCATCGACGAGTGGGTGGACGAGCGCCGCGACTTCATGAAGAGCACCGACGGCGCCCTGCGCAAGCTCGCCGACAATTTCGCGACCTTCGGCGATTGGCACCTCGCCCTCGCCGCGTACGACGCGGGAGCGGGAGCCGTCGGCCGCGCGGTCGCCGCCGCGAGGCGCGCGGGGGCGGAATCAACGGACTACTGGGAGCTGAGGAAGCGCGGCCTCCTCTCGGCCGAGTGCGCGGCGTATGTCCCGAAGTTCCTCGCGATCGCCTCGATTTTACGCTATCCCGCCCGCTCCGGCGTGGCGCTGTCATGGCAGGCCCCGGCGGCCTGGGAGACGATCGCGCCGGGACGATCGGTGGACATCGCCCTCCTGGCTGACCGCGCGGGAATCGAGGCCGGAGCGCTGCGCGAGGCGAATCCCGAGCTGCGCCACGGCGTGACGCCGCCCGAGCCCGGCTATCTCTTAAAGGTCCCCGCCGCGTCGGCCGAGGCCGTCCGCGCCGCGCTGGCGGACGGCTCCGCCGAGCTCCTGCGCTACGATCTCCACCCCGTCAGCTCGGGCGACACCTTGTCGGCCATCGCGCGAAGGTACGGCTCGCCGATGTCCGCGATCATCCAGGCCAATCCCGGTATCGATCCCGACCGGATCCGCCTCGGCCAGGTGATCGTCGTCCCGGCCCTCCTCGACGCCCCCGCGCCCGAGGCGGTCCGTCCGGTCGCCGAGGACGAGGGGCCGGCCTTCTCCTCGACCTACGTCGTCGCAAAGGGCGATACCCTCTGGGGCATCTCGCTGCGATTCTCGGTGCAGGTCGAGCTCCTCGCCGCGCGGAACGGCCTGAACATCGGGAGCGTGATCCGCGAAGGAACGAGCCTCCGCGTGCCGATACTAGAGACGAAGCCATGAATCGAAGACTCGTCCTTGCCGCCGCTTCCGTACTCGGCCTTATCCTCCTCGCCTTGACCATCGAGCCCCTCGCGGGCGAGAGCGGCCCCGTCGGACCGGCCGCCGCCCCGACGGCGGCCGCGGCCGGTCCCTATTCGGTCGCCTCCTCGATCGACTGGAAGTCGCGCGTGCTCTCGCTGAGAGTCACCCTCGACCTCGGCGCCGCCGGCCTCAAGCTGCCCTCCGGAAGGCTCGAGGCCCAGCGCATGACGGAGCGCGACCTCCCGGCCCTCGCCAAGCTGCCGGTCTTCTCCGTGAGGTTCGACTCGCATAGGGACGTCGAGGACACGATAGCCGACGGCACCCTGGACGCCGGGCGCATCCTGGAGCTGCCGAGCGTCGCCCGGCTCGCCTCATCCTCGCTCACGAAAGACCTGCGCGGCTACGTCGCGGGCTACGAGCTCCGCCTGGACTCGATCGCCGCCCTCTACCTCGACGGCGCCTCGCCCGCGCCGACGCGCGCGCCCATCGACGCGGTCCCGACCCGCGACTACACGGGCATCGTCGTCTACGCGAAGGGCGAGCTGCCCGTCCGCGGCGAGGCCGCGACAAGTCGCGCGTCTCCCTGTCTCTTCCCTCGGATCTTCGACGAGGGAATGAGACTCGTGCTCGACTGGAGCATGGTCGCGCCGGAGGCCCTCGCCTCGGGCGGAGTACTCGGCTATGCGGACGCGCTCGGGATCGAGGCGGGAGAGCGAGTCGGGGGCGATCCCTTGCGCGTCATGGCGCGAGAGCTCTTCGGCGACGGCAGGACCGACTACGTCATCTCGAGGGTGGACGCGCTGCGAATCCTCTCGAGCCCCGCCAACCGCGAGCTTCTACGCCTGGGCAAGGTCGTAGTCGTACTCGACCTCTAGCATCGGGCGCCGCGGCCGACGTCCCGGGCTTCTACTCTTCCAGCATGAGGCTCGCGAAGACCTTCGCGTCGCCGATGACGTTCTCGAGCTTCGCGTACTCGTTCGGCTGATGGGCGGTCTCGTCGATGCGAGTCCACACGACGCAGTCGAAACCGGCGTTGCGCAGGTAGGCGCCGACGGTCCCGCCGCCGATGCCGACCGGCTTGGCGACGACGCCGTAGACTTCTTTGACGGCGGCCGCGAGCATGCGGACGACGGGAGCGTCGACCGGCGTGGCCTTCGACTCGTTGCGCTGCGCGATTTCGTAGCTCATTCGGACGCCGTGCTCGGCCTCGACCGCGCGCATGACCTTCGATATCTCGGCGAGGACGAGGTCGATCGGGTACTGCGGCAGGACGCGCATGTCGAAGCAGAAGACGTCGTCGCCCGGGATCGTGTTGATGTTGGGGACGTTCGCCTCCTTCTTGGTCGGCGAGAGCGTCGAGCGGTCCGGATTGAAGAGCTGGTCCCGGGCAGTGAAGAAAGTCCTCTCGAGCGCGTGGACGCGAAGCGCCAGGTCGCAGGCCGCGAGGAAGGCGTTGGCGCCCTCATCGGGCGTCGAGCCGTGGCACTGCTTTCCCTTGGTCGTCACCTTGAGCCAGCAGAGGTTCTTCTCGGCGATCTCGATGTCGCTGCCGTCGGCGTTGCCGCCGTCGGGGATGACGATGATGTCCTCCTTGCGGAAGAGCTTCGCCGTCCTGAGTATGTACTGGATGCCGTGGGCCGAGCCGACCTCCTCGTCCGCGACGAAGAGGAGCTTGACGGTGCGCGATGGCCGCGCGCCCTCGGCGAGGATGGCCAGGGCGGCGAAGATCGAGCCGACGACCCCCTGTTGGTTATCCTCGACCCCGCGGCCGATAACTCTATCGCCCTCGCGAACGACGATGAAAGGATCGCTCTTCCACATGGAAAGGTCGCCCTCGGGAACGACGTCCAGATGGCTCATGATCCAGATCCTCCCGCGCTCGGGCGGCAGGGTCCCGGGTATCGTGGCCACGACGTTGGGGCGCTTGCCGTCCGGCACGCGGGAGTCGGGGGAGTCGTAGCGCTCGATGTCCTTGATGCCCTTGGATGCCAGCCACGAGACCAGGGCCTCGGCCTTCTTCACCTCGCCCTTGCCGCCCGACTCGGGCGCGATGGCCGGAATCGACGTCAGCAGGGACTCGAGCTCGACGATGCCCTCGACGGACGCGTCGAGCCTCTTGAATACCGCTTCCTTGACGGTCATAGGATCCTCCGCTTATCGGCCGACGTAGGCGGCCCAGGTCGTACGGACGAGCGTCTCCGGGTCGGACAGCTCGGCCTTCCAGCCGAGCAGCTCACGCGCGAGGCCCGAGGACGCGCAGACCTTGGCGGGGTCGCCCGGTCTGCGCTCGACGTTCTCCGAGGGGATCGGCTTGCCGGTGACGCGCCGCGCCGCCTCGAGGATCTCGAGGACCGAGAGCCCCGACTCGGAGCCGAGGTTGACCACGAGGCTCTTGTCGTTGCGCGATATCCATTCGAGCGCGGCGAGATGGCCGCGCGCGAGGTCTCCGACGTGGACGTAGTCGCGGATGCAGGTGCCGTCGGGCGTCGGATAATCGGCGCCGTAGACCATGAGTTTCGGCTTCAGGCCGGCGGCGACTTCCATGACGCGCGGGATGAGGTTGGCCGGGTTCCGCTCGAGGCCGCGGACCCTGCCCGAGGGATCGTAGCCGGCCGCGTTGAAGTAGCGCAGGGCCGCGTAGCGGAGGCCCTTCAGCCTGTCGTACCACGCGAGGATCCGCTCGATCTCGAGCTTGGTGAAGCCGTAGTAGTTCTCGGGCTCGGTCGGGTGCCTCTCGTCCATCGGCAGGTACTTGGGCTCGCCGTAGACCGCGGCCGAGGACGAAAACACGATCTTCCGGATGCCCGCCTCGACGGCGGCGTTCAGGATGTTGACGGTGCCGCAGAGATTCTGCGTCGAGTACTTCTCCGGCTTCTCCATCGACTCGCCCGCGGCCTTGGCCGCCGCGAGATGGATCGCGGCGTCGCGCCCGCGCATCGCCCCGAGGATGGCGGGGTAGTCGAGGATGTCGCCCTCGATGAAAGCCTCCTCCGGGAAAACGTTCTCGGGACATCCCGTGGACATGTTATCGAAGACGGCCACCTCGTGGCCCGAGTCCAGCAATTCGCGCGCGACGTGGCTGCCGATATACCCGGCGCCTCCAACAACGAGGATCCTCACGGATTTTCCTTTCCGGGGAGAGAGGCCGATCATGAGGCCCTCGCCCGCCCCTCTGAGTATACCCGCCGCCCGGTTCTCGTTCCATCGCCCCGACGGCGCGGGCGCGAAAACGACGAGGCCCCGGCAAGCTTCTCGCTTACCGGGGCCTTTAATCCTGCCGCCGATCAGAATTGAACTGATGACACGTGGATTTTCAGTCCACTGCTCTACCAACTGAGCTACAGCGGCGTTTTTTGGCGAAGGCGAGCCTGCGGCCGTCCTCACCTTAGCTAAGCGTAGTTTTATACCCGGCCGCGCCGGCTAAAGTCAAGCCCGGCCAGGCCATCCGGCCGCGCCCGATGCCGTCCTCGGCAAAGCGCGGACCTACTCCCCGATGATCTTGACCAGGACCCGCTTACGGCGGCGGCCGTCGAATTCGCCGTAGAAAATCCGCTCCCAGGGGCCGAAATGAAGCTCGCCCTCGGTGACCGCGGCGACGACCTCGCGCCCGAAGACCTGGCGCTTGAGGTGCGCGTCCGCGTTGTCCTCGCCGACGTTGTGGCGATACCGCGTAACCGGCTCGTGCGGAGCGATCTTCTCCAGCCACTCGAGGAAGTCCGCGTGGAGGCCCGACTCCGCGTCGTTGACGAAGACGCTGGCCGTGATGTGCATGGCGTTGATCAGGCACAGGCCCTCGCGGATCCCGGACTCCCTCAGCGCCTCCTCGACGCGATCGGTAATGTCTATAAACTCGAAGCGCGACTTCGTCTCGAACCACAGCTCCTTGGCATAGGATTTCATACCAGAGCCTTCCTCCTCGCGTCAGCGGCCTTGGCCGCACACCTGAACGGTAACGTGCACGAGCTCGTCGTGCATCTTCACCAGATCGTGGTATTCCTCGACCGTCCTCGGCCTCGCGGCGGTAATCGAGATTATCGCGGCGAATTTGCCGGCGGCGACCTGCCAGATGTGGAGATCGTCTATCGTCGTCCCCTCGACGGCCGAGAAGGCCTTCCTGATCTCGTCCTCGAGGTCGCTCGACGTGGGGAAATAGTCGATGAGGACGACGACGGTCTCCTTCACCATCCCGATCGCCCAAAGGACGATCATCAGGCTGCCGAGGAATCCCATCACCGAGTCCGCCCATCCGATGCCGAGGAAATAGCCCAGGAGCAGCGCGACGATCGCGGTGACGGAGGTAAAAGCATCCGCGATGACGTGAAGATACGCGGCTTTCAGGTTGGTATCGTGACTATGGGAATGCCCCGAGCCATGAGCATGATCTTCGCTATCCTTCAGGATGATGGCGGAAACGAAATTGACCAGGAATCCGACGACCGCGACGATCAAGGCGTCTCGATAATCGATGACGGTCGGATTCATCAATCGCTCGATGGATCCTTTGATCATCACGGCGGCGACGATGAACAGGAGTATCGAGCTGGCGAAGCCGCCCAGCACTCCGATCTTCCCCGTCCCGAAGCTGAACCGCTTATTGTCCTTGTTCTTCCTGGCGAAGGAATAGGCCAGCACGGCTATGAGGAAGGCGGACAGGTGCGTGCTCATGTGCCAGCCGTCGGCCAGCAGCGCCATCGATCCGAACAGCGTCCCCGCCGCGATCTCCGCGATCATCATCGAGCCGGTCAGGACCATGACGATCTTCGTTTTCGTCTCCGCCTTCTCGGCGCTTTCCTGGAAGACATGGCCGTCATGGTAGACCATCGAAGACACCCCGCGCTCACTCGTCGAAGGATCTCATATCAGGGCCTTCCTCCTCCAAGCGCCGGAGCGCCAGCGAAGGGCCATCGCGATTCCCCGCGCCCACTCATCGCAGGCCATCCCCAGCCAAACGCCGGCGAGGCCGAGCCCGAGATGCAGGCCGAAGAGCCAGGACAGGAAGACGCCGGCGCCCCACTGGAAGCACATCCCGACCAGCACCGGGAAGAGCGTGTCCCCCGATCCTTTCAGCGCGGGCATGACGATCGTGTTGAAGTTGCGGCCGGGATCGAGGACGAGGCTGACGAGTATGGCGGCCGACGCGATGGCGACGATCTTCGCGTTCGACGTGAAGAGCGCCAGGAGCGGGGCCTTCGCCAGGTTGAGGACGATGGCCATGGCCGCGGAGATGCAGAATCCGGTCGCGAACCAGCGCCAGACGCGGCGGTAGGCCTCGTCGGGCATGCCGGCTCCGACGTAGTAGCCGACCTTGATCTGTCCCGCGTTCCCGATCGATACGCCCGAGATGAAGACATAGCGCGAGAGCGAGATGGCGATGCCGTAGGCCGCGAGGGCCTCGGTCCCCATGCGCGAGATGAAGCCGACGATGAAGACCTGCGCCGTGTTGTAGGACAGGTTCTCGCCCGCGGTCGGGACGCCGACCTTGAGGATGAGCGCGTAGACGCGGCCCGGTACCTTCCCCAGCTCGCGCCAGCGCAGGGCGATCTCTTTGCGGGCGCGGATCCGCCAGGCCGAGAGCGCGAAGGCCGCGGCCTGCCCGACTACGTTCGAGACGGCGACCCCCGTAATCCCCGTGACCGGAAGGCCGAAGAGGCCGTAGAGCGAGACCGCGTTGCCGAAGATCGTGACGCAGAGAGCGGCGGCGTTGATCGCCATGGGGTCGTAGGCGTGGCCGTAGGCCCTGAGGATGTTGGCCTGCGCGAGGTTCATCGCCATGAAGAAGGACCCCGCGCCGTAGATGGTCAGGAACTGGACCGCCATCTCGCGCACGTCGTCGTCGAGCTGATAGAGACCGAGGACCGGCCTCGCCAGGAGCGCGACCGCAGCGCTGACGATGACGGCGAAGGCGGCCATGATGACCGTCCCCGCCATCGCGGCGCGCCCCGCGTCCTCCTTCCTTCCCGCCCCGAGGTACTGGGACACGAGGATGCTGATCCCCGCCGCGACCATGAGGAAGACCATCTGTATGAAGAACGAGAGCTGATTGACCGAGCTCATCGCCGCGGCGGCCCTCTCGGAGAAGCGGTTGAGCATGAATTGATCAACAACGAGCAGGGAGGCCCTGACGAGGTTCTCGACGAGCAACGGCAGGGCCAGGACCGCGAGGGAGATCTTTGTCTTGTCTTCGGTCATAGGATTCGGCGTCGACTATTGCACGGAACGTGAAGTAAGGGAAGAGGTCGTCATCGCCTCATGAGGTTGCGGAGCGTCATCGCGGCGATGTAGCTGGCGCCGAATCCGTTGTCGATGTTCACGACGGAGACGTTCGAGGCGCAGCTGTTGATCATGGAGAGGAGGGCCGCGATCCCACCGAGGCTCGCGCCGTAGCCGACGCTCGTCGGCACGGCGACGACCGGAACCTCCACGAGTCCGCCGAGCACGCTCGCGAGCGCGCCCTCCATGCCGGCCACGGCCACGACGGCGCGGGCACCGCGGATGAGCGGGAGCCGGCCGAGGAGCCTGTGGATGCCCGCTACGCCGACGTCGGCCACGCGCTCGGCGCGGAGCCCGAAGGCCTCGATCGTGACCGCGGCCTCCTCGGCGACTCGCGCGTCCGAAGTCCCCGCGCTCACGACCGCCGCGTATGGAGCGTCCGGATCGGCCGCAGGCGAGCGTCGCAGCACGATCGTCCGCGACAGGGGATCGACGGCGAAATCCGCGGAGAGTTCGCGGGCCGCGGCGAAGTGCTCGTCCGAGGCGCGAGTCGCGAGCACGTCGCGACCGCCGGTCATCATCTCGGCGAGGATGCCGGCCACCTGCTCGGGGCTCTTGCCGGCGCAGTACACGACTTCGGGAAAGCCGACCCGCAGCTCGCGGTGCGTGTCGAGGGTCGCGTAGCCCAGGTCCTTGATCGGGAAGTCGCGGAATTCCGCGAGCGCGGCCTCGAGGTCGAGGCGCCCGTTCCTGTAGTCATCGAGTATTGCGGCGATCCTTTCGCTGTTCATGACTCTCCCAGCTCGCTCAGCACGACGGCCTCGACGTCGCGAAGCGACATGCCCCGCTCCTCGGCGATCCGCCGGAGGTCCTCGTACTCGAGCTTCGACTTGATCTGCTCGGCGCCGAGCCAGGCGGTCTTCACGCCGACCTCGCCGAGACTCGTCGAAACGGTCCTGTAGTCGCGGCGGAGCGGCCTCTTGGAGACGTCGGACCTGCGAACGCCGAAGGTCGTCGTCTCGCGGTAGAAAAGCTCGGTCACCGCGGCCTCCGCCTCGGGCGGGCAGAGCGCGGAGAGCGAGACCGCGGCGCGGGACTTCTTCATCACGATGGGAGTCAGCCAGGCGTCGACCGCGCCGGCCGCGAGGAGCCGGTCGATCAGGTAGCCGTGGGACTCCGGGCTCATGTCGTCCATGTTGCACTCGACGAGGACGGCGGCCTCGAGGCGCGGCAGCGGCGCCTCGGGTGACGGTCGCTGCCCCGCGGATTCGGGCGCCTCGCTCGCGGCGCCGTCGGCGTCACGAGCGGATCCTGCGCGCGGCCCCGCGCGGTCGCGCTCCCCCAGGTGCGCCCTGAGCAGGTTCGGTATCTCCGTGTCGCGATGCCCGACCCCGTATGCGGTGCGCGTTATGCGAAATCGTATGTCGTCGCCGTACTCGTCGACGCTCGCGGCGAGGATGGCCGCGCCGGTCGGCGTGGTCGTCTCCATCGGGACGGCCCCGGACTTCACGGGGACGCCCCGCAGAAGCTCGACGACCGCCGGCGCGGGCACGGGAATCAGGCCGTGGCGGCATTTCACGAAGCCGCCGCCGAGCTCCACGGTCGAGCACAGGATCCTGTCCGGCGCGAGGTAGTCGAGGCAGATCGCGGCGCCGACGATGTCGACTATCGAATCGACCGCTCCGACCTCGTGGAACGCGACGTCCTCGACCTCAGAGCGGTGGACCTTGGCCTCTGCCTCGGCCAGGCGCGCGAAGATCGCCAGGGCGCGGTCCTTGACCGGCGAGCCGAGGGCGCTGTCCGAGATCATGGCCTTGATGTCCCGATAGGCTCGGTGCTCGTGGGCGGCGGCCGGCGCCGCGACGCCGCGGCCGATCATTCCGGCCGCTCCCGCCTTCACGGGCTCGGGCAGGAGCTCGACGTCGGCCCTCGTTCCGTGGATGCCCATCTTCGAATCCGGCGTGAATTTCAGGCGCCAGCCGCCCAGGCCGAGCTTCGCGAGCTCGGCGCGGAGGTAATCCTCGGGGACGCCCAGGTCGACCAGGGCGGCGAGATTCATGTCGCCGCAAATCCCCGAGAAGCAATCGTAGTAGAGGATCCGCTCGGCGCCTTCCATCAGTCGACCTTCCCCTTGCCGATCTCGCGGTTAAGGCTGCCGCGCTCGTAGCCGCCGAGTTCCATGCAGGCGTAGGTAAAGCCGAGCTCCCGGATCCTCGCGGCCGCCTCGTCCATGACGGACTCGGAGTATAGCCTCGGCCTCTCCTCGGGCGCGACCTCGATGCGCGCGATGTCGCCGTGGGCCCTGACGCGGACCTGCCGGAGTCCGAGTCCCCGGAGGTAGTCCTCGGCCTTCTCGACGCGATTAAGGAGCGCGGCGTCGATTCGGTCGCCGTAGGGCACGCGCGAGGCGAGGCAGGCGAAGGCGGGCTTGTCCCAGGTGGGAAGGCCCATCTCGCGCGACAGCGAACGCACTTCGGCCTTCGTGAGCCCCGCGTCGCGCAGGGGGCTCGCGACGCCGAGCTCGGCGATCGCGCGGGCGCCCGGCCGATAATCCGAGGCGTCGTCCGCGTTCGATCCGTCGAGCACGACCGCGAAGCCGCGCTCGCGGGCCGCGGCCATGATCGTCGCGAACTCGCGCTTCTTGCAGTGGTAGCATCGGTCGGGGGGATTGACGGCAACGTCCTCCTCGATCTCCCGCTCCTCGATGACGAGATGCTCGATCCCGACGAGCCGGGCGACGGAGCGCGCGTCGGCGAGCTCGCTCGCCGGCAGGAGGGGCGAGGAGACCGTGACCGCGAGCGACGCGTCGCCCAGCTCGGCCCGCGCTACGGCGCAGAGGAGGCTCGAGTCGACGCCTCCCGAGAAGGCGACGGCGGCCCCGCCTGTCGCGCGTATAGAGGCGCGAAGCGCTTCGCGCTTTACCTCGGATACCGACACTGTTTCGCTCATCGCTCGACTCCTATCTTCGGGACGCGCGGCTCGGCCGCCGGATCGACCGGCCCGTCGGCGAGGCGGCCGGGGACCGCTCCGCAGCGCGGGCACGGCTCGAGGGCGCGCGGCCTCTCGAGGCCGGAGCGCGCCATGAGCCCGGCGTCGCCGAGTATGTCCTCGGCCGCGCCCTCGGCCTCTACCTTTCCGCCCGCGAGGACCACGACGCGGTCGCAGAGCTCGTAGGCGAAATCGATGTCGTGCGTCGCGACGATCCTCGTGTGCGGCAGCCCGGCGAGGAGCGCCATGAGCCTGCGCCTCGAGCGCGGGTCGAGCGAGGCGGTCGGCTCGTCGAGGATGAGGGCGTCCGGCCCCATGGCCAGCACCGTCGCGATGGCGGCGGCCCGCTTCTCGCCCCCCGACAGCCTGAAGGGCGGGCGGTCCGCGAGATGCGCGATACCGACGGTCTCGAGGGCGGAGCGCGCTCGCAGGCCGACCTCATCTTCCGAAAGGCCCATGTTCCTTGGCCCGAAGGCAACATCCTCGGCGACCGTGGCCATGAAGAGCTGGTCGTCCGGGTCCTGGAAGGCGAAGCCGAGCCGCCTTCGCGCGCGAGATAGCGTATGCCGCGTCATGGCCTCGCCGTCGACCGCGATCTCGCCGCAGCTCGGGAAGAGGATGCCGACCAGCATGAGGAGCAGGGTCGACTTACCGGCTCCGTTCGGGCCGACCAGGCCGACGCACTCGCCCGCCGCCGCGTCGAAGGACACCCCGTCGAGGGCGAGGCCGCCGTCGGGATAGGCGTAGCCGAGGCCTCGGGCCTCGATCCTAACGCCGCTCATCGCGCCGCCTTCATCACGAAGGCGCCGAGCGCGCCGGGTAGGTCGACGAAGCGAGCGGCGGCGAAGAAGGCCGTCCACGCCGCGAGGTACGCGACGTCGACCGCGCGAAGGGCTCTCGGCCTGCCCGTGCGGTACTCGCCGTCGAAGCCGCGGAGCAGCATGGCGTCGTGCACTCGGACTCCTCGATCGTAGGTCCTCACGAGGAGGCGGCCCGGCAGGGAGCCGCGCGCCCGCTTACCGACGCCGCGGCCGCCCGGCGAGCGCAGCTCGTGCGCTCGCAGCGACGACGCGAGCTCCTCCATGAGCAGCGATACGTAGCGATAGGCGAGGAGCGTCTGGAGGACGAAGACGCGCGGCAGGCGGAGCGCGCGCATCGCCTCACCCAGGCCGTCCATGCCCGTCGTCGCCACGAGGAGCAGGGCCGCCCAGATCGCGAGGGCGCACTTGATCGCGATAGAGGCGAAGACGAGCCAGCCGCCGGCGATCATCGCCCCGCCGAAGCTCACGAGCTCGCGGTCGAAGAGCGGATTGAGCGCCCCGATGAAGATCACGAATGGCGATACGGCCGCGAGCCGCGCGGCTATCGGCGCCGCGGGAAGGTCGGAGAGCGCGAGCACGAGCGCGGGATAGAGCGCGAAGGGCAGGAGCCCGACGACCTCCCGCGGGCCGGTCGACGCGATCGCGACGAGGAAGAGGAAAGTGGCGACGAGCTTCGCGAGGGGACGGAGAGCGTGAACGAGGCTGTCCCCTCGCGAAAGAGACTCCAGGAGGCGGACGCTCGCGAGCGAGAGCGCTATCGAGTTCACGCCGCCTTCGCCTCGCTCCGTACGGAGCGGCGCTTGGCCGCGCGAATACCTATACCAGCCAACGCGGCGAGGGCGAGCGTCATCGCGCCGCCCAGGATGCCGGCGACGCTCGTGCCTCCGTCGACGGCCGGCCAAGCGGCCGACTCGTCCGCCCCCCCGGTCGGGGCCGCGCCCTCGGCGAGAGGCGACGCGCCCGCGGCACCCTCGGCCTCACTTGCCTTGAACGAGTAGTCGGGCATGAAGGCGGTCTTCGCCTGCAGCGACGCGAGGCCCTCATGCACGGAGCCGGAGGACTCCAGCTCGGGAGTGCCGGCGACTTTCTCCATGGACCACTCGAGCCCGTCGGGGTAGGTCGAGGCGAACCAGGACAAGGCCCCGCCGACGACCAGGACGCCGGCGCCCAGCACCGCCACGACCTTGCCGACGCGGGCCCCCGCCAGGCCCTCGCGCGAGTCGGCGCGGTCGAGGATCTCGGGCGATGCCTTGGCCACGAAGGCGATGATGGCCGTGGTGACCAGGCCCTCGACGACTCCGATCGCGAGATGGATCGGCTGCATGAGGAGGACGAAGGTCCCGAAGGGAAGCTCAGTCTTTCCGGACAGGAGCGTCTCGAGCACGACGCCGAAGGCGCCCATCTGGAGTCCGAGTATGGCCGCGACGATCGCGCCCGCGGACTTGCGCCCGGCCGTCGATCCTTCCGGCGCGATCCTCTTGTAGACGAAGGGGTAGGCGATGAAGCAAGTGAAGAACCCGAGGTTGAAGACGTTGCATCCGTACGCGAGGATGCCGCCGTCGGCGAAGAACAGGGCCTGGATCAGAAGTACCGAGGCCATCGAGAGAAAACCGGCGTAGGGCCCGAGGACGATCGAGAGGAGGAGCCCCCCTCCGAGATGCCCGCTCGAGCCCGTTCCCGGAATCGAGAAGTTGATCATCTGCGCGGCGAACACGAAAGCCGCCATGACGCCCATGAGCGGAACTTTCTTGTCGTCGATGTCGCCCTTGATTCTCTTTATCGAGAAGGCAGCGGTCCCAAGGGTCGCCGCCCACATCGCCGCGCCCACGACGGGGGAGATCAGCGCGTCTGCCATGTGCATAGAGGCTCCTTACAGAATGGTGTTAAGGAGTTCGTCTCCAGGCATCCTTCGAGGATGGATTCGCTGTGTTCTCTTGGCGTGCGCGGGGCCGGATTCGTCCGGCCCGGGGAGGAACCGCTTCAGCGCGGAAGGCCTCGACGCCGACATCGCGTCGGCGGAAGGCAGTATACGAAGGCTAAGGCACTCAGGTCAATCCGAGGTCATCCCTCTTGCGAGGCGCCTTCCGAGACGAGGAGCCTGACCAGCTCCGCGACGGCATCGGACACGAGGTCTGCCACGTTGCGCTGGGCCAGGCCGACGATTTCGACGTGCTGCTGCGACAGGGGCAGGAGGAGCTTACGCGCCGGCGAGGACATGACCGCGCGGGCCATCTCGGGCGTCACCTCGCCCATCATCGCGTCGGGCAGCGCCACGCCGAGGGGGCCCAGCACGTAATCGGCCCTCGGCAGCGTGACGCGGAAGGCGTTCTCGCCCGAGGCGCCCCGGTCGGCGCCGGCGTCGACCATGCGCTGGGCGGCTACGGCGTTCGTTCCGAGAGCCAGGATCGAAGCGCCGGACAAGCCGTCCTTCCTGAGCCTCGCGATGATCTGAGCGCCTATGCCCCCGCCCATGCCGTCGATAACGATCACGGTTCGTGCCATGACCAGGGATTATACAGAAGAATGGGACTTGACGTCATATGCTTCTTGCATTATATGTGTTTTACATATGTCGTTATCGACAACCGTCCTCGAGGCCGCGCCCTCGATTCGCTTATTCCGCCGATCCCTCAGGGCTCTCGAGCGCGAGATAGAGCTGTCCGTCGCGGCCGAGACCGAGTGCTGCGGGGTGACTGTAGCTCAGTGCCACCTCCTCCTCGAGCTCGAGTCCCGCGGCCCCTCGAGCGTCGGCGAGATCGCCGACGCCCTCGCGCTCGACCAGAGCACGACGAGCCGGACCGCCGACGCCCTCGTCAAGGCCGGCCTCGTCTCGCGCGCGGACGACCCCGCGAACCGGCGCAGACAGATACTCGACCTGTCGCCCGCGGGCAGGAAGAAGGCGGACCTCATCAACCGGCGCTGCGACGCGCGCTACGAGTCCGTCCTCGGGAATTCCGACGACGACGAGCGGACCGCGATGGCGGAGACGGTGGCCTTCCTCGCCCGCGCCCTCCGAAAGCTGAGGAACGAAGAATGATGGAATTCACGCCGATATCGGGGTCGCAATCGATCGCTGGGCCGCGAGGATCCGCGATGCCCGGCTACGCCGAGCTCGACTCCGCCCCGGACTATGTCGTCGGCTACGCGAGATCGGGAACGCGGTCGATTCCCATCGTCTCGTCGATCCTCACGCGGAAGGACAGGACGGGGAACCTGCGCGTGCGCTGGGGCTTCGGCCGGGACCGATACGCGATCTCCCCCGGGCTCTACGCGGTCGGGAGCCCCGGCTCCGAGTCGCCCGTCCTGGTCTCCGCGAACTACAAGCTGAGCTTCGACGCGCTGCGCGTCGAGCTCGGCGGGATCGACGCCTGGATCCTCGTCCTCGACACGAAGGGCGTCAACGTATGGTGCGCCGCGGGCAAGGGGACCTTCGGGACGGCGGAGCTCCTGGACAAGATCGCCCGCCTCCGGCTCGGCGAAATAGTGTCGCATAACGTGCTGATCCTGCCCCAGCTCGGCGCAACGGGCATATCGGCCCCCGAGATAGCGAGGGTCGCCCGCTTCCGGGTCGCGTGGGGACCCGTCAGGGCCGCGGACATCCGGGCCTACCTCGCGGCGGGGATGAAGAAGGACGAGAGGATGCGCCGCGTCGAGTTCGAGCTCGCCGACCGGATGCGGATAGCGCCCGTCGAGCTCGTCCACGCCTGGCCCTTCGCGGCCGGAGGCGCCGCGCTCTCGCTCCTCGCGGCCCTGCCCCTCGGGGCGGGCTTCGGAACTCGCCTTTCGTGGACGGCGACGGCCCTCATGGGATCGGTCGCGGTAGGGGCTGTCGCCTTCCCCGCCCTGCTTCCCTTCCTGCCCACGAAGGTTTTCGCCGTGAAAGGCGCGTTCCTCGGCGCGCTCTGGGGAATAGCCTGCGCCCTCGGCGCGGCCCTGCTCGGAGGGATGGGACCCGCGTTCGGGGCGGCCCTCGTCCTCGCGGCCGCGCCCGCGGCGTCGTTCATCGCGATGAATTTCACCGGCTGCTCCACCTTCACCTGCCAGCCCGGGGCCGCCGCCGAAGTCGAGAAGGGCCTGGTCCCGATGATCGCCTCGGCCGGCGCCGCGCTGATACTGGGCGGAGCCGCGAGGATTTTCGGCTTCTAGGAGATGGCATGAGGGACTACCGCTACATCAAGAACGGCGAGACCTTGAAGCTCGACGACGGGGCCTGCACAGGCTGCGGCGCCTGCGTCGATGTCTGCCCCCACGCGGTCTTCGAGATCAGCGGCGGAAAGGCGGCGATCCGCGACAGCGGGCTCTGCATGGAGTGCGGGGCCTGCGCGCGCAACTGCCCCGCCTCGGCCTTGGCAGTGTCCGTGGGCGTGGGCTGCGCCGCCGCGATCATCGCCGGGAAGCTATCCGGCACGGCCCCGTCCTGCGACTGCGGATCGAAGGGCTCGGCCTGCTGCGGCTGACGCTATGCCGAGGGCGGCCGGAAGCGCCGCATCCCGCGCCCGGATAGATTAGGCCGCCTCGAACCGGGACCGGCTCGTTTTCCGTTGCTTTCTCAACAATATATATTAATTTCATAATATAAGGAGAAGCAAAATGAAACGAGCATTGGTCTTCGCACTCGCGGGAATGATCGCGGCGGCCGGGGCCGGAGCCCAGGCGAGTCTCTCGCCGAGCGCCTCGCTGCCGAAGCTGGACGGCGTGATCGGATCAGGAGAATACGCATACAACACGGCCATCAACGGCATTGAGCTGGGAGCCACCCTCGGAACCGACGGGATGCTCTATTTGGCCGTCCAGGCGCCGACCTCCGGATGGGTGGCCGTCGGCACGGGCGGCCTCGTCATGAACGGTTCGCGGCTCTACTTCGGCGCGATCCAGGACGGGAAGCCCGCCTTCGCGGAGATGGCGGGCGCGGGGCATGGCGCGGTCCCGGCCAAGACCGCCGTCGTCAAGAAGTGGGCCGTCGCCTCATCGGGCGGCAAGACCACCCTCGAACTCGTCCTGCCCTCCGGCGACGCCGTCTGGAAGGGCTCGGTCAACTCGATCTTCGCCTATTCCATGGCGCCCGACTTCAGGACGAGGCATTCGGCCAAGGGTAGCATCTCCTACGAGATCAAGTAGCGCGCAACGCGCCTTCCCGCACGGGCGGCCCGACCGCTTGTCGCGGGAAGTCAGATGAAGTACTTTTCACGCGGATGAACGCATCGCTCTGAACGCGGTTCCCGGCCGCCCCATCGGACGGACCGCAGGAACCGCGCATCGATTCGAAGGACTCCATGACCGCCGTAGGGTAGGTCTATCGATGCATGAGCGGAGCGACATCGTGGAAAAAACCCGAGACAATAGCGCTGATCCTTTCCTCTTCCGTCCTGAATCTCCAAGAGACGCGAACGCCATAGCGGAGCTCACGGCCCGGGCCTTCGCCGCCGACAGGACCTGGGGCGATCGCCGCTGCATAATGGAATCCTACATCCCGTCCCTGGTCAGGACCGGCAGCGACTTCGGCAGGGCCCTCTCGCTCGTCGCCGAGGCGAAAGACGGGCCCCTCATCGGCCACGCCCTCTGGTATCCGTACCGCACGCGCCTCCGGGGCGTCGAGCTCGACGCTTGGTGCCTCGCTCCAATATCGGTCGAGCCGGAGCGCTGGGGCGCGGGCGTCGGCTCGGCCTTGATGCGCTCCTCGATCGCGGCGCTCGAAGAGCGCGGGGCCTCCTTCGCCTTCCTCCTGGGACACGAGGGCTATTATCCTCGCTTCGGCTTCAAGACGAGAATGTTCGGCCGGACGGGGATCGTCCCGAGGCCGGCGACCGACCGCGCAGCGGCGGCATCGCCGCCCGCCCTGCGCGCGCCTCGGCCCTCGGACGTTCCCGCGCTGCGGCTGCTTTTCGACGAGTGCTTCGAGGGAGTCGATCTCGCGCTCGAACCCGAGCCGGGATTCCTCCCCTGGATGAGCTGGGCGAACGGAGTACGTTCCGCGACGCTCGAAAGGGGCGGCAAGGCCGTCGCCTACGCGCGGTACCGCCCGCGCCGCGCTTCGGTCGAAGCGCCGGCGGGAGAGGACCGGGCTTCCGCGTTCCTCCTCTTCCTCGCGGCGGACGCTACGGCGGCCGGCGATCTACTCGCCGCGCTCGACGCGGCCCCGGAAGCCGACGCGGCCATGAAGGCCGGCTCGAAAGGCGAAGGTATTCTCATTCCTCTGCATCCGCGCTCGCGGACAGCGGAGCGCCTCTTCCCGGAGGGCTTCGACCCTGTCCTCGAGATCTACGACGCGGCGATGGCGATGCCCCTGCGCGGCGGGTCCGAGGAACAAAGGAAGGCGGCCGAGGAATACTGCCGACTCGTAGCTCTTGCGCCCGAGTCGGGAGGCATCTACCCCGGGCTCCCGCTCTTCCCCTCGATCTTCGACATGGACGACATGAACAGCTAAGAAACGCGGCCGGAGCGGCGCCGCTTAGCGGCGTCTCCGGCCGCTGCTATACTCGAGCGCATGAAGGCGCTCCTCGTACAACCTCCCCTGGTCCAACTTAACGCGCCCTACCCGGCCGTCCATTATCTCGAGACCTTCCTCCGTTCGCGAGGCGTCGATGCCGAGGCCAAAGACCACTCGATCGAGGTATACCGGCGCCTCTTCTCGAGATCCGGCCTGCCGCGGGCCTTCGACGCCGCTCGAGCGACCCTTGGCCGAGCCCAAGGGCGCGAGCGCGCCGAGCTCGAGCGCTACCTCTCGTACGAGCAGCTCTACCTCGAGTGGATCGACGGACTCGTCGATTTTCTCGCGGGAGGCGATCCCGCCTTCGCGCATCGCCTCGCGCAGGCCGTCGAGCTGCCGCGGGGCGCCCGCGCCGAGGCCTTCCTCGAGGCGAGGTCGGGCAGGATCGGGAGCGACGAGGCGCGCGGCCTGGCGACCGCGGTGCTCGGGGACCTCGGCGACCTCGTCTCGTACGCCTACGATCCCGGCTTCTCGACGGTCCGCTACGCGGAGCGCGTCGCCTCCGCCTCGCCCTCCTTCGCCGAGGTCGAGGCGGCACTGGGCCGATCGCCCGTCCTCTCGGACTTCTACGCGCCCTTGCTGAAGGAAGAATGGTCCAGGCTCGGAGCCGCGCCCTCGATGCTCCTCGTCTCGATCCCATTTCCGGGTTGCCTCCTCGGCGCCCTCGCCTGCGGCCGATCGGCGCGCGAGGCATTCGGAGGCGAGACGACCGTCCTCTTCGGCGGAGGCTACGTGTCGACCGAGCTCCGCGCTCTCCGCGATGCGGGCATCTTCGGCTACTGCGACTACCTCTCGTTCGACGCCGGCTACGGCTCGATCGCCTCGATACTCGAGATCGAGGCGGGCGCGCCGAGGTCGCGGCTCTACAAGACGATGTATAGGGCCGAGGGCGGCGAAGTCGTCGCGGCGGGCTTCCCCGAGGGCGACGAGGCAGCCGCGGCCTTCTCGTCAGAGGGGCGCCGGCCCGCGCGGAAGGCGACCGCCTGCGACGATTTAAAACGACTTGCGGGCGAGGAACTCGAGGCGACCCGCTCGGTATCGCCGGACTACGCCCGGGCGGACTTCGGACGCTACCTGCGCGTCGCCGACTCGGCGAACCCGATGCATCGGCTCTGGTCGGACTCTCCCTGGCTCAAATACCGCCTCGCGCAGGGCTGCTACTGGAGGCGCTGCGAGTTCTGCGACACCGAGCTCGACTACGTCGCGGCCTTCGCGCGCGCCGACATCGGCGCGTTGGCCGACGCCGCCTCGAAGGCGGCCGCCCGGACGGGCATGTACGGCATCCACTTCGTCGACGAGGCCATGCCGATGACGGCCCTCCTCGACTTCTCGCGCGCGAACCGGGCCAGGGCGATCGCCGGCGAGCGGCCCTTCCATTACTGGGGCAACGTCCGCTTCGACTCGTCCTGGACCGAGGGCCGCTGCGAGTACCTCGCCGCGGCCGGGCTGGTCGCGGTCTCGGGCGGCGTCGAGATAGCCACCGATCGCGGGCTCAAGGCGACGGATAAGGGCTTCGACCTGGCCGCCCTGGTCCTGAGCCTGGTCGCCATGAGGCGGGCCGGCCTCCTCGTCCACGCCTACCTCATCTACGGATTCCCAGGGCAGGACCGGGCCGGCATCGTGGATTCCGCGGAGGTCTGCCGCCAGCTCTTCGCCTCGGGACTTATCGACTCCGCCTTCTGGCACCGCTTCGTCCTCACGAGACACTCGCGAATGTACCGCGAATGGAAGGAAGGACGTCGTCCCGGCCTCGAGCCGCGCGTCGAGGCTCGCGACTTCGCCGCCAACGACCTCCGATTCGAGGGAGAGGGGGCCTACGACGAGTTCGACGCGCCCCTCGCTGCAGTCCTCGACGCATGGATGGAGGGCGAGGGCTTGGACGAGGCCGCGGGGGCTTCGCTCGAGCGCGCGGGGCTCCGCGGGGCGGCCCGATGCGGGGCGATCCCGCCCGATCTCGTCGAGTCGCTTATCGCCCGGGCCGAGGCCGAGCTCGACGCGCCGCGTGAAGGCGGGGCCGGGCGGGCGCACTGGATCGCCGGGCTGCCCTTCGTTCTCGAGGGCGGAGACGCAGGCCCGCCTTCCGCCGATGCCCGGCTTTCCTGGGCCTATCGCGGCGAGACGAGGACGCTCGCGCTTCCGGCGGGACGAGCGGCCGCCGTCGGGGCCGCGTTGCGCGCCCTCGCGGGCGATCCGGCCGGCGAGGCCTTCGGGGAACTGGCGGCGCGGCTGGCGCTGCCGCCGGACTCTCTCTCGGAATTGCGCTCGTCGGGCCTCGTCGTCGTCTGACGCGCGCCGAATGGAGCGCGCTCCAATGAGCTTTATTTATTTGATGACGGGCGAATCTCGGTTTATTCTTTCATAGTTAGGCACAAAATCCACGATCGGAGAAAGTATGAAGAGGTATTCCCTCGCCTACATGAGCATCGTCGCCCTGGGTCTTTTACTGTTCATAACCTCGATGATCGCCGTGCTCCTCTTGATAAAGGACCCGGCCGTCCCGGCCTCTCGGGTCCTGACTATCTGCGGCATCTCGTTCCTGGCCCTGCTCGCCATGAGCGGCGTCGTCATGCTTCGCTTCGCGAGGGTCTACGGATTCGACTTCGCGGCGAACCGCGGCGACCATGACAAGACGAAGGTCGCGCTCGTCGCCCTAGGCCACACTCCGCTGCGGAGCCTGATATTCATCATCGCCTTCTGCCTGGTCTTCCTCGCGGCGCTCGCCTTCGCCGGAGACGCGGCCGGCATCAAGTCCGAGACGAAGCTCCCTGTGCTGCTCGTGCTGTTCTCCACGGGAATGCTCTCCGCCTCCCTAATCTTCGTCCTATCCGACCGGCTGGGCACCGACGTCCTCCTAAGGCAGGAGGTGGCCGCCTATCCGCGCGAGCTGCGGGAGAATCGGCAGCAGCGGAAGAACTTCATCATTCCGACATTCATGAGCCTCATGGCCTTCATCTTCGCCTTCGGGCTGTCCTTCATCATCAACGGCCGAGAAGGGTCGAAGACGTCGTTCGCCGTCCTGGCGATCGTGTTCTTCGCCGCCGTGGTCTGCCTCGTCTCGATCTGGACCAAAACGACCGCGGTCATCTATGGGTCGGTAATCGTCCAGCTGGATCAGCTCTCGTCGGCCGAGAAGGACCTGACCAAGCGCATCTCGATCGGCTCGGTGGACGAGCTCGGCACGATATCCGGCCTGGTCAACGACTTCTGCAGGGGGCTGTCCGAGAGCGTGGCCGGGATCAAGGAGGCCCAGGAGCGGCTGAACTCCCTCGGAGGCACCCTGCGCAAGAGCGCCGACGACTCGGCCGGCGCCGTGTCCCAGATCTCCGCCAACGTCGGGCGCGTCCGCGAGGAGGTCAAGGGCCAGGGCGACAGCGTCATAGAGTCGGCGAGCGCCGTCGAGCAGATCGCCAAGAACATCGAGTCCCTCGAGCGACTGATAACGGATCAGGCCGCGTCGGTCTCGGAGGCCTCCGCCTCGATCGAGGAGATGGTCGGCAACATCGGCTCGGTCACGACCTCGATCGAGAAGATGGCCGGGCAGTTCGGCGACCTGCTCTCCGCGGCCGAGGTCAGCAAGTCGACCCAGGCGGCGTCGCGGGAGCGCGTCGAGCAGATATCAGCGCGCTCGGAGGCCTTGATCGAGGCCAACAAGGTCATCTCGACGATCTCCTCCCGCACGAACCTCCTCGCGATGAACGCCGCGATCGAGGCCGCGCACGCCGGAGAGGCCGGCAGGGGATTCTCGGTCGTCGCCGACGAGATCAGGCACCTGGCCGAGACCGCGGCCGCCCAGTCGAAGACGATCCGCGACGAGCTCGGCCAGGTCCAGAAGGCGATACTGGAAGTCGTCGCCTCGTCGCGGGCCGCGGAGGAGTCCTTCGCCGGCGTCGCCGAGAAGATCGGAGAGACCGACGCCCTCGTCAAGGAAGTGCACCAGGCGATGCTCGAGCAGAAGGAAGGATCGACTCAAGTGCTGGAGGCCCTGAGGTCGATGAACGACATCACCTCCCAGGTCCGGACGGGCTCCCTCGAAATGAGCGCCGGCAACAAGACGGTGCTCGAGGAGATCGGCCGGCTCAGGGAGGCGACGGCCGAGATCAAGGGAAGCATGGACGAGATGGCCGTCGGCGCGGACGGGGTTACGCACAGCGCGAAGCAAGTATCGGGCATGGCCGAGGGGACGATGGATACGATCCGCAAGATGGAGGAGGCGATCGGCTGCTTCAAGACCGAGTAGCCGACCGCCAGGCGCTTAATCCCCGGCCGCGGTCCCGTCGCCGGAAGCCTTCGCTCCCTTTGCCGACTTCGCGGCCCTCGCGAGGATATCGGCCAGCTTCTGCAGGGTCTCCTGCGGGATGAGGTCGACCCTTTCCTGCAGGTCGTCGACCAGGGCCTCGATGCGCTCGACGTCGGCGGAGGACTTCTCGATATCGTCCATCCTGACCGATAGCCGATCGACGGTCGCCTTAAGCTCGGCGACCTGGGCCTTGAGGACGTCGTTCTCCTGCCGTAGGGCGCTCTCGCGCTCGTCCTGGGCCTTGATGGTCTGGACGCCCAGGGTCTTCCACACGCTGGCGCAGCCGGACATCATGAGGGCGGTCGCCAGGGCCAGGGCTATGGCTACTTTTTTCACGTCTGCTTCCTTCCTTTGTTGAGTTGCGGGCTCGGTATAAGTAATAACACGGAGGAAGGGGGCTGGCGCTACTGCGCCTTCTCCCCCGACGACGGATAGCTACGCTCGGACTTGTCGATCCCGAACGAAAAGCCAAGGGCGTTGCGGGGGCAGACACTGGAGCAGGTATTGCAGACAATGCATTCCGAGGACCTGACCCTGCAGTTGCCGTCAAGGTACTTTGTTATCTTTACCTGCATCGGGCAATTGCTTTCACATACCCCGCATCGGATACATTTCTCTTTATCGATTTTCATTTTCAGCAGGGCAAACCTGGATCCGACTTTCATCAGAACCGAAATCGGACAGACATATTTACAGAATGCTCTATTGTCTTTCAGCAGAGCCGCCAATAGCGTACCCAGGACGTAATACGAAATACTGCCGATCAACAGCCAGCTCAATTCCCTTGCTGACTGGTCAGTTATTCCATCATCCTTGACGATGAAGAAAACATACGAACAGGCAATCAGGCCGAGCAGGAATACGGCATATCGAACAAGAGCCCATTTTCGGTTTATCTCGGCTCTCGGCTTTCTCCAGGGCAGGAGGTCCAGGAACATGGCCGTCCAACAGGCCCAACCGCACCAGCCTCTATTGAAGACGAAGGGACCAAGAATCTTCGCGATAAAGTAGTGCAGGGTCGCGCCGGCGAAGATCCCGGAAAACAGGTAGAACCAGAATCCTTCGATCTGTATATTCTCTCGTTCGATGATTCCTACATATACCAGCAGATAACCGCCGATCAATAATTGAGCCGTCCTTCTGACGAGCTGAAACTTGTCTTTCGGCAATGCGCCGGCAAGGAATAGACCGAGCGCCAGGGCCGTACCTATGTATCCGAAATTGATCAGGAAGAAGATCTTCCCGGTCGCGATATAGCACCACGCCGCGATCGAATAGAATATCCCGAGGAATAACAATGGCAGAGCAAGTGTCTTTCCGGTCATCTGCATGCATTACCGCCCTTTCGGCCTGGATGCGAAGACGTATAATGCTCTAGCAAAACAGATCGTATTCCCTGTTACGGTGTCGCCGAGGAATCCTAAGACGGCTTTTTTCTCAGAAGCCGATACGAGGGCACGAAGAATACCAGGCTCATGGCAGCGATGACGACGAGGTCGGCTATTCTCAGGCTTTCTTTCCCGGCCAGGCTGTCAATGATCACATACAGGATGAGGCTGAGATTGAGCGCCGTCCCGCTGGTCATTATTCCGGTCAAAGAGGGGACTCTCTTATCGACGTTGACTATCGAGATAATCATCAATACCAGCCAGATCGCGACGAGCGCCAGGTCGGCAATGCTGGTTATCCGGTCCTGGGCCAGGACATCCTGCTTGGTCAGGATTCCCGACGCTCGGGCTATGAACAGGGCGCAAAACAGGGCGGATATGGCTATATAGGAGATATGCTCTTTCTTGATCGGTCCTTTTTCGGTTACCAGGACTTCCTCTATCTTGAGCTGGTCGATGATTCCGTAGGCGGCGATGGCTATCGCCGCCGCCGGGATCAGCGCCTGGGGCTTTAGCCCATAGATCAGGATCAAGGGGACGGCAATATAGATATTTGCGGAGTCAATCCCGATGTAAAGTCCCGGCTTCGGTCTTGTCAGCAGTATCAGGGCGATGAAGGCCAGGGGCACGATCATATTGACGATGTCGTTGGCAAAGAATAGTTCGCTATTGGTCGCGTTCGGATACATGCGTTCTTTTGCTATCAAGTTCAGCAGGGACGTTGCCAGCACGAGCGCGCTGCTCAGTCCGGCTATCGTTTGGGCTTTTCGCATGGACGTATCTCCGATAGCGATAGAGCTAATCCTATTATCCTCGCCCGAGAGTCGAATAGCTACCGGGAAACGAGCGGGGGCGGAGACGCCCTCCGCGACTCGCCATCCGATATCCCCGCGCCGCCCCCGAAATGAATCGAGCCGCCTTTCGGCGGCTCGATTCTCTTAATGGGCGGTGCAGGAGTCGAACCTGCGACCCCCAGCGTGTCATACTGGTGCTCTAGCCAACTGAGCTAACCGCCCGTTCGAAACACGCCCGTGAAAAGCGGGCGGGACACGTAAAGGCAGGACGTTTATACCAGCGCAGCGCCTTCGATGTCAAGGATAGGGCCGCCGGGCAACGCGAAGCGCGGACATGGGCCCGGCTAGCCGCGCTCGCGGACGGCGACGTTGATCTCGATCTTCCCGTGACCGGTCTCCATGGGAACGATGAGGGCCTCGACGTCGGAGTTCGAGACTTCCATGTTGTCGCCCGTGAAGATGGCGGGAGGCGTGAGGTCGAAGCGGAAGCCGAGGTCGTGGAGCTTGGTGACGGCCTGGGCCGTAATCATGTTCGCGAGCTCGGTGATCGTGGCCTTGACGAGGTCGTCGAGCTCTTTGAGCTGTTCCTGGTTCATGGCCGAGGCGATCTTCAGGGCCGTGGGCTTGTCCATGTCGAAGAGGACGCGCCCCTCGACGTCGCCGGCCAGTCCGACGATCGCCGCGACGCCCATCACCGGCATCGACGTCGACTTGAGGTAGAGCTCGCCTCGCCTGACGTCGGATTGCAGGACCTCGCGAAGCACGTTGAAGGCCGCTTCGACGAAGGGATTGATGTACTCGACTCTCATCTTGCTCTCCTCGATCGGGCCGCCCGGCGGCTCCGGTAGTCCTATTCCCTGCGGAAGGCCAGGACGGCCCCCGAGCCGACGGCGACCCATCCCTCGCCTAAGGCCTCGTTGGCCCCGCAGAGGACGATGCCGTTGGGTTTCAGCTTCTCGTAAAAATCGCTTAATAGCCGCTTTTGGTCAATCTGGGGGAGGAATGAGATCATGTCCCGGCAGAGGACGATATCGATGGCGGGAAGCGTATTGGCGTTCATGACGTCATGGAATTCGAAGAAGATGGAGTCCCTGATCGGCTGGTTGAAGGCCAGGCCGCTACGGCCCTTCGACATGAAGGACTGGCAGTACTCGGGGACGGCGTCGGAGAAGACCATGTTGGGCGCCATGGAGATGGCGAGGAGGTCGGAGTCGTTCGCCCAGATCTTCACGCGCGCCTCGGGATAGCGCCGCTTCATGACGCACGCGAAGGACCAGGTCTCGTAGCCTTTCCCGCATCCCGGGTTCCACACATTGATGTTCTTCGCATCGATGTCCGGGAGGGCAGCCTCGATCGCGGCGGCGTAGTCATCGTCCCAGAGCCGTCCCGTGCAGGGGGAGAGGAAGCCCTCGAGGAACTCTTCCGCCTCCGAGGCCTCCCGTAGCTGAAGATCCTGGCCCTTGCGCAGGGCCTTCCATTCCGCGAAGCGCGCGGAAAACCAGCGATCGTTGATCGCGGTGACGTGGAAGGACTTGAAGGCCGCGAGCGTCTCCTGCACGAAGGAGGCCGCGATGTCCTTGCCCCCGGCCTTGGCGGAGGGGCGGTCGGCGCGATCCTCCTCGCGGGAGCGGCGGTCGGCGGGACGCGCGGCGGCCTCGTCGGCGTCCTCCCCGACGCGCTCGGGCGCGAATATCTTCTCGACGTCGAGGATGATGTAGAGCTTCCCCGAGTTCTCGACGATTCCCTTGATGTACTTGACGTTGATGTCGCCGAAGATCGGGTGCGGCGGCTGTATCGAGGCGGTCGAGATCCCTACGACCTTGTCGATCGCGTCGACGATGACCCCGAAGACGTGGTCGTCGACGCGCACGATGATGAGGCTCTCGAGCGCGTCCTCCTGCTTCCGCTCGGCGGGGAGGTGGAAGAAGATGCGCATGTCGATCACGGGGATAATCTCGCCGCGGAGGTTATAGACGCCCCGGACGAAGGGAGCCGCGTTCGGCACGTAGGTGAAGCGGCCCGCTTTGGCGATCTCCTTCACGCTCATGATGTCGATGCCGTATTCCTTCCCCGCCAGGGAGAAGCTGATCATCTTGAAGTCGACCTTCTCCGCCCTCTTGGCGGGTTCCGCGGCCTCGGCCGCCCTCTCCTCGGTTTGCTGCGCCGTCATTCGCTGCTCCTGGCCGCCCTATCGGATCGTCGCCTCGAGGCGGCGCCGCTCCTCGAGCTCACGCTTCAAGCCCAGCTCGAGGAGCTGGCTCACGTCGATGATCAGGCACACAGACCCGTCGCCGAGTATCGACGCCCCGGCTATGCCCGGCGACTGCGTATACTGGTCGCGTAGCGGCTTGATGACCACATCCTCCTCGCCGATGAGCGAGTCGACCATGAGGCCGACGCGCTTGTCCGAGGTCCCGACGATGACGACGAAGCTGTACTCGTGCTGCTGCTCATCGCTCGTCTGGATCCGGAAGAGCCTGTTGAGCCTCAAGAGGGCTATGACGTCGTTCCGGATGTTGAAGACCTCGTAGTTGTCGATCATCCTGATGTCGGCGGGCTTGATGCGGTGGCTCTCGATGACGCTCGTGATCGGTATCGAGTAGGTCTCCTTGCCGACCCGGACGAGAAGTCCCTGGATGATGGCGAGAGTCAGAGGGAGCTTAATCGTGAAGCGCGTCCCCTTGCCCCTCTGGCTCGAGACCGTCACGCTGCCGTTGAGCTTCTCGATCTGCCGCTTGACCACGTCGAGGCCGACGCCGCGGCCGGAGATGTTGGTCACCTGCTTCGCGGTCGAGAAACCGGCGTCGAAGATCATGTTGAAGGCCTCGATCTCGGTCAGGACCTTGCTCGGATGGATGAGCCCGCGCTCGACCGCCTTGGCTCGGACCGCCTCGACGTCGATGCCCTTCCCGTCGTCGGCGATCTCGATGATGATCATGTTGCCCTCGTTCGAGGCCTTGAGCAGGACGGTCCCTTCCTCGCTCTTCCCGGCGGCGATGCGCTCCTGGGGGGACTCGATCCCGTGATCGAGGGCATTGCGCACGGAATGCATGAGCGGATCGAGGAGGTCCTCGATCACCGACTTGTCGAGCTCGGTCTCCTCGCCCTCGATGACGAGGTTGACCTTCTTGTTGAGGGTCTTGGTGAGGTCGCGCACGAGCCGCGGGAAGCGGCTGAATATCTGGCTGATCGGGACCATGCGGATGCGCATGACCCCTTCTTGGAGCTCGCCGGCGATGCGGCCGAGGTTCTGTGCCGTAGAGCGGAACTTCGCGACGTCGGCCTTGAGATCGGCCTCGAAGCCATCGAAGACCTGGTAGAGGAATCCGTACTTCTCGAGGATCTCCTTCTTGACTTCCTTTGCGGCCCTGCCCTCCTGGATATCCTGGAGGTACTCGGGCAGGGCGTCGAAGAGGTCCTTGATCCCGTCGCGAAAGCGGGTCTGCGAGGACTGAAGGGTCCCCATGAGTTCCCCGAAGCGGGATGAGATCTGGTTGAAGGTCGCCTTGTTGATGACCGTCTCGGACACGAGGTTGAGGAGATTATCAATGCGCCTTGAATCGACCCGGAGGATGGACCCGCCCTGAATCGCCCTCTTGCCCTCGCCCTCGCGGTGAGCGGCCTCGCCGCCCTCCTCCTCGGAGCGAGCCTCCTGGGTCTCAGGCGCGGCCTTGGCCGTCGGAGCCGCGGACCGTCCCTGCGCCGGAGCGGGGGCAGGAGCTTCCACGACGGCGGCCTTCGGCTGAGGCCTGGCGGCCGGGGCCGCCTGCCGCTCGGGCTGGGGCTCCCGCCTGGGCACGGCCTCCGTCCCGAGCTCCTCGGCCCTGGCAGATAGGACGACGTCCGGGATGAGGGCCTTGCGGCGGATATCCTCGGTCCCGAGATCCGTGGCGAGGTAGTACTCGACTACCGGGTAGAAGGCGTCCTCGTAAAGCTTTTCGAAGTCGGGAGAGGTCTTGAGCACGGTCCCGACGTCCCGCAAGGCGGCGAAGGCGTGGATCGCCGAGACCGTCTTCATGACGTTGTCCGGGTTGAATTCCAGGGAAAGCTTAACGATCTTCCGGCCGGGCCCCGCCGCTTCCCGCAGCTCGAGGAGCTCGTACTCGCTCAGGTCCCCGGACGGCTCGGCCGCGGGGGTCGCCGGAGCGGCCTTCGCCGCAGGAGCCGTCGGGCGTGGCGCCGCCTTGGTTTTGGCCTGGGCGGGCAGGAAGGAGGCGAGCGTGGCCTTGATCGTCGAGGTGTCGCCCTCGTAGACCCCGCCTTCCATCCTGGCCTGGAGCATGGCCTTGATCACGTCGATCGAGCCCAGCAGGGCATCAATGAGGGACTCGCCGACCTTGGCCTTGCCCGAGCGGATGCCGTCGAGCACGTCTTCGACGAGATGGGTGAATTCGGCGAGCTCGCCCATCTCCACGGTGCCCGCTCCGCCCTTGAGGGTGTGGGCGGCGCGGAAAATCTCGTCGACCGCATCGCGGTTGTCTATTTCGTTCTCGAGGACGAGGACGTTCTGCTCGAGAGTCTCGACCTGGGCTTGAGCCTCGGCGAAGAAGTCCTTCAGAAGCTCCTCGTTATTCGGATCGAGATAGTCGCTCATCGTGCCTAGAGTTTTATCTAGTTGGCACGCGGAGTCAAGACCGATGGGGCTCGACCCCCGCCTTTCCTTTCCGCTCCGCGCCGGCCCGTAACGGGCCGATAATCGTATAGCCCGACCGTCCCGTGCATTCACGGCGCGGCGGCGATACACTCTAGACGTTGGAGAGAACATGCCGAAGCCCAAGGCAGCCCTGATCCTCCTCGCCGCGCTCGCCGTAGTGCCGCGGCTCGCGACGGCGGCGGACGTAAGCGTCGATCGGCTCGAACTCCTCACCCGAGGGGCCTACGACGCCGACGCCGAGGAATTCCAGGCGAGCACTCGCCTCTTCTTCGACATGGCGTTCGAGGGCGGCGAAAAATTCGGGGCCGTCCTCAAGCTCACCTTCCTCAACGGGAACATCGAGGAGGCTATGAGCCTGGACGATCAGGAGGCCAGCGTCGCCAACGCCTACGACAAGCTCGACAGCCTCATCAGCCCTAAGCTCCGGACCGTCGCGGTCACCGCCCGCTCGATCTTCGACCTCCCCCTCGATTTCTCGTACTTCGTCGGGGACATGGACGTCTTCTGCGGAGGCGACGACTTCGTTTCCCTGTTCGGGACCGCTCCCTTCGCCACCTCGCTCCGGGGACCGATGGTGTACCCCGACGGCGTCGGCGGGGACACTGATATTTGGTACGAGGGCGTCCACGCCGTCTCCGGCACGGGATTCCGCCTGGCGACGACCCCGAAGCTCTGGCCGGGGGCTGTCGGGTACGCGTACTTTTATCAAGATTCGGCGGTCGGGACGGGATACTGGTCCGGCGACCTCCGCTTCCAGCTGAACACCGAGGTAATCAAGCTCGAGGCCTTCGCGGGCGCCACGGGCGCCGGGGCGCGGGGATGGTACCGGACGGGGTTCCTCTTCTTCGCCGCCCCGGGCGACGTCGGGGAGTTCTTCATCCAGGCGGGCATCACGCGATGGGACGCCGAGGAGTCGCTCTCGCTCGACTCGGTCTACTTCCTTTTCGAGCCGCGCATCAACTTCGGGGCGGGAATGGCCGCAGTGACGCTCTTCTACCATCCGGCCTACTACCTCCAGCGCGACTTCACCGACGCGGGCGAGAAGGGGGCTCTCGATACGGCCTTCAATATTCGCTTCGGAAAGATCGCCCAGGACGGGGCGCAGGGCGGCCTCGAGACAATGCTGGCCTTCCGGCCCCTGACCGAGGACAAGGACCTCGTGCCGCCCCTCGCGGTCGACGCGTCGCCCTACTTCTCCCTGATGGCCGGAGGGATCCAGTGGGACTTCAAGCTGGGCGTCCGCGCCTATCCCTTCCCCGACGAATGGTACGGGATCTTCAGGCCCTTCATCGGCCTGAAGACGTCGTTCTAGGAGGCCGCGGATGAGCATCTCGAAGCGTGCTTGGCTGGCGGCGCTCCTCGTCGTCGGGGCGACGGCGCAGGCGGCCGCGCTCGAATTCGGCGTCGACGCGATCGCGAGCAACCTGCAGTTCCCATGGGAAGCCGACGCGCCGATCGCGGACTCGACCTTCCCGAAGGACAACTACTTCTGGGGCGGCGCCGCGTGGCTCCGCAGCCCCCTCGGCGAGGACGCGGCGATCCGCGTCTCGGTCGAGCGCGACCCCGTGCTGCGGAACAGCGCCCTGGCCGCGGTGGAATTCGAGCGGGGAGTCGCCAAGATCTCGGCCGGTCCCTTCTTCGGCTTCCTCAACTCGGACTCCGCGCCCTTCTCCGCCGGAATCTCGGCCGCCGTCCGGCTCCAGTGGCCCGGCGTCGCCTACGTGTCGATGCGCTCCGACGGCGCGACCGCGATCTCGCTCTTCCAGGCCGACGCTGCGCCCCAGGCGAGGACCGAGATAGCGGCGGGCTTCTACGTTCCGCATGCGATCGTCTCGGGCGTCGTGAGCGCCAAGCGTTTCAACGAGACCGACGAGGCCGGCTACCTCATCACGGATAGTCTCACGCGTTATGCGATGGAAGTTGAGATCTTCAAGAAGAACGTCCCCTATACCCTGCTCGCCTCGGCGGGCTACGAGCAGCGCTCCAAGCGCTTCGAGGCCAGCGATACGACGGACACCCTTGGAGCGATCGTGTTCGGCGTCGAGACGGCCGCGCAGATCGGCCCGGCGCTCGACATCAAGACGAGCTTCGCCACGGGCGTCTACCTCTTCGGCCTCGACGCGCTGGCGGGACGCGGCCCGAGCGGCGACGACCTCTTCTTCCGGGCGGGCCTCGGCTTCTCCCTCGACGTCGCGGCCATTCCGCCTCGCCCGCCCAAGGTCGAGGCCCCGGCGGCGGCGCCCCCGCAAGAAGCCCCGGCCGAGGAGGCCGAGCCCGAGGAGAAGGCCGCCTTCTCGCGGCTCGCCCTGGCGGCAGGCGGGGGCATCGGATACGAGAGGCTCATCTACCTTCCGTCGGAGCTGGCCCTCGTCGAGACGATCGCCAACTCGCGCGCGACCGCCTGGTTCGATATCGGCTATCGCCTGACCCCGATGATCTCGCTCGGGGCCGAGGTCGGGCTCGGCTATTTCACGTTCAAGGACGAGACGAGCGGAGACTCATACAACATATTCGATGTCCCGATGCGACTCGTCGCCGGCTTCAAGCTCGGCGGAATCCGGCTCGACGCCTTCGGCGGGGCCTTGGCCTACGGCCTGTACACGTCGGGCATCGATCCGTTGACGGTATTCGGGATCGAGGCGGGCGCGCGGGCGCGCCTTGGTTGGTACTACCTCGAAGGCTCGTACCTCTTCGGCCTGGATCCGTCGGCAGGAGGCGGCGCGTACGGCTTCGGCGTGAACTCGAGCTTCCTCCGCTTCGGCACGGGAGTCGTCTTCAATATCATGTGATTCGCCGCGATCGATCGAAACGAAGGGGCTGCCCGCGAAGGGCAGCCCCTTTTCCATAAGAGCGCGACGATCCTGAGCCGCCCGCGATTCGAACGCGGGACCCACGCCTTAAAAGGGAGCCTAAAGGCTTATCCTAACGTATCTTAGCGTATCATTATAATGGAAGGAAGTCAATAAAAAGTGCATACATTGAAGTTAGGAAATCATAGAATGTCGGGGGAAACTGTCAATTCTGTCTCATGGCAATATAGGCGGAGAATCCTCGCGACAAAGGCCCGGCTAATGATTGATATTCCGTGATACTCTAGCTATAGGGATTTCAAAACGATTGTTCTTGATGTTTGAAAGTATTTTTTGATATCATGAGACACATGAAAGAAATGATAACCATTAGGAGCCATATCAATATTCGGACCCCGAATATGCCAGCTCCTTCACTCGCTCGGATGCTCAATTGTTCAGTCGAGTCTGCCCAAGCCCTCCAAGACGGTCGTCGGGACTTCGTGGGGGACGAATTATTCAGAATTACTGAACATAACCGTTCAACCACTCAGCCGAGAATTCGACGAGACCTTGACAGCATGATGAAAAACATGACGGAAGCGGAAAAGGTCCGGTTCAGTAATGATATGGTTTGGGCCTCTCCGACTAAGATATTACGAAGGGATTTGCGCAATTATAAAACCAGTTCGGGAATGGGCGCGCGGGCAATGGCTCGCTTACTCAATGTTGACGAATCCCGAATACGTACTTGGTTGAAAGCTGGTAGGGACGGGGACGAGATTTGTCTAACGCTTCGGCAGTTTAATTGTCTTCTCCCTATAGGTGAGAAAGTGGATTTTCCGGGCGCTTAGCGCCCGTATGCATTTGTGAAAAACCGGGCTCCCGCGAGGCTGTAAGGCCGACGCTCCCCTGCCCGGCGGCGCTCTAGGAGCGCGGGGTGTAGTGACCCTTCAAAAACGCGGTCAAAAACGATCGCGGGGGTTACTATGTCTTCTCTACTAACTCTTCGAGAGGGCGCCGAGCGTGCCAATGTATCCTTTCCCACTTTCCGCCGTTGGATTGATCGCGGAGCGCTTCCGGTAATCCGTATCGGCCGTGTCGTCCGCGTCAATAGTGAGGACCTCGAGCGATTCATTGAAGCTCGGACTGTCCCCGCGGTCGAGGGCGATAAATGATAGCGCCCCGCGAATCCCTGGGCCGGGAGCGGAGCGCTTGCGACAGCTCGAGCCTAGACCCTCCCGATTTATCAAGCAAGGCCCTCGACGAAGCTTTCGAGTCTCTACGACTCGCCTTCGAGGAGAAGTATCCACCCGAGCCGCCCATAGAATATTGGTGGCAGAAATGAACACCCAAACATGCAACCAGTCCGCGGGCGCTAACAGTTTTATTGGCCCTTCTCGAGACTTCCGCGAAGATTTGAGAGGGGCTCTATACTCAACCATTGGAATGATTCGCCTCGAAGCCGAAGATGCGATGAAGAGGCTCGAGCCCTACCTCTCGCACGTGGAGCCCGTAGAAGAGGCTTCCTTGCCCCGCCTACGCGAGGCATACACTGTCGCAGCTCGCATTGCATCGAAGCGCCTCTCAGGCGAGGACCTCGCCCGGCTATACGGCCTCGACGTGGCCGCAAACGCCGAGATAGTCAACCAAGGGCTTGAGCGACGGTTATTGGACTTAGGCAGATTTGTAAACCTCTGGGTGACTTTCGGCACCGCCCTAGCAGCCGAATCGGCCTCAACGATCGCCGAGGAAGCTGCCTATCGCGAAGCCGAAGAGATCATCCTCGGTGAGGAGACGCGACGCGCCCGCCTTGCGACCCTGCCCCGCGGTATGTCATGCGGCGAGCTCCTCGCTACCGATTTCCCGCCTCCCGCGTGGATTGTTCCGGGGCTCCTCGTCTCGGGTCTTTCAATTCTAGCAGGTGCTCCGAAGCTCGGGAAAAGTTGGCTCGCCCTCGCAATAGGTTCCGCGGTTGGCTCGGGAGGGGCCGTCCTGGGGCGCTATCGCGTCGAGAGACGCCGCGCCCTCTATCTTGCTCTCGAAGACACGCCGAGGCGTTTGAAGAACCGCCTAGAAAAGATCGGGGCTTCGTCGGGTTCTTGGCTGAACCTCTTCACGCAATGGCGAAGCGGGACCGAAGGAATCGCAGACCTCGACGCGTACCTTGAAGAGTACCCCGATATAAAACTAGTCCTCATCGATACCCTGGCCCGATTCCGGGGCGCTCCGTCGGGCGATGATCGCTACGCCGCGGATTATGCGGCGGCCTCGTCTATAAAGACCGTGGCCGACCGGCACGATTGCGCAATTGTCGTAATTCACCATGTTCGAAAAATGGCCTCTGAAGACATTATGGACACGGTATCCGGCACGAATGGCTTGAACGGCGCCGCCGATAGTACATGGGTTCTAACGCGTACCCGAGGCGAGGCCGACGCGTCCCTCTTCATAACGGGCCGCGACGTGGAAGAGCAAACCCTCGCCCTCCGCTTCGATAGCGATTGCGGGTCCTGGGCGGTCCTGGGCGACGCTGCCGAGTACGCGCAAAGCCGGGAGCGGCGCGACGCCCTCGACGCCGTGCCCCTCGAGCCTGCCTCGCGAAAGACAAAGGATATCGTCGCCCGCCTCGAAAAGAAGCCCGCGGCCGTCTCCCGACTCCTCGAGAAGCTCGAGGCCGAGGGACTTGTCTTTTCTCCGAACTATGGGGAGTGGAGCCGTAGAGGCGGTAAAAGTGGTAATTCGGTAAAAGTGGAACCCACAATCAAGGAACCCGTGCAAGGTACTTTTACTCTTTTACCAGATTTACCGGCAGATACACTCTCCCCCGAGCATATAGCGGGCCTCTCCGCCGAGGGCGCCGCGCGCTTCGCCGAGATAAAGGCCGAAGTATCCCGGCCGCCCGATTGGAGCCCTGAAGAAGCGGAAAGGCAGACTCGCGAGGTAGCGGCCGCTCTCACGAATGAAATAGCCCTTCGCCGCCTTGTCGCCGAGACTCCCGCTCTCGAGGCCGAGCCCGTCGCGAGCGTGACGAGTGTGACTCTAGGCGAGCCCGCCCCGGATGCGACATGGCCGAAAAGGAAGCGTCCGAAGGGACCGCCCCTTACTGTCGAGTGGACCGACCTCGGCGCCGAACCGGAAGGCGGCAACGGATGAGCCCGGCCCTAATCGCCCGGATAGAGGAAGAGCTCGCCGACCTCGAGCATGGAATCGTCAAGGTAGAGATCCACGTTAGGGACGGCCGCCTCGTCCGCGCCGTCGTCGGGAGAGAGGCTTCAATCCTCCTCGAAACGGACAGTCAAAGCGTAGGCGAGGCGGGGAAACCCGCGCCCCGTCGCGTCGCCGCGGCCCGAGGGTCGAAGGAATGCGACAATGAATGAGAATAGCGCCCCTCAACGTGGCAGTTTCGCCGCCCACGCGGAGCATCGTCAAAGGGCTTTCGTTCAATCGGTCAAGGATGCCGAAAGTGGGGGGAAAGCCCAAAGGAAGGTCTGTCAATGAGCGTCGAAGATACAAAAAACAAGGCGGGGGGGCTTCGCCTAAACCTCGGCACGCTCGAGGCCTGCCGGCGGTCCTACTGCCGCCTCATTCGCATGTTGGCGCGGCATGAAATAGATCGCGAGGACTTCCGAGCCTTGAGCTACGGAATGAACGGCCTACTTCAATATTGGACTCGAGAACATGAAATTGAGATTGAAAAGCGACTCGATGCAATAGAGGCGGCGCTCACCGCAAAGGAAGAGGCGAAATGAAGACACAAGAAAGGCGCATCGAAGCCGCGGCCGCTCGACTCGGGCCGAATTGCGTGGCCTGTCCTTTTAGACAATTTACGAGTATGCCGACGGACGAGCTCGAGAAGCTCCTCTCCGAGGAAATCAATAGACGAATCATGCTTATGACTCCCGAGGAACGCTGCGCCCGGCTCGCCGAGCTCGAGGCGAGGAACGATGCCGCAAAGGAGGCCGCCCATGCTTAGGGCCTACTCTGCCCGGCTCGAAAGCCTCGCCAAGCGTGCCGCGGTTGCCCTTGCGCCCGAGTGGCGTTGCCTTGTTGCCGTGCGAGACGAGGGCGGGGATCTTCGAGAACACTCTACCGGGCGACTTATCCCGGCCGAGGAGCTCGAGGAGGTAGAAAAATCTGGCCTCATCATTGTGCTTCCTCCCGCCCCTGGTACGGCCGCTTATAAAGAGGCCATGGCTGCCCCGATCAGCACGATAAGCGACCTAGAGGCCCTAGCCCCTGGGCGCTTTCTTTATACCGGTATCCATGGATCGTTGCATATTTCTTCCAAACAATAAGTACAGCATGAACTCACTAAGTCGGTATGTATTCCATCTAGCGCCTTGAATTTTAAGTACTTTGATGTATTCCCGCAATTTGGGCATGTAAACTCTATTGTCGGTAAAGTGGATTTCTTTATTGTCTCATTATATCCATCCACAATTCGCTTTATAACGTCATCGTGATTTTCACCATTGTGGAGATTGAGATAGTTTTTTAACAATGTCCTTGGACTATTTCCGCAAGCCTTCACTTGGGTTAAATACCTAAACAGTATGTTATCTAGCAATTCCTTTTGTTTATTCTTTCTATAGATTTTTGCTAATTCCGCATAATACGCGGGAGCCACCCCGTCTCCTGTTGCGAGAGAATATTCTTCCATGGCTGTTATTATTTTTTGAAAAAGGATTTCTGCTTCGTGAATCATGCCATCTTTTTCTAGTTTAAAGGCTATGCCTGCATAAGTCATAATACTTTTTCCGTTTATGGTCGCTTCGTCACTCATAAATACCCTTTTTCAATCTCCCCCCCAATATAGTAACTGCAACCTCGCATAGGTGGTAAAAGCGGTAAAAGTAAAAGTCCTATCTCAATAAGTATCGCATTCCGAGAGACGCGCGGGCTTTTACTCAATACAGAGTGAAAGGTCCGCGCTTTATTCATGCGTTTCCATTTATGTGCATAGGGCAAGCTGGACGCGGTGCGGGGCTAGGGAGTATCCGGATTCTTTATTGCTTCATTCGCGGAAGGTTCGAGGGCTGGCTTTTTTATAATAATGTTTCCATCCTTATTTATCAGCCCTTCGCGCATAGCCCGAGCATGCTCAAAGCTATAGAGCGACTGAATATTCTTTCGGATGGTTCCGACGTTTACGCATAACATGATAAACATGATGATAAAAACAAGCCCAAGAATGACGCCGAAAGCCCCGCCGATTAATCCTAGCGCTTCCATTTCTTCCTCTCTACATTCTTGTTAGGTGAAAAGTCATGGAGGTCATTGTCATATCAAGCGTCGTCGAAGTCACCGTATAGGTGAAAGACACCTTCGCGGATGGATATGATTCCATCCAATATTCTCCTGCACCGCCCGACGCCGTGTAGTCGTAGGAAATTGTAACTGAGCTTGAACTCCCGGTTATAAATTTCCCCGCGCTCGTGAACTCATAAACCTGGACCCCGCTTAGGCCCCACTTACCGACAATGGAAGGCGCCGACGCCTGTATATTCGTGCATGTAGAAAAGCCGAGTACTAGCAAAACGGCGATAAGAACCAGCGCAATCTTTTTCATCTTCTACCTCTTTCTAAAATACAACGTTTTACCTTAGCTCGGGTTTAACCCGGCTAGCCTCCGCCCTGTTCCCTGTTCCGCGCTCGGCACTCCTCCGCGTAATCATGTGCGAGTTTTCTGATGGGGTCAAGCTCCGTATTATCGTCAATATTTTTCAAAAGAGCTTGGGAGCCTCGCCTGTGGAATCGGACTCCGACACGGCCCCGGACGCGTCGGAGCGAGTCCCTAGGCCCCCTTCCTAAATGCGAGGACCGTCCCGAACGCGTCCGCGCTCGCCGCGGCGACGGCCGCGAAGTCCTCTTTCGTTTTGTGGTCCGCGTAGTGCTCGAGCATCGCTCGCGATAGATGCCCCGTCGCCTTCATTGCCTGTTCGACATCGAGGCGGTCCGCCATTCGCTTCGCGTAGCCGTGGCGAAGGCTATGGAACGAGAGGCCGCGAGCCTTCCAGGCGGCGCGCGCTTTGTCCTTCTCTTCGTCTTTCGCGGCTTCGTACTTCTCTCCGAGGCTAAAGCGGACGAGAGCCTCGTCGAACGCCCTAGAGACGACTTGACCGTCAAGCGGCCTGTCGGGATATGCGCCATAGAAGACGAAGGCCTCGCCGCTTGCCCCGTGTGGATTCGTCGCGAGGAGATCGAGAAGGGCGCGCCGTACTTCCGGGAGTAAGGCGGACTCGCGTTCTTCGCCGTTCTTCGGGCTCTTTAGCCTGTCGTCGTCATTCCACGAGTGGCGGACGAAGAGACGATCCTCGCCAATGTCCCGAGCCTGTAGCGCCGTGACTTCTCCTCGGCGCATCCCCGTAGTAGCGGCGACCATGAAAGCGGTCTTCGCCCTCGCGTCGGTCCATTCCATCTTGAGGAGCGCGGCGAGCTCCTCGTCCTCGAGGATACCTTTCTTCGTGCCGAGAGCGGAGAAGCGCGGTACACCTTCGCTCGGATCCTCGGCGATGATATCATTTCGGAATGCCCATCCGAGCGGGGCCGAAAGTGAACCGAAAGCCTTATTCACGGTTCCAGCGGATAATCCCGACTCGGAGAGGCGGACGAGTGCGGCCTTTATATCGTTTCGCTTGAGATCGCCGAGACGAACGCCCGCGAAGGGCTCGGCCCAGTACCGTTCAATGATGGCCGACGATTCTCGGATATGGCGCTTCGTAAGGGAATGCCCATAGGCTCGCCGCTCGAGGACATAGGGCCCGTTCTCTGTCCATGATCGCCTAAGAAAATCGACGACGAGCTCGGCCGAAGGCCCGCCCTTGAGCGTTGAATGATCGATGAAGCCGCGATCCTTCAGGACGACAAGGACGCGCGCGGCATCGTCGCGGCCGAAGGTATCGGCGCGCATCGCCGCGAGCATCGCGTCAAGCGTGAAGGCCTCGACGACGGGCCGCGGCTTGTGGCCTCGCCCGCTCGGAACGCCATTCTGTAGCCAGCCCGCGGCGACGAGGAGCGCCTCGTCCGGGTCCTTCGTGCCCGTGCTCTTCGCGGAGGAATACCGCCCTGCCGCCGCGTTGAACAATTGGCAGTAGACTATTCCATTCCTACGATGAAAAGAAAACCGGCGCATTGCCCCTTCCTTCGAAGTGCATCTCACGATTGCACCTCATTCTGGATAGTTAGGACAAAACGCCGGTTTTTCCGGTGGTCTTTAATTGCTTCCCTTGAAAAGCATTATTTCTTGAGCCGCCCGCGGTTCGAACGCGGGACCCACGCCTTAAAAGGGCGTTGCTCTAACCATCTGAGCTAGCGGCCCGCGCAGGGAAGACTAACGGGGAGCCTTGCCTCTGTCAATAAAGCCGACCGAGGCTAGAACCTGAAGCTGAAGTCCGCGAGGAGGTTGTACGTGGGGCGATCGCCCGGGTCGAGGCCGAGCTCCGTGCCGAGGACGCTGACGCCCATCGTGCAGAATCCGATGTCGATCCCCGCCCCGACGGAGAGGAGGGCCTCGTTTATTCCCGCCCGAACCGCGACGATGTCCAGCATCCTGGCCTCGACGCCGACGCCGAGGTTGAGGATCGCGTTGCGCGGCACGATGGCGAAAAGATCGAGGATGTCCCGGTAGTCGACCGCGACGGTGATCGAGTCGAGGACGCGCCCGAGGACATCGAGCTCCGGGGTCCACGCGAAGCCTATGTCGAGGCTCCGGCGCAGGAGGGCGTAGCTGGGGTCGCCCTGGCGGGAGCCGGCTGGATCGTTCAGGAAGCCGTCCAGGCTCGAGTACTCGGTGACGATCGCAGGGCTGAAGAGGTCGCGGCAGACCAGGCCGGCCGCGAGGCTCTCCCAGGACCAGCGGAGGCCGAGGTCGAAGCCGATGCCCGTCGCGAGCACGAAGGTCTCGCCGAGGAGCTCGGCGGGGCTGTCGAAGATGGCCGCCGCCTCGACTATCCCCATGCTCGCGCCGACGTCGCCGCGGACGAAGCCCTTGGCGCCCAGGCCGAGGTCGAGGAGGTGGCCTCCGCCGAGCTCGAAGCGGAAGGCGTATCCGCCCGAGAGGAGGATGTCCTCGTTCGCGTAGATCCCGACATTCGAGACGCTGGCGGCGTTCAGGATGAAGCTGGTCTTGTTGAATATGCCGAAGCCGAGGCCCTGGCCCACGTAGCCGAGGGCGATCGGGCCCGAGAGCTCGGCTCCGGTGTAGAGCTGATAGTCGTTCGCGGCGAGGAAGTCCATCACGGCCGTCTGGAAATCGGAGGAGCCGTTGACGTAGAGGTTCAGCAGGTCGAATACGGGCCCGACGAGGCGCACTCCGAGGTCCGCGACGAAGACTTCGCGGGGAGCGGCTGCGAGGCCGGCCGGATTGGAGAGCAGGACCGTGTAGTCGTCGGCGAGGGCGACGTGCGAGCCGCCCATGGCCAGCTCGCGCGGGGAGGAGAAGCTGAAGGGATCGAGGGTGTCGGAGGCGGAAGCCGCCGCTCCGACGAGGAAGAGCGCGGACCCGAGGACGAAGGCCTTTGTCGTTCGGCGCGGCATTTACTCTCCTAGTTCTCGCACGGCTGGCTCACGGTATCTGGAGCAAGGACGCCAGGTTGTTTAGAAGGTCCTCGCTCGCCGAGCCGGAGTCCACCATAGTCAGCGCGGTGGCAACCATGGCGGCGGCGCTCGTGTACTGCGCCGATCCGGTGTACCCACTCAGGTCGTCGTTCACGGGATCGGTCCCGGCGGGAAGGGCGCTGGCGGCCACGATGATCGCCGCTATGACATAATCGGTCGCGTTGAGCTCTGTCCCCTCTATCGAAGAGGGGTCGCTGAGGGCCTCGAGGTAGCCGAGCGCCGTGAGCACGTCGGCGGTCGATCCGGCCTGGATCGTGGCGAGGAGCGCGGCGGCATCCACCGTGCTGGTGTCTCCGGACGCGAGGACATCGGCGAAGGCGTCCAGCAATGCATCGCTCGCGCCGCTCGCCACGATCGCGGCGCTGGCTGCCGCCGCCGCCAGCTCGGTCTGCGTCGACGGGTCGGTGATCTGGTTCGTCAACGTGTCGACCAGAGCCGTCGCGAGCGCGACATTGTCGCTGTCCTGGGCCTGCTGAGCCAGGTCGGCTGCCTGCTCGGAGGTCAGCGTGTCGGGCAGGGAAATGCTGTCGCGCGCCAGCGGCTCGGCCAAGGACGTCGTGAAGAGCTGCTGGCAGCCGGGAAGCCCCGTCGTCGCGAGGAGGGCGGCGATGAACGCCGCGATAGCGAATCCAACTCGGGTTAACGGTTTCCGCATACAGACCCTCCCGAAGACGCGAAGCGCCGCGCCGTATGAGACGCGGCGCCTACGATTATCGGCGTGTAGGCCCCCGCCCAATAGTGGCCCAATATATTGGGCCGCCCAATAGGGGGCCTCTCGGGCCTCAGAACCTGATGGCCGCCGACAAGGAGAAACCGGAGCGCGGCTTATCGCCGGGCAAAGCTCCGAGCTCCTCGGTGAACACCGCCGCGTTGAGGTCGAGGATGAGGAGATTCACGCCGCCTCCGAACGAAAGCCAACCTCGGTTGAGGCCGGCGCGGAGCGTCACGATCTTGAGGAACGTGACTTCTGCACCCAGGTGCGTGAGGTTGAGGGCCGAGCCGATCCCGTCCCACTCCTGGATGACGGCGACAGGATCCTGCAGCTCAAAATAGAGCGCCGGGTCGATGAGGCCGGGGATAAGCTTGGGCTTCCAGGACAGGCCCGCCGTGACGCTCGGCAGGAAAACGGCCTTCTCCGCGCCGTCGTCGGCCTGGGGAAGGCTTCCCTGCTCGAGAGAGGCCTTCAGCGTCTCGAGGGCGCCCTGCCAGATCGGGAAGGGAGGAGCGATGTCCCTGATCGCGAGACCGATGCCGAGGCTGCCCAGCTCGAGGTGGGCGCCCAGGTCCATCGCGAGGCCGAAGCCGGCGTTGATACCGTCGAAGTTTTCCGCGCCGCTCAGGTAGTCCGCCAGGGAGACCGCGGCCCTGATCCGGTAGAAGGGCCGGAGGTCGCCGCCGATCGAGAGCCGGACCGAGTCGCCGAGCTGGAGCGGGACGCCGAGGCCGACGACGGCGCTCACCTGGGTATCGGACTGGAGAACGGCACCGGGGACACTGTCGCCCTCGGCCCAGTTGTCCGAGATCGCGAAGATCCCGATGCCGAGCCCCTTGCCCGCGTAGCCCAGGCCGATCGAGGCGCCTCCGCCAAAGCCGTTGTTGGTCGGCATCAGGCTGCCGGCGAGGGCGGCCTGGTTCGAGTCTCCGCCGATCAACTCCGCGAGGACGTCGAGATTATCCGAGGTCGGCTTGACGTAGGCCCATGCGTCGGTCTGGATCAAGGTGAGGGAGCCCTTCTTGGCCGCGAAGGCCGCGGGGTTCCCGAAGAAGGAGAACTGCGCGGTCGGGATCGAGGTGAAGCTGCCGCCCAGGGCCATCGATACGGCGTTCTTCGGGGTCAGCGTAGGGTAGGTATCGGCGAAGGACGCCGAAGCGAGGATCGCGATCGAAAAAAGGATGGTTGCAGTGCGCTTCATGGCGAGCCTCACAGATCGGTCAAGCCGGCGGCGGTCAAGAGATTCCCGACCGGACTGTTGGCCGGATTAGTGAATTTGTTCAACATATCCTCGTCGATCCCGATGACGGAATCGGCGGCCGAAGGATTGAGCATCGCGGTCCACAGCGCCTGCGCGACGTCGGCGGAAGACGCGAACGCGGTGTTGTCCGGTTCCGGTCCGGTAATCAGGCCGAGCATTCCCGCGATCAACGCGTTGACGGCGATCTCGGTCGCTTCCTCGGCCGTGACGTCCGCGTCGTATACGCCATCGGTCCCGACGCCAGCGTTAAGTGCCTCATAGGCGGCGTTCGCTTCCAGGAACGCGCTGATCGCGTCGATAAAGCCCTGCGGCGCCGCGGCCGAGCCGTTCGTGAAGGAGTCCTTGATGTCCTGCGGCAGGATGCCCGAGATCGCGTCGCTGAGCCACTCGATATCAAGCGTCTCGGGAATATCCATAATAAGCCCGACGGCCCCGGCCGCGAGCTGGGCTGCGTCGGGAACGGTCTGTATCGAGATCTCCGCGGCGAGGATCGCGGCGGTCTGGCCTTCGGCAGTGCCCGGGTCGGCCGTATACTCACCCTCGAGCTGCTCGAGCAGCTGCGCCTTGAGCTCGGGATCGTCGGCGACCTGATCCATGTTGTACTCCGAGTCGAGGAGCTCCTCGATCTCGGACGGCGACATTCCAGCGACAGAATCAGCGGTGATCGTCTTATGCGTCATGCCCGCAAAGAGGTTGTTGGAGAACATCGCGTCGCACGAGAGCATGCTCACGACGGCGATAATCGCAGCGAAGACAATAAGGACGGGCGTTCGCTTCATGCACGAACCTCCATGTTCCCGATGTTTAAACTTTTATTTGCTTGACCAAATACTAGCGCATTTTGGAGATTTTGCAACCTGCGCCAGCTTCTTAAACCCCGTGCCAGCGCACGAGCGCTACAACTTGATAAGTATCGGCATTGTAATGGGTTTTTCTCTATTTTATTATATGGAATGTAAATATATAGCTTCTCCATCGACATCTCGGTCTTCGCCGCGAAGAATCTCGACGCGACAAGCCACAGCCTGCCCGGGTCGCGCGTTCTCGGGCACGGCGCGCAGCCTCAGCTTGAGGTAGTTCTCCGACGTCGCGTAGGACGGCCGCGTCGGAACGGGCTCCGCAAGGGTACTCGCCTCATCGTCGTCCCTCGACGCGGCACCCTCGAGCACGGCCTCCACTTCGGCGTCGATCCATCGCGCGGCATATGCCTCCTTGCCGCGTCTGGCGAGGAGCGCCAACGTCTGAGCACGCTCGCCGGCGACCCGCTCCGGAACGCGATGAGGCAGGCCAGCGGCCTTCGTTCCAGGCCGAGGCGAGAAGCAGAACGCGTGTATCCACGCGAAGTCGCAGGCTTGGGCGAGATCGAGCGTGGCCGCGGCGTCCTCGTTGCTCTCGCCGGGGAAGCCGACGATGAGGTCCGCGCCGATGAAGGGATCTCCCCTGGCCGCTCGAAGGGCGCGGACGGCCGCGCGGACGCCGTCGCGGCGATAGCGCCTGCCCATCGCGGCCAGGATCGGATCCGCGCCGGATTGGACGGCCAGGTGCAGATGGGGACGGACCCTCGGATGGGAGAAGACCGCGAGGAAGGGGCCGTCGACCTTATCCGGCTCGTACGAGGAAAGGCGGAACGCGACGCGCTCGGTCTCGGCGACGAGGCGCTCGAGGAGCCCCGGGAAACCCATGTCGCCCCAGCAGTACTGCGAGAGGTTCACGCCTGTAAGGACGATCTCGGCCTTTCCCGCCTCCTCGAGCGCGCGGGCGCGGGCGACGACGGTCTCAGGATCGAGGCTGACCGAGGGGCCCCTTGCGATGCAGACGCGGCAATAGGCGCAGCGGTTGTCGCAGCCGTCCTGGACCTTCAGCGATGGACGAGAGTGGAAGACAAAGCTCGAGGGCTCGAAGGCGAAGCGGACACCGGCTCGGGCGCCGCCGACCTCACCCTCGCCGGACCATTCGCGCAGGGCGTTCGCCAGATCGCCGTGCCCGTCCCAGTTGTCGGCGAGCCAAGCCGGCAGCTCGAGGAGCGAGTCCTTCGAGTCGCCGGAAACGACGACGACCCGCTCGTGGAGGGCCGCGACCCCGGCGGCGTCGACCTGGGCGTAGCAGCCCGTGACGATCGCCGCGGAATCGGGCCGAGCTGCGAGCGCCTGCCTGAGGACGCGGCGGGCCTTCTGCTCGGCCTTGCTCGTGACGGTGCAGGTATTGAGGACGAGGAGGTCGGCCGCCCGGGCGGCGGGGGCCTCGGACTCGCCGGTAACGGCATCGCCGGACCGGCACACGAGCTCGGGCCGGACGATCTCGGCGCCCGAGCGCGCGAAGGCGTCGGCGAGCGACTCGGTCTCGAGTTGATTGAGCTTGCAGCCGAGCGTGCGAAAGGCGACGCGGAGGCGCATTTCGCTAGCGGATCTTCGCGGCCGAGCGGTCGACGCCGTCGAGGGCGTCCTGGAGCCTCGGGACGATGGAGAGGGCCTTTCTGTAGGCCTCGATCGCGTGGTCGTAGTCGGCGGCCTTCTCGCGCGCCCAGCCCAGGCGGGTCCACCAGCGCGCGTTGCCCGACGAGTACTGGACCGCCGCGGAGAAGGCGATGTCGGCGTGCGCGTACTTGGCCAACCGCAGGTAAATCTCGCCTATGAAGTAGAAGGCGTTCCCGACTCGGCCTCCCTCGGGCACGGCGGCCACGTACTCCTGGAAGCTGCGCAGCGCGGCCTCGTTGCGGCCCAGGTAGTAGGAGGCCTCGCCCAGGACTTCCACGAGGCGCGGGTCGCGGCGGACCGCGATTCCCTTCTTGGCGTAATTCTCGGCGTCGGCCCATCGCTCGAGCGAGACGAGCGACCAGGAGAGCACGACGTAGGGCTCGACGTCATCGGGCCTGGCGGCGATCTCGTCGAGGCAGGCGCGCCGCGACTCTTCGAATTTTCCGTCGAGGTAGAGCTTGAGGGCGTCGGGTCCGTCCTGCGCGGCCGCGGCGCTCGCGAGGAGCACCGCAAGGAACGCGGTCGCTAGGAACTTACGCCTCATCGATGTCGGGCATGGCCATGCGGCAGGCGCCGTTGAAGTGGCAGCCCGTCTCCATAGTGATCTGCGGCGCGGTGACGTCGCCGTCGACTGCCGAGCAGGCGAAGAGCTCGACCTTCTGGCGCGCGGAGATGTTGCCCTTGACGCTTCCCTTGACCGATACGACGTTGGCGATGATGTCGGCCTCGACCACGGCGGCCTCGTCGATGTAGAGGTCGCTCACCGAGCGGACCTTGCCTGAGACGCGCCCCTTGATCATGAGGGGCTTCTCGAACCTCATCTCACCCGAGAACTCGACGTCGCTCGCGAGGACCGTGTCGAGCTGCTCCTCGTCGATAGTATTGATCTGAACGTCCGTCATTGCGGCCATGATACGTCATGCCCCGTTTATTGGCAACGGCCGCCGCTGCTCGCCGGGCCTCGCGGCTATTCGGCCGCGCCCGGCTCGAGGCCGACGCCGATCGCGGCGCAGCGTCCGAGCGCGGAGAAGACCGCGGAGAGTTCCTCGGGCGACAGCGCCTCGGCGCGCACGTCCTGGACAGCCCCGACGCCGCGGAGCGCCTCCGAGAGCGCGTCCCCCGAGGGAAGGCCGGCGGCGCGGAGGTTGTTGCGAAGGGTCTTCCGCCGCGACGAGAAGCCCGCGCGGACGAAGGCCGAGAATCCGAGCCGGTCGCCCGCCTCGATCGGCTGGGGCCTGGGCGCGAGGGAGACGACCGAGCTCGTCACCTTGGGCGCCGGCCAGAACGACGACGCGCCGACGTCGAAGGCGATCCGGACGCGGCAGGCCGAGGTGCAGAGCACCGAGAAGGCGGAATAGTCCTTCGTGCCGGGGACGGCCGCCATGCGCTGGGCGGCCTCCTTCTGCACGGTGAAGACCATCCGCTCGGGAATGAGGCCGCCCTCGATGAGCGAGGCGACGATCGCGTTGGCCGCGTTGTACGGAAGATTGCCGAAGATCCGGCTCGGCCTCCCCGAGAGCGCGAGATGGGGCTTCCACGTGTCGACGAAGTCGCCCTCGACGAGGGAGAACGAGGGATTACTCCCGAAGAGCCGCGCGAGCAGGCGGGCGAAGCCGTGGTCGATCTCGAAGGCCGAGAGCCTGAGGCCTGAGTCCAGGGCGAGCGCGGTCATGGAGCCGATGCCCGGCCCGATCTCCCAGGCCGACGATCCGGGAGTCGCGCCCAGCTCCTCGAGTATCCGCTCGCGCTGGCGCCGGTTGATCAGGAAATTCTGCCCGAAGCGCTTCGACATCGCGAGCCCCTCGGCCTCGAGCAGGGCGCGGAGGGCCGTGGGCGAGTCGTAGTCGGGAGCAGGCGGAGCGGTACTCGGCATAGGGCCGAGCATATACCGCCGACGCGATCAGGGCTACGGCGCAGGCCGCGACGACGCGCGACGCGACTTCTGGTAACGCGATCGGCGGCAGCGACGACGCGGTCCCCATGACCGCCATGAGGGCGCGGTAGAGGAAGTCCGACACGGGAACGGCCAAGTGAGCCGCCGCCGGCGCTATCGAGCAGGCGAGGCCGGCGGCCATGCCCCACCACATCGTCGCGGTCACGAGCGGGGCCGCGACGATCGACGCGGGAATCCCGGCGAGCTGCAGGCTTCCGAAGGTCAGCGCGAGGATCGGCGACACCGCGGCCTGCGCGGAGAGCGAGGCCGCGGCCGGGCCACGGATGAAGGGCGGCAGCAACCGGCCGAGGAGGAACTCGAAGCGTGGGCCGAGGACCGCGAGCCCCCACACCGCCGCGAAGGACAGGACGAAGGACATGCTCCGGGCGCCCTCGGGATCGAGGGGAGCCATGACGAGGAAGGCTATCGATAAAGAAGCGAGCCAGCTCTGAGGCCTGTCGAGAATGGCGGCCATCGCGCCGATCCAGGCCATCATCACTGCCCTGAGGAGCGACGGCCCCGCTCCTGCGATCCACATAAAAAGCGTCGCGAGGATCGCTCCGCCCGCCCCCGCCCTCAAGGGACCTACGAGAGGCTTGAGCGCGGCCACCGCGATGACGGCCAATACGGACAGGTGCTCTCCCGACAGGGCGAGGATATGCGAGCAGCCGGCGGCCTTGAAGGCCTCCGCCTCGCCCGGGCCTAAGCTGTCGCGAACCCCGAGGATGAGCGCCTCGAGGAGACCCGCCGAGACCGACCCGACGCGGGCGAGCGCGGACCTGCAGGCCGTTCGCGCGGCGCTCCGCGCGCGATCCAGCGCGCTGCCGCGGTCAAGCGCCTCGATGTCTCCCGCGCGCGCGAAGAACGCCGCGCCCGAGCCGTCTCCGATCGAGCCGCGCGCCCTGACGAGGCAGCCTGAGTCCAGCTCGGGGCCGCCGCGCGCGAGCACTCGCAGGGAAGGGCCGCTCCCGGCCGCCGGGAAGGAGAGCTCGGCCTCGACGCCCGCTCCTGCGAGCCCGAGCCGCTCGACGCGGAGCACGTAGGTTCGGAAGCCGTTCCTCGCGGGAGTCGAGTCCGTCGGCAGGCGTCCCTCCGCCCAGCGGAGCGAGAGCGCGACGGGGCCGGCGCGCGCTTCAGTACTCGTCGCGCGTGGCGGCGGAAGGCGGTCCGACATGGTGGAAGCGCTTGCGCCTGTCGTGGGCTGATGCCTGCCCGCCTCCGCGCTCGCGACGAAGGCGCCGGCCGCGACTCCCAGACCGAGAGCGACCGCGCGCGCCGCGTTGAGGGCGCATTCGCGCGAGCCGAGCGCCCTGATGGCGTTTCCGAAGGACGCTATAAGCGCCGCCGCGGACAAGGCGCAGGCTGTCGGGACGAACGAGGGATAAAAACCCGCGGCGAAGCCTGCCGCAGCGGCTACCGGGAGGCTGAAGCGTCGAGGCGGAGTCGAGAGCGCTTCGAAGAGGCCCACGCGGCTCTCACGCCCGCGGGGCCGCTCCTCGATTCAGCCCGATTACCAGCGAAGCTTGAGCATCGCGTCCCTCGCGGCGCGCTTCACCTTCTCGTCGTACTGCAGGTAGCCGATCTGGAGCAGGTAGTCGAAGGCTGACTTGTCGCCGAGGTCGCCGAGCGCGGCGATCACCGCGAGCAGGATGTCGTCGTCGTAGGGCGAGCCCTGCTCGGTCTGGGCGTTGACCAGCTGCAGGTAGATGGCGAGGGACTGGGCCGCCTCGGTGGAGCCCATGGCTCCGAGGCAGGAGATGGCCTCGAGGAACTCGGGCTTGGTCGCCGCGCCCTTGGCGTAGTCGGATTGCGCCACGCTGAAGTAGCGCGCCGCGACCGAGGACGCCTTCTGCCACTTGAGGTCGCGGAGCTGACGCACGGTCGCGCGCTTGAGGTCGCGGAGCGACTGCACCTCGACCGGCGACAGGGAGGTCGCTGACGCCGCCGCGTCGAGCGCCGCGGAAAGGGCGGCCTCGGCCAGCTCGCCGCGGTCGGCGTCGGAGAAGTTGGCGTTCTCCATGCCGGCGGAGTACGCGGCCGCCTTCTCGAGGGGCGGATTCTTCGCGATCACCCGGACGAGGTATCCGCGGTAGTCACCCTTGATCGAGCCGAGCGCCTTGGCGGCCTTCGACGCGACGGCGGGCGAGTATCCCGCCACGTAGGACGAGAAGAGCACCGGGAAAGAAGAGCCGTCGCCGAGCTGCCCCAGGGCGACGATGCAGGCCTCGAGGGCCGGGTACTCGGGCTGCGCGCCCGAGCGGAAGAGGCTGTTCTGAGAGGCGAGGAAGGCGTTCAAGTACTCGGCGACCCTCGCCTCGCCGATCCCGGCGGTCCCGAGGGCCGATACCGCCGCGGCGCGGACCTCCGGATCCTGGAAGTTCTGGAAGAGCGCCCAGAGGTCGTCGACGGCCTTGGCGTAGGCGACTTTGCCGGCCTCGGCCGAGGCGATGACCGCGAGTTCCTTAAGCTGCGGATCGGAGGAAAGCAACGCCGCATTGTCGACCGCGAAGCGGATTGCCATGCCGTAGAGGGCGCCCATCGAGGCCCCGCCGCGAGACGCCGCCTCCTTGACGAGCTCGAGCTTCGTCACGAGGCTCGCCCTGGCGAAGTTCCGGCGGTATGCCAGCGTGACGGCGTCCGAGTCCTGCGCGCTCATGCCGAGGGCGCAGGACAGGGCCAGCGCGATCGTGGCTGCGAAGCGTCTCATCTTACCTCCCTCGCACGATAGTCGGGAACGGCGCCGGCCGTTGTCTTGGCCGGGCCTTCCTCGTCTTGGCGGATATTGTACACGTACGAGCGTATCGCGTTCCGCATCCTCGGGCTCGGCGTTACCGCCTCGACGTGAAGAACCGAGCGATTCGCGGACGAGTCGTAGTCGACGCTGCGCACCGTTCCGCTCATCACGATGCTGGCGTCGTCGAGGCCGAACTGGAGCTTCACCTGGAGCCCCGGGACCGCCTTGCCGCCGATGGCGACCGCGGCGCCGTCCTCCGACAGGTCCTGGACGAGGGCCCGAAGGCCGGGCGCGCGCTCCGGCTTCTCGTAGGCTCCCTCGATGCGCTTGAGCAAATAGAGGTAAGCGGGAAGGCGCGAGCGCGCCCTGATCGAGCGGCGCTTCTGAGTGCGGAGCAGGGCCTCGGAATGGGAGATCTGGAGGACGGGCACGTTGCGTATGCGAAGGTCGTCGATCACGTAGCTGTCGAAGACGTAGCCCGCGTCCTCCTTCCGCCAGAAGTAGATCGAGACCTTCTTGCCCTTCCAGACCCAACCCTTGGGGAGGCGGCCCCCGGAGGGATACGAGATGACTATGTAGCGGCCCTGGTTGTCGATGACGGTCGATCCGAAGACGCCGACGCCGTGGACGAGGACCCGCAGGCGCTGGCCCTGCGCGATGTGCCGGCTCGAGCGGATGCCGTACTTGAACCTGGGCTGCTCGAATTCGATGCTCTTGCGGAGCGCGTAGGCCCGATCCATGAGGAGGATGCCCTCGCGGCTCCGCTCGGTCCCATCGTGCTTGAGTCGCGCGGCGAGGACGGCGATCGCCCTGTCCAGATCGCGCGGCGACCAGAGTATGTTAGTGGGATCGACGAGGCCGGCGAGGACCGCCGCCGCCTTGAGCTCGCGCGCCTCGGAATGGCTCAAGCCGACGTCCCTGGTCTTCAGGTAGTACTCGATCCACGAATAGCGCTTGGCTCCCCTCATGGCGAGGATGGATCCCACGGCGAGGAGCGCGATGACGAAAAAAACGAGCACGATGATGTACAGCATCCTCGACCGGCCCCTCCGCCTCCGCGTTCACTATATCTCGATGTACAAGTATACTATACATCCCGTCGCGATAAAACGGGGCGGGGAGGAACGCGATGCACGAAAACGACGCCGACGGCGAGCACGAGGAGGGACCGGCCGATCCCGAAAGCGGCGGGCCCTTCGGCTCGTCGCGGGGCGCGCCGGAGCGTCCGCTCCTCGAGGCCTTCGTCATTCTCGCGGCGCTGTACTTCTCGGCCTACCTGCCGTCGGACTCGTCGGCGATCGGCGGCATGCTCTCGCGGCCGACGTTCTACATCTTCAGCATGGCCTGCACCCTGCCGGGCGCGCTCCTCGTCCTCTATATGATGGCGACGACGGACGGCCTCGCGGCCTTCGGCGTCGGCCGCCCGAGGAAGGCGTCGTTCGCGCGAGGCGCCCTCCTGGCCGTCGGGTCGTTCGCGATGATCTCCGTCCTCGGCTTCGCGCTCGACCTCGCGGGGATCCGGAACCCGATCTGGGCCGAGAAAGGTTCCGCATCGGTCGCCCTCGTCCCGCTCATCCTCGTCTCGTCCACGGCGACCGGCTACTGCGAGGAGCTCTGCTTCCGAGCGTACCTCCTGCGCAGGCTGGGCCAGGCCCGGATCCCGACGGCCTGGGCGATCGCGGCCTCGACGGCCGTCTTCGCCGGGGCGCACGGCGCGCAGGGGATCGCCGGGTTCGTAACGGCCGCGATCCTCGGGCTCGCCTTCGCGCTCGTCTTCGATCGCGACAGGAACCTCCACGAGATCGCGATCGGCCACGCGGCGTACAACGCGATCGTGTTCATCGTCGAGCTCTATTCGTAGGGCCGCCGCGCGGTAGTATAATCGCCCTATGCGAGAGACCGACAAGTTCCGCGCCGACCTCGATCGGGCGGCCCGCCGCGCGTCCGGAGCCGCCCAGGGCGCGGCCCGCGACGAGTCCCTGCGCTCTTTTTTCTATCGCTCCTTCCCGTCGGTCGGCGAGGAGGCCAAGGCCGCCCTCTTCGCGTCGTATCTCGAAAGGCGGCGATCCTCGGAGGAAGAAGCGGCGGCCTGGCTCGCGGGAGTCGGCTCGGTCCTCATGATGGACTACGACGACACGGCCTTCGGCGAGGGCGACTGGCGCGAGATCCGCGACGCGATATCGCTGGAGGAGGACGACCTGGACATCGAGCTCCTCGAGTACGTCATGTCTCTCGTCCTGGAGCACGGGGCACTGTGAGAGTCCCTCTCCGGCCGGGCGCCGACTCCGGACCGGAGTGGTTCGAGGACGAGAGCTTCTGGACGGACTACGCCCAGATCATGTTCGACGGGGAGAGGTGGGCCGAGGTGCCCGCGGTCGTCGACGCGATCGAGGCGCTCGCCCGGCCTCCTCGCGGGGGCGCGGTGCTCGACGCCTGCTGCGGACCCGGCCGTCACAGCCTCGAGCTCGCCTCGCGCGGCTATCGCGTGACCGGGATCGACATAACCGCTTCCTATCTCGAGGCGGCGAGAGAGAGCGCCGCGGCCTGGGGCGTCCCGGTCGATTTCGTCCGCGCGGACGTCCGCAGTTTCCGAGGCGAGCGCTCATTCGACCTCGCCCTCAACCTCTACACGAGTTTCGGCTACTTCCGCGATGCGGGCGACGATCTCGCCGCGCTCCGGTCCCTGAGCGCGGCCCTCAAGCCGGGCGGCGCCCTCGTACTGGAGGTGAACGGGAAGGAGACGGCCGTCCGGGACTTCGTCCGGTCCGAGGAATTCGAGCGCGGGGGGTGGAGCGTCCGGACCGAGTACGCGGTCGTCGGGGCCTGGGAAGGCCTTCGGAACCGCTGGATCCTGAGCCGGGACGGCGAAAGCGTCGACCGCTCGTTCACGCTGAGGCTCTACTCGGGGGTCGAGCTGCGGCGCGCCCTCCTCGAGGCCGGCTTCGCTTCCGTCGAGCTCTTCGGCGGCCTCGACGGCTCTCCCTACGACCAGGAGGCCCGGAGTCTCGTCGCCCTCGCGCGGCCCCGTCCGGACGGCTTGAAAAAGCGACGTTAGGAGATACAATGGATATGAAGAGCCGGCGCTAGCGCCGTGAATCCCCGATACCCCTCGAGGAAGGACCCATGAGCAAGGAAATGATAGGCCTGAAGCTCGCTGACGGCGAATTCTACCCCGTGCTCGACGACGCGATCGCGGCGCGCAAGCGGCTCGTCGTGACGACGGTCCAGGACGGCCAACGCAGCGTCCAGATCGACCTGTACCGGGGCGATGGCCCGCGGGTCGAGGGCTCGGAGTACATCGGCAGCCTCGTCATCGAGGGTATTCCCGAGATGGCCAAGGGAGAGCCGGACATCAGGATGGACCTCGGCCTCGCCGAGGACGGCACCCTGACTGCCTTCGCGCAGGAGGCCTCGACGGGGAAGAGCCAGAGCCTCAAGGTATCGCTCAAGTCCCTGGCCGAGGAAGAGAAGTACGAAGTCCCGGACTTCAAGTTCTCGGGCTCGACTCCCTTGACGGAGGTCTATACCGACGAGGACTTCGCCGGCACCGAGAGCCTCCCCAGCCAGGAGGACTCGGCTCAGCTTCTCGCCGGCGTCAGGGACGAGGCGGAGTCGATCGAGGAGAAGAAGCCCGCGAACAGGACCCTTCTCTTCATAATAATCGGCGTGATCGCCGTCGCGGCGCTCGTCGCGCTCGCTTTCCTTATATTCAAGCCCGCATCGGGATCCGAGCCTGCGGCCGTCGCGACGCCGGCCGCCACGACCGCGCCGGAGAGCGCGCCCGAGCCGGCCCCGGCGCCCGCCGCGATCGAACCGCCCGCTCCCGCTCAGGCCGCTCAGCCCGAGCCGGCGCCCGCTCCTGCGGCGGCCGAGAGCGCGCCCGCGAAGCCGGCTGAGGGCGAGCCTTCCGAGAAGAAGCCTGGCGTCAATTATAAGATCAAGTGGGGAGACACACTCTGGGAGCTCTCGTACGCCTTCTATCGAAATCCCTGGTACTTCGGGAAGATCGCGCTCGCGAACAAGATCAGGAATCCCGACAAGATCATCGCGGGCCGCACGATCTGGATTCCCCCGCGTTGAGCGAGCGAGCCGGCCTTCCGGCCGCGCTCAGGTGGACGCGCCCGCTCTCGGTCCTTACCCTCGCGGTTTTCTCCCTCGCGCTGGCATCCTGCCAGGAAGCGCGGGCCTTCGGCATGCCTCTCTCGCTGCTCCAGCGGACGCTCGCGGGCGACGACGCGTCTCCCATCCTCGGCCTCGACGAAGGCTCGCTCGACGATCCGGGGCCTTACGGCCCAGCCGGCTGCTACTACCTCGCCCTCTGGCTCGAGTCGCGAGCGGCCGCGCGCCCCGAGGCCGGCGCGGCTGCCGCGACCGCGGACTCGGCCGCGTCGGAGCGGGAAGCGCCCGAGGGCGGCGAAGCCGACGATCTTCCGGACTCGACCGGCGGGCCTGCGGCCGATCCCGCCGCCGACCCTGGCTCCGTATCGAGGCGGCTCCTCCGATGCGCGCTCGAACGAGGGAAGGGGATCGTCAGGGAACGGGCCGCGTACGCCCTCATGGAACGACTGGAGGACGCCCGCCTCTACGACGAGCTCCTCGCTCTCACGAACGAGCTCGACGGCGCTCAGGGCAGGGACTGGCGCGTCAGGAGGGCCGGCCTCGAGGCGCTCGACGCCCTGGGCAAGGACGACGATTCGCTGGAAGAGGTCGCGAAGCTGCGCATCGCTTTCCCGGAGGAATCGAAGGTCGACGCGGACGCGCTCGACTGCATCGAGGCGGCGGCGAGGATCCGCAAGGGACCTTCGGGCGCCACGACCAGATCCTTGGCGGCGATGCGTCGAGTCATGCTCGACAGGCCCGCCTCCGAGTGGACCGCCCGCGCCCTCGCTATCGCGGAGGAGGGGATCGCCGCGAAACTGGACGACGCGGCCGCGACCCTATCGGCGGACGAGGCGCGCGCCGTCCGGATGCGGATAGCGGCGCGCGAGAAGGACTACGCCCGAGCCTATAAAGAGGCCGCCGCGACGTCGCGGGCGGCGATCTCGGCGTCGGCGCCGATGGTCGCCGACGCGGGCAAGGCTTACCTGTATTCGGGGATGTCAAAGGAAGGCGCCGCTCGCTTCTCAACGATCGAGGACGCCGCCCGGGAGTCAGGCGCGAAAGGCGTCGCGTGGACCGCGCTCTTCTATCGGGGCCGCTTCGCGCGGTCGCTCGAGAAGTGGGGCGAGGCCGCGAAGCTCTTCGCCCGCGCGGCGGCGGAGGCCGCGGGCGTGCCGGCGGCCGACGCCGAGGCGGCCCGCTGGTACGCCGCCGAGTGCGCCGGCAAGTCCGCGGAGGCCGAAGCCGCGGCGTCGATCGCCAAGGCGAAGGTCAAAATCGGCGGCGCGACCGCCCGGCGGGCCCAGGCGCGGGCGCGCGGGGCCGCACTCGACGCCCTTATCTCGGCGTCGAAGGCCTGGTCCGATCCCTCCGCCTTCTCCGACCTCGCGGACGGGCTTCTCCGCGCGGCCCTTCGCGCGCGGGACTGGGATCTCATCGAGCGGATGAACGCCGAGCTGGCGCCGAGACTCTCCCCGACGCTGCGGGCGCGGACGGCCTACGCGGCGGCCCGAGCCTCGGAGCTCGGCCTCTCGAAGCTCGCCTCGGGCGGCCTTCAGGCCCGCGATCGCCTCGCCTCGATCGCCCGCGACGAGTCGGCGCCTCTCTACTACCGCGCCCTGGCCTCCTGGAGATCGGGCGAGCCCATCTCCGCGGTCCCGACGGAATCCGCGCCCGACACGGGCAACGAGCGGCCCGAGCCCGGCGAGATTGAGAATCTGATAAACGGCCTCGCCGACTTCGATCTCGGGAACCTCGCGGCGTCCGAGGCCCGCAGGGCGACAGGCGAGCTCGAGAGCGCCGCTCTGCGCAGGATCGCCGCGAGCCTCGCCGGCAAGGGCATGCATGACTATTCCCTGAGAGTCGCGAGCGCTCTCGTCGCCAAGGAAGGCTACGCGCCCTGCCGCGATGACTATCTGCTCCTCTATCCGCGGCCCTACCTCAAGGAGATCCGCGGCATCGACGCCGCTCCCGCGGCGGGCGAGCGGCTCATTCTCGGGCTGGTGCGCTCGGAGAGCGCATTCTGCGCCGATGCCGTCTCCCGCGCCGGGGCGATCGGCCTAACCCAGCTCATGCCCGCCACCGCGGCAGACCAGGCCAAGGCGCTGGGAATGAAGGCCTACGACCTCTACTCGCCCGAGGACAATCTCCGCATCGGGATAGCGCACTTCTCGTACCTGATCGACAAGGCGGGGACGCCGCTGCGCGCGATGATGGCGTACAACGCGGGCATGACGCGCCTCAAGGCCTGGACGGCCGAGGGCGAGGCCCTGCCCGACGACCTCCTGGTCGAGTCGCTGACGATATCCGAGACTCGCCAGTACTGCCGCAACATCCTGCAGGCCGCAGTCATGTACGGCGAGCTCTACGAGGGCGTCCGCCCGGGCGCGACCGTCCAGAGGATCGTCGAGGGGAAGTAGGGGGCTTGCGCTCGGTCGCGGGCCATCAGCAACGCCCAGCACAGCCACAGCATGGCCGCCTGGCCGTGCAGGTCGCCGGTCACGCGGGGCCGCTCGAGGTAATACGACGCATCCTTGCTCTGGCCGGTACCGGCGCAGATATCGCGCAGCTTGCCGTCGGGCGTAACGCATTCGACCAACGCGTCCCAGGCCCTCTCGCAGGCCGAGGCGTATTCGCTGCTCGGCAGGATTCCCTTCGAGACGCCGACGCGCATGGCATAGGCGAACATCGCCGTCGCCGAGGTTTCCTTCCACGCGTCCTCGCGGTCGACGAGCTGTCGCCACATACCGTCCTCGCACTGGCAGTCCCTTAAGGCGCCCATCATCCGCGCGTAGCCCGCGACGATCTCACGATAATGCTCGTTCGATTCCGGAAGGACGGAGAGGAGCTCCGCGAGCCCCGCGGCCACCCAGCCGTTGCCCCGGCCCCAGAAGAAGGGCGCCTCGGGACCGTGATGGAAAAGCCCGTTGGGCTCTTGGAGCTTCTCGAGGTAGTCGGCTATCTCGAGCGCGGCCCTCTCGAGGTAGAGACTCGCGCGCGTCGCCCTGTAAGCCTGGGCCTGGAGGCTCGCGATCATGTAGACGTCGTCGATCCAGTACCTCGTCTGCCGCGTCATGCCGCTCGGGAGGGGATCGCGCCACTGGCCGTCCGCGAGGGCCAATCCCTGGTCGAAGTACGCGCGGTCCCCGGTCTGGATGAAAATCTCGAGGGGCAGGATCCCATACACGCTGGCGTCGACGTGGTTCGCGGTGTTGATCTCTTTGCCGGGTGCCGGGGCTGGCGAGAGCTCGACGTCGTACCTGTCCTTCAGCCGCGCGACGAGGTCGCGGTCCTTGATGAGGCCGGCGACGCGCAACGCGCCTCGGCCCGCGCAGGCCTCGGCGTAATGGATCGCGCGGACGTCCCCCACCTCGTAGTACATGAACCCGGGCCTCGACAGGAGGTCCTCGATGAGGAGCCTTCCCGTCGCCTCGAGAGAGTCGGCCTCGGCGGGACGGGCGGTCATGCGTTATGCGACGGGAACGAGCCGCCTCAGGCGGCCATCGAGAAGAGCATGCCCGGCTCGGCTATCGAGGTCGAGGGCGCGTAGGGCAGCGCGGGCGCGGCGGCGATGGCGTGCAGCTCGGCGCCGTACTGCTGGATGAGGGCGTCGACCCTGCCCGAGGCGAGCCCGGCCGGGGCCTCGGCGGCGGTTAGGGGCTCCGACTTCGCGCTCCTCAGGCGGTCGATGAGGACGTCGAGGATGTGAAGCTTGTCGACGCTGTAGGCCGCGGCCCCCTCGGCGGCGGGCACGCCGGAGACGTGGCGGAAGTTGGCGTAAATCGCCTGGCCGCGCTCCACGGGCACGGAGGCCCGTCCTTCGCCGTAGCGCGACGAGTACAGGTACGAGAGCGGCAGATTCTCGCTCCGGAGCACATCCATGGCTTCGCCTCCTCCGATTTGATTATCGGAACGCGGCCACGGCAAGATTATACGATGATATCGCGGAACGCGGAGCTCAGTTCTTCGTCGACGCCTTGTAGAGGCGGTCGTTGATCGCCGGACCCAGGCCCTGATCCGGCACGCGCTCGGCCCAGATCTCGTCGAAGCCGCCCTGGTCGAGCTCATGGAGGGCGGCGAAGAGCGCGGCCGCGGCCTCGAGGAGGTCTCCGGACATAGTCATGACTCGCGTATGGGCGAAGCGCCCCGCCGTCTTCCCGAGGGCCTCGAGACGCTCAGGATCAAGGACGAGGGCGGCCGCCCGGCCTTTCGGTCGGGCCGAGGCGAGCCTGCCTTCCGCGACCAGCCTGAGGGGCGTCCGCGGCGCGTAGTGGCTGTCGAGAAGGCCCGGGCTCGCCTTCGCCGGCCGAGCCGCGCTCCCCGTCGGGCCGACCGTCCCCGGGGAGAGAGAGCGCGTCACGGGGCCGATCACCGCTTCGATGGCCTCGGCGGACATGCCACCCGGCCTCAGGATGCGGGGAGGCTCCGCGGTCGCGTCGAGCACCGTCGACTCGACGCCGACCTCGCAGGGACCTCCGTCGAGGATGAGGTCGACCTTGTCGCCCAGCATGCGGGCGACATGCTCGGCCCGGGTCGGCGAGAGGTAGCCGAAGGGATTCGCGCTGGGGGCGGCGACCGCGGTTCCCGATCTCTCGATGATCGCGCGGGCGACGGGATGCGAGGGCAGGCGCACGGCGACCGTCGGCAGGCCGCTCGTCACGATGTCGGGCACGGCGGCGAGCTTGGGCATGACCAGGGTGAGGGGGCCGGGCCAGAGCGACTCGGCCAGGGCGCGGGCCTTGGCGCTCGGCCAGGAGGCGACGCGACCCGCCTGGTCGCATGAGGCGACATGGACGATGAGGGGGTCGAAGCTCGGCCTGGCCTTGACCTCGAAGACCCGCGCCACCGCGCGGGCGTTGAAGGCGTCGGCGCCGAGGCCGTAGACCGTCTCGGTCGGGAAAGCCACGAGACCGCCCCGGGCGATGCTGTCGGCCGCTCGCTCAAGGTTCTCCTCGGTTGGCGGAAGGATCTCCATCGGGGACCTAAGAGCCCGCGCTCCGGTAGCCCTCGACGCCCGTCTCCTCGAGACGCTTCGCCTTGGCAAGGACCTCGGCCTCGAGCTTGGCGGCATAGGCGGCGAGGCGTGCGGCGAGCTCCGGCCTGGAGGTAGCGAGGATGCGCGCCGCGAGGAGCCCCGCGTTGCGGCCTCCGTCGATCGCGACCGTCGCGACGGGAATGCCCGCGGGCATCTGGACTATCGAAAGCAGGCTGTCGAGGCCGTCGAGCGTCTTCGAGCGGATGGGCAGGCCGATCACGGGCAGGACCGTCAGGCTCGCGAGCACTCCCGCGAGATGGGCCGCGCCTCCCGCGCCCGCGATGATGACCTCGAGGCCGCGTCCCGCGGCCGACCTGGCGTACTCGGCCGCGCGCTCCGGCGTACGGTGGGCCGACGCGATGGTCGTCTCACTGAGGACGCCCAGCTCGCCGAGAATCTTCGCCGCCTCGGCCATGATCGGGAGGTCCGAGTCCGATCCCATGACGATGCCCACGAGGGGCGCGGTGCCGTCTTTCATGGGCGCGATGATACGCCGGGCGGGCGCGCAGGGTCTAGCGACGTCGGGCCGAGCGGGCCGCCGGCCGTGGTATACTCCTCCCCCGCAGGAGGTTTCCATGAAGTCCCTCATCATAAAGACAGGCCTGGTCGACGCGGTTCGCGGCATGGTGACCTTCCGATTCCTGACCGACGGCGAAATCCTCGACCTGCTCGAGCGGTCGGACGCGATCGAGTACGACGAGGGAGAGATCGTCGTCAGGGAAGGCGAGACGGGGTCCTGCTTCTACGGCATCGCGGAAGGCAGCCTGGCCGTCTCGGTCGGCGAAGGCAGGCCCGTCTACGTGAGCACGCTCGGCGCGGGCGACGTCTTCGGCGAGGCCGGTCTTTTCATGAGCGTGCCCAGGACCGCGACCGTCACCGCGCAAGGCCACGCCGTCGTGCTCAGGGTGAGCAGGAACGCGCTCGCGGAGTTCCTCGAGCGGCATCCCGCCTCGGGCAACAAGATCCTCATCGTCTTCATCTACAACCTGCTGCGCAAGCTCAACGTATCGAACCAGGAGCTCGCCTACGAGCGCAAGTCCGACATGGCGCAGGCCGACGTCGACGCGATGGTCGAGAGCATCTTCGGCGGCAGGGAGTAGCACGTCGCGAGGCGCGGCGGATGCGCGCTACGGGACGATGACAGATCCCGCCTCGGCCGCCCCGCACTCCTCTTTCAGGATCGCGCGGAATCTCTCCGCGCAGACCGCGAGGCGCTCGGCCGGATCGGTGATCGGCGCGTAGACCACCGCGGCCACGTCGCGCGCGTCCTCGAAGACCTTGGTCGCCATCGCGTCCTTGACCGGATTGCCGCAGGGCTCCCAGGCCCCGGACGGCGCGCGGCGGCAGACGACCAGGAGGTCCTCGAGGTCGATCTCCTGGCCCGAGGGATTGAAGACATAGGACTCGCCGGCGAGCCCCCTGCGCAAGAGCAGCTCCGGTCCCGTCTTGGCGAGGTCGAAGACGCTCGCCGGATAGCCCCACTCGAGGCTGACCGCGTTGTTCGCGTCCACGGGGCCGTTGACGAGGGGAAAGCCGCCCGCGCCTCCTCGCGCGTCCCCGTCGGCTCCCGCCTCGAGGGCCGCGGCGAGGAGATACTCGCTCGACGGCTTCGATCGGCCCGCGGGCTTGTACTTTCCATGCCGCAGCGTGTCGCGGACCGCCGCCTTGCGCTCGGGCGCGAGGAAGGCCTCGCCCGCCGCCCTGACGCGGCCGAGGAGCTCGAGCAGGTAGTCCGGCGGGGCCTCGGTCCGCGGGCACCCGGGCAGGCCGAAGGCCCAGACGAGGCCGACTCGCACGAGCATCGGGCCCGAGGAATCATCGAACGAGATCGTCGGTTCGCGCATCGCGCGAGTATAGCCGCGACGGGGCCAAGGCGTCAGCGGTCGACGCGCGCCGCCGGCCCGCGTCGCGCGGAGGCGCGTCTCGCCTCATCCCGCGCGATCTCGCAGAGCCTGGCGAGGCTCTCGCGGCGCGCCTCGGTGAGGCGATAGCCGAAATTGACGCGGACGTGGCCCTTGAAGAAGGGATTCGCGGAGAACAGCTCGCCCGGCGCGATCAGGATGCCCTCGGCCGCTGCCTTCTCGAAGAGGCGCGAGGCGTCGACGCCGGGCGGCAGCGAGATCCAAAGGAGGCAGCCGCCGCCCGGTCTCAGGTACGACGAGCCCGACGGCAGCGCGCCCTCGAGCACGCCGAGGTAGTCCGCGAGCTGGGCCTCGAGGGCCGCCCGCATTCCCGCGAGGTGCCGCCGGTACGCCGCCCCGCCCAGGAACGAGGCGAGCGCCAGCTGGGCCGGACGATTCGTCGCCAGGGACGAGAGGCTCTTGAGGCGCGCGATCTCGGAGCCCAGGAAGGGCGCACGCATCCAGCCGATCCTGAGCCCCGGCGCCACGGTCTTCGAGAACGAAGAGACGTAGATCATGTCCTCTCCGCATCCGAAGCGACCGAGGCTCGAGGGCCGCTCCGCCGAGAAGGCGAGGTCGCCGTAGACGTCGTCCTGCATGAGAACCGAGCCGCTCTTCCTCGCAAGGGCGACGAGCTTCTCCTTATCATCGTCGGGCATGATGCAGCCCGTCGGATTCTGCACGTTGGGCTGCGCGATGATCATCCTGATCGCGCGCTTCGATAAAAGGGACTCGAGAAGGCCGAGGTCCATCCCGCCGCCTTCGCCGGCGGGCCCGCCGCCCGCCGCGACGGGCACCTCGACGATGCGGGCACCTGCGGCCGAGAGCTGCCTGAAGTAGTCGTAGTAAGTCGGCGACTCGACCGCGACCGCGTCGCCGGGCTTCAAGACCGCCCTGATCGCTATCCCCAAAGCCTCCGTGGCGCCGCAGGTGACCAGTATCTCCTCGGGCGGGACCTCGCCGAGGTAAGGATGGCAGGCGGCCGCGATCCTGCGGCGCAGCGCGATCTCGCCGGCCTGGTCCCCGTACTCGATCCACCCTGCGGGAAGGGACGAGAGCAGCCGCTCGAGCCTGTCGGCCGGCAAGAGCTCGCGCCCGGGCTCGGCCAGGGCGAAGCCGCCGGTCGCGCCGCCCATCGCGAGGAGGTATTCGATCTTGCGCGAGGCCGAGAGGCCTTCGGCAGAGTGGCAGCCCGGCGGCGGCGCGTAGCGCGCGAGGAGATCTCGGCCGCGGACGTAGTAGCCGCCCCGCGCGAGGGGCCGCGCCAGGCCATCGCGCGCGAGCAGGTCGAAGGCGGCGCGGACCGTGTTGAGAGCGAGCCCCGAGTCCGCGGCGACCCTCCTGAGCGAGGGCAGGCGCTCGCCCGGACCGTAGGCCCCGGACTCGATCAGCGCGCGGTACTCCTCGTACAGCCCCCGGTACTTGAGCATAGCGGAATAATACTGTGTCCTTTTTTCTTCCGCAATCTGCGACTGTATCCATTAATAGCGGTGAAGCCGTATCGTGTGCGCCGGGAGGTCCCTCATGCGCTCGGGACGCGTCTATGCCGTCTTCTGCCTTATATGCCTCGTCTTCGGAACGACGTTCCTCGCCATCAGGATCGGAGTCGCCTCGGGGGCGCCGCCCTTCCTCTTCGCGGGAATCCGCTTCTCCATCGCGGGGCTCCTCCTCGCCCTCGGGCTCCTCGCTTCGGGGCGGACGAGCGCCGGCGTGCTGGCGGCCCTCGCGCCGAGGGCCGCCCTCCTCTCGCTGCCGTACATCGTCGTCAACTTCGGCGCGACTTTCTGGGCCGAGCAGTACATCGGATCGGGCACTGCCGCCCAGCTCGACGCAGCCTGCCCGATCGCCTCGGCGGCGCTCTCGGCCCTCTTCCTCGGCAAGCGCCTGCGCCCCGCGCACTTCCTCGGGATAGCCGCCGGGTTCGGAGGCGTGTGGCTCATCGTGGGCGGCGCCCCGCCCGCCGGGAACGGCGGGTCGGCGTCCGCCGACGGATCGATGTCGCTCATCGCATCGATCGTCATGCTGAGCGCCGCGATATGCTTCGCGGGCTCGTCGGTGCTGTACAAGCGACTCTTCGGCGACGCCGACGACCCCTTCGCGGTCAACTCGCTCAACATGCTCTTCGGGGGCCTGGGCCTCCTCGCGATCGCCGCCGCCACGGGCTCGCCCGCCTTCCCGATCGAGGCCGGGACGATTCTCCCCCTCGCCTATCTCGTAGTCATGGGCTCCCTGGTCGGACACAGCGCGAACCTCTGGCTCGTGAAGGTCGCGGGGCCGCTCTTCACGTCGTCGTGGTCCTTCGTCTCGCCCGTCATCGCGACTGCAGCCGGCGCCCTCTTCCTCGACGAGCGGGTCGGCATCGGAACGATCGCGGGCACGGCCGTTACCCTGATGGGCGTCGCTCTCGTCGCGCGGGCCGAGTCGGGCGCCCCGGGGCTCGCCGGCGGCTCAGCGCCGGCGGGAACGTCGGAAGCGAGCGAGCGCCGATAGCGCGCTTCGACGAGAGGCGCTTTCTCCTTTCCCCACGGCCTGCTAAACTCGCGCGGTATGCGGGACAGTGGCTGGGAAGCGGACATCGTCCTCGGGGTGCTCCCTCTCTCCGCGGCGCCCACGAGCGCGGCCGAGGCCGCGCTCGACGAGGCCGAGACCGCGCGATTGGCGACGATGTCGGGGCCGATCAGGCCGCGCGAGTTCCTCGGCGGACGGTTCCTGGCCCGGAGCATGGCCGCCCGACTCCTCGGCGTAGGCGCGAGAGAGGTACGGATAGAAGTCGAGGAAAAAGGCAGGCCCCGCGTCTCGGCCCCGGCGCGCCTGGGCGTGGGCCTCACGCACACGAGGGACTACGCGGCCTGCGCCCTGTCGCGCTCGGACGTAGGGCTGGATCTCGAGGAGCTCGGACGAAAGGGCGACCTCGAGGGAGTCGAGGACTACGCCTTCAATGAAGAGGAGCGTGCCTTCGTACGCGGCCCCGACAGGGAGCGACGATTCTTCGCGATCTGGACCCTGAAGGAAGCCTACCTCAAGCGCCTCGGCCTGGGGATCCCCGAGGTCAATCGCGCGCCGTCATTCACGCTCGGCCCCGACGGCCGCCTCGTCGCGTCGGGCGGGGAGAGCTGCGGCTACCTCTGCTTCGCGCTCGGCGGCTCGATCATCGGCGCCCTGGCCTTCGACCTTCCCGGAGACGGCTCCGGAGGGGGCCCGCGCATCGCCTTCGATCCGCGCTTCGCGCCCCCGGCCGGGATGAGGGCCGCCGTCCTGTTCGGGAACGGAGAGATCGCGGGTGTCGATTGACCGACGGGACGGTCAGTCCGCGATGCTCGTACCCTGATGGAATATCATCTTCCACTCGCCATCGATGCTCTTCCAGATCGAGCAGAAGCTCGACTTGAGCCTCAAGTTCTTCTTCACCTTGGCGCCGACATAGAGAAGAAGCTTCGCGTCGTCGGAAATATCTATCATCCGGACGGTGCTATCGTCGATGTACAGCTCTCCGTCGACGCTCTCGAAGGAATCCCCTCGCCGGTAGTCGCGCTGCTTTCCCGCGACCGTGACCTCGACGCAATGATCGTCGATCAGCCCGGCGACCTTGTCGGGGTCGTTCCTGGTATCGTTCCGCATAAGCGACTCTTCCCTGGCCAGCAATTCTTTCTTGAGCCTATCCTGCTCGCTCGCCATACCGCACTCCACGAATCGAGATTAGAGGCATGGTCGATTATCCTTGTTTTGAGGTTTCTTTTCCATGAACCGAGCCTCAACTTTTTCCGTTTTTTACGCGGCAGGAATTCCTTGATTTTTTCGGGATTTCAATGACCTGACGATTATGTCGCTCCGCTGCCGCTAGACCGCCCAGTCGATTTCCCTGTTCAGCTTGATCATTATGAGCCTGCCGACGTCGCGGAAGTGCTCGTCGCTCAAGACGCGATAGTGGATCCACCCCCCGCCGTCGCCGCAGGGATATCGTTCGTCCCAGTATCGCCTGCCCTCGGCGGACAGCTCCGCGAGCATCTTCATGCCGACTTCGGTCTCGATCCTCTTCAATTGGATCGTGACCGTTATCGCGCCCTTCTCGAAGAAAACATAGAAGAGGTGCTTGGTCTTCCTGCTGACTTTAAATCCCCATCCGTAGTTGTTCCCGAAGGGGAACTTCAGTTCCGTCCGGATTTCGAACGCCCGCTCCAGGCTTCGGACGATGCCGTGGAAATGATTCGTCGCCTTCCTGCCGATGTATTTCTCGATCTCGCAGACGTTCGGGGGATGGTCCTTGTCCAGCATTCTTTCGAACATGGCAGCCGCGCCTCAGTAGCGATTGTAGGCCCTGACCTCATCCATCGGCTTTCGGGCCTTGTTTCCCTGCGCTCCCTCGTTCGCGGGATAGCCGATGGTCACCACGAGGCCGACGCGCCGCGCGGCCGGGATGCCGAGTGCCTTCTTGATCTTGCGCTCGTCGAACCAGCCCAGAATGCAGGTGCCCAAGCCGAGGTCAGCGACGCGGAGGGCGAGCTGGGCGGCGGCGATCCCGATGTCGATCAAGGGATACTCGCGCCCCTGCAGAGCGGCGCCTATCTTGTTCAGCATCCTCGGAGGCTCGATCACGACGACGGCCAGGACGGGCGCTCCACGGGCGAAGCGGTTGAAGGCGATGGCCTTGCCGTAGGTCGCGCCGGCGACCCGATCCTTGAGCTCGAGATCGTCCACGAAGATTATGCGCCACGGCTGCTGGTTGCTGGCCGAGGGCGCGATGCGGAAGGCTTCGGCGAGCTCCTCGAGCTTCTCTCGCTCCACGGGCCGCCCCTGGTAGGCGCGGACGCTCCGACGGCTTCTCAGGACTTCCGCCAGCTCCATCGTCAGCCTCCTATTCCTCGTCCGGGTCCTCGCCGCCTGAATCCTCATCGCGCCCGGTCACGCGCTGGCCGGGCGTCGTCTCGATGTCGGGAAGGAGGCTCGGCTGGCGCGGGTCGCGGTCGGGCCGCGGCGCGGCGGCTCGCCCCAGCACCTCGGGATTGCGCACGAGGTCGCGGGGCTTCGAGCCGTTGGCCGGGCCCACGATGCCCTTCGCCTCCATGAGCTCGACGAGACGCGAGGCGCGGTTGTAGCCGATCTTGAGTCGCCTCTGGATGTACGAGGCGCTCGCCTTGCCCTGCTGCAGGACTATCTCGAGGGCCTTCTCGAAAAGCGGATCATCGTCCTCGTCCCCGAAGAGCGAGGGCTCGTCTTCCTCGTCCTCGTCGATGAAGATCTCGTCGTCGATGTAGTCGGGCTCGCCGAGCGTCTTCACGAACTCGACGGCCTTCTCGACCTCTTCTTCCGAGACGTAGGATCCCTGCATGCGGATCGGGTAGGGATCCCACGCGGTGGCGACGAGCATGTCGCCGCGGCCCAGGAGCTTTTCGGCCCCGACCATGTCGATGATGATGCGGCTGTCGAACTTGCTCGCCACCATGAAGGCGATGCGGCTGGGGATGTTGGCCTTGATGAGCCCGGTGATGACGTCGATGCTCGGCCTCTGGGTCGCCAGCACGAGATGGATGCCGACGGCCCGCGACATCGCGGCCAGCCGCGCGAGGGTGGACTCGAGCTCCTTGCCGGTCGTGGCCATGAGGTCCGCGAACTCGTCGACCACGACGACGATGTAGGGCATGCGCTCGGCAGCGACGCCCTTCTCCTTGACTTTGCGGTTGTAGCTCTTGATGTCGCGCACGCCCAGCTGGTCGAGGAGGCTGTAGCGCCGCTCCATCTCGCAGATGCAGTACTGCAGGGCCTGGAAGGCGCGCTTGGGTTCGGTGATGACCGGCGTGAGGAGGTGGGGGATGTCGTTGTAGAGCTTGAGCTCGACGATCTTCGGATCGATGAGGATGAGCCTGACCTCGTTGGGCGACCGGCGATACAGGATCGAGAGGATGATCGAGTTGACGCAGACGGACTTGCCCGACCCGGTGGCGCCGGCGATGAGGAGGTGAGGCGTCTGCGTCAGGTCGATGAACTGCGCCTCGCCCGCGATATCCTTGCCCAGGATGATAGGGATCTCCATCTTCGCGTTCTTGAAGAGCTCGTTCTCGACGATCTCGCGCAGGGACACGATGGAGCGTTTGTCGTTCGGCACCTCGATGCCGACCGCGTGCTTGCCGGGGATGGGCGCGACGATGCGCACGCTCGAGGCCGCCAGCCTGAGCGCGATATTGTCCGAGAGGTTGGCGATCTTCGAGAGCCTGACGCCCGGCGCGGGGAGGATCTCGAACATCGTGATGACCGGCCCCTTTCGGATGCCCGTGACCTCGGCCTCGATCTTGAACTCGGCCAGGGTCTCGCGCAGGACCTCCGCCGAGCGCTTGGTCTTGTCGTCGACGATCCAGTACTGGCCGTCGGGATAGGCTGTCAGGATGCCGTCGGCGGGAACCGAGTAGGGCTTGTCCTTGCGCCTCGAACGGATCCGCTCGATGGCCGCGTCGACGTCCTGGGCCTGGGCGCCCCTGGCGGGGGGGACCGAGGTGAACTCGACGCGGCGCGAGCCGTCGAGCTCGACGATCCCGCCGGGAGTCGCCGCGCCGTCGACCGGGGCGGCGGAGTCGCGCGCGACTCCGCGAGAGAGAGCGCGCGGGCGGGGGGCGGCCGCGGAAGGCGCATCCTGCTCGTCATCGTCCGCGTCCTTCGCCGCGGCACTGGGCCGTCGCTTCGCGCTCTCTTCCTCGAGAGAGCGCAGGCGCGGCACCGACGGGAGCTCGGGCACGCGGAATTCGAAAGGCTTGTCCCCATCGCCGGAAGGGCCGAACAAAGGAGACTCGCCGGCAGCCGCTCGCGCCGGGTCCGCGGGCGGAGCCGCCCTCGCCGCCTTGCGGGGGGCCGGGAGCAGCGGAAGCTCCTCGCGGTCGCTCGAGTCGGACCGCGCGGCGCGCTCCCGATCGCCGCGCGCGATGCGCAGCGCGAGGCGCGAGACGCCGACGGCGAGGAACGCGGCGAGGGCGATCGCTCCGACGCCGAGCGCGGGAAGGCCCGCGGCTTCGAGGAAGGGATTGGTCGCGAGGAAAGTCTCGGGCTCGGCCGTGAGGCGGGCGAAGATGGCTATAGAGAGGAAGGGCAGGATCGATCCGGCGAGGGCGGCGACCGATCCGGGCCTCCATCCGGGAAGGATGGACAGGACCGCCGCCCAGGCGAACCAGGCGGGCACGAAAAGCGCGGCCCAGGCGAAGGCGCCTATGAGGAACGAGCCGGGAGCGGAGAGGATGGCGGGAATTTCGGCGCCGAGCCTCGTCGACGCGAGGCTCGCCAGGGAATACACGGCGATGAGCGCCAGGACCGCCCCGAGGGCGATGCTCGCGCGTGATGTAGCGGTTTCTTCGGATCGGCGCATCATGCTCCCTGGTCTTCTGCTGTAAATATCGGCAAAGAGTAACGCCGGAATATAGCGCGAAATCCCGCGCTCGTCGCGCTACCCTATCCATAAAGGCCGTCTTCACTATACATTTCTCCCCTCGGGCCGACGACGGCCCGGACGCGGCCCACCTCGGGCCTATGAAGCCCGAGGCCGCGGATCAGCGCTCAAGCGCGAGGAAGGCACATGGTCATCGAGAAGGATCGAGTAGTCACCATCGACTACGAGCTTAAGGACGCAGGCGGCGAAGTCCTCGACTCGTCGAAGGGCTCCGACCCCCTCGTCTACCTCCACGGCAACGAGAACATCATACCCGGCCTGGAGCGCCAGCTGGTCGGAAAGAAGGCGGGCGACGAGCTCGCCTGCGTCGTGCCCGCGAGCGAGGCCTACGGCGAGCGAGACGAGGAACTCGTGTTCGAGGTTCCCAAGTCCCAATTCGGCGACGACGCGGAGATCGAAATCGGCATGCAGTTCCAGGCCCACGGCGAGGGCGGCGCGCGGATCGTCACGGTCCTCGGCGTGGAAGGCGATAAGGTCAAGTTGGACGCCAACCATCCCCTCGCGGGCGAGGAGTTGCACTTCAGCGTCAAGGTCGTCGACGTCAGGGAGGCCACCGCCGAGGAGCTGGAGCACGGCCACATCCACCAAGGCTGCGGATGCGGCGGGGACTGCGAGGACGACTGCGACGACGAAGAGTGCGGCTGCGGCGGCCACGACGGCGGCTGCGGTTGCGGCGGCCACTAGGGGCGGCCACTAGCGGCCGATGCGGCTCAAAGCCCTCGATGCGGCGATAATCGCGGCGTCGGTCGCCCTCGTGGCGGCGTCGGCCGCCTGGGCCTACGCCCCTCTCTCCGGCGAGGCGAGGGCCGTCGTCGAGGGACCGGGCGGCGAATGGATCTATCCCCTCGACGAAGACCGCGAGATCCGGATCGAGGGCCCGCTCGGCGGCACGATGGTCCGGATCGAGTCCGGATCGGCCCGCATCGAGGACTCGCCCTGCCCTACCAAGACCTGCGTCGCCTCGGGCGCGCTGTCGCGCGCCGGGCAATGGGCGGCCTGTCTTCCCAATAAAGTCCTGCTCAGGATAGAAGGCGGCGCCGCGGATGACGGCGTCGACGCGGCGACCTACTGAGATGGAGGCCCGCGCTCGGCTCAGCTCGAAGCTCTCCGACGAAAACTCGGACGTCGTCGCCTTCCTGGGAGCCTTCTGCTTCTTCCTCTCGGCGGTCGAGTACATGGTGCCGAAGCCCCTGCCCTTCATGCGGCTGGGCATCGCCAACCTCCCCATACTGATCGGCGCGGCATTCCTTCCCCTTCCCCGGCTCCTGGCCCTCGCGCTGGTCAAGGTCCTCGGCATGAGCCTCGTGTCGGGGACGCTCTTCTCGTACGTGGCGCTCTTCTCGCTCGCTGGCACGTTGACCGCGACAGCAGTCATGTGGGCGGCCTTGAAGGCGCCGCGCGGGCTTCTGTCGTCGATCGGAGCGTCGACGCTCGGCGCGCTCGCGTCGAACGCGGCGCAGCTCCTCCTGGCCCGGGCCTTCGTGTTCGGAGAGGCCGCCCGGCTCGTCGCCCCGCCCTTCCTCGCGGCCGGCCTCGTCACGGGCGCCCTGCTCGGCGCCTTCGCGGAACGTTTCGCGGCCAAGTCGACGTGGCTCTCGGCGATCGCCGCGGGCGAGGAGCCCGCCGCGGCCCGGGCGGTCGCGCAGGAAAAGGTCGCATCCCGCGACGAGGCGCGAAGCCGGCCTCTCGCGGGCGGCGCCGCGCGGGCTCGCCGCACTGCCGAGCGCCGCGCGGAGCGCCGCGCGGAGCGCCGCGCGGAACGGCGGGCGAGATGGGAGGCGACCGTTCCGCCGGGAGCCGCCGCCGCGATCGGGGCCGTCTCGTCGCTCGCTTTGCTCTTCGCTAGCTCGCTGCCGATCCGCGCGGCGATGCTCGCGCTCTTCATCGTCGCCGCCTGGTTGTCGGGAAAGAAAATTTCGCTCGCCTCGACGCTCATCGCGTCGGCAGGAATCGTCGCCGCCAACCTCCTCGTGCCGGTCGGCAGAGTCCTCGCCAGCCTCGGGCCGCTCAGGATAACCGAGACGGCGCTCCTCGACGGCATCGAGAAAGCCTTCGTCTTCGAGGGCCTGATCTACGCGTCGAAGGCCTTCATCCAGCGAGGACTGCGCCTTCCGGGGAAGCTCGGCTCGATCATCGCCTCGGCCTTCGAGAGCTACGACCGCATCGTCGAGTACGAAGGAAGGCTGCGGCCCGCGACCTTCATCGAGGACGCGGACAGGCTCATGCTCGAAATCTGGAAAGACAGGCCGAGAAGATCGGGGCATGCGGCGTAATTCGGACATAACTTTATAGTAACTACCGCACGATACGCCGATAATAATGCGACGCCAAGCCATCCGGCATCGGGAGCGCGCAAAATGCCTACCATGCTGATCCGCACGAAAGTCAGCCTCCTCGTACTCGCGGCGCTATCCACCATCGCCGCTTCGAATGTCGCGTTCACGTATTCCCGCATAAGCGACATCATGGAGAACGACATCAAGGATCTCATCCTCAAGCAGAGCGCGCTGGCGAACGCCTATTTCGACGAGGCCTATCCCGGCTACTGCGCGGTGAAGGACGGCAAGCTCTTCAAGGCAGAGCAGTCCCTGGAGGGCGAGAGCCACGTCATCGACTTCATCGGCAGGACCCTTCAGGCCGAGATCGCGATCTATCGAGGCGACATCCGCGTCGCGACGACCATCCGCGCCGAGGACGGATCAAGGGTCCTGGGCGCTGAGGCCGAGAGCGCGGTCGTCGAAGCCGTGCTGGGCAAGGCCGAGCGCTGGTCCGGGATCGTCGACCTCGGGGGCAAGAAGTACCAGGCGGCGTATTGGCCGCAGAAGACTCTGGAAGGCCGCGTCGTCGGCATGTTCTTCGTCGGCATCTCGAAGAAATACGTCCAGAATTCGGTCCGGCAGATCGCGATCGGCTCGCTGATCTTCCTGTCGGTCTTCGGCGCCGCGACCATGGCGGCCATCGCCGTCGCGATGCGGAGACTGCTGCGGCCCTTCGCGGCGATCGCCGACGAGATCCGGCTCGTCGCCGAGGGCGGGGGAGATCTCTCCCGGCGCCTTGAGGCGAGGACGAAGGACGAGGCCGGAAGCCTCGCGGCCCAATACAACGCCTTCGTCGACAAGCTCGGCTCGGTCGTGGCCGCTATCAAGAGAATCAGCGAGTCGAGCGCGAGGATGTCCCGCGACGAGGCCGTCAGCTCCCAGGAGCTCTCGTCGTCGCTCCAGGAGATGTCCTCGACGATGCGGTCGATGGCCGATCAGAACGGCAAGCTGGAATCCCTGATCGCGAAGGCCGACGACGACCTCGGGAGCGTCGTCGGCTCTGTCGCGCGCCTCGCGGGCCTGGTGGACGAGCAGGGCGCTGCCGTGACCGAGTCCTCCGCGTCGATCCAGGAGATGATAGCCTCACTCGCCTCGATCGAGCGCGTCACCGCCGAGAAGCGCGCCCAGACGCAAGGGCTCGCCCAGGCGGCGCGCGAGGGCGAGACCGCCATGTCGGAGACGGTCTCGTCGATCGAGTCGATCGCCGAGTCCGCCAAGCGCATCTCCGAGACGATCGAGCTCATCGATACGATCGCCGCGCAGACGAACCTTCTCGCGATGAACGCCGCGATCGAGGCGGCGCACGCGGGCGAGGCCGGCAAAGGCTTCGCGGTGGTCGCGGAGGAGATACGCCGCCTGGCCGAGGCCTCGGCCGTGGGATCCGGCGACGTGGCCTCGTCGCTCAAGGGAGTCGCGGACCGGATCGCCGAGACTTCCGAGCTCAGCGCCAGGACGGGAAAACTGATCTCGGACATCATCCGCGGCTCGGGCGAGGTCTCGGACAGCATGGACGAGACGCTGTCGGGCATTCGCGAGATGACGGCGGGGAGTCGGGAGATAACCGAGGCCCTGGCGAAGCTGATGACGCTCAGCGAGGAGGCGCGCGTCGCGGCGAAGGCCGCGGCCCGGGGCGCCGAAGGCATCGGCTCGGCCTTCGGCTCCGTGCGCGGACTGGCGAGCGAGACGGGCAAGGGAGTCTCGGAGACCGCGGTCGTCATCGAGGACATCACGCGGTCCGCCCGCCAGCTCTCGGAGCTCGACGCCGAGGTCGGCCGCTTCAAAACCTGATCGGGGCCGCGGGCCGCTCGCCTTCCCCTACTGCTTCACGACGATATTGACCAGCTTATCCTTGACCACGACGACCTTCGCGACCTCTTTCCCCTCGATCCATTCCTTGACCTTGGGGAGCGCGAGCGCGGTCTTCTCCAGCGCCGCCTGCTCGCTCCCCGCGGGGGCCGAGAAGCGATCGCGGATCTTGCCGTTGACCTGGACGACGATCTCCTTCGTGTCGTCGACGCAGAGGGCCTCGTCGTAGGTCGGCCAGCTTTCGCGCGCGAGAGACTTCCTGTGGCCCGCCTCCTCCCACAGCTCCTCCGCCAGGTGCGGCGCGTAGGGCGCGAGCATGAGGACGAGGGGCTCCCAGAGCGAGCGCGGCAGCGAGTCGAGCTTCGCGATCTCGGCGCTGTAGATCATCATCGCCGAGATCGCGGTGTTGTAGTTCATCGTTCCCGTATCGCGGCTCACCTTCTTGACGGTCTTGTGCAGGAGCCTGCGCGATTCTTCGGAGGGCTCGTCGTCGACGATATCCTTTTCGCTGAGCGCCCAGCAGCGCTCGAGGAAGCGCTCGACCCCGACGAGTCCGGCGGTGGACCAGGGCTTCTCGGCCTCGATCGGCCCCATGAACATTATGAAGACGCGCAACGCGTCGGCCCCGTTCGCCGCGACGTAGTCGTCCGGGTTCACGACGTTGCCGCGGGACTTTGACATGCGCACGCCGTCGGCGCCGAGGATCTGGCCCTGGTTCACGAGGCGCAGGAAGGGCTCATCCGAGTTCACGAGGCCGAGGTCGAAGAGGACCTTGTGCCAGAAGCGCGAGTACAGGAGGTGGAGCACCGCGTGCTCGGCGCCGCCGACGTAGAGATCGACCGGCATCCAGTAGTCCTGCGCCTCCTTCGAGGCGAAGTACTTCCCGTCCTTGGGGTCGATGAAGCGCAGGTAATACCAGCAGGAGCCGGCCCACTGAGGCATCGTGTTGGTCTCGCGCTTGGCCGCGCCGCCGCACTTCGGGCAGGTCGTGTCGACCCAGGCGTCGATCTTGGCCAGGGGCGACTCGCCGGTTCCCGAGGGATCGTAGCTCTCGACGTCGGGCAGCACGAGGGGCAGATCCTTCTCGGGGAGGGGCACGATGCCGCACTTCTCGCAGTGCACCAGGGGAATGGGCTCGCCCCAGTACCTCTGGCGGCTGAAGAGCCAGTCGCGGAGCTTGTAGTTGACCGACCTCTTGCCGATGAGCTCGCGCTCGACCTTCTCGATGATCGCCTTCTTCGCCGCTTCGGTAGTCATGCCGGTGAACTCGCCGGAGTTGACCGAGTAGCCGTCCTCGATGTCGCACTCGGCCGGCTCCTTGGAGAAGTCGCGGCCGCCCTCGTACTGCTTCTTCGAGGCGACGACCTGGACGATGGGCAGGCCGAATTTCTTGGCGAACTCCCAGTCGCGGTCGTCGTGGGCGGGAACGGCCATGATCGCGCCCGTGCCGTAGGAGATGAGGACGTAGTCCGAGATCCAGATGGGCACGCGAGCGCCGTTCATCGGGTTCAGCGCGTAGGCGCCCGTGAAGACGCCGGTCTTGTCCTTGGCGAGCTCGGTGCGCTCGAGGTCGCTCTTGTGGGCCGCGGCCTCGACGTAGGCCTCGACGGCCGCCTTCCGCTCGGCGGTCGTGATCTTCTCGACGAAGGGGTGCTCGGGCGCGAGGACCATGTAGGTGACGCCGAAGAGCGTGTCCGCCCGCGTCGTGAATATCTCGAGCTTCTCGGCGAGGCCCTCGATCCCGAACTTGACCAGGGCGCCTTCGGAGCGGCCGATCCAGTTGCGCTGCATCTGCTTGATGGGCTCGGGCCAGTCCACGTGGTCGAGGTCGGCGAGCAGCCGGTCCGCGTATGCGGTGATCTTGAGCACCCACTGCCTGAGCTGCTTGCGCGTGACCTTGGTGTGGCACCTCTCGCACTCGCCGTCGATGACCTCCTCGTTCGCGAGGCCTGTCTTGCAGGAGGGGCACCAGTTGATGGGCATCTCGGCCTCGTAGGCGAGGCCCCGCTCGAAAAGCTTCAGGAAGATCCACTGGGTCCACTTGTAGTAGTCGGCGTCGGTCGTCGAGAACTCGCGCTCCCAGTCGTAGGAGAAGCCCATGGCTTTGATCTGCTCTCGGAAGTGGTCGACATTCTTCTGCGTGGTCGCGGCGGGATGGGTGCCGGTCTTGATCGCGTAGTTCTCGGCGGGGAGGCCGAAGGCGTCGAAGCCCATGGGATGGAGGACATTGTAGCCGTTCATCCTGAGGTAGCGGCAATACATGTCCGTGATGGTGTAGTTCTCCACGTGCCCGGCATGGAGGCCCGCGCCGGAGGGATAGGGGAACATGTCGAGGACGTAGCGGCGCTTCTCCTTGGGATAGGCCGGGTCCTCCGCGGCGCGGAACGACTTCTCGGCCTCCCAGCGCGCCTGCCACTTCTTCTCTATCTCCGCGAACGGATACTTCGCCATCGTTAAACTCCCTCGGGACGGAACCTATGCAGTGGAGAGATAGTAAACGAGCGCGGCCAGTTTGAGCAATAACGCGGGAATCGGCGGGACGGCGGCGGGCCTGCCGCGACGACGCGTCCGGCGAGGCCTCGCCGCCCTGCTACGGCGCGCGGGCCGGCCGAGGGCGGCTCCTCAGCGCGACGCAGGACCGATAGCGAGGAATTTCGGCGGCACCATCCGAAGCGCGCTTTGCTCGTAGCCGCGGCCGAAGGCGTAAGGGTCCTGCCGGATCAGGACGTGGTTCGCGGCCTTCACGCCGGTGCCGGGATCGGCGTCGTACGCAGCGATCCACGCGCTTCCGGCCGTCCGCGACTTCAGCGCCGCGACGATGTCCTTGAGATCGTCGACGCGGGCGGAGCCGGCCGCGACCCTCCGCGCGAACTCGGCCAGGCCCTCGACGGACTGGGCCGCGTAGTCCCTCGTCCAGACCGAGAGCCTGCCGCGGCCCGCGGCCGCGACGGCCACTTTCTCCAAGAGCTTGAAGCGCTTGTCCGCGTCGATGCTCCAGACGTCCTCGGGAAGGCTCGGCGCGAGGGCGCGATAGCAGGCGTCGAGGGACCCGGGGCCGCCGTCGACCACGAAGGCGCCCGTGGCGAGCGCGGCCCCGACGACGGCGTCGGCCAACGCGGCGTCGGCGCAATACACCGCGCGGTCGGCGCCGAGCTCGCCGACCAAGGAACGGCCTCGGTCGCCAGGGTCGGCGAGGGCGAGGACGTAGGTCAACCCGAGCTCGGCGCAGGCCGCGCGGAGCACGGCGCTCTCGCGCTCCCGCGCGGGCGAGAACGGGCCCTTCGCCGAGGCCTCGACGAGGGCGCGCGCGCCGGCCTTCTTGGCGCTCGCAGCCGCGAGATAGGGCCGGTACAGGCGGTCGAGCTCGACGACGAGGTCGACCGCCGACTCGATCGAGAGCCGGTCCTCCGTCGGGTTCGCGGCGATGCGGACGATGTCGCGCCTTTGCGCGCGAAGCGCCCTGAACGCGTCGGCCGTCCCGTCGACCGCGGGGACGACGAGCGCGGCCCTGACGAGCGGGTCCTTCGCCGACTCGAGGAGGAGGGCCGAGAGCGCGGCCGCGCGGGCCTTGGCCGTCGGCGCCTCGGGCAGGACCGCGTGCCTGATCGCGACGACCGGCGCGCTCGAGGCGCGCGTTTTCGCCGACGCGGAGGCCGCGGCCGCGTCGGCCGCGACGAGCGCCTCGACGCCGCGATACGCGTAGGGATCGGCCGCCTCGGAAGGAGTTACGACGAGGGCGACGGTCGCCGGGACCGGGGCCATGGCCTTGGGCGGGCAGCCGGCGAGCAGGGCGGTCGCCGCGCATAGCGCGACGGCCGCGAGCGCGGGAGGCGTGGCGAGGCGCCGCATCAAGGCACCATCGGCGCCGCGTCGGGCTCGGCGTCCGGGGAGGTGAAGGCGTTCACGTTGCCGACCGGCTCGTCCGCCTCGCGGGGCTGCTCGCTCGTAACGAAGGGCTCGATGCAGTCCTCGCGGCCCGCGGCCAGCATGGGCACCGATAATAGGAGCATGTCCTGGTCCATCGGAAGCCTCAGCGCGACTTCCTTCTTCTCGCCTCCGGCGACGCTCTCGACCGTCACGCGGTGCTTCTGTCCCTTGACCTTGACCATGTCGCGGTCGCCCTTGTAGAGCTCGAGGCTCTCGCGCCCGTCGATCGAGACCAGGGCGCCGTCGACCGCCGCGAAGGGACCGTCGGCGCGGTCTTTGTTGTCTACGAGGATCGTGTGGCCCTTGCCCGTCACGAAGACGAGGGCCATCAGCGCGACGTAGACGACGATCAGGCCGCCCCGGACCAGGGCGCGCCGGATGGCCGTCTTCTTGTCGGTGGTCTTCGCGCTCATTTCGCGGCCCCTTCCGCGGCGGCGGGCGCTTCGGGCGCGGCCGCGTTCGCCGATCCGCCGCGCAGGCCCTCCCGGGCGCGGGCCGCGTCCTTGCGGGCCCTCCAGGCGTAGAGCACGAGCGAAAGGGCGATGACCCCGTAGCCGATGAACTGCCTGAAGTACTCGCCGATCATGGCGGAGCCGAAGAGGTTCTGGCCCGCGCGCGGCGTCACGACGAAGAGCACGTGGAGAAGGATGACGCCGACGAAGACATTCGGTATGGTCGCCTTCTTGACCGAGGCGCCTCCCACCAGGATGGCCGCCACCGCGAAGAAGCTCGTCTGGTCGTGCGCGTTGTACGTCGCCATGTTGCCCATGTTCTGGAGGAAGATGATCTGTCCGTAGCAGGCGAGGACAGTCGAAATGATGATTGCGATGACGCGCGTCCGGTCGACCGGCACGCCCGCGGCCTCGGCGACGGCCATGTCGTGGCCCACCGCCCTCATGTCCTGCCCGAGCTTGGTCTTCTTGAACCACACGATGAAGGCGCAGAGCGCGGCGATGACGAGGAAAGTCGCGATCGGCAGCGCGAAGCCGCCGACCCTGAGCATGGCCAGCTCGTCGAGGGACTGCCGCACGTTCTCGAGGTTCAGGGTATTGCGGATGCCGTAGCCGCGCGACAGGAGGATCGCGCCCGAGCGGATCGGAAAGATCGCGCCCATCATGTACAGGACCACGAGCTGGTAGACTCCGTTGATGAAGAAGGCCAGCATGTAGCCCGTCACCATCTCGCGGCCCTTGGCCTTGTTGAGGACGACGCCGCAGACGTAGCCCATCAGGATGGAGATCGGCGTGCCTGCCAGGGCGGCGAAGACGAGGCCCTCGACGCCGGCGATGTTGTAGTTGATCGCGAGGATGAGGCCGATCTCTCCCGACATCGCGCCCAGGGTCATGCCGAAGTTGAGGCCCATGCCCGCGTAGATCGGCAGGAGGAGGGCCAAGACCAGGAAGGAGTTGCGCCCCAGCCGCGTGATCATCTCCTGGATTATGTACTGGATCGACAACTGCGACGGAGGGATCGCGGCTATCGTGATGATGAGGAATATGATGACTACCGCGTTCTCCGTGAAGAAGCGGCCGAAGCTCTTCTTGCCGCTCATTTGGTCACCTTCGTCTTTCGCGTGAGCGCGTAGATGATGATCCCGTTCGACACGATGAGCCGGACGACCTCGCTGATGTCCGTATGCACCGCCGAGTTGATGACCGAGGGAGTCATGGTCAGGAGGCCCTGGAAGAGGAAGGCTCCCAGGAGCACGTTGAGCATGCTCGCCTTGTTGATGGAGGCCCCGCCGATGAGGATCGCGGCGACCGCCGCGAAGGGCATGGAGAGGGGCGCCGTGTAGAGCTGGATGAAGCCGTAGCTCTGCTGGAAGACCACGATGCCGACGGCGCCCAGGACCGTGGAGAGCACGACCGAGGTCGTCCTCATCTTGTCGATGCTGATACCCGAGGCCCTGGCGTAGTCCGGGTTCGATCCGACCGCGGTCATCGCGGTGCCCGTCTTGGTCCTCATGAAGATCCACAAGAGGAAGGCGCAGAGCAGGTCGAAAAGGAGCATGCCCGTCGGGAAGACGAAGGCGTTCCCGATCCGGATCGCCAGGAACTCGTTGAGCACCTGCCGGTAGAATCCCTCGACCGTGATCGTGGTGCGCAGCCCCTTGCCCGCGAAGCCCCAGACCATCGTGGGCTCGTTGTACGGCAGGACGAGCCACATGATGCACATGAACATGACACCGGCGAAGCCGACGTACATGGCGATGGTCATCTCTTCGCCCTTGACCTTGTTGAGGAGCCGCCCATAGGCCCAGCCGAAGGCGATCGCGAAGGGAATCGCGAGCGCGACCGCTCCGAAGAAGCCCGCGAAGCCCATTAGGTGCAGCTGCACCGAGAGCGTCGAGCCGATCAGCCCCGCGATGATACCGATCGACAGGCCGAAGTTGAGGCCGCAGCCGGACTGGATCATCGGCACCATGGCCAGGACGAAGAGGGCGTTCTGCCCGAAGCGGTTGAGCACGTCCGAGATCGAGGCGTCCATGCGGACGTCGACCAGGGGCGCTGCCGCGAAAAGCAGGACCAGGAAGATGAAGATGATGATGCGCGGCCAGCCGAAGTCGGCCACGGTCCGCCCGAGCTTAGCGAGCATCGACTGCCTCCAGCGGGCTCGGCGCCGCGTCGCCCGACATAAGGAAGCCGAACTCGGAGAGCTCGGCGGTCGGCGGCAGGATCCCCGCGATCCTGCCCTCGTCGACGATCGCGACCCGGTCGCAGATTGAGCGGAGCTCCTCCAGCTCGCTCGACACCATCACGATGGTCGTGCCGTACTCGCGGTTGTAGCGGTGCAGGGTGTCCAGGACGAGCTTCTTGGCGCCGACGTCGATGCCCCGCGTCGGCTCGGAGACGAAGAGGAGGTCCGGCTTCACGGCGAATGCCTTGGCCAGGCAGACTTTCTGCTGGTTGCCGCCCGAGAGCTCCTTGGCCTTCTGCCGGGGGCTCGTGCACTTGATGTCCAGGGCGGCGACGTACTCTTCGGTGACCTTCCGCATCGCCGCCTCGTCGCGGACCTTGAAAAGCCCGCCGAGCGCCGGCCTGAGGAAGTCGCCGCGTACCTGCATCGCGGTGAAGGCGATGTTCCAATCGAGGCTCTCGTCGAGGAGGAGGCCGACGCCCCGGCGGTCCTCGGAGACGAAGGCCATGCCCATCTCCAGGGCCGCGCGCGGATCATCGAGGGGCACCTTGCGGCCGCGAAGCGCGACGGAACCGCCCGCAGGAAAGAGGCCCATGATCCCGTTGGGTATGCCGAGCTTCCCCTGGCCCGCGAGGCCGCCGAAGCCGAGTATCTCGCCCTTCCGGACCGAGAAGGAGACGTCGCGGACGGTCTCGCCGGGCATGTCGACCCAGAGGTGCTCGACCGAAAGGATCTCGTCGCCGAGCTCGCGCCTCTCGACGGCGGCGGCGGGCTCGGCCGACATGCTCCTGCCGACCATCCACGACGCTATGTCGCGGACGGATACGCCCTTCGCGGGCGTGTCTTTTATGGAAAGGCCGTCGCGGAGAACGACGACGCGATCGGCCACGCTTACTACTTCGTGGAGGCGGTGTGAGATGAAGATAATGGCGATGCCCTGGGCCGCCAGCTTGCGCAGGGCGGCGAGGAGGACCTCGGCCTCGGTCTCGGTGAGGACGGCCGTCGGCTCGTCGAGGACCAGTATCCTCGTCTTGGACCGGGTGATCTCGCGGGCGATCTCGGTGAACTGCTTGTGGCCGACGGGCATCTCCGAGACGAGCATGTCGGGATCGAGCTTGACGCCGAGCTTCTTGATCGCGTCCTCGGCGCGAACGCGCATCGCGGCGCGGTCGAGGACGCTCATCCGCTCGCCGAAGACGTCGTTCAACAGGGAGGGCCTCATCGACTCGCGGTTCAAGACGATGTTCTCCGTGGTCGTGAAGCCGGGGATGAGGCTGAACTCCTGGTGAACCATGCCGATGCCCGCGTCGAGGGCGTCGAAGGGGCTCGAGAAGGAGATCTCCTCGCCGTCGATGCAGATGCGGCCCTTGTAGCCGCCAGTCTCGGCGATCACGGGCATCCCGAAGAGGATGCGCATCAGGGTCGTCTTGCCCGCCCCGTTCTCGCCGACGAGGCCGAGTATCTCGCCGGCCCCGAGCTCGAAGCAGACGTCATTCAGGACGACGTTGCCGTAGAATTCCTTCGAGACGTGCTCGACGGAGAGAAGAGGACCCGTTCGTCCCATACTACCTCGCGAATGCGAGCGAGGGGCCTCGCGGCCCCTCGCCCTTGATTTTCTTCCCGTCGATTACTTGTTCTTGATGGTGAAATACTTCTCGGGGATCTTCTGGCTGGTCGTCGGGAGGAAGTAGCCCTTGTTCTTGTCGGCCTTGCTCCCGCCCATGATGTAGGTGTCCATGTACACGAGGACCTGGTTCTTGGCGCGGACGCCGGTGTTCGCGTCGGTGTAGTAGGCGCCGTTCCACTTGGCTCCGGGCGTGTACTTGCCGAGGGCGGCGAAGAGGTCCTTGAGGGAGTCCTTCTTGGCCTTGCCGTCGATCACGTTCTTGGCGAACTCGCCTAAGCCGGCGGAGACCGTGTAGCCGTAGGAGAAGGCCCAGGTGCCGAAGCGCCCGCCGCCGCCCTTGGCGACGACCGCGGCCTCGACCTTCTTGAGGATCGCGGGGAAGTTGCCCATCTCGGCGGAGAGGTCGATGCCGAGGGCTCCCGGGTAGCCCATGAGGGGCGAGGGAAGGTCGGCCTCGATGAAGATGCCGCCGTAGGCGAGCATCTGGCGGAGCAGGGGCTCGGTCTCGCCGTCGTTGGTGCAGAAGAAGGCGGTCTCCTTGCCGTACTTCTCGACCCACTGGGGCGTCTTCTCCATGATGAACTGCTGGGCGCCGGGCATGCCGACATCGGAGGTCGGATCGGGCGCGGTCTCGAAGGCGTACTCGAGGCCGAGGTCGGCGCAGGCCACCTTGAAGATCTCGTTGCGGCGGCTCAGGGTCTCGTAGGACATGTGGCGGGGGAAGGAGATGTGGACGAACTTCTTCGCGCCGAGCTGCTTAGCGGCCCAGATGATGGTGTAGCCGCGCGAGACGAAGTCGTTGCTCAGGGCCATGTCGACGCCCGAGCCCTGGATGACGAGGGGATCCTCGTGGGGCTCGCCGGCGAAGAGGAGGATGTCGGGCCTCTTGGACTTGACTCGCTTGAAGGCCTCGGCCGTGCCGGGGATGGCCTGGTTGACGACGATCGCCTTCATCTGCTGATCGTCGGCGAGGGAGACGACGGAGGAGATGTAGGTCTCCTGCTGGGACATGAAGTCGTCCGGATAGGTTATGTGCTGGATCATGCCGCCGGACTTGACGTCGCCGTAGGCCTTGATCAGGGCCTCCGCGCCGCGAAGGTCGTCCTCGCTCTGGGAGACCGTGCCGGTGACGATGCCGATGTGATACTTGCCGCCTCCAGCCTTCTGGCAGCCGGTGAAGCCGACGGCCATGACGAGCGCGAGCGCGGCGAAGACCATTGCGATCTTCTTCATAGAAGCCTCCTGGTAATGTCGATTGACGTTCTCCATTGTTGCGTTCGAGGCCGGTAGAGTCAATATGATTAACCGGTCAAATATGAGCGTTCCTACTCGCGAGCCGCTGACTATGCTTCCCGCCCCATTGGCGGGTATTATTATGGCCTTCGCCCATATGGCGAAAAGCCGGCGGGAGGTCCAATGAGGATAGACGTGAAGCGTTTCTTCGCCGAATTCTTCCTCTACTCGAGCCAGTTCGTCGTCTTCTTCATCATAATGCTCTTCATCACGCCGGCTACCGACGTGCTCAGGCCGGCAGCGCTCGTCATCGTGACGCTCTTCCTTCTCATCCAGATACTCCTCCTCTCCGGTCAGGGACACAAGCCGATCCTCCGCATCCTTTTCTCCCTCATCTCGCCGGCGGGCTACACCCTCGTCCGCGCGATCGGCGGCGTCATCGTGCCCTTCGACATGGCCAACGCCTTCCTCTGGGGCGCGGCGCTCTACGTGGGCGTCTTCCAGGCGATCGCGCTCTCCTCGCGCGGCGAGTGGGTCAAGCGCGCGGCGGAGACGATGCTGGCGATCGGCGTGGTCGTCCTCTTCCTATTCCTGTACTTCTACCTGGATCTGAGGCTGACGCTCGCGCGCAGGGTCAGCGCCGGCGAGCTGAGCTCGGCGCTGTACCTCAAGGCGCTCGCGATCGACGCATTCTTCCCGGCCTTCGGGCGATTCATCGAGGCGCCCCAGAACCTGTTCCTGTTCTTCGGGATCGGCACCTTCGGCCTCATGCTGCTCGCCAGCAAGGTGACGGTCCTTAACCTGCGCTCGAGGATCTCGGGGCTCTTCGGCCAGGCAAGGCCCGATCCGGGCGCGTCGGCCGAGGCGGCGGTCGGCCAGGCCGCGCATGTGACCGTGGTCTCCTCGGACATCCTGAATTTCACAGGCCTCATGGAAAAGATAAGCCCCGACCGCTCGGTCGCGGTCCTCAACCGCTACTACGCCGTCTGGGCGGTCGCCGCGGAGCGCCACGGCGGCAGGATCGCCGGCATCGCGGGGGACTCGGTCATCGTGGTCTTCGGCCTCCTGGGCGAAAAGGACTCGGCCGAGCGCGCCCTCGCCTGCGCCCAGGACTTCATCGCGGAGCTGCCGGGGTTCAAGGACGACCTCCGCTCGTCGTCGCTGCCGGCGCCCCAGGACGTGAGCATCGGCATCCACGCGGGCACGATCGTCGCGGGCGAGCTGGGCGTGGCGGGCGCGCAGCGCCTCGGGGTCTTCGGAGACGCCGTGTCCGTTGCGGCCAGGCTCGACTCGCTCTGCCGCGAGCTCAAGCAGGATCTCCTGGTGTCGCAGCCCGTGTTCCGGCAGCTCGGGCTGGAGAGCCAGGCGCGGCTCGTGCGGATCGGCGAGGTGCTATTGAGGAACAGCACGCAGCCCGTGCCGGTCTACGGGACAAAGTAGCGGGAAGGACGGGGCATGCTATCCAGGAAAAAAGAGATCAAAAAGGCCGTCATTGAGTTCGTCCTGTTTTCTATCTTCTCCATCCTTTTATTATTGACGCTCTTCCATATCGCCATCCTCGGCTTCCCGATCGTGGGATTCGTGTGGACATTCTTCTGGTTCACCGTCTTCCAGGCGACCACCCTCATCCAGATCAAGACGAGATACAAAATCTGGACTGCCGGCTTGGTTCTGTTATATGGCTATGTAGCCATCTCGCTTCTGTTCTGCTGGAGTTACCCAGACAAGAAGCTCGAAGAAGGCGCGGGAAAGATTCTGGCGATAGACGCGTTCGTATTGGTCGGACTGATAGTCGCGACGGTACTGCTGATCAAGAGACTGATAACAGAATATCTTCCGCAAGTAAAGGAACGGATAAGAAACGCCAGGAGCGCGATTACCGAATAATCGTCGCGGCCGGCGGATCAGCCCTTCGAGACCGCGAACCGCTTGACGGTCTTCTTCGTCGTCTCGGCGAGCTTCTCGCGGAGGACGGTCACCTTCGAGATCTTCTGGTAGGGCAGGAGCTTCTGGTTCACTTCCTCGACGATCGACTTGAGCCTGACCTCGGCGGCCTTCCAGTCGAGGCCCTGCGCCTGAGACCCCTGCGGCTCGACCTTGAAGCGCTCGGCGTTGGGGAAGATCATCGCCTCGATCAGCTCGCTCTTAGTGGACTGATCCTCGACGTAGCCGCAAACCATGACCTGCTCGACCTCGTCGAAGAGCTGGAAGCGGTTCTCGATCTCCTCGGGATAGACGTTCTTGCCGCCCTCGGTGACTATCATGTTCTTGGCGCGGCCCTCGAGGTAGACGTAGCCGGCCTCGTCCACGCGGCCCAGGTCGCCGGTCTTGAGCCAGCCCTCGGCGTCCAGCACCTCGGCGGTCTCCCGGGGCATCTTATAGTAGCCCTGCATGACCATGGGGCCGCGCACGGCGATCTCGCCGACGCCCTCGGCGTCCGGCTCGAGGATGCGGATCTCGACCTCGGGGATGATCTTGCCGACGCTCGTCACGATGAAGGCGTCGGTGGGGTTGAGGGTCAGGATGGGCGAGGTCTCGGTGAGGCCGTAGCCCTGCACGAAGTCGATGCCCAGCTCGTTGTACTGCCTGAAGACCGAGGAGGCCAGGGGCCCGCCGCCGGAGATGCAGATGCGGATGGTAGCGAGGCTGGCCTTCTCCAGCACCGAATGGAAGAGCGCCTTGCCCGGGTTGCGTCCGGTCACTTTCTTGATGAGGTAGGAGAGTCCCATCATGAGGTGAATGAGGCCGTTCGCCAGCGGACCTTTCTCCTTGACGCCCTTCTTTATGCCGGCGAGCACCTTGTTGAAGAGCATGGGCACGCCGAGGAACATGGTGATCTTCGCTTCCTTGAGGTCCTTTAGGACCTGCTTGATGATGAGGCGCTTGCCGAAGACTATCTCGGCGCCGACCGAGACCGCCTCGATGAAGACGGCCAGCATCGTGTACGAGTGGTGGATCGGCAGGAGGGCGTAGAACACGTCCGTGCTGTAGATGGGCAGGTTCGCCTGCGCGAGATAGCAGTCCGCGACGAAGTTGCGATGAGTCAGCATGACGCCCTTGGGATTGCCCATGGTGCCCGAGGTGAAGAGGATGGCGGCCAGGTCCTCCTCGGAGGCCTTCTCGAAGGCGGGGGCGCCGGGCGCGTCGAGATCGTAGACGTAGCCGGGCCTTCCCGTGGCCAGGGAGAATACGGCCTTGAGCGAGGGGCAGGATGACTTAAGCTCGGCCTCCTTCTCCTCGTCGACGAAGAGGGCGATCACGTCGCCCGCGCGGATCAGGTTAGACAGCTCGGAAGCCGGCAGCTGATAGTCCAGGGGCACGACGACGGCGCCCGCGGTCAGGACCGCGAAATAGGCAACGGCCCACTCGGGGCTGTTCTTGCCCGTCACCGCGACCTTGTCCCCGCGGCCGATCCCGATCGACCGTAGCTTACGGGCGACGGCCTCGGCCTTCCCGAGGGCCTCCCGGTAGGTCAGGGAAACCCTGTCGGGCTCGTAGATCGTGAAGCAGTCCTTGTCGGGGAACCTGGAGGCGGTCAGCGCCAGAAGCTCGGGGAGAGTCGGCCAACGTCCGCTGAAGTACCTGCCGCGGTACTCGTCGAGAAATTTCCAGGGATCTTCGCGCGTCATAGCCAGCCTCCGGTCGCTTGTAGTCGCATTATCGGGTTCGTTTCACGTTTATTTTTAGACATCGATCAGTTTGATCCGGTTGCAGTAACTTTTACAAGATGATGTATGTTAAATACAAGATATGAAAAGATCGACGCGAGGAAGCCTCATCGACCGCGGAGATGAGATCAAGGGTCGCCGTATCGTCCTTATCCTGGTCGCCGCAGTCGGGATAGGAACCGCGTTCCTGGCGACCACCCTCCTCCTCGCCGGATGCTCGAGCGATATCGCCGCATCGCTGAAGGCGGACGGCGGCGCCCGCGTTGCCGTACAGGCCGAGGTCCCGGCCGCCCTGGCGGCCAAATTCCGCAAGCTCGCCCAGGCCTCCTCGGGCGAGGAGGTCGACGCCGGCGTACCCCTCTTCGATACCGAGGCGATCAGGAAAGCCGCGGCCGAGCGCCCCTGGATGCGCGTCGCCTCGCTCTCGAGGCCGAGCCCCGAGTCGATCAAGGCGGAGATCGAGGTCCTGAGCCTCGAGAAGCTGGCCGCGTCGAAGGACCTCGCGGGCTCGGGACTCCTGGCGGTCTCGCGGGGCGCCGGTTGGGCCGAGCTGCGGATCAGGCTCGACCGGGGCTGCGCCGCCGCCGCGGCGAAACTGTTCCCCGGCATCGATCCGTACCTGATGGAAGCGCTCTCTCCCCCGGCCCTCGAGGAGGAGCCGGTGACCGCGGCTGAGTACCGCACCATGCTCAAGAGCGTCCTCGGCGAAAAGGCGATGCCCGCCATGGAAGCGGCCGCGATCTCGATCTCGCTGACGGCCCCCGGCAAGGTCGTCGAGTCAGCGGGCGGATCGCTCGAAGGCGGCGTCCTCAAGGCGAGGATACCCATCATCGACGCCCTCGTCCTCGAGCGCCCGATCGAGATACGGCTCCGTTGGGCGCAATAGTCTCCACTTGAACCGATCGGAGCCGGGGGCGTAGGCTCCTTCCCATGCTGCTCGACTTCTCATCCCAATGGGGCATTATCAGACGCTTCGATGCCTCGACCGACGGCGCCGCAGGGTACGCCGAGACCGAGCTGGCGACGATCCTCGGCCTGATGACGGGCTCCGTCCTCGCTCCCTGCGAGTCGTCGCGCGAATCGCGCATCATCGTGCTCGACTCGGGCTCGGGGAGCCGCGGGCCGGGCGGGCCCCGTCGCGGGCCGCGCTACTCGTGGAGGGCCGCCGAGGACCGCGTCGAGCTCTACGGCGAGGATGGGACCGCCCTCGTCCGGGCCGTCTACGACTTCCTGCGCGCCCTCGGCGCGCGCTGGGTCGCGCCCGGCCTTGGAGGCCAGCGCCTGCCGAGAGGCGCGCGGCTCGAGCTCGCGGCGGCTACGGGGGGCTCGCGGGACGAGGCGGCTGCGGCGACGCTGGCCCTCGGCCACGGCGCCTTCCTCGAGGACTGGGAAGACCAGCTCGTCTGGGCCGCGCGCGCGGGCTACTCCTCGGTCCTCGTGCTGACCACGACCGATCCTCTGGCCTTGGGGGCTGCCCCCCTCGCCCTCTACGAGTCCCTGCGACAGGACTTCGCCGCCCTCGCCGGGCGGGCCGGACTGCGTATCGAACTCGGGGGCGTCATTCCTTGGCCGCTCGACGACTCCGGCGCGCCGCCCCGTGCGGCCCTCGGCGAGCTGGCCGCAAAGCTAGCCGCCTCGTACCCCGAAGTCTCAGTCTTCCACGTCTGGCCCGACGAGCTTCCGGTCGGCGGATGGCGCTCGGCGCCGCCTCGGCGCCGAGCGCCATCCGCGGCCGAGTCCCTCTCGGCGGCATGCACGCTCGCCGAGGAGTTGTCCGCGGCCGGGTCGGAGGCCGCGCTGTCCTTTCTCGCCCGCCCCTGCGACGGCGATGCCGCCGCCGCGATCGGGGCCGCCGGAGCTTCTCTTCCGCCGGGCCTCGAGCTCCTATGGGCGCCGCGAGAGCGATCCTGGGCTCGCGCGTTGGGCGACACCGCGTGCGCGCTCAATGTCGCGTCGCTCGACGCCTTCAAGAAGACGGCATCCGCGTGGAAGCGCGCAGGCGGCGGAAGGATCTCGGTCATCGAGCGATGGGAGGATGGCCTCCTCTTCAAGTGCGCCGTCCCGCCGATGGCGCGCGCGATGGCCGGCGACATCGCCGCCTACCGCGAGGTGGGCGCCGAGTCCCTCGGGGTGCTTCGGGCGGGGAGCCGGCTTCCCCTCGCCTCGAGGCCCAACGCCTATCTGGCTCCTCTCCTCGCCTCAGCGGCCCCGGACGCCGACCCGACGGCCCTCCTCTCCGACTGGGCGCTCGCGGCCTACGGAAATGCGGCCGGCCCGATGCTCGACTACTGGCGCGAGCTCGAGGAAGCCTGGGCTATCGGACTCGACCTCGAGGAAGGGGAGACCGGCGTCCGCGATTCCGGCGTCGGCGTATGCGTCGCGCGCGAGCCGCCGGCCGACTGGGGCGATCCGTGGAAGGCCGGTCTCGAGCGGCTGGCCGCGAGGCGCGACAGGTGCGAAGAGCTCTTCGACCGCCTGCGCGCGGCGGAGCGCGAGCTCGAGGAGGCACGCTCGGCGGCCGATGGCGACGAGACGGCAGAGGCGGCGATCCGCTCCGAAGCAGGCGAGTACGCGATCTCGGGCTCGGTCCTCGAGCTCGACTGCGCGCGGCTGTCCGCGTATCACGAGCTGGCGGCGGGCGAGGGCCGCGCGGCGGGCGACGTCGCGAACCTGGCGCTTTCGGCCTCGGGCGCGCTCAAGACGGCCCTCGGCCGCGTTCCCGACGGCCGTTCGCGCCGAGAAGGGCGCCTCGTGATCCGCGCTTTCTACGACCTGGAGCTTAGGGCGACGAGGCGCGCGAACGCGCGGAGCGGTCTTCGCAGGACGATCGACCTGTGGGTCCAGGCCGCGCGGACGGCGATCGCCGCCGCGCGCATCCGCCGCCGCTTCGAGGGGCGGCGCCGGTAGATCGGCTTCCGCTCCGACTCGCTCTTCAACGCCGCGCGGACGCGGATTCGGTATTGCGGCCGCTTCGGCCGGACGTTAGGCTACCTTGTGTATGGAACCGAACGACCTTGGAAAGAAAATCTTCTTCCTGTATCCGCCCCAAGTCCTGACCGAAGCCGTAGATGAGCTCGCCCGGCTCGAGTTCGAAGTGTACCTGGCTCGCGACCACGAGCGGCTGAAGCGCGCCCTCGCCTCGTTTCCGAGCTCGATCCTCTTCATGGACATAGACGAACGGCTCGACGATGCGGGATGGGAGGCCTACGCGCGATCGCTGCGCTCGGACATGCCCGATCTCGGCCTCGGCGTCGTTACGCTCAACGACGACGCGCGCCTGCGCGAGCTGTATCTCATGGGCCTCCAAGTCCAGTGCGGCTACGTGGTGCTGAAGCTCGGCGCGTCGAAGACCGCGGAGATCCTCGCGAAGACCCTCGAGGCGAACGAGGCGCGCGGCAGGCGCAAGTTCGTGCGCGCGACCTGCGGCCCGGGCGTCGGGCAGTGCAACGTCGAGAACGAGGGACTGACGCTCCGCGCCGACCTCACGGACCTGAGCTCGGCGGGCATGGCCCTCCGCTTCGAGGGAGAGCCGGCGCTGCGCGCCGGCTCGGTTCTCAAGAGCATCGCGATCTCGGTGAAAGGCCAGCGCCTCATCGCCTCGGGCGTCGTCGTAGCCAAGCGCATCGGCCCCGATGGCCCCGTGCACGTCGTCATGTTCACGCCCGCCTCGCTCGACGAGACGCGGCGCGACAAGCTCAAGTCGCTCGTCTTCAAGATCAACCAGTCCGCGATGGACCGCGTCCTGGAGACCGCGTGAGGCGTCCCCGCGCTCCGGCGGGAGCGCTCCCCAGGAGCACGCTCGCCGATTCGCGCGTGAGCCTCTCCTATGCGGTAGTGCTGCGCCTGCTCGGAGGGCCCTTCGCGCGCATGGGGCTGCGGATTAAGTCGATCGAATTCCGCCGCCCCGAGCTCCTCGTAGACGCCTGGAGGCAATTCCAGGAGGGAAGGACGCGCCTCCTCATCGCCTTCCGCCACGCCTATGGCGACGAACCCCAGCTCCTCTCCTACGTCTTCGACGCCGTCCTTCGGCCCGCGGCGCGGAGGCTCGGCGCGGCCCTGCCCCGCGTCCCCCGCGCGCGCTTCGTCCACGGCTACGAGGTCCCCCTCTGGTCGGGCGCGCTGACCCGCTGGATACTCCCGCGCTCCGGCGCGATGCCCGTTTATCACGCCAAGGTCGACAGGCGAAGCCTCGAGCGCATGCGCGCCGCCCTCCGCGACGGCCCCTACCCCCTGGCGCTCGCCCCGGAGGGACAGATCTCCTATCGCAGCGAAGCATTGCCACGGATCGAGGAGGGCGCGGTCCGCCTCGGCGTCTGGTGCGCCGCGGAGCTGGCGGCGGCCGGCCGGCCCGAGCGCGTCCACGTCCTACCCCTCTCGGTGCACTATCGCTACGACGAAGCCGACGCGCCGAAGCTCGAGGCGCTCGTCTCAGAGGTCGAGGCGTCCTGCGACGGACAGGACGGGCAAGGACGCGCGGCCGCCGGGCGCGGGCCGACAGACAGCCGTCGACGGCGAGGCGTCGCGGGCCCCGGATGGAAGGCCGCGCTCGCCGCGAGGATCGAGGCCGTCGAGCTCCGCCTGATCGCCGCCGCTGAGGGCTATTACGGGATCCGCCCCCCCGAGGGAGCCTCCCGCGACGCGCGCCTGGAGGCGCTCCTCGAGGAGGCGCTGCGGAGGGCCGAGGCCGCCTTCGGCCTGGTGCCCGAGGGCGACAGGATCGCGAGGGTCTACCGGATACGCCAGGAAGGCTGGGACCGCATCTATCCCGAGGTCGACCTCCGCGCTCTCCCGCCGCTCGAGAGGCGCCTGGCCGACCGGCGCGCCGGCGAGGCATGGTACGTTATGCGACATATGGAGCTCGTCGACCTCGGCCACTATCTCGACTCGACCTACCTCGCGGGACGGAACGGCGACGGTCCTCCCTTCGACCGCCTCGTCGAGGCCGCGTACAGCGCGGCGGACCTGGCCTCGCGCCTCGTCGGCGGGAACATCTCGCACAGGCCCTCGGCTCTCGCAAAGCGCGCCGTCATCGCGGCCTCGCCGGCGATCGACGTCGGCGCGCTGACGGCCGCGCGGGGAGGCGACCGCCGCGCCGCCTCGCGCGCCGCCCTCGCCGAGCTGGAGCGCGCCTACGTCCAGGAGATAAAGGAGTACATCGATGAGCGAATCGAGCGATAGACCCTCGACGAGCGCGACGGGACGGCTCCCAGTCCGGACCAAGCTGGGCTTCGGCGTCTGCGACCTCGGCGGGAACCTCTTCTTCACGGCGCTGGGCTTCTACGCGGCCATCTACCTCACGGACACGGTCGGCATCGCCGCGGGCGTCGCCGGAACGATCCTCCTCCTGGGCAAGATCGTCGACGCATTCTGGGACCCGATCCTCGGCCACCTCTCCGACAACACCGTCACAAGATGGGGGAGGAGGAGGCCGTACATCTTCCTCGGCTCAATTCCCCTCGCCGTCGCGATGTGGTGGTTCTGGACGAATCCGCGCATCTCCGACGCGACGGAAGCGGCCGTCTGGGGCTTCGCGGCCTTCGTCCTCCTGAACGTGACCTACTCGGTCGTCAACATCCCCTACTCATCGCTCACGCCCGAGCTCACGGCCGACTACAACGAGCGGTCGAGCCTGAACGGCTTCCGCTTCATGTTCGCCGCGGTAGGCACCCTGCTCGGGGCCGTCTCGGTCGGACCGATCGTCGCGGCCTTCGGAGGAGGGCCCGGGCTCGACTCGAGCCGAGGCTACTCGATGGCGGGCCTCCTCTTCGCCCTGATCATGATGGCGACGGCGATGACGACGTCGCTTTCGGTCCGCGAGCCCGGAAGGACCGGGACGCCGAAAGCCGACAAGGGATTCTTCAAGGCCTACGTCGGCGTCTTCAAGAACCGCCCCTTCGTCATCGTGCTGTTCGGCTATACGCTCAACCTCATCGGACTGACGCTCCTGCAGACCGCGATACCCTACTACTTCAACTACATCTATGCGGGCTGGCCCGGCATAGAGAACCCTCAGTCCCTCCAGACCTTGGCCATGGGCCTCCTCATCGTCGTCGCCATGGTCTTCATCCCGGTCTCGGTGCTCGTATCGAAGCGCCTTGGCAAAAAGGTCGCGTGGCAGATCTGCTTCTTCATCCTCGGCTCCGCGAGCCTCGTCATCTTCTTCCTCGGACACGTCCTCGGCCCGTACTTCTTCATCGGGATGATGGTCTACGCGGGGATCGGCGTGGGCTTCGGCTACGTCGCGCCCTACGCGATGGTGCCCGACACCATCGAGGTGGACGTCGCGAGGACCGGGAAGCGGAACGAGGGCGCCTTCTACGGCATGTACCTCTTCATGTCGAAGATCGGCCAGGCCATCGCGTGGCAGGCGGGCCTCCTCGTCCTGGCCCTCGGGCACTACGTCGCCAACGAGGCCCAGACCGAGTCCGCCCGGCTGGCGATCCGCTTCCTCGCCGGGCCCCTGCCCGCGGTCGTCCTGTTCGGCGCCCTGGTGCTGGTCCAGTTCTATCCGCTCGACGCGAAGACCTACGACGAATTGATCGCGAAGGGAAAGGGCGAGGGAACGAAGGGCTGAGGCCGCGACCGGTCAGGTTCCCAGCGCGGCCTTGATGAGCGCGATCCCCAGTCCGACGAGGCCGCCCACGACCGCGCCGTTCACGCGGATGTACTGAAGGTCGTTCCAGACCGCGTCTTCGATCCTGCGCACGAAGAGCCGCTCGTCGGTGGCCCTGAGGAGGCCCGCCAGGTACTCGGTCAGGCCCTCGATTATTTTTCCGCGCTCGATGACCGTAGTCAGGACCGAGGCGACGGCGGCGTTCACTCCCTCGCGCGCGCCCCGGTCGGTCCGCAGGCGCGAAGCCAGGGCGTCCTCGATCCGCTCGAGCGTCGCGATGGCGCCGCCCTCGGACGAGGAGAGATCCTCCCCGAGCAGCGCGAGGAGCTTCCCGACGAAACGGGCCGCGGTCTCCCTGAAGCCCTCGTCGGCGAGCGCGTCGCGGAAGGCCGAGGCCAGCTTCGCTCGATCGCCCGACGGGTCGGACGCGTCTCCCGCCAGGCGATCGGCGGTATCGGACAGCGAGGACACGAGGAAGCGACGCGCCTCGTTCGTCTTGTCGGTCTTGATTTCAGTCAACGTCGTCTGGATACCGGCGAGGGCGCGTTCCACGGTCCCGGGCCCCATGAAGAGCCCCTGCCAGCCCGCGTTCTCTTTCAGTATCGGCGTGAGGATCTTGATGAGCTTGACTCGGTTGCGCCCGATCCCCTCGCGCAGCCACTCGGCGACGAGGTCGATCGCCCGCTCGTCGAAGCGCTCGTTCCTGGCCCAGCGCAGGAGCCCGGCAACGGCCGCCGGCGCGTCCGTCCGCTCCGCGACGAAGCCGAGGGCGCGCGAGACGAAGAGGCGGAGGGCGGCCCCGCGTTCCTCGGAGGCGCCGCCGTAGGCCTTGAGCAGCTCCGAGGCCCGTTCACGCAGGAACGAATGTATGTCGTCCCGCGAGGGGCCGGAGTCGAGCGCTTCCGCGATCCTCGTCGCGAAGTCCACGCGGCCGAGCTCGGCCCTGATCGCGTCGGGACTCACGAAGCCAGACAGGAACCTGGGCACGGCGTTCGCGATGGCGTCCTTGTTCTTCGCGAGGATGTCGGTATGGCGCAGCTTGAGGCCGAGGGGGTTCTTGAAGAGCGCGGTGACCGCGAACCAGTCGGCGAGCGCGCCGACCGTCGAGGCCTCGAAGAACGCGGCGAGGAGGCCCTTCAGGGTGAGGCCTCCGAACAGGGCGATCGAATCGAGGGCGAGCCAGGGTTGCAGCTCGACGGCCAGGAAGCCTGAGAGGGCTATCGCGAGCGAGATCCCGCCGAGCTTGTTGCGGGGCGCGCCTCGGGACTCCGGCCTCTCGGGCGTCGCGGCCTCTATATCCATGGTCCTTCAAGATATCGGCCGCGAAGCGCGGAGGCAAGGCCGAAGTCCGGACGCCGGCGTCGAGCCGGATCGCCTGTCGTCCCGGCCGCGGCGCCGCGTGACAGCGCCCGCGAAAAGCGCGAGAATAGCGGTAGGAGCGCCTTGGGATGGAAGCGGCAGACGCGACCGAGGACCCGGACACGCTCTCGAGGATCGAGCTCGTCAGCTCGTACGTCAACGAGTATCCTTTCCTCGACGAGGGCCGCAGGGCCAGGTTCGAGGCCGCGTTCCGCAAGCGCGGGCTCCCCCTCCCGGACATGACGCCGAGCCGCTCCCGACCCCGGAGACCAGCGCGCGAGCCGGCCGCCAAGGGATACATCGACAGGGAAACCTTCCTCTCGTACATCCTGCTGATCTACACGGGAACAGCCATCTTCTACTCGTGGTACTACCTGGCCGAGAGGCTCGTCAGAAGGGACTTTCGCATTTGCCCGAAGCACAAAATAATCCAAACGGCCCTATCGATCCTCTATATCGCCGCCGACATCCTCGCCCTGGGCCTCCTCGCGGGCGGCGAGTAGGCCGCGCGGCCGACGCGGCACTTGTCGCCGCGAGCCGGGCGCGGCATAGTCTATCTGCGGAGGCAAGATGCCCGACGACATAGCTCCCCGGCACAACATGGACGACCTGATCCGACTGTCGGTCTTCTCGGGAATCGGGACGAGCATCGTCTCCGAGAAGAGCATCAGGGGCGTGCTCGACCGCGTCATGGAGCACATAGGCGCATTCTTCGGCCCCCTCAACTGGTCGGTGCTGCTCGTGGACGGCATGCACGACGAGCTCGTCTTCGCGCGGGTAGTGGGCAGGGCCGCCGAGGCGCTTACCGGCCAGCGCATACCGATCGGCGAGGGCGTCGCCGGTTGGGTAGCCACCCACGGCGTCAGCGCGGTCATCGAGCGGCCCTCTGAGGACTCGCGCTGGTCCGACAGGATAGACAAGTTGACCGGCTTCAAGACCGAGTCCATCATCGCGGTGCCGCTCCGCTCGGGCGACAGGATATTCGGCGTGCTCGAGCTCTTGAACCGCCTCGACGGCGGCTACTTCTCGGCCTACGACATGCGCGTCCTGTCGACGATAGCCGACTTCGCCGCCTTGGCGATCGAGAAGTCCTACTACCTTGCCGAGGCCCGGCGCATGTCGGAACGCGACCCGCTGACCGGGGCGCTGAACAGGCGCGGGCTCGCGAAGGCCGTCGATCGAGAGCGGGCGCGCCGCGAGCGCTACGGCGGCGACCTCTCCGTCATCGTCGCCGACGTCGACAAGTTCAAGGCCATCAACGATAAGTTCGGCCACTCGGTCGGCGACGAGGTCCTCAAGGCGGTCGCCGCCGCCCTCGCCTCCGCGGTCCGCGGCGTCGACTCGGTGGCGCGGTACGGCGGCGACGAGTTCCTCGTCCTCCTGCCGGCGACGGGCCTCGACGACGCCGAGATCGCCCGCTCCAGGCTGCAGGCGGTCCTCGACGCGGCCGGCTCCGTGCACGCGCCGCCCTTCAGCGTGTCGCTGGGCGTCCACACGTCGCGCGAAGCCGACTTCGACGAGCTGTTCCGCGAGTCCGACAAGGACCTCTACCGACGCAAGCTCGGCCCGCTGGCCATCGGCGAGAACCTCCTCGCGGCCCTCGACGACGAGGTCAAGGACTGATGGGCGCTCATATAGCTTCGCCCACCAGGGGACCAACCTTGTATCACGAGATCGAGGTCACCTGATGCACGTAGACGTCTTCACGCTCTGCGATTTCGCGCAGGAGAGCGCCGGCAAGCTCACCGTCGTCGGCGCCTTCGATACGGTATACGCGCGGTCCTTCCCCGCGGTGCATCCTTTCATGTGCCTCGCCATGCGCCTCCGCTTCTACATCCACGAGGGCGGGACCCACCCGATCAAGATCGAATTCTCCGGGACCGACGGCTCCGAAATCGTCAAGCCCATCGAGGGCGAGCTGACGGTCGGGGACTTCTCAGGCTCGTCCCGCGTCGTCCACAGCGTCTTCAACTTCGTGAACACGTCGATCGAGAAGGAAGGCACGATCAGCATCACGCTGTCGGTCGACGGCCGCGAGGCGCTCACCTCGCCCCTCTACGTCCGCAAGACCTGAGGCGGCGCGGCGCCGCGGCGGTCGCCCGCGACCTTACGCCGCGTCTGTCGCGGCGACGACGACCCGGTTCCTGCCCTCGCGCTTGCCCCGGTACATCGCCTCGTCGGCCGAGGCCAAGGCATCGGGGAAGGACTTCGACCCGAGCGCGGCGACTCCGATCGTGATGGTCGCGCGGAAGGCATCGCTCTCGCCCCCCAGCTCCAGGGCCTCGATAGACGCGCGGACGCGCTCGGCCCAGGCCGCGATGCCCGCGTCCGACTGACCGTACAGGACGAGCGCGAATTCCTCGCCGCCCCATCGCCCGCAGATGTCTTGCTGGCGGATACCGCCCGAAAGGCCCCCGGCGATGGCGGCGAGGGCGCGGTCGCCCCCCTCGTGCCCTCGCGCATCGTTGATCGCCTTGAAGTGATCGACGTCGACGAAGGCGACGTGGGAGGGCGCCAAGCCCCGGTATCTCGCGTCGGCGACCGCCTCCTCCACGCCCCTGCGGTTCAGGAGCCCCGTGAGGGGGTCGATCTTCGCCATGTTCGCGAGGAGCTCGCTGCGCTCCTCGGCTAGGACGCGTTCCTCCGCGATGACGTCGATCGGCCTCGAGAGGCGGAAAAGCATGAACGACAGGGCCGCGATGATCAGCGCGTCGATGAAAGCCACGCTCCAGACGAAGGAGGCGGTCGTCCGATTGCCGCGCGCCGCGCTGGCCGCCCAGCCGCTCTTGATGAGTATCCAGCCGACGGGATCGTCGTCGCCATCCTTGACCACGACGCCGGCCCCGTCGTCCGTGGAGAAGGGATGGTCCGGCTTGTCGAAGCGCGGTCCCGGCTCAACCCCGGGAGGCGGCGCGCCGGGCTCGGGCAGCCCTCCCGCGTCCGGAGGCCGATCGGCGTCGAAAGATCCGTCGGCTTTCTTGCGAGAGTCGACGAGCGACTCCAGAACGCTCAGACCGGGCTTGCCCTTGTCTAGTCCCTTGATCGCGGGAATGCTTCCGACGCCGAATTCGATGACGGTGTCGTGATGCAGGAACTCGGAGAGGGCCGAGCGGATGCTGTACTCCTGTCGGGCGAGCTCGCGGTCCCCTTTATAGAGTTGGCCGCCTCGCGCCTGCCATTCTCCCGGCACCTCGAGCTCGACATAGAGTTCGATGAGCTGCGCGACGGAGATGTCCCTTTGAATTTGGGAATTTTCGCTCCCGGCGCGGAGCGTCTCCACCTGGATGATGCTGAAAACGATGGATAGGAAGCCTATAGTCGCGATCGCGACGACAAGGATCTTTGACCTGATCGGCGATACTCGGAGATGCATGACAAGAAGCGTAGTTCGAGGATCCGCTTACCGCAAGGCCGAGCGTTCGATCAACTGACATAGCCCTTTCAATCGGCCGTTGGATCACCCGCGACCCCTCAGTCCGCGGTGGGGTCACCCGCGACCCCTCAGTCCGCGGTGGGGTCACCCGCGACCCCTCAATCCGCGGTGGGGTCACCCGCGACCCCTCAATCCGCGGTGGGGTCGCGGCGGAAGAAGAGCGCGAGCTGCGCGAAGACCTCGGGATACTCCGACCTGAGAAGGGCCGGCCGTTCGTAGAAGTACTCGCAGCACACGGCGAAGAATTCGTCGGGCGACTCGGCGGCATAGGGGTCGAGCCGCGGGCCGCGGCGCACTCCTCCCTTCGGCCTCGAACCCCTCGGCCTGCGCGGCGCGGGGCGGTCCAAACGAGAGCGTAGATCCTCGTAGGCGGCGGAGAAAGCGGATCGCCATGCTCCGTAGTCCATGCCGCGGTGCAGGGGAGGGCATCCATCGAATACGCCGTCGCGACCGTCGAGTTTGTGGGCCATCTCGTGGATCACGACGTTGTAGCCGTCGCCCCAGCCCGAGGCCTCGATGTCGACGCGGGACAGGGCCACCGGCCCGAGATCGAAGGCCTCGCCGGCGAACTCGTCGTCGTATTCATGGACGACGCCGGCCTCGTCCAGGTCCCGCTTGCGGACGTCGTATTCCCTCGGGGTGACAATGATCGTAGACCAGTCCGAGTACCACTCGAGTCCAAGCCCGAGGAGAGGCAGGCAGGCCTGGGCGGCCACCGAGACGCGCAGCTCGTCATCGAGCTCGACGTCCCCGACCGGATCGAAGGTCTTCTCGGCGAGGAAAAGCGTGGACAGCTCGCGCAGGAGTCCCCGATCGCCGCCCTCGCCCGCCGTCCCGGAACCGAGCCAGCGGAATATCTTGTGCTCCCTCATCGCCCATTCCCAGAGCTCGGCGTCGATGGGGAAGCGCTGGAGGATGCGCCTGCGGCGAGCTTCTTTGAGGGAGGCGAATATTCCCATGCGGCCAGGATAACCCAACGCGTTCCCAGTGTCTTCCGGTGACAGGAAGCGACTCGCGGATTGTTGAATACCCGGTTACGACGAGGGAGAACCATGAAAAGAATAATCGTGCTATTCGCCGCGGCGCTGCTCGCGCAGGCCGCATTCGCCGACGATATTGACGAGCCGTCCGAGCAGTCCGTCCTGGAGGCGGCCAGGGCCAAGTACTGGCAGGATCAGCGGTCCTCGGACGAGAGGCGAGACGCCGACGTCTCCGTCGACATCGATATCGCCGTAAACGAGGCCGGATCCGATGACCAGGACGCAGATCATCGGCCGGAAAAAGAAGAGGGCGATGACGTTCCCTTTACGCCGTTCCTCATATCCTTCGTGCCCGGCCTCTCGGCTCCCTTCGGCTACTACGACGTTTCCTTCGCGGCCGGCGCGATCGGCACCATGACGCGGGGCGTCAGGGGCGCGGCGGGGGCGGGCGTCTTCAACATCTCGCGCGACGTAAGGGGCCTCCAAGGCGCGGGTGTCTTCAACATCTCGCGCGACGTAAAGGGTCTCCAAGGCGCCGGCGTCTTCAACATGGCCGATGGCCTGCGCGGCTGCCAGGCCGCAGGCGTGTTCAATATGGCCCGGGATGTCTCCGGCGTGCAGGTGGCCGGCGTGCTCAACGTCGCGGATCGCGTCAAGGGCGTCCAGATAGGGCTTGTCAACATCGCCGACAATATCGACGGCGTCCAGATAGGGCTCTTGAACATCGCGGGCAACGGCGTCGACTCGCTCGGGGTTCTCTACGAGCCCGAGACGAACTGGTTCTACGCCCAGTGGCAGTCGGGCACGCCCGCGCTGTTCTCAGTCGTCGGCATCGGGGCTCCCGGCGCGGCCTGGTTCGAGGACTGGCGCGAATTCTCGGTCTTCGCGGGGCTCGGCACGCGCGCTCGCCTCCTCGGCGTCAACCTGGACTTGGACGTCTGCGCGGTCCAGCCGGTGGTCGACTTGCCGTCCGACCGGGAGTCGTGGGATTCCGGAGATGCATGGGACTCTTTGCGGCCGTATCCCTCGGCTCGGCTCACCGCGGGAGTTCCGATATTCGGCAAGCGCTGCCAAATCGTCGGCGGGCTGAAGGTGGACATCGACGTCGCCTCGCTCGGAGAGAGGATCCCCGAGGACCTGCGGAAGGGAGACTCCTGGTCGGACGCGTGGTTCGGCGAGCGCTTCACGGTCTGGCCCAAGTGGTTCGTCGGCGTAAAGTTCTGACGCCCTCTCCCGAGCCCGAGCGACGGCCGCGGCCTCTCGATTGGGGGCCGCGGCCGCGTTATACTGTTCGCATCGGGCGTCCGCGCGCTTAGTCGCGCGCCGTCGCGATGGGGAGCGTCGTACATGAAACGCACGGGAATCGCCGTCCTTTTCGCCGCGTCCGCCCTGGCGTCCTGGGCGCTCGCGACCCCGCAGGTGGGGAGCATCGACTACGTCGAGGGGACCGTATCCATCGGCCGCTCGGGAAAGACGATCTCGGCGCCGAACATCGGCGATCCGATATTCTCGGGCGACCTCGTCAAGACGACGAGCGACGGGCTCCTCGTGATCGCCATGGGCAAGGGAAGCGGGATGAGCGGTACCATCACGGTCCGCGCGCGATCGACGCTCTACCTCAACCTGGACAAGGTCAAGGACCAGCCCCGCACGAAGATCGACATCATAACCGGCTCGATCGGCTCAAAGGTGGCGAAGCTGGCCGGGGCGGGCGGCACGATGTCCGTCGCGTCGAGCAGCGCGGTCATGGCCGTCCGCGGCACCGAGTTCGAGATATACATATCGATCAACATGGACGACGAGAAGGCCGACGGGGGCCAGGCGGTCCTCGTGACCTGCGAGGAAGGCGCCGTCGCGGTCAGCGACGGGACCTCCGAGATCTCCGCGCCCGCGGGCAAGGTAGTCGAGAAGCGGCCCGGGAAGGGCTTGCGCTACATGCCCGTCGGCGTCTCGTCGGTCCGGGAATACGGGCAGCGCTGGGTGACAGACGAGATCTCGGCGTTCAGAGCGGATGCCCCGCGCACCCTCGGCGCCTACGCGAAGCGCTACGACGAGCTCTCGGCCAGGTTCGTCAAGGCCTTCGCCCGCTTCAAGGCCTCGTCCATACCGAAGAGATGGGCCGACGAGGACCGGACCGGCGCCGCCGTCAGGCCCCTCGACCCGAAGACGATGCGCGAGAAGAAGGAGATGGCCGGCATCCTCCTCGAGATCCGCAAGGTCCTTTTCATGTTCGAGCGGGTCTACTGCCGCGCCGACGAGATCTCGGCGGCGATCGCGGGCACGGACCTCGAGAAGCGGGAAATCCGCAAGGGGCTCACCGCGGGAGAATTCCTCCGCAAGCTCGCGGCGGACCGAGCCGAGCTCGAGGACCAGGTCGCGCGCTACCGCTACATCGCGGCCCTTTACGCGGCGAGGTCCCCCGACGGCGAGGCTTTCTCCGAGGACGACGACTTCTTCTCCTCTCCCGACGGTTTCTGAGCTTGTATCGGAACACCGACGGCATTAGTCTTTTTTAACGGGGACGACAGGGGCCTTCGGACGGCGCGAAGGGCGCAGCGCGGTCCCCGCGACAGAATCGGGAGGGCCCGATGCCGGTGTATAGCCCCTTCGCTCGTCCTCGACGCCGCGCGATAGCCACCTTCATCGCGGTGGCGTTCGTCGTGCTCGCCGTCTTCTGCGTCGACATCCTCGATTCGCGAAGGCTCGTCCTCGATCGCGCGAGCTCCTCCTCGGAGGACCTGTGCCGCCTCCTGGCGGAGCGCATCGACGGCGCGCTGCGCGAGTCCGGATCGCGCGACGCCCGCGACGCGGAATTCTCGCTCTTCGGAAGGGAGCTCGACTCGCTCTCGCTCGGCGGAAGCAGGTTCGTCGCGATCGCCGACGCCGACGGCGAGCTTATCGCGAGACGCCCCGGCGCCGCGGGCAACCTCGGGACCGACGGACGCGACGCGGACCTGCGGCGTCTCTTGAAGGAAGCCGCCCCCGCGAGCTTCGCCGCGGATATCGTGAGGTCCTCGGGCGGAAAGTACTTCTACTCCGCGCTCGCCGGCGAGCGCGGCTTCATCGTCGTCGCAGGCGAGGCGAAGTCGGACCTCCTCGGCGAATGGCGCAGGAAGGTCGTCGCGTACTCGATCTCGTTCGCGACGATCGTCGCGCTCATGGCCCTGCTCGCGCTGAGCATCGGAAAGGACTACTTCCGGAGCTCGGAGCTCGCGGCCCGCCTCGTCGCGATGGAGGCCGCCTCCGACATGATCGTGATAGCCGACCTCGAGGGCCGCGCCGAGTACGTGAACCCTTCCTTCGAGAGGACCACGGGCGTGACGCGCGACGAGGCGATAGGATCGCGGAGCGCGATATTCGGCCCGCGAGAGGCAGAGGCGGCCGCTGCCCTGGCGGCGGCCGCTGCCGGAGGCGAGTGGAGAGGCGAAGTATCGGCGGTCCGCGCGAGCGGCGAGGAGTACGTCGAGGAGGTCGCCGTCTCGCCCGTCCCGGGGCCGGACGGATCGCCCCTTCGCGTCGTCGCGATCAAGCGCGACGTCACCGAGCGCCGACGCCTCCAGGAGCGGCTGGAGCTCCTCGCGCACTACGACTCCCTGACCGGCCTGCCGAACAGGGCACTCTTCTTCGACCGCCTGGGAGGCGCGGTCGCGAGAGGCAGGCGCGAAGACCGGCGATTCGCGCTCCTCTTCATCGACCTCGACGGGTTCAAGGGCATCAACGACCACTTCGGCCACGACGCGGGGGACGCGCTGCTCGTCGAGACCGCCAGGCGCCTGCGGGACGCGATACGCGATTCGGACACGGTCGGCAGGATGGGCGGCGACGAGTTCATCGTGCTCCTCGACAACATCTCGAGGAGCGAGGACGCGGCGCCCTTCGCGGCGAAGATCAGGACCGCCATATCGGCGCCCGCGGCGCTGCCGTCGGGCGACGTCGTCTCGATCGGCGCGAGCGTCGGGGCGGCCGTCTTCCCGGACGACGGGATCGACGGCGAGGCCGTGCTGAAGGCCGCCGACTCAGCGATGTACGCGCTCAAGATGAAAAGCGGCGGGCGCGCCTGATTTGCCCGTGCCTCTCGCGCCGCGCCCGACGACTTTACCCTCCGCCCGGCCTGCGGCTATGATCTCGGGCGGAGGCAAGCCATGACAACGGTTCTTTCGCTCGGCGGCTCGATCGTCGCTCCCGAGGGCCCGAACGCAGCCTACCTCGCTTCCTTTTCCGCGCTCGCCCGCGAGCACCTCGCGGCTGATCCCGATCGTCGCCTCGTCATCGTAGTCGGCGGCGGCGGCCCGGCCCGGTCGTGGCAGCGCGCCTACCGCGAGGCCGGCGGGCGGGCCGACGACCACGATGCCCAGGACTGGATCGGCATCATGGCGACTCGGCTCAACGCCCAGCTCGTGAAGGCGCTCTTCGGTCCCCTGTGCCCCCAGGAAGTCGTCACCGACCCCACCGCGGTCTCGCTCTTCATGGGCCGCGTCCTCGTGGCCGCGGGCTGGAAGCCCGGCTTCTCCACGGACTTCGACGCCGTCCTCCTCGCCGAGCGCTTCGGGGCGACGCGCGTCCTCAACCTCTCGAACATCGCGAAGGTCTACGACGACGACCCGCGCAAGAACCCGGACGCGAAGCCGATCGACTCGATATCATGGGCCGGCTTCCGGGCGATCGTCGGGGACGAGTGGAGCCCCGGCAAGAACGCCCCCTTCGATCCCATAGCCTCGCGCAAGGCCGCCGAGCTCGGCCTCGAGGTCGTCTGCGCCTCGGGGGCGGACATCGACAACCTGCGCAGGATACTGGACGGAGAGAGCTTCGTCGGGACGGTCATCGGGCCAAGGTAGGCGACGCCGTCGCCCATCGCGCCTGCCGTTATTTTGTCGGGACCGTGGCCGAGCTCGCGGCGTCGACGTACTTCGACTTCTCCGCGGCCCACGCGGCCGCCGAGGGAATCAGGGTGCTGGCCGCGCCGAGCGCGAAGAGGCCGCTCAGGGCGAGGAGCGCGGCGTAGGCTGGGTTGGAAACGCCAGCACCCGAGCGCCCGTCCTCTCGAGCGGCAGACGGAATCCGAGTTGCCATTCGATATCCTCCTTAGTCCGGGACCGCGGCTATCGCGAGCCGGAAGCGGCGTCCGCCTTCTCCCCCTCGTCCAGCTTCTTGAGCAGCGTCGCATAACGCTCTTTCTGAGCAGCCTTTCCGAGCTTGTCCGCTAGGTCGACGAGCGCCGTCAGCGCCTTGCGAACGGACGCCGCGTCGTCGACGGCCACGCCCGATTCGAAGGAGCGGCGCCAGTAGCCCCAGGCCTCCGAGTCGCGGCCGAGCCGCGATGACAGACTCGCTGCCGCGGCGAGGTCGAGGGGAATACTCCGAGCGCTCTCTCCTCTCTTGTCGGCATCGAGCGCGGCGAGCGCCGAGGCGAGCGCCCCTTCGATATTTTCCTCGCCCGCGAGTACTGAAGCGAGGACATAGCGATTGGATGCTAGCTCTGACCAGCGCTTCGCTTTCAGGTTGAGGGACTCGGCGGCCGCCAGGTCGGCCTTGGCTCCGGCGGCGTCGCCGAGCGTGGCCTTCGCGACGGCGCGGTCATGCAACGCGACCGCGCGGGCCTTGTCGCCGCCGGAGGCTCCGGCGGCCTCGGCGAGCGCCACCGCCTCCTCGAAGAGCGCCAAGGCGGCCTTGGCGTCGCCCGCGACGAAGTCGAGCTCGCCCTGGCCGGCCTTCGCGGCGGACTGCGCTGCCTGGGAACGCGCCATCAAGGCGTATTCCAGCGCGGCCTCGTACTCGCGCCGCGCGTCATCCGCCTGGCCCGCCGCGGCGTAGGTCCGGCCCATGGAGACGCGCGAGGCCGCGACGCCCTCGAGGTCGTCCACGGACGAGCCGGCCTTCAGCGCCTCCTCGTAGTAGCCGAGCGCGGTCGAGTACCGCCCCTCGGCCATGTACTGGTCGCCGAGCTTGGCATACTCGGCCGCCTTGTTCTTCGTCTCGAACACCGCGTCGGGCGGCTTCGGCGCCGATGAGCAGGAAAGGACGGCCATCGCGAGCGCCAGCGACAGGACGGCCGCGCGAGCCGCGGCGCGACGACGCGACTCATTCTCGCGCGTATGGATCTCGGCGCGCATCAGAAGCTCCCTTCCCGCATGCTCTGGCCCAGCGGCTGCCTTTCCTGGCGCTCCGGGATGCCGCCCTTGAGCAGCGGATTGTTCTTGAGCCCGGTCAGCACGTCCTGCGCCTGCTTGATCGCGGCCCTGCCCTCCTCGATGGTCAGCGAGATCGAAGGCATCTCCCGGTTGAGCGAGGCGGTAATGTCCTGGATGTTCTTGAGCGTCTTCTGCAGCTCGGCGACGCTCGACGAGATCCGGTCGTAGAGCGCGTTGTCGTCGTCCAGCAGGGTCTTGACGGTGCCCTTGGCGTCGAGGAGGCGCGGGACGAGGCCCGTTGGATCGCGCAACGCGTCCGTCGCGCCCTCGAGGTTCCTCGCGATGGCGTTGACCCGCGCGAGGAGCTCGTCGGCCTGGCCGGATACGTCGCCCACCAGGGCGTCGAGGCGGGACGCGGCGCTCGAAGCCTCGCTGACGATATCGCCCAGAGGCCCGGAGCTCTGGCCCGCGATGGCGCGATTGATCTCGGTCAACGTGCGGTTGATGGTGACGACCGTCTTGTTGGCGTTCTCGATGAGGGGATTCACGCCCGCGAGAAGGCGCGTGACCGTGTCGTCCTTGACGGGTATCTCGACGAAGCCCTGGTCAAGGAGGTCCTGCCCCTCCGGGCTGTCGGCGAGCGGCACGAAGCTGCCCGGCGCGATGAGGTCCTCGCCCTTCCCCGGATGGAAAAGCAGCTGGGTCCCGAGCCCGATGGGAGAGGTGACGAGCTCGAGGATCGAATATTCCTTCGCCTTCGAGTAGTAGGTATCGTAGATGACGAAAATCCCGTCCACCTCGTTGGCTTTGTTGAGCTCGACCTTGATCACCTTGCCGACCTGGAAGCCGCGCATCATGATCGCCGTACCGGCCTGGGCCCCGGCGGCGGACGAGAACTTCGTCGTGAAGCGAACGTCCTTTGAGAACCAGCGCTGGTTCGCGCCGAGGAAGATGATGCCCGCCGCGAGGCAGAGCGCGGCGAAGATGATGAAAAAGCCGACTATCTGTTCTGCGTACCTGATCTTGAATTTCATCTCTCGCCCTTCCCTCTCTCGCCGCCGTCCGGGTCCGCCACGTCGTTGATTATATCTCCCAGGTCGGCCATCCGCCCGTCGTCGCGATCGCGCCCGTCCTCGGGTATCGCGAACGAGTCCTCGGCTAAGGCGCGCGCCCACTCGCCCGCGAGGCCAGAGGCCCACTCGGGCCCCTCGTCGCGCTGACGTGCCTTCAGCCTGCCGGTCACCGCCCTGACCGCGGGATCGGTCCACGCCGCGGCCTCGTCGTACGACCCCGACGCGATCACGTGGCCGTCCTTGAGCGCGATCACGCGGTCGGCGAAGCGCGAGACGCAATCCGAGCTCGAGCTGACGATCGCGAGGCTGCGTCCCCGCTCCTTGAGCGCCGCGATGATGCCGAGCACGCGCTCGGCCGCCTCCTCGTCGAGGTTGGCCGCCGGATCGTCCATGAAGACGAGAGGCGGGTCGAGCACGAGGGCGCGGGCCAGGCCGATGAGCTGCCTCTCGCCCGCCGAGAGCTCGGCCGGCCTCGCGCGCAGGTCGTCCTCGAAGCCGACCAGCTCGGCCGCGCGCCGCGCGGCCCTCTCGACCTCGGCCTTGCCCCATCCGGGCTCATGCACGCGCGCTGGCAGGGCGAGATTGTCGAAGAGACTCTGGTTCGCCCAGAGCGCCGAGTCCTGGAAGGCGAAGCCCGAGTCGCGCCTGAACGCCGCTTCCTCCCGCGCGGACATCCGCGCGAGGGACGCGCCCTTGTAGAGCACCTCGCCCTCGGAGGGCAGGCGTATGCCCGCGGCGGTCTTGAGCAGGACCGACTTGCCCGAGCCCGCGCCGCCCATGAGGAACGAGGCCTCGCCCTCGGGCAGGGCGAGCGAGACTCCGCGCAAGGCCTCGTACTCGCCGCGGACGGCATGCACGTCGCGCAGCTCGATGATCGGAACGGCCGCCACGCCCTATCCCATGTATTGAACGGCCAGCATGATGAACTCCGCGAGTATACAGAGCATGAAGCTCGAGCTGACCGCGCGGATCCCGGCCACCGGGACCTCCGTGCTCGCGCTCTCGACGGAGAATCCCCTGTTGAGGGAGACGGAGGAGATGATCGCCCCGTAGACGAGGCTCTTGAGGAGCCCGAGGAGGAGGTCGCCCGGCGCGAGGGCCGAGAAGAGGCTCCGGATGTACGCGTCGAAGCCGATGGGCATCACGAGCTGAACGACGGCGAAAGATCCCAGGAGCCCGAAGACGTTGAAGTAGACGTAGAGCGTCGCCATCGAGACGACGACGCCGAGGAAGCGCGGCGCGGCGAGGAAGGCGATCGGATCGACGCCGACGGCGACATAGGCCTCGATCTCGTGGCCGACCACCATGCCGCCCAGCTCGGTCGCGATGGCCGTGCCGGAGCGGGCGATGATGATGAAGGCCGTGAGCAGCGGGCCGAGCTCCTTGGCGATGACGATGATGAGGATCGTATACATGAGCCGGCTCTGCCCGAACTCGGAGAGGAGGGAATTGCCGATGCCGATGATGGCGGCGCCGATCGCCACCGCCATGACCGCGGTGATGCGCAGCGCCTCGACGCCCGTAAAGAGGATCTGATGCACGAGGACGCGCCGCCCGACCCTCTTGCGGCCGACGAGGCGAACGGACTCGAGGAGCACGCGCGCGAAGAAGCCGAGGCTGTAGAGGAATTCGTCAAGCGAGCGCAGGGCGGCGCGACCGATCCTCGCGAGCATATACCCTCCGCGGATCAATACTAGAGCGGCGCGGCGCAATGGTCAACGCCGCCCGCTCGAGAGGCCTTGCCGACGCGGCCTCGGAAGGGCTAGGCTCCTCGGCCATGGATACCGCTCGACTACGCGCGAACGCGCTCTTGACGCTGACCGCGATCATCTGGGGCTCGGCCTTCTCCGCGCAGCGCTCGGGCATGGAGAGCATAGGACCCTTCGCCTTCAACGCCGCCCGCTTCGCGCTCGGCGCTCTCAGCGTCCTGCCGCTCCTCCTGGCGTCGCTCCGCCGCCCCGCGGGAGAAGGACCGGCGTCCAGGCCCCGAGCGAGCGTCGGCCGCAAGGCCGCGTACGCCGGGATCACCGGCGTCGTTCTGTTCTGCGGCACGACCTTCCAGCAGGCGGGCCTCGTCACCACGACCGCGGGGAACGCCGGCTTCATCACCTGCCTCTACGTCGTCCTCGTCCCGATAGCGGGACTCGCCTTCGGCCGACGCTCGGGCGCGAGGATCTGGATCGGCGCGGCCGTAGCGCTGGCCGGTCTGTATGTCCTCGGCGTCGACGATGGCATCACGATGACGAAGGGCGATCTCCTCGAGCTGATCGGGGCTTTTTTCTGGACCGCGCACATCCTGGTCATCGGCCGCTTCGGCTCTCTCATGGACGGCCTCGAGCTCGCGCTCGGCCAGTACCTCGTCTGCTCGGCGCTCAGCCTGTGCGGTGCGCTCGCCTTCGAGCCGGCTCCCTTCGCGGGCCTCGCGGCCGCGGCGGTCCCGATAATCTACGGCGGCGTCATGTCGACGGGAGTGGCCTTCACCCTCCAGATCTACGCGCAGAAGACAGCCCATCCGGCGCACGCGTCGATCATCATGTCCATGGAATCTCTCTTCGCGGCGATCGGCGGCATCCTCATCCTGGGCGAGCCATTAACCGCTCGGCTGGGCGTCGGCGGATCGCTCATGCTTGCCGGAACGATCGTCTCGCAGCTCGAGCCGACGACGAAGGCGCCTTCCTAGCCGTTCTCCGATCCTTGCGGAGACGGTCGACTATCGGCATACTAGCGCCCGATGAAACACATGCGCGCGCTATTCATAGCCGTTCTTGCCGCGATGCCCGCGGCATGCCTCTCGGCGGCGACCGGCGAGAGCGGATGGATCGGCAGGTGGTACCCCGGGATCGGCGATCCAACCATCGCCGGATGGATAACCGTCGTCGCGTACTTCGCGGCTATGGCCTATTGCATCGTCCTGAATCGCTCGCTTCGCGGAGTCGACGGCGATTCGAAGCGCCTTCGCAGGGAGCGCGCGCTCTGGGGAATCCTGGCCGTCGCGCTCGCCCTGCTGGGGATCAACAAGCAGCTCGACCTCCAGTCCGCGATGACTGAGGCGCTCAGGCTCCTCGCGAAGTCCGAAGGCTGGTACAAGGACCGGGGCATCTACCAGGCACTGTTCATCGTCGCCCTCGGACTCGTAGCGCTCGTGGCCGTCTGCGCCCTCGCGTACCTGACGCGCAAGCTGCCTCTCGGTGCGAAGCTCTCGGCGACGGGGCTGGTCTTGATCGTCGGCTTCGTGCTGATCAGGGCCTCGTCCTTCCATCACATGGACAGGCTCATCCAGTCGCGCGTCCTCTCGATCAAGGCCAACTGGATCCTCGAGCTCGGCGGCATCGCGATCGTATGGGCGGGGGCACTGCTGAGGAGACGCGAGCTGAAGAGGACGCGGATTAGAGCAGTCCCTTCAGCCTGAGGAGCCCGAAGGCCGCGATGGTCGCGGCGTCCACGATGACGCCCTCTACGATCATGCGCTCGACCTCGGCGATCGGGAAGCACTTCGAGATCATGCCGACTTCCTCGGGCTCGCGCTCGCACTCGTCCTGAACCAGGTCCGTCGCGAGGAAGAGGTCGCAGCGCTGCGTCGCGTAGCCGTATGCCTCGAAGAAGCTGCCGACGTGGCGCATCGAGCCCGCGACGAGGCCCGTCTCCTCCTTCAGCTCAGCCCGAGCGAGCGCGAGAGGCTCGACCCCGCCGCCCTCCTTAGCGCCCTGAGGGAATTCCCAGTAGCGCGCGCCGACCGGATAGCGATACTGCTCGACGAGGTAGACCGAACTCCCCTCGATCGCGACGACCACTGCGAAGTCCGGCTTCTCCACGACTCCGTAGATCCCGCGCGCCCCGTCGGCCCGCACGATCTCGTCCTCGCGGACGGTCATCCACCTGTTCTTGTACGCGACCGCGCTTCCGGTCTTGAGGATCTCCTCGCGGCTCGACATCGACGCGCCTCCGGCGGGAGCCAGTATAGCCGACTCGGTCAGAAGAGTCCCGCCCGAGTCACCGCGGGGGAGGGTTCTCGACGCCCGCGTAGACGGCATCGTAATCCTGGTAACCGGAGTCGACGACGGCCGATTTCAAGTTGTCCTTGGTGACTAGAACGAGGGGCAGGAACCGGCATTGCACCTCGCCGTTCAATGACTGGTCGAGCCTTAGATCGGAAAGTTTGCAGCTGACGAGCTCGGGAACAGCCTCTTCCCGAGCTAACTTGATCGCAATATCACAGACTGCCGGTGAAAGCATACGATCATCCTTGAGAACCGTAACCGTCAATTCGCCGCGCGCGATGGAGTTGCAGCCAGCCTCGGTAGCGTCCTGCCCAGATATCGGCACCTTGCCCGCGAGTCCTGCCGCCCTCATCGCCCTGAGCGCGCCTAATGCCGTACCGTCATTGGACGCGACGACGGCGTCGAACCTTCCTTGGGTCCGTTGGATTATCATGTGCATAAGCTTTTCGGCATTGGATGGATTCCATTGCGCGACCCACATGTCCGCGACGACGCGCAGCTCCTTCTTATCGAGAAGCGGCTGAATGATCTCCAACTGTCCCTTTCGGAATAAATGGGCCTCGGGGACGTTATCCGCGCTTCCGCCGAGCAGGGCAATGTTTCGCCCTGATGTCGCGTTCATCGCCTCAAGTACGCCTCTCGCCTGAAGCCTGCCGACCTCCAAGAGGTCGAAGGAGACATAGACCGCGAGATTAATCGTAGGTATCAGCCTATCGTATGCGATCACCTTGACGCCCTGCGCGACCAGCTCGTCGACCAGCGGCACGAGGTATTCCCCGTCTTCGGCGACGACGATGAGGACCCTCGCTCCCTTTTGCGCCATGTCCCTGATCTGGTCAGCTTGACGTCTCGCATCGAACCCCGCTTCTTCAACGAGGACGTTGCAGCCAGACGCCTTCAAGATCGCGACCATGTTATCCCGCTCCCGCTGCCATCGCGGGGAGGCGACGTCCGACAGGGAAATGCCGACGATCGGTTGGGCGAAGGAAATGCAAGAACAAAGCATACCGATCAATGCCGCGACGATCAATTTCTTCATGACTACTTCCCTTCCGGCATGGATTCGTACATATCGCCTATCGTCGATATTCATAGATTTCGGAATTCGGGTTATCAATGAGTAGCGTATTATAGGCGTTAGCCGCCCCCTGGAAGAAGGGGCCCCGGGGAAGGAACCTCCGCTTCCGCGCGCGGCCGCCGGGAGGTTCCGTCCCCGGGACATGGAAGAGGTAATAAAAAAGCCCTCCGCGAGGGGAGGGCTTTCAACGGCGGCGGGACGCGCGCTTTGACGCGCCCATGCGGATCAGATCTTGTCGATGAGCATCGAGCACTTGCCCGAGGGTATGGGCAGGGTCTTCTTCTTCTTCCCCAGCACGTTGATCGTAAAGTAGTAGAGCTTCTCGCTCTCCATGTGGATCTCCCAGCCGCGGCCCGACTTGTTGGAGAGGATCGTGACCAGGTTGCGCTTGAGGCTGAGGTTCTCGATGCCCATGATCTCGAGGTTGGGGATGATCCAGTCGACGGTCTTGCGCGGCAACGAGATGTACAGACCCACTATGTTCTCGATCATGAGGGCGACGGTCGAGAGGCCCGCGTAGGCGAGGAGTTGCGGCCTGGGCCAGTCGGGGCGGTCGGGCCAGACCGCCTTGCCCTCGCCCTGCGGAAGGTAGGCCTCCCACACGGTGGGCTTGCGGTCGTGGTGCGCCCTTCCCTCGCCGAACTCGTCGCGGTCCTTGTCGTCGCCGTTCTGATGCATCGAATCGAGGACGAAGTAGAGGTGACGGATGGCGCAATCGCGCGCGAGCTCGTATTGGTTGTACTTCTCGAGCCCCTTGATGACCATGTACGTGAAGGGCGGCAGGACCGAGCCGCGGTAGCCCATGCCCCGCTTGTCGTAGCCCTTCTGGTCCGCGGCCAGGGTCGGGAAGGGATGCTCGGTCCCGAAGACGCCGGGGTCGCGGAGGTGGGCGATGAGTCGCTCCGAGCGCTCCTCGTTGGGGATCTCGGCGAGGAGCGGCCAGTAGCCGCCGATCGTCTTGACGGGTACCTGGGAGCCGTTCTTGTCGAGGTCGTAGTAGAAGCCGTCCGCCGAGTTCCACATCTGGGAATTGATGCGGGTCTTGAGCGAGAAGTAGGAGCGCTTGAACTGGAAGGACGCTTCCTTGTCGTTGAGGATGTCGCCGAGCGCGGAGAGGTAGAGGGCGTTCATCGCCATAGCCGAGTTAAAGTCCGAGAGGTAGAGGGCGTTGCCGCGCGGCGAGTTGTCCATGCCGGTGGCCGAGACGGGCACGCCGTACAGGCCGTTCTCGCGCTTGAAGGTGGACTCGACCCAGTTCCAGTGGCGCTGGAGGGTCGGCATGACGTCCTTCACGCGCTTCTTGTTCGCGGTCTTGTGGTAGAGGTTGTACTCGGCCCAGGCGAACAGGGGGAGGCCGAGGCCTTCGGGATTGTCCTTCGAGACGATCGGCGTCCCGGTCGACGCGTCGTAGCGCGCGCGGATGGCGCCCGAGGGCTCCTGGAGGGCGTAGAGGGCGTCGAGGCCCGCGGCCGCCGAATAGATCCGGTTCGAGTATACGAGAAAGAACGAGGCGAAAACCTGCTCCATCATGTCGAGGACGTCGGAATCGTCGTAGCGGAGGTACTTCGACTTTTCGATCGGCGTTCCCTGTCCGCCTTGGGCCCAGCAATCGGCGGTCCAAGCCCACGTTCGGTCGTAAACCTCGACGAAATCCTGATCGTAGAAGTGAACCCGAGGGAAATCCCGTTTATTCAAGACCGAACCCCTTGTCTCAATGCCGCCGCCTCGAGGAACGCGAGAGACCGCAGGCTTTTCTATATTTTTCTTCGATATAGCAGTTTACGGATAGTGACTCAATATAGTGTCCTTTCAATGCTTTGTCAAACTGAATGAGCGGCCGAACCAAGGCATCATCCGTGCCTTATGCGCTGGAAGCGATCGGTAAAAAGACTTATCGCGAGAACTTTTATCACTTGATTATCCTGGCGATGGAGGTAGTTTTGAATTGTACAAGGCGGGTCTCGATGCCCGCGATCGGACGTCCCGCGGCGGGTAAGCGGCGGGACGGCGTCGCCGCTCCGGATTTCCGGCTATTCGCGAATGGGATTCGGGGCGCTCCTGCGAGGAGGCCACTCATGGATGCTCCGCCTGAGGGATCCGGGCCGGCCTCGGCCGACTGATTCGAGCCGAGGACGCCGGCCTCGATCGGGAAAGATCGCGAGCGGCCGTTGCGCCGCGCGAACGTTCCTGCGGCATCGACGCGAAGGACGCCGTGCCGACATGATGGGCGATCCGAGCGCCTCCACGAACACGGGGAGGCGGGATCGGCAACCGCGTTCGACATACGGGCTTCGTGCCCGATGAATGCTTTTTTATAAAGCATTGCTCGCCGCGGACAAGCCTGCGATCTCTGATAGATCGCGACGCGGCACCAGCAAGTCGGGGGCCGGCTTCATAGCCGGTCCCCTTTTTTCGCGGCGCGCCGAGCTCGTAAAGAGAGGGCCCAACGAGGCCGATAATCGCAGAAGATGATCATTACCCTTTACAAAACCGGAGCCGACGGCAGGATCAGCTATTACACGATCCATGACCGCCAGCCGGCGCTCGATGCACCGTTCGCGCTCTGCGCGTCCTGGCGCGTCGGGCTCGGACGCGAGCGCGAGCGCCTCCATCGATTCGAGACCCTCGCGGAGCGCGACAAGGCCGTCAGGAGCCTCGTCGCGCGGCGCGTCAAGGACGGGTACAGGATCCTCTACTTCTTCTCCCGCTCCAAGCTCTCGCTCGGTATCGGCCCATCGGCATGGTGCTCCGAGCCCGAGGCGGAATCCGGCGCGACCGCGGCGAACTGACCGTCGCCCTCGGTCATCTCCCGCAAGCGTTCCTTCATCTTCACGACGCAATCGAACTCGCTCGCCGCCCCGAGGGCAATGTCCTCGGCGAGGGCGCGGCAGCTCGGCGCGCCGCAGGCGCCGCAGTCCAGGCTCGGGAGGCTCGCGACGCGCTCCTCGATCTCCTCCATCATGCGGAGGGCCACGCGAGAATCGGGATCGAGGGCAAGGGCGCCGCGAGGGGAGAGGTCGTGGGTCCAGAGGAGGTCCTCGAGCGCGGGGGCCGAATACGCGCGTCGCTCGCTCCCGCCCGAGGGCGCGTCGGCCTCGAGGGAGCGCAGTCGCGCTTTAGCGACATAGGGGTTCTCGACCGTCAGCGGTCCTCCGACGCAGCCGGCGGGGCACGCGAGGGCCTCAATATAGACGAGGTCCTCGAGCTTGCCGTTCTCGAGCTCCTCGAGCACCGAGATGACGTTGCCGATGCCGTCCACCGAGATCGAGCTCCGCTCGCCGACAGCCTCGGCCTCGCCCTCGGCCCTCGCCCATTCGAGGCCGGCGCGCCCTGCGCGGGCGAGGGCGCGGCTCGGGGCGGAGGAGAGGGCGGCGCGCAGGGGCAGGAAGATGTCGCGAAGGCCGATGACCCCGTCGAGGGCCGATCGCTCGTACCCGAGGGGCGAGCGCGTGACCGTCACCTTGCCGGCGCAGGGCGTGAAGAAGAAGACGCCGACGCCGGCCTCCCCGGCGTGGAGGCGCTCCTTGACGATCCGCGCCGCGACTTCCATGGGCGGCAAGAGGGGCGCGAGGTAGGGTATGAGGCTCGGGAAGCGCAGGCGCACGAGGCGCACGACCGCCGGGCAGGCGCTCGAGACGAGGGGACGCGGCAAGGCTGACGCGGCGCCGCCGCGCGGCGAGCCGGCCAGCAGGGACTTGGTGGCCGCGGCCACGATCTCGGCGGCCTCGGCGACCTCGAAGACTTCGTCGAAGCCCATCTCGAGGAGGCCGGACAGCGTCCGATCGACGCTCGCGCGGTCGAACTGGCTGAACAGCGTCGGCGCGGGCACCGCGACCTTGTACCTGAAGCCCTCGATGATCGAGAGGGGGTCCGAGACCGCCCGCTTCGCGCCGTGGGGGCAGGTGCGGATGCACTCGCCGCAATCGATGCAGCGCTCCTCGATAATGCGCGCGCGCCCGTCGCGGACGCGGATCGCCTCGGTCGGGCAGTGCTTGATGCAGGTCGTGCAGCCGACGCACTTCTCGGGGTCGAGGCGAACGGAGTGGAAAAGCTCCGCGCTCACGATCCGCCTCCCTCGGGCCTCGCGGCTCCCTCGAACCTGACGACCATCTCGACCCGCGTTCCCTTCCCGGGCGCGGTCTCGACGCTGAGCTCGTCGACGTTGCGCTTGATGTTCGGCAGGCCCATGCCCGCGCCGAAGCCGAGCTCGCGGAAGCGCTCGGGCGCCGTGGACCAGCCCTCCGTCATCGCGAGCCCGAGGTCTGGAATGCCCGGGCCTGTATCAGTCAACGTCATCGAAACGCGGTCCGCCTCGATCTCGGCCTCGGCGACGCCGCCTCCCGCGTGGATCACCATGTTGATCTCCGCCTCGTACATCGCGACCGCCGCGCGCCGCACGTGCTCGGGCGCGACGCCGAGCCGCCCGAGCGCTCGCTTCAGCTCGGACGATGCCCTTCCGGCGAGCGAGAATTCCTCGCCTCCGACCTCGAAGCGGAGCCTCACGGGATCGCCGTCCTCAGAGGATTTCCCGCACCCCTCCGCCGCGCAGGCCGGCCTCGTAGAGCCGCCCGCAGGCGAGGAACATCGAGTACCGCGTCGAGAGGAGCGCCATCCCGTTCTCTCGCGCCATAGCGACGAGGTCGTCGGTAGGGGTCTTGCCCCTGACCAGCACGACGACCTTGATGTCGAGCAGGTCGGCCGTGCGTATGGCCTGGGGGTTCACGAGCCCCGTAAGGAGGACCACCTTCTCCTTCACGAAGGCCATCACGTCGCTCATGAGGTCGGCCCCGCAGGCCGCATTCACCTCGAGATCCAAGAGCTCTTCCCCGGAGGCCATCCTGGCCTCGAGGACTTCGATTATCCGCCGTACCGTCATGCTTTCGTCCGCTGCGAGTCTAACATCGCCGGGGCGGCCTCGCCTACGGGCACCAGCGAGGGCTCGGACATCCTGTCCGAGCCCTCGCTTTTCAGAACGCTTCGCGTTCTGCTTTGTTGCGCCCGCCCTCCTGGCTCGCGGTTTCCGCTAAAGCGCGCCATCCCGTTGACGATACTCGGAAGGAAGGAATGCCCGGGCCGGGCGGCGACGCCGTCCGGTCCGGGCTTCCCCAGCGTCGACGCCGCGTAAGGAATCGCGGAGGACGCAAGCGGAACCGGCGCGCAAACAGCCGGCAGGGACGCCGAGGCTGCTCGAAAGGGCCGCCTTTTGCCATGAAAGGAGTACAGGCATGATCATTAACCACAATCTCAGCGCTATGTTAGCGGACCGTTCTCTCAGGACCGTTAACGACGACGTGACGAAGGGGATGGAGAAACTGTCATCGGGGATGAGGATCAACCGCGCGGGAGACGACGCCTCCGGGCTCGCCGTCTCCGAGAAGATGCGCAGCCAGATCCGCGGCCTCGAGCGCGCGTCGAAGAACGCGCAGGACGGCATCTCGTTCATCCAGGCGACGGAAGGCTACCTCCAGGAGTCGCAGGACATCATCCAGCGGCTCCGCGAGCTCGCGGTGCAGGCATCTAACGGCATCTACAGCTCAGAAGACCGGATGCAGATCCAGGTCGAGGTCAGCCAGCTCGTCGACGAGATCGACCGGATCGCCAGCCATGCGCAGTTCAACGGCATGAACCTCCTCACCGGGCGCTTCGCCCGGGACAACGGGGAGAACATGGTTACCGGCTCCATGTGGTTCCATATAGGCGCCAACATGGATCAGCGGGTGCAGGTCTACATCGGAACGATGACCTCCAAGGCCCTCGGCGTGAAGAACGTCGGCGACAATACGATCATTTCGTATGAGACGCCCGACGGCTCCAACCGCGCCATCGGCACCCTGGACCAGGCCCTCAAGATCGTGAACAAGCAGCGCGCCGACCTCGGCGCCTACCAGAACCGTCTTGAGCACGCCGTCCGCGGCATCAGCGTGGGGGCCGAGAACCTCCAGGCAGCTGAGAGCCGCATTAGGGACGCCGATATGGCCAACGAGATGGTCAGCTACACCAAGAACCAGATCCTGTCCCAGGCCGGAAACGCGATGCTCGCCCAGGCCAACCAGAAGACCCAGCAAGTACTGCAGCTCCTCCAGTGATTCCCCAGGCGCGCGACGCGGCGGCCGACCCTCACGGGTCGGCCGTTTTTTTTTCGGTGAGGCGAGGCCAGGATTCCGCGGTCGCGCTAGCGACCACGTCAATCCATACCTTGCGGTACAGGGCCGAAGGCCCTAGGGCCGAGTCCTCGCCGGGAGCGGCCGTTTTTTTTCGCGCGGCTACAGCTTCGTGCGGCCCCGGAACGAGCGGGCGAGCGTCAGCCGGTCCGCGTACTCGAGGTCGCCGCCGACGGGGATGCCCGTCGCGAGCCGGGTCACGGGGACGCCGGTGCTCTCGAGGAGCCGCTTGACGTAAAGCGCGGTCGTATCGCCCTCGACGGTCGGGTTCGTCGCGACGACGACCTCGGAGACTCCCCCGGCCCCGACGCGCGCGACGAGGTCGCGCATGCGCAGGTCCTCGGGACCGACTCCGTCGAGGGGGGAGATGAGGCCGCCGAGCACGTGGTAGACGCCCCGATACTCGCGCGAGGCCTCGATAGTCAGGACGTCCTGCGGCTGCTCCACGACGCAGATGACGCCCTTCTCGCGCGCCGGCGACGAGCAGACGGGGCAAGGATCGGACTCGGTATACGATCCGCAGATCGAGCAGAACGCGACGGAAGACTTGAGGTCGCGTATCTTGTCGGCGAGCGCCTCCGAGAGCGCGGGATCGGCCTTGAGCAAATGATAGGCGACGCGGAGCGCGCTCTTGCGCCCGATGCCGGGAAGCCGCGTAAGGAGGCCGACGAGCTCCTCGAGAGCCCTCACTACAAGCCCCCGAGCATGCCCGGCGGGAAGGGCATGCCGCCCTCGCCGGAAAGCTCGGCCTGCACGGCCTCCTTGACTTTGACCGAAGCGTCGTTGAAGGCGCCTCGCACGAGATCCTGGAGGAGGACGACGTCGCCCGCGACTTCGGGGGCGATCACGCAGTCGACCATCTCGAGGGAGCCGCTCAGGGTGATCTTCACCATTCCGCCGCCGGCGCTTCCGGTCGCGCGGACGCGATCGGTCTTCTCGCGGAACTCGTTCAGACGCGCCTGCACGGCCTGGGGATTGCGAAGCATCTCCATCATTTCGCCGAAGTTCATCTTCACTCTCCTAACGCTGGCGCTATGCCTCCGGCTCGTCTCGTGGGAGCGACGCGCGAGCCCCTGAATACCCTCTCGACGATCGCCGCGGGATCCGGACCTCCGTCGCCCGCCGGATCGGCCGCGACCGCGGGCCGGCTACGCGTTGCCGGCTCCACCTTGAGCTCTACCTTCAGGGTCTTTCCCGCGAGCTCGGAAGCCTTGGCCGCGATGTCGGCCACGCTGCCCCGCACGACGCTCTCCTCCATGCCGGAGCGGAAGGGAATGACGAGCTTCGCGCCCTCGACGCGCCACGGGAGGGACGAGGCGAGCCCCGTCTTGAGGAGCGGGCTCGATTTGCCGAGCGCCTCTATGACGGGGCCGCGCAGGGGATGCGCGCCCGTCTCGCCTTCGTCCGAGCCGCGATCGATGCCGTCGTCGGAATTCGCCTCGACTTGGTCGCCGTCCTCGCTAGAGTCGCGGTCCTCGTCCGAGTCGCGAAGAGTCGAGCCTCCGCGCGTCCTCGCGACGGACGGCGCCGCGCCCGCCCGGGGATCGGGCACGGAGGACGGCGCCGCGTCGTCCTCTTCGGCCGCGGCCGCCGCGGCAGCGGCCGCGGCGAGACTGTCGAAGGCTTCGTTCAAGCGGGGCGGGAGCTTAGTCTCGGCCGGGGGCTTTTTTTTTTCGTCCTCGGCGGGAGCGGCGCGAGAGGGACGCGCCGGCGGCGCGATCAGGGAGGCGTCCACCCCGCGCTCGCCCGCGGCATAGCGCTTGAGGGCGCCGACGGCCCTAGCCAGCTCGGAAGGCGAGACGTAGTCCGAGAGACGGCAGAGGCGGGACACCGCGAGCTCGAGCTCGAAGCGCTGGTCTACCGTGTAGCGCAGGTCTCGGTACAGCGAGAGAAGGAGAGCGAAGGCGCGCTCGATGGCCTCGGCCGACATCGACTCGAGGACCGTTGCGTCGAAGGAGGAGACCGGGGCGCCGAGCAGGTCGGCTTTGTCGACGCCGCTCTTGATGAGGAGAAGCGAGCGACAATAATCGGCCGCCTCCGACGCGAGCTGGTCGGCGGAGATACCGCGTTCGAGTATCCCGTCCAGCGCCTCGAGCGCGGAACGCGCGTCGCCCGAGGCGCAGGCGCGGAAAAGCGCGCCGAGGGAATCCAGGCCCGTCAGGCCGAGCTTGTCGCGGATGAGCGCGGAGGTGATCGTGCCGTCCGCGAAGGAGACGACCTGGTCGAATAGCGTGTACGCGTCCCGCAGCGAGCCGCGGGCCTCCTTCGCTATCCAGAGGAGGGCCTCGTCCTCGGCCTCGACGCCGACCTCTGAGGCGGCTCGGGAGAGGAGGGAACGGATGAGGTCGACTTTAAAGAGCCGGAATGCGAACTGCTGGCATCGGCTCTTGATCGTGGCGGGCACCTTGTGGAGCTCGGTCGTAGCGAAGATGAAGACGATGTAGGGCGGCGGCTCCTCGATGGTCTTGAGCAGCGCGTTGAAGGCGCTGTTCGAGAGCATGTGCACCTCGTCGATGATGTACACCTTGTAACGGCCGCCGTTCGGCGGGAAAAGCACCTCGTCCTTGATCTGGCGGACGTTGTCGACGGAAGTGTTGGAGGCGCCGTCGATCTCGATGACGTCGAGGCTGGCGCCGCGCGCAATCTCGACGCATGAGCGGCAGGTTCCGCAGGGCTTGGCGGAAGGCCCCTTCTCGCAGTTGAGCGACTTGGCGAGGATGCGCGCCGCGCTCGTCTTGCCGCAGCCCCTCGGTCCCGAGAACAGGTAGGCGTGGGCTATGCGACCGCTCTCGAGGCTCGACACGAGGGTCGCGGACACGAAGTCCTGCCCGTAGAACTCTTCGAAATTCCTGGGGCGCTTTCGAGTCGCGGTAACCTCGTACGGCATGAGAGGAAAATAGCACAAGGAGGGGGGTCGGTAAAGGAGACCTCGAACCAATTGGGTGCCGGGGCTCCCTGAAGACTTCGAGCGCTCGAAGCCAGGCGCTCTGCATCACCGCGCCTACCGCTTACCGTTGCTTCCTTCCGGACCTGGCGGGTTGGGCGGCGGCCACGAGCGCAGTGCCTGGCTTCGAACGCTCGAAGCAAAAGAGAACCTTACGGAGAGAAAGGGATTTGAACCCTTGGTACCCTTACGAGTACACACGACTTCCAATCGTGCGCCTTCGACCGCTCGGCCATCTCTCCAGAAAGCTACATTTTTAAAAATGCCGCTCGCGAGAGCGGCTCCGGAGAGAGAGGGATTCGGTCCTCGTCGCTCGCATCCTGCGCGCTTCCTCGGACCCGCTTCGCCTCTCTGCCGGCGCCATCGTGGCGCCTCTTCCTCCCTATCGGTCGGCGAGAGGCTCTGTTCGAATCCCCCGCGTCGCATAGGCAGGAAAAGTTTTACGGAGAGAGAGGGATTCGAACCCTCGGAACCCTAACGGGTTCAACGGTTTTCGAGACCGCCCGATTCAACCGCTCTCGCATCTCTCCAATGGCAATGAGGCAAAGAGGATTCGAACCTCCGACCTTCAGATCCGCAATCTGATGCTCTATCCAGCTGAGCTATTGCCTCGTGCTCCGACCGCCTCGTCGGAACTCGTATGAACAAAAAAACGGAGAGGGGGGGGGATTCGGTCCTCGTCGCTCGCATCGTGCGAGCTTCCTCATACCCGCCTTCGCCCTCTGCCGGCGACATCCTGTCTCCTCTTCCTCCCTGCGGTCGGCGCGGGCTTCGGTTCGAATCCCCCGGCGCCGTACATCAGTGACAAAAAAAACGGAGAGGGGGGGATTCGAACCCCCGGTACCCTTGAGGGGTACAACTCCTTAGCAGGGAGCCCGATTCGGCCTCTCTCGCACCTCTCCTAGAGACGTCCACCTACCAAAGCGGAGCAGGAGGGATTCGAACCCTCGGTGCCTTGCGGCACAGCGGTTTTCAAGACCGCCTCCTTAAACCCCTCGGACACCGCTCCGGTAATTGTGGTATGAAAACATACGAGATACGGGAGCAGTTGTCAATATGGAGCGTCGACGCGCCCTGAATCGCGCCCCTCGGACGCGCTACTCCACGAGGAACCGGCCGATCTCCTTGAGCTCCGGCAACTGACTGTAGACGGGGCCCTTTGGGCCCGCGCTCTCCTTGTCGATCGCTACGACCTTGACGAAGAGCTCGTTGACTTTGTCGGCGAGTATCTTGAGGTTCGGCCCGAAATTGTTGATGGCCATATCGCGGATGACATTGTCGGAGGTGCTCGCCTTCTCGACGCGCTCGGAGGAGGCGAAGAACCGTAAGTTGGGAAGGACGTCGCGCCTCGCCTGGTAGATGAAGCGGGCGATGGAGATGATTTGAGTGTAGAGCTCGTCGAGGTGGTAGCCCTGGTAGCGGTAGTTGTCGACCTTCTCGGTCAGCTCCTCGATCTGGCTCCAGGTTCCGGCGTCGAGCGTCATCGAGGAGATGCCCCGGCGAGTAAACCGGTTGGATATATTCGTCCTGTAATGCTCGCCGATCGATTCGACGGCAGAGAATATTGCGGGATCCTTGAGTTGCATCGCGGGGCGAGTATAGCCCACTTCTGACGCCTTCGCTAGTGATGTCAACCTCACCGCGCATCGGCCGCCTCATCGAGCGCGACCGAATCCAGCGCCCTGCCGGGTACCACGCGAGGCCAGCTCGTCCTCGACGGCGCGATACAGCGCCGCCTTGTCCGGCGGCCGCCTGGGCACGATCGTCGCCGCGGCCGGAGCGTCCGCGCAGAGCCTCATTACCTCGCAGCCCGGAGGGAGCTCCTCGATGCAGTCGGCGAGGATGCCCGGCAGTCTCGTCGGGTGCATGGGCGCGATTTCGCCGGCGAGGTACTCGCGCTCGAGCCGGGTGCCCGAGAGGATCCGGAGGTCGTGGAACTTGACCCCGTCGAGTCCGAGCGCCGCGACCTCGCGGGCGGTCTCGATCATATCGGCCCTGCCCTCGCCGGGCAGGCCCAGTATGACGTGCGCGGCGATCCGCGTACCTCGTCCTTCGAGGAAGCGGACGGCGCGCTCGAAGGCGGCGCGGTCGTGGCCCCGGCCGATCGCCCGCAGCGTGCGATCATGCGCGCTCTGCAGGCCGAGCTCGACCCAGAGCTCGAGCCCTCGCTCGGCGTACGAAGCGAGGAGATCGACGACTGACTCATCGACGCAATCGGGCCGAGTGGACACGACGAGGCCTCGCAGACCGTCGCCCGCGATAGCGGGCATACAATCCCCCTCCTCTCGGCCATAGCGAAGCGTTTGGTCGCTCGGATCGGAATCGGGCGAGCCTTGGGCGAGGCCGCGAGCAAGGACCCGGCGCGCCGCGGCGATCGCCTCATCGTAGCGGTCCCGCAGGACTGATGCCGGGGCATAGGTCGAGGTGAACGCTTGGAAGTAGATAAAGAACAGGCGCGCTCCGTAGCGCCTTCGGAGAAAGGCCATGCCCGCTTCGACCTGTGATGCGAGCGCGGAGCCGGAGGGCGGCAGGTAGGGCGCGCGCGATCCGTCCTCCGCGCAATACGAGCAGCCGCCGCGCCCGTCCCTTCGGTTCGGGCAGGAGAAGCCGCTGTCGAGGCCGAGCCTCCAGACCCTGCCGCCGTGGCGGGAGCGAAGCGCGTCGGCGTGCCGATTGAAGCGGGAAGACTCCGTGCTCGCCTCCTGTCGCGGTGCTGCCCAAGGCCACCGCTTGCGCCCGCCTGCTTTCCCGCATTATCGTCGACCCATCATACGACGCGTCCGGCCGGCCGTCGCCGCTCTTCTCGCCTGCGGCGCGGCCTTCGTCCTGTCCTGCTCCGCTCCGTCCGCAGAGCCGGCGTCGATCTGGACGGACGCTCCCGCCCTCGCCCTCGCGGCCGAACTCTTCAACGGGTCGCAGGACCGGTACTCCGTCGAGGTCCGATGGGAGGCCGACCTCGCCAAGGCGATCCGTGCCGCGAAGCGTCCTCCCTCGGTCGCCGTCGGGCGCTACCTCAAGGGCTCGTCGGTCCGCGCTCGGTTCCGACCGCTCGATTATCTCTTCGAGCGGGCTCGAGTCAATCGGGAATCGTTCTACGAGGGCATCCTGGCTCTCGGCGAGGCCGAGGGCCGACAAGCGCTCATACCGCTCTCGTTCAACCTTCCGGCGATCGTCTTCGCGAAGGGCGCCGCCCCGGCCGGCGACGAATTCACGATCTCCCTCGAGGAGATGTCCGGCCCCTCCTCGGCCTTCGCGACGCGGGGGAAGCCGGGCGCTTCTCGAATGGGCTTCTCGCCCCGGTGGGACCCGGACTTCCTGGTCCTCGCGATCGGCTCGGGAGGGGCCGCTTTCAAGCAAGGCAAGGGAGGCCTCGCGTGGAGCGACGACGGCCTCGCCAGGGCGATCGACGAGGTCCGACTCTGGACCGCGAGGGTCGACGGCTCGGCGACCGCCGCGGACGACTATCAGTTCAAGTACCTCTACGCGCCGGCCTATCAATACCTCAGGGAAGGCCGCGCCCTCTACGCTTACATGGGATCATCGCACATCTTCCTCGTTCCCGAGGACAAAAGAGAGGCGCTGGACTTCAGGTGGTTCGCGAGCGGAGGCCTAGTCCCGGTCTCCGAGGACATCGTCTACGTCGCCCTCGCGCGCGGCGGCGCCGGCCGCGAGGCAGCGGAGGCCTTCGTCGCGTGGCTCTTCCGCGAGGAAAGCCAGGAAGCTGTCCTCGAGCTGTCCAAGCGGACGCGCGCGATGGAGTCGCATTTCGGGATCGCCGGAGGTTTCTCTTCCATGCGGTCCGTCAACGAGAAGGCTTTCGCGAAGTACTATCCGTCGCTGCTCGGCCACCTGCCGCCCGCCGACTCGCTCGCCCCGCCGGCCGCGGTCCCGGAGGATTGGCCCGCGCTCGAGGCCGAAGTCCTGGGACCGTGGCTGCTCGACACGACGGCCTCCCGCGGGCCTGCCGAGGACTCGGGCGCGGAGCTCGCGGCGCGCCTCGCGGACTACAGGAAGAAGGGTTCCGCGGCGGGCAGGTAAGGGCCTCGAGGCGAAGGGCCCGCCGCGCGGGCCTCATCGTCGGCCGAGCGTGGCCTCCATGGCGAGCCACCGGTCGAGCAAGGACTCGAACTCGGCCTGGCTCGAGGCGCGGACGGCCTCGGACCTTAGCTCGGCGCCGCCTATCGTGCCCTTCGAATACGAGCAGAACTGCTTACGGAATTCCGCGCAGGCCGTCCTCTCGCCGAGCGCTCCGACCGAGAGCGCGAGATGGCGCCGCGCCGCCTCGACGCGTTCCTCCATGGTCGGCGGCCCGCACGGGCGCTCCTCCATGATCGCCTTGACCTCGCGGAAGACGAAGGGATAGCCCATGGCTCCCCGCGCGACCATGACGCCGGCGCAGCCCGTCCGGGCGACCATGCGCGCGGCGTCGGCGGCGCGGAACACGTCGCCCGAGCCGAAGACCGGCACGTCGAGCTCGCGCGCGAGCTCGGAGATCGCGGACCAGTCGGCCTTCCCGGCGTAGCCCTGAGCCTTCGTGCGGGCGTGCAGGGTGACCGCGGCCGCGCCGCCCTCCACGGCCGCGCGGGCCGCCTCCAGGTAGTTGACGCTCGAGGCGTCCCAGCCCAGGCGGATCTTGACGGTGACGGGAGGCCCGCCGGGCCCGAGCGCCGCGGTCATCGCGGCGACTATCTCGCGGATGAGCGCGGGATTCCTCATGAGGGCCGACCCGGCACCCGACTTCACGATCTTGGGGACGGGGCATCCGCAATTGAGGTCGATCAGCGCGGGAGCTCGCGCGGCCGCCAGGGCCGCCGCCCGGGCGAGTACGTCCGGCTTCGAGCCGAATAATTGTATCGCATAACGCGTCTCGTCAGGGGCGCGCTCGAGGAGGAGCGCGGTCTTGCGATGGGCGCGGACCAGGGCTTCGGAGCTGACCATCTCCGTGTAGCAGAGGTCGGCACCCAGGCCGAAGCAGACTGAGCGGAAGGCAAGGTCGGAGTAGCCCGCCACGGGCGCGAGGAAGACGTTGCCGGGCAACTCCACCCCGCCGATCGCGACGGGGCGATAGAGGCTAGCGGGCATGGCCGGGATTCGCCGCCGCGGGCACTCCTCCGCTCAGCTCAGGGCCGGGACGGGGAGGCGGAAGAAACGGCAGGCGTTCTCGAAGACGGCCCGCGAGACCTCCTCGGGGTCCTGCTCGAGGAGTTCCGCGAGGAACATCCCCGTCGAGGGCAGGTACTCGGGCTTGTTGCGCTTGCCGCGATAGTCGGCGGGGACCATGAAAGGCGCCTCGCTCTCGATGAGGATGCGGTCGAGGGGGATGGACCTGACCGTATCGTGGAGGTTCCGCGCGTTGCGGTACGTAAGGTTGCCCGCGAACGAGAAGTAGAGGTTCAGGTCGAGCTCCAGCACGCGACGCGCGTACTCGGCGTCCTCGGAGTAGCAGTGGAGGACCCCGCCGGCGGGCGGCAGGCGGTCGCGGAGTATGTCGAGGACGTCCTTCCCCGCCTCGCGGTTGTGGACGATGACGGGAAGGTCGAGGCGGGCCGCCAGCTCGAGCTGGTCGATGAAGAGCTCGATCTGGCTCTTCCGGTCGCCGAACTTGTGGTAGTAGTCCAGGCCGATCTCGCCGAGCGCGATCACGCGGGGAAGCTTCGCCGCCTCCTCGATCGTCTTTCGCCAGTCCTTGCCGGGATTCTGGACCTCGGACGGAGAGACGCCGGCGGCATGGAAGACGTGCTCCAGGGTCTTGAGATTCTCGTATACCTGCTTGAAGTCCATGAGGCTGTTGCAGATGCTGACGATACGCAGGACGCCGGCCTGCTTCGCCTGCTGGCAAACGAGGAGCTGTTCGATCGGGTCATCGAAGATGAGCCCGATGTGGGCGTGAGTGTCGAAATACTGCATCTGTCTTCCGTAGGATAGTGGTGATGATGTGGAATCCCAAACGGGGCGATTAGAATGTAGCATACCCCGAGGGCGCCGTCAACTCGACAAAAAAAGCGGCGTCGGGCCGGAGGAGGGCCGGGAAAGGAACCCGGGAAAAGCTGAGAGCCGCACTATAGCAATCCGACGGTCGGCGCGTCAATACTGCGGAGAGGTCCAAGCTCGGACCGCGCAGCGTTTCACATGCGGAATTCCTCGCCGAGGTAGATCTTCCTCGCCATCTCGGACTCGAGGACCTCGTCGCGGCCGCCGGAGACGACGATGTTGCCGAGGTTGATGATGTGGGCGCGATGGGTAATGTCGAGCGTGTCTCGGACGTTGTGGTCCGTTATGAGCACGCCTATCCCGGCTTCCGAGAGCTTGCGGACGATCGTCTTGATCTCGTGCACGGCGATGGGATCGATGCCGGCGAAGGGCTCGTCGAGCAGGAGGAAGCTCGGCTCGAGCGCGAGGGCCCGCGCGATCTCCGTTCGGCGGCGCTCTCCCCCCGAAAGCGTATAGGCCTTCTGCCGTCTGAGCCCGGCGATGCCGAATTCTTCGAGCAGCTCCTCCAGAAGCTCTCGCTTGCGGCTCTCGGCGATATCTCCCCTCGTCTCGAGGACCGCCTTGATGTTGTCCTCGACCGAGAGCTTGCGGAAAATCGAGGGCTCCTGGGGGAGGTAGGCGATGCCGAGCCTGGCCCGCTTGTACATGGGCATCTCGGTGATGTCGTGATGGTCGAGCGACACCCTGCCCGCCGTCGGGCGGATGAAACCGACGATCATGTAGAACACGGTCGTCTTTCCCGCTCCATTGGGTCCGAGGAGACCGACGACTTCGCCGGTCGTCATGGAAAACGTGGCGTCCGCGACCGCGACTTTCTTGCGATAGAGCTTACGGAGGCCCCGGGCCTCGAGGCTGTGAGCGCCGTTCGAGGGCGCCAAGCGGGGCGCCGCCGCCGGGACCTCGTCCGGGTCGAAGGGAAGGAAGTCGCTCATTGCTCCGCCTCGGGCGCCCCGGGCGGCGCGGGCGGGGACGCCATGTCGGGGGGCGGCGTCCCGGAAGGCGCCTCGCCCGTGACGGCCGGAGCGTCCGCCGCCTCTCCGCCCTCGCCCGACGAGCCTTTCTCCGATACGCTCCCGGACACTGAGCCCTCGAGCTTGATATCCTCGGTGTCGATGTTCACGATGATCCTCGCGGCCTTGTAGCTGTCGCCGTCCCTATAGGCCGATGGCAGCCCCGTGAGCTCCAGGGCCTTGTCCGCCCTGCGGTAGAGCGCGTACTCGGAACGCGTCGAGATCTTCCCCTTGACGATCCGCACCGCTACCTGGGCGAGGGTGACCTCCGCCTCGCCGTCGTTCTCGATCCACTCGGCCTTCAGCACGAGCTCGTTCTTCTCGTCCTGCAGCACGGAGGGCCCCTGGGCGCGCGTGAGCTTCTTCTTTCGGTCGTAGTATAGCCGCCCCGTCTCGAGGCGCAGGGACTGCTCGCCGTCGATGACGTGGACCGACCCCGAGCATTCGATGTACCGGAAGTCGTCGCCGAAAAGCTCGATGCGGTCGGCCGCGATCGAGAGGGCGCCGGTCCTGACGCCGGCGCGCCCGGTGAGGATCGTCCTCTCCTTCCCCTTCGCGAGCGTGCTCTGGACGCCGTCGGCGCTGAAGGAGATCGGGTCGGCGCGGAGCGGGGCCGATGAGAGAGCGACGAGGCAGATCGCGAATGCGATCGGAAAGCCGCGGCACGCGGATCCGCGGCCGGTCACTTCGGGTCCCCCGCGCCGGATGCGTCCTCGTCGGCGCTGACGGTCCCGTTCACGCCGCCGCGGAACGAGAAGGCCCTCCTGCGGGCGTCGGCCTCGAAGCCGGCGCCGCTCACGCGGGAGCCGTCGGCCCTTCCGATCGTGACCGTCCGGTCGAGTCCGCCGACGAGGCGCCTCTCCTTGTCGTTCCAGGAGAGCTTCTCTCCCTCCAGTATCGCGTCCTGCCGCTTCGACTCGAGCCTCACGCTCCCGGAGAATTCCGCGTCCTTCGTGTCGGTGTGATAGATCGCGCTCTCGGCAGTCCCCTTCGACAGAAGCTCGCCCGTATCGGGATCGTACTCGGCGAAGGAGACATCCGACAGGATGGCCTTCTTGCTCTTGTCGTAGAGCTCGGCCCGCTCGGCCGTGAGCTCGAAGTTCTTCGAGCCCCGGACGACCGCCGTGTGGGAGTAGCCGGTGAATACCGCGTAGGGGGCCTCGGGCAGCTCCTTTTCCACCTCGGCCATGCCGAGGCTGCACGAGGCGAGGCACGCCGCGGCGGCGATCGGCGCGGCGCGGAGGAAGACCGCGAGCCGGAATCGGCAGCCGCGAACGCGGCGGTCAGGCGCCCGCATGCCTCGCGCAGGCCCCTATGAAGCTCGAGAACAGCGGCGCCGGCTGGACAGGCCTAGACTTGAACTCGGGGTGGAACTGTACGCCGAGACCCCAGGGATGGTCGGGCCACTCGACGGCCTCGACGAGGCTGCCGTCGGGGGTGAGCGCGGAGACCGCGAGGCCCGAGCGCTCGAGGTCGGTCCGGAAGGCGTTGGCGACCTCGTAGCGATGTCGGTGCCTCTCCCAGATCGAGTCGGAGCCGTAGGCCTTCCGTATCAAGGTACCGCCCTTGAGCTCGCTCTGGCTCCGGCCGAGACGCTGCGTACCGCCATAGTTCTTCACGTCGACCTGCTCCTCGAGGAGGCTGACGACGCCGTGCGCGCAATCGGGGCTGAATTCGGTGGAATCGGCGTCCGTCCAGCCGAGGACATCGCGCGCCCACTCGATGACCATCATTTGCATGCCGAGGCAGATGCCGAAATAGGGCGTCCCGCTCTCGCGCGCCCAACGCGCCGCCGCGACCATGCCCGCCGAGCCGCGCTGGCCATAGCCTCCCGGCACGAGGATGCCGTCCGCGCCCGCGAAGACCTCGGCGGGATCGGCGCCCTTTCCCGCCGGCGTCGGCTCGAGGCAGCTCGAGTCCACCTTCACGAGCTCGACCGCGGCCTCGTTCGCGATCCCGCCGTGGTAGAGCGCCTCCCATACCGACTTGTAGGAATCGTTCAGGTCCATGTACTTGCCCACGACCGCCACTCGGACGCGGCGCTTAGGCTCGCGGAATTTTCGGACGACTTCGCGCCACTGGGCGAGGTCGGCGTGGCGGCTCTCGACGTTCATCCTGCGCAGGAGGAAGGTGTCGAGGCCCTGCGCGTGGTAGATGAGCGGAATTTCGTAGACGGTGGTCGGGACGTCGTGGCCCGAGATGACGCCCTCGAGCTCGACGTTCGTGAACCCGGCGATCTTTCGACGCATCGCCTCGTCGACCGGCTCACGGCTGCGCAGCACCAGGGCGTCGGGCTGGATGCCGACCTCCTGGAGCTCCTTGACCGCGTGCTGCGTCGGCTTGGTCTTGAGCTCGCCGCCGGACACGGCGGGGATGAGCGTCACGTGCACCGAGACCGCGTTCTGCCTGCCGACCTCGTTGATAAGCTGCCGGGCCGCCTCGAGGAAGGGGATGGACTCCATGTCGCCGACCGTGCCGCCGATCTCCACGATCGTGACGTCGACGTCGTCCTCCTTGCCCGGGGCGAGGATTCGCGCCTTGATCTCGTCGGTGACGTGAGGGATGACCTGGACGGTCCTGCCGAGGTAGCGCCCCTCGCGCTCCTTGTTGATGACCGCCTGGTAGACTTGGCCCGTGGTGATCGAGTTGGCCTTGGAGAGCGGGGAGTGCGTGTAGCGCCCGTAGTTGCCGAGGTCGAGGTCCGTCTCCGCGCCGTCGTCGGTGACGTAGACCTCGCCGTGCTGGTAGGGGCTCATCGTGCCCGCGTCCACGTTAAGGTAGGGATCGATCTTGACCATGCGCACGTTGAGTCCGCGCGCCTCCATGAGAGCCCCTATCGAGGAGGCGGCTACTCCCTTGCCCAGGGAGGAGCACACGCCCCCCGTCACGAAGATAAGCTTCTTCATGGGGCTTCAGTATCCCGGAAGGGCATACGACTGTCAATTATTGCTGCCGCGGGTCGCCGGACGCGAACCGCCCCCGCCGGTCACTATAGATCGGCCGCCCCGGCGTGATATCCTCTATCCCGTGCTGCCCTACGTCATCACCCGCTCCATCGACGACCGGGATGCCTACTTCACCGTCCGCTGGTCGCCCTTCGCCAGGGCCGACAAGTACGATATCGCCACCAAGGTCCCCGCCATCGGCGGGATTGCGGAAGTCTACTATCGCGACGAGAAGGACAAGCTCAATCTCTTCTGCATCCAGCGTTCCTGGTACGGAGGCCTGCGGGCCATGCTCCGCGAGCGCTGCGATTCCTCGATCGAGCAGGACCCCTGGAGGCTGTCCATCCTGGTCAAATGGCGGGACCGCATCTACTACCGCTGGACGAACAGCGAGTCCTTCGCGGACATGGCCGACGTCATGTACTTCTTCACCGAGAGCCTCATCCCGGGCGGCGGCACGGAGCCCTCAGGGCGCTTCGACCGAATCTTCGTCAACGAGATCGACACCGGAAAGCTCGTCACGATCTAGTCGCGCCCGAATCAATGACCTAAACCCGAGCCCCTCCCGAGCCGACAATCCAAGGGAGGAGGCTTCCGGTGATCCGAGGTCTGTACACGGGCGCCAGCGGCATGAGCGCCCAGCAGGTGAGGCTCGACGCCATCTCCAACAACCTCGCCAACGTCGACACGAACGGCTACAAGCGGGACGTGGCCATACATAAGTCGTTCTCCCAGCTCCTCCTCAGGCGAATGAACGACGACGGAGTCACGCTCAATCCGTTCGGTTCCGCGGACGTCGCGCCCGTGATCGGCAAGATAGGCACGGGTGTGGAGAGCAACGAGATCTTCACCGAGCTCGAGCAGGGCGCCCTGAAGCAGACCGAGAACGACTTCGATCTCGCGATGGACGGCTCCGGCTACTTCGCGATCGCGACTCCCTACGGTGAGCGCTACACGCGCAACGGCGCCTTCGTGCTCGGTAAGGAAGGCTTCCTCGAGACCAAGGAAGGCTACAAGGTCCTTGGCAAGAATGGTCCTATCGAAGTGAAGGCGAACAACTTCAAAGTGGACAAGGAAGGCAACGTCTTCGTGAACCGCAGTTTCCAGGACGATCCCTTCCGCCTCGTCTCGCGCGAGGAGAACACCTGGGACCGCCTCGAGAAGCTGGACACGCTGAAGATCGTCGACTTCAAGAAGGACCGTTTCCTGGCCAAGCAGGGCTCGAGTCTGTGGAAGGCCACGGAGGAATCCGGCGAGGCCTCGGTCCTGACGAGGGGCGAGCTCCCCAAGGTCGTCCAGGGATTCGTCGAGGCGAGCAATGTCAACCCCGTCCTCGAGATGGTCAGGATGATCGAAGTCAACCGGGCCTACGAGGCCAATCAGAAAACGATCCAGTCCGAGGACTCGATGCTCAACAAACTGATAAACGAGGTCGTCCGTGTCTAGCGCCCTTCGGGCGCTGACATATTGGAAATTGGTTGTACGTCATCGCCTTCGGCGATGTGAGTATAACGCGGCGGAGGGATGAAAGATGGTACGAAGCCTTTGGACGGCCGCGAGCGGCATGATCGGACAGCAGTCCAACATCGATACGATTTCCAACAACCTGGCCAACGTGAACACGCCGGGATTCAAGAAGATGCGGGCCGACTTCGAAGACCTCATTTACCAAACGACGCAGATCGCGGGTACGCCCGCCACCGAGGATACGGTCGTCCCCGTCCCTATCCAGATGGGGCACGGCGTGAAGCTCGCCGCGACGCAGCGCGAGTTCCTGCAGGGCGCCCTTCAGAACACCGAGAACATCTCGGACCTGGCCATCCAGGGCGACGGTTTTTTCCGCGTCATGACCTACGACGGGACCTACGCGTACACGCGCGACGGCGCCTTCAAGATCGACGCGAACGGCCAGTTCGTCACCTCAGACGGCTACAAGCTCATGCCCGAGCTCACGCTGCCCGAAGGCTATATCCCGGAAACGCTGGCGGTCACTCAGGACGGCCGCGTCAGCGTGAAGGTCCCCGGCCTCGACGAGCCGATCCAGGTCGGCCAGCTCGAGCTCTACCGCTTCGCCAATCCCGTCGGGCTCACCTCGGTGGGCGACGACCTCTTCAAGATCTCGAACGCCTCCGGCGACCCGATCGCGTCGAGGCCCGGCTTCGACGGCATGGGCAAGACGATCCACAAGTTCCTCGAGATGTCGAACGTCTCGGTCGTGCGCGAGATGGTCAACATGATCGTCGCGCAACGCGCCTACGAGTTCAACTCGAAGGCGATCCAGACCAGCGACAACATGCTCGGCACGGCGACTGGCTTGAAAAGGTAACACGTGAGGGCGGTAGAGCGCCGTGACGAGGGACCGCGCCTAAGCGCAGAAAACCGGAGGATATATGTCGATGCAGGTGGACGCGGCGCTTTTCCAGTATAACAACCGCTCGCTCAAGGTCCCGTCCGGGACGTCGCAAGTCCAGGGCTCGGGCGCGCGGATCGCCGACTCGACTCCGATCGACAAGAAGAGCAAGCTCTATGAGCAGTGCCAGGATTTCGAGTCCATCTTCGTCAAGATGATGCTCAAGCAAATGCGCGCGAGCGTGGACAAGTCGGACTCGCTCCTGTCGGGGGGCTGGGCCGAGGACATTTACCAGGACATGCTCGACGACGAGTATTCGAAGTCCATGGCGAAGAACGCCGGCTTCGGCCTGGCGGACCAGCTGTACCGGCAGCTCGCGAAGGCGTAGCCGGGCTGCCGCCGGCGCGGGACCGTCCCGCGGAGCAGAAAATAAAAAAGCCGCCGGGGAGGCGATTCGCCATCCCCGGCGGCTTTCTCATACGGACGCGATTGCGCGGCGGCCCGCAGGCGGCGCCGCTCGAGACGGTCACGCTCTCAGCGCTTCCCGTAGTTCCTGTCGATCCAGTTCCGGTACTCGCCCGAGCGGACGCGCTCGCACCAGGCCTTGTTGGCGATGTACCAGCGCGCGGTCGCGCGCAGTCCCTCGTCGAAGGTGACGCTCCGCTTCCAGCCCAGCTCCTTCTTGATCCTGGAGCAGTCGATCGCGTAGCGCCGGTCGTGGCCAGGCCTGTCCTTGACGTAGGTGATCAGCGACCGGATCGAGTCGGCGCCCTTCCCCGTCTCCTCGGCGACTATCTCGATAAGCCGTCCAAGCAGCTTGATGTTCTCCCACTCGTTCTCGCCGCCGATGTTGTAGGACCGTCCCGTCTCGCCCTTCAGCATGATCTCCCATACCGCGGCGTTGTGGTCCTCGACGTAGACCCAGTCGCGGATGTTCTTGCCGTCGCCGTAGACGGGGAGAGGCTTGCCCTCGATCATGTTGAGGATCATGAGGGGTATGAGCTTCTCCGGGAATTGATAGGGACCGTAGTTGTTCGAGCAGTTGGACAACGTGAGCGGCAGGCCGTAGGTATGGAAGTAGGCCCGCGCGAGATGGTCCGAGCCGGCCTTGCTCGCGGAATAGGGAGATCGCGGGTCGTAGGGCGTATCCTCGGTGAAGTAGCCGGTATCGCCCAGCGAGCCGAAGACCTCGTCCGTGCTCACGTGATGGAAGAGGACGTCGGTCCTCCCGGCCCAGGCCTTGCGCGCGACGTCGAGGAGAGTATACGTGCCCATGACGTTGGTCCGGATGAAGGCCTCGGGACCGAGGATCGATCGGTCGACGTGGCTCTCGGCGGCGAAGTGCAGGACGGCGTCGGGCCGGTGCTTCTCGAACGCGGCCTCTACCGCCGCGCGGTCGCAGATGTCCGCCTTCTCGAAGAATTAGCGCCTGCCCCCGTGCCTCTCGTCGATGTCGGCGAGGCTTTCGGGGTTTCCGGCGTAGGTCAGCGCGTCGAGGTTGACGACCTTCCCCTCGTAGCCTGACTTCTCGAGGATGAACCTGACGAAGTTCGAGCCGATGAAGCCCGAGCCGCCGGTCACGAGGATGGTCGCGAATCTTCTTTCCATTTTCGGCTTTCCTTCTTACTTGGGTTCGGTCATCGCGCGGATGCGCGCGGTATTCTCGGCGATGAAGCGACGGAGGCTGGAGCGCCAGTCGGGGACCTCGACGCCGTAGTCGCGGACGATGGCCTGCTTCGACAGGACCGAGTAGGCGGGCCTGCGTACCTTCGAGGGGTACTGGTCGGTCGTCAAGGCGTCGACCGCGCAGTCCCGCTCGAGGATGCCGGTCTCGCGGCCCAGCTTGAGTATCTCCAGCGCGAACTCGTGCCAGGTCGTCTCGCCGCCGTCAGTGAAATGGTAGTTGCCGAAGCGCGGCGACGACGACGCGACGATGCGGACGATCGCCGCGGCCAGGTCGACGGACCAGGTCGGCGAGCCCCGCTGATCCGCGACCACGCCGATCCTGTCCTTGGACCGCATGAGGCGGAGCATCGTATAGACGAAATTGGGGCCGTGCTCTCCGTAGAGCCAGGCCGTACGCAGCACGACGTTGTCGGGGCAGGCCGCGCGGACGCGGGTCTCGCCCTCGGCCTTGGTCCTCCCGTATACGCTATCCGGCGCGACCGGATCGTCCTCGAGGTAGGGGCGAGTCCCCTTCCCGCCGAAGACGTAGTCCGTCGAGATGTGAAGCATCCTCGCGCCGATCGAGCGGGCGAGGCGGGCTATGTTCTCGGGGCCCTCGGCATTCAGCCGCGCGCAGGCCTCCGCGTCGTCCTCCGCCTTATCGACCGCAGTATACGCGGCACAGTTGACGATCCACTCGAGCTTCTTCCCCGCGGCGAAGGCGGCGAGCGCGGCCGGATCGAGGATGCTCACTTCGCGATCTGAGCCGACGGACTCGATCCCCGCGCGGGCCAGGGCGAGCGAAAGGTCGGTGCCGAGCATGCCCTTGTTGCCGATGAGCCAGATCACGCCGGCCTCCCCTCGCGATCGAAGTAGCGCCGCGTCGGATCGAAGGCGGGCTGGCCCGAGTCCTTCGCCGAGAGGCTCGGCTCGATGCCGATCGAAGGCCAGGCGATATTCAGCGCGGGGTCGTCCCAGCGGATGCCGCCCTCGTCCTCCGGATAGTAGAAATCCGTGCACTTATAGGCGAACACGGCCTCGTCCGACAGGACGAGGAATCCGTGAGCGAAGCCGGGCGGCACGTAGAACTGGTTCTTGAGCTCGCCCGAGAGCCGCAGGCCCTCCCACCGGCCGAAGGTCGGCGAGCCGTCGCGCAGGTCGACCGCCACGTCGAAGACCTCGCCCTCGATGACCCGGACGAGCTTGCCTTGAGGATGGCTCTTCTGGAAATGAAGCCCGCGGAGCACGCCCTTGCGCGAGCGGGACTCGTTGTCCTGGACGAATCGTAGGTCGAGGCCCTCGGTCCTGAGGTCCCTCTCGCTGAATGTTTCCACGAAATAGCCGCGCTGGTCGCCGAAAACCTTCGGTCGTAACTCGACGAGGCCCTCGATCGGCAAGCGGGTCACGGTAGTGGTCATTATCGCTCCAGGATACTGTCGCTTTTCAGCGCGCGGCCACGTCGCGCAGGTACTCGGCATATTCGGTCTTCCCCAAGGAGGATGAGGCCGCCTCGAGCTTCGCCTTATCGATCCAGCCTTTGCGGTAGGAGATCTCCTCGACGCAGGCGACGTAGAGCCCCTGCCGATCCTGGATCGTTTTAATGAAGGCGCTCGCCTCGTGGAGATCGGCCGGATTGCCCGTGTCGAGCCAGGCGAAGCCGCGACCGAGGACCTCGACCTTGAGCGCGCCCTTTTCGAGATAGGCGTTGTTTACGGCCGTGATCTCGATCTCGCCTCGGGCCGACGGCTTGATGGAGCGCGCGATGCCGACGACGTCGTTGTCGTAGAAGTAGAGACCGGGAACGGCGTAGCTCGACTTCGGCGAGCGGGGCTTCTCCTCGATCGAGATCGCGGTCCCGTCCGACCCGAACTCGACGACGCCGTAGGCCGAAGGATCCCTGACGTAATAGCCGAAGATCGTGGCGCCGCGCTCCCTCGACGCGGCGCGCTCGAGCACCTGGCTGAAGCTCTGGCCGTAGAAGACGTTGTCGCCGAGGACGAGGGCGACGCGATCCTTCCCGATGAAGTCGGCGCCGACGATGAAGGCGTCCGCGAGCCCGCGGGGCTTGTCCTGGACCGCGTAGGAGAACGACATGCCGAGCGCGGAACCGTCGCCCAGGAGCTCGCGGAAGCCTCCCAGGTCGCGGGGAGTAGAGATGACGAGCACCTCGCGGATGCCGGCCAGCATGAGGGTCGACAAGGGATAGTAGATCATCGGTTTGTCGTAGACCGGCAGCATCTGCTTGGAGACTGCCCGCGTCGCCGGAAAGAGGCGCGTCGCCGTTCCGCCTGCGAGGATTATGCCTTTCATGATGAGCACCCCCGGGTTACATGGTTTTATACTGAAGGCAATATATCCCGACTGGCCATGGCCGTACAATATGCCCTCGGGCTACAATGCGGCCCATGCATATCGACGCCGCGCTGCTCCGCGAAGGGCTCTCGGCCCTTTCCCTCCCGCCCGAGGGCGCGCTCGCCGAAGGCCTCGTCCGCTACCTCGAGGAGATCGAGCGACTCAACCCCGCCCTGGGGCTGGTCGGCGCCTCCGGCGACGAGCTCGTCGTAAAGCACGCCCTGGACAGCCTCGCGCCGGCCGCGCTGATCGGCCGCCTCTCGTCGGCCGCCGCCGCCGCCCGAGTCGCGAAGGAGGGCGGCGGCCCGTCCGCGGCGAGGCCCAGGATCGCCGACCTCGGATCCGGCGCGGGCCTTCCGGGAATACCGCTCGCGCTGGCCTTCCCCGATGCCGACGTCTCGCTCATCGACCGCATGGCCCGGCGGACGGATTTCCTCCGATCGGCCTGCGAGCTCCTTCGCCTCGACAACGCCCGAGTCGTCGAGGAGCAGGTCGAGCGCGTCAAGGGAAGCTGGGACCTCGTAACCTTCCGCGCCTTCAGGCCCTTCGAGCGCAAGCTCTTTAAGCGCGTGTTCGCGTTGTGCGATACCGCCGGCTGCGTCGTCGCCTACAAGGGCAAGGCGGAACGGGCGCGGGCGGAGCTCGGAGCCATCGAGGGACTCTACTCGAGCGTCGAGATCGTATCGGTCGGGGTCCCCTTCCTGCCGGACGAGCGCTGCGTCGTCGTCATGAGGCCCGCTCGAGCCTGACAAGGGCAAGGCCCGATCACTCGGCCAAGAGGCTCTTCGCGCGCGTGTCGATCGTGTTGAGGACGCCCATGAGGGTTTGCTTCTCGATGAGGTCGATGAGCCTGGCTTCGACGAAGCGCTTGGCTTCCTCGCTGAAGACGCCCGCGGTGATGCAGTAGCCCTTTCCCGCCTTGACGTCCTTGACGCGGGCGTGGAAGTCCCGGACCGCGAGCTCGCCGACCGTCCCCTGCGACCTGATGAACCGGAACAGGATGAGGTCGGACCACTTCGAGGTCTCGACTTCCGCGAGGATGTCCGCCCAGTCGTTGCCCTGGACCGAGATATCGGTGATCTTGACCTTCGCCTTGGGGAAGAAGAGCAGCGATATCCTGCGGCAAAGAGTCACGAATTCGCTCGCCGTACCTATCAGGTAGACCTGCAGGTTGCGGTTCGAGTTGAGCTCTCTGTACTTCGCGAGGAGCGAGGGAACGTCCTTGAAGTTGGGGTACACGGACTGGATCTCGGACAGAAGGGAAACGGCCTTCCCGATGTCCTGCGTCCTCAAGTAGGCCGCCGACAGCCTGTACTTGAGCTCGATGACGGTCTCGACCTTCGCGTCCTGATGCCGCAGGCCGATCTCGAAGTCCGCGACGGCCCTGTCGAACTGGCGCTGGTTGAGGTGGATCGTGCCCGCGAAGAGGGCGGCCTGCGGGCCCATCGCGGGATCGGCCCGGAGATGGGTGAATATCTTGAGCGCCTGTTCAAGGTTGCCTAGCTCGTAGTAGCACTCGGCCGCAGCGAAGAACGACTCCTTGTCCCCCGGCTCCAGATCGATGGCCTTCCTGAGGGCGATCAGGGCGTCCTTGTAGGCCTTGATCTTGAAGTAGGCGTGACCGAGATAGCGAAGGGCCTGCGTATGATCGGAATTGAGGGTCGTCGCCTGCTTGAGGAGCGCGACGGCCTTCTCGTAGGCCTTCTTCTGGTACTCGATGACGCCCAGATTGTAGTCGACGTCGAAGTCGTCCTGCCGGAAGGTCCGCGCGACCATGAGGCCCCTGTACGCGTCGTCCAGCCTGCCGAGTCGCAGGGCCGCGATCCCGTACCGGGCGTTGGCCTGGAACTCGTCGACGTCCTGGCTGCCCGCTCCCGCCTCGGCCAGCGTCGAGTAGGCCTTGAACGCGCGCTCCCAATCCTGGTCGTCCCAGGCCATGGATCCGAGGGCCGCGAGCGACGCGTGGTCCTTGGGATTCGAGGCCAGGCGTCGGTTGGCCTCCTTGAGGATCTGATTGCGGTCCTTGGAGGCGAGCTTCTTGTCAGTCCTGCCGAGCCTGTCGCCCTTCTTCGCGGAGAAGGCGATGCTCAAGACCAGGGCGACCACGAGCAGGACGACGATGGCCGCGACGAGGGGCAGTAGTCCCATGCGATCAATAGTGGATTGCGGGATGCGCGCTGTCAACCGCCGCCCGGGAAAGTCCGCGGCGATCGGGCAAAAAAACGTCCGCGAGGTTCGACGAGCCCCGCGGACTGTCTTCGAATGAACGACCGCGGGGCAGAGCTCCGCGGTATGTGCTGGCGTGCGAATCAAGCGGCGCGATCGCGCCGTAGCGCGGGCATAGCCGTCGTCCTCGCGGTTGATTGTCCCCCGCGGTGGAGGCGGGATATACTGAAGAGTCCGATGTCCTCAGGAGTACACAGCGTGAGAATTGCGTACGTCAGCGATTGCTATTGGCCGAGGGTCAATGGAGTGACCGTGGCCATTCAGACATACAAGGACGAACTCAAGAGGCGGGGACACGAAGTCCTCATCCTCTGCCCGGCATATCCTTCGGGCAACGGCTCGCGCGGCAAGGAAGACTCGGTCAAGCGCCTGGCGTCCAAATCCACGCCGATATCCAAGGAAGATCGGCTCATCAAGCCGACCGCGCTCCCGGCGATGTTCCGGTCGTTGGACCGGTTCAAGCCCGACGTCATCCACATGCATTCCGAATTCACGGCCTCGTGGTTCGGCGTGCTCTATTCGAAGCTCCGCGGGTATCCGGTAGTCATGACCTCCCATACCGACTGGGAGGACTACGTCTGCAACTACATACCGCACGTGGACCGCAGGCTCCTGCGCGCGGCCGTCCGCTTCCTGATGCGCTCGATATTCGGAAACGCCGATATCCTCGTGACGCCGTCGCAGTCGCAGATACGGACGCTCCGGAGGTATCACCTCCGCAAGCGCTACGTGATCATCCCCTCAGGCGTCTCGAGCATCTTCACGAAGCGCGGCGCGGAGGAGGTCGCGGCCTATCGCGCCTCGCTCGAAGCCCGCTTTCCGATGCTCGCGGGAAAGCGCATCCTCCTCTTCGCCGGCCGGATCGCCGAGGAGAAGGACCCGAAGTTCCTCCTGCCTGTCCTGGCCGAGATAAAGAAGCGCCACGACGACGTCGCGCTGGTCTTCGCTGGGGACGGCCCCGGACGGCAGCACGTCGAGGCCTCCGCGAAGCGTCGAGGCCTCGACGGCAGCTGCGCCTTCCTCGGATACATCGGAAGGGAAGAGCTCTCGCTCCTCTACGCCACGGCCGCGATCTTCGTCTTCCCGTCCAAGACCGAGACGCTCGGCCTCTGCACGATAGAGGCGATGTCCTCCGGCCTGCCCGTCGTCGCGGTGGGCGAGATGGGAACGCGCGACGTCATGAAGGGCGACCACGGCGGCTTCATGGTCGAGAACGACGTCGGGGAATTCTCGGCCGCCGCGCTCAGGCTCCTCGACGACGAAGAGCTGCGTGCGCAGAAGTCCGAGGAAGCGATCGCCTGGGCCGCGCGCTTCGGGCCCGACGCGATGATCGACAGGATCCTCCGCCTCTACAAAGTCGCGGCCGACCGCAGGGCCCACGTCCTCAAGCTGAGGAGCGGCATTCTATGATGCCGAGGCGGCGCCCTCGCTGCGCGGCGGCGCTCGCGCTCGCGGCCGCCTCGACTCTCGCCGTGGCCGAGGACGCGACCGTCCTCCTCTGGGGCGACGAGCGCGTCAGAGCCGCCGAGGAGGCCTTCATCCTCGCGGGCAGGGAGGCGCCCCTCCTCGAGCGGCCGGTCCTGTCCGGCCGGCTCAGGCGGTCCCTGCTCGAGCTCGAGGCCGCGACAGAGGGAGACGCGTCGGCAGCTGCCGCGTCGGCAGCCGAATCCCTCGTCCCGGACGAGAAAACGGTTAATGTATCGCTCAACGCGTCGATGGGAGCGGGCCTTGTCGGCACGCCGAACCGTGACGCGTTCATTACACCGGCTCGAGTATTCGATACGGACCTTACCGATGCGCAACTCGCTGCCGAAGCAGCGGCCGGCGACTTATCGACGGTCTTCAGGGACAGCGCCTCCGGCGACCGCTCCTTCCTCTCCACCGAGGCGATGAGCGCCGTCCTCGCGACGCCCGCCCTCGTGGACCTGAGGCTCGAGCTCGAAGCGGGACCCGTGTCCCTCGATATCAATCCCGAGCTCAGGCCGGCTTCGCATTTTTATCGCGACGGAAGCCCGTGGTACTTGAACTACGCCCTGGTCGCTCAGCCCGACAGCGTTGACGTAAACGTCCCGTATCGCGGCGTATCGACCTTCCTGTCCGGACCCTTCGAGCTGCGCGTCGGCCGCGACAAGCTCCACCTCGGACCGGGCCGGCTTACGACCCTGACGTTCAACGCGGGGATGCCCTGGGCCGACTTCGCTTCGGCGCGAATGGACGCGGGGCCGATCTCCTTCTCTTGGTACCTAGTGCGCCTGAACCCTTACCTGACCGAGGACGAGGAGCGCTACCTGGACGCGGTCCGCGCCTATCCGGAGCTGCGCGCCGATCCCGGGGCCTACCACGAGCTCATCGGCACCGAGGCGGAGAAGAACGTCGCAATCGGTCGCCTGACGTGGCGGATCTGTCCCTGGGCAACGGTGGCCCTCACGCAGCACGACCTCGTCGCGGGCAGGTCGATCCAGCTGAGCGACTTCAACCCTCTCCTCTTGTGGCATAACCTCTTCCAGGAGGGAGTATACGGCGTGCCCGGCATGATCGAGGCGAGCGTGACGCCCTTGCGCGGCCTCCGGGTCTACGGTCAGTACATGCTCTACGACGCCTCGGTCGCCGATGAGACCTCGGAGGGGATCGAGAACGCAGGGGCCTCCGCGTACCAGGCCGGCCTGAATGTCGTGTTGAGGCCCTTCGCGGGCGGCGTCCTCGACGGATCCCGGCTCAGGCTGGACGCCGAGTTCACGTTGACCGATCCCTGGGTCTATGGCAAGGCCTACTCGTACCGTCAGTTCACGAGCCGATACATCTTCGTGGAGCCGAGCTCGGGCCGCTACTGGGTCGACTACCCCATAGGTCCCGAGTTCGGACCCGACGGCGCGGACCTGGACCTCCGCGCGTCGCTCGGCCGTCCGGGCGGAACGGAGCTCGCGCTGCGCCTGGGCTACCACGAGCAGGGCTCGATCACTCTGATCGGATACGGCGACGGAAGCGATTACGCCCACAAGGACGAATACCACCGCGACGGGCTCGTCTACGTAAAGTCGGGCGAGGAGCCGGAGCGGCGTTTCCGCCTGGGCCTCGACGCGTCGTCACCCGAGTGGACCGCCGGCCGCTTCAAGCTGAAGGCCGAGGGATCGGCGACGGCGACCTGGGTCGACAACTTCGGCTGCGAGCCCGGCGATGGCCGCTTCTGGATGGACGCGTCTCTCTCGGTCTCGGCGAGCTTGTAGTCTCGCGCGCGGAGCTACCGCCCGGGCCGCCAGGTCCAGCTTCCGCCCAGGGTCAGCGACGCGATGAATCCGCACTCGGTCGAGGGCTTGTAGAGCGGTATCTCGTATTCATCGTCGGATTCATAGCCCGTATAGTACGAGCTGTATACGGACGTCAGCTTGAGTCTGTTCCAGACGTATCCGAAGGTGCCCGACGCGAAGAGCTTGAAATCGCCTAACGGGTACGATGCCTTCGCGGTCAAGAGGAACTTCTTCTCGAGGAGGTCCTCGTCGAGCCACTTTGCGCCCTCGCCTCCCTGGCTCCAGGTCGTATACTCGTGCCACGCGTTAGCCGGACTCTTGGATCCCGACATCGAGAACTCGAGGCCGCCCGAGAGATCGAGAGAGCCGCCGGGCAGCTTCTTCCACGAGAGCATGAAGGCGACGTTGTTCTCGCCGTGATAGTAGCCAAGGTAGTTCGTGTCGGGATCGATGGCCGTCTGGGCGCCGTCGAGGAGGTACTCCGTGTCCGGATAGAACGTGTAGCCGTACATCAGGTTGTCTATGGATCCGTAGCCCGAGGGGCCGAAGGTATACTTGGTAGCGCCGGCCTGGTCGAATCGGAAGGTCCCGATATTCGACTCCATCGAGCAGCCGAGCGTCCAGGCAATCTTGTCCGGGTTCTGGAAGTCGGAAGGATGGAGGAACCTGTTGAGGTTGAAATCGTCGACCAGGAACTGCGCCTGCGCGCCGAGCTTCCCTCGGGTCCATTCGACGAAGAAAGCCATGATCGAGTTGTCGTTGAGGCCGTCGTCCGTCTGCCAGGGCGACTCGATGCTGGTCCTCGCGTACTGGATGAAAAAGCTCGGCGCGGGGATGAGGAAATAGCTCGCGTCGAAGAGAGGCCCGCGCTGGTCGCTTCCGTAGTACAGATCCGTAAAGATCGCGATGTCCTGGAATCCGAAGCGCAGGTCGCCCGCCTTGAAGCCGTAGCTCTTGATCACCGCGCTCCGGTCGGGCCACTCGGTCGAGACGTAGTTGTCGGGATACGTCAGCGAGCTGTCGCTGTCATAGTAGTAGACAGTATTAGTGGAATCGTAGTTCAGCGCGATCCACCGATCCGAGTAGAAGAAGCCGTCGTCCTCGTAGCGGACGAGGGCGTTGAGCGCCGAGTTGTTCATCGACGAAAGTACGAGGCTATACGGCGAGTTGACCTCGTCTTTCATAGGAAGCTTCCCGAAGGACGCGAAGAGATTGCCCGATCTCCACGTGAGGCCGCCCTCTCGGATCAGCACGGTCAACCCCGCCCCGCCGAGGGACTCGCTGAACAGGCCCCCGTAGGTCCCGTCGCCCGTCAGCCCCAGGTCCCATCGGAAGGTCAGGTCGCCCGCGTCGTGATCGACCGTGAAATCGATCTGCGGATAGAGATGGGCCGTCGTCTCGGTGCTGGCCCCGGCGGCCGCCGAAAAGCCTATCTCGAATGCGAAGGCCGAGGCCGCGCAAAGGAGAAGCAGGGGCATCGAGACGAGTTTCGCAACGCGCATGGCGTCCTCCGTGTGAGAGTATATGGACTGAGCGAAGTCGGCGGAATGGGCGGGCTCAGCGGCCCTCGCGCCTCAAGACCGTCATGACGGTCCTCAGGAGGATCGACAGGTCGAAGAGGAACGACAGATGCTTAACATAGTACAAGTCGTACTGAAGCTTCTTGAATGTATCCTCTACCGAGGGCGAGTGGTACTCGCCCGAGACTTGATCCCAACCCGTGACGCCGGGCTTCACGAGGAGCCGTTGGCGGTAGAAGGGGATGCTCCGCTCGAGCTCTTCGGCCAGCTCCGGCCTCTCCGGCCTCGGGCCGACGAAGCTCATGTCCCCCCGTATGATGTTCAGCATCTGGGGCCATTCGTCGATCCGCGTCTTCCGGAGGAAACCGCCCAGGCGCGTTATGCGCGAGTCTACCTCGCTGGTCGGGGCGAAGTCGTTCGACTCGGTCCGCATAGTCCTGAACTTCCGCATGACGAAGGGCTTCCCGCCCTTCCCGAGCCTCTCCTGGAGGAAAAAGGCCGGCCCCTTGCTGCCCATCCTGATGATCGCGATGATGAACGGGTACAAGGGGAGGGTCAGCGCGAGCCCGACGGCGGACAGGGCGGCGTCCAGGGCTCGCTTGAAAGCCTCGTAGGGACGCTTCGCCTTGAGGTCGATGTTCTCGAGGAACCACAGGTCGTTGATGCTCCCGACGGGGACTTTCTGGAAAATCGTCTCGTAGAACTCGGGCAGGCGTACGAAGCGCGCCGGAAGGCTGATCAACGAGAAGAGCGCGCCGCGCGACTGCTCCGACAGGCCCCTCTCGTCGGCCATGACGATGAGGTGCGCGTCGCGCCGGACGGCGTTCCACACGAAGCTCTCCGGGTCGCCGTAGCACTCAAGGCCGACGACGGGATCGGGGCCGTCGCCCTCCTCGTACACCGCGACGGCCTCGTAGCCGAGCCTCCGGTTCTTCCGGAGCTCCTCGACGATTTCAGGCACAATCGGATCCATGCCGACGAAGACCACGGCCCTGCGCGGCGTGAGGCCCGACGCGGCCAGCGCGTAGGCGCTGCGCCATAGCCAGAGCAGGATGAAGGAGAAGACGCCGAGGAAGGCCAGAGTCGTCCTCGGGCCGATGATCGTGGGCGCCAGGTAGAAGAAGAGGACGCAGGTCAGGATCCCGACGGCGATAGACCAGAAGAGCCTCGTGCTCAGCTCCAGTCCCGAGAGCTCTTTATCGATATCGTAGAGGCCGGCGACATAGAAGATTACGAGCCAACCGGTGAAGATGAAGGCGAAGGAGCGGAGATGGACGCTCCACGACCAGGCGCTCGGTATCTCCCCGTTCCTCGCGACCAGGGCGAGAAAGAGCGAGAAGAAAAGCATACCCGCGTCGCATCCGAAGAAAAGCAGCTGCCGTAGTCTACGGGACGTCTTCACTCTCGCACTCCGCAAAGCTCATCATACAGCGCGCTGTACGCGCGCGCCATCGCCTCGTCCGAGAACAGGCTCTCATATCGTCTCCGGGCGGAGGCCCGGACGCTCGGATCCGACGAATAATGGCGTTCTCCGCCCGGCAGGTAGCGCGCGATCGCCTCGGCCGCCTCGACGGCGTCGTTCCCTACGGTCTCGCCGCAGCTTCCGTCCAGGGCCTCGGCGACGCCGCCTACCCTCGAGGCGACCACGGGCGTGCCGCAGGAAAGGGACTCGAGGACGGACATGGGCAGCCCCTCGTAATCGGAAAGCAGCACGAGGACATCGGCGAGAGAGGCGTAAGCGCCCGCGTCAGGCAGGCTCCCCAGCATCGTGACGTTCCGCGGCAAGGCCGTCCCGTCCGGCGGTCCCTCGTTCCCGATCCAGAAGAACTCCGCCCGGGGCAAAAGCCGCGCGGCCGCGCGGAAGAGGTCGAAACGCTTCGGCGGCGCCAGCCTCGCGATCGCGAGGACGGCGCCCCCCGACCGCCTCGCGCGCTCGATCGCGCGGGCCGCGGCCTCGTCGCCGGGCCGCGATTCACGCCAATCGCGCACGCCGTTACGTATGACGCGCACCTTGCGCGCGATGCCGTTGGTGGCGAGGTTCCGCGCGTCGTACTCGGAGACGGCGGCGATCGCTCCGCAATAATGCCGCAGGATCCGCTCGAGGGGCAGGAAGGCGCGATGAGCCTTCAATATCGTGTCGAAACCGTGGACGGTGTATACGATCCGCGGGCGCAGGCGGCCTGCCGCGAGTCGGCCCAGGACTCCGGCCTTCGATGAATGGAGGTGGATGATATCGGGATCATAATCGCGCATTACCCGACGGAGCTCCCCGAAGACGAGGATATCGTCGATCGGCGAGATCTCCTTCACCATCCTCTTCAGGCGGAATCGAGCGATGCGCGGGTCGAGGCTATCCCAGAGCGGCCCCTCGGCCTGCGAGGCCACGGCCGCCTCGCGCCCATTCGCCACGGCCCAGCGCGCGAGGGACGCGGCCACGCTCTGCGCCCCGCCGAGCTCGGCGTTCGTAATAAGATGAAGTATCCTCATGCGAGCGCGCGCTCCTGGATGAAATCAACCGCCCTGGCACCGCTCTCGGATCGATGCTGCCACGCCAGGTCCCTCGCCTCGCCTATGCCCTCCCTGAGCGATCTATCGGCCATCGCCGACTCGACGACCTCGCCGATCCTGTGGAAGTCCGCGCTCGCGAGCTCCCTGCCGAGCCGCGGGAGGATGGCGAATTTCCACGGCGTCGAATCGACGTCGCTCGCGTCGTAGGGTCGGGCGTCAAAGTCTTTGTTCGCGTAGAGCACGGGCCTGCCGAACAGGAAGGCGTAGTCGAAGATGATGCCGGAGAAGTCGGAAATCATGACGTCGGAGCGCGCGAGGGAGGGGAGGTTCTCGCGGGCGAAGTCCCACTCCACGGCGGGGAAGCGCGACAGGGCCGCCTTCAGGCCCTCGATCGTCGCGCTCTCGGACAGGAGGGATTGCGGATGCGGCCGTACGATCACGCGCAGGCCCGACTCGGCCAGTGGAACGAGGAGGCTCTCGCCGTAGCGCCGGAGGAGGCCGCTCTCGCCCCAGGAAGGCGACACGAGGACCGTCGCCGCGCCGCCGTCCCTCTGCGGCAGGGAGCCGACCTCCCGCGCGTAGACGTCCAGGTAGGTTGATCCGACGACGGGCAGCTCCTTCGGCTTGAGGCGGCGCTTCGCCTCGAGCTCGCGGATTCCCGCTGTCTGGTACTCGCCGGTCAGCAGCACCGAGTCGAAGTAGTCCAGCCCGAAAAGCCGATATGACGTCGCGTCATCGACCGAGTGCATCACGTGCGCGTAGTGCCCGACCGCCTTTGATCGCTTCCATTGATAGACGTCGAGGCCCGGCGTGGTCGAAAGACAGAACGCGGCCTCCAGCATGTTAAGCCGAGCGTAAGCTCGGTTGCCCGCCCCGACGTAGAGCGGCCTTACGTGCTCGAGCTTCGCCCCGAAGACGGGATCGTCCTCCTCGGATGTCCAGAAGGCGGCCTCGACGCCGCGGCGCTCGAGCTCCTCGACGATGGGAAGGAAGACGTTCCAATAGCGCTTGCCCTCGGAATAGATGACGATGCGCTCCCGCCCGTTCCCGACGACGGATCGAGAGGTCCCCCTGCCGGCGAAGATCGTCTTGACCCGTATCCAGGCCGACTTGGCGACGAAGTAGAGCGCGACCGCGAAGCCCGTCACGATCGTGAAGAGCATGCTCCCGGTTCCGGGGTCGATGTAGGCGACGGCGAGAGTCATTTCGGCGCGCTCCAGTTCGCCGAGCGGAAGATGTCTCCTCGGACTTCCACTACGTCCCTCGGACCGAATTTCATCGTGTTCCTGTCCTGCGTCGAGGGATCGTAGATGCTCGCATCGACGACGCGGACCGTCTCGCCCGCGGCCATCTCGCGCAGCGCCTTCCCCGTGAAGGGATTCTTCGTCCCCTCCGGGCCGTCGCCCAGGGCCCGAGCCGCGACCTCGGGCGTGTCGGCGTTCGTCCTAAGGCGCCGATCCTCGGAGAGCGGGGCCGACGCTCCGAAGTCCTTGGCCATGAAGAGTGGATTGAAGTAGAGACGCTCGGGGGAGAGCTCGCCGATGCCCTCAATCTCCGGGATGCGCAGCTCGAAGCCGTGATCAGCGACGATGATGATCTTCGTGTTGTCATAAGCTCCGTTAGCGCGCAAGCCGTCGAGGAAATCCCCGACCAGCTTGAGCGCGGCCATGTTCACCTCGTAGGTCTGCCACGCCGCTTCGTCGCCGAACTTCGGATGCCCCTCGGACACGACGGGCTTCCTCGCCGGCTCATAGCCCGGGTAGCCGAGCGCGATGTTCGTATGCGTCGCGTTGTTAACGATCAAGTTGAAGGTGTTCCCCTCGGCCGAGTAGTCTATCAGTTCCGGGAGATAGTCGAGGGGGGCATACATGTCGATGAAGTCCGAGATCTCATCCGACTCGTACCTCGAGTCCCACCACTTCCCGCCGTCGTAAAGGCCGAAGCGCAGTGCCATGGGACACATACGGAACAATCCGAACCACAGGAGGTTTCGCTCGATCCTCTTCGAGGGATCGGACTCCATGCCGTGCTCGGTCAGCCACTTTTGCGTGTACCGCCCCTCGAGGTTGAAGGCGCGTATCCCCGGATATCGCGCGAAGATGCTATTGTCGGGGACCCAGCTGTAGTTCGCCCAGGAAGCGTCGCTGACCGCGCTTTCCCAGCCGGCCTCGGCGAAGATCCTCGGCATGACGCAGAGCGCTTCGTTGTGCTTGGAGACGAGGCTCTCGCCGCTCCTGGCGTTCAGCTCCTCGGGCGTATAGTCGTAGCCCCCGAAAAGCGCAGGCGCAGCCGCGAGAGTGTGGCCGTTGTACGATAGCGTGTTCGGGTACCAGACGAAGCCGCGGAAGCGCTCGGCCAGCTTCGGATCTTCCTTCATGATGGTCGGGACGAAGGCGTCGATGGCCCGATCCAGCATGAGGACGACGACGTTCTTCCCGCTTCGGGATAAACGATAGACGGGCTTCAGCGCGGATCCCGGCGCGCCGGGCATCCCCGAGGCCTCGGCCTTCCGAATCGCCCTGTATCCGGCGTAATCCCTCGCGATGGCCACCGACCTGTACCCGGACATCGACGCCAGCGAGAGAAGGCAGACGACGAGGGAAGTCTTGACGATCCCGATCTTCCTCGTCGAGAGCGCGATCGCGACCAAAGCGACCGCCGCCGCGATCGCCGCGATGTTCGCGACACCGAGCGAGGCAGCCGCCTTGAGTGCCCCCGCATCGGGGAAAGCGAGCTGCCGCGAGATCGTCCCGTAGTCGCCCGCGAAGGCGAAGACGTCCAAGAGCGCGACGGGCACGAGGGCGGCCATGAGCGCGGCGATGAGCGACTTCGCTCGCGTCCCGAAGAGGAGGTACAGGACGGCGGGCCAGAAGATGAAGAACCCGGCGGATTTCGAAAAGGCGATCCATACGAATCCGAAGGGGCTCTCTCTCGTGCCGACGAAGGAAAACTCCTGCGCCGAGCTCGATACGAGGCCCGTCGGGATCGCGAGGCCGACGAGGACCGCGAGCGAGACGGCCGACAAGAAGAACACGACCGCCCGGTCCTTGCGATCGGCCAGCGCCGGGACGAGCCTTCGCTCGAGGAAAGTCTTGACCGCCTTGACGATGAGCGGCGACAGGACGATGAGCGATCCCAAGGCCGCGACGACGAGCCGTTTGCGGTTCGTGGTGTCGTAGAAGAAGAGCGTATACGAGACCGCCGCGACGGATAGCGACGCCATGATGATATAGAAGGCCCGCAGGGGCCTCTTCGCCTTGAAGACGAGATTCTTCGCCAGCGAGAAGAGGTTGTTGAGCGTCCAATACAGCGCGAGCGCGGCCGGCGAAGCATAGAGGAGCGCCAGGAAGATGGCAGCCATGCCGTACAGCTGGACTTTCTCCCTGACGGGGAAGCCCTTCACGTAAACCGCGGCCGCCGCGACATTAATCAACGTCATGAGGATCGGCAGAAGATTTATCTTGATCGATCCGATCGACAACAGGGCGTCGGGAGCGGAGAGGTCCTTGATGAAGAAGAACGAGCGGCCGACGAGGTCCGGCTGCTTGACCAGAAAGGCGTAGGCTGCAATGAAGAAGGGGATCTGCAGGAGGAGCCCGAAGCTGCTCCGGAGCGCATAGAAGGGATGATATCCGTTCTGGCGGTAATAGGTGGAGAGGATCATCATCCTCTCGTCACCCTTGAACACCGCCTTGATGTCGTCGACCTTCGGTTTCAATCGCCGCTGCGTCTCGCGCTCGACCTGCTGCCAGCGCTCGGCCTTCGCGTAGAGCGGGAGAGCGAGGATGTTGACCGCGAGGCTGACGCCGACGACGGCAATGCCCGGGCTCCGCGCCACCCGATCGAAGAGAAGGTAGAAGACCTCGATAATGGCCTCGAGCGGGTAGATGATCAGGTTGTAGAGCAGGTCAGCCATGGAAGTCTTCCCAGCGAAGGCCGCTGAAGTGCGGATTCGGTCCTTTGATGAGGTACCTGTTCACCGCGTGCGCCCCTCGCCTGTCCTCGGGCGGCGGCGTCATATAGTCGGGGCCGTACATGATCTCGAGATATCGGGCCGGGTCGGCGGGGCAGAGGAATTCCGCGTCCTCGAAGCAGATCCGACCCAAGGGGAAAATCGCCTCGTCGGGGAAGGCCTCGCGCATCCACTCGATCGGGTAGTCGTTCGCCCACACCTTATCGCCCGAGTCGCCTAACCTGTTCAAGGCCCGCGCTATCGGCGCCGCGCGGACGATCGGCCTTAAGGCAGCCTGCGCGAGCGCGAAGCCGCCGGTGTACAACTTGTGCTTCCACGAGTACCCGCGCTTCGGCCAATCCGGGCCGAGATCGTAGGGCGGCAGGAGCGCGTACAGCTTGCGCAGCTTGTGTCGCTTCCGCGTCATGTAGACCGCGGGGAAGATATCGATCGGGATGCCTTGGGAGTACTCGAAGGGACCGCCCGGATCGTCCATGAAGCTGAAGCGGTCGCGAAGCTTGGCCCAGCTGACGGGATGGGCAGGATCGGTCTCTTTGGTCTGCAGGAAGATATCGTAGGGAAGCGCGGCCGGCGCGATCTCCAGGAAGCGTCGATAGTCTTCGATCGGCATCTTCACGTCGACATCGTCGTCCCAGGGAATGAAGCCGCCGTGCCTGACCGCGCCGAGCAGCGTGCCCGAGTCGAGCCAGTAGCGCAGAGCGGCGTCCCGGCAGACCTTGTCGAACACCTTGAGGAGCCGCAGCATGACGAGCTGGCAGCTTCGCAGCTCGGTCTCGCCCTGGGGTCGGAGGTCGGGGAACTCGGAATCGAAAGAAAGTAACGGCTTAGGCACGATCAGACCTCAGGAGAAAAGGAGTCGCGAGACATTATTCACAAGAGAGCGGCTTCGGAGATTCCTCGTCAGGAGGTACGACAGCTTATCGTAGCACTTGTCGAAGAAGGTCCTCTGCCGAGGCCACGAGCCGCCATCTAGCATGTACATCTCGCGTATGCTCAGATTGTGGAACGCGATGGGTCGATTAATTACTTCGCGATTGACGTCATTACCCTCGCCGTCCTTATAGGTGTTGCGAGGATAGTAATACGGAGGACCATAGTAAAATCCTTCCGCGAAACTGACTCTTACCTTTCGTTCCTTCTTCGCGAGGTACGCGAAGGCCAGATCGCAGGCGGACCGGTATTCCTCTTGATCGCTCTCCCATTCCCGCACGAAGGCGGGGATGCGGTCGATCAGGGCGGAGACAAGAGCGCGCGACGCGGCAAAACCCGGCCCGCCGCCTGGATAGATAATCCTCTCGCCCTCGATCATAGCTTCGCCGCAATGACCGCCGACAAGAAGTTCATCTTCAGGGTCGTAGCCCGAAAGCAGATCGACTAGATTGTCCACAAAAACAAAAGCGTCGCAGCCGACCAGGTAGAACCATTTCGCTTCGGGGAACCGCCGGAAAAGCTCCAGCAAGCCGAAGAACTGCTTCTTATGGGCCGATTGATAGTTCTCTCCGACGTCGGGACCCAGCGAGATCATCTTAAGCTTCCGGTCTTCGTAGTACCCGCCGAGCAAGTATCCCTTCCGGAAGTTCCGAAGCCATGTCCTTTGGACGGACAACGCCCTTTCCCGAAGATTCAACGCCGACGTGAAGACGCCGACAGCGATATCGTCAGCGGAGATCCGCATTCCGTGACTCTCCTTAAGGATGCTTGTCGCCATCGATGCGACTGCCGTCGGGAAGAATTCGATCCTCCCACCTCAAGCCGCTGAAGTGCGGGTTCGGGCCGACAGGGAATATCGCCTCGACGCTGTGCTCGCTGACCCGCCTCTCGGGCGGAGGCAGCTTCATATAGTCGCCGTAGTAGTCGCTCAGGTAGCGGTCTGCGTCGGCCGGGCCCCAGAACTCGAACCCCTCGAACTTTATCTTCCTCAGCGGGAAGACGATCTCATCGGGGAAAAAATTGCGCCACCGGATCGGCGGCTCGTAGGCCCAAGCCTTCGTCCCGCAGCCCAGGAAGCGGAGGAAGGGGCCGGCAACGAAGGGTACTTTCATCAGCGCGATGAATGAATACTGAACCAGGCATGACAGGATGCGCTTCGCGTTGCTCCTCAGGGGAAGCGACCGCGACGGGCCTTCCGGCTTTTTGTGAAGGGGCGGGAGCAGCGAGTAGTAGTTCCTCCAGGCGTGCTCCCGCTCGGTCTCCATGACCGCCGGGAAGACGTCGATGAAGATCGCCTGGGAATAGGGATAGGGCCCCGTGGCCTCGTCGATGTAGCTGTACCTGTCGCGGATCTTGATCCACGGGCAGACGAATCCCGGGTCGGTCTCGGGCGACTGGAAGAACATGTCGGGCGGCAGGCGCGATGGAGCGACGGCGCAGAATCTAAGGTAGTCCTCCCTCGGCATAAGGACGTCGACGTCGTCGTCCCAGGGGATGAAGCCCCCGTGGCGGACGGCCCCGAGCAGGGTGCCCGCGTCGAGCCAATACCGCAGGCCCTCGTCCTCGCAGATCGAGTGGAAGACCTTGAGGATCCGCAGCATGACGAGCTGCGCCTGCCTGAGCGGCGTCTCGCCCGAAAGGCGGTCGTCGGGATAGTCCGTGTTCATCTCGAGGCCGCTCCGAAAACGAGCTTGCGAGCGAGCGAATATGCCCGCTTCGGCACGAGGCCGATGACGAGAGGCTTGACGACGTAGGGGATCCCGCCCGGCAGGAGCCCCAGCCGCTTGAAGCCGCGCAGTCGCACTCGCGCCTCCGCGAGGGCGTACTTGATCTTCCGACGCTTCACGGAATCCGGGTCCTCGCGGTACTCGAGCAAGTATTCCTGGATGTTGCAGCCGCGATGGCCCTCGGCGTGGAGCCGCATGAAGAGCTCGTAGTCCTCCGAGCGCCCGACCGCCGGGTCCTCGCGATAGCCGCCCGCGGCCCGCAGAACGCCCGCGCGGAACATGACGCTCGGATGAGCGAATGGGCTGCGCAGGAGGAAGGATCGCGCGTCCGGCCTCTCGGGATAATCGATCTTTCCCCAGACGCCCCGCGAGTCGAAGAGCGCGATCGAGCTGCCGCACAGGTCGTACTCGGGATGTGCCTCGAGGAAGCGGACCTGCTTGCCGATCCGGTCCGGTCGGGAGAAGTCGTCCCCGTCCATTCGGGCGAGGTACGCGCCGCTCGCGGCCGCGATACAGCGGTTCAGGGTCTTTGCCAAGCCGAGGTTCCGCTCGTTCCTCAGGACCACGACGCGCGGATCCTTCGCCGCGCGATCGCGGACGACTTCCAAGGTCGAATCGACCGATCCGTCGTCGCAGATCACGAGCTCGATATTCTCGTAGTCCTGGACGAGCATCGAATCGACGCTCGCCCCGAGCGTCCCCTCGCAATTGTAGGCGCCCATGAGGACCGAGACGAGGGGACCGCGAGAGTTCGGCTCGCTCATATCGCGACGCGCTCCCAGCCTTCCGGCACGATGTCGTTGAATTTGAACGAGTAGTAGAGGTCCGCGTCCCTGATCTCGCGGCGGTTCCAGATCGATGGCGCGACGATCCGCTTCGCGGGATTCGGGTCGAGCCAGGCGCCCCACCAACTGAACGAGGAATTCGCTATCACGTGGCGGTCGCAGCGCGACATCATGGCCATGTCCTGCCAGCTCTCGGGCCCGGCGTTCCAATCGACGATCGTCGCCGGGACGCCGCGCGGCTCGAGCGCGGTCCTACAGTACTCGGCGTCGTCGGAGAATACGAGGAGCGAGCCGATGCCGCCATCGCGGGAGATCGCCTCAACGGCACGTCCGTAATACGCGGGCGTGCAGAGGTTCAGGTTCGCGTGCCTGAGGTAGTCGCCGCGGCGGACGTGGACGCTCGCGATCGGCCTGGGCAGGGACGCGAGCAGCTCCTCGTTCCGATCGTCCAGCGGCCGCGCGAAGGCCAGCCTTTCGCGGATCCGGGCCTCGATCGGCTTGAAGTATTTCTCGCTCTGCCAGTAGCCCTCGAAGTACATGTCGTCGGGCATTTCGAAAAGCTCCGGCTGGTATCCGAACTTCCGATCGATGAAATGCGACCGCTTCGAGAAGTACTTCCTCCGTATCCTGCCCGCGAGGCTCACGGGCGAATCCGAAAGCCTTCGGACGTCCTCGATCCTCGCGGCCGGCAGGGCGAGCGAGAACAGGCGATCCAGCTCGAACCCGTTGTGGAGCCTGTCGTTCGCGAGGCCCGAACCATCGAGATAGATATCATCGCCCCCCGCGACTGCCAGCGAGAGGGCGAAAGCGTACTGGAACATCTGGTTGCCCAGCCCGCCATAGATCTTGACGATTTTCATGCTTCAATCGAGGAAGAGGAGGCGCCACCGCGGATCGATGAAGACCCTGCCGAAACCCTTCGCGCGCATAGCGTAGCAGAAGGGAACGTGCTCGCAGACGACCGGGCTCAGGAAATTCGTGTTCGGTACGGGCTCGGGGCTCGCCCTGCGAAGCTCGTCCTCGTTCGCCGACGAGAAGTCCAGCGCCCTTTGCTCGCGGATGTACTCCGCGTCGGGGATCGCCGTGTACCTGCCCGCGCGGTACGCGTCCATGCTGTACAGCGCCGCGCCCCCGAAGGCCGAGTAGACGGGGACGAGGTCCCCCCCCCCCAGGCGCCGCTGGATTCGTTTCCTGACGACGTTCGTCCAGTAGTCGCCCAGGAATTCCGGGCCGATGGGGTGCTCCGTCGATCTGAAGGCGAACGCGTCTCGGTAGAGCAGCCGCTTCGTAAGGCCGTTCGCGCTCACGCAGTCCGCCGACCCGGCGTCGATCGCCTCGGCCGCGCGCAGGATTCCCCTGAACGAGAAAAGGACGGCGTCGACGTCGACTACGAGGACGTACTCGCAGTCACCGAAGCCGCTCAGGACGAGCGACCTGGCTCGCTCGCGCGCGTAGGCCAGGATCTCGATCCTGCACGCCCGGCCGTCCTTGTGCCGAACCTTCGCGATCTCGGCCTGGCGCTCAGGGGATAGGTCCTCGGAGACGAGGGAGAATCTCGGGATGTCGCGCGACAGGCGCCGCAAGACGTCCTTCGTGCCGTCGGAGGAATTATTCTCGTAGACCGCGAAGGAGATCTCATCGAAGTCGCGCCTCAATCCGGCGATGCCTCGGAAGATCCTGCCGATGGTAGCCGCGTTGTCCTTGGCGACGACCGCGACGGCCAAGCGCCTAGGCATGCTTCGCCGATCTCAAGGCCCGCTTCAGGGCGGACGCGTACTTGTTGAGAGGATACGGGAGTCCCCGCGAGCCCGCCGGCCGCAGGCGCGCCTCGAGCTCGTCCAGGTCGGACCTGGCGATCATCGCCCTCGGGTGCGCGAGCGGGAACTCCAGCTCGCCCGCGGTCAGGCCCGCGTACGCGCAATCCCGCTTGGTGTGCGTCGCGTCGGCGTCGAACCCGATGTTCCGGACGAGGTTGCGCTTCGGGACCGCGCAGAGGCCATTGTTCGCCCAGATGCTGAAGACCCACTGATAGTCCCAGGTGTCGATATTGCCGTCGTAGACGTACTGGAGGAGCGAGTCCCAGTAGTATCGCTCGCTCGCCTTATGGAAGTACTGGTTCAAGAGGCCTCGGCTCCTTGCCGCGGACCAGAGCCCCATGGCCAGGTCGCAGAGCGACCATGCCCGGCGCCACGTGGCCCAGCCCCACATGTGCGCGTAGCGCGAGAAGTAGTAGCTGTCCTCGACTTCCGTAGCGCCGAAGAGCTGATTGTCGCCCGAGACGACCATGACCCGCTCGTCGTCCGCGTACCGATCGAGGAGCTCCGCGCAATAGCGGAAGAACGAAGGCGAGGGGACGCAATCGTCCTCCAGCACGATCGCCCGATCGACTGACTCGAAGGCCCGGCTGATCCCCGACGCGACGCGCGTCCCGCAGCCCAGGTTGACGTCCGAGAAGTCGCGGACGACCTCGCAGTCCCAATCGACCGCGTCGGCTATCGCCCGGGTCGCGGCGCACTTCTCGGCCTCGCCGGCCCTGCCTTGCCGCGGCCCGTCCGCGACCACGAAGAGCTTCTTCGGCCTTGCGACCCGGATCGCCTCGAAGACCCGCTTGGCGGGATCGGGACGGTTGAAGACGATGAAGACCACCGGAGGCGTCGCAAGGGAATCACTCATACCCTGATCCATCCGGGAAGGTAGATTTTTTCCCCCCAGCCCCTCGGGGCGATAACCTTCTTTTCGGTCTGACCTTTCATGAACGCGCCCCACCAACTGAATGTAGAATTCGCGATTATCGCATGCCGGCATTCGCTCATCAGGAATAGATGCAACCCCGGATCGGCCGGATCGTCGTTTACGAATTCCGCTGTCCGCCTCATGTCTTCGGGCAGCATCGCCTCGGCGTGCGCCCGGTCGTTCGTGAATACGAAATACCGAGGATTATCCAGCCGAGCCGTTGCTTCGCCGAACGCGCGCTCGTAATATCGACGCCCGCAGACGCTGCCGAACTCGGCGAAGAGCTCGGCGCTTAAATAATCGCCGCCCCGCACGTGTACGGCGACGCTCTCCGCCCGCCCGATCCGGTCAAAGACACCCAGCCTGCGATATTCCGTCTCCCTCTTGAATGGCAGGGATCCGGCCAAGGACCCTGCGTATTCCCGGTCTTGATAGAATCCGACGCAATACGACCTGTAGAAGTATTTTGCGCTCGCCTTTACGGCCAGGATCCTGATGGGATTCGAGCTCGAGACGATATGGTCTTTCGGAATATCGAAAACGTCGGTAATGCACCCCGGGGACGGGACCAGCACATAGCGGACCTTCCGTCCTCGGTCCCGAAGGTACTCGCCATACGCGTACTGGAAGAGCTGGTTCCCCAGGCCGGCGAACAGTTTGACGGTCGTCATTATTACGTGAGCACCATCTTCAGCAGAGTCTTGGTGATATGGACGAGTCGACCGAGATCCATCGATCTCTTTTTCAAGGTTCCCAGTGCGGCGAGTAGATCCTTCCGATCCTCGTCGATCACCGATTCCATGGACATATTCTGATGCACGACCGAAGGCTGCACGCACCTGATCTCGACCGCCGCGCTCATCCGCTTCCAATCGTCGGACATGAACACGATCCTCGGCCATGTTCCGATGATATTAGCCGCGGCGACCCGATCAATGGCATAGCCCCAGGCCATCCATTGAGTCGTCACGGGCTTCTTGTAGGCGTACCCCCCGGGAATGGGGATCCTCCGACGACCCCAGATGCTGCAGGGCGTGGTCTTCTCTTGGTAATTATCGAGCTTTACGACCGTATTCGTCATCTCGCACGCATCCAAGTATGCGAGGACATCGGGGAATGCCTTGTCGAGGATGATATCGTCCTCGAGGATGCAGGCCCTCTCTATTCCCTCGTCCACGATCTTCCTATATAGCGAGCGGTGGCTGATCGTGCAGCCGATCTCGTTCAGGGACAAGGCCCTGTCGATATTCCTCCTGACTCCTGCCTCGTCGTACGCGGCTTCTATCTCCCGCTTCCCGAGCCCCTTCCCGTCCGTGCCGGGAAAGAATTCGAAGGGGATGCCGAGGCTCCCCAGGACGGTCTCCATTCGGAGCCTTCTATCGGTCGATCGCTTCAAATTGATGACGAACACCCTCATGCTTCCATCCGATCCGACCTGAACGCGGCCAAGTTCTTGGAATGAATGTGCAAGTTGAAAACGGGGAAGTCCCGCCCATCGCAGCTGCCGCGAGGGACGAGCCTTCCTTCGCCGTCTCGACGCCAACATATATCGAGGTCGACGGGCGAGTACATCGCCGTCTCGTTTATAAAGCCTGGCCCGTGCGGCGGGTCGTTGCGGGGATCGACGCCTCCGAGATACTGTCCGATCGCGGCCGCGTCGAAGATTCCGCCGAAGACCTCGAAGTCATTATCGAAAAGCTCGAAGCGGCCCGTCCTCGCCCCGGCCGCCGACCGCAGCTCTGTCCTTCCGTTACGGTATTCCGCCGGGAGGACGGGCAGGCTAGAGCAGCGTCCGCGCCGGCTTCGCATATAGCGCGAGAGGGCCTTCATGTCGTTCAAGCCTTGGATCAAGTAATACAGATTATAGGCCTTGCAGAACCGCCCGATATCCTCTTTGCTCTGTATAAAGACCACCGAGGGAATGCAGCGGTTCGGCGAGTCGATCGGCAGGCTCATCCCGCGGGTCGTGCGCGAGAACTTAGGCTCGAGATCGCCGACTTCCGCATAGATCATGTTGTCGAACTCGAAGTGCAGGATCTCGCCGGACCCCGCGTATTCCATGTAGTCCTCGAGGACGAAGAAGCGCTCGATGGCGAACCGCCAGAATCCGCCGCGAAAAGTCGAGCGCCTCATCCGATTCCAGCGGGAGAAGAACTCGTGATTGCCCGAGACCGGGAGGTCGCTCGCTAGCACGTTCTCGAACGACGGATATCTGGCGGCGATGCCCCCGATCTCCGGAAAGCAATCGTCGGTTATCAATACCAGTCTTGCGCCGGGATTGAAGAGGAAGAACTGATCGACGCAATCGACGACGTATGAGGGGAACGACGCGCCCTTGCACACGAGAACGGTTGTCATCACGGTCAAGCCCCGAGGGCGCCGCGGGAGGAAGGATCGGAATAGTAATCCTTTCTCCTCATCAAGGATCGCATGCGCCTGAAGGCGACGTATTTTCTCACCGTCGCAGCTACCGAGAGGGCCAGGAAGCGCAACCGAGCCGGGCCCGCGGTGTTCCCGTACTTGTCGGTCCCCGCCAGAAAATCGTCCTGCTCCCTCTTCGCGTCGCGGCATTGGACGACGGCCGCGCTCAGGGGAATCGTCTTCGAATAGACGTTCTCGCCGAATACCCCGACGGACTGGTGATTCGCGACTTCCATTGAGGAGAGTCTCATCCTATGCTTCCAAGCCAGGAATGACGCGCAGGTCTGGTCGTGCCGGTGTCCCTTGACCCTCGGATCACTGGACATTATCAGCCCATCGTTATTGAACGTCGTTTCCAAGGGATGCTCCCCGCCGATGCCCCTGAATGTCGATCCGTCGAGGGCGAACGCGCACCACTCGTCCAGGAACGTCATCGCGACGGGGCTCTCGGCGCTGATCCCGATGCAAGACGCGCACAGCTCCAGGATCGAGAATGACCTTTCCCTCCCGACCCCGAAGGCGCGGAGCGCGGAGTCGGAGCACCATTCGCCGAAGCTCGCCCCCAGCGAGAATAGATAATAGCCGTCCTTGCGGATCTTCCTGAATATCCCGTCCAGTCTCCTGACCGGGATGTTGTTCGCGTCCAGCCACAGGACATTCCTATAGCCGAAACCTATCGCTTCCCTGATCGCGAAAGGCTTGAAGCCGAAAGGAGCCGCGTCGTGCCGCGGGCTGCCCGACGGGAGCTCGTTCGTCCATATCTTGCGATCGCCTTCGAAGCCGACGCCGGCGAGTCCCTCGAGCAAGCGCACTTGCCCTCTCGCGTGGACGCCGGTAGCCACATTGACGACGCAATCAGGCTTCATCGCCGCTCCTGGCCCGGAGGCGGAAAAGCTCATTCCAGTACCCCGAGTAGAGTTTCTCGCATGCCTTTCCCCCGCGACATTCGACGTAGGCCCTCGCGAGGCTCGTCTCGTCCCAGCGGCGCAACTCGTCCCAATCCCCGACTATCAGCAAAGGGAATCCCTGTTCCTTGAAATGTCGATTCATCGAGCAATCCTCGACGATCGGCACGCAATTCATGTACATCGCCTCCCACGTCCTATGGCAGTCCGGCCCGTTGCCCGGCGGAGAGGCGATAAACATGTACTCTCTCGCCGCTCTCCGATAGAGACTGCTGTTGAGGGGCTGCTCGAGCTCGTCCGCGAGATCGGAGGCCTTCAGGCGACGATAGCATTCGATCCGCTTTTCAAGATTCGTATGCAAGGAAAAAGCGTAGGAGATCCTCGGCCTGGACGGGACATTCCGCCGCAACTTCTTGAAGTCGGAAATCTCGCCGTTATTATGGCGCCACCGATCCTCCAAGCCGATAGGCAACGGCGTTATCTTCGGGTGATCGACGACGCAGTTCTGTGCGAACCAATGGAGGATCCTCGGGTCCTCAGCGAGGCCAAGGCTGCTCGCGTCGACGGTAACGTCTCCCTGGTGACTGATCAGGACTACCGGGCTCTTGAGGGCGGGCAAGGCGCGCGTCTCGAATTCCCGAAGGCGACGGACCCCCACGAACACCACAGACCCCGGCTTCACGCGCGTCGGGTCGAATTCCCCGGTCTCGTCGAATACCGCGTCCGCCATCGCGCGGTACGTGTCTCCGCTCAGGAACGGGGCGCTAGACGGCCGAAGGCCCAGCGCCTTGTTGAGCCTCGAGCAGAGCGCCCGCTCCAGCTCGAAGGGGACGTTCCTGAGCAGGAGGGACACTTTCATCGGGAGACCGCCTCTCCTTCGGGAGCCGCGCCGCCAGGCAGGGGTATTCCCTTTATCGAAGCGATCTTGTTCCAGACGTCGATATCGTAGAGCATTCGATTCTCGTCGTTCTTGACCCTGATCAGCGCGAAGCGAGAGAGCGCGTCGCGTATCGTATCCATGTCATGTATCGCGTTATCGATGAAGAAGCACATCGGGATGTCCCGCATCCGTATCAAGCGCCGATCCATAAGCCGCGAGATAGCCACGTCGTCGTAGCTTTCCTTATACCTCGAGATGCCCGCTCTCGCCAGGTAGCGCGCTACGTCCTTCGATATCACGATGCACGTGCCGGAGACGAGCCTTCCGAAGACGACCGATCCAGCGTAGCACCTGCGGCGCGGCAACCTCGACAGGGCGCCGTCGAGCAATTCCAAATTTATGAACGTAGAAGCGTTCGTCCTGACGATGTACTCGCAATCCGCCCAGCCGGGCTCGTCCAGCACGGCGCCCAGGGCCCACTGGAACTTTTCCAGCATCACCGGGACTCCGGACGGATGGGCGCATTCCGAGACGTAGATCATCTCGTTCGCGCCCTTTTCCCTGTCCTTCGGCTCGTTTAGGACTCTTCTGTATAAAACGCCCAGGCGCTCGTAATACCGCTCCTTGATCTCATCGAAATACGTATACGGAGCGTTGTTCGACGTCAGATTCAGTATCCCATATCGGCTCATCGGGGGCCTCTGTCGGCGCGCTAACGCGCCCAGTAGAGGAACGCTTCAGACAGGTCCCTCGAAATGAAATAGTCTGCGAGGCCGTTCCCGACGAGGACCGGCAGCATGGCGTAGAAATAGTCGAAGTTGCGATTGGTCTTGTCGTCGCAGTCCAGGCCGGCGAGGGCCGTTATCGGCCTCAGGACGGTCTTCGCGGCCCCGGCGAAGCGCGACAGGGGCCGCTTGACGAGGCGAGATCCCAGCTCGAGTTTCACGAATCGGTCGGGGCCCCTCGTATCGAGGAGGATGTCGAGATTGCCGTAGTGCATCAGCGCGTTCTTATTGATCCGTACGACGTCGGGCGATCGAGAGCCGAGCATCGACAGGATAGGCCTGTCGGACGGGCCGACCGACCTCCCCCAATCCTGGCGCAGGATGGGGTTAATGCGGTTCGCCAGGCAGTGCCTCATCGTATCGAAGGAAGCCGTCGCCGGCCTTCCCGGGCCGCTCGCGGAAGAGGCGTGCCACTGATGGAATATCTTGTATTGCTCAGGAAGCCATACCTCCTCGTACCCGAGTTCCGCCAGGCGCCGCGGCCAATCCAGGTCCTCAAGGCCCCAGAAGACTATCCGCTCATCGTAACCGCCTGACTCCTCGAAGGCGCCCTTCCTGACGAACTGGAATCCTCCCGGGTTCCCTCGGCCCGCGGGCCTCGCGGCGCTTACGTCGCAATCCTTGCCGAGCCAATACGTATCGATATGGAACATCTTCCTTCCGTCGCTGTTTTCCAGGCAATACGGCAGGGGATTCGAGGAAAAGAAGACATCGGCGTCGACCGTGCAGACGTGCTCGCCTTTTGCCAACCTGACGCCGTGGTTTATCGCGAGGCACTTGTTCCACGGCCGCCCCTCGGTCTCCATGCGCTCGTACTCGAGCCCGAGGGATCGGGAGATCGCGGCGTATCGCTCGGCGAAGGGCTTCGTCGACCCGTAGTCGACGAGCATTACAAGCGGATCGCCGCCGTGGAGCCTGAGGCTTCCGACGAGCTTCTCTACCCGCCAGGCATCTCGATCGCGTATCGGCACGATCAGCGTGACCGAGTCGTCCATGTCATCTCCGTTAGTTCACGTCGTATCGACGCGGCTTCAGCTTAAAGCGGCGCGCAAAAAAGCGATATGAGCGCACGAAGAAGTCGAGCGCCTTCGTCCTCCCGAACAGGCGGACGGTGTTCCCGTACACCGAGTCCCTGAACTCGATGAGCTCGAGGATCGTGGGAGCCACGTCGCCAAAAACTTGACGAATACCGTACTCGCGCTCGCGCCTTATGATATCGCCGCTCCCCGATCGACTGCTGATCCCGCCGATGCTGTACTCAACGATCGGGGGCCCGACGTGCCTGAACGATACCTTTTTCGAGTATGCCGCCTTCAGGAAAAAGAGCCAATCAGAGCTGAGCCTCAGGCTTTCGTCGAACAGTCCAATCCGATCAAATAGAGAGCGTCGTATTAGGGCGTTTTGATGATTGATCATGCCCGATACGAAGAAGTTCACGTCAAGGTTCTTTGGGTACTCGATGACCGTGCGAGCACCGTTCGATAGCAGCGCGGCGTCGGAATAGTAAATATCTTGACCGGCATCCGTAACGGCCACGAGTCGGTCGCCACCACAGAGCAAATCGCCCGAGTTCAGGAAAAGACAGAAGTCGCCCTTCGCCCGGGAGATCCCCTTATTCATCGCTTGATAGACCCCAGAGTCCGGCTCCGAGACCCACATATCGATACAATCGCTTTCTTCCTCAATAACGCGGACGCTTCCGTCGGTGGACGCTCCATCGATGACGATGTACTCGCGGTCTCGTGGAGCGTAGCGTTTTACGCTCTCGATCGTCCGCCTTAGCCCCCCGGCGTCGTTCTTGTTGACCGTGATGATCGAGAATCGCACTCAAAATCCCTCAGGCTTCCCAGGAAGACACGACGCCGATATCGTTCTTCGTACCCTCGATTTTCAGGCCGACGAAGCCCTCGATCCGCCTGACACGCTCCAGCGCGGTCGTCAGCTCGAGCTCGTTCTCTCCGGGAACTCGCGAGGCGTCCATCGACTCGAGCTCCTTGACGATCGATGGCGTGATCACGTAGATCCCCGCAACGGATAGGTACTCTCCCGGCTTTAAGCCTTCGACGACGAGGTACTCGCGCGCGAACCCGACATCGGGCTTCTCCGCGAAGCGATCGATCGACAGGAGACCCTCTTCGCGATTCAGCCACTCGCCGCCAACGCAGCCGTAGCGCCCGACGTCTTCCTCGGGAGTCGCGACGACGCCGATCAGGTTGCCATCCTCGCTCTCCGCCGCGTCGAGCAGCTGCTGGAGGCATGATCGGTCTTGGGGACTCTTGAAGACATGATCCCCGAGGATCAGGACGAAAGGCTCGCCCCCCGCGACGCCAGCCGCCTGGAGAACCGCGTGCCCGAGCCCGCCCTGCTCCTTCTGGATGATAAACTTCACCTTCGGGCCCAGGGCCATGAGCTCGTCCGCGACCTTCCGGGCCTCGACGCCCAGCTTCGCGTAGTGCTCGGGTTTGAGCGGATCCGAGAAAAGCCGCCTGAAGAGATCCCTCTCGTCCTCCTGGATGATCAAGTAGACCTCGTCGACGCCGGCCTCGATCGCGTCCTCCACCTGCTTGAGGATCAAGGGCTTGAGCAAACCCCGATCGACGATCGGCAGGAACTCCTTGCGCACGACCTTCGTCATCGGGAAGAGCCTGGTGCCGAAGCCCGCAGCGGTGACGACTGCTTTCTTGATCCTCCGCGACTTCCTGATCGTGAGCGGAAGAGCGCCGTAGCCCATCGACCTGAGCTTGTCCACGAGCGCCGCCTGCTCGGCCTGACCGCGAGCGACGAACTGCGCCGATCCGTCGCCCTGCGAGCCGACGCCCTTGCCGCCCCACGCGAAAGGTACCAGCTCGTCGTTCTCGAGGAGCGAATGGAGAATCGGAGCCGTCAACTCCTCGGGGCACAGCGGCGCGAGCGCGCGGTCGAATTCCGCCTGCGCCTCGGCCATGAGCGATCCGAGCGCCCTCGCGTCGCCGCGGCGCAGGACCGAGATCGCCTCCTCGACGATCGCCTTGTTTTTTGGCCCGAGGTACTCCTGCGCGGTCCTATGAGACTCGACCTCGGCGAAGGGATATGCCTTGTTCAGCGAAGCGAGGATCTTGACCGTGTCTTTGTGCGAATTGAGGTCCACGATGACGAGGAAGAAATCGCCGCCGACCCGTAGCTCGTCGATATCGATCGCGTCGCCGTCGAAGTCCATGACTATGGGACGACCGCCGTAGGCGCAACCCTGGTCCATGCGCCCACAGCGCGAAGGTGTCGTGATCTCGCCTCGGTACGCGAGATCCATTTCGCCACGCGCAGTCATATGCAAATTGTAGACGCGATTCAGGGCGCGCGCGACCAGGACGCAGGTCGCGGCGCTCGAAGACAGTCCCTTCTTGAGCGGCAGATCCGTCAGGTAATTGTCGACTTCGATGCCGCCCACAGTATAATGGGTCATCGTCTGGTACGCGACGCCGGCGACATAGCTCCAATAGCCGCCTTCGCGGGCTATCTCGAGGAGCCGCGCGCCTTCCATCGGCTCGTCGAAGACTAGATCCTTCCCGTCGGACAGCTTCGATCGATAGATCAGCCTGTCTCTATTCGCGCGGATCTTCGCATGTAGTCCTTGATTGGTCCCGGCTATGATGCAGCGGCCGGGCAGTAGGGCGCTGTTTATGCGCCTGTAGCCGCCGGCCCAGTCGGAGTGCTCTCCGAAAAGGCAGATGCGGCCCGGGACGAAAAGATCGATATCGGTTGCTTCAGTCATGACTATCCCTTCGCAGGAGCCTATGCCTGCTTGCCCTCGGCCAAGGCCCGCCTCGTCTCCGCACGGATTCGCTTCATCCAATACGCGAGGGTGAGCCGTTCCCGGCCGATGGTTTCTTTCGCAGCTCCGACGAATTGAGCCTTCCAGGCCTCGAGGGCGTCGGGCGTTATTTCGCTCCATTCCTTGACGATGACGACCGGCAATCCTTCATAGAGCGGATCGAGAGCTGAAGTCTTGACTATGACGACGCAGCCGAGCGCCAAGTCCTCCCAGGTTCGGTGGCAATCGAGGCCGTTGCCGTGAGGACTGATAGAGAATGCGTAATGTCCCTTCTTCGCCCAGAGCTCGTACCTGGGCAGGAAACCTTCCGCGACGTCGATACAGCGCGGGTCGTTGACCGCGCGGAATATGTCGCTCCGGCGCGTCCCGTCGTAGGTCCTCCGGTCGGAAAGATGAAAATCCACGAACGCCTTGGGGATGCGCTGCTCTATGGGAGGCAATTTCGCAATCAGGGACGCGAGCTCCCTTTCCTGCCCCTGCGCCGTTCGTTGCTTCTCGCCCCAGTAGCCGCCCTTCCTATTGATCGTATGAAAATCGAGCCCGATAGGCAGCGGGCGAATCTTGGGATGCTTGCAGGTTCCGTCAGCGTTCTGCGCGAAAACAGTCAACAGTCGAGCATCATCAAGAAAATCCTGAACGTTGATCGAGCCGGGCAGCGACGACGGAAACGACTCGTCCCCGTCCGAGACGACCAAGGAAACGCGCGCTCGAAGCCGCGGAATGCAATCATCTATGAAATGAGGAAGGAACCTACTGGCGACCCAGACAACGTCTCCTTCCTTGACTCTTCGTGCGTATCTTCGAGGATCCATGAATTGCGAGATGTCGCTCGTGGAGTAATCCGGCGGCAGCTTCCCGCGAAAGGGCGAGACATCGCTCGCCAAAGCGTATCCCAGGCTCCAAATGAATCCTGTAGCCTCCGATCCTGTTCGCATTGCTGCTACCGTTCTTAAGATCGGATCAAGCAACGATCGAATTCTGCCGATCACGCGCAGTGCCTCCCGGAAAAAGACCTAGGTAAGCTCCCTATAGCACTCTCGCGTTCTCGCGGCGGTGATATCCCAGGAAAAGTCCTTGATCCTCTCTCTGCCCCTGTCCGCCATTTCTTTGCGCAGCGACTCGTGATCGAGTATCTCAACTATGGCGCCTACCAGCTCCGAGCGGCTCTTGGGATCGAAGTAGACTGCGGCGTCGCCCGCGACCTCGGGAAAACAGCTCGCCTTCGCGATGACGGCCGGGCATCCCGCCTCGAAGGCCTCTAGGATAGGGATGCCGAAGCCCTCGTAGAACGAGGGGAAGATAAAGCAGACCGCTCGATTGTAAAGATGGGATAGTTGATCTTCGGCCACCTCGACGATTACGACTTTATCGGCGATCCCTAGCGATGCGAGAAACGATAGCTCATCCTGCGCAAAAAGTGGTCCGGCGCACACGAGGTATAGGTCCGCTCGATCGCGCAGCACTTCTGCGAGGGACTGCGCGCAGAAGTAGAAGTTTTTGTATCCTCTTCGCGTCCCGGTATAAAGGATGTAGCGCTCAGGTAATCCTCGAGGGAGCTCGGCCCCTATACACAGGCTGGAGCCGTGATAGATCACGCGAACATTGCCCGGATTGACGGAGAATATCTCGCATAAATCCCGCTTCGTGCATTCAGATACGGCGATTATCCTGCTCGCCTTGCTGACGAGCTCTCGCTTCCACTCCTTCACGGGATCGTCGAGGGGGAACAGTTCGGGATATAACTCATGAATCATGTCGTGGACCGTCAGGACGAACGGTTTTTCCCCAAGGGCCTCAAGAAAATAAGGATTGTAGTATGTCGGATGGAACAGGTCGTAATTTCGGTCCGAGATCGTCTTAAGAGAAACATCCTCGTTCGACTCGCGCTTATCGCTTCCGCTGACCGCGCAGAGTGAACGAAACAGCGTTCGCTTACCCTTGAATCGAATCCCGCCCAGGAAGCGATTCAAGTAATGCTCGGGCTCGAGCACCTTATCGGCGACACCCGGCAGGCTCAGCAAGTGGGCGTTGTCTGAATACCTTACCGAGCAAAAGCTACTAGCGTCGCGCCGCATCAGCTCGGCGAAATATCGTGAGACACCGCCGACACGCTGCATCTCGAAGGCTTGGTGGTCGTAAAGGACTCGAAGATCGCTCATCGATTCATTCCATCTAGCGCTCTTCGCGGAGACCCTTCAGTATACTTCCCAGCTTAGTAACTGCCTTCTTGGTCATCTTGACGGGCCATATCCGCTTTCTACTCCTTTTTGCCTTCATGTCGCAGTATCTCTTATAATCCTGCGGGAAGCCGATCGAACCTAGCCGGCATAGTTCGGAAATATATTCCTTGTCTGCGGGCAAATGTATCAGGAAGTTATCATATGCGGCCTCGAGAGGCCGCCCGATGTGTAGAGTCTTGATGCTCCAATATCTCGTTATTACTCCAATTTTCCCCGCGTCGATAATGAAAAGGTTTTTCTTCAACAGCATTTCGATCGCGCAAGAAACAACCATCTCGTCACTCTGATGATGAAAATCGGAAGGGTCAGCAGAATATCTTGGCCAAAGAGCCATGCATTCTTCGTGTAGGCGACGGAAAAAGTCCGGCGGACCGCCGACTAACTCCCCTCCTGCCCACAACCCAAAAGAGTCAACGCCCATTATTCTGCTTTTATCTCTAATAATCCTTTCTTGCGAATATGCTGGATAGACTTGATCAGTGATATCGTAATAGACAGGAATGCCATCGGCCATCAGTACCCCGAGGCTTCTAGGCATGGGATTCAGGCAAAGCACATCGTTATCGATTAGTATCGAGTATTTATCGCCGTTCTCGGCGATCCACTTGAATGCATCGATTTTAAAATGAGCGCCATAGAATTTCACATCCTTAGGAACTTCTAGATGGAAATCGATGTTCACGATATCAAGATCCTCGGTGAGGTGTCCCCTAATAGCCACCTCATTATTCGTAAGCAGCTTGAGCTCGTGCCCTTGCCTTCGCAACGAAGAACACAAGACCTCACAGCACCTGACATACCCATTCAAGCGCATGAAACCATTCTCAGCGAAATTCGTATCCGCTCTCGCATCTTCCCTCAGGTAGAACATAGTATAGAACGTCATATATCTTCCTTTTCGATATTGGTATTCTTCCTCACGCTCCTTTGCGCGATCTGTGCGTATTTTTCCAGCATCTCTTTCCGCCTTGCTTTAATGAAACGAGCTGGATTGCCTGCGTAAATGCTCCATTCAGGAATATCTTTCTTGACAAGCGACAGGGCTCCAATAGCCGCGCCTTCGTTCACGGTTACCCCGGGCATAACGATCGATCCAGCCCCTATCTGGCAGAATTTTCGAATAACGATCGGCGATCCGAATACATTCGTAAACTCTTCTGGCGCCATCGGGCTAATCATACTATCGCCGGAAAAGTCGTCGCTGCCGCTCAGCAAGGTACATCTGGGCGATAGCCCCGAGTATTCCTCCATTTTGATACCGAACTTACCATACAGCGCGCAAAAAGCGGATATATGAATATTTGAAGCGAGCACAACATTTCCGGACAGGATGCAAAAATCATCTATCCTAACGTTATCGCCGGTCCGTAGCTTTTCTGGTTCATAGATACTAGCCTTTCTACTTATCTTTACGTTGCTTCCGATTTGGGAGAATCCGAGTTCGGAAAGCTCATTCGACGAAAGGTACGTATCCATTCTATGCCTTCCCCATTTCGCGAATGATGTCGATTATCCTGGATACATCATCGTCCCGTAGGGCAGGATAGATAGGCAGGCAAAGCACCTGCCTCGCCACCTTCGTCGCGACGGGCAGGTTCTCTGGTCGAGCGGAATCGAGGTTCTTGTACATGGGGAATTCGCTTATCAGCGGATAGAAGTAACGTCGCGAGAAGATTTCGCGCTTCTTCAGCTCTTCGTAGACCCAGTCCCTGCTTCGCCCGAATTCCTCTTCTTCAATCAAGACGGGGAAGTACGGATAGACGTGCTTTGTCTCCGGCGCTTCCCCGAGCATACGGAGCCCGGCTATCCCGTCCAGTCCCTTGCGGTACTGCCCCGCGATCTCGCGGCGCCGCGCGATGTAGTCGTCGATGTACTTCAACTGAAGGAGGCCGAACGCCGACTGGACTTCGTTCATCTTTCCGTTGATTCCGGATTCGATGACTGTCGTCTCGCCCGTGAAGCCGAAGTTCTTGAGCAGATCGATGCGCCGCTTCATGCGCTCGTCGTGGCAGACTATCGCGCCGCCCTCGATCGTATTAAAGGCCTTCGTAGCATGGAAGCTGAGGACGGACAGGTCTCCGAAAGTCAGCACGCTTCGGCCCCGAAAAGCGACGCCGAAGGCGTGGGCCGCGTCATAGATTAGCTTGAGGCCTCGTACGTCGCAGATGTCCCCGATCCGATCGACGTCGCAGGGATTACCATATACATGGACCGGCATCACGGCCGACGTATTCGGGGTAATCGCCGCTTCAAGCCTTTCCGGGTCCATGTTCAAGCGCTCGGGTTCGATGTCCACGAAAACGGGAGTAATATTGTTCCAACGGAGGGAATGGGTCGTCGCGACGAAGCTGAAGGGCGTCGTGATCACCTCTCCCGAGACGCGGAGCGCCTGAAGGGCCGTGATCAGCGCGATCGTCCCGTTCGCGAATACCGATATGTGCTTTACGCCGAGGTACTCGGCAAGCTCGGCCTCGAAGCGCTGATGGAACGGGCCGTTATTCGTGAGGATCTTGTTCTGCCAGATCTCCTCGAGAAGCTCGTTGAACTCGTCTAGCGGAGGAAGGGCCGGCTGCGTCACGTATATTTTGCCCACGTGTCTCTCCTTGATCATCAATCGCGAGCCCGCTGCCGGGTATCGATTATTGCCCGGCGGGCTTCCAATAGCAGCCTTGCTCGAGGGTCATCGCGCCTATCGGTGTTTCCTCTCGGGATGGATATACCCAATGATCATTATAAAGGCCTTGGAAGAACGGATCGCGATCCCACCGGCCGCCCTTGATGCCGAACAGAATCTGCGTCGCTCCGCCCAACACGATCGCTTGCCTGCCGAGCTTCTTTACTCTATCAGCCAAGGGCATCCCGAAGGGACCACATCCGATAATCGCCACATCAAACCGTATCGAGGCTATGTCGCGTTCCATCTTCTCAAGGGCGTCGAACCATGAATCGTACGCGCGCTCGGACCGGTCAAATTCATATACCGGCTTATACAGCAATAGCTCGAACTCGGGGAGCATGTCAGCGCTCTTGAACAGCGTTTTCCTCTTCAAATACTGCGTGCGAATCGTCGCGACCAGGGGATTGATCACGAGGACTTTCTTCCCCGATAAAGCCCGGGTCCACGGGGAATCGTTCATATAGGGCTCGAGGTCCTTAAGAGGCACTTTCGAGGCCGCCTTGAGCCTCTTTCGGAAATCGGCCTCCTCCGGGCACCAAGATCCAAGGATATCGATGTTCTCCATCAAGTCCACGTTCAGCTCGGCAAATCGCCTTACGCTATCGAGCGTGACGGGGTAGAACCCCCCCTTTTCGGCCATCGTCCAGACCAATGCGTTGGAATCGATGTCCATTTTTCCTCTACGCCTGGCGAACTCGGCGACGATACCGAGTTCGCAGCTGCCGAACCTGCCCACGAAGCAGGGCTCGCCCGATCCGAGCAACGAATAGATCGAGTCGGAGGCGGATTGACCGTGAAGCGAGATCATACGATCGATGATTTCTCTCTTCCGAGAGGATCTGCGCGAGATCAGGCGCCTTCGCAAGAGCACCAGCGGCCTGAGGACCGGGTTTTCCTTCAAGAGCCTCGCGGCTCCGTCGACCATCTCATGCATATTCGCCCTCGCATCCGCCATTCATTCCTGAAAGAAATTCTCCTCGGCCATTCTCTGCATAACCTTCGATTGGGCGAACGACAGACTGACGCCCGGTTCCTCGACACGGTGGATGAACAGCGAGATCGACTTCTTCTTTGCGCGTCCACGCGTCCTGGCGAACACGAGATCGAAACCAAGGGTCGTCCTGTTGAACGTTCGAAGCGCGAGGCGGTATAGCTCGCGGATGCATGCAAGTTGGCGTCGAGCGAAGCTCTTGATATAGGAATAATCGAACCCGTTCGAAACGACGGCCTCGCGAAGGCAACTCACGCGATCGGTCGATGCCGCTTCGCCCTTCTCGCAAAGCTCGAGATATGCGGCGGAGAGCACGATCCGCCTGGCAAACCGCGATCTCAATATGAGATCGATGAGCCTCGCCCTGAGCTGGCTCGTCTCGAGCAGCGCGCCCCAGAAATAGAGGACCGTCGAGCCGATGGAGAAATCACCGATCAGGGAGCAATAGCGCAAGCCGCTCTGCTTGGTTTTCCGTACATATTCCGTCTTTAACTCGTCCGCGAGGGGATCACTCTTGGACACCACGGCCAGGCCGGCGCTCCTTGAAGAGGACCCGACCCAGCCTAGAGGTATGTCCGAGTAGAGGTATTTTCTCTCAAGGCTCAAGGCGATCGCTGCGAGATTCGCGTCCTGCGGGTGCGTGGTGAATACGACGCCGCCTTGCCTCCTCCTCGCCTCGTCAAGCAAATCCCTATGGAACAGGGACGTCGTGTACATCTGGGGCAGCTCGAAGTAATCCTGAAGGCCAAGCAGCGTCGACACGATAGCCGGCGCGAACGACCGTGCGCCGATGCTATCGACCGCCGTGTACGACACGGTAGCGTATACTGAATTCGGATCGCACTCGGGCCAACAATAATAGGCCCTCCTCGACATAATCGCGCGAATGCCGCTCTCGTCCGCGATGTCGGAAAGCCTCTCGGCCAATCGGAAGAAATAAGGCTGGAGCCCGTCGTCCTGCCCCACGAAGATCGCCCATCGACCTTCGGCCTTGCTGAGCGCCCACTCCCAATGCTCGGCCATGCTCATCGTGCGAACCGTATGGAAGGCCTTTATCCTCTCTCCGCGAATTCCGTCAATATACTCGGCCGTCCCGTCAATCGAATGATCGTCGCTCAGGATGAGTTCATAGTCGTCGAATTCCTGCATAGTTATTGTCTCGATGCAGGACGGAAGGTACTTCCTTCCGTTATGCGAAGGGATGATAATCGAGAATCTCACTGGCGATGCCTTCTCAAAGCGTGCGAATCAAGCGCGCCGGGTTGCCCGCGACAACCGAGCGAGGGGGAAACGACTTCGTAACTACGGAATTCGCCCCGATGATGGAATCCTCTCCGATGGAGACTCCCGGCATGATCGCGACGCCCGAGCCGATCCAGACCCTGTCGCCGATAATCACCGGACCTTTCGAGAAAAGGGGCCTTCCAAGCGGAGGTTCAGCTAATGCCTTCGCAGCTATCTCTCCGTGCGAATGATCGCTGATGAGTATCCGGCTTCCGGTGAGCACGTCATCCCCTATCACGATTCTGTTAATCGCCGTGATCTGCGAGTCGTAATTGATCGTTACGTTATTCCCGATGACAATCTGCGCCTCGTCCCTCCTCGATCCGTACGCTCCAAGGAAAAGACCTTTATTCGCGCGAAAGTTGTCTCCGATGGACACATTACTCAGCCCCTCGAGACAATTCCAGGGGAAGTCGATCATGCTGTTCTTGCCGATCCGGAAGAAGTCATTTTTGACTCCTTCGAATTTCATATCGACAACAAGCGAGCATACCGCATCGATCCCCTCTTCCCCTAATACTCTCCTCAGTAAAAAGCCGACCGCCACATGCATAGCTTTATCGAGGAATTTCATCGATGCGTCTCCCAATCGACCAACGCAGATTCTATTTTATCCAAGAGCGACTTTTTTTATTCGACGAAGAAGGCCTACAGCGCACTTCATTACCGTTCTTCTCTCCTTCGTAGATCCACCCATCGCGACCCAGCGCCCGTAATAATCATTCCAAAGCTCATTATCCAATCCATTCCAGTACTTCGGCTGTCCCCAAGCATGCAGGACCTTGGGTCGAGTAGTCCCGAAATCCTTGTTCGGATACCACGAGTAGATGTTCTGCTCCATTTCGTCTATCGTGATATCGAATTCTTGAAACATGAAATCCAGTATGGCCTGCTCGCCAAGGCGAAGATTCTTTCCGTATTGCAGGGCTTTCTCATAGCACCAGGAATAAAGCCGTTCATATTGCTTCAGGTTTTCATTCAGACAGAACAGCGATGCGCAAACGCACTCTCTATGCATGTCGTATTCCGCGACTGGCGCATATACCTGATCCGCCACCGTGGCTCCGATCGATCGTATGAACCTTGCGCCCGACACGCTCGGCATAAGCAATTCAGAGAAATCATCGAGGATCACGATATCGTAATCCGAGTACAGCACCGTCCTGTATTCGCTGAGCAGCTTGAATGCCTCGAACTTGGCGAACACCATCGGCGAGAAGGTCGACAATACGCTATTATTGAAAGCGTCGAGTTTATCAAAGGGCGATGAATACTTACGGAAATGAACCGGCATGATGCGACGCATGGCATCCATATCTCTTTTTGATATTCCGTCATGGATGACGATGATATCCGCAGGGAAACGCGGAGAAACCGCCTTCAAATTCACAAGTACGGTTCCCAAAGCAAAAGCATGATTAGATGTCAAACAAAACATCAGCGCGGCGTCTTTCTTCATAGAACTCCCTGCCATCGGGGGAAATTTCAAAACTAATCCTACCCATGCGCGAAAAACTGCGCTTTATACCTTTTCCAAGAACCGGCATCAGGAACAAGAAGAACCATTTGCAGGAGCTATGCTCTCCGTCTCTCCTCAACACGTTTCTTCAGATAAGAGATAAAAGCATTCATAACGGTATCTCTGTTCAAGTTTTTTCGAATAAACCGAGATCCGGATTCTGCTATCCCTTCAAGCTCAGCGCTATGTGCTTGAAAATAGGCGATCTTTTCTACGAGATCAGCTATCGTCCCATCATAAGCGATATAGTGCACCCCTTCTTCCAGCCCAAGATCGAGATACATCGGATCGCGAACACCGATATACGCTGATCCACACGCCATTCCCTCCACGAATCCGATACCAGGAAGCCCGATCACTTCCTCCGGCACAATGAACATTCTATATTCATTGTATAGTGAAACTATATCTTTCTTATAATACGGTCGATCATTTTGAGCTTTAGCATATAGCCCATTCTGAACTGCTCGACGAAGCATGATAGCGCTTTTCACTTTCCTGAATGTTCTCTCTATTCTCTTGATCGGAGCAAAGATGGCTCGTTTCAACGTAACGGCCGCTTTACTCTTCTTCAATCTGAATTTCAAATTGTTTTTCTTTTCCTCTGCTTCCTCATTCACATTAATGCCGCTCTCGGGTTCTTTTTCTCCATCAGTTATGTGATTGATTATCGAATCGAGGTATTGCGTGAGGTTAGAAGCTTGATTGAACAATGCATGCCTCATTGGCTGAAGCATGTCATTCTTGAAAAAACTCATGAAGCTATCGTCTTTGATAGGAAGAGTAATAGTACCAGTCGCGATCGCCTTGTTTTTCCTCTCCCCGAAAGGCGTTCGGCTTATGAATCTCTCTTTTGGAACAAAAGGAAGCACATACACATCTTTTTCATACCAAGGAAAGTACTTCTTAAAGAACTCGCTATTATGCGCAAGATTATTCTCGGAAACGAACAGATCGATCTCCGCGATCTTCGCATTGCTCGCGCCGATCTCTGTGTTATACCCATAATGGGACAAATGAACCACGGAATACGCTTTGGAATTCCGAATCCTCTCGAGAAGCCTGTCCCTGGGAACCTCGAATCGGCCGCTCGGGTTAGTAAAATTCTGATAAAAAAATGAAAAGAATACGTCGTCGTAAGTCAATTCATCTAGACCTCGGATAATGGAAAACTTCCGCCACTCGAGATGATTGACCTTCACCCAAAGCTTGAATTCCTTTATTGGATCATAGGGAGTCATCGAAAAGGAATCGTCTATATATACGGTTACAACACCCTGATGGTATAAAAAATCGAAAATATACTCGTATTTATTTGGAGCAGAAATCTTGCGAATGACATTTTCGATCGAAGGCTTGAACCAATATATGTGCGGATTGTGAAGAACGACTCTCACAAGAATTACTCCCAAAAAACAGTGTCTGGGTTAATGTTATTTAATATATCGGTCTTTATTTCATTAGCATACTCACCGGCCTTCAAGATCACAATTGGCCTATCGACGGTTTTCAGGATCCGCGGCGACTCTACATTCAAATTAGTACCATATAGCCGTTTCCCTTGCTTAATACTCGAGTTATCGAGTATAGCCTCGATTCCACTGGAATCAAGCGAGCAGTAAAGCAGGAATTGCGAAAAGATATGCGCTCCGAATAGAAAGATTCGCTGCTTGACGCTATGCATCAGGGTGTTTAGTCGCTGCGCTTCATCTTTGTAGAATTGTATCATTTCGAGATATAGGCTTTTGTATTCTGGATAATGATTGACCAGGCACGGAGCTTCATAGACCAAGCGCTTTTTCGTAGCGTAGAAAATGCTATGCTGCCGGAAATACTTCTTTTCGATTATAGAAAATCCGGCCTTGCCTAATAAATAATCCGCAAAGTACTCAGTCAGGAAGTATGTGTGCTCAAAGTTTATCGAATTTGAGTACCTGTTTTTCAAGTACTGATAGAGGTTAGGTATGCTGAATACGTGCATTCCGTTTTCTGGAAGCGAATCATGAATATGCATAAGTATAGTATTTGGATCGAGAAGATGCTCGAGAACATGCGAATGCACAATCGTCTCAGCACCCTTAAGGTCCGTTCTCGAAGAAAAGAACTCCCTGACAACTGTTATTCCGGCACATTCTCGGAAGGATGGATTTGGTTCGACAATAGTCCACTTCGCCTCACTACCATTACGACACAGGAATTCCCGGGCAAGGTTCCCATTGGAACCGCCGATTTCCAGGATGCTTTTCGATGCGTATTTCGCAAGGAATACGCAAAACTCTTTTCTATGCTCGTCCCACACAGAGCCGATAGCTTCTGAATGATATTCCGGATAGACGATTTCTTGCGGGAGAATATCTCGAAGCTGGATCATTCCAGACTCGCGATCGATCATCCACGTCATATCCGCGAATACGTCTTCAGCGAAAGGCTTCGACGTGCATCCGATATAGACTGGAAAGCTCTCTAGATTACAAAGGAGTTCAAGACCTCTTCGGCCAGTAACAATACTCTCGCTACGTTCCGTTGTTTGCATTATCTCTCCAGGGATGAGGAAAGCATCTGTTTCCCAAGCGCATACAGAAGAAGCGAATACGGATAATGATGCAACGCCGCGATGTTCAGGTAGATCAGTGCAGTAAGGAGCTTGACTTTCTTATAATCAAATCCGCTCTTCCCGACCCACTTCTCCAGATAAGCCTCGCATTCGACGAGGATCTGCTTCCTGTGGAAGTCGAACTTTATCTCGCGATCGGACCAGTCCACTTCGTATTGATTTGCGGCGATCAGCTCATGACAGATGATGAGACCATGGAGCAGCTTCGCCAGGTCATAGTAGATATCTCCGATCGAGAGCGATCCGCCAAACTCTTGTCGCCAGTCCAGGAAGATAAAGCCATTCATCTCCTCTTGATAGAGGATGTTCTCGAAATGAAAATCTCCGTGGAATCGCCCCGGAAGCCCGTCGGAAAGCCAATCCCAATCGACCGCGTCCAGCATCGCCGAAAGCGGCGGCATCTCGACGTCGTTAATCCGACTTGCGCCATCCTTCTTGTCGAAGTTTTTATAGAAGAGGGCCACGCGCTCGAGGGTCTTGTCCTTATAGAACTTCATGCACGTGGCGCGAAACACCGCACTCTCAGCTGGGCCGAGGGCGCGCCTCTCCCAGAAGGCCAAGCTTCGCTCGAGAAGCTTCTCGAAGACAGGTATGGTTACGGCCTCGGACATTATCCGCCCTTCGGCTTTTCGATACCGGTACATGTGCTCTGTCGACCCGGTTATCTCGGGCACGAAGCCGCCGATCTCTTTCACGCGCTCTACGCGGTTGGCGATGAATTTTGCGTCGGACGAGAACTTGATGACCTGGTCTCCGACGAACCAGATCGCTTCGTTCTCCTTCTCGAGAATATTCGGCTCATCGTCTTGTCGATAGGCCTCGCGAGTCGCAGCGATAGCCTCGACGTTCCCGGTATCGAACCAAGTAAATTGGCGCGCGGCTATGCCCTCGCCCAAGAGCGCGCGGAGTCCGTAGGCCTCGCCCTTCGCGACGGCCTCGGCTCCGCCCGCCGCCATGGATTCCCAAAAAAGCTTATACTCCTTGATCCCGGCGAGGCCGATGTAGGCCTTGTGCGTCCCGAAGCGGCCTATTCCCTTCTCGCAGACATCCTCTACTTTCGAATCCCGCACGAGCAGAGTCCTATACTGGCCCAGCTCCGGGACCTCCGCGTATCCCATCCAATTCTCGGAGAGATCCGGAATCGGCTCTTTTACGAGCGTGTCGCACGACGTGAAGACGAACGGCTCCTGAAGGAATTCCTTGCAGCTCTGCACGCTCAGGCCGAGGCCGGAACCCGGACCCTCGAAAGGATGGACATCAGCATAGAAGAATCGCCGGTCCGGATAGGCGAGGCCGAGGAATTCCCTGACGAGGTTCCCCTTATGGCCGAGCGCGATCACGAATTCCGCGTCCGTCGGGAATCGCTCAATGATGTGGCAAATCGTCGGCCGATTCGCGATTCCGACGAGCGACTTGTTCAGGTGGCTCGTCAGCTTCCCGAGCCGGGAACCGGTACCCGCTGTCGGGATCAACACTCGATAAGGCATTACTCGGTCCTTTTATAGTCGTCCTCGAGCCGTACGACGTCGTCCATCTCGGGAGTGCTCGCCTCGAGATACTCGCTGTCGACGACGGCCTCCATCCGATGCACGACGCCGGGCGCTATCGTAATCGTCTCGCCCGGAAGGAATACTCGGGATTCCAGCGTCTCGATAGAGGGGCCGTTGTAGATGCGCAGGCGTCCGCTGAGCACGTAGATCGTTTCCTTCTTCTTGTTATGGTACTGGATGCTGCACCTGTGTCCCTCGCTCATGGTCAGTTTCTTCATCATGTACCGGTCGTTGATCTCGATGACCTCTTCCTTGCCCCACGGCTTCTCTATCGTCCTCATGTCCCCTCCGCGCTAGATCTGGTACTTCTTGTATTCGGGGAAGTAATCGAAAAACCGGTCGTAAAACGACTTCACGTACTGTTGCATGGACCATCGGTTCGGGAAGCCGTACTTCGCCTTCATCCAGCGGCGTCCTTCCTCGATATAGAGTCTCAGGTTCTCGCTGTAGGCCTCGGTCTTGATGATGTCCGCGTGGTTCAGGAGGTAGCTCTCGTTCTCGTCGACCCAGACCTCGTTCGTTATCGCGGCGGCCCAGTCGTTCGCGTAGGCCTTGGCGATCAGCTCGCTCTCGCTTCCGTAGCCCCGGAAGTTGCTGCCGTCGAACAGGAAGCTCATATGATCCGGATGATCGGCGTTGCATATAGTCTCGACGAACTGGCGCCTCAACATATACGCGTTGTTGTGGATGAACCAGAAGTACTTCGTCGGCTGCCCGATGAGGAGCATGTTCTCGCCCCAGCGCTTCGAGCAAGGGGATAGGATGCCGACCCTCTTATGCCGATCGAGCACTGCGACGAGCCTTTCGATCGTATTCGTTTCCATGAACTCGGTGTCGTTGGTCAGCAAAAAGAAAGCGTCGTAATCCTTGAACTTCCCTTCCCTCCAGAGCTGACTCAGCCCGTAATTCATGCCTCTGGAATACCTGAGCCCTTGTTCACGCGCCTCTTTCCAATCCGCTAGCCAGGTGCAGTACTTCGAACGCTTCCCTTCGTCCGATCCCGCCTCGACCACGAAGATATCCGTCAAGTCTCCGTCGTACTTCCCGACATGCTCAACGAGGCGATCCGTGGGCTCAGGAAGATTTCGATTCAGGATGACAGTCGCGACTCTCTTCATTCGGAGCCTACCAATCGGAAATTTTTCATATACCTGAGGATGCTGCGCTTGATACCGTCGCGAAGCGCGCGATCCAGGTCGACGCCCTTTTTCGCCAGCCTTCCTTCGGCCTTTTCCTTGAGCGCGATGAATTCCGGCACCGCGAACACGTAGTGCCCCGCGATCATGGCTCGGTCGCGATCGCTGGCCGAGGTCCCCTCGACCATCCATTTCTTCCACTTGCCGGACTCGAAGGCAATCTTAAGGAAGGACTCGGATAGGTCCTCCGCCCCGTTCTCCTCGAGCGCGCGGACCAACGCGGTCGTCTCGGCATACCCGAATTCCGGAGCGACGTTCGCGGAATGGATTCCCAAGCGCGGATACCATTGCAGCGCCTCGTCGGAAAGGTAATCGGTGTTATGGGCCTTCATGTAGATACCGTACCTGTTGCACAGCTCGACCATCTTCGGCACCTGGATCTCCGGAGGCAGCTCGTCGGCGACCCGAACCGGCGAGTCGAAGGAGCCGACGTTGCGAGCCTCCATGACCTTCGATCCGGTCTGCACGACTATGAACAAGGGAGGCGGCATGTTATTCCTCTTGCAGAATTTCTTTATCTCGCTCAAGGAATAGCTCATTTCCTCCTGCCTGTTCGTGCTTCCGCTCTGTTCCTCAGTCCCGATCTCGAAAAGGACCTTTCGCTTCAGGCTTCTCGCGTAGCTATAGCAATACTCGTAGAGCTCGAAGACCCTATCCAGGACTTCATCTATGCTCGGCTGCCCGAAGATATCCACGCTCGGATCGATATGGAGGATCTGGAACCCGGCATCGAGGTCGGCCCTATACGAAGCCTTCGCGGACTCCATGGCCCGCCTGAGGCCGTAACCCTTCTCGGCCTCGACGGGGTTCTGCCAAGGACCTCCATGGTCCCTGGCCAATATCACTTTGCCCTTCTTATCTATATCGAGGACATAGTCGGCGAATCGGCGTGTCGTCCAGTTGTTTACATAGCCGCCCCCGAATTCCTCGGAGTCTATTTGCCTCCTGCTCGCGATGAGCATAAGGGGGACGCCGTACTCGTTCGCCAGCTCTACGGTCACGTCGACGCAATTCAGGCTCATAGGCCCAACGCCCAACAACGTACATCGACGAGCCAGCAGTCTTTCCAAGCTCTGCTGGATCATTTCCCCTCCTCCGGGAAGAATGTATCGATGATATGAAGACACGCATCAAGGACTGCGCCCTCTGCGGAGTTCGAGGGCGTGACGTAATCGGCGGCCTCGATCGCCTCTCTCCGAGCGTTCTTCGGCGCTATGCCGTACGCGCATCGCTCCAAGATTGGGGCGTCGTGGATACCGTCCCCCATGTAGATCGCGCGGTCGAAACCGTAGTTCTTCTCGATGAAAGCCATGCGGTCGTCCTCGCTCACGAGGATCAGTTCTTGCTTCATGTCGTCTACGATACGCTTCTTCGTGATCGGAAAGCCGCGCTTGTCCGCGGTCAAGAAGACAATCTTAATCTTTCCGGAAATCAGCTTGATCCCATCGTTGTCGTGCGGGCCGAAAACCTTGTATTCCTTGCCTCTCTCCGAATACAGGAATTGCCCGGTCGTAAGAACGCCATCGACATCGAATATCGCGTATTCCGGTCGCGACGCGTCAGCAGGAGCGCTCATGCCATCCATCCTTCAAGGTCAGTCATGATCCTTCACGGTCCAGAATGGCTTGAACAGACTGCTATAGCCTCGCGGGCCGTTCGGCACAGGATACTTGCGCCCAAGACCCTTAGTGTTCTCAAGGTGAAACTTTAGCTTCACCGTGCCATCCTTGACGATCTGCTTTACCTTATCGATTCCTATGTCGATTACTACTTCATAGTCTCCGATGGTCAACGTGTTCCGTGGAATGCAGAATCTCTTCTCCACCACTCCCGGCGATATCCGCTTCACCTCGGTCTCATCATCGTCGTACAGGACCTGAGCCAGCTCGTACCCAAAGCCCGACCAAAGCTTGAAGCCGAGAGCGAATCCTAATATCGGCTTAAGGACCTCTACCGTTATCCCGATCTCGATATCGGCCCCGGCGTCGAAGAGTCCCTCGGGATCGAGGGATTTGACCCAGCAGCGCATGAGTTTCGCGTTCTCGTCGCCGATCTCGCCGCGCCATTCATTGCCGTAGTTCTGCTGCCCATCGTTGTTGTACAGGTTTATTATTGAAGCGAGGTTTCCATACGCGGCCATCTTCCCTTTTTCAAGGAAGACGCCTTGCTTGCAAAGGGCGGCGATCGCGGTCATGTTATGGCTGACGAAAAGGACGGTCCTGCCTTCGCCGGTGCTGAGATCCTGCATTTTACCAAGAGCCTTCTTCTGGAAGGAAGCGTCGCCGACGGCCAGCACTTCATCCGCGAGAAGGATTTCGCTATTCAAGTGAGCCGCAACGGCGAACGCGAGCCGCACGTACATTCCGCTCGAGTATCGCTTGACCGGAGTGTCGATGTATTGCTCGATCTCGCTGAAATCTATGATTTGATCGAGCTTACTGTCGATCTCGCGTTTCTTCATGCCAAGAATTGCGCCGTTTAGGTAGATATTCTCCCGCCCGGTCAGTTCGCCGTGAAATCCAGTCCCAACCTCAAGGAGGCTCGCGACCTTTCCCTTGATCTTGACAATGCCTTCCGTGGGAGCGGTAATGCGAGAAAGTATCTTGAGCAAAGTGCTCTTCCCGGCTCCGTTCCTCCCGATGATACCGACGCGATCGCCCTGCTCGATATCCAGGCAGATATCTTTCAGCGCCCAGAATCTATCGGATTGATCCGCGAAATGATCTGTGCCGATCACCGCATGCGGATCGGGCCTACCGAGCCATCTCGCCATCTTGCTCTGGATGTCCTTGTAGAGCATCCCGTTGTTGATGATCCCGAGCCGGTATTCTTTAGAGAGATGCTCGACGCGAATCGCTATTGCCATATCGCCGCTTCCCCCGATCGCTATATTACGTCTACAAAGGTCTGCTCATTCCTATTAAAGAGCAGCAAGCCGATCAGCAATAGCAGGACCGTTGACCCGACACTCGTCAGAAGCATAAGGTTCGACGGCCCGCCTACACCGTAGAAGGCGGCGCGGAATGCCTCGATCGGCGCGCAGACGGGATTCAACGTCATAAGCCAGGCGTAATCGGGATACCGGGTCGTCAACTCGGACAGTGGATACACTATCGGAGTGGCGTACATCCATAGCGAGATTCCGAATCCGATCAATTGCCGTAGATCTCTATACTTCGTCGTCAGCGAAGAGATGATCATCCCGAAGCCCGTTCCGAGGGCGGCGAGCTGTGCGATGATCAGGGGGAAGGCTAGGACCCACCAAGTAGGTCGCACCGAAGCGCCAGTAGCGACATATATTATATAGAAAACCAGTAGCGTCGCGAATTGGATGATCAGAGAAAAAAGATTCGAGAAAACCTTGCTTATGGGAACAGTAAGGCGCGGGAAATATACCTTAGAGAAGAGGCCGGCATTTCCAGTAAAAACGTCCGCGCCGCTGTTCAAACAGGACGTAAAGTAGCCCCACAGCATCGTTCCACCATAATAGAACAATGTTTGCGGTATACCGTCCGTCGGGATCTTCGCCAGGCCTCCGAACACGAAGGAATAAATAATCGTAGTAAAGAGAGGATTCAAGACGAACCAGATCGGCCCAAGGATTGTCTGTTTGTAAACGGTCACAAAGTCTCGGTTAACCAAAAGCCTTACTAAATCGCGGTAATGGTATATCTCGCGGAGGTCGATATCGAGCCATTTCTTCTTCGGCTTGATGACGAGGCTCCAATCGCCGTCGTCCTCTCTGATCGCGTCGCTCATTCCTGTCCATCCCTCGCTTTTCCACGCAATGAAGCGCTGCTCTTCTTAAAGTCCTCGTATGCTGCCGCTATGCCCTCGTCCAGTCCAATCCTCGGCCTCCACCCCAGCGCGCAGAGCCTCGACGAGTCCATGAGCTTGCGGGGCGTGCCGTTCGGCTTCGACGTATCCCAGATTATTCGTCCCTCGAATCCGACGATCCTCGCGACCTTCTCTGCGAGCTCGCGGATGGTAAGCTCCGAGCCCGATCCGAGGTTGATGAACTCGCCTACGTCCGCGTAATCGTGCCTCTCCATCAGCATGACCAGCGCGTCGGCGCAGTCATCTGAGTGGAGGAATTCCCGGTACGGACTCCCGTCCCCCCAGAGCGTCACGTCGGTCTCCGCGACCTTGGCTTCATGGAATTTGCGGATCATGGCCGGCAGGACGTGCGAGCCCTGAAGGTCGTAGTTGTCGCCCGGGCCGTACATGTTGGTGGGCATCGCGCTTATGAAGTTAGTACCGTACTGCTCGTTGTAGTGCTTGCAGAGCCTGATCGCCGAGATCTTAGCGATGGCGTAAGCCTCGTTCGTCGGCTCCAGGGCGCCGGAGAGGAGATACTCTTCCTTAAGCGGCTGCGGCGCCATCTTCGGGTAGATGCAGGATGAGCCGAGGTTGACGAGCTTCGCGATGCCGCTCTCGCAGGCTGAGTTGATGACGTTGAGCGCAATAGAAAGGTTCTCGTAGATGAAACTCGCGGGGTAGGTCGAGTTGGCGCCGATGCCGCCGACCTTCGCCGCGGCCAGGAAGACATAGGCCGGCTTCTCGGCTTCGAAGAAGGCCTCGACCTCGGCCTGTCGCGTCAAGTCGAGCTCGGCGTGCGTCTTTGTAATGATATTGTCGTAGCCGCCTGCCGCGAGGCGCCGCATGATCGCCGAGCCGATAAGGCCTCGGTGCCCGGCGACGTAGATCTTGTCGTGCTTGTCCATTCCCTTGCTTCTCTTTTCAGGATCTCGTCGCCAGCACGATGCCCTCTGATTCGATACGTGCCTTGAAATGATCGGGCAAGAGATCGATCTGGACCACGTCCACCTCGAAAGTCGAATCATCGACGAGGTCGAGCGCTTTGTAGACGTCTCCGCCCTCGATGGCCAGATCGATGTCGAAGCGTTCGCTCGAAGGCGCGCCCGCCGCGAGGGAGCCGAAGAGAAAGACTTTGGCGACGTCCGGATCGGCTGTCGTTATCGCGGACGCGAGGCGCCGGGCCTCGGCTCGAGCCTTTTCTGCGCGCTCGCGAATTCGCGCGGTTTCCGCTTCATTCATCCGCCGGATCCTCTCGGCGTAGGGTTTAGGATCGAAGTTCATCGCACGGCCTCCGCGATGGATCGGATTTTCCGCGTGAAGGCCGAATGTTGATCCTTGAACCCCAAAACAAGCTCTGTCGCCAGTCTTTGGATCTCGGCCGTCTTGACGGGATCGAGGTCCTCTCCGTATAGGTTGCGTAAGCGATGCCGGAATTTTAACAGTTCGATCGTCGGGTACTTCATGCGCTCGCCGGAAAGGACTGCAGGTCGTATGTCCGGAATATCCAAAGCCATTTTCTCGACCAATGCCCTGTGCCATCTATTTGCGTCGAGATTGTTCTCGAAGAACTTGGACACCCTAAGGAAATAGTTCTCTAGGATTCCGTAGAGATTGTGCAGCGTGAATCCGAGCGCTCCCCAGTCGATCGGACTCGAAGCGCCCGCCTGTATGCGTTCCCAGGCCTCGTCGTTCCTGCGCCGAGCCCGATCCAATTCCCTCATGTTTCCCTCGAGCTCCTCGATCAGGACCAAGAAGGATTCTCGGGTCTTCATCGGCTTCCTCCTTGTTCCCGGAAGTCGTTCACCGCGACATAGATCTTATCGTGCTTGCCTATACACTTTCTCATGTCCTAATGCTTTTCCCGTGCTCGTCGATATGCGCCTTCAAATCGGCGTTCTCGCACTCTTCATACCACACCACGCCCACATGATCGATGTCGGAGCCGTTCTTGTAGTTGCCCATGGCCCTTGGCCTTCTGGCTCTCCATCCCGAGCTCCTCGCTATTCGCGCGGGTCGTGGACTTGGAAGCCGCTCTTCTTCATATGGGAGTCGCGCGCGGCCTCTTCCAGGTCGTGGGTCATCATGTCTTTGACCAGCTCCTCGAGGGAGGTCTTCGCCGTCCATCCGAGCTTCTCTCGGGCCTTGGTCGCGTCCCCGAGGAGGAGGTCGACCTCGGTGGGCCTGAAGTAGGCCGGATCGACCGCGACAAGGACCTTCCTCGTAGCCGCGTCGAGGCCCTTCTCGTCGACGCCCTCGCCCTGCCAGCGGATCTCGTAGCCGGCCTCGCGGAAGGCCATGGCGACGAAATCGCGTATCGCGGTCGTGCGTCCGGTCGCCAGTACGTAGTCGTCGGGCTCTCCACTCTGAAGAATCCGCCACATGCCCTCGACGTAGTCCTTGGCGTGGCCCCAGTCGCGCTTCGAGTCGAGGTTGCCCAGGTACAGCGTCGTCTCGAGGCCGTGCTTGATGCGCGCGGCGGCCCTCGTGATCTTGCGCGTTACGAAGGTCTCGCCGCGCCTGGGCGACTCGTGGTTGAAGAGTATGCCGTTCGAGGCGTGCATGCCGTAGGCCTCGCGATAATTCACGACGATCCAGTAGGCGTAGAGCTTTGCCGCGGCATAGGGGCTGCGCGGATAGAACGGAGTCGTCTCTTTCTGCGGAGTCTCGCGGACCTTGCCGAAAAGCTCGCTCGTCGAGGCCTGGTAGAAGCGCGTCTTCTTCTCGAGCCCGAGGAGCTTGATCGCCTCGAGCAGCCTGAGCGTCCCGATGCCGTCCGCGTCCGCCGTGTACTCCGCCGTCTCGAAGGAGACCTTGACGTGGCTCTGCGCGGCGAGGTTGTAGACCTCGTCCGGCTCGATCTCCTTGACCAGTCGGATCAGGTTCGAGCTGTCCGTCAGGTCCGCGTAGTGGAGCTTGAAGCGCGCGTCGGCGTCGTGCCGGTCGCGATAGATGTGATCGATCCTCTGCGTGTTGAAGCTCGAGGCACGGCGCTTGGTGCCGTGGACCTCGTAGCCCTTATCCAAGAGGAGCTCGGCCAGATAGGATCCGTCCTGCCCCGTAACGCCCGTAATCAATGCCTTCTTCATCATGTTCCTTTCGTCCTATCGCGCGGCCGTCGGATCGGGGCCGCCTCCGCGCAGCCTCTCGCTCATCGCGGTGAAGAAGGCAGTAACCCTTCCCATGAAAGAAGCCTCGAGCCGATCCCGGAATATGCCCAGCATGTCGAAGGCCTTGACGCCCCCGATCCCATAGAAGACGACGCGGCCCCCGTCGCGAAAGGCGTAGAGCGTCCAGGTCATGTTCCCCATCGTGACGGCTTTGAAATTCCTGTAGCTGTAGATGATCGAGCCGAGGTTCAATCCGGAGAACGCCAAGGCCGCGGCCTTTCCCGGCGCGGCCGGCGATCCGTTCGCGTCGAGGAGACGATACTCGTAGCGGCACTCGAAGTCGTCGAAGGGTTCCATGTGCTGCAGGACGTAGATCGTCTCGCCGCCGAGCAGGGGAACTCGCGCCCTGACCTCCATCTTGTCGAAGAGGTCGTAGTCCGTCTTCTGCCTTGTCGAGTAGTAGCGGATGCCGATGTAGCCGTCCACGTCGGACAGCGCGCGGGCGAGGCGCTCGAGGATCGCCGAGGCCTCGGCCGCGTCCGCGGCGGGCGCGGTCGCGACGACTTCGGTCGCGTAGTTCGGTCGCAGCGACGCGATGCGCGACCTCAATTGATCGGCCTCGGCGCCGGGGGCGGCCAAGGCCAGCTTCTTCGGATCGCGGACGGTCCTGACTACGGGCCGCCCGCTATCGAGCAGGGCGGTCTCCGCCGCGTCGAGCCCGCGGAGCGCCTGCTGCGGGGCCTGGCCGTTGGCCGTCGGCGCAGCTGCAAAAAAGACGACCGCAAGCGCGGCGATCGCGGCGCGCGATCCGGTCATTTTCCGGCCGCCGCCATGTCCAGGTATTCCTCGAGCACCTCGGCGAAACGTTTCATCTCCTCGGGCCTGATGTCGCCCATGTTGGCGATGCGGAAGGTGTTCGCGTCGGAAAGCTTGCCGGGATAGATCGTAAAGGATCGCTCGCGGCAGTAATCGTGGAAGGCCTCGAAGTCGTACCCGGGAAGGTCGGGCTCGAGGATCGCCGCGATGATGTGCGACTGGTCTTCCTCGGCCACGAGGTTCTTCAGGCCCAGGCACCTGCAGGTCTCCATAAGGATCTTCCAGCAGTCGGTGATGCGCGCGTAGCGGCCGGGTATGGTCTCCTGCTTGGTCTCGATGATCGCCTGGCGCAGGGCGTAGAGCGTCTGTACCGGAGGCGTGAATCGAGTCTGCATGGTCTTCTTGAAATGCGCGTACTGGTCGTAGAGGTTGAGGTAGTAGTTGCGCATCGGAACCGATGCCGACTTCTCCAGGGCGCCCTTCTCGCAGAAGACGAAGGCGACGCCCGCCATGCCCTGGATATTCTTGTTCGAGGTCGAGGCCATGCACGTGATGTTGTCGCGCTTCATATCGATGGGGATGGCCGCGAAGGCGCTGACCGCGTCGACGATCAGGTCGATTCCGCGCGCGCGGCAGAGTTTCCCGATCTCGGGAACGGGATTGAGGAGCCCAGTCGTGGTCTCGTGGTAGACGACCCCGACGTGGGTCGGCTTCTCGGCGTCGATGAGGCGCTCAAGCTGGGCGAGGTCGAGGCGCTTGTAAGCGGGGCTCTTCATGACGGCGGCGGGAATGCCATAGACCGAGGCGATCTTGGCCATGCGGGTACCGTAGGCGCCGTTGTCCACGATGAGCATCTTGCCGTCCTTCGGGACGACGGAAGAGACCATCACCTCGACAGCCGCGGTACCCGAGCCGCCGAAAAGGACGGTCTCGTAATCATCCGGATTTCCCACGAAGGCGGAGAGCTCGCGGCTGATCCACCCCATAACCTCTCCGAATTCCTTCTCGCGGGGGCAGATATCGGCGGCGACTTGCGCGTACTTGACGCTGTCGGTGGTCGTCGCGGGTCCGGGATTCAAGAGCACTTCGCGCCTGACGGACCGGAGCGACTCGCTCTCGGCGATGCGAGGCCAGATCTCTTCTCGCGCCATGGCCAGGTGCGACTCGTCGTCGACCTCGCGCCAGGCGTAGTACTCGATCTTGCGGATGGCGATCGGTTTCTCGGGAGTCGAGACGGCGGCCATCGCGCTCTCGTAATCGAGCTTGGGATTCGAGTCGAAGGTCTCCTCCGAGTAGGCGCACATCCGATCGAGCGCCGCGCGGCTCAGCTTGGTGATGCCGACGAGCTCTCCGTCGATCCTCGCGAGGTCGCCGCGCTTCTTCGAAAGCTTCACGAGGCGGCCCGTATCGTCCGCTTGCAGGTAGACCTCGTCGCCGGACATCGTGGCCCCGGAGGCCAGGAGGACGTCCCGCCTCGGATCGTTCAGGAGGACGAAGAGACCGATATCGTCGTAGATCAGGTCGGACTCGAGGAGGAGAAAGTCGCCCTTCACCTTATCGCCCAGCTCGTAAAGCGTCCGCATGGATCCGGTCGTCGCATAACGCGGGTTGCGGACCGTCTCGACGCAGGGGTAGCGCGCGGCGAGGCGCTCGTAGTGCTCGGCGCAGTGGCCCGTACCGATGTAGATTCTCTCGACGCCCTTCTCGATGAGCTTGCGCACCGAGCGCTCCACCATCGGCGCGCCGCCTATCTCGATGAAGCCCTTCGGCATCTCGGCCGTCATGCCCTTGAGGCGCGAGCCGAGCCCCGCTCCCAGGATCACCGCTTCGCGAACCATGCTGCTCACTCCTTGCCTTCCAGGAACTTCTCGAGGCGCCGCGCTACTTCGAAGGGCTTGGTTTTCGGGCGGCCGAGGGTTTCGGGCGCGCCCTGCTTGATCTTCGCGTAGAGGAAGACGAGCCCTCCCGTCCGGTTCCACTCATCGACGGCGGCCTTCGCCGATCCGGCGTCGGTGGCGACGATGACCTTCGGATAGCCGAAGGCGCGCGCGACGGCCGGCCAGTCGACCGTACCGGACGACGTGGCCTGCCCGCCGGTCGACTCGTGGGCCTCGTTGTCAAGGAGCACGTGGAGCATGCTCCCGCTCGCGTAGTGCGCGTTCGTCGCGAGCGCGCCGGTCCGCATGAGCACGGCGCCATCGCCGTCCAGGACGACGACCGGGCGCTCGGGCCTCGCGAGGCAGACGCCGAGGCCGAAGGACGAAGCGCAGCCGAGGGACCCGACCATGTAGAAGTTCCGCGCGTCGTCGCCGAGCTCGTAGAGCTCGCGTCCCGTGAAGCCCGTGGTCGCGACGATCGCGGCGTCCGCCCGCGCGGCGCCGCGGATCGCGGCCAGCATCGCGCCCCGCGACGGGAGCGACGGATCCTGAACCGCCTTCTCGCGAAGGGCGACTTTCCCGAAGACTCCCTTCTTGACGACGAAGAAGAAGGTCTCGCCGGACTCGATCGCGGCGTCCGCCTCGGCGAGAGCAGCCTCGGCCGCTTCGTCTTCGTCCGGAAGGAAGGCCCACTTCACGCGCATGGCGTCGAGGAGGTCACCCGTGGCCGTTCCGAGAATCTCGTGCTGAGGCTCGTCGGCCAGGCCTGGCTCGCCCCGCAGGCTCACGAAGCCGAGGACGGGAAGGCGGAAGATCGGGTTCAGCGAAGTCAGCGGCGAGACCGCGTTCGTCAGCCCTGAGTTCTGCATGAGGGCCACGGCCTTCCGGCCGGCGACGCGCGCCCCCGCGCAGACGGCGACGGCGTCGCCTTCGTTCGCGGCCATGACGTACTCGCACTCGTTGATGGCGTAGTTGATAAGGTCTTTGAGGAAGGAGCAGGGCACGCCGCTGTAGAAGGAGTACCCCCGGGCCTTGAGCGCCGAGCCGAATCGCGATGTGTCGAGCATGCTAGGCGCTCCCGGAAGCGCGGCCCTCGTCGAGGGCCTTCTTGAGATCCACGAGGCCGTTCACGTCGACCCAGGAGCCGCGGACGTACTTCACGCTCACCGGCATGCGCGCGGCAAGCCGTGTCATGAGCTCGTCCATGCGGATAGTCTTGATCTCGCCCGCCTTCGCAGCCTCGTCGAGAAGGACCCGCAGGACGGAGGCGCCCGCCGAATCGACCTTGAAAAGGCCGATGAACTCGCCCGAGGTCTCCTTCTCGGGCAGCTCGTGCGACATCTTGAGCAGGCGGGCCGGCTTGTCGAAGAGGGCCCGCGAGTCCGGCCTGTCGCAGGCGACGTAGTCCCGGTAACGGCCGTCTCGCGCGGTCTCGGCGTCGACGATCGCCGTGACGGGCGAATCGTCGTTGAGCAGGTCGTTGAGGAAGTAGCTCTTGAAGATGATGTCGCCGTAGACGATCACTGTATTCTCGGCGATGCGCTCCCGCGCGAGGTAGAGCGAATAGACCTCGGAAGTCTCCGCGAAAAGGTCATTGTCGACGAACTTGAGGTTGGGAAGGGCGACCTTCTCCTTCTTGTAGCCCCGCACGACGCTGATGTCCTTGATGCCGACGCGGTTCAGCTTTTCGACGGTCTGGGCGAGGATCGGGCGGCCCGACACCTCGAGCATCGCCTTCGGCGCGTCGGCGGTCAGCTCGCCGAGGCGGTCCCCTCTCGCCGCGGCGAGCACGATCGCGTTGACCGTCTTGCCCTTCGTCGGCAGGTACTTCTTCTCGGCGACCTCGAGTTCCGCCTCGCCCTGGAGGCGGAAGACCTCGGACACGGTCGTGATCTTGTCCTCGACGCCGACCAGGCTCTGGTCTTCGAATATTCTCCGCGTCGTCTCCTTCATGGCCGTTATCGCGGAGCGGAGGTTATGATTCGCCCAGATGACGAGGCGGACTCCGCTATCGCGAATGACCTCGGTGGGCGTCGAGTAGTACTTGGTCGGCACGATGACCACGGGTAACCTGCTTCCCCAGGCCTTCATGAAGGCCGCGATCTCCGAGAAGTCCGAGCGTTTCGAGTGGATGAGCACCGCGTCGGCACCGGCCTGACGGTAGGCCTCGGCGCGGCGCAGGGCCTCGTCCAGGCCCCATCCGGCGATGAAGGCCTCGACCCGCGCCACGACGACGAAGTCGGAATCGGACTGGGAGTCCTTCATGGCCTTGACCTTGCCGCAGAACTCGTCGACGTCGGCGAGGGGCTGGGACTCTCCCGAAATGAAGGAATTCGTCTTGGGGAAGAGCTTGTCCTCTATGCAGACGCCGGCGATGTCCCGCTGCTCGAGCTTGCGCACGAGGCGCCGGGCGTTGTTGAAGTTGCCGTAACCGGTGTCGCCGTCGACAAGGATAGGAATCGAGGTCGCGTCGCTCATGAACTCAAGGACCTCGAGCACCTGCGTCCACGACGCCTCGTTATTATCGCGCACTCCGAGGGACGCCGACATCGAGAGCCCCGAGGCCCATATGCCCTTGAAGCCCGCCTCCTCCACGATCTTGGCCGAGAGGCCGTTATGCGCCTCCATTATGAACTCTAGGTCGCCGGAGGAAAGCATCCGGCGCAGTTGCGACGTCTTCGTGGCCATATCGTCCTTTCGTCCAATCCTCTCAGAACATGATGCCGGTGGTAAAGTATAGCTCATACGGGCTGGCCCCGTCGCGCGGCGATGGCGCGGTCAGGGACTTCGTCGACAGCACGCTCAGCGCGTCCCAGCCGCCACCCACCCTGACGATGACGCTCCTGAAGCGCTTGGGATAGATGAGGAGTTCGAGACCTCCCGTCAGCCAGATCCAGTCCTTCGTCGGCTTCAGCGAGGACCAATCCGGGACCGCGATCGCTGCGTCGAGGAAGGGCTGGGCCTGGAGCTCGAAGTCGAGCCAATCCTTCTTGATGAAGATGTGCGTCGGGAAGTCGAAGAGCCGGATCGGCAGCGCGAGGTTCGCGATCGCGGCCGCCTCGCAGTTCGCTCTGCCGTCCCTGACGCCGCGCAGGTAGTCGTCGACCGATTCGATCGGGTGGCCGGACTTGCTGTCCGGTCGGACTAGCGCGACCGAACGCGCGGCGATGCCGACCTTTCCGTCGAAGAGTCTCGCGAAGCCCTCATACGTCAGCGAGAGGTCCCAAATCAGCGAACTGATCTGGGTATAGATCGTGTAGGTACTGGATGCCTGTATTTTGGATCCAGTTCTGAGGTTTTCGATCCAGTCCGCTCGTCCTGCCGAGAGCGAGTCAGTATGAGTGACCGTCAAACCCTCGCGCCCGTAGTACTCGAGCTCGGCGCCTGGCCACCAGTTCTGTTGGATCCCCGCGGAGAATCCGTAGGAGATCGGGCCGAGCATCCCCAGCTCTAGGCCTGTTTGAATGGACGCGTTGAACGACAGGCTCTCCGAGAGGTACCAAGGATCCGACGCACCCGTCGTCGGCTCGTCCGTGTTGCAGTATAGGCCTTGCGAGAAGGACACGCTCGCCGGAAAGCCGAGGCCCGGGATGTTGAGCGTTAGGCCGAGACTCGTATCCGAGGCGACCAGGCCGTCGGTCCATACCTGGAAATCCTCGGTCACGCCGAAACTCCACTCGAGCCCCCAGGCCCTGAAGGGAGAGTCGAAGGACGTATACAGCTCGAAGGATTGGTCCCCGTTCTCGTCGTATATGTAGCTCGTATTCAGGGTCAGGGATTCCATCGAGCCGAGGAAGTTGTAGTCCTTCGCTTTGATGAAGATCTCGAGCCCCGAATCCGAGCTGTAGTCGGGTATCGGAAAGGCCATGATATTCCAGGTGTCGACGACGGAATAGACGATCGATACGCCGTTGACGCCGCTCTCCTCGGGAAACAACTCGTATCTCGACGACACCGATTCGAGGACGCGGTTGTTTGCCAGGACGATCCGCTTCTCCTCGATGAAGGCCTCGAGCGAGGCGATATCGGGGAAGCCCCGGCCGACGACGGGGCCATCCTCCTCGATTTTCTGCCTTAGGACGAAGGGAATCGTCTTCCCCTTGACCTCGAAGCCGACGCCCCGGACGACATAGGCCGCCGGAGCCCCGGTCGCGGCGCCGCCGCCCGGTTCCTGGGCGGCCGTCGCGAAGGGCAGCAGGAAGAGCAGGCAAAGCGACGCGAGACATGACGCGCGATTGCTCATGTAGCACATCCTCGGCAAGGGATCGGGGGCGCTAGAGCGCGCTCCCTTCTGTGAAATTCGCCGGCAGGGCCGCAAGGACCTCGGCGAGATTCTCGCTCGGAATTTCTGCGTTCAAAAGAGAGGTCGCGTCGAGGCTTTCGGATAAGACAAGGAAGGCGCCGCTCTTGCGGGCGAGGCTTCCCGCCTTCTCGGGATCGGCGCTTTTCAGGAATACGATCCCTCGGCGCTCGCAGGCCTCGGCCAGGAGATACTCGACCTCGCTCGACCCGACGAGGACGATTGACTCGGCCCCTTTCCGCTTGGCGGCGTCCGCGAACGCCTCGAGCCTGTCCCTATAGAGGCCGGCGCTGCGCGAGACTCGGCGATAGTACCCTGCGGTCCTCCGCGCGAGCTCCTTCATGCCGGCTCCCGTCAGCGCGTACCGGACCCTCCTCGAAGAGAGGCGCGTCAGTTCGAGAAGGCCGCGCTCCGCGAGACGGCGCAGGATGAGGTTCGCCATCCCGAGCGAGATCCCTGCGCGCGTGGCCAGGTCGCGCTGCGTCATGCGATCCGGCTCGTCCTGAGCCTCGCGAACCGCCGAGAGGACCGAGAGCTCGCTGTCGAAGGCCTGATATCTTGGAGTGGTACTCATCGGGTTTTCCTCGCGGACATGATGTATCCGCTCGGGAATAAGAAGGCTTCCGCGACGCGAATCGCGGATGCGAGAGGGGACCATGCCGGTCCGCTATTTCGGAAGGCGGCCGAAACGCGCTCTCCCTCTTCGGCGGACACTTACCGAAGCGTTTCTGGCGCCTACATAAGGCGCGCCGACGCTTTAGTCGTGAAAATTCACGGACATACAGTGAATTTTCGGCAGTTTTCCGTGTACGTTCAATTAATGAACAAAGAGTATCACGCCCTTCCCCGCCTATCAAGCGGAGATGCGCGAAGGAAGAGGGGTTTGGCAAGAGGGGTGACTCATTTCTGAATCGACGGATCGCGATAGAAGGCCGCGCTGCCTATTTCTTCCTGTTCTTGAGGAGCTCCGCGAAGGGATTATAGGTCATCCCGTCGTCCTCTCGATCACGGCGAGGCGCGGACGCCGGCCCTTCGCTACGGCCGCGGACGGGGCGGTCTGCCTGGTGCGGCGCGACAATACCCCGAGAAGTCGTGGCCGGCGCCTTAGGTGCCGCGCCGGTCCCTCGCGCGCCGGTCCCCTCGGATCTGCGGACGAGTACGCGCTTCGGGGCCGGGCCCTCGCGCTCCTCGAGCCGGGGCGCGGGGGCGTCGCGCGTCGCGCCGCCGTCCGGCCGCGACTGTCGACCTGAACCCTTGAGTGAAAGGCCGATGCGCTTTCGCGCGGGGTCGATCGAGATGATCCGGAATTCCCGGACGTCGCCGACCTTGAGGACCTCCATGGGATCCCGGACGAAGCGATCCGACAACTCGGATACGTGGATGAGGGCGCTCTCCTTGATCCCGATCTCGACGAAGGCGCCGAAGTCGACGACGTTCTTGACCTTGCCGGTCACGGTCATGCCCTCGGCGAGGTCCTCGAACTTGACGACGCCCTTCTGGAGCACGGGCCTCGGGAACCCGTCGCGCGGATCGCGGTTCGGACGCTTTATCTCCGTAACGATGTCGCTCAATGTGGTATCGCCGACGCCGTACTTGGCCTTCAGGGCCGTCCGCGCCTCGCTCGTCGGCTCGGAGCCCGAGCGAACGAGGTCCAGTATCTCCTGCGCGAGCGCGTAGTTCTCGGGATGGACCCAGGTGTTGTCGAGCACGTTCTCGCTCTCGGGGATCTTCAGGAAGCCGGCGCACTGCTCGAAGGTCTTATCGCCCATCCCGGGGATCTCCTTCAGCAGGGCGCGGGCGGTGATCCGGCCGTAGGCCTCGCGGAATTTCACGATCTTCTTGGCGGTGCTCGAATTGATGCCGGACACGTACTTGAGCAAGGACGCGCTCGCCGTGTTCAGATTTACTCCGACGTTGTTGACCACGGACCCGACCACTTCGTCCAGCTCCTCGGAAAGCCGCTTCTGGTTGACGTCGTGCTGGTAGAGGCCCACGCCGATGGACTTGGGATCGATCTTCACGAGCTCGGCGAGGGGATCCTGCAGGCGACGCCCGATGGATATGGCGCCCCGGACGGTAAGGTCGAGGTCGGGGAACTCGTCGCGGGCAACGTCGCTCGCCGAGTAGACGGAGGCTCCGTCCTCGTCGACGACCGTGAATTCGCAATCGAGGGCCTCGTCGGCGATCGCCCGCGCGACGACCTCTTGGGTCTCGTGGCTCGCGGTGCCGTTGCCCACCGCCACGAGCTTGAGAGCGTGCTTGCGCACGGCCTGGGCGATAGCCTTCTTGGCGCCCTCGGGATCGCGCTCCTGATTGATCAGGAAGTAGTCGAGGAACTTGCCCGTCTCGTCGAGCGCCGCGCATTTCGTGCCGGTTCGTATGCCGGGATCCACGCCGAGGACGCGCGTGCCCTTTATCGGCGGCTGCATGAGGAGGTTCTTCAGGTTCTCCGAGAACACCTCGATACCGTGCCCCTCCGCCGAATCCGTCGCGTCGGAGCGGATCTCGCGCAGGACGGCCGGCCCGAGCAGCCGGCGCAAGCCGTCGTCGATCGCCTCGCGGTGATAGCGGTTGAACGAAGTAATGCGCTGGTTCAGGATAGCGACGGCGCCGTCCTCGTCGACCGACAGGCAGACCGAAAGCTCGCCCTCGCGCTCGCCGCGGTTCACCGCGAGGACGCGGTGAGACTTGAGCGAAGAGAGCGGCTCCGCGTAGTCCCAATACATCTGATAGGTCGAGGCCGCCTTCTTGGCCTCGTCCCCGACACCCTTGACCTCGAGCTTCCCGCCCGAGAGGTAGAAGCGCTTGACCGCCGCGCGATTATCGGGGTCCTGGGAGACGCGCTCGGCGACGATGTCCATGGCGCCCTGCACGGCTTCGCGCGCGGTGGCGACGGAAAGCTCGGGGCTCTCGGGAACTTCGCGCACGAAGGACGGAGCAGCCTCATCGACCGCGGCCTCGTCCGACGAGACCATGATATCCGCGAGCGGGCCGAGGCCGCGTTCCAGGGCGAGCATGCCCTTCGTCTTCTTCTTTTTTTTGTAAGGGGCCCAGATGTCCTCGATCTCAGAAAGGGTCTGGGCCTTCTTGATATTCTCGAAGAGCGCCTCGTCGAGCTTACCGAGCGCGAAGATCCCGCGCACGACTTCGAGCCTGCGCTCCTCGAGGTTCTTGTACGTCTCGAATTTATGCGATGAGTCGCGGACTTGCACCTCGTCGAGGCTTCCGGTCCTCTCCTTGCGGTATCGACTGATGAAAGGGACGGTGCAGCCTTCTCCGACGAGCTCGACGACGGCGGAGACCTGGCTCGAGCGTACTTTCAGCTCAGCCGCGATCCTGTCGATTATGCCCGCCTCGTCGACCTTCAAACCGGAGATAAAGCTTTCCGTCAATTCCATGGCGGGTACGGTACGGGGTCCACGGCAAAAAATCAATAGGAAGGAATTTCCGAATGTCTCCGCAGGGCGACGAAAAACAAGTCTTTGACATTATGGATATAATGGCTATAATTACCGTCATCCGATTAGGAAGAGGTATGGCGAAAAGCATCAAGAAAGTCCGGATATTCTCCGCGCTCGAAGTAGCGAACCTCTGCGGAGTCGTCAACCAGACCGCCATCAACTGGATCCGCAACGGCTACCTGAAGGCCTTCACGACGCCAGGCGGGCAGTACCGCATATACGCCGAGGATCTCATGAGCTTCCTCGACTCGCGCGGCATGCGCGTTCCCTCTGAGCTCGAGGAGCGACTCAACGACGACGTCGACTGGAACGCGGTCCTCGTCGTCGATGACGACGCCGAGCTCAACGACCTGCTCAAGCGATGGTTCGAGCGGAAGCTCGACTCCTTCTCGATACACCAGGCCTTCGACGGCTTCGAGGCGGGACGCCTCATCGCCGAGAAGAGACCCGGCTTTGTCGTCCTGGATATCGACCTGCCCGGCGTTAACGGTCATGCGCTCTGCCGGAAGATCAAGGAAGACCCGGTATTCGGCAAGCCCTTCATCATCGCCATGACGGGGCTCGACCGCCCCGAGGAGGGGCAGGCCATGCTCGCCGAGGGGGCCGACGCGTTCTTCGCGAAGCCCCTGGACTTCGAGGCCGTGGCGACCGCGGTCGCCGAATTCGCCGACAAGGCGAGGGCGAAGGATGCCGAGTAAGGGTGTCGTTCTCATAGTCGAGGACGAGGACTCGATACGACTCAGCCTGCGCGACTACCTGGCCAAGCGAAACTACGACGTGCTCGTCGCATCGGATGGCGTAGGAGCCCTCAAGCAGCTGCTCGACTACGACGTGGACCTCATCGTCTCCGACTTCCGTATGGACGTACTGGGCGGCGATTATTGGATCAAATTTCTGAAAAAATACTGCCCGACCAAGCGTGTCCTCATTACGTCGGGATTCCTCAGGCCCGACTTCGAGATTCCCTTCGACGTCGTATACAAGCCCTTCGACTATCAGGATCTCGAAGTCCGAATCGCCTCCCTCCTGGGGGCCCCTCCTGGCAAGCCAGCCTGAGGGCGGCCCGCGGTACGGGGACGCCTCGGCGTTCCGCGCGATAGTATCAGGATACGTCCAAGGGGTCGGATTCCGCTACTCGGCCCGTTCGACCGCGAAGAGACTGGGCGTCGCGGGGTGGGTAAGGAACCTGCCGGACGGCGACGTTGAGATCTGGGCGGAAGGGCCGCGCTCCGCGATCGCGGTGTTCAGGGAGTGGCTCGACGAAGGCCCGCCTGGGGCCCAGGTCGCGTCTGTCGATGCCCAAGCCCGTCCGCCATCAGGGAAATTCGAAGATTTTACCGTTGAATACTAGATAAAGCAGCATGTTAACAGGCCTTATGCCGCTTGCCTTTGCGTTTTCCCATCCCGCGCGCTAGTTTCTATGCCGATAATGAGGGCGGAAGAGCATAAACATCCGGGGGAAGCCATTATGGCATCGCGGACCTTCTCGGACCTCGTGAAATCGCTCCCGAAGACCGAGATCCATATACACGCCGAGGCTACCGTCAGCTTCGACAGTTATTTCCGCCTCAACCAGAAGTACAAGGCCGACGCGTCCCTGAAGTCTCCCGCGGACTTCCGCAAGCTTCTCGAGATGGACAGCCTCTCGGCGATGATCAAGAATTTCTTCTATCTGCAGTCGTTGTTCCGCTCGTCGGAGGACTTCCTCTTCGTCGTCTCAGACGTAGAGGCCTACGCCCGCCGAAACAACATCGAATACATCGAGCTCTTCGTCGCTCCGTCGATGATCCTCAAGCAGGGCGGCATCGACTTCGTCGGCATCATGGATCCCCTCGTCGAGGGCTTCTCGGCGCTCGCGGCCAGGGGCGGCCCCGACGTCAGGCTCATCGTCGACGTGTCGCGCAGCTTCGGGAGCGAGAACGCGGCGCGCAACCTTTCGCACGTGCTCGGCTACATCGCCCGACGGCCCAACGACCGCATGCTCGGCATCGGGCTCGGAGGCTCGGAGGCCGGCAATCCCTGCATCGACTACAAGGGCGTCTTCGCCCAGGCGCGCTCCGCCGGCCTCCATGTCGTAGCCCACGCCGGCGAGGAGACGGGGCCTGAGTCGATCCGCGACGCCGTGCTCGAGCTCGGGGCCGAGCGAATAGGCCACGGGACCTCGGCCATCCAGGATCCAGCGCTGATGGACATGCTCGTCGAGCGCGCGATCCCGCTCGAGATCTGTCCGACGAGCAACGTCGTCACGGGAAAGTACGTCCACTCCTACGCGGAGCACCCGGTCAAGAGCTTCCTCGATCGCGGCGTCGTGGCCACGCTGAATACGGACGACCCCGTCCTCTTCGACATCGAGCTCGTGGAGGAGTATCGCCGCGCCTCAGAGGAGATCGGCATCGGCCGCCCGGGCATCGTCGCCCTCCTCCGCAACGGCGTCAGAGCGACATTCATGGACGAGAAGCGAAAGGCCGCCGCATTGAAGCGGCTCGACGCGACTATCGCCTCCTCCGGCCTCGAGTAGATCCAGTAAAGCCTGCAAAAGCGAAAACCCCCGGGCAATGCCGGGGGTTTTCGCTTCGAGCGACCGACGGGAGTCGAACCCGCTTCACGAGCTTGGGAAGCTCGGGTAATACCGGTATACGACGGTCGCGATCATCGTGCGTGGCTAACGCCACACGCTATATAGGTAACCGTCGTTTGCCGCCCTGGAAATCCTGGGGGGCGTCATACGACGGTCGCCAATCTGGATCGTGCGTGGCTAACGCCACACGCTATATAGGTAACCGTCGTTTGCCGCCCTGGGAATCCTGGGGGCGTCATACGACGGTCGCCAATCGGCACTATAGCCGCCGGAAAGGCGACCGTCAATATCGCCGGCGCCTCGAGGAAACGACGGTCAGGCGACGTAGCTCTCGAGGAGCTCCGAGCGACTCGGATGCGTCAGCCGCTTCAGGGCACTCTTCTCGATCTGGCGAATCCTTTCTTTAGTCAGCTTGAAGCGATCGCCGATCTCCTTGAGGCTCATCGCCCTGCGGCCGTTGAGGCCGAAGCGGTACTCGACGACCTCGCGCTCCTTGTCGGACAGCGTGCGCAAGACCTCGTTGATATCCTCCTTGAGATTCTGCTCGACGACGTAGTCCTCAGGCGCGGTATACGCCGTGTTCTCGACGAAGTCGCCCAGTACGGAAGAATCGCGCTCGTCGAACACGGGAGTCTCGAGCGAGACGAACTCGCGGCTGACGGCCACGAGGTCGGCGACGTGCTCGGGATCCATCTCGAGAAGGCGGGCGATCTCCTTCATCTCCTCGTCCTCGGTCATGGCGCCCTCGAGGGTCTTGCGGGTCTTCTCGATCTGGACGAGTTCGTTGGCCCGGTTGAGGGGAAGCCGGATCATGCGGCTCTTTTCGCAGATGGCTTTAAGTATGGCCTGGCGGATCCACCACACGGCATAGGAGATGAAGTGGTATCCCTTATCCACGTCGTAGCGGTCGATCGCATTGATGAGCCCGATATTTCCCTCAGAGATGAGGTCCGCGAGGGGAAGGCCCTGATTCTGGTACTTCTTCGCTACGTTGACCACGAAGCGGAGGTTGGACTTGATCAACATATCCTTCGCGAACTTATCTTCCCGAGCTGCCGCTCGGGCGTACTTATCTTCGTCCTCCCTCGAGAGGAGCGGGATGCGGTTAATTTCTTTGAGGTACATCGAAAGGACGTTTTCATCGCAGAAGCCGTTCTCGTTTATGCACTCACGTTTTCTTGTCATCATTGCCTCCAGGTGCACTTTTATAGATGCAAGAGGCATGCCAGGCCGGCTTCAACATCTGAGGGAAAGGGAAAAATCGAGCAATTGCTATTAGTATATACCTATGTCAAGGTTTAATATATGAGTTACCATACTCTTACTTATTGGAGAATCCGCAAATAACCGTCATTCTTAGGAGCTATTGCATTTAAACTCTACGCATTACTCGCATTCAACAAAATGCGTGTGTCATTTCACTACACGAAAAAAGCGGCGAGCCCTTTTTGTATCAGAATCACTCACAATAGCGCTCCGATGGAAAAGCCGTTCGCCCACAACACTGCCTGAAAGGCAGGCCCGAGCCGCACCGACATCGATCGTTGCAGTCCTGCCGGATGCCGCGGCGGAAGTCCATAACGATCGTCTGCCTCGGCCTTTCCGATATGACGCCGAACTCAGGGAAGGCTACCGGCCATTCGCGGAATAGCGCGAGCTTCTCGGCCGGGCCGAGACACGCAAGCCGTCCCGAGCGAGAAACGCTTCTCCACGCGTCGCCGATGAGCCGGACGACGGCATCCTTCTCGGAGGGGGAGTCGTAGCGACCGTCCTTCTTTCTGCCGAGGTAGGCGCAGGAATGGATCGAATAGAATGCATAGAAGTCGTCGATCTCCGGGCTCTGACGCCGCAGCATCCCGTATTCGTTGATCCTGCAGGAATAAGCCGTGCGAGCTATGCCTCGAGGTCTCAGCTTCTGAGCGGAAGCCAGGGCTTTGAGGGCGAGCTCAGGGCGATCGAGGCGGAATAGGGCCAGGGCGAGCCAGTACAGCTTTTCCGAGAGCTCCCCGGGCCTCGACGCGGGGCAGTCCTCGGCCGCTTTCCTGAATCTGCGGACTGCAAGATCCGGTCGGTGGCGAAGGAGTTCTCGTTGTCCCCTGCGAAAGTCCGAATCGAATACGGTGATACCGTATCTCTTCATATCGATAAGATATAGCTTCACAGGGCGAGAGGCAAGCGAACTACGTGTCTCGCAAGCCCGGTCAATCACTGGATATCAGAACGACGATCGATCGGGGCGCCACCGCGTACTCGTCCTGGGGCATCAGGATCGGTTCCATCCCCGGCTCGCAGAGGTCTTCGGGCGAGGGAAGCGAGCTGTCGATAGCGCGATGCCAGCGGCGGGCCAGCGGCGCGGGCCCGATCGAGAAGATGACCGACTCGGCCTCGGCGTTATAGATGATATAGAAATCATTGTCGTCGCGATCGGCAAGGACGTCGGCCTTCGAGCCGTCGATGCGCGCCGCGATCCGTCCGCTGACCCGCGCCCAGTCCGGGCTCTTCCCCGTCTCGTCGAACCAGGTGATGTCGGGGATCGAGTTGAAGTCGGCGTCCTGCCCGGTGAAGAACTCGGGCCTGCGGAAGGCGGGATGCCTCATGCGGAACGCGATGATCCCTCGGGCGAAGCGCAGGACATCCGCGTGGGCTCTGAGGAGGTCCCAATCGTGCCAGCTCGTCTCGTTGTCCTGGCAATAGGCGTTGTTGTTCCCCTTCTGAGTCCGGCGGAACTCGTCGCCGCCGAGGAGCATAGGCGTCCCGATCGATAACAACAGCGTCGCGAGGAAGTTCTTCACCTGCCGATTGCGGACCGCCTCGAGCGACGCGAGCCTGGTCGGCCCCTCTTCTCCGTAGTTGCTGGAGTAGTTCGAGTCGGAACCGTCGCGGCCGTCCTCGCCATTTGACTCGTTGTGCTTGCGGTCGTAGGTGACGAGGTCGTTGAGGGTGAAGCCGTCGTGCGCCGTTATGAAGTTGATCGAGTGGAAGGGCTTGCGTCCGTCGCGGAGGTAGAGGTCGCTCGATCCGGTAATGCGCGTCGCGAGGCTGCGGGCCGCGCCGTGGTCGCCGCGCCAGAAGCGCCGCACGTCGTCCCGGTAGCGGTCGTTCCACTCGGCCCAGCGTCCTCCGGGAAACCATCCGACCTGGTAGGCCCCGCCGGCGTCCCAGGCCTCCGCGATGATCTTCGTGTGCCGGAGGATAGGGTCCTCGGCGATGCCCTCGATGATGGGAGGATTCTCGAGAAGCTTGCCGTTCTGGTCGCGGCCGAGGATCGAGCCGAGGTCGAAGCGGAAGCCGTCGACGTGCATCTCCACGACCCAGTAGCAGAGGCAGTCGCGGATGAGCGTACGCACGACGGGATGGTTGCAGTTCATGGTGTTGCCGCATCCCGAATAGTTCTTGTAGCGACGCCTGTCCTCGTCGAGCATGTAGTAGATGCGGTTGTCGAGGCCCCGGAAGCTGAGGGTCGGGCCGAGCTCGCCGCCTTCGGCGGTGTGGTTGAAGACGATATCGAGGATGACCTCTATGCCCGCCGCATGGAGCTCGCGCACCATGCGCTTGAACTCGACCACTTGCTGCCCCGCGGCGCCCGCCGAGGAGTAGCTCCCTTTCGGCGCGAAGAAGGCGATGGTCGAATAGCCCCAGTAGTTGGAGAGTCTGCGGCCCGTGGTCGGATCGGTCCTGGAATTTTCGCGCTCGTCGAACTCCTGCACCGGCAGGAGCTCGAGGCTCGTTATGCCGAGCTCCTTGAAATAGGGGATCATCTCGGCCACGCCGAGGTAGGTGCCCGGATGCGCGACGCCCGAGCTCGAGTGCATCGAGAGGCCGCGCACGTGGGTCTCGTAGATCACGCAATGCCGCAGGGGGTAATTGAGCGGGCGGTCGCCCTCCCAGTCGAAGTCGTCGCCAACGACGACGCACTTGGGCATCGAGGCCGCGTCGTCGACGGTCGAGAAGGAGAGGTCGCCGTCGGGAGACGAGGGCTCGTAGGCGCGCGCCGCCTGGAGGTCCCAGGGGCTGTCGCCCGTCAGCGCGCGCGCGTAGGGATCGACGAGGGCCTTGTGCCGATTGAAGCGATGTCCCTTCGCCGGGAGATACGGACCATCCGCGCGCCAGAGGTAGAGCGCCCCGGCGCCGAGCCCGACGACGAGGACATGCCAGATGTCGCCGGTGCGGTTCAGTCTCGGGTCGAGGCGGTACTCGAAGCACGCTTCCGCGTCGCCCGAGCTCTCGTAGAGGCAGAGAGTGATGGACTCGGCGTTTCGGGAGAATACGGCGAAGTTGACGCCGTCGGGCATGACGCGAGCGCCCCGAAACATGGGACTGCCCGGCTGCACCGCGTAAGAGGTGGGCCGCACTCAGTCGATTATAATGCCGCGACGGCACTATTGCCACGAAACCGGGCCGGCGGTTCGTCGGAGTCGCCCGCCCGGCCTCGAGCTACATGCAGATGCCTCCCGCGACCTTGATCACCTCGCCGGTGATGTAGGTCGAGAGGTCGGAGCAGAGGAAGAGGGCCGTCGCGGCCACGTCCTCGGGTCGGCCCGCCCTGCCGAGGGGAATCTCGGCCTTCATTTTCTCCTTGAGCTCCTCGGGGAGCTTGTCGGTCATGGACGTCTCGATGAAGCCGGGGGCGATCGCGTTGACGCGGACCCCGCGCGAGGCGACCTCGCGGGCGAGGCTCTTCGTGAAGCCGATGATGCCGGCCTTCGAGGCGGAGTAGTTGGTCTGTCCGCCCGAGCCCATGATGCCGTTGACGCTGGTGAGGTTCACGATGCTCCCCGAACGCCGCTTGACCATTGGCCAGGAGACGGCGCGCGACACGAGGAAGGCGCTCGTCAGGTTCGTGCGGACGACGGCGTCCCAGTCCTCGAGGCTCATCTTGAATACGAGCCCGTCCTTCGTGATGCCCGCGTTGTTGACGAGAGCGTCGATCGCCTTGGCCTCGGCGAGGACGCCGTCGATCGCAGCCTTGACCTGCGCCTCGTCGGATACGTCGCAGGCCACCCATTTCACGGAGCCGCCGCCCGACGAGGCCGCGGCCGCGAGGCCCGCGGGATCCTCGGCCTCGGAGCGGGAGAAGTAGTACACGCGGCCGCCCTGGCGGGCGAAGAGCTCGACGATCGCGCGGCCGATTCCCTTCGAGCCGCCGGTCACCACGCACACTTTATCCTTGAGCATCGCTTCCATAGTTCACGCTTCCTTTCCGTCGCCCGCCGTCGGGGCTGTCACAGCGAGACCGACGCGATTGCGTCGAGCGTCCCGAAGGGGTAGCAGGGAATCTCCTCGCCTACCTGCTTCCAAAGACCTGAAAGGACGGTACCCGGTCCTGTCTCCGCGCAGAAGCCCGGCTTCTCCGCGACGATCGCGGACTCCTCGTCGATCCAGCGCACGGGGCTGACGATCTGCTCTACGGCGAAGCGCTTGGCCTCTGCGCCGCTCGAGATCCTCTTGCCAGTCACGTTGGAGAACAGGGCGATCTTCGGATCGGAGAATACCACGGACTCGACCGCCGCGCCGAAGCCGTCGCGCGCGCTCGCCATGATGGGCGAATGGAAGGCCCCGGAGACTTTGAGCCTGACGACGCGCTTTGCGCCGGCGGCCTTGATGGCCTCCTCGGCCGCGGCGACGTCCACCTCGGTCCCGGAGATGACGGACTGAGAGGGGCTGTTGTAGTTCGCGACCCAGGCCTGCTTGAGCCCGGCTCCCTCGATGGCCGCCTCGATGGCCGCGGGCGCGAGACCCAGGACCGCGCTCATGGTCGAGCCGCCCGAGCGCGCGCCCGCTTCGTCCATGAGCCTGCCGCGCTCGGAAACGAGCTTGAACATGTCCGCGGCGGAGATCACGCCCGCCTCGGCGAGGGCGGGCCACTCTCCGACGGAGAATCCCGCGCAGCCCTCGGGCACGATGCCGTGCTCGCGCGCGCAGGTCGCGGCGGCGAGGCCGACGAGGGCGACCGCGAGCTGAGTGTTCCTCGTCTTTTTGAGGTCCTCCTCGGTGCCTTCGAAGAGGAGCTTCTGCATGTCGATGCCGGAGGCGTCAGAAGCCAGGACGAAAAGCTCCCTCGCGGCCGAGCTCGTATCGTAGAAGTCGCGGCCCATGCCGGGATACTGCGCCCCCTGTCCGGGGAAAAGGAAACAGGTCTTCACGCTCGATCCTCCATGGCCCGCGACTTATGGCGGGCACAGTCAATATTTACAAAAAATCATTTTTTGTAAAGATGGGAAATACTATTTCTTGAGCTGGACGCGGGATGCCGCCCGGGAGGAAACTGACGGCTTCAGGAGACGAGTATGCCTTCGGAGACTACGAAGAGGATCGAATCGGCATTGTCCCGGATTCCGCGCGGCCGCGTCTCGACCTATGGGACCATCGGCTCGATCGCGGGACTCTCGAACGGCGCCCGCCAAGTGGTCCGCGTCCTCCACGCCATGGCGGAGAGGGACGGCCTGCCCTGGCACCGGGTGCTCCGCAAGGACGGCTCCATCGCCCTACCGGCCGGCGGAGGCCGAGAGCTCCAGGCCGCCCTCCTCGCGAGCGAGGGCGTCGAGGTCGGACCGGACGGGCGCGTCGACCTCGAACGCTACGGCTGGGGCGCGGCCCTGGGCCGGGCCGACGAGGAGCGCGACCGCCCTCAGTCGAGGCGAGACAAGGCGCGCAGGCCGTAGGACTTAAAGCCGAGGGCCGCGAGCGCGCTTCCCATCTCGGGCGGGAGGAAGGGCGAATCGAGGACGATCAGCGGGATGCCTTCCGCCCTGAGGCTCGCCGCCAGGGACTCGAGCAGCGTCGCGCCGAGCCCCATGCGCCGGAAGTCCCTCCTCACGAAGACGAAGGAGATCCTGCCGAGTGCTCGCTCGCCGACCGCGTCGCGGAAGGCGAGGGCCGCCCCCAAGGCGCCCCCCTCGCCATCGTCAGCGACCGCTACGACGGCGTCCCCCTCGGCCTCGATCTCTTCGCGGAGGCGGTCGATCTCGAAGGCGGCCAGGGGCTCCGGGAGGTATTCCAGGCACTCCTCCTCGACCTCGTCGATCAAGGGCTCGACGAAGGCGCGGCCGGCCGCGAGTCCCATGGTCTTGATGGTCAGGTCGCTCGCGAGGAGCTCGTTCGTGTCCTCGGGCTCGGGTCCGAGCCGCGCGAGCCCGCGGGCCTCGCGCAAGTCGTCGTACCATACGGCGATCGTCCGCCTCATGGCCTTGATCTTGAAGTCTCTGAAGGCGCGCTCAAGGTCCTCGCGCTGCGCAAGCGCAGCCTTGAAGGCCTTGAACACGCCCCGTCCGCGGGCGAGCGCGGCCGAGAGCTCGCGCCGGGCCGAAGGCAGCCTGACCGAGGCGAGGAAGTCCTCCATGAGCTTGAATCCCTCGCGCGACGACCACGTCGGCGGAACCGCGTAGCGCTCCCCCTCGAGGCCCTCGGCGGGCAGTACCTCTCCAGACTCGAGGTCCACGACCGACTTCCGCTCCTGGTCCTCCATCGCGAATACGATCTGCTCGACGGCCTTCTCGGTAAGATCGAACAAGGGCTCCTCCCGGATCAGAGCCATTCTCAGGGCGGCGCGGGCCGCGGTCAAGCGGCGGGGCGTCCGCGCGAAGCTATTCCAGAATGATCATCTCCTCGCAGAAGGCAGATTGCGGGCGGAGCCTCTCGTAATTCCGGGCAAAGCGCAGCCGCGGGTCGATCAACTTTACCAGGGCGTCAGTGGCTCCCTCGTTGTATTTCTCGCAGACTCGCCTCGTATCGAGCCCGAGGATGCGGCAGGCCTCGAGCGTCGGGCAGGGATTCATCGAATGGAAGACGATCCTCGTATCGGTCCGCTCGACGATAGGCGCCGCCTCGGCTGAGATACCGAGACGACGTAGAAGCAGGGCATAGGCATCCTCGAGAGGATCTCCGCGGACGAACTCCCTCGCGCCGCCCGACTCCTCGAACCACTTCCTCCTGCGCTCCGTGGACTCGCGGTTGAAGGCTCGCAGCCTCTCTTCGTCGGCTGCTCGAAGGCGCTTCGTCTCCTTGCGGACGTCGCGGTCGTAGAGACGCGCGCACTCCTGAGCCATGACGCCGGGGCGGGTTTCGATTGCCTTTCCTGAGCGCTCGAATATCTCGCGGCACGAGATCGCGATCCTATCGCAGCCCTGCTTCATGGAACTCTCGATCGAGCATCCGTAGGCGACCTCGCCGATGCCGGACCAGACGATGGCCGAGGCGCACATCGGGCAGGGCTCGTGGGTCGAGACGATCGCGCAGCCGGAAAGGTCCTTGCCGATCGCCCTCGCGGCCAGCCGTATCGCATTCGTCTCCGCGTGGGAGGTCGGGTCCTGCTCCGTCTCCTCGCGATCGCGGGCGCGAGACACGATCACGCCGTCGGAAATCACTACGGCCCCGAAGCCGTGGTTCCCCTCGCGCAGGCTGGCCTCGGCCTCGGAGATGGCCGCCAGCATCGCTTCCTGGACGATATCCATGACGTCTAGGGATACTACTTTATTGCCCCGGCTCCTTCCAGGGCACCGATCGAGCTTGTATACTGGCGGCCACCCTGCCCGGAGGTCCGCCCATGTCCCACTGCGCCGTTCCCGCCGCCGAAGAGATCCTCGACAAGGAATTCCCCGTGCTCGACAAGGGCTTCGTCCGTCTCGTCGACTACCTGGGCGGCGACGCGCGCGTCGTCCAGGCCGCGCGGGTCTCCTACGGCGAAGGCACGAAGAGCTTCCGCGAGGACGCCGCGCTGATCGACCACCTCCTGCGGAACGAGCACACCTCGCCCTTCGAGCAGGTCGTGCTGACCTTCCACGTCAAGCTGCCCATCTTCGTCGCGAGGCAGTGGGTGCGTCACCGCACGGCGAGGCTCAACGAGATCTCGGGACGCTACTCGGTGATGAAGGACGAGTTCTACGTCCCTTCGGCGGCTGCCGTCGCCTTGCAGAGCGAGGACAACCGACAGGGGCGCGCCTCGGAGCCCGCGTCCGTCGAGCTGACGGCGGAGACCCTCGAGCGGCTCGAAGCCGGGCAGAGGTCCGCGTACGCGGACTACAAGGAGATGATCGACGCCGGCCTCTCGCGCGAGCTCGCGCGGATCGACCTGCCCCTCAGCCTCTATACGGAATGGTACTGGCAGATCGACCTGCACAACCTCTTCCGGTTCCTCGTCCTGAGGCTCGATGCGCACGCCCAACTGGAGATCCGCGAATACGCCCGCATCCTCCTCGAGATCGCGAGGACGGTCGCTCCCGCGGCGTGCTCGAGCTTCGAGAACCATCTCCTCGGCGGCACCCGCTTCTCGGCCGAGGAGATGGCGGAACTCAGGCAGCGCCTGGGGACCGACACTCGGACGCCCGGAGCGAGCGTCAAGGCCGCGCCTCTCGAGGGGAAGGCGCTGGAGCGATTCGAGGAAAAGCTGAGGTCGGGCAGGCAGCTGTAGCGCATATCGCGACGCCGGCGCCCGGCCGCGGGGCCGTCAAGTCCGGAGGAACTGACGCTCGCCCATGCCGTAGAGGAGCTCGGCCTGGATCTTCTCGCCCTCGCCGTTGCGGATGATCCCGCGGAACGAGCCCAGCGGCCCCGCGTAGTCGTTCTCCATGAATCCAAGGTTGATCTTACCAGCGTTGGCCACCTGGGGAACGAAGACGAGATCGACCATACCCTCGGTGTCCTGGACGATCCATTCGCCCGAGTCGCCCTGCGGCCTCGTCACCTTGATCGGGGGCAGCGGCCAGATCTTCCCGTTGATCCAGAGGCAGTTCTCGTTGTAGCGGGCGGGGTCGCGCACTTGGTTGTCGGTGAGATTGAACCCGACCCTCCTGCCCTTGGCGTCGGTGCCGAAGCCCGTCACCCAATCGTAGCGCATGCGGTAGGGATAGAAGCCCTTATGATCGTCGACGATGCCCATCGCCGAAGGTCCCTCGAGCGCGAAGCTCTCTCCGGCCGCCGCGAATTCCCCTTCCATCGGCATGAGGATCTTAGTCGAGTACATGGCGCGGTTGAGGCCGAAAGGGAGGCAGACCACGTTCGGCGCCGAGGACTTGGGCGAGCAGGAGAAGCGAAACCTGCCGGAAAAGCGGCGGGCAGGCGAGCGCGACCCGTGGACCACGGTCACTTGCATCGACCCTTGGTCGTAATCGCAGGCGGACTCGAGGTAGGATCGCGAGCCGCGGTAGTAGACGTTCGAGCCGGAGAGCGTCTCGGGAAAGCGGAAGAGCCCGCCGGGCAGGAGGCGCTTGAAGCCGTAGCGCGCCTTGCGCTCGCGGTCGTAGGCGATGAACTGCACAAGGGAGCAGATCTTGGCGTTGAAGAGCACGGCGAAGAAGAACCAGCGCGAGTCGCCGAACTGGTACGCCTGCCACTCCTTCAGCCTCCAGTCCCTGACGAGGCGGGGCACACGATAGGCGTAAAGCCTCTCGACGTCCAGCATGTTGGCGCGGCCGAAGGGCGCGCCGAAACGGCCATAATTGAACTCGCCCCCGGCGACGACCGTCTCCGGGGCCGGCTCGAAGGGACGTCCCTTCAACGGCCCGAGCCCTCTCGCCAGCGGCCCTCGTAGAGGAGGTAAAGGGCCTGCGTTCCCTTGTCGCCCGAGCCCTCTTTCTGGAGGGACCAGAAGAGGTTCTCGGCCAAGGCGAGGAGAGGAAGGTCGACCTTCATCGCCTTCGCCGAATCGAGGGCTATGCGCAGGTCCTTCAGGAAGTGCTTCACGTAGAAGCCGGGCGCGAAGTCGCCGTCGAGCATGCGCGGCACCATATTGTTGAGCTGCCAGCTCCCGGCCGATCCCGAGCCGATGCTCTGCAGCACGGACCTCGGGTCCAGGCCCGCGCCCTTCGCGTATATGATCGCCTCGACGGCGCCCATGAGGCTTCCCGCGATGGAGATCTGATTGGCCATCTTCGCGTGCTGTCCCGAGCCGGCGGAACCTTGCAGTACGATCGTCTTGCCCATGGCCTCGAACAGGGGCTTCGCCTCGTCGAAAGCCTGCTGGTCGCCCCCGACCATGATCGTGAGGGTCGCGTTCCTGGCGCCGACATCCCCTCCGGAAACGGGCGCGTCGAGGGCGGCCAGGCTCTTCGCGGCCGCGGCCGCGTAGATCCGCGCGGCAAGGTCCGGCCTCGAGGTCGTGCAGTCAACGAGGATCGTCCCCTTCCGGGCGTTCTCGACGAGGCCGCCGGGACCGAAATAGACTTCCTCCACGTCGGAGGGGTAGCCGACCATGGTAACAACGGCCGAGCAGGTCCTGGCGAGGTCGGCGTAGCCGTCCGTCCACTCGGCCCCCTTCTCGATGAGGGCCTCGGCCTTGCTTCGCGTCCTCGTGTAAACGCGGACTCGATAGCCGGCCTTCATGATGTGGCCGGCCATGCTGGAGCCCATGACGCCCAGACCGATAAAGCCGATCGTATCTTTCCCGGGATTCATCGCCTACCTCGCATTCCATGCAATCCTATCCGGTCTTCCGGCCTCGGACAACCGGTACCGCGGTAGACGGAACGCGACGGCCGCTATAGTCTAGGCCGGTCGCTCGGTTCTTCGGAGGGGGAAGTGGACATGCGGAAGCGGTCCGGGATCATCCTCGCGGCCGCGTTGCTCGCCTCGCGGGCCTTCGCGGGGGCGCAGGCGTTGGCCTCGGCGCCTCGCGGCGGCGTAAGCTATGCGTCAGGCTTCTCGATCGAACGAAAGGACGCATATACCGTCCTCCGCGTGACGAGCCCATGGCCGGGCGCCGCGGACGGCTATACCTACGTTCTTTATAAGCGAGGTTCGCCGAGGCCGACCGGTGTCAAGGCCGACGCCTTCTTCGAGACTCCAGTCCGCAGGGTCGTCACGTTCTCCACCTCCTACATCCCTCAGATCGTCGCGCTCGGGGAGGTCACGAGCCTCGTCGGCGTCGATTCTGCGGCGTACGTCGCCACGCCGGAGGCCCGAGCCCGCATCGACTCGGGCGCCATCGTCGAGGTCGCGCGGGACTGGGCCCCGAACATGGAGCGGTTGATCTCGCTGGCCCCGGACGCCGTCTTCGCGTACGGCATGGGCAACGAGTGGGACGTTCATCCCAAGATGGCCGAGGCGGGCCTGCCGATAGTCGTCTCGGGGGAGTGGAACGAGGCCGATCCTTTGGGCCGGGCCGAGTGGATCAAATTCATCGCGGCCTTCTACGGCAAGGAGGCCGAGGCGGCCGCGCGCTTCGATCGCGTCGCCGCGGAGTACGGAAGGATCAAGTACATCGCGATGCTGAGGAGCGAGAAGCCCACCGTCCTCGTGAACGGCCCTTTTCAAGGCTCGTGGTCGGTCTCGGGCGGCGGCAGCTACATGGCGCGCTTCATCGCGGACGCGGGCGGGAGCTACCTTTGGAGCGACGATCCGAGCACGGGCGGACTGACGCTATCGATCGAAGCCGTCTACGCGCGCGCCCTCGAGGCGGATGTCTGGTTGAATCCGGGGGCGGGGGTCGCGTCGACGAGGGACCTGCGAGCCCTCGACCCTCGATTGGCGTCGCTGCGGCCGATTAAATCGCGCAACGTGTGGAATAACACGCTTCGGGCCAGTCCCGGCGGCGGCAACGACTATTACGAGGGCGCGATACTGAATCCCGACAAGGTTCTCGCCGACCTCGTCAAGATCTTCCACCCGGGCGCGCTCGCGGACCGGCCATTCACGTATTACAGAAGGATCGCCGAATGAGCGTCCCGGCGATCCGCGACGCGGAAGCCGGCGAGCGCCGCGCCGCCTGGATACTCGGCGCCCTCGCGATCGCGGCGGCGGCTCTCTTCGTCGCCGACCTGGCGCTCGGCTCGGTGAGGATCCCGCTCCGCGGCATCGCCGACGCGCTCCTCGGCCGCTCGACCGACCCGGCCTGGGCGAGCATCGTGCGCGCGTTCAGGCTGCCCAAGGCGATCACGGCGCTCTCGGCGGGGGCGGCCCTCGCGGTGTCGGGGCTGATCCTGCAGACGATCTTCCGCAACCCGCTCGCGGGTCCCGACTCCCTCGGCATCGGCGCCGGCGCGAGCGCGGGCGTGGCTTTCGTCGTGCTCGCGATGGGATCGACGGGCGGCTCCGCCTTCTTCGAGGGCATCGGCGTCGCGGGCTACGCGGCCGTCGCGGTCGCGGCGGGCGCGGGGGCCTTCCTCGTGCTGCTCCTCATCCTCGCGCTGTCGAGACGCATCGAGAGCGCGGTGACGGTCCTGATCGTCGGACTCTTAGTCGGCTACCTCGCGGGCAGCCTCGTCTCGGTCCTCGTCTACTTTGGCTCCCCGCAGAAGGCGAAGGTCTACCTCGGCTGGACCTACGGCTCCTTCTCGTCCGTGACGGCGGCGCAGCTGCCCGTGCTCGTCGGGGCCATAGTCGCGGGGCTCGCGCTCACCGCGCAGTCGGCTAAGCCGCTCAACGCGCTCCTCATGGGCGAACGCTTCGCCGAGGGCCTCGGCGTCCGCGTCAGGGGCGCGCGCACCCGCGTCCTCGTCGCGGCGGCGGCCCTCGCGGGCGCGGCCACGGCCTTCTGCGGGCCAATCGCCTTCCTCGGCATCGCCGCCCCGCAGGCCGCGCGCCGCGCCTTCCGATCGAGCGACCACGCGACCCTCATACCCGGATCTGCGCTCGTCGGCTCGTGCCTGGCCCTCGCGGCGGACATCGCCTCGCAGGCGCCGGGCGGAGGCTCGGTCCTGCCGATCAATCCATTGCTCGCTATCATCGGAGCGCCCATCGTGCTGAGCCTTTTCCTCCGAGGAAGCCGAGGCCCGCGCTCGGGCGAGGGAGGCCTTCCGTGAGCGCGGTCGCGAACGGAAGGGCTGCCGCTTCGGTCGGCGCGCGCGAAGGCGCGGCCGTACCGGCCGCGAGCGCCGGTCCGCGCGGCGGCCCCGTCCTCCTGACCGCTCGCGCCCTCGCGATCGGCTGGCCCGCGAAGGTCCGTCGCGGCCCGAAGGGCCCCGCGCGCGGCGGAGCGCCGAGCGCCGGCTCGGCCGCCGCGGGGACTCTCGCATCCGGCATCGAGCTGGAGGCTCGCGGCGGCGACTTCATCGTCGTCGTCGGCCCCAACGGGGCGGGAAAGTCCACCTTGCTCCGAACCCTCGTCGGCTCGCAGGAGCCGCTCTCGGGCGAGGTCGAGCTCTGCGGCGCCCCGGTCCGACGCCTCTCGGTCGAGGAACGAGCGCTTCGGGCGGCGACGGTCTTCACCGACCGCTTCGACTCGGGCTACTTCAGCGTCTTCGATATCGTAGCCTTCGGACGCTATCCCTACACGGACGCCCGCAATCGCCTCGACTCGCGCGACCTCGACGCGGTCGAGTCCGCCATAGCGTCCGTCGGTCTATCGAGCCTCGCGGGCCGGCGATTCTCCGAGCTCTCGGACGGCGAGCGCCAGAAGGCGCTCATCGCGCGGGCTGTCGCGCAGGACTGTTCCCTCCTCGTCCTCGACGAGCCGACCGCCTTCCTCGACGCGCCCGCGCGCGTGGAGGTCTTCCACCTAGCTCGCGGCCTCGCCCGCTCGGCCGGGAAGGCCGTCGTCCTCTCGACCCACGACGTCGAGCACGCCCTGAGGTACGCGGACGAGCTTTGGCTCATGGACCGCGAGCATCGCTTCGAATCAGGTTCGCCCGAGTCTCTCGTCCTGTCGGGAAGCATGGGGCGGGCCTTCGACGGCGCAGGCTTCCGTTTCGACCCGTCGCTCGGGGCATTCAGGTCCTCGGAGGAGGACGAGCCTCTATCGATCGTCGTCGAGGGCGCCGCGGGCGTCGCCTTGATATGGACCGAGCGGCTCGCCGAACGGCTCGGCTTCGCGGTCATCGGGAAGGCGGCAGGCGCGAAAGCGGCCATGCGCGCGCCGCGCGTGGCCGTCGTTCAGGGCGCCGAAGGGCCTGCCTGGGAACTTAGGGCGAACGGCGTCGTATCGCGCTTCTCCGACATCGGAAGCCTCGCCGCGGCGCTCGAGGCTTTGGTCGACGAATCGGCGCCGGCCTGAGGGACGCGGCCAGCCAGGCACGTCGACGCGCGAGCTTCAGCCGCCGCGGCCGTCGATAATGCGATCGTACTTCCTGTTCTCCTCGGCCAGGCCGCGCGCCTTCGCCTCTTCCTTCTTGAGCTCGATCTCAGCTATATCGCGCTTCATCCGCATGATCTCGACCTGGTTCCTTCCCCTCTTGGCGAGCAGGATGAAGCCGAAGACGATCATCGGGGCGACGATGAAGATCGAGACGAGGGCCACGATCGCGGTCATATCCATAATGCCTCTCCTTGCGTCGCGTCGATGGCGACAAGATACTACGGGCCCCGCCGTACGAGAAGGACCCGGATTCCCGCTAAGCCCCTTGCCGGATTTTCAAGTACATGTACAGCGCGAGGCTCGCGACGTTCGATACGGCATTCACGAGACTCCTGCGAGCGAACACCAGGGGGACGATCCGGATCGGGACCAATCCTGACATGACGAGCATCACGATCGCCAGCGTCGGCGATCCGTTTATCTGGCGGATGCCCTCGGCCGCAGACTCGTCCCAATAGCGATATCCGAGCATCGATCCGCAGGTCAAGGCTACGACGACGAGGCTCGTCGCGAGATTGTTCCTGGGCTTGAGCTCGACCTTCGTCCACGGCAGGTCCGAAAGCTTGCTCCCCAGATACAGGTATCCCGCGAGACAGGCGCCGATCAGGATCGCCTTCGCGACGGCCGGATAGGCCGACCCTTCGATGAACCAGTCGACCGGGAAGACGACGACGAGGGCAAGAGCCCCGAAGGGAAGATTATTCTTGAGCGCGTGGTCGAAGAGCTCGCGCGCTCGGCCCGAGCCTTGGGGACCGAAGGCGCCGGCCTCGAGGCTCCTCTCGGCTCCGATCGAGAGGCCGAGCATGAATCCATTGATGGCGGTGAGGATTACCGAGACGTACGGGAAGACGAGGTTCCGATAGACGGCGTAGAAGGTCCCCACCAAGATGATCCCCGACACGCTCATCACGAACGGAGCGGCCACGTCATCCGCGGCGGCGATCGGCGACGGCCCCGTCCTCCTCCGCAGGTACGCCCGATAGATGTAGGAAGAAGCCTCGCCGATGGCGTACATCGCGAAAAAGGCCAGGACGAGCCTCGCGAAGACGCCCGAGAAACTTTCTCCGCCCTGAGCGGAAAGCGAGGCGAGGTCCAAGTCCGAGAAGATGAACGACGCGGCCGCGACCGCCGCGCTCGTCGCCAGGTCGACGAAGTCGATCGAGCTTCCCTGCGGGCGCCGGGGCGCGGCCGAGTCCTCGCGCTTCCTTCTCGACTTCCCCACGGACTACTCTACTTTCCCTAGGGGGGCCGCGTAGATCGCGAACTCGTCCTTACCGTCGACGCCGAGGAAGGCGTCCATGGGCTCCTGGAGGTACGCGCCGATGCCGCAGGTCCCGCAACCGACCGCCTCGCAGGCGAGGTAGAGGTTCTCGCAGGCGTGGCCCGCGTCGAGCGCTACAAGCTTCGCGGAGGCCTCGGCGTAGCGCCATTCGGTCCGGTAGGGGACGGCCGTCCACACGAGATAGGCCGCGGCGTTCCAGAGCTGGCCATTCAAGGCCGCATCGAGCTCCTCGGCCATGCCCTCGCGGAAAGAGCGCTCGAGAAAAAGTCTGTGCTCGAGCGGAAGGTAGCGGTATAGCCCTTTCGGGGCGTCGGCGACCCGGCTCGCGAAGACGTAGGTTTCAAGAGGATGCCGCGCGCCTCCCGAGGGCACGGTGCGGAACGAGTATGCAGCGCTTCGCTTCCTGACGCCCTGGGTCGCGTAGAGGAGGAAGGAGAGTTCTTCGAGCGAGATCTCGCGGTCCGCGAATTTCCTGCGACTCTGCCTGCTCAGGATCGAGCGTACGAGCGACGGCCCCGAGATCGTCCATGCCTCGGGCGGAACGAGGTCGATCAACGTCCCGTTCCCGTCGAAAGGTTTTTCCTGAGGCGGAGCCGGGACCTTTCTGGCTTGGTCGGTCGAGCCTGTGTCTATATTCCAATTCGATCTCAGGAATTCTCGTCTCGCGAGCGTATCTAGACTCGTGTCCACTTTCGCCTCCCCATGTCCGCGCGATGCGGCTATAGCTCCGTCACGGTCAGTCCGAGTCCGTCGAGGCAGTCCGGGTCCTCCTTGAGGTACGCGTATCCCGCTCCGGCGATATACAGGGGGAGGCCGATGTAGCCCAGGACCGCCGCCAAGAGATCTTCCGCGAACACGTACTCCTCGGAGCCGGCGGCGACGAGGGTCGCCTTGAGTCCCTCGGTCTCGACCTTGAACACGGCGCAAGCCGCCTCGAGTCCCTTGATCTCCGGCACGGGGTCCTCTCCCTCGAAATATCCCGGCCAGGAGTCGTACGAGAAGACCGACGATCCGCCGCGCAGGAGCTCGAGGCACAAGATGTCGCTGTCGTGCACGAGCGTATAGAGGACCGGGCTCTTCGTCTCTTTCGATAGCTTCTTTGCCAGGCCGATTCCGTAGCCGGTATCTTGCTCGTCCGCCCGCTTGTCGCAGACGAGCGAGAAGCCGGGTCGACTTTCGTCCGTCACCACGAAGGCCGTCAGCCCCAGGTTCCGAACCGCGGCCTCGACCTTGGCGCAGTCCGCCCGAAGGACGGCGATATTGACGAAGAACGATCCCGCGAAGCAGGCGGTCGCCTGCAGCGCCGCCGCCGCGAAAAGCGCAAGTCTTTTCATCGACTATCCCCTCGGCTATCGATTTAACCAGACGCGACGTCCGAGCGCCAGGCCGCGCGGCATCGACTTTCAAGCATGGCGATCGGAATGATAGAATAGCCTCGGATATGGAAAGGAGTCGAGGATGGAGAAGGTCTACGCCGTCGTCATCGGAGCCGATCGCATCTCGAATCAGGCGGACATCGATTGCATGAAGGGGGCGGGCCTCCTGGCGGGCGTGACCTCCGTACTCGACCTTCAGATCAACATGGGGACAAAGAGGCAGATCGAGGCAAGCTCCTCCAACATCGCCTACGAAGGTCAGTATCGTAAGATGGCCGTCGGGGAATTCGCCAGGAAGGGCATCGACGTATCGCCGGCCGCCCTGAAGGTCTCGAAGATCGAGACTCCCGACGGCGCTCTCTTCATCGTCGCTAAGATGTAGCGCATGATCCGGCCGACCCGCGCGCCGTATTCCTTCGAGCCCGCGGGTTATTTCTTCGCCGTACCGTTGACGAGTAACGCATTCCTCACTATCTTCCAGGCCGCATAGCTGCCAGATCAGGCTGGTACGGGGCGAGATGCCCGGGGTCGATCGCGGACTTGATCCGGTTCGGCCTTCCGGCGAGCAAGGCGAGCGTATGGAGATCGGAATGCCCGTCAATCATCATCGATCCTTCCACTCATACCAATTACCGCTCGGCCATCGCCGCCCCCTCCGCCGCATAGGCGCAAGGAGGAGACATGAACATGGCGATGACCCGCCACGGGAACGGGATCAGGATCAGGGGCCTGCGCAAGGACTATAAGCTCGGCTCTACGATTGTGAGCGCCCTGAGAGACGTCGACCTCGACATAGAACCGGGGTCCTTCGTATGCGTGGCAGGACCCTCTGGCTCGGGAAAGACCACCCTGCTCAACATAATCGGCCTCATCGACTCGCCGACGTCGGGATCGCTCACGGTCGCCGGCGTTGACCTCCGATCGATACCCGAGCGAGAGACCAACAGGTACAGGTCTCGGACGCTCGGCTTCATCTTCCAGACCTTCAACCTCCTGCCGGTGCTCACCGTCTATGAGAACATCCGCCTGCCCCTCCTCCTCCACAAGGAGGTCTCGAAGGAGGAAAAACGGGATCGCGTCATCGAGCTGGCCGAGGCCGTCGGCCTCGCCGACCACCTCGAGCACAAACCCGCGGAGCTCTCGGGCGGCCAGAGGCAACGCGTCGCCATAGCGCGGGCACTCGTCACCAGGCCGAGCATCATCCTCGCGGACGAGCCGACCGCCAACCTCGACTCGGTCACGGGCAACGAGGTCCTCGAGCTGATGGAAGGCATCAACGAATCGCGCGGGACGACCTTCGTCTTCTCATCGCACGATCCCTCGATCATGCAGAGGGCGCGCAGGATCGTGAGGCTCCACGACGGACGGATAGAGGCCGCGTGATGGGGCGTCTCGGCCTGTGCCTCAAGAACCTCGGCCGCCACGGCTGGAGGACGAGGGTGATCCTGTTCATCGCGCTCTTCGGCGCCTTTCTGACGTTCGTGTCGGAGAACATCATCGAGGACATATCGATCAAGCAGTCCGAGATGTTCGGCCGTTCGTCCGTCGGTCATTTTCGGATCCTGAACGCGGGCATCGAGACCGAGAACACGTTCGGATACTATTTCTACGAGCCGAGCGAGATGCTCGGGCCTGAAGCGATCGCGTCCGTCAAGGCCTTCCTCGCGACGCTGCCGGAGGTCACGGGAGCCCGGGAGAGGATCGTCTTCAACGGCGTGTACTATAACGACGAGGACGCGGAACGGGGTTTCAATGGTATCGCGATGGACATGGCCGACTTCGACCGCGACTTCACCGACCTCTACTACGCGAAGGGCGCGCGCCTCGCGAGCGGCGAGGCCGACGCCTGCGCCGCGAGTTGGTACGAGTACGAGCAGGAGAAGTCCGTCGACATCGGGTCCAGGTACGTCTTTCTCCTGCCGAACCGCAACGGCGAATTCGTCGACCGCTACCTCTCCGTGAAGGGCGGCATCGACTTCAAGACGATGCCCAAGGAGACGATGGGCTTCAACGCGATGTTCTTCGACCTCGCCGGGTTCCGAGCCGCCGTCGGCTACGACGAGCCTGCGGCCTCCGAGGTCATCGGGTTCCTCGCGGACTCGAGGACGATGGGCAAGGTCATCCCGAAGATCGAGACCTTCCTCGCCGCGAGCCATCCCGAGCTCAAAGTCGTCTCATGGAGGGAGTACGCGCCCATCATGTCGGAGATGGTCATCGGATTCGACGCCATGATGAAGGCCGTCGAGACGATCCTCATCGTCATCTGCGTTCTCCTCGTCTTCAAGCTGACCACGTTCTCGATCATCGAGCGCTACAGCGAGATCGGGACGATGCGCGCCCTGGGCTTCACGAGGACGGACATCGCGCTGCAGTTCGCGCTCGAGGGCTTCCTGGTCATCGCCGCGGGCGCGGCGGCGGGCTGCCTCCTCGGCGCCGGCCTCATCGCCTTGCTCCACGAGACCGGCATTCGGAACAGCCTGACGTTCTTCGAGTACGTGATCGGCCACGGCTTCAATCCGTCGCTGCACGCGGACAAGATCTCGCGCGTCGTCGCCGTTTTCGCGGCCGTCGCCGCGCTCTCGCCCCTCTTGCCGGCGATCAGGGGCGGCCGCCTGTCCATCCTCAAGACGCTCGAGAAGAGGTGACCGAGATGGAACTGATACGCTACATGCTGACGAATATCGCGCGCCGCCCGATGCGCGCCGCCTTTATCGCCGCCGCGGGCTTCCTGAGCTCGGTCGTGCTCGTCTTCGCCTTCGCGCTCGGCTCACGCGTCACGGAGCATGTCCGCATCGACACGATCGCGAAGTGGACCGGCCACGTCTGGATATCGACCACGAGCGACTTCAAGTTCCGCGAGGAAAAGACCACCGACTACGAGAGGGAAGCCGCCGCCGTCGAGGACTACCTGCGCTCGAGTCCCGACGTCGACATAGTCGTGCCCTGGATCAACAGCTATACCGAGATGCAGGTCGGGGCGAAGCGGACGAATATCCAGGTCCAGGCCACCGACCTGGCGCTCGACGAGCCGTATCGGCGGAACACGGAATTCGTCGAGGGACGCTTCCCCGACCCGGACGAGCCCTACGGCATCGTGATCGCGAGCGATCTCGCCTCCAAGAACGCGCTCAAGATCGGGGACAGCGTGACGGTCTTCATATCGTCCGTCTTCGGGGCGCGGAACGCGATGGACTTCACCGTGACCGGCATCTTCAGGGCCTCCGCGCCCTGGTACGACAACTCGACGGCCCTCCGCGCCGAGGACTACCTCGAGATGTCCGAGCTGAAAGGCATGTCGCCTTTCTACAAGGTCTACGTCAAGGACGAGAAGCGCATCCCGGATCTCGTGAGGGACCTGTCTTCCCTGGCCCCTTCCTTCGTCGTCAAGGGCTACGGCGACGACGACTTCGTCCGCTTCCTCCTCTCGCTCGGCGCGAGCGACGTCGCCATGGTCGGCTCTATGGCCATGATCATTTTCTTCGCCCTCCTCATCGGCATCAACTCGATCATCATGACGAACATCTTCGACCGTCGCGACGAGATCGGAACATTGCGGGCACTCGGCTTCTCGCGCAACGCCGTGCGCAATCTTTTCTTCGGCGAGTCGCTTCTCGAGCTCCTCGTCGGATACCTCGCGGGAGCCGTCGCGGTCGTCCTGCTCGGCTCGTACTTCGACGCGACCATCGTCAGACCGCCCCTGCTCATGCTGCAGTACTGCCTCGGCATGACTCGGATGGCCCTGAACGTCACGCCGACGACCATGCTGGCGCCCTTCCTCGTGCTCTTCGGCCTCCTGACACTGGCCTCATACAGAAAGATAGGGCGCGAGACCGAGAAGCAGGCGGCCGAGCAGATGTCGGGCCGATAGGCGAGAACTACCGGCCCGTCGAGCATACGAAACGAACGGAGGAAACATGAAACGGATACTGATCGCCGCGATGGCGGCGCTCACCTTGACCGCGACCCTCGGCGCCGAACCCTTCCCCGAAGGAGACGTCGCCGCCTACATCGACGCGGTCGATGCGGCGCTCCTGCCCGTGAACTGCAAGGCGCGCATGGCCGTCGTCGACACTTACGAGTCGGGCGACGATCGGGAGAGCGAGGGCTTCTTCATCCGCAAGGACAACAAAGTCGTGTGGGTCGCGACCGCGCCCGCATCTCAGAAGAACTTCGCCCTTCTCCGCGACGAGGACACTTTCTACCAGCGCTTCGCCTCGACGAACAAGGTCGTCAAGACCTCGGCCACGGCCAGCTCGAGGGGCGGCGAGACCTCGAACCTCGACCTGACGCGCTTCAACACGAACCTCGACTACGCGGCCTCCTACGTCGGGACCGAAGAGGCCGGAGGCAAGTCCTGCTACGTCTTCGAGCTCCGCGCGAAGAATCGCAAGCTCGCGTACAGCATCGTGCGGCTGTGGGTGGACAAAGCGACCCGCATGCACGTCAAGAAGGCCTTCTTCGCCGTGTCGGGCATGATGCTGAAGTACTACGACGTGACCGGCGTGGAAACGTCCGGAGGGAAAGCCCGCTCGGTCTCGATGAAGTACGTCGACGCCCTCAAGCCCGAGGAGACGAGCGACCTCAGGATTTACGACATCACGCCGCTCTCGAGCGTCCCCGGCCAGTTCTTCACGAAAGAATACCTGGAGTCGGGGCGGCTCTATCCGTACAAATTCTGAAACGAGAGGAAACGGCATGAAGCGAATCATCATCTGTTACGCCCTCCTCGTCGCCGGCATCCTTGCCTTCGCCCAGGAAGACGAGGGAGGCGCAGAGGACCCGGGCGCGCAAAGCGCGACCGCGGGCTTCACGCTCTCGGGCTCCGTCGAGGGCGGCGCGACGCTCTCCGTCCAAAACGAAAGCTCCGTCTTCGCGGGCCTGTCGTCCTATGCCGAAACGAGCGCCGCCGGCGTCATGGACGGGAAACTATCCTTCTCAAGGAACTACGCCACGCTCGGGCTCCTGGACTTCACCTTCACCGATTCAGCGCTCATCGATTCCGACGACGGATCGACGATCGAGACGCCGTCCTTCAAGGTCAACGAGCTCTACGCCGACCTCAACTTCGGGGACGTCTTCTTCCTGCGCCTCGGCAAGCAGCGGCTCTCCTGGGGCGCGGGATACGTCTACAATCCCTCGGACCCGGTCAATCCTCCGAAGGACCCCACGGCGAGCAGGGCCGTCCGCGAGGGCGTGAGCGCCCTTAAGGCGGAGCTCATGTCGGAGGCCGCCACGCTCATGGCCTTCGCCGTGCTCCACGACGAGATCGATGAGACCGGCTTCGGCGCGAAGCTCTCGACCTCGGCGCTTCCGAACTCGGACATCGCGGTCTCGGGATACTGGAGCCCCAGCCAGTCCTGGACGACGGCGCTCAACGCGTCGGTCGCGCCGTTCTACGACTTGCCGGGATGGGACACGATACAGATCTGGTTCGAGGGCGGGATCTACGACGAGGCTCGATATGCCGCCTACGCCGAGGGAGCCCTGCCGGGATCGGCGACGACCGCAGAGGCCGCGGGGATGCAGTACGCCGCTCTCGCGGGCGCGAGCGCGACGATTCCGGGCCTTCGGACCGTCGTCCTTACCGAGTACTACCATCTGTCGGAAGGCCTGTCGAAGGACGAGGAAGCCGCCGTGTACCGAGCGCTCGACGATCCGGCGCTGAAGGCGGCCTCGGTCTCGTGGTACGAGGAGCTGGCCCGCAGGCCCGCCCGGCTCGGGCGAGACTACCTGTTCGCGTCCGTAACGCAGCCTTCGATCACGGACTCGGGCGATCCGATCCTCGACAAGATCGGGCTCTCGGCGACCTGCCTCGTCAATCTCGCCGACGGCTCCTTCTACGCCTCGGGCGACGTCACCCTCGGCTTCATCGACGAGGCCTCGATCGAGCTTGGCGTAGACTGGTACTCGGGAGACTCGGAGAGCGAGTTCGGCAACGGGCCGACCTCGCTCTCGTTCGGGCTGAGCGCGAAGGTCTACTACTAGACGGACCGCGGCGCGCCTCGCGCTGAAGCCACACGAGCGCGGCGCGGGCGGCAGGACGCTCCGCCGCCCGCGAAGGCGCGCCGTCTCTTTATTTCATGCCTTCGACGACAGAGGCCGCGAACTTCACGCATTCCAGGCAGAGGGCCTCGCGCTGACCCTGCTCCCTGTGGAACTTCTGCCCCTCGTCGGTATTGAGGTCGCAGCCGGTGAGCTCCCTGCACCTCAGGGTCCCGAACTTCTCCTTGAACCGAGCCGCGAGTTCCTTCGACTGCCTCATGACGAGGTCGCGAGCCTGCTGATCGTCGGCCCTCGAGAAGCCGTGGCGGAGGCCGATCGCCATGAAGCCCCCGGTGACGGCGCCGCAAGTCTCCTGCATCCTCGCCATGCCAGCGCCGAAGGACGAGGCGATCCTGCATCCGGCCTCGCCGCCGATCCCGCCCTCGTCGGCAAAGGGCTCGAAGACCGACTGAGCGCAATTGAACCCCGACAAGAAGACCTTCCCTGCTTCCTCGCCCTTCATCAATGCCTCCTAATCCCGGCTCGTCCCGTACGTACGGATTATATACTCGCGGACGAGTTCGATCGTCGCCCCGACTGCCTCCCGCGAGATCCTGTCCGGCCTGTCCCTCGACGTATGGAAGACGATATCCCTCCTGAACGCGGACACGGACATGCCGACGATGCAGGCGACGTCGTGCCCGGCCCGCGCGAACTGGCCCGCGTCGGTCCCGCCGCCGAGAAAGGGAATCGGCTTGACCGCGAACTCGAGCCCGAGATCCGCGGCGACGGTCCGCAAGCCCTCCACCGTCTCCTTCGACATGGCGGAAAATCCGTTCCGGTCGCGTTCGATGATCGTCAATTCCGAGTAGTCGCAGATCGTCTCGATATTGATGATCCGCGAGGGAACGCCGCGCAGGAGGGCGTCGTTCATCCGCGCGAAGGCGGCGGCGCCCTTCTGCCCGACCTCCTCCCCATCGGTGAAGAGGACGATGACGCGCGTTCCCGCCAGCTTTCCGCGAACCGCCTTCGCGACCTGGAGCGCGATCGCGCATCCGATCAAGTTATCCGCGGCGCCCGGCGATCCTCTCTTCGACATGAAGCCGAACATCGGAAGGACGACGAGCAGGCCGCCCGCGAGGACGTACTCGAGCCAGGCGTCGACGCCCGGGTCGATCCCCGTCGTCGCGAGGGTCGCCAGGCGGAAGGCCAGGATGGCCGCGCAGGCGAGGTACAGCAGGATCGGCGCGAAGAGGCGTATCGGATAGAGAATCGCGGTGCGCTCGTGGAAAGGATAGACAGGCGCGCTGTCATGATGGCCGACTAGGACTACTTGCCGCTCCGCCTGGCCCTCGGGCTCTATGACGCCCACGAGGTTCTCGGCCTCGGCCCCCTTGAAGAGCGGATCGAAGACGCTCAGGTAGAGGATGAATTGCGCGATGAAATACACCAGGCCGAGGGCCATTGCCGAGAGGGCGACGGCCATGAGGATCGTCGTCCCGACGAGGGCGGCCGTCATCCCGACGAGATACGCGACGGTAAAGACCTTCCCGATGGCAAAGAGCGAGTCGGGATGAATCCGGAACGCTTCCCTCCTCGTCGTCGGGCAGACCTCCGCAAGCCGGCCGAGGAGATCGTCGCGGGCAGCGCGGTTGCCCTCCGTGCCGCTCACCCTCGGGCCGAATCTATCGATGATCTCGGCGGTCATCTCGACGGCGGCATTCGCGAGCTCGCGGCAGCGGGCTCGTCCCGGCGTCGATCCTTCGTGGTCTTTCATGGCGGGAAACCTCCGGAGACGATCGCATTCTGGCCTAAGCCGCGCGGAAAGGCAATAATGAGTGCCGCCATTACCGGATCGAGGAGACGAGCATGAGAATCTTAGCTCTCGAGAGCGATCTGAAGCCTATCCCCGAGGACGCGCGGAACGACATCCTGCGGCGCGAGGCGGCCGCGGCCTGGAAGCTCCAGCAGGCCGACGTCGTCAGGGAGATATTCATGGCGGAAGGCGGGACGAAAGCCGTCCTCGTCCTGGAATGCGCCGGCCTCGCCGAGGCGCGGAGCCGCCTCGCCTCGCTGCCGCTGGTCGAGGAAGGCTACACGGAATTCGCGCTCTACGCGCTGGAACCCTATCCGGGCTACGCCCGGCTCTTCGCGCCCGACTAGCCGAGCTTATACCCGAAACGGCGCAGCATCGCCTTCCGGTCAGCCCTGTCGGCATCACCCTCGAGTCCTTTGGGCGAGTAGCCGTCCACGGCGCCGAGGATGGCGGCGCCCTGGTCGGTCCGGGCGACGACGATCTCGAGAGGGTTCGCCGTGGCGCAGAAGACGCGGCAGACCTCGGGACAAGCCTTGATCCGGTCGAGGACATTGATCGGGTAGGCGCCCGGTCCGAGGACCAAGTAGAAACTATGGCCTGCGCCCGTCGCCTTTGCGCAGGCGGTCGCGTCGGCGACGAGGGCGGGATCGTTGCCCTCGGTCCGTACCAGGCAGGGGCCCGAGGCCTCGTTGAACGCCATTCCCCAGCGGGCGCCGGGTATCGAGGCCGCCATGATCTCGGCGAGGTCCTCGACGGTCTTGATGAAGTGGGACTGGCCGACGATTATGTTGCACTCCTGGCTCCACGACAGGCGCACGGCTTCGATATTCATGTCGCCCTCCTCCGGATCATACCTCTCCGATTCTAGCGCGGAGGATTGCCAGGCGAAAGCGCCGCGGACCGGATGGCGCGCGGAGGGTCGTCACGCCTCGACGGCTTCGACCGGCCCGCTGACGCTTGAGCGGACCTCTGTCGTACGGAAGGCGATCGAGCAGGCCACGCCTCCGTTCGCCTCGAACAGCACGTCGCCGTTGATCTGCGCGCCGATGGAGCGGACGAGCTTCAGCCCGAGCGTGTCCCCGTTGTAGAAGTCGAACCCGGCCGGGACCCCGACGCCGTCATCCGAGTAGCGCAGCACGCAGGCGCCCGCCTCGTCCTCGGCCATGCTGATCCGTATCTCGCCCTTGCGGCGGTTGGGGAAGGCGTGCTTCATCGAATTCGTCATCAGCTCGTTCAATATGAGTCCGATGGGGACGGCCGTGTCGAGCGCGATGCTCCGCTCGTCGACCTGGAGCTCGAGCGAGATACGCTCCTCCGAGACACCGAAGCTCCGGTAGACCAGGGTCGCGAGCTCCGAGACGTAGTCCTTGATGAGAATGCGGGACAGGTCGCGGCTCTCGTAGAGCATCTGGTGCACGAGCGAGATGGCCTGGATCCTGTCCTCGGCGTCCTTGACGAGCCGACGCGCGGACTCGCTCTGGGGATATTCCTCGACCTGGAGCTCGAGCATGCTGCGGATGACTTGAAGTGTGTTCTTGGTCCTGTGGTACAGCTCGCGGATCAGCGTCTCTTTCTCCCGCAGCGATTGCAGCGCCCTCGCCTCGGCCGTCTTCTGCTCGGTGATGTCGATCTTGAAGCCGGCGAGGAAGGCGGGCCGTCCCCGTCTGAAGATCGGGAACTTCACCGTCCTTAAGAACCTGCCGCACTCCTCGCTCACGACGTCGACGGGCTTGCCGTCGCGCAGGACCTTCCTGTCAACCTCGTCGATGCGCCTGGCCTCATCCGGCGAGAACAGCGCGTCCGAGCCCTTGCCGATCGCCGTGTCGATGGGCTTCCCGAGGATCTTCTCGTAGTTCTTGCTGAGAAGAAGGACCCTCAGCTTGTCATCCTTCAAGAACGTATAGACCGGGCTGTGCTCGATGAAGAGCTTGAACAGTTCCGCGGTCTCCCTGCGCCCGGGAGGGCTGTTAAGGCGCAGGCCGCGAGACGAAATATCGAGGACGATGAAAGCCGCCGCGAGTGCGGAGGAACCGAGGGCGATCCGGCAAGCGACGACGACCGCGTAGCCGGCGACCGCGAAGCCAGCGGCGACGGCCGCCGCGATGGACGCGATCAATGAAGCGACGACGAGGGAGGAGGCCGTCCCAAAGTGCGCTGATTTTTTCCCTTCACTCATCAGGATGCTTCCCTTCCATGGGCCGGCGCGTATCGGCCGAGCATATTTGAGCAAATCGCTCGTATTTTATCATTGTTTTTCGGGCTGGTCGAAAAAAACTAGTCCGAGATATCCCGAGGAAGGCCGGCCAGGTCGGACGCGAGGTCCCAAAGCTCCATTCGGGCCTTCGGATCGGCGATCCGCTTCGGGAGCCGGAGCGCCCTGAAGCGCGAGAAGTACGCGCCGGTGACGCCGTCGAATCGAGGCGACACCGCGAGCTCCACGGTCGGCGAGGCCCCGGAGTCTATGCCGCGGACGAAGGGCCGGAACAGCGCGTCGGCGACGGGATCGAACCAGCGATTCATCGTCAGTATGCGCGTATTGACGATTCCGGGATGGACCACGTTGATCCGCGCCCTGCCCTGCAGGCGCTGGGCGAGCTCGAGGCTCGCGAGGATCACGGCGAGCTTGGAGCGGGCGTACGCGCGCAGGGAACGATAGTCCCTCTCCATGCCGAGGTCGGAGGGATCGAAGCGGCCGAAGAGGCCGGCGACCGACGATGTGTTGACGATCCTCCCTCCGGGCGAGAGGAGGGGGACCAACAGCCTCGAGAGGAGGAAGGGCCCGAGGAAATTGACGCCGAAGCATCGCTCGAATCCGTCAACGGTCTCCTCGCGGGAAGGACACAGCACTCCCGCGTTGTTGACGAGGGCGTCGATCGCGAGGCCATCGCTCGCCAGCGACGCCGCGAAGTCGCGGACCGAATCGAGGGAGCCGAGGTCGAGCGGCGGCGCGATCTCGGCGCTGCCGCGGATGCCGCGGACGAGGGGATCGGCGGCGATCGCATCGCGCGTTGCCGCGGCGGCCGCGGGGTCGCGGCAGGCCAGGACGACGCGGTGGCCCTTCCGCGCGAGGCCGCGAGCGACGCCGAGGCCGATGCCCCGGTTCGCGCCGGTGACGACGACGGTCTTCGCCGAAGCGACGGCCGATGAGCGCGTAGCGGCGTTCACGAGCCCGCTCCGAAAGACGCGGCGAAGGCGATGTCCGCGGCGATACGATCGAGCCGCGGCGAGAGGACCGCGCGATAGCGGTCGAGGGCGACCGCGGCGTCGGGGCCGTCGGGCCGCGCGCCATCGATCCCGATCTCCTTCAAGACCTTGGAGAGCGCCGCAGCGCTCTCCAAGGCGCCTCCCAGTCCCTCGCCGGAGGAAGGCATGACGAGGCCCGCTGCCTCGCCGATCAGGAAGGCGCCCGGAACGCCGAGGGCGACTTCCTCTACGCTCCGGACGCGCGTATAGGCGCCGCGCTCCTGGGCGACCTGCGCCCCCGGCGAAAAGCCGGGCAGAGTAGCGGATAGCGAGCGCAACGCTCGATCCGGAAATCCGGCCGGATCGGCCGCGCCGACGAGGACGCCGCCGCGCTTCGGAACGGCCCAGCAATAATAGGCGCCATCCGAGTCGCGCTCGAGAATCAGGACGGCCGCATCGATCCGCCCCTCGAAGACACTCTGGCGGGCGGAGACGACGCTCACGCTCCCGAGTCCCAAGGAGCGACGCGTCGACGAGGCGACGCCGTCGGCCCCGACCAGGATCGACGCGCGAACGCCCTTACCATCGTCGAAAACGAGATCCCAGCCGCGGGGAGCGCGCGATGCCGACCTGAAAGCGGCGCGCGCCACGGTCGCTCCCGCCGCCTCGGCCTTCGCCGCCATCCATGCCTGGAGGGCTCCTCTCTCGACGTTGAAGAATGGCCGGGCAGGGAGTTCGCGCCCGCGCAAAAAAACGCGCAGCTCGAGACGCGCCGGCTCGTCGTAGAAGCCCTCGGGCTCCCCGAGGCGCGCGAGCAGACCCTGCGCCTCGATCGACAGGAGGCCGGCGCAGGATTTGGCCGCGCCGATGGGCCGCGGATCGGCGACGACGACGGAGAAGTCGCGTGCTAGCAGGGCCGCGGCGAGAAGGCCGGCCGGGCCCGCGCCGACGATCGCGATGTCGCTTCCCGAGACCGGGCCTCCCATCGCGGCGGACCGGCTACTTTCCCCGCCAGGCGCGGACGGGGTCGTAGAGCGCGGGATCGAGGTCGCCGGCGAAGAGCGGCTTTATCACGAGCGTATCGAGCGTCGGATCGTAGCCGACCTCGAGGGCCGAGTCGCCGAGCGCCGACGACGATCGGTAGCGGCCTTCCGGCGTCCGATAAAGCGGATAGTAGCCCATGGGAATCGCGCTCAACGGATCGCCGGGGAAGTACATCACGAGTCTCCAGTCTCGCTTTTCGCAGGACCGGATCGAGGCCGTCATCGCGGGAGCCCCGATCTCCCAATCGCCCTCGTAGGGAGAGGCGCCGGCCGGCCCGACGCGTCGATACTCGGCCTTGAGCTGGTCCGCCCGACGCGTAAACGACGCGGCGCCGGCGGTCATGTCCAGCGAGCGCTTCTTGGCTTCCGGCCATAGCAGCACTTTCAGCTCGCCCTCTGAATACGCATCGAGATAGATCGAAGGCGTCGCGAATCGCCTGAGATACAGACTCCGCGCGTCCTCCGGGTCGAGCGCGAAGAAGCGAATATCGTCATGATTGTTGAGTCCGACGCTCGCGAACCATTTCTCCTCGAGCAGGGCCTTCTCGTCCACCGGCTTTCCCGCGGGCGCGGGCGACGGCTCGGCCTTCGGCGGGGACGCCGCCTTCGAGGACGCCAGAGCCGCTCGCTCGAAACGGAAGAAAAGCCAGGAGTCGAAGAGGGATGCGTCGTACTCGCTCTTCGCTTTGATCTGAAGGATGACGCCGTCGGCCCCGACAGGATTCGAGACCTTGACGCGGGCGATCGATCCGTCGGCCGTCCTGATCGTCCCGCCTACTCCCATCGCAGAGTGGTCGAGATAGGCGACCACGATGTAGAGGTCCGGCGATTTCTCCGCCTCCTCGATCTCGGCCGAGGGGATCCGGCCGGAGACGCGGTGCGCGATGCTGACCTTGTACTTGCCTCCGGTCCCCAGCTCGAACATACGGCGAAGCCCTTCCGCGCCGAGGATGACTTTCGCGCCGTAGATATTCTCGGAGTACAGGCCGTTCCGCGCCGCCAGCTCGTTCGCCTTGTCGGGCGTCAACGCGGACGTGCCGACCGAGCTTACGACGTTCGCCGCGGTGACGATCTCCGAGCCATAGGCCCCGATCGTGACGGCCCGTGTCCTCATGAATCCGAAGTGGTTGGCGAGCTCGGGATCGGAGTCGACGTACGAGGCCGCCTCGGCCGACGGGCCGGAGGGCGAGCCGGGCGTCGCGGCCTGGCCGAAGGCCCCGAAGACGACAAGGCAGAGCGTCGCGGCCAGCGCGACGGCGCGCCGTCCCTCGACGACGAGTTTCGCACGATTCATCTATTGCTCCTTCTTGATGCAGATAAACGAGTCGAGGAGCTCTTCGAAGGCGCCGATCTCCCGCTCGCGCTCCTGGACCGAGCGGCATGACAGGACGATCGCGAAGAAGCAGGCCTCTCCCTCGTAATACGCGAGCTCCTGGTAGTAGTCGGTCCCCGCGTCGTCCAGCTCGAGGCGGACGAAGGAGTAGCCCGGGCCGGTCTCGCGGGGCGGCAGGCGCTTGATCGAGAGGCCGCGATACTGCTCGACGAAGGCCGCCTCGTCGGCCGCGACGAATTCCTTCAAGGTCCGGGACGCCGAGCCCTTCTTAGGCGAAGGGCTGACGTACATGTGGAGCTCGGTCGGCGAGAAGCGGCTCCCGGCTTTGTAGTAGAGCCCCTGGATACCGTGGTTGCGCATGGATATCGGGTCCCACACCCAGCCCTCGGGGGCCATGGCGAGGAAGGCCCAGCCGTCGCCGAAGACGATGCCGCCCTGACTGTCCTCCGCGCCCGCCGAGGGCGGCGGCGCGATGAAAAGGATCGCCGCCGACAAGATCGCGACGATCGCAGTCCCGTGTTTCCTGATCGCGGCCATAGCCTTCATGCCTCCCGCGTCCCACTTAAAGAAGATCCGGGTTTAGATTATACTAATCCTATCTTCAGCGAAACGAGCGTACATGAAATTCACCGAACTCAATCTTCATCCTGATCTTCAGCGCGGCATCGATGACGCGGGCTTCGTCGATTGCATGCCCGTGCAGGAGATGGTCTTCGTCCACTCCTTGAAGGGAGAGGACATTTACGCGCAGTCCCAAACCGGCACGGGCAAGACCGCGGCGTTCCTCATCTCTATACTGCAGCGGATAATGACCGATTCGAACCTGCGCGCCAAGAAGGCTCTGATCGTCGCGCCCACGCGCGAGCTCGCGGTCCAGATCGAGGCCGAGGCCGAAAAGCTCGGCAAGTACCTGGACGTCAAAGCGGGGGCCTTCTACGGCGGCGTCAGCTACGGGCCCCAGGTCGATATGCTCAGGGCGAACGTCCAAATCATCGTCGGGACGCCCGGCCGCGTCATCGACCTCCTCCGGCAGGGCAAGATGATCCTTAAGGACGTCGGCTTTCTCGTCATCGACGAGGCGGACCGCATGTTCGACATGGGCTTCATCGACGACCTGCGCCACCTTCTTCGCTACCTCCCCCCGGCGGATATGCGCCAGACCTACCTCTTCTCCGCGACCCTCGGCCTTCGGGTAAAGGACCTCGCCTGGGAATATATGGTGAATCCCAATGAGATCGCCATCGAGCCCGAGAAGGTCACGGTCGAGCTCGTCACTCAGGAGCTCTACCACGTCGGGACACACGAGAAGCTGCCCCTCCTTCTCGGCCTCCTCGACCGCGAGAAGCCCGGAAGCTGCCTCATCTTCTGCAACCAGAAGTTCATGGTCGAGGAGCTGGCGCGCAGGCTGAAAATGAACGGCGTCTCCTGCGAGTTCATCATGGGCGACCTGCCCCAGTCCAAGCGGCTCGAAGTCATCGAGCGTCTCAAGGCCGGCTCGATCGCCACCCTCGTCGCCACCGACGTGGCGGCCCGCGGCCTCGACATCGAGGCCCTCGACCTCGTCGTGAACTACGACGTGCCGGAGGACGCGGAGTCTTACGTACACCGCATCGGCCGCACCGCCCGCGCGGGCAAGGCGGGCAAGGCGATCACCCTCGCGTGCGAGAAATTCGTCTACGGACTCTACTCCATCGAGAAGTACCTCGGCTCCAAGATCCCGGTCATGCCGATTACCGACGAGCTTATTTTCGAGGACAAGAGCGCCGGCGTCCATTTCTCGCGCGAGCGCGGGGGCGAAGGGCGAGGCGGACGCCGGGGCGGCGGAAGGGACGGCGGCCGACGCCCGGCGGGCGCCAGGCAGTCGGGCCGCGGCGAAGGACCTCGACGCGAGACCTCCCGCCGAGACGGCCTCGAGCGTCAGGGAGGCGATCGCGATCGATCCGGTCGCGACGAACCGAGGCGCGACAGCGTCAGGAGGGAGTCCGCGTACCGCGACCAGTCGCGGCAGGACGCCTCGCGAGAGCACGGGCGTCAGGACCAGGGTCAGAGTCCGGCCGCTCGCTCGGGGAGCCAGAAGCGCCAGGGCGTCGGCGCGGGAGACGAACGCCGCGAGGGCGACCCCTATGCCCTTCCTCAGGACGAGCGGATGCGACGATACAGGGAGAAGTACGGCACCGGGGACCGTCAAGACTCGCGCTCATCCGGACCAAAGCAGGGCGGGCGCCAGCAAGACCGCGGTGAACAGGGCGGCCCCGGCAAAGGCCAGCGCCGCCCTCCGAAGGCCGCGAGCACGGGAACCGGAGGGCAGCGCCCCGCCCGCGAGAACGCGCGCTCGGGATCCTCGGGCCAGCGGCAAGGAGAGCGCAGGCAGGCGCCCCGGGAAGCGGCCAACGGGGCCGCCAAGCCGGCGACGCCCGCCAAGCGCGGCATCCTCGGGCGCATCAAGGGCCTTTTCGGCGGCAAGAAAAAGAGCTAGCCAGCCCGGCTCCGATTCATGCGACGCAGCGATGATGACGTGACGATCCTTGCTCGAAATTATCAATGCGCATGCAGCGTCTTTACCTTGAATTTCGTTAACGACAGGCTGGCGAGCGGAATGCTGCTCTGAACGCACGAACCTTCCGTCTCGCTCACCCCTCCGCGCTAAAATAAGCGTAGACGATCGGCGCGACGCTCGCTCGCAGCGCGAGCGCGGAGATGGCGCCTTCCAGTACATAATACTGTTCCTCGACGGCTACGAAACCGACGGTCGGCTTGGCTGGTATTTCCATAGCGAAGTCGATATCCGTCAGCTCGTCGATGATGAGCCTGAGCGGAGCGAGGGTCCTCGCGTCGAGTGGGACCCGGAGGAAGGGCGCTGCCGTCTCGCATCGCCTGGACTCCGACTCGTTCAAGGCCATCATGACGAGGTCGACCGCGCGGGACGCCAGGCCGAAGCCGAGCTTTTCGCCGCGCCGCTCGAGCCAGGCCCGGAGGAGCTCCCTCGTGAACCGTTTGCACAGTTTGTTGTATTGATCCTGGTTGATGACGTAGCGAATGCCGCTCGCGAGGCGGGGCGCGGCGTCGAGGGCCCATTCGAGCATCCCCTCCGCGGCCGAGCCCCTGAGCCCGAGCGCGGACGCGGCGTGTCTCGCCGCGTCCCGCTCGTCCGATCGCTTTTTCGGGATCGTAAATGACTTGTCGAATCTGCGGAGAGCCTTGATCACGTCGTCGACGCTCTCGAATGCCGCGAGGGGAGGCCGGGCCCCCGCCTTTGCCCTCAATCGGTCCCTACGACGCGCCTGGCTTCGTCGTCCGGTCCGAGGTACTTGCTCGAATCGTGGAGGGCGTACCAATAGGTGACCGTCCCGCCTTGAGCGACGAGGCCGAGCCCCCAACTTCCGGGCTCCTTCGGGAGCTCCTTGCGGAGCTCGTGGATGCCCGCGCCCTCGACGGGAAGCGATTCGGTCGTCCTGCCGTCGGGATGATCGATGGTCACGAGGGCCTTCCCCCCGTCCAGTCGCAGGAAGAGCTCGAGCCTAACCGGCCTTCGGTTCATGGGAAAGCTGAGGCTCGTGCGGTCCTCGGCGCCGTCATCGAGCACGCCGCTCGACGAGGCGCAGCGGAAGCCGTCGCCGCAGGACGCCAGGGAAAGGGCCAGGACCGAGGGGAGGACACTAAGGATCGTAGCGCGCGCCGTCTTTGTCATCGACGAACCTCGAGCGGGAACGAGGGAAACGCCGCCCGTGGAGGATCAGGCCGGGCGGCGTTTCCGTTTCTGTTGCTATTGCTATTGCCTACAGCATCGGCAGGACGCGAGGGTTTCTTTACTTCAACGGCGCTTGCGGACGTTCTTGCCGATGACCTCGTGCACGTTATGCACGGTTATGAAGGCGTCCTTGTCGATGTCCCGGACGGCGAGCTTGATCTTCGATATCTCGAGCCTGCGGACGATGACGTAGATGATGTTCTTCTCCACCTTCGAGTAGCCGCCCATGCCTTTGAAGATCGTGACGCCGGCCTTGAGCTTGTCGAAAAGATAGCCCGAGATCGCCTCGGCCTTGTCGGATACGATGAAGAGAGCCTTGGACTCGTCGATCCCCTCGGCCACCAGGTCGATGGCCTTATAGGCGAGGAGATAGGCAGCCACCGAGTAAAGGGCCCTCTCAACGCCGAACACGACTCCGGCGGCCCCGAAGATGAGCACGTTGAAGCCCATGACGATCTCGCCGACCGAGAACGGGATCCGCTTCGTCAGGATGAGCGACACGACCTCGGTGCCGTCGAGGCATCCTCCGTTGCGGATAATGAGGCCGACGCCCATTCCGAGGAGGATGCCGCCGAAGATCGTGTCGAGGAAGAGGTCGCTCGTGATGATGCGCCCCCCGCCGAGCGCCTCGACCCAGATCGAGAGCGAGCCCACGGCGTAGACGGTCAGGACGAGGAAACGCCTGCCGATGAGCTTGAGTCCGAGCGCCATGAAGGGGACGTTGAAAACGAAGGTCAGGAGACCCAGCGGGATCGAACCGAGGTAGCTGACGATGATCGAGATCCCGACGATGCCTCCGTCGAGGATCCTATTGGGCACCAGAAACCGATCGAGTGAGAAGGCGGCCATGAAGGCGCCGACTTGTATGAGGACGACGTTCCCGAAGAGCCCCCAAAGCTTTTCGCGCTTCATCTCAGCGCCTGTCCGCCGAGCCGGCTACGCCCAGGGCGTATCGTCCCAGGGCGCAGGCGCCCTTGAAGCCTAGGTTCTCGTACACCGGTTCTCCGAGGGCGGTCGCGTGCAGGACGCAGTGCTCGACCTTGCGGGCCGCGAGCTCCTCGAGGACGGCGCTGACGGTCGCGGCGCCGTAGCCCTTCCGACGATGGTCCCGCTCGGTCGAGACGAAGTAGACGCCGCCGACGCCGGAGCCGTCGATGAAGGCGAAGCAGGTCGAGACGGGGACTCCGCCTCGATAGAGCCCTGCGGCAAAGGCCCGGGGCCCCTCGATCGCTTCGACGACCCGGGCGAAGGCCGACCCCGCCTGAGACCTCGGGGCATCGAAGAGGTTCTCGGAGACGACGCCGGCCCAAGGCTCTCGGTCGTCTTCCGTGCCGAGGAACCGCAGCTCGCAGCCCTCGGGAACGCACAGGCTCCGGCGCTTCGACATGTCGAGGATCATGCCGCGGGCCTGGGGCCGCGCGACAAAGCCGGCGGACAGGAGAAGGGGAGCGGCGCCGGCCGGCTCCGATGTCGGACCCAGCATGACGCGATTGGGCAGCATCCCCGCGACGATCAAGCGCGCGATCTCTTTCGCCGACTCCGGTCCGTCGAGATCGAGGTCGAAGACCGTGTTCGCCCAGGGCGAGGGGGAAAGAGAGACATAGGAATAGCTCTGTCCCTCGTGGCAGGGTCGCCCCGTGCGCACGGCCGCAAGTTTGAACAGTTCGAAGAGGTTCGTATCGAGGTGCTCGATGAGCGCGTCGGTGTTGCTCATGTTCATCCTGAATAAAACTTTATACCTGCATCAACTGCATTATACGACGGATCGCCATCGACTCCAGCTCTTTCCTCTTGACGCTTCTCAGAGAACTCAGTACCGTCGGTATACGTTTTGACCTGTATTCGTATACTTCATGCGCAGCAATGGAGAGTCATAGATGCCGAACGACACAGAAGAAGATAAAAGAAAAGCTCTATCCGAGCGAGCCCTCGACCTGTTTGTTCGAGAGGGTGTTTCCGCTCAGACCATGGAAGGGATTGCGGACAAGGTGGGCGTCAGCAAGCGAACGCTCTACAAGTATTTCCCCAATAAAGAAAAACTTGTCGAAAGAGTGATACTTACAAAAATGGAGTCGATGGAAAGGCAACTGATCGCCATCAAGGCGAGCGATAGGCCTTATCCGGAGCGTCTGATGGGCTTCTTCGACACGATCGAGAAGGCGATTAAGCCGATGGCCAACAGGCTCATGCACGACGTCATGGCGAATGCTCCGTGGATGTGGACGAAGGTCGATGCATTCAGACACGATCGTCTTCTGATTCACCTGGAATCGCTCGTGCTCGAGGGCCGGGAACGAGGCCTTCTGCGGGACGACGTGGATCTCAAACTGGTCATTCCGATCTATTTCACGATTATCGAGAGCATCGGCAGGCCGGATTTCATGATCAAACTCCAGGTGCCGCCGCACGTCGTCATCAAGACGCTGATCAGCATCCTCCTCGGAGGAATCCTGAGCGAGAAGGGCCGTTCTGAATTCGCGAACGCGGAGAAGGGAGCGTCGGATCATGCGTAGCCATCGGATCGCGCTGATTTCCGCGGCGAGCGCCATCATCGCTTGCGCGCTTTCAGTCGTCTCCTGCGAGCGGTCGGCCAGGGGCATCGAGGCCTCGGGTACTATCGAGGCGACCGAGATCCGCGTCGCGTCCAAAGTGGCCGGCCAGATCCTCTCGATGCCGGCGAAGGAAGGAGCGACCCTCCGCGCGGGCGAGAGCGTCGCGTTTATAGACCATGCCGTCCTCGACATCCAGCTGGGCCAGGCCGAGGCCGGGGTCGAACTCGCGCGCGCGCAGCTCGACCTTCTCCTGGTCGGCGCGCGCGCCGAGGACCTGGCGCAGGCGGAGGCGGCCCTGGACTCCGCGCGCGAGGCCGCGCGCATCGCCCGCGCCGACGCGGCGAGGTCCGCGGAGCTCCTCGCGAGCGGCTCGGCGACCCAGAAGCAGAAGGACGACGCCGACGCCCGGGCGGCGCAGGCCGACGCGCAGGAGCGCCAGGCGGCGCAGGCGCTCAAGAAGCTGGAGGCCGCGACCCGGCCCGAGGAGCTGCGCGCGGCCAAGGCGAGAGTCGAGCAGGCCGAATGGGCGGCGCGCGTCGTCCGCAAGCAGATCGAGGACTGCGCCGTGACCGCTCCCATCGCCGGCCTCGTGTCGAAACGGCTCGCCGAGCCGGGCGAGCTCGTCGCCTCGGGCTCTTCCCTCGTCTCCATGACCGACCTCGGCTCGCTCGCCCTGACGATCTACGTCCCGGAGACTGCCCTCGCGTCCGTTTCGATCGGCCAGTCGGCATCTATACGAATCGACTCGGCCCCCGGGAAAGCCTTCTCCGGAACGGTTTCGCGCATCGCGTCGCGCGCCGAGTTCACGCCGAAGAACGTGCAGACCAAGGACGAGCGCGTGAAGCAGGTCTTCGCCGTGACCATCGACCTGGGCTCGGGCGAAGGTATCCTGAAGCCGGGGATGCCGGCCGACGCGTCCCTCGACGCGAGATAGGCGGACGACATGGCGGTCCCGGCGATCGAGGCGATCGGCCTCGCCAAGCGCTTCAAGTCCGTGGAAGCGCTGAAGGGCATCGACTTCTCCGTCGAGGCCGGTCGCTCCCTGGCGCTGGTCGGCCCCGACGGCGCGGGCAAGACGACGGCCATGCGCCTCGCCTGCGGGCTCCTCGAGCCGGACTCCGGATGCGTCCGGATCTTCGGGGACCGACCGTCGAGCGCGGGATCGAAGGCGAGGATCGGCTACCTGTCCCAGCGCTTCAGCCTCTACGGAGACCTCTCGGTCGACGAGAACGTCGCTTTCTTCGCGGAGATCCACGGCATGTCGGACTATGCCGAGCGCCGCGATCGCCTCCTGGATTTCACGCGCCTTAAGCCCTTCAGGGACCGGCAGGCGGGGCGGCTATCCGGCGGCATGCGCCAGAAGCTCGCCCTCGCCTGCGCCCTCGTCCACGAGCCGAGGATCCTCCTCATGGACGAGCCGACGACAGGCGTCGATCCGGTATCGAGGCGAGAGTTCTGGTCCATCATCGCCGAGCTCGGCCGCGAGGGTATGACGGTAGTCACGGCGACGCCCTACCTCGACGAGGCGGAGCGCTTCGACGCGGTCGGCTTCCTGGACCGAGGGCGGTTCCTCGCCCTCGACTCCCCGCGAGCGCTGAAGGAATCTTTCGCCTGGGAGATCGTCGAGCTGGTCTGCCCCGACGCGCGCCGGGCCGCGGCCCTCGTCGGCGCGAAGGACTTTCGCTCGAGCGAGGGATCGGGCGGGATCGCCGCGGCGCAGGCCTTCGGCGACCGCGTCTCGCTGCTGTCGCGCGACGGAGCGGCCGCGAGGGCGGCCGCGGTCTCAGCGCTCGCCGCCGCGGGCATCGCGGTCTCCTCCTCGAGGCTGACCGGCCCGAGCCTCGAGAACGTCTTCATGGAACTCCTGGGAGGGGCGGAATGATTGAAGGACGAGCGAACAAGTCCCTCGGGCCGGTTCTCGCCTGCGCGATCCTCGCCGCAGCCGCGACCGGCGCGGCCGCGGAGGCCCAGGCCGGCCTGAGCCTCGAAGAATGCGTTAGGCGAGCTCAAACCTCGAGCGAATCCGCCGCGATAGGCGTCGCCAAGACGGCGGCCGCTGCGGCCCGCCTCGACTACGCCCGCCGGCAATACTTCCCGAGCCTCGCGCTCTCGGGGTCGTTCACTCATTCAAGCGAGATCGAGCCGGGCGAGCTGACTATAGACCTCGGCGCGATGGGCTCCAAGACGATCACTATGCCGGAATCCCTTCAGGACGCCTGGCTCTTCAGGCTCGGCCTCCAGCAGCCGCTCTTCTCGGGCTTCAGGATCGAGGGCGGCATCCGTCAGGCCGAGGCTGGCCTGGACGCGGCCCGGGCCGAGGAGAGGATGGCCGGCAGGGCGGCGGGCGCCGCCGCCGAGAAGGCGTGGTGGGCGCTCTACATGGCGCGGGAGTCCGCGGCCGTGGTCGAAGAGAGCGCGGCCGCGCAGCGCGCTCACGTCGAAGAGGCAAGGGCGAGGCTCGAGAGCGGAGCAGGGCTTAAGTCGGAGCTCCTGTCGGCGCGGATGCGCGAGGCCGACATCGACGCCATGGCCGCCGAGGCGCGCGCGGCCCGCGACCTCGCCCGAGCCCGGCTCAATATCCTGATCGGCCTTCCCTGGGACGCGCCGACCGAGTTGGCAGGCCCAGCGGAACCTAAGTTCGACGGGGCCGCGCCCGACGCGCGCGAGCTGGCGCTGAAGGCCAAGGCCGCGCGACCCGAGCTCGGAGCGGCGGCCGCGCGCGTCGCCGCGCAGGAAGCCGCCCTCGCCGCGGCGCGGTCGCCGCTCCTGCCGAACGTATTCCTCACAGGAAGCTACTCCCTCGCCGACCCGAACCCGAAAGCCTTCCCGCAGCGCTCGGGCTTCGAGTCGTACTGGGACGTCGGGGTCCTCGTCAGCATGGACCTGGGCCGCGCGCCGGCGGCGCTCGCTCAGGTCGACGAGGCGAGGCGCGCCCTCGAGCAGGCCCGTCTCGCCCTCGGGCAGGCGAAGGACTCCGTTGAGCTCGACGTCGTGTCGGCCTGTCTCGAGCTGACCAAGTGCGCCGAGCGCCTGCGCGCGAGCGCGAGCTCCGTCGACCTCGCCGAGGAGGCGCTGCGCTCGGCGAAGGACCGCCTCGCCGCGGGGCTCGCCGTCGCGTCGACCGTCTCGGACGCGGAAAATGACCTGCTCAGGTCAAAGCTCGAGCGGACCCGCTCGCGCGTGGCCTGGGAGCTCGCGCGGATCGCGTTGCGCGACGCTATAGGGGAGTGAGGGGAAGGACGTGGACGCGATCCAGGCCGAGGGCCTGACGAAGCGCTTCGGGAGCTTCGTCGCAGTGGACGGAATCTCCTTCTCCGTCCCCGAGGGGCAGGTCTTCGGCCTCCTCGGGGCCAACGGCGCGGGCAAGTCCACGGCCATCCGAATGCTCTGCGGCCTCCTCGAGCCGAGCTCCGGGTCGGCGCGCGTGGCCGGCATCGACGTCGCGCTGGATCCCGAGGGCGTCAAGAGGAGCATCGGCTACATGTCGCAGCGCTTCTCGCTTTACGAGGACCTTACGGTCTCCGAGAACGCGGCCTTCTTCGGCGGCCTCTACGGGCTCTCGGGGAGCGGGATAGCCGAGGCCTCGGAGCGCGCCTTCGCGATGACGGGACTCGCGGGCCGCGAGGACTCGCTTGCCGGCGAGCTGCCCGGCGGGTTCCGCCAACGGCTGGCCCTCGCCTGCGCGGTCCTCCATTCGCCGAAGGTGCTCTTCCTCGACGAGCCGACCGCGGGCGTCGACCCGCTCGCTCGCAGGAAATTCTGGGACATCATCTACGAAGTCGCGACCTCCGGATCGACGGTCCTCGTAACGACGCACTACCTCGACGAGGCGGAATACTGCGACGTCGTGACGCTCATGCACTCCGGGAGGATCGTCGCCTCGGGCAGCCCCGGCGCGCTCAAGGCCGACCGGTTCCCGGGATCCATGGTCGAGATCGATTGCGAGCGCGCGGACGAGGCCCTCGCGCTGCTCAAGGGCGTCGCCGGCGTGGAGGAAGCCGCCCTGTTTGGATCAAAGCTGCACGCAGCGCTCGCCCCCGGCGTCGACGAGTCGGTCATCCTCGACGCCTTGGCTCGAGCCGGGGCGGGGAACGCGCGCGTCGAGCAAGTGCCTCCCAGCCTCGAGGACGTCTTCATCAGAGTCATCAAGTCTGGACCGTCGAGCGGAGGCGCTCCATGAGATCCCGCATACTCGCGGTCGTACGCAAGGAGTACCGCCATATCTTCCGCGATCCCGGGACCCTCGGCGCGCTCATATTCGTCCCGCTCTTCCTCCTGGCCCTGTTCGGATGGGCTATCAGCCTCGACGTCGAGGACGTGCCCCTGCTCGTGCGCGACCTCGACATGACCGCGGAGAGCCGGGCCTTCATCTCATCGCTATTCGCCTCGGGAAGGTTCGCTCCAGTCCGATCCGACGACGAAGGCGGCCCGGACGCCGTCCTCGATCGGGGAACGGCGTCGGCTGTCCTTGAAGTCCCGCGGGGCTTCGCCTTATCGCTCGGCCGTCGCGACCCGTCTGTGGTCCAGATCCTGGTGGACGGCTCGGACGTCACGCGGGCCGCGACGATCATAGGCTACCTCGAAGGGATCGTCATGCGCTTCGGGGCCGAGCGCCTGGCCTTGCGCGCCGAGCAGGCGGGCGCAAGCCTGCCCTCTTCGATCGACGCGAGGCCGCGGGTCCTTTTCAATCAGGAGCTCCGCTCGATCAACTTCCTGATCCCGGGACTCATCGCCCTCGTCATCGTCATCAGCTCCGTCGTCTCGACCTGCCTGGCGATCGTCCGCGAGAAAGAGCTCGGCTCGATGGAGCAGCTCATCGTCTCGCCGCTCCGCCCGGCGGAGCTGATAATCGGGAAGACGCTTCCCTACGCGACGATCGGCCTCGTCTCGGCCTCCCTCGTCCTTGGCGCAAGCGTCCTCCTCTTCGGCGTGGCCGTGAAGGGATCGATCATAGAGCTGGCGCTCATGACGATCGTCTTCGTCGTCGCCTGCCTCGCGCTCGGTATCCTCATCTCCACGGTGACGCCGTCGCAGCAGCTCGCCTTCATGCTCAGCGTGATGCTGACGCTCCTGCCCACCTTCCTGCTCTCGGGCTTCGTCTTCCCGATCCGCAACATGCCGGGGATAGTCCAGGCGATCACGTGGCTCTTCCCGACCAAGTATTACCTCGAGATCCTCAAGGCGCTCCTCGTCAAGGGAGCGGGCTTCGCGACCTATTGGCGAGAGGCCGCGGCGCTCCTGGCCTACGGATTCGCCGCCGGCCTCGTCGCGACCCTGCGATTCGCGCGTTCCAGGGGCAAGTAGCATGAACAGAATCGGCTTCGTCATCCGCAAGGAGCTCCAGCAGCTGCGCCGCGACAAGAAGATGCGCGGCATGACCATCATGGCCCCGATACTGCAGATCCTCATCCTGGGCTACGCGGCCAACATGGACGTCAAGGACGTGCCGACGGCGATCTGCGATCAGGACAGGAGCCCCGAGAGTCGCGCCCTCGCGAGCTCGCTGTTCGCCTCGGGCTTCTTCGTGAGCGCGGCCAACGTCGGATCGCCGCAAGAGGCCCAGGACTCGTTGGAAAGGGGCCGGGCCGAGATCGCCCTCGTCGTCCCGCCGGGCTTCGGCGCGGCCCTGCTCGGCCGCGGGACGCCCTCGCTCCAGATCCTGGTCGACGGCTCGCGCTCCAACACGGCCGTCGTGGCCATGGCCTACGCCTCCTCGATAGTCAACGACTTCTCGATGGACTACGCCCCGGGAGCCGTCAAGCTGGCCCTGCCCGTCGAGGCCAGGACGCGGATCTGGTACAACCCCGAGCTCAAGAGCCGCTCGTTCATGATCCCCGGCGTCTTCGCGATGATACTCATGATCTTCACGATCATCCTGACCTCGCTCGCCATCGTGAAGGAGAAGGAGATCGGGACCCTCGAGCAGCTCATCGTCACGCCCCTGCGCAAGGCCGAGCTCATCGCGGGCAAGCTCATCCCCTTCGTCGCGATCGGACTGGTCATCATCACCTTCGCCCTCGGCGCCTGCGCCCTCTTCTTCGGGATGATCCCGCGCGGCAGCATCGCCCTGCTCTACCTGTTCTCGCTCGTCCTGACCGTCTCGACGCTGGGGATCGGCCTCTTCGTGTCCACCATCGCGAGGACCCAGCAGCAGGCCATGATGTACGCCATCTTCTTCTTCATGTTCCCGATGATGATCCTCTCGGGCTTCGCCTTCCCGATCGCGAACATGCCCGCTCCCGTCCGGCTCCTGACCTACCTCATGCCGCTTCGTTACTACCTGGTCGTCGTGCGCAGCATCTTCCTCAAGGGCTCGGGCCTGGACATCCTCTGGCCCCAGATGGCCGCGCTCCTGACCCTCGGCGCGGCCTTTATAGGCATCAGCGTAGCCCGCTTCCGCAAGCAGCTCGAATAGTCTCCTCGGCCATCGAGGTCGAACGCTGAATGCGGCGCGACGGGGGCCTATAGGTTATTCGACCTAGGCGTACCTCGTTAAAGGCCTTAGCGGATCTCACCCGTTTTAATTCTTGACAGCCATCAAATCCCATCCTATGTTCGTTTTTTTACAAGGCGATATCCTGATTTCGGGTAGCGATGGTCGTGTCAGGCTGAACGGAACACGAGAGTCCCCACCAATTATCCAAGGAGATGAATACCATGAAGAGAAGCGTTCTCGCTGTGTTGTTACGCGCGATGACGGCTATCCTACTCTTTACCGGAGGCCTGTCGAGCGCATACGCGGACTCCGCCACCGTGTATTCACTGGCGACCGACAAAGACATCCAGGACATGGCGGTCGGCAAGACATTCGAGAGCAGCACCTGGTTCATCAGGTCCGGCAGTCCTGCGCTGACCATCGTCGACAACAAAGGCGTCAAGGGCATCAAGATCGTCGGCCGCAACCAGGATTGGGACTGCATCGACCTGAGGAACCTCGACTCATTGCCCAACGGCTACGATTACACCATCAAGGTGACCGGCCATGGCATCGCGGGCGACAAGATGAAGCTGTCCCAGCCGAACGGCCCGTGGAAGACGCACGTTTCCCAAAACGCCGGCGCCGACGGGGCTTTCTCCCTCGAGAAGACTTTCTCGCATGCCCAGCTGCAGGCCGAGAAGGCCGTCAGGATCCAGTCGGAAGCGACGATGGGCACCTTCATCATCGAGACCATCGTCGTCACCCAGAACCCGACCGCGGCCGCACCGGCCGCCGCGCCGGCTCCGGCGAAAGCCGCGGTCGAGCCGGTCACCGTGTATTCCTTGGCGGCCGACAAGGAAATTCAAAGCCTCGCGGAAAAAAAGACGTTCGAGGGCCTCACCTGGCTGCTGCGGTCCGGCAGCCCGGCCCTGACGATCGTCGATGTCGGCGGCACCAAGGGCATCGGCATCGTCGGCCGCACCCAGGATTGGGACGCCATCGACCTGCGGAATCTGGACTCCCTGCCGGACGGCTTCGACTACACCATCAAGGTGAGCGGGCAGTCCTACGCCGGAGAGAAGATAAAACTCTCCCAGTCGATGGGTCCGTACAAGACTCACATCATCCAAACCGTCGGCGCCGACGGATCCTTCACCATCGAAAAGACCTTCACCTACGCTCAGCTACAGGCCGAGAAGGGCGTCCGCATTCAGACAGAAGGCACGACGACCCTTTATACGATAAAGAGCATCGTCGTCCTCCAGACCCCGACCGCGGCCACGGCCGCCGCTGCCGCTCCCGCGAAGGCCGTTGCCGACGGCGCCGTACTTGAAGACGTCGCCATCACGTTCTCTGCCGCCGACAAGACCCGCTGGGGGGAGAAATTCAGTAATAACATCCCGGATAACGTTAGCTCCGAGTGGGTCTCGAATTTCGGTAATGGCGATACGTTCTCCCTCAAGGGCACCCACCTGTCTACGTCGAAAGACTACACCGGCGCCATGAACGCCATCCGCCTGACCTTCGACAAGCCCTTGGCCAAGAACGCCGTCTATACTGTTTCGTACAGCGTCTTTATCCCGGCCGAAGGAAACAAGGGCAAGGGCGCGTTGACGGGCCCGGGATTCGTCCTGAACGGCGACTACGCCGGAGCGACCGGAGTGGTCAAGTTCCCGACCACTCCCGGCACCATCGACGTAGGCACCTGGAAGACGGTCAGCGCAAGTACTCCGGCCGCGGGCTTGAACGACCTGCTCACGAGCATCGATTTCAGGTTCGTCGTCAACGAGGGGCCGAAGCACCCGGACGTCTGGTACATCGACAACATCAGCATCAAGCAGAAACTGCTCGCCGCAACGGCCTCAGCAGAAGCGGATTTCAAGAAGTACCCGGCGCTGAAGGACGTCTACAAGGACTACTTCATGATCGGGACCACCTCGGTCAACTCCCGCATGACCGGCGACAAGCTCGATATCATCAAGTATCACTTCAATTCCTTCACGCCCGAGAACGAGATGAAGCCCTCGAGCGTGCAGAACGTCAAGGGCGTCTTCACCTACGACGCGCTCGATCAGCAAATAGCGAAGATTCCGGGCTTCAAGCTGATCGGCCACACGCTGACCTGGCATTCGCAATCGCCCGCATGGCTGTGGGGAACGCCCAAGGCGCTGTCCGCCAAGGAAGCGAAGGCCAATATGGACGCGCACATCGCGAACGTCCTGGGCCGATACGGCGCCGGCCTCTACAGCATTGATGTCGTTAACGAAGCGTTCGCCGACGGCGCGAACAACGCGGACTGGAAGGCGAACCTGCGCGCCGGCGAGGGCTGGTACCTCGCCATGGGGCCGGAATGGATCGAGCGCGCCTTCCTGAAGGCCGCCGAGATCGTCGACGCCAAGGGCTGGAACTGCAAGCTTTACTACAACGATTACAACCTGGATTACGCCGACAAGGCGAAGTCCGTGTACGCCATGGTCAAGGACATCAACGAGCGGTACGCGAAAAAGCGAAAGAACGGCAAGCCCCTGATCGAAGGCATCGGCATGCAGGCCCATTACAACGAGAACACCGTCGTCGCCAACGTCGAAAGCTCGATCAAGCTGTTCTCGAGCCTGCCGGGAGTCTCAATCAGCGTCACCGAGCTGGACGTCACCTACGCGAACTCCGGCAGCCTCACCGACCGGCAGGCCAGGAGTCAGGCCGTCAAGTACGCGCAGCTCTTCGATCTTTACAAGAAGAACGCCGCGGGGCCCGCGAACGGGAAGAAGGGCCGCATCGAGCGCGTAACCTTCTGGGGCACGAACGACGCCGACAGCTGGCGCGGCGGGAGCTTCCCGCTGCTGTTCGACAAGGACCTGCGCGCCAAGGAAGCCTTCAAAGCCATTCTGGACACCGGCAAGTACCTGAGCACCGTAATCCCTCCCGCGGGCAAGACCTACGAAGCGTACCCGGCGCTGAAGGACGTCTACAAAGATTACTTCACCCTGGGCATCTTCGGCTCGGGCGAGATCAACGCCCTGATCTACAATTACGCCGCGTTTGCGCCCGGGAACGAGATGAAGCCCGACAGCACGCAAAACCAGAAGGGCACGTTCACCTACGGCAACGCGGACAGCAAGTTCAAGCAACTGACCGACAAGAATCCGAACATGCTCTTCTACGGGCACACGCTGGCATGGCATTCGCAGTCGCCCACCTGGCTCTGGGACGCGGCGCCCGCCAGATTCGGACAGCCGGGCACCTTCAACCAGGCCGTCGCCTGGGCTAACCTCAAGGATCATATAGAGAACGTGCTCGACTACTACGGCGGGAGACTTCAGGGAGTCGACGTGGTCAACGAAGCCGTCGGCACCCCGAACCCGAAGGACTGGAAGGCATCCCTCGCCAAGGGAGAGGGCTGGTACATGGCGCTCGGCTGGCGCTGGGTCGAGCTCGCCTTCGTAAAGGCGGCCAAGGTGGTCGACAGCCATCCGGATTGGAAATGCAAGCTGATATACAACGACTTCGGCCTCGACTCCCCCGACAAGGCGCGCGTCGTCTACGAGATGGTCAAGGATATCAATACGCGCTACGCCGGAACGCGCCCGAACGGTAAGCAGCTTATAGAAGTGATCGGCATGCAGGAGCACGACAATCCCGCCACGAAGGCCGCGGACGTCGAGGCCTCCATCAAGCTGTTCGCGACGCTCCCGGGCGTCAAGGTCAACATCACCGAGATGGACATCGGTTGTCCGGCCGGAAGCGCGCTCACCCCGGAGAACGAGAACAACCAGGCCATGAAGTACGCCGAGCTGTTCCAGATCTTCAAGAAGTACGCCGCCGGCCCGGCAAACAAGACGGCCAACCCGAAGGTCATCGATCGCGTCAGCATCTGCGGCGTAAGGGACGCGGTCACCGGCTGGCGGGCGGGCGAGTACGCGCTGCTGTTCAACTCCGAAGGACTTGCCAAGCAGGCGCTGGTGGCGGTCCTGGATCCGGACGAGTATCTCGCGACGCATAAGTACGCCGCGAAGGCGGCGGGCGCCGCTCCGAAGCCCGTCGATGGCATCTCCGTCTGGGATACGGGCAGGGGCGATGCCTGGTCCGGCGCGAACATCATCCTGGGCAGCGACGCATCCCGGTGGCCCTGGTCGACGGCGGGCGAGGACGGCAAGGTGGCCTTCATCCCGGAGAAGGACGCGACGTATCGGCTCGCTATCAACTACACCGCGAATGGAACGTCGGCCATTCGCGTGCGGTGGATCAAGGACAACACGAACGGCAGCTACACGAAAGCCGACGGGGCGGTCGTCAACAGTTACCAGTATTCGCCGGACAAGGTGGCCACTACGATACCCGCGTACTTCAACTCAGGCATGGTGAACGCCGGCAGCTATACGCTGACCACCGAGATCAAGCTGGACGGCGCCCAAGCCGCCGACGGACTGATCGGCAACATCGCCATCCGCGGCGGTCTTGGCGGCAACGCCTACACGATCAACTGGATCAAGATTGAGAAGATCGGAACGGGCGGCGCGACCGACAAGCTGCTGGTCAGCTGGCCGAAGTAAACAGGTATCCTGAGTAAGCAGGAATTCGAACTGCTGCTCTTCGGGCTGCGCGGGTTGTTCAGTTGAGGCTGCTCGCGCAGGCCCGAACGTTTATCGTCGGTTAACCCTCAAGGACGAGTCCGGCGAGGCGGGTGTTTCGCCTGCGGATTTTTCGCCACGGCCTGGACGTCTTCTGGCCCCAGAAGTCGTGAATGATTCAGGTTGCCTGCCCGAATATTGCAGAGGCCTCCCCTGCGCCGCTTATAATGATCTAAAACATGTCTAGATTGCATTTGATGGTCATCGATGTATTCGAATTTGCGGTAATTTCCCAAGGAAAGAAGCGACTTCCCCTTCTCCCGACTGGATAAAAGTACGAAAACGCTCCCCCATTAGAAGAATCTCTATTGGGAAAGGATACTTGGCCTTACGCGTTTGATAATCGACTGAATAACCTTATCATCGCAGTCACATCGAGAATCATCTCTTTTCCCCTTACGGTTACTGAGCGCATCAGGGACTCACCATGGTTCTCTCATACTTAACAAACACATGGGTATTCCGGCCAGCGTGAACACCAGGGCGCTGGAACACTTGTACGACCGCGCGCAAGAAAGCACGGGCCCGTCGGAGATTATAGGAATCATCCGTTGCCTCGCGGGAAAAGGGAGAGTACCGCCTCAATAGGTGAAAGGGATCATATGGTATCAATTCCCTGACACCGGGAAACGCTCCCCTGATTGATTAATGGCGCCTTGAGTGAATGGTTGACGGGCATGTTAACAGACAGTAACATTCTCTTTGATGACAGATGATGCGGCTGCAAGCGGTGGGACAAGAATCGATCGTGCTACCACGACGGCCAAGAGGAGATCAGCCGTCGTTCGCCTGTGTATGGAGAGGGGGCCGCAAGACAGTACGATGCCGAGAACAGGGCAGTAACGCAGGCGTGAGGCAATAGCTTTCCCTATCACTTTATCCGTTAGGAAGCATTATCCTTTTGTGTTTTCTAGCGGAATAAGGAAACTCCGTCACAGGGAGAAAAGTCATGGAAAAGAAAGAGATCAGAATAGTCGACAAGGAAGGTCTTTTAGATCTCTACAAAAATCACAAAACAAGAGTATTCCCCAGTCCACATCCCCAAATAGTACTCGAACTAGAAGAATTGGATACTGATAAGAAAAACTCGCTCAGCCGAAAGATGAACTCATATTATTATTCCTGCGGATGCTCGCCAGGGGCATTTATGATGTTATTGGCGGCGATTGGCATTCCTATCCTGTATTTCATAGTTTTTAAGGCGAGATTCCATCTAGCGTACATTCTTCTGTATTTCCTTCTTGTTTTTATCAGTACGACAATAGGGAAAACTACAGGTATGGTCATAGATCGGTTCCGCTTTAAGCAACTCGTAAACGAAGTGCTCAAATACTAGGCAGGAGGCGGATATGAGCCTTAGGTGTTTGGAGTGGGCAGAAGAAACGAGAGAAGAGTGTGCGGAGTGGCGCGATGAAGGATATAGCACATGCTCCGAATATCAAGACCAGGGCTATAATTCATGCTCTAGCTGGGGCTGGTTCAGCTGGTTGTGTATCGCATGGTACTGGGTAACGAATTTAGTATGCATCGCATGGTACTGGGTAGCAAACGTCGTTTGTGTAGCGTGGACCTATGTGGTATCTCTGGTGTGCTTAATATGGGAAACCGTTAAAGCAATCGTACAAGTGATTGGAGGCATAATAGCGTTTATCCTAGAAATGATCTATTCCATACCTTTCATCGGTGGAGTAATCAAGGAACTAGTAACAGGAATCACGGACGTCTTTTGGAGAGTCGTTGGTGCTATCGGTGCTTTAGTAGATGTTACCGGGTGGTATGTTGCGAAAAGGCTGCAAATCCTGGTATTCATTCTGAAGGATGAGAAAGGAACCCCTGTAGCGACTCATGAGGTAGTTATTTCGGATATTCAAAAAATGATTGATAGTTATAAAGACCAAGCGAATATAAACGTAATGCGTATGGAACAGCCATATAGTGACAATGCGACCGATTTGAATAGTTGGATAATTGACCTGTCTGTAGATGAAAGTAAAGGAATACTGGATGTTGACTGTGGAGCAGGAGCTATAGGAGAAGATTTAAGCATACAAGGATCGAAATTCAATTGGTTGATTACCAAGTATGGATATTATGGCAATGTAAGAAGAACAACTGGCTATGGTGCACCAATATTCGTTTTTGTTGTTCGGACTACCGATTCAGTTACCGGTTGTTCGCTCAATATCCTTTCTGATTACGTTACAATAGGCAAGTTTCCGGCTACAGGTAATTTCTTCTCAATTGCCCATGAGTGTGGGCATTCTTGCGGACTTGCTGATGCCGGAGGCCTAGACAACATGATGTACAACGGACCTGATGACACATATGTTAAATCGCAGTTAACTAAAGTTCAGGAGATCTGGATGAGAAATTCCAGACATGTAACCTTGTTGTGATTGGTATGCCAACGCCGACTTGATGCTGAAGCCGTAGGGAACTTTAGCGCACGGACATCCCAGCCCCCACGCCGCGCGGGCATTGCACAACGTGGGCTGCGCCGGAACAATAGAGTCATGCAAGCGATCGCGTCAGCCATATCGGCTTTCTTCGAGTTCAAGGCCTACGTCATGCTTCCCGTCATCGTCCTCTTCCTGGGCCTGGCCGCGAGGATGCGCGCCAAGGACGCATTCCTTTCCTCGCTGAAGCTGGCATCCGGCTTCGCGGGAATTTTCGTGGCCTTCAACTTCTTCGTGTCCAAGATCGGGCCGGCAGTAAAGTCCTTCACGGCCGCGCGCGGCCTTGATTACCCCGTGCTCGACGTGGGCTGGCCCCCGCTCGCCGCGATCACCTGGTCCTGGAGCCTCGCGCCGCTCTGCATCCTCATCGTCGTCGCCCTGAACCTCGCGATGCTCGCCTTGAAGGCGACCGACATGGTCTACATCGACGTGTGGAACTACTGGCACTTCGCCTTCATCGGGACCCTTCTCCTGGCCACGGGCGCGAGCCTGCCGTTGGCGCTCGTCGCGGTACTGGCGATAGCGGTATTCACGATCAAGACGGCCGAGTGGAGCGTCCCCTACGTCCAGCGCGAGTGCGGACTCGAGGCCATCGGCATCAGTCCCCTCTCGGTCGCCGGCCTCTTGCCCTACGCTGTGGCCGTGGACCGGCTGCTCGACCTCGTTCCGGGCGTAAGGAGGATCGGCGTTAATCCGTCGCGCGCGGGCTCGGGCGGGAATTCAATCCTCGCCGAGCCGATGGCTATCGGCCTCGTCGTCGGCGTGCTCCTGGGGATCGCCGCGGGCTATTCCGTGAAGGACGTCCTCGAGCTCGGCGTGGACGTAGCCGCGGTCATGTTCATACTGCCCGCCTGCGGGAAGGTCTTGGGCGAGGGCATGGGCGCGGTTTCGGCCGCCCTCAGGGACGCCGTACAGAAGCGTTTCCCCGGACGGACGCTCTCCATCGCGATGGACACGGGCGTCATCATGACCAATCCCTCGGTCATCGCGAACGGCCTCGTCCTCATGCCGCTCTCCGTGGCACTCGCCTTCGTCCTCCCCGGCAACAAGATGATACCCCTAGGCGACCTGCCCAACCTCATCTCGATCTTCTCGCTCCTGACCCTGGCCTTCGGAGGCAACGTCTTCCGTTCCGTCCTGGCGTCCTTGCCGGTCGTGGCCGGCTTCATGCTGATCGCGGGCGACCTCGCGCCCCTCATCACGAGACTGGCCGCCCAGACAGGCATGGACTTCGGCGCGGGCGGGGCCGACTTCAACGCCTTCACCGACGGCGGGAATCCTGTGAGGTACTGGATTTTGAAGCTGTCGGCGGGAGATTGGATCGCGATCGCGATTATTCCTGTCGTCGCCTTCCTGCTGTGGTTCAACTGGAAGGAGAGCAGGCGGGTCGAGGCAGGCCTTAGGGGCGGGATTCCCGCGCAACGGTAGTCAGGTGCACGCGGACTCGGACACGTGCCCGACGCCAGAGTCCGCTCATTTCCCCTGGCTTGGCGGCGGGAGCGAACATACGCTATTACACCGGGCGTTATCTACCTTTTCTGCTTGGCAACAGCCATACTGGCAATGAAAGCTTAAAACCGCCCGTTCCGCGCAACCACAAGACAACGCTCTGCAGCACGATGAAGATGCACAGCAACAATCCGCTTGCTATCGCCTGGAAGTTCGAGTTGACGCCGGCCGCACGTATCAATTCGTTGATCGTGAGAAGCGTCAACGCGCCGACAGGTGAGCCGATCAGATTCCCCACGCCTCCGGTGAGCATCGTGCCGCCTATTATTGATCCGGCGATTGCTTTCATTTCGAATCCCGACGCGTTTCCGACATTGCCGGCTCCCGTCGTCATTATGAATACGAAGCCCGCGATGCCGGAGAGCAGTCCACAAAGCACGTATGAGTAGAATTTCGTTCTCTTTACATTGATGCCGAGCATCAGCGCGCTCTGATTATTACCGCCGACGGCGTAAAGATTGCGCCCGAAACGCGACCAATGCATAAGAATGAAAAGCAAGACTATAAGTACCAATACGACGAAAGTCCCTGGTTTTATCTCGAGCGGTATGAAATTCCCGAGCCGGTTAGTGGTGCCAAGCCATGGAATCACCATACTAAAATCCCTGAGGTGCACGAAATCCGGCATGGTCACATTGAGCGGATCCTTGTGGATGGTTGTCAGGAGTCCATTGGCCAAGAACATTCCCGCAAGCGTTATTATAAATGGCTGAATATCCAGGTAAGCGATGAGGAATCCCTGCAATAGGCCAAAAGCGATACCTATACCCAGCGCCAGAAGCATCGAGTCCCCGACGCTCCCCGTCCCCGACTCCAGGAATACCGCGCAACACATGGTTACGAGGCCCGTCACCGCGCCGACGGAAATGTCGATGCCGCCCCCGATCATAACGATGCTCAAACCAAGGGTGATGATGATAAGCGGAGCGTTCAGGTTGAACAGGTCGAAGAAGGTCTGATACTGCAAGAAACTGCGCGGGTAAAGGAGGATGGCAAATCCATACATCAGCACGAATATGACCGCGGCGATGGCAAACAGAAGATTCGAGTTTGATATTGTTTCTTTTCGCTTTGTCGTATTCATTGATTCCACACCCGTACCGCGCCGCCAAGCCTCGCTCGCACCCATTTTGTGCCTTTCGCGGCGATTTCCCTGACCACCGGCGATGCGATTACCATGAGTATGATTATGAACACCGCCTTAAAGGCTTTTATCGTTTCGGTGTCTACTTCGAGCCTCAGCAAGGTCCGGTTCAGCACTTCGATGGTATACGCGCCGATGATAGAACCGGCTATGCTGAACTTGCCTCCGCCGAGCGCGTTTCCGCCTATTGCCACCGCGAGAATCGCGTCCATCTCGACGAACTTGAGCAGATTGACGCTGTCATGGCGACCGGCCTTGGTAACGGCGATAAAACCCGCGACGGCCGTACAGACGCCGAGAATCATGTAGGTTAAGAACTTTATCCTCACCGGGTTGATGCCATTGAGACGCGCGGCTTTTTGGTTGATTCCCACGGACTGGGAATAAAGCTTGAGGTTCGTGGTCTTAAGGAGGAACGCAAACAACACGATAAAGACGACGGTCAGGATTATCGGCGTTTGTATGGGGATCCCCGGTATTACGCTGCCGATTTGACTCGTGAGGTCGTTCGCCAGTATGGGAGACAGTCTTCCATCGATCAGGAATGCTATGGATCTCCCCGCGGTAAACAATATGAGCGTCGCGACCATTGGCTGAACTTTGAAAATCGCGACCAGGGCGCCGTTGAAGGCTCCGATGGCAATCCCGACCACGCAACTCACCAGGAATGCCGCCAGTATGGTCATCCAGGTGATTCCGCCGGCGCTCAGAAGTACCCGAACAAATACGCTGGAGGTTATCGCGGCAGCCACGCCGACGCTAATATCCTGGCCGCCCGAGGAAGATGTAACCAGGGTCATTCCGATCGCCAGGATTACCAACTCTGAAGCGCCGAATAGGATATTCGGGATATTTCCGTACAGCGCTCCGTTGATAATCGAAATGCTGAAGTAATCCGCGCCCTTAATCAGATTGATAAGAATCAGGATCACCAGGACCGATAGGGGGAGGAACACCTGAAATCCGTGGGCTTTCATTCTGGCCATGTTTACTCGCCCCCGCCGGCAATTACGTGCATGACATCCCTTTCCGTTAAATTCTCGCCGGTGAGCTCTCCCGCGATCGCTCGGTCTTTCATGACGATCAAACGAGAGCACGTACGAAGCATTTCTTCAATTTCCGAAGAGATGAACGTCACGCTGACTCCATCTTCGGCGAGCTTAAGCACTAGTTTTTGAATCTCCACCTTTGTTCCGACGTCGATTCCCCGTGTGGGTTCATCGAGAATCAGGTACTTGGGGTGCGTAAGCAGCCACCGGGCGAGAATGACCTTCTGCTGGTTGCCGCCGGAAAGCGACTTGATGGGCGTGTTGGTAGACGCGGTCTTGATATTCAGACTTTTTATGTACTCGTCGGCAAATGCTTCCGCCTGTTTCCGCGAAAAAGGCTTGAAAAAGCCCGCCATAACCTGCAACGCCAAAATAATGTTATCCCGAACGGAGAGGTCGGCGATAATGCCGTCGCCCTTGCGATCCTCGGGAAGATAGCCGATTCCCAGATTCATCGCGTGTATCGGCTCACCGATTCTTACTTTTTTCCCATTCATTCTGGTGTCGCCGCCGGTCACTTTATCCGCAGCGTAGATCGCCCGGGCGCTCTCGCTGCGCCCGGAGCCGAGCAGTCCGATGAACCCGTTCACTTCGCCCTTTCGTATCGCGAAGTCGAAGGGCTTGACCCCTGCCGCGCTCGAGAGTCTCTCCGCCTCGAATACGGGCACACTGCTGTCGCGCGCGGATGGTTCATGCTTCTTTATCTGCGAGACATCGTCCAGTGCTTTCCCCATCATTTTCGAGACGAGCTCGAACTGGGGCAGCGAAGACGCATCGTATTCGCCAATGAACTCCCCATTGCGCAGCACTGTGATCCTGTCGCTGATCTCATACACCTGGTCGAGAAAGTGGGTTACGAAAACGATCCCCACGCCTCGCGATTTCAGTTCGCGCATGAGCGAGAAAAGCTTCAGCACCTCGTCTTCGTCCAGCGAGGACGTCGGCTCGTCCAGGATGAGGATTTTGCAGTCCATATCGATCGCGCGAGCGATCGCGATCATCTGCTGGACGGCGAGCGAACAGCTGGAAAGCTGCTGGGTCGGCCTCGCCGGAATGCCGAGCGAGTCCAGGAGCCGCGTCGTCTTTTCTTTCATCAGTTTCCAATTGACGAACGCGTATCGGCCTCGACCGATGAACATATTCTCCGCGACAGTCAGATTGGGACAGAGCGTTATTTCCTGATAGACGGTGCCGACTCCGAAATCTTGAGCGTCCTGAGGCGACCTGAAATGTCTGGCCTTCCCCTCCACCGTTATTTGACCGGCATCTTTTTCGTAGACTCCGGTCATTACCTTTATCAACGTGGACTTTCCCGCTCCGTTTTCGCCCATAAGGGCGTGGACCTCGCCCTTTCTGAGCGTAAAGCTCACGTTGTGGAGAGCCCTGACCCCTGGAAACGATTTGCATATGCCCTGCATTTCCAGCACGTTCGTCGTTTGCAATTGCTTCTCTCCCGACGCAGTATACACAATAATCACGGTGCGGCGTACCGGACGCATCCGAACGCCGCACCGATCGTGTGACTCAAAGAATCTCAGATCAGGAAAATTACTTCGTGATCACGCCCTTGCCGGAATCGGCATTGATCCCCTTATTGAGGATGAGGTCGTCGGTGATCGTAGCGGTATCGGCGTAAATTTCCTTCTGGAAGACCTTGCCCTTGGGGGCTTTCTTACCAGCCTTGATCCAGCCCGAAATCTCGGCCGCCTGGCGGGGGCTGCACTGGATATCGCAGTCCCAGTAACCGGCCTGCACGTTGCGCAGCGCGAAGCGATTGAAGTCGAATCCGATGATCTTGACCTTGCCATTCTTACCGTGGGTGATGCCGGCCGCGTCGAGCGCCTGGACGGCGCCCTGCGCCATGCCGTCGTTTTCCGCGTAGATGACGTTGAAATCCTTGCCGGCGGTTATCGCGGCCTCAACCACCTTGCGGGCTTCCTCGAGGCTCCAGCTGTCTCCGCCGGTCCCGTCAGCCACGATCTTGAGCTTGCCGGCATCGCGGGCCTTGAGCAGCGCGCCTGAGCGGCCAAGCTCGGCCGCGGAACCCAACTGGCCCCGAATGAGGATCACATTGTAATTGGCCAGCTTCTGCTTTAGCAGCCAATTCACAGCCGTCTCTCCCTCGGCGGCCATATCCGAAACGAGAGCCGCCTGATAGTTCGAGACGTCCGTATCGATGAGGCGGTCGAAGAGAAAGACCTTAACGCCAGCGGATTTGGCGGACTTCAGCACGTTGTCCCAACCGGACGCGTTCGCGGCCGAGATCAGGAGATAGTCCACGCCGTCGCGAATGTAGCCCTGCGCCGCCGCGATCTGCTCGCTGTTGTCGCCGGTGTTGGTCTGCTTCGCGTCATAGCCGTTTTTCGCCGAGAAGACATTGTTCATGTCCTCGACGTTGGCCTGCCGGTAACCGGATTCCTCGGGCGGCAGATTCACGATGCCTACCTTTATCGCGGGCGCCGCGATTGCAACGCCAGCCATCGCAGATAACAGTACGAGAACCGTTAAGATTGTCTTCGCTCGAGATGCCATTCCGTACCTCCATTGATTCGAAACGACTACACTTTTTGTGGCGGCAACGCCGCGCATTTGCTGAACGGGTTTATGTGCGCTCCTGCCGGACCTCGCTTGGCCATCTGCCAAGTCCCCGCGAGCATATATTTCAAACCCGTTTACGCAAACGCGCTTTAGACAAAACGGTTTTTTGAGGCACTTTTCGAGAGACGGTCTTCGGTACCTTCAGTATTCCCTGCCGACCATGTCCCTGCGGGCCGTGGCGGCCGGGAAAATGCCTTCCGAGGTGATCATCCGGATGGGTAGGTCCTTGCCCGCCATGTAATCCTGCACGGCCTTCATAAGCTGAGGCCCGAGGATAGGGTTGCATTCCACGGAGCAGTTCATCTCGCCGGCCGCCATGGCCTTGAACGCGTCCTTGATCCCGTCGACGCCGACGATGACGATATCCCTGCCTGGCTTGAGTCCCTTTTCCTTGATAGCCTGGATCGCGCCGATCGCCATATCGTCGTTGTGCGAGAAGACGACGTCGATCTTCCGGCTCTCGGCGGAGAGGATGTCCTTCATCACCGAATATCCCTGGACGCGGAAGAAGTCGCCCGGCTCCGAAGCGATGATGCGGTAGTTCGGGTAATCCTTGATCACTTCCTCGAAGCCCAGTTTCCTGTCGATCGTCGGAGCCGAGCCGAAATTCCCCTGGAGCTCGACGATATTTACCAAGCTCGAGCTCCCGAGCCTCTCGACAATCCAGCGAGCGGCCCGCCTGCCCTCCTCGACGAAATCGGAGCCCATGAAGCTGAGCCAGAGCGAGTTGTCCTTGATCCCGACGGATCGATCCGTGATGATTACGGGAATGCCCGCGTCCTTGGCTTCGTTCAGGACCGCATCCCAGCCCGATTCGACGACAGGCGAGAAGGCGATGACGTCGACGCGGCGCCGGATGAAGGAGCGGATCGCGGCGATTTGCTTCTCCGGCTGCTGCTCGCCGTCCTCGAAGAGGAGGTCGATGCCCGCCTTGGCCGCGGAGGACTTGATGGACTTGGTGTTGGCCGCGCGCCATTCGCTTTCGGCGCCGACCTGCGCGAAGCCGAGGACAATCCTGCGGCCGGGCGCGAGATCGCGGGACGAGGTCGGCCGGCTATCGCTCGCGGCGAGGGTCTCGCGCGTCGCTTTAGTGGGCCGGAGATAGATCTTCTTCGGGATGCCTTCCCTCATGAGCAGGAGGTCCCTTCCGTAGATCACCGCCTCCTTGCCGCCGGTGGGGCAGGTGAAGGTCGCCGACAGCATGCCCTTGCGGACGAGCTCGATTCCTCCCGTCGCCCCCGGGAGTCCGTCGATCCCTATGATGTGGATGTCCGGTCGCCCCGCCTCCTGGGCGGCCTTCCAAGCGCCGAAGGCCATCGCGTCGTTCTGCGCGAAGATGACGTCGAGCTTCGGGATCTCGCGGATCCGCTCGGCCAGCTTGTCCTCGGCGGCGTCGCGGAGCCAGTCGGCGACGATCGGCTCGAGTATCTTGATGTCCTTCCGCTTCGAAAGGATCTCGCGCAGGCCCTCGCTGCGCCCGGTCGCGGGCGGCGAGCCGGAGCGGCCCTGGATCTCCAGGACGTTGCCGGGCCGCTTGCCCAGGAGTTCCAGGATCACGTTGCCCGCCTCTCGGCCCAGCCGCTCGTTGTCGGGCCCGATGAACAGGCTGTAGTCGTATCCCTCGACGTCGCGGTCGAGGACGATGACCGGGATCTCGGCGTAGGCGGCGCGGACCGAGGGCGTCAGCGCGTGCGAGTCGGCCGGCGAGATGATCAGGAGGTCGATGCCGTAGTCCAGGAGGCGCTGCACGTCCTCGATCTGCCGGCCCGTCGAGTCCGCCGCGTCGGTGTAGATGAACCGCATGTCCGAGTAGCGCGCCGCCTCGGCCTTGACGTCCTCGGTCATCGCGATGCGCCAGGGCTCGGAAAGGTTGGCCTGCGAGAAGCCGACCAGGTAGCGCACCGGCGTCTCGCGCGACGGCCGGGAGCAGGCCGACGCCGCGCAGAGCGCCAGGGCGGCCAGGAAGGCCAGGGCGGCCCGCACGGGGCCGGAGCGCGGGCCAGTCCGCCTCGTCACGACGGCCCCCCCTTGCGGTGGTCCGTCGGCGAGGTGCCCGTGACTTTCTTGAAGGCGCGGCTGAAGTAGTGCTGGCTGCGGTAGCCCACGCGCTCGGCCACCTCGAAGGCCTTGGCCGAGGGATCGCTCATCAGGACGGTGGCCTTCTTGATCCTGATCCTGTTCAGGTACTCCACGAAGGAAAAGCCGGTCTCCCGCTTCATGAGCCGCGACAGGTAGCCCGGGCTGATCTGCAGCTCGGCGGCCGCGTCCTCCAGGCAGATGTCGGGATTCCAGTAGTGCTTGTCCACGTAGTTCCGCGCCAGCACGACGAAGGCCTCGCAGTTGCCCCCGTCCGCCAGCTCGGCGCGAACCTCCTCGTAGGCGTCGCAGAGGCCCGAAACCAGCTCGGGCACGGGCCGCGTCGCGATGGACGGCACCTGGTAGACCTGCTCCGACGCCCTCCGCTCGATGCGCTCGACCAGCGCGATCAGCTCCTCGTGGCCCATCGAGGGCGCGATGCCCAGCACGGTCTCGGTGTCGTCCTCGAACACGTACGAGGCGCCGTCCGGGAGGGCCTCCTGCATGACCGTCCTCATGGCGACCAGGGCCAGAGCGCGCCCCTTTTCCGCCACTGAGACGCCCGAGGTCGAGCGCTCCGCGAATCGCGCCGCGATCAAGGTCGCGGGCGCGGCCAGCTCAATATGTAGGAAGGCGAGATTCTCCTCCACCTCGGACCTGGACAACGAGCCCGTCGCCCAGTCCTTCAGGAAGCGCTCGCGCAGCACGGGCAAGTTCCGCTCCAGCTGTTCGCGCGCCCAAGTCACGTACTTCCCGGTCTCGCGCCGGGCCTCCAGCTCGACCTTCGCCTTCTCGATCACGGCGATGAAGAGGTCCGCGTCCACCGGCTTGAGCACGTAGTCGAAGACCTGGAGCTTGACCGCCGCCTGCGCGTATTCGAACTCGTCGTGGCCCGAGACGATGATCACGATCCTGCCGGGCAGGGTCGAGTTCAGGCTCTCGATCAGGTCGAGCCCGCTGCGGAAGGGCATGCGCACGTCGATGAGGAGGATGTCCGGTTCAAGCTCGGTCGCCATCGAGTAGGCCATCTCGCCGTCCTCGGCCTCTCCGACCACCTCGAGATCGTCGCCGCAGCGCGCGACCAGCGATCGCAGGCCCCGCCGGATCTTGGGCTCGTCGTCGGCTATCAGCACCTTCCACATGTCAGTCCTCCGAGTCCAATAGCGGGTGCCGGGCCCTGACCTCGGTCCCCTCGCCCAGGACCGACGAGAAGGACAGCCCGTATGGACTGCCGAAGGTCAGCCTGATCCGCTCGTGCACGTTGCGTATGCCGTACCCGCCCAGGTAGGGGCCCGAGCCCTCGTCGAGGGAGGCGCGCAGGCGGGCCAGCGCCGCCTCGTCCATGCCCACCCCGTCGTCCCGCACCGAAAGCACCAGGTCGCGTGCGCCGTCCCGCTCCTCGATCCCCGCCTCGACGCGCAGCTGCCCATGGCCGCGGCGCTCCTTAATGCCGTGGTAGATCGCGTTCTCGACTAGGGGCTGGAGGATCAGGCGCAGGACGCGGCAGCCGCCCAGTCCCTCCTGTATCGTTATCTCGTAATCGATTTTCTCCTCGTAGCGAACCTTCTGAATGAAGAGGTAGCTGCGCACGTGCTCCAGCTCGTCGGGAAGCGGGATCAGCTCCTTGCCCTTGCTAAGGCCGATGCGGAACAGGCTGGTCAGGGCCCCGACCATGCTGACCACCTCGTCCACCTTGTGCTCCTGGGCCATCCACTGGATCGTGTCCAGCGTGTTGTACAGGAAGTGCGGCTTGATCTGCTCCTGCAGAATCCGCAGCTCGGCCTCGCGCTTGGACATCTGCTCGGCGTAGACCTGGTCGATCAGGCTCTGGATGCGCTCGATCATCTCGTTGAAGCCGCGGCCGAGCTCCCCGAGCTCGTCGCCCCTCGTTCCAGCGAACCGTACCGAGAGATCGCCCTGCTCGACGCGCTTCATGAGGGCGCGGAGGGCGAGTACCGGCTTGGCCACCGAGGAGGTGAAGAAGTAGGCGGCCACGATCGCGAAGGCCATCGTCAGGCCGCCGATGATGAAGCTCCAGTAGCGGATCAGGAAGACCTCCCTGAGCGCCTCCGAGAGCGAGAATACCCCCACCGTCCTCCATCCCGTGTACGGCGACTTCTGGGAGAGCACCTGGTAGTCTATGCCGGAGACTCGGATGAGGGCCGAGCTGTCCATATCGCCGCCGGCCTCGATCGGAACGCGATAGACGCCTTTGTTGACGGGCGCGTATACCATCTCGCCCGCGGAGTCGACTATGAAGAGGAATCCGCCCTTGCCGAGCGCCGTGTTCGTGAAGAGCTCCTCGATCGTCGAGAGCGTCATGTCGATGAGGACCGTGCCTCGCACTTTCCCGTCGACGGCGCCGGTCACGGCCTTGACGACGGATACGACCTCGTCGGCGCCGTAGCGACGCGTGCTCCTGATGTTCCTGCCGACGGGCCTCGCGATGAGGCGCACGACTCCGGGCATGGCGCGCGCCCCCGCGTACCAGCGCTCCTCGGTCAGCGGGTCGCGCGTCGTCAGGGAGAAGCCCGAGCTCTCCCACGCGTCGCGCTCGGTCGCCACGACGATGCCCGCGATCTCGGGATGAGTCGCCGCGACCGAGGAGAGCATTTTCCGGATTTCTTCCTTGTCGCCCTCGGACGCGGAGCCGCGGTCCAGGAAGCCGGCTACAGGCTCGGTAATAGAGAGCAAGTCGATGAGTCTCTCCATCTCCAGGACGTGGAGCTCGATGTTCTTGTTGACCTGGCTGATGATGCGAATCGTGTGGGCCGTGGTCTCGCGCTCGATTGAAGTCGCGTAGAGGGAGGGACCGAGGACGCCGAGGGTCAGGAGCGGAAGGAGGATGGTCACGAGGAAGTACAGCATCAGCCTCAGGCGAAGGCTGCCAGAAACGAGCTTTCTCCGTATCGGGCTGCCCTGCGCGAGAGACGGGACAGACCGGGGAGGCGGGGACGAGCCGTCGAGGACTTCTGCCATCGGAACCACCGTGTACGTACACGATTCTAACCCCGATTGCCTGAATTGTGGAGAAAAACGGCTCCTCGAACGACGCGGCCTAAGTCCTGGCGGGTTTGAAGATCCGTTCCAGCGCGCCTTCCATATCCCTCGGTTCCACGACGAGCTCGTGGACCTCGCGCGCGCCGCGGAGCGCCGCGATGGGCGCAGGTATCGAGACCTTCGCCGCGCGGGCGAGTCGGTCGGCCAAGGCGAGCTGGCCCTCGACCGTATCGTCGGCGCCGGGGCCGTCCGCGCCAAGGCCGATGGCGGCCGCGACAGGTACCGGGAACTTGAAGGGGCTGGCCGTCGCGGTCACGACGGTCGGCCGGATTTCCCCATCGCGCTCGCGCATTCGGTCGAGCACCGCGACGGCCACCGCCGTATGCGGATCCATGAGATAGCCCGTCTTCTCGAAGACGCGGCGGGTGGCAGCCGCGGTCGCGTCCTCGTCGGCCCATCCCGCGCGGAAGTCGGACAGGGCTTCCGCTTCCTTCGACGTCAGCGAGTAGCTTCCCTTCTCGGAGAGCTCGCGCATGAGAGAGGCGGTCCGAACCGGGTCGTCCCCCGCGGCGCTGAACACGAGCCGCTCGAGGTTGCTCGACACGAGGATGTCCATCGAGGGGCTCGCGGTCTTGTAGAAGGGCCTGTTGCGGTCGTAGCGGCGCTCGCCGAAAAAGTCGGTGAGCACGTTGTTCTTGTTCGAGGCGCACACGAGGCGGCCGATCGGCAGGCCCATGCGCTTGGCGTACCAGGCCGCCAGTATGTTGCCGAAGTTGCCCGTGGGCACGGCGACGTCGAACGCGCCGTCGGCCGCGAGGGCTCCGGCGTCGCGCATCGCGCGCCAGGCCGCGACGTAATAGACGATCTGGGGCAGGAGCCGCGCGACATTGATCGAATTGGCCGAGGAGAAGCGTATCCCCGCCGCGGCCGCGGCGGACTTGGCGGCCCCGCTCGCGAAGATCGCCTTAACGCCGCGCTGGGCGTCGTCGAAATTGCCCTTGACGCCGATGACCGTTGCGCCCGGCGCTTCGTGGCTCGTCATCTGGAGCCGCTGCACCGCGCTGACGCCCTCGGCCGGGTAGAACACGACGACGCGTACGCCGTTCGCCGGACGCCCTGGCGTCGCCAGCCCCTCGAGGGCGGCCTTGCCGGTATCGCCCGACGTGGCGACGAGGATGAGTATCTCGTCCTTCGCATCGGTCGCCTCGCGAGCCATCTCGAGGAGTCCGCCCATCAGGCTGAGCGCGAGGTCCTTGAAGGCGCAGGTCGGGCCGTGAAAGAGCTCCAAGAACGCGTGGTCGCCCGTGCGGACCAGAGAAGTCACCTCGGGGCGGCTGAAGCGGGAGGCCGAGTCATCGAGCGCGCGGCACAACCTGTCCGCGGGAAATTCGGGGAGAAAGGGCGATAGGACCTCGAACGCGAGCTTGGGGTAGGCGAGCGCCCCTGCGCCCAAGGCCTTCTCGCTCAGGCGGGGCAGCCCTACGGGAACGTAGAGGCCTCCGTCGGGGGCGATCCCTTCCAGGATCGCCTGCGCGGCGCCGACGGGCCTCGCGTCGGATCTCGTACTGCGGAACATCGCGTCCTCCGTGGGGAGGATAGCCCATTATTCCTCGGAACGTGAAGGGCCGGGGACCGGGCGCCGCCCGCGCGCAGCCGCGCTCGATCGCCCGTGCGGCGCCGCTACTCCGCGCCGCCCAGCTCCGTAAAGTCGCTCGGTACGCCGAGCTTCCGCTTCCCGAGCTCGACGTTGAGCAGGTAGACGCCCTGCGCCGAGTTCCCCACGAGGTCGACGGCCTGGAGGATCTCGGTCGCGTTCTTCTCCTCCTCGACCTGCTCGTCCACGTACCACGTGATGAAGCTCTGGGTAGGGTAGTCCTTCTCCTCGACGGCCTGGGCCATGATCTCGTGAATGCTCTTCGTCACACCCCTCTCATGCTCGAGGGCGTGCTGGAAGATCTCCTTGACCGTCGCGCCCTTGAACTCGGGCTTCGCGATCGCCTTGAGCTCCACCGCCGCGCCTTGATCTTGCAGGTACGCATACATCCTCATCGCGTGGAACATCTCCTCGTGGTACTGGATCGTCAGCCACGTGCCCACGCCTTTGAAGCCTGCCTCCTGCATCCTCGCCGCCATGGCGAGATAGAGGTAGCCCGAGTACATCTCCCTGTTGATCTGCTCATTGATCCGGTCGGTCATTCTTTTCGATACCATGATTTCCTCCAGGATGGTTAATATAGATATTACTATATTAGCGATTCCTGTTAGAAATAGCAAATTAACGAAGGAGTGCTTTGCCGGCCGTGGGACGGCTCTTCCGTCACCACGACCCGCGCGATCGCGGCGATCAGCCCCGGACGAAGCTGGCGATATAGCGACGCGGCTCCTTGATCGCGACAGGACAGACCTCGAGTCGCGTCCACGCGCCTTTGAACCCGAACTCCGAGGCGGCAACCTCGACATGGCGCATCGCGATGCCCATGTCGAGCTCCTGGAGCTTCACGTCGCCGAGAACGTTGTTGTAAAACCTGTCTTCCTGCATGACGAGATGAAGAGACTCGCGCGATCTCCGATCGAGCACTATCCTCCATGGTTGCATGTTCCGCGCCGAGGGGCCAATCCGGACGGCTTCCAGTATCTCCTTCCACTCTCCCGGCCCGTCGAGCGGAAGCCAGGAACCGTCGCTCCCTGCCTCGAAGAAGAGCTCGGCGAACTGCTTTCGCGAGCCCTGCCGCGAGCCGGCCATCGTGAGGACTTCTTGAATGGAATGCCTGCGGGCGGCGCGCCCGACGGGCGTCGTGGCGGGGACGAACTCTTCCTCCCGCGCCTCGAGCGCTCGCGCGATCGCTCCCCGGCCGAAGACGCCGCCGATCCAGCAGGTGTCGAGGCCGAGTTCGGTCGCCCGCAGGATGATGCCTTCGAGGCAGTAGCCGAAATCGACGCAGGCGAAGGGCGCACGGCGGACGACGCCCGCGACGAAGGCGCGCGGGCCGACGATGAGGCCGTAGGTCCCGATGCGTACGCGACCCTTCGCCGATGCGGCGGCCGGCGCGTCGGACGACACGCCCTCCTCGATCTCGTCCCGCGTCGCCAGCAAGAAGCGCGGAGAGGAGCCGAAGGGACCCGGCACGGCCTCGGCGAACGCCGCACGAAGGTCGCGCTCCTCGCCCCGCTCAAGCGGAGCGCCATCGAAGGTCCTGGTGGAATGGCGGGACCGAATGGAATCCATCGTCAGCTTCATCGCGCCTTCCCCTTTCCTCTTCCGCCGAGCTCGGCCCAGCGGAAGCAGCTGGTCAGGTGATCGTTGACCATGCCGATAGCCTGCATATGCGCGTAGATCGTGGTCGAACCGACGAAGGCGAAGCCCCTCGCCTTCAGGTCGGCGGCCAGGGCGTCGGAGTCCGGCGTCGTGACCGGTATCCGCGAGATCGACTTCCAGGAGTTGACGCGAGGTCGGCCGTCGACGAAGCGCCAGATATACGCGTCGAAGGAACCGAACTCCTCGACGGTCGCGAGGAAGGCCCTCGCGTTCTTGATCGCGGCCTCGACCTTGCGCCGGTTGCGGATGATGCCCGGGTTGGCCAACAGGCGCTCGACGCGCGCCTCGGTAAAGCGAGCGACCTTCTCCGGATCGAAACTCGCGTAGGCCTTCCTGAAGGCCTCGCGCTTGCCGAGGATGCAGCGCCACGACAGCCCGGCCTGCTGCGTCTCGAGGAGGAGAAATTCGAAGTGCCGCCCCTCGTCGTGGAGTGGACAGCCCCATTCCTCGTCGTGGTAGGCGACGTAGAGGGGGTCAGCGCCGCACCAAGGACAGCGCGTCATTCGAAGGCGCGCCCCGCGCGAAGCCCGAGGACCCAGCCCGAGCCGTCCGTCGCCGCGCCCGCGAAGGCCGAGACGACCATCGGCGCGAGTCCCATGATCGAGAAGCCGGCGCCTACGGTCATCCCAATCGTGAGCCTCGTCTCGAATCGTGCCCCCGCGTCGCCGTTCGACGGCCGAGCGCCCGAGATATCGGCGTACGCCCCGATCTCGGGCCTCTCGATTATCACCAACTCGCCGAACGACAGCTCGAGCGGCCTGGCGATCCACGCCGCCTCCGCACCCGCGAGGAATCGCGAGTCGGCGCGGCCCTCGATCGCGGCGCTCCTGAACGGATCCGACGCCGAGGACTCTATGCCCGGACCGTCGAGGACGTGGCGGTATATTCCTCGAGCGCGAAGGGCCGCGATCCCGGCAGGCTCCCAGTCGATAGCCGCCGAAGCGCCAGGGCCGATATTTTCGTCCGAATCGAGGCGCATAGAGGCCCCGAGTCCAAAGCGCGTCGACGCGGAGGGTCTCGCTTCGAGCCGAAGGCCGCCGGACGCGAGCCATGACGTCGACGCCTCGGGTATTCCAAGCTCGAGCTCGGCCTTCACTTCGGGCCGCAGGATAAGGTCCCTCAAGGGCATGAAGGCCGCCGATGCGCTGGCCGCCGCGGCCAGCTCGCGCGGCTCGGGAGCGGAGAGCTCGTCGTCCAAGGCTCCGGAGCCCGACAGCACGGCTCGCAGCTCCAGGCCCAACGCGACGCCCGAGACCTTCGCCTCGCGGCGCGGAAAGAGATATCCGTCGAGGCCCGCTCGGAGCCCCAGGCCCCAGGCGCGTTCGGCTTCGCCCTCGAGTCCCGCGAGGGCGGAAAGCGCGAGCCGGGCCGGGCCTCCCCGGATCTCGACCGCCGGCCCCGCCCAGCGGCGGCCGGCGAAGGACTCGGTCGTCCCGCTCGCCTCGTCGAGGAAGCGAGTGTCTGCCCCGACGATAATGTCGACGGGCGCGGGGAAGGAGGCCCCGAGCCGGGCCGCGGCCGACAGGCGCGTTATGCGATCGTGGTAATACTCGCGCCGCGCCGCGAGGGCGTCGCTCGGCCGCCTCCCCGACGGAGCCAGGGCGCGCAATTCGTCGAGTGCGGCGATGGCCGAGGCGCGGCCGCGCGACGCGACCTCCGCCGGCCGCGAGAACTGCATGTAGGAAAGCGACTCCACGTCGCAGCGGATCACGACGGGCCTGCGCTCGAGCATGCTCTCGACCGAGCTCCTCGTCTTGCCCAGGTCGAGGGCTCGGTTGATCACGACGAAGGGGCTCGAGAAATCCATCTTCCGGCCGTAGAGGGCCGTGGCCGCGGCGATCCGGTCGCTGTAGCGGTACGCCGCCTCGACGGGCACAAGGCTCGTGACGCCGCCGTCGATGAGGAGGTAGTCGCCGAGGCGCACCGGCTCGAAGACGGCCGGAAGGGCGAAGGACGCGGCCGCGACGGTCGCGAAATCGCCCTCGGCGATCAGCACCTGCCTTCGGGAAGGGAGATCCTCGCAGGCGACGAGCGCGGGAATCGGCAGGTCCGCGAGGTCCAGGTCGCCCACGAGAGAGCGGACGAGGGCGATGAAGCGGCCCGCGTCGAGGAATCCGCCCGAGAGGGGAATCTCGGGATCGAAGAGCTCGTTCGCCGGAAAGGACTCGAAGAGCGCGGCGATGTCCTCGGGGGCGAGACCGGCGCAGTAAAGGAGAGCGACTATCGCGCCCATAGAGTCCGCGACCACGAAATCCGGACGGATGCCCTCCGCCTCGAGGACTTCCAGGACGCCGATGTGCGCGAAGGCCCGGGCCGACCCGCCGGACAGAACGAGGCCGAAGGGCTTGCCGCCGTCGGCGAGCGTCGTGGCGCGCCGGACGAAGCCCTCTTCGCCGAGGACGATAGGTCGGGCGACGGAGAGGATGCCGTCGTCCTCGTAAAACGGGACGGCCTGAGCTCCTGCATCAGTCGCGAGTACGGAGAGAACGAGGAACGCTCCCAGGATGAACGGGAGCCGATGCTTGGAGGGCATGGCCGACGATACCATGGAAGCGCAGACGATCGACAGGGTCGCGGAGCGATCAGCGGGGCCGCTAATCGCCTGCCGCCTCGCCCTCGACGGAAACGCGGCCATATTATATATTTCTCGCATGACTATTCGTCCGACGCCCGATTCCGACTCTCCTTCCGATTCCTCCGACCCGCCCTACCCAAGTCCGGCGCCGCGAGGCGCCTGCCCGACCTCCGTCAGCCTGAGGGCCGCATATGGCCATTGAGATAATCGTCCTCTTCGCGCTTATCCTGCTCAACGGATTCTTCTCGCTCTCGGAGATGGCTATCGTCTCCTCGCGCAAGGCCCGCCTTCGCCACGAGGCCGAGCAGGGCAAGAAGAACTACCGGCTCGCCCTCGAGACCGCCGAGAAACCTTCGCGCTTCCTGTCCACGATCCAGGTCGTCATCACGCTGGTAGGTACGCTTACAGGCGCCTTCGGCAGCGTTACCATCGCGCGCAGCCTCGAAGAGGCCATCGTCGGCCTTCCCCTGGTCGGCGGCTACGCCCAGCCGGTCTCGGTCGGCATCGTCGTCATATTGACGACCTTCGTCTCGGTCGTGCTGGGAGAGCTCGTACCGAAGAACCTCGCGCTCTCCAGGCCCGAGCCCATCGCCGCCGCGGTCATCGGGCCGGTGCACGCCCTCGCCGTGCTCTTCTCGCCCCTCTCCCGCCTCCTCTCGGCGACGACCGAACTCATCGTCTCCCTCTTCGGAGGGAAGCGGCGCGCGGAACCGGACGTGACCGAGGAGGAAGTCCGCGTACTCATCGCCCTCGGCGCCGAATCGGGCGTCTTCGAGGCCAGCGAGCGCGAGATGGTCGAGGGCGTCCTCTCCCTGGACGACCGGCGCATCACCGCGCTCATGACGCCCAGGACCGAGGTCGTGGCCGTCGACCTCCGCGACGGCGCCGTCGCGGCGCGCCGCGTGATCCTCGAGAACGCTCGCTACGCCTTCGTTCCGGCGGTCGAGGAGGATCTCGATCACGTCGTCGGCATGCTTCCGGTCAAGGACTGCCTCGCCGCGATAGCGACGGGCTCGTTCAAGGACGCCCGGGACTACCTCGTCCCGCCGGTGCTCGTCCCGGAGTCCGTCTCGCCGCTCAAGGTCTTCGCCGCGCTGAAGGAAGGCCGCGCAAAGAGCGCCCTCATCCTCGACGAGTACGGCGGCGTCTCGGGGCTCATCTCGCTCTCGGACCTCGTCGAGACCATCGTCGGAGAGGTCGCCCTTCCCGGCGACCAGGAAGAGCCCGCCATCGTGCGGCGAGAGGACGGGAGCTGGCTCGTGGACGGCGCCTTGGGGCTGGAACGATTCGCCCAGGAGCTCGGCCTCGACGAGACGCCGGGCGACGGGGAATACGACACCGTCGCGGGCCTCGTGCTCGACCGAATGGGCGCGATCCCGAGGACCGGCGATCGCTGCCGGTGGGAGGGCTACGCGTTCGAGGTGCTCGATATGCACGGGAACAGGATCGACAAGATCCTCGTGAGCCGGGAACGCGCCCCGGACGCCGAGGCGCCCGCTACAGACTGAGGAACCAGCGGTGGATCGAGGCGCCTTCGACGAGCTCGGGATGGAAGGTCGCTCCGACGATGCGGCCTTGCCGAACGAGTATCGGATCGCCGAGGTGCTCGGATAGCACTTCGACGCCGGGCCCGTTCTCGGTGATCTTCGGCGCGCGGATGAACACGGCCTCGAGGCTCTCGGCGCCGGGGACCTTCGTCGCGACCGTCGAGCGGAAGCTGTCGATCTGCCTGCCGTAGGCATTGCGCCTTACCGTCACGTCGAGCATCCGGACACCGGGCTGCTCCCTGCCATCGATCCTCGCCGCCAGGAGTATCAATCCGGCGCAGGTCCCGAAAACCGGCATACCGTCCCGTATCCGCGCGACGAGGGCATCCATCATCCCGAAGCGTTGGAGGAGGCTGCCCATCACGGTGCTCTCGCCGCCGGGGATAATGAGGGCGTCGACGGCATCGAGATCGTCGAGCGTCCTGACCTCGAAGCCCTCGGCGCCGGCTCGGACCAGCGCCGCCTCGTGGGCGGCGTAGTCGCCCTGCAGGGCGAGGACGCCGACATGTCTCATTCGATTACCAGCCGCGCTTCGCCATCCGCTGGTCGTCCTTGAGCTCCTCGAGCCCGATGCCGACCATCGGCTCGCCGAGGTCCTCGGACAGTTCGGCGAGCTTCTTCGGGTCCTTGTAGTAGGTCACGGCCCCGACGATCGCCGTCGCGCGCCGCGCGGGGTCCCCTGACTTGAAGATGCCCGAGCCGACGAAGACCGTCTCCGCCCCGAGCTCCATCATAAGGGCCGCGTCGGCGGGCGTCGCGACGCCGCCCGCCGAGAAGTTGGGCACGGGAAGCTTGCCCGTCTTGGCAACCTCGACGACGAGGTCGTAGGGCGCGCCGAGATCCTTGGCCGCAGTCATGAGCTCCTCGTCGCGCAGCCGCGAGAGCCGCGCGATCTCGTCCGTGACCGATCGCATGTGGCGCACCGCCTCGATGACGTCGCCCGTCCCGGGCTCGCCCTTCGTGCGGATCATGGCCGCGCCCTCGCCTATGCGACGCAGGGCCTCGCCGAGGTCGCGGCAGCCGCAAACGAAGGGCACCTTGAACTCGCGCTTGTTGACGTGGAACCGGTCGTCTGCGGGAGTGAGGACCTCGGACTCGTCGATGAAGTCGACGGCCAGGGCCTCGAGGATGCGCGCCTCCATGAAATGCCCGATACGGCACTTGGCCATGACAGGGATGCTGACCGCGTCCTGGATCTCCTTGATGATCTTGGGATCGGACATTCGGGCGACGCCGCCCTTCGCGCGGATGTCGGCGGGGACGCGCTCGAGCGCCATGACCGCTACGGCCCCGGCCTTCTCGGCTATCTTGGCCTGCTCGGCGTTCGTCACGTCCATAATGACGCCGCCCTTCAGCATCTCGGCCAGGCCGACCTTGGTACGCCACTCGGGCGACTGCCGCTCAGACCACAATCCTGTCGTCATACCGCGCGCTCCTCGGAATGCCTTCGAACGGGCCCGACGATCGCGCCGGCCCGGTTCGAGGACTGTCCTGTCGATAGAGTACAGAAACATCGCCGCGAAGTTCAAGAATGCCGAATCGAGTCTGGCGGCGCTCTATGCCGTCGGCCGCTCCGCATCAAGTCCAGCTGTGCCCGGGAATCGCTGTTGGGCCCACCAGGACTTGAACCTGGGACCGACGGATTATGAGTCCGCAGCTCTAACCAACTGAGCTATAGGCCCGGATAATAAGGGATGATACAATCAATACATATGCTCGAGAAAAAGTCAATTGCCGTGTATACTGGCGAACTGCGATCGAAAACGGCGGATGCCCCCGAACGGCGCGGAGGTGACCTTGCGTAGCATACCCGTAGTGTCGACGGACGATAGTCTCAACGAGATCGTGCGTGCGGAGTGCTCGCGTTCGGACGGAGATATCGCCCCGATCTTTTTTTCCAGTCCCTTCGAGGTCATAGAGTTTTTAAAGTACGAGCTACCTGAGATAAAGATCTTCTATTTTTCAGATAAGAATGTCGATTGCCTCGAGATACTCAACGAGGTACGAAAGGATCCTTGGCTCCACTACGGCGGGATTATCGGGATCCACGACAACAAGGAGGACCGCGAGCGGCTCGAGGCGATCCGGGACGCCAACATAGTCGCGATCCTTCGAAAGCGCGAGATGCAGTCCGACTTCCCGCGGCTGCTCAGGATCGTCCGTCAGAACAAACAGATCCTTTTTCAGCGGGGTATCCAGCAGCACCTGCTCAAGGACATCTCGGGCGCCTTCATCATCAACAACGACCCCCTCGACATCACGACCTACACGAACCTGATAACGAACTACCTCTACAACGCCAACCTGATCGGAAGCGAGGAGCGCGAGGGGCTGCACGTCGCCCTTCTCGAGCTCCTGATAAACGGCATCGAGCACGGCAATTGCAAGATCAGTTACGAGGAGAAGACCGCATGGCTCGAGAAGGGCGGCGACATCATGGACTTGATACGGGAGAAGAATCGGTCGCCGGCGATAGCCGAGCGCAAGGTCTACTTCTCGTACAAGATCACGCCCGAGCGGTCGACCTTCACGATCAAGGACGAAGGCTCCGGCTTCGATTGGCGCTCGCGGCTCGCGGCGAACGAGGACGCTCCCGGCCTGCACGGCATGGGCATGCGCATGGCCGGGCTCTACGTTGACGCCCTCGCGTACAACGACCGGGGCAACGAGGTCTCTTTCGGTATTCAGCACCGCAAGGCCGAGTCGAATGTCATACCGAAGATCTTCGAGAGCGCCCAGGAGATCCGCTACTCCGACGGAGAGCGCGTGTGCGCCGAAGGCGAGGAGTCTGATTCGCTCTATTACATCGTCTCGGGCACGCTCTTCGTCTATTCGAAGGGCAAGCTCGTCTCGTCCCTGACGCCCGACGATATCTTCATGGGCGAGATGTCCTTCCTCCTATCGAATCGGAGGTCGGCGACGGTTATGGCAAAGGGCGAGACCGTGCTGATCCGCATCTCGAAGCAGGACTTCGTAAACCTGATCAAGGACAATCCTCATTACGGCATATTCCTCGCGCGGCTCTTGGCACAAAGACTGGCGCGCCTCAACTCGCGCACGGTCAGGCTGAACTCGGAGTACCTCAAGCTGAGAACGCTCGCGGAGCTGAAGGGCATAATCCCTCAATCCCAGTCGGCGAGCGTCTAGCGAAAATCCGCGATCAGCGCTTCTTCCAAGCCTCGATATTGCGGCGGATCAAAGGCATGTGAAAGACGACATGCTCATCGTAAAGATTTATCAACTCGTCCAAGTCGAGCTTGCCCCGCGCGGGATGCACTATCGTGAGCTCCGACCAGTCTTCTTCAGCGAACGAGCGAAGCCCGACCGAGACAAAGGCCCGTATGCCTTTGGCGAGCGCCAGACAGGCCAGGCCGTCCTGATCGTCGTAGCGCAGCTTCTCGCGCCACGCGTCCTCGTCCCAGACCGGGACCCCTCGGCCCGGCTCGGCGAGCGCGGAGCGAGCGCGGAATGCCATGCTGATATCGGCGTCGAGGAAGTGGACGAGGAAGTCGTTAATCGACCACGCGTCCTCGATGGGCGGAACGAAGGTCAGCGCGTCGCGTCCGAGGCCTGAGACGAGCGCCTCGACCGGAGCATAGGCGCCCTCGAACCGCACGATCCTCTCGAGCCTGCCGATCGTATCCATGGAACCCTCCTAGAACACCGCGAGCAGGACCGCGAAGTAGATCGCCATTGCGGCCGCCCCGATCGGGACGCCGACTGCCATCCACTCCTTGCTCTTGATGCTCAGTTTCCCTGCGGAGATGATATTCGGAATGTTGCCCGGGATGAGCATCCCTCCGGCAATAATGAGTCCGAGCAAAGCGTACGTTATCTGGTCCAGGCTCATGGTCGGGCCGATTTCCGCCGCCGCGAGCGTGGCGTTATCGAGTATCGCCGAAATCGTATTGATCCAATAGAGGCCCTCCGCCGGCACCTTGGAGACGTAGGCGTCGATGATCGGCTTGAAGCCCGTCCCGAGGAAGACGAGGGCCATGACGAAAAGATATGTCTTCACCGTCCGGACGACGATGTCCTTGATGCCCTCGGCCCGGTCCTCCCGCAGGCTCGTCGCTTCCTGGCCGCCTTTCTTTACGACGACGGCCGCGAGGGCGCCGAAGGCCACGACGCCGGGTACGACGAAGTACCAGAAGTCCTTCACGAGGAACCAGAATCCAGCGTTGTAGGGTTCGCCCTTGAGCTTGGCGATGGTGATGGTCGCAAGCGGCTCGCCGAGCGGCGTGAGTACGGCGCCCATGCCGATCGCGAAGCAGGCGATGACGACGATCTTGATCTCGTCCTTTCGGTCGAGCTTCATGCAGTCGATTACCTCGACAAGGATCAGGGCCGAGATGATCGCCGTGATGACGCTCGAGAGCAAGCCGAGTAGCGCGACCACGGCGAAGGCGAAGGCCTTGATGCCGATCGCGACCACGGATGCGTCGACTGCCTTTCGAACGGCCGGTCTCAGGAGCTTGAACAGGAGGCCGGCGACGAGGACGGCCGCGGTAATCTTGATCGGTTCGACGAGCGCCTCCTCGACGAGGGGCAGGGCCCACTGCGAGGTGACCGTCACGGCCAGGACGCCCATGGTGAAGAGGAATACCTCGAGGTTTTCCTCGACTTTCTTGACGAGGAACGGCAAGAAGAGCACGAGGAGCAGAATTGCGAAAAGCAGGATGAGGGTCATCGTCACGTCGTGGCTCCTGGTCTGCGAGCAGAATGATAGTATGGGCAAGTATACCAATGGTGCCGCGGCGATGAAACCGCAAGCGATGCTCCGGAGGAAATTGTGAGGGCGCTTGAACTCGACATTAAGGCACTATACATTCGTGGGGCATGCCGTACGAGATCGCCCTCTCGGAAGCTCGCTCCATCGCGGTCGATGCCGCGGGCATCGGCGTCGCGTGGCCTGGTGATACCGACGGCAGCCTGGCCGTCGTCCGCCGGCTCGGGGCCGTGCAGATAGACACGATCTCTGTCGTCGAGCGCGCCCACGGCCACGTCATCTGGTCTCGCAATCCGGAATATCGCGCGGACCACGTGCCGACCCTCGAGGCCGCGCCGCGCCGCATCATCGAGTATTGGTCGCACGCGGCAGCCTATCTCCCCTTCGAGCACTACAGGTTCTGCATCCCCCGCATGGAAAGGATAAAGGCGGAGGGGCACGAATGGTACCGGACCGACAAGGCCGTGGCGCGTCGCGTACTTACACGCGTCAGGGCCGAGGGGCCGCTGCGCGTCCAGGACTTCGAGGGAACAAAGAAAGGCGCCGGAGGCTGGTGGGACTGGAAACCGGAGAAGCGCGCCCTCGAGTATCTTTTCCATGCGGGCGAGCTCGTCTCGACCGGGCGAAAGGGTTTCCAAAAGGTCTACGATATCCCTGAACGCGCCCTGCCCGGGGACGCGGATCTGCGTCGCCCGACCTCTGATGAACACGCCGCCTACTATGTCGACCTCGCCGCCGCGTCGCTCGGCGTCTTCGCGGAAGAGGACGTGGCTTATATGCGCAAGGACGGCCTCGAGGGCATCGGTGCGGAAATCGCGGCGCGCGTAGAGGACGGGCGGCTCGTTAAAGTCGCGATCGCGGGACTTGCGGAAGGGCGCGGAGGCGCGGGAAACGCTATACACCTAGCCGCGCCCGGCGTGCTCGCCCATGGGCGATCGCGCACGGCCGAGGAGATCGGCGTCCATATCCTCTCGCCCTTCGACCCTCTGCTCATCGATCGAAAGCGGACCGCGAGGCTCTTTGACAGGAGCGTTCAGCTCGAGTGCTACCTGCCGAGCTCGAAGAGGATTTTCGGGTATTTCGCCTTGCCCCTACTCGCTTGGAACGCGCACGGCACGCCGCACATCGCCGGGCTCCTCGACGCCAAGGCCGAACGCCGCGATCGGCTTCTCGTCGCGCGCCGGCTCGCCTTCGACGCCATGCCGCGGGACGCCGCCGGCAAGGCGCCAAGTCCGGCGACGATCGCGGCTGCGTTAGCCGACGCTCTCTCCGACTACGCGGCCTTCAACGGCGCCGACCGCATCGCGCTCGAACGATTCGAAGCCGTCGACGGAAGGATCGAGCGATCCCTGCGGGCGGCCCTCGCGCGGCTCTCCCGCTAGCGCGCCGGTATTAAGTTCTCGGCCCGCCAGCACCATTCGCCGCCGTCGACGTCGACCCGCACGGTAAAGCAGTCGGCGCCGTCCCCGCCCTTTCCGACGAGCTCGGTGATCTTCGCGCGCATCCCGACGAACTCGTCCATCTCGCCGGCCCAGTTTGACTCTCCGCCTATCTCTCGATGCCTGCCGAGAATCACTTCGTCCCCGACCGAGAATCCATAGCTGCCGCTCTCGCCGACGCTCGCGACCGAGAGGTTCCTGGCGCGCCAGAACCAATCATTCCCCTCTACTCTGACGCCGAGGAAGCCCGCTTGATCCGTACCGGCAAGCTCGGTGACTGTCGCCGTCGTGCCGACGTACTCGTCCATATCGTCGTTCCAGTTGGCGTCGCCGTTCGGTTCGTCATGCTTACCGAGTACGACGTTAATACCGACCGCGATCTTGCCGTAGCATTCGGCGGTCGCCGCTGAAGGCTCGTCGGAAGCGTCCTGATACTCGTCGTCGTATGCGTCGGAATATGCCGACTCGCCCTCTTGCAAGGACGACACGAGCGTCATGTTCTCGATCCGCCAGAACCAATCGCCGCCGTCGATATCGACGCATACTATAGGTCGTCCCTGCGTATCATCGCCCTCGATGGAGACGATCGTAGCCTCGTTGCCGACATACTGATCCATCTCGGGACTCCAATCCTCGGAGCCCTCGCTTGCGGAAACAGAAAGGTGCTTGCCAAGCATAACGACGGCGCCGACGCCGAATTCGTCGCTCCGCTTCCTCGCCCACTCGAGCGCGAGAAGATTGAAGTCGGCGACCGCGGCCTCGCCGGCGATCGCGATCACGGGCGCATCTACGAAATAGACGCGGTCCGAGAGTATCCGCGGGAATTCGCCGCCCAGATACTCATCCGACGGCGTCGCGTCAAGGTCCCGGTCCCAGACGATCATGAAGGGCAGGTCTTCCTCGGCATACGAGAAGAAGCTCCCGAGATCGCCCTTCTTCACCATCTCGTAGTCTTCGATCGCGCGGACCCGCTCGCCCTTCCGTGAGGCCATCACGAGATAGTCCTCGTACAGCCCGTCCGCCGAGAAATCGTCCCGAGAGAGCAGCTTCCTCGCCGGCGAGAGATACCCGTCGAAGACCCAGCCCTCTTCTCCGTCCGCCGTCCTGACTTTGATCCAGCTGCCCCTTGCTCCGTCGATCGTCTGGGGCTTCGCGGCGTCGCCGAGGACGAGCAAGCTCTCGTCCTTGGTAAGCTTCTCGACGATACGGCTCGTCGACGATGCCGCGGCGCGCAGCCGCGCGAGATCGTCCGTCACGATCCGGACGTCGGGCCGGGCCTGGCTCGATGCCGCGCCGCACGCGACGAGCGCGAGGACGGTCGCGAAAAACAGGGATTTGGCGCGCATGCATACTCCTTCGGGAAGGATGAAGTCGCCGGCTAAGCGCGAAGCGCTTCCCTCCTAAGTGCGAAGAACAAAGGAATAGCCGCTATCTCGGCGGCGACGGCCATGACGACGACCGCGACGACGCTGGAATCGTACAGCAATCCCATAACAGCGCTCGAGACGAAGACCGCGAAGCCATACGCCGTATTAAAAATCCCGTAGCCCGTGCCGCGCTTCCTCATCGGCGTAATGTCGGCTATCGCGCTCTTCATGATGGTCTCGTGGGTCCCCATCACGACGCCCCAGACGATCGCGGCTCCGATGGCCGCCGCCTTCGAGCCCCCGAAGCCGAACAGGGGTATCAGGACCGAGAAGAGCGGTATTATGACGAGAGTAACCAGACCGCCCCGTTCAGAGGCTTTCCGCTTCTTGAGTCTATCGTAGGCGAAGCCGACGATCAGCGCCGTGATACCGTCGACGCCCATCGCGACCGCGTAGAAAAGCGCGATCTGGGCGCCGGGAAGGACGCCCGTCGCGGCGTAGTGGTAGGAAAGAATGGGCCAGCCTACGAAGCCCAGCGTCGTAACCAGGCTAAAGGCCGTATACAGCCAATACGTCCGGGACAGTTTTTCGCTCTCGGTCTTTTGGGGGACGATCGGCTCGAGCCTTTCGGGATCGGGCACGCGGAGGAAAGCATACAGGACGCTTAACATGAGGACGCCGAAGGGGATCCAGAGCCAGGCGTAACCGGCCTTATACGAGGCGAGATCCGAGCCCTGATTCCCCAGGGCGAATACAGCCGTGAAAACTAAGGGGCCCAGTAGGGCGCCAAGCTGGTCCATAGCCTCGTGCAACCCGAAGCCGATGCCGGTCCCGACTCTCTTCGTCGCCGCCGAGAGAATCGTGTCCTTGGAGGGCGCACGCACTGCCTTACCGAAGCGTTCGAGCACGATGAAAACGGCTGCAATCTGCCATGTGCCGGCCAGCGCGAGCAGGGGCACGCTCGCCAAGAGACCGTAACCGACGAAGGTGAAGAGCCAGTAGGCCTTCGTCCTGTCTGCGAACCAGCCCGACGCGAGCCGCGTCGCATAGCCGAGGAATTCGCCAAGGCCGGCGATGAGACCGACCAGCGCCGCGCTGGCGCCTAGCGTCTTCAGGTAGGGGCCGTTGACCGAGCGTGCGCCTTCGTAGATGACGTCGCCGACGAGGCTCACGACGCCGAATACGATGATGATCTCCCAGGCGAGGCGTTTATCCGAGGGATCGACGGATTCCGAGGTTTTTGCATCAGAAGCGTGGCGAGGAAGTAACGACATGAAGGACCTCTTTTAGCGTGCATTTCTAAACCGCCCGCAAGTCGGAATAAATCGGCGGTGCCGCTCGCGCGAGTCGCGCGAAGACGACGTTGATACTATCCGCTTTTCTCATTCGCATAACAAGAGGGCCGCGATGCCGCGGCCCCCGTTGTCGTCGCTTCTTTCTACCGAGTTGACTAGATCTTTCCCCTGAAGGTGACGCGTACCTGCTTATAAAGACCTTCGCCTTCGCTCTTGGTCTCGATGTCGACGATGTCGTTCAGGGTGGTATGGATAATCCGACGCTCGAAGGGGTTCATCGGTTCGAGTAGAACGGACTGTCGCGTCCGACGTACCTGCTCTGCCGTCTCGTAGGCAAGCCGGACGAGGGATTCCTCGCGGCGAATGCGGTAGTTCTCCGAATCCAGGATGACCCGCGTGTCTTCCCGACCGAGCCGTCCGGCATAGACATTGACAAGGAGCTGCAGGGCGTCGAGATTCTTCCCCTTCTTCCCGATGATGATCGACGCATTCTCGCTGTCGATCCTGATCCCGAGCTTCTTCTCCTCGCGGAAGAGAACGGACACCTCGCTGGAATAGCCCATTCCCTCGATCATCCGCTTGGTGAATTCGGCGATCTTCGACTCGAACTCGTCGGCCGGAAGCGGTTCCCCGACAGGCGCGCGCTTCCTCGGCGCGGGCGACTCGTCGCGCGTGTGGACGCGGATCCTGACCTTGCCCTTCTTGAAGATGCTTCCGGTCTGGGACTCCAGGATCTCGACGTCGAAACCGTCGCGTTCCAGACCAAGCTCCTCGGCCGCGGAGTCTATGGCCTCCTTCTCGGAACGTCCTTCGAACTCTTGAACCATATGTTCGCTCCTAGGAGAATGATGTCGTTAAACTGCGCGCCGTGGCGCCTAGCGTCTCTTCCTCGGTTTGGACGTGCCCTTGTTGGGCGCGACGGCCTTGACGGGCCCGGACTGCGTCGTCGCTAGCGCGAGCCTGCGCTGCTTGAGCACATCGTTGATCACAATCTGCTGCCCGATCGACAGAAGATTTGACACGATCCAGTATACGAGCAGTCCCGATGGCGTATTGTACAGGATGAAGAAGAAGAGTATGGGCATACCGAACATCATGATCTTCATCTGCGCCTGGCTCTGGCCGGGCGAGGTCATCTGAGTGTACTTGCCGTACAGGAGCTGGCTGACCAGGTAGATGATCGGAAGGAGGCGCAGGGCGTCGAACTGCAATCCCAGCAGATTAAAACCATTAAACGTCCAGACGGCCTCGGGAACGGAAAGGTCAGAGATCCAGCCCGGAATAAACATGGCACCGCGAAGGTCGAAATGGTTATTGAAGAGGTTGTACATCGCGATGAAGATGGGAAACTGGATAAAGAGCGGCAGGCAGCCAGACATCGGATTGAATCCAACCTTCTTGTAGAACGCCGCCATTTCCATGTTCAATTTCTGGGGATTGCTCTTGTACTTCTCTTGGAGCTCCTTAATCTGCGGTTGGAACTCCTGCATTTTCGCCGAGGAGATCGATCCCTTCTTCGTCATCGGGAAGAGCAACGCCTTGACGAGAATCGTCACGAGTATGATCGCGACGCCGTAATTCGGGACCATTTTGTAGAAGATATTCAGGAAAAACTTCAGGCCGTTCTCGAGCCAGGTCAGGATACCCGAGGTCTCGGAGGCGTTCTCGAGGGAGAGGCCGCTCTTGCCGAAGGCGTTCTTATCGGAATAGTCGTACTTCGAAAGCTCGGCATTCGTCTTGGGCCCGAAGTAGAAGTAGAACAAGTCCGTCTGCCTGCTCGACCTTATCGCGGGACGCGAGATAGAGAGTGTATCCGACTCGAACAGGACCGCGTCCTGCTTGGCCTGGAAGCGTGTCTGGAACGAGGCGAGCTCAGGTATAGCGATGAACGTGAAGTACTTGCCGGAAATCGCTGCCCACGTAGGTTGTTCCTTGGGGGATTGCGGCGTTCCGACCTTGTGCTGGACTTCCTTCCTCTTCCCGCCTACCTGCGTCAAAAATTTTCTGAAGTCTCCGTTGGCCTGGCCCGGTGCGCCGGCTAGCCGAGGGCCGATCTGCGGACCGATCGAGATCGTATAGGCCGAGCCGTCAACATCAAGCGGCAAGTACTCGTTAACAGAGTTCTCGAGACTCACCGCCAGGCCAAACATGTACTCGCCATCTTTGAAAGTATAGGTTTTTTTGAGCGTAAACGGTTGGGGATCATTCTTACCGGGCACGGTCGCGAAATAAGTTCGCGAGAAAATCAGCGTATTGTCGATCTGGACGGCATTCATGAGATCTGCAATCGGTGCTGCCGACGTTCCGCCGAATGCCAGAGAAAGGCCGCTCGTTCCGGCGGCACCCGGGACAATGAGATCGACGTACTCCGCTTTATCCTTGTGCTTTTTCAGCTTGAGCGAGAGAAGGTCTCCGCCCCTGTTCGTCAGAACGGCTTCGATCAGGTCGGTCGAAATCGTGTACCTGCGCTCGGATGCGGGAACCTGGATCGAATCCGTACTCGACGCGCCGCTCGCGACGAGGGCCGCGCCGGCGGGCGCGACGATACCCGTCGCGGGCGAAGCCGAGGCGGTCACGGACGTGGCCGCGGGCGCCGGAACGACCGCCGTCTCGGGCGCAGCGACCGCCGTCTCGGGCGCAGCGGCCGCCGTCGCGGGGGCCGGTTGCGTCGTCGCCGCCTGCGTCGGCTGCGGGGTCGGCCAGATGACGCCCTGGATCATGAAGCTCGCGGTTATCAGGACGACGGAAAGGACGACCGCGATTATCGTCCGCTTATCCCCTTGTGGATTCTCATTGTCGAGTATGCTCATGGTACTGGATCATAGCCTCCCGGATTCAAAGGATTGCAGCGTAGGACACGCTTCGCGGAGAGGACGAGGCCCCTGAGGGGACCGTGCTTTTTAATTGCCTCAAAAGCATACTCCGAACAGGTCGGGTAAAATCTGCACGAAGGCGGCTTCAGCGGCGAGATCAGCTTCCTGTAAACGACGATGAGAAAAAGGAACGGAAAGGCCAGAATCCGTCTCATATCCTATCGGGTCCGGAGCCCGGCCTGCCGCAAGAGCCGTTCAAGCTGCGCGTTTCGAATTGAGAATTCGTCCGATCCCGGGAAGAGAACGACGGCGACGTCATGCCCGGGAGATAAACCTGCCTTCCCGAGCCGCCAGCACTCGCGCGCGACTCGGCGCGCCCTGTTCCTCGAGACGGAGCCGGGATAGGATCGGACCGGAACGAAGACGGCCCTGTTCTCATGCAGCGAATTCTCGATCACGTGGATCCTCATGCCCTTGCACGAGAATCTGACGCCTTTCCGGAATACGCGCTCAATCTCGGCGCGGTTTCGGACGCGTTCATTCTTAGAAAAACCATTCCCGGGGATTTTACGGCCTCCTCCCCAGAGGGGACCGATCAGTACGGCTTCTTCTCGTCAGACGCGGACAGCTTGAGCCGCCCCTTGGCGCGGCGGCGCTTGAGCACGAGTCGGCCGCCCTTGGTCTTCATTCGGGCGCGAAAGCCGAACTTGCGCGTCCGGCGAACCTTGCTGGGCTGATAAGTGCGTTTCATGTTCCAGGCTCCTTGGCTCTATGGGCGACGGTTAGCGCGGCGAGTGGCCAGGCGCGACTACCGGTCGGTTAAATGTCTAAGGAACCGAGTATAGTGATATTTCCGCTACCTCGTCAATGATTTCACAGCGGTTCGAGGCACGGTTTATTTCTTCTTCCCAGCTTGAATAGCCTTCTTCAAGCTGGATAGGGCATCAAGGAATTCCGGATCCTTGCTACAGTCCGAGGAAAGGCCCGCGGCGGCTGGAGCTGTAGGTTCTTGCTCGGGCGATCCTTCAGTGGGCATCGCTTCGCTCGAGGTATCGTCGGGAGCTTCCTGGCTCGAGGGTGGCTTCGACAAGCGGAAATCGTCCCCGGTGAGCCTAAAGGCGATGCCGCGAAGGACAAGATCAGGGAAGCGCCTTGCTAGTGCATCGAGCGTCTGCGTCTGCCGCACCTGGAGGAGCTGGATCCAGCCAGGATGTTCTGCTTCGACGATCAAGATGCCTTTATCGAGGTCGACGACGCGGGAATGCGACGCGAGGCGCTCGCCGACGATGGCGCGCCAGCTTTCGAAGAACTGCGCATACCGCCCTCCGCGCCGTAGCTTCTCCTCATCGAAGAAGGCCGAGAGAAGCGAGCCAACGTCCTTAAACCGAGACTTGTCCATCCCTGACCCCGTAAACCAGCGATGTGCCGGTTCGGTTCTCTTCCCAGCTCTCGCCGGGAAGGAACGTAAAGAATGCCTGCGCCGATGTCGGCAGAAGATCGAGGAATCGGGAGCGCTTGCCTCGATCGAGCTCGAGGAGCACGTCGTCGAGGAGGAGGACCGGCAATCGGCCTACGACCTCGGTGAAGTACTCGGCTTGCACCATCCGGAGCGTCAGCGACAGTAGGCGGAGCTGTCCCGTCGATGCCTTCGCTGCGAAGTCGCAGGAATTCGATACGAAGCTCCATCGGTCGCGATGCGGGCCGGAAAGGCTGGTCCCGAGTGCAAACTCCTCCGCTCTCCTTGATTCCAGCTTCTCGAGAATTCCATCCATGCCGCGGTCATTGGGCCAGTTTGGCCTATACGCGATACGAACGTCCTCCCCAAGCAGCGAGACCGCTTCGAACCGCGAAGCAAATTTTCCGCTCAGGTCTCTCTGAAGCCGAGCGCGCGCCTCCATAAGCTCGAGTCCCTTCCCCGCGAGTTGGACGTCGAGAAGACCGATTATTTCCTGACGCCCCTCTTTCAGCGTGGCATTTCGCTGTTTGAGAATCCTTTTGTAGTCGCGAAGGACGTCAATGTATCCAAGAGAGACGAGCCCGGCCGTCTGGTCGAAGAAGAATCGACGGCGCTCGGGCTCCCCCGCGGAGAATGCGTAGTCCTCATGGCAGAAGATGATCGCCGGATTTCGCTCGACAAGCTCCTTGCGGTCCCTCACGGGCTTACCGTCGATCTTAATGCTCTTCGCGCCGTCTTCCCAGCCGACAGAGATCGCCTGGTCGGGGACAGAGAGATCGGCGCTGTCGGCCCTAAACGAGCCGATCAGCGAAAATGAAGAGGTTCCGGCCCTGACGGCCTCCGCGTCCGACGAGCCCCGGAAGCTCGATCCATAGGACAGGTAGTAGAGAGCCTCAAGGAAGTTTGTTTTCCCCTGGCCATTCTCGCCGATGAGGAGGACGCGGTCTGCTGCGACGCTAACTTCGGCATCGCGGAGATTACGGAACGAAGAGAGGCGAATGGAAGTAAATGCCATCTTTCGCGCCCAACTATCGGGCGATGCCGCAGATCCGTCGTCCTATTCGAGCTGCATCGGCATTACGACATGGAAGTAATCGCTGCTCGGTTGAGGAGAGAGCGTAATAGCTCTATTCGGCTCGGAGAATTCGATGCAAACGACCTCTCCATCCATGACCTTTAGTGGATCTTCGACATATTTATAGTTTAACGCGATCGTAACATCGGGCCCCGAATATTCGCATGCTAACTCCTCGCGGGCTGTACCGATCTCACTTTCCTCTGAAGAGATGACAATCTGTCCCTGGCTGAGTCCGAAGAACGTCCTTCGCGATTTCTGCTCAACGAAGATCGAAACCCGTCGTAGAGCATCAACGAGATCGGATCGCTTCATGATCAGTTTATTTTTCTGACTCTCGGGAATGACTTTCTGATAATTTGGGAACTGTCCCTCTATGAGGACTGAAGATATTCTGTACGCCCCGAACTTGATGAAGAGACACTTATCGGTTACAGCGATCTCAACAAGTCCTTCGTCTGGCGCGCGTCTTGCGACCAGCCCGAGAATCTTCGGCGGAATGATGACTCCCTTGAATTCGGGGATCGTAGCATCGAAGTTTTTCCGAACGAAGGAAAGCCTACGTCCATCGGTTGCTACGAAGGCAAGACCTTCCGGCGTTCTTTCCATAAAGACACCGTTCATGAAATATCGCGTCTCGTCGTCGGAAACCGCAAAAATGGTTTGTTCAACCATCTCTTTGAAGTCTTTCGAAGGAATTGCAAAGTATGCATCATCCGGAGCCGTAGGTATCTGCGGATACTTCTCGCTCGATATAGTTTTGAGCTGGAAGCGAACCTTTTTGAACGTGGGCTTGACGATTATTTTTGTTTCGTCTTGCTCGAACGACAAGTCCCCTTCAGGAATCGAAGAGAGAATACCCGAAAGCTTGTCGCAGAAGATGGTAACTGATCCCGACTCGCTCGTATCGACAGGGATGACAGTCTCAAAACTTACCTTTATGTCGGTCGCTTTTATAGAAAGAGAGCCTTCCGTTGCTTCCAAGAGGACGTTAGACATAATTGAGAGGGCGTTTTTCGATGCTATAATTTCTTGGGCGAAGGAAATCTCCCTAGCAAATGCATTCTTTTCACAAATGAACTTCATGCGCCACCCCCTTTGAGTAGGGAGTGTAGCAGATTTATCCTGTCCAGACTATATCAACTAGAATTTATAAATATAGTAATAGAAGTAATAAGGCCTGTGTACTTGTTAATAACGCACCTAATTCATTATTATTAAAATAATAGAAGATAAAGAGAATAGAAGGAAGTGATGACCACGATTTACACAAATCTTGGTAGTCGAGACTTATCCACAGATAAACCTAGATTATCAACAACCGACGAATCATGCCTTCGAACTGTAGTCTTTAATAGCCCGAACTAGAGACTGTATGGTCGATTCAAGATTCGGATCGAGTTTCAACCGCTCTTCTATCTTCTGGCATGCATGCATGACGGTCGTATGATCGCGCCCGCCGAACTCAAATCCTAGCTCCGTCGTCGAGTACTCAGTAATATCACGCGCGATATACATGGCTATCTGTCGGGGAAAGGCGATGTTTTTTGTCCTTTTCTTTCCCTTAAGGTCGTTGTACGAAAGTTTGAAGTAGTCCGCGACTACGCGGAGTATGTTGTCGATCGTGACGTTCCCGTGCTTCGACTGGCTGAAGACGTCCTTTAGTTGGCTCTGCGCTATCTCGAGTGTAATGTCCTTGCGTACGAGTTGGGCATAGGCTGCCAGCTTGGTCAGGGCAGCCTCGAGATCGCGGACGTTAGTCGATATGTTCTTAGCGATTATCTCGACCACCTCGTCGGGCACGGGTATTCGGATGGCCTCGACCTTTTTCTTTAAGATGGCGCAACGAGTCTCAAAGTTGGGGGGCTGAAGGTCAACGTTGAGCCCCCTCTCGAATCGACTTCGTAGGCGGTCAGAAAGGTTCTTGAGCTCCGATACGGGCCGGTCGCAGGTGAAGACCATCTGCTTGTTGGCGTCATACAGGGCGTTGAAGGTATGAAACAACTCTTCCTGGCTTCCGAGCTTGTTTTGTAGAAAGTGTATGTCGTCTATGAGGAGGACGTCGACGTAGCGATATTTGTTCTTGAAGTTCTGCGTCGTCTTGTCGTGTATGGATTGGATGAACTCATTGGTGAAATCCTCGGCGGTAATGCAGATCACCTTCATCTTCGGGCTCTCGACCCAGACTCGATTTCCGATCGACTGCATGAGGTGGGTCTTGCCGAGACCGACGCCTCCATAGATCAGAAAAGGATTGTATGAGGTTCCGGGGTTCTTCGAGATCGCCAATGCGGCGTTCGCCGCAAATCCGTTGTTGTCGCCAATGACGAAATTCTCGAAAACATAATCGACCCGTAGTTGCGGATGCTTGCCCCTTTCCTTTAAAGGCCGATCCTCAGTCTTTGCTTTCTGAGTCTTCGGCTCCTCGGTATCGGGCTCTCCCTTTTGCCCTTCGGCCGCCTGATGGGACGTCGTCGGCCTTTTCACTATGAAGTCGACACCGAGCTGCTTGCCGGTTAAATCGAAGAGTTTCGCTTCAAGGAATTTCTGGTATTGTCGAATCAGCTGATCGCGATAAAAATTTGAGGGAACAGAAATTACAACAGAAGTCTCTGTTGAAGAGTCATATTGGATATTAAACCACATCGCGAACTCGTGTTCTCCGAGCTCTGCCTTGGCCTGGTTCATGGCCTCGTCCCAAAAGACTTTATAGTTCCAGCTGCCCATCGAGCACCTCTTGCGCGAAGGCATCTATATACACAACTTATCCACAAAACGACAAGGATACATTCCCATGCATAGTAAAAAATCTCTTGTCGAAAATCTCCAAAAGGACGATTCAATACACTAACACGTCATACCGCAAAAAGCTAAATCATGGCAGCAAAAACAATTACCGAGCATGCCGAGAAACTGTAGTTTTACACTTGCTCGTTTTTGCACAGCCTCTAGTAATAGATCCATACGAGCATTACCTGAATGAACAGGATATCCACAAGACTTGATTTCATGCCTATTCCATGCCTGGATTTTATCGCTCGCCTTTACTTTCTCGTTCGTTCCAAGTATACTCCCACTGCTCGAGGCGGCAAGCGTTTTCACCCCCGATAAGGTATATATGCAAGGTTCTTGATATCTTTCGGGCAATCGCGCGCCCTGTTGCCCCTTCGTTCGCGCTGGAAGGCCGTACGGATCGGCACTAGTCTTGTTTCTATTCGGGTCGGTTATGGATTCAACCTATTCCGCGAACAGCATCCAGGTACTGAAAGGTCTCGAAGCGGTCCGCAAGCGCCCCGGTATGTATATCGGGTCGACTGGCATCGATGGCCTTCATCATCTTGTCTACGAGGTTGTCGATAACTCTATCGACGAAGCGCTTGCGGGCATCTGCACCGATATTGTCGTCGTGCTCGAGAAGAATGATGTCGTCCGCGTCGAGGATAACGGACGCGGTATCCCTGTTGGCATCCACCCGGAAGAGGGCGTCTCGGCCCTCGAGCTCGTGATGACCAAGCTTCATGCGGGCGGAAAGTTTGACAAACAGAATTACAAGGTCTCTGGCGGGCTTCACGGCGTCGGCGTCTCTTGCGTAAACGCCCTCTCTTCGTGGATGGAGGTTTTCGTCCATATTGGCGGCGAGCTTCATTACCAAAAGTACAGGACTGGAATTCCCGAAGAGGATGTCAAGTGCGTCGGTCAGACCGACAAGCGCGGGACCATCGTGCGCTTCCAAGCCGATCCAACTATCTTCACAGAGACGACGGTCTACTCCTTCGATGTCCTGGCCAACCGACTTCGCGAGCTCGCCTTTCTCAACAAGGGCGTTCGTATTGTCCTCGTCGACGAGCGTCTCTCCAGCCCCCGCACCGTCGAGTTCAAATTCGACGGAGGACTCAAGCAATTCATCGAGCATCTGAACAAAAACAAGACCGTTCTTCATAAAGAGCCGGTTTATTTTTTAGGGTCGCGCGACGATGTAGAAATCGAGGTCGGCCTCCAATACAACGACGGCTTTAACGAGACCCTCTTTACGTTCGTCAACGGTATCAACACCCGAGAGGGCGGAACGCATCTCGTGGGGTTCCGTGGGGCCTTGAGCAAGACAATAAACTATTTTTTCGGTCAATCGAAGCTCGCTAAAAAGCTCGACGAGACGCTTTCTATCGACGACGTACGAGAAGGCCTTACGGCAGTGCTTTCGGTCAAGGTGATGGAGCCCCAGTTCGAGGGGCAGACCAAGGGCAAGCTCGGTAATCCTGAGGTCAAGGGCATTGTCGAGAGCTTCTGTGCGGAGCAGTTCGGCTACCTTTTCGAGACGAATCCCGAGATCGTCAATGCGATCCTTGAAAAGACCGTTCTCGCTGCGAAGGCACGGATCGCCGCGCGACAAGCCCGCGAGTTGACCCGCCGAAAGTCGCTCCTCGAGAGCTCGGGCCTTCCCGGGAAGCTCGCCGATTGTCAAGAGAAGGACCCTGCGAAGTGTGAGATCTATATCGTCGAGGGAGACTCTGCGGGAGGCTCAGCCAAGATGGGCCGCGACCGCACCTGTCAGGCTATCCTGCCCCTCTGGGGCAAGATGCTCAACGTAGAGAAGACGAGAATCGACAAGATCATCGGCAATGACAAGCTTCAACCGGTCATCTCTAGCCTTGGCGCGGGCATCGGGACCGAGTTCGACGTCTCGAAGCTTCGGTACCATAAGGTCATCGTCATGGCCGATGCTGATGTGGACGGCTCGCATATCCGCACTCTCCTTCTTACGTTTTTCTATCGATATATGACGCCGCTTATCGAGAAGGGACATGTCTACCTCGCTATGCCGCCTCTCTATAAGATCACCTATGATAAGCAGATTTTCTACGCTTACGATGACGGCGAGAAGGATAAGGTTCTCGTGGCGAGCGGCAAGGATCCCGAAAAAGTCATGATCCAACGCTACAAGGGCCTAGGCGAGATGAATCCCGAGCAACTCTGGGAAACGACCATGGATCCTGCACGGCGTAATATTACGCGAATTACTATGGAGGACGCTGTCCAGGCGGAGGACGTTTTTACGACCCTCATGGGCGAACAGGTCGAGCCCAGGCGGAAGTTCATCGAGGAGAACGCGGTCTACGTCTCCAACCTCGACGTGTAAGGAATCAGCCTTATGGCCGAAATAACTGGAAAGACGCTCCTCGTCCCGATCGAGGACGAGATGAAGACCGCGTATCTGAATTACGCGATGTCCGTTATCGTGGCTCGAGCCCTGCCCGATGTTCGCGACGGACTTAAGCCGGTGCATCGGCGGTTGTTGTACGCTATGGACGAGCTGGGCCTCCAGCCCAATTCCGCAACAAAAAAGAGCGCCCGCATCACCGGCGACGCGATGGGTAAGTACCATCCGCACGGCGACTTTTCGCTATACGATGCCTTGGTCCGCATGGCCCAGGACTTTTCTCTCCGTTATCCCCTCGTCCATGGTCAGGGGAACTTCGGCTCTATTGACGGTGATCCTCCTGCGGCCAGTCGATATACCGAGGCTAAGCTTTCCAAGGTCGGCGCCGAGATGCTCGTCGACCTTGATAAAGAGACGGTTACCTTCGTCCCTAACTACGATGATTCACTCAAGGAGCCGTCGGTCCTGCCCTCGGCTTTGCCAAACCTCCTTATTAACGGCTCATCAGGTATCGCGGTCGGTATGGCGACGAATATGGCGCCGCACAATCTTACGGAGATTGGGGACGCAATTGCCGCATATATTGACGATTCAAACATAGGCATCGACGAGCTGATGAAGCACGTTTCCGGACCGGATTTTCCGACCGGAGGCATTATTTTTGGGAGACGTGGTATTCGGGAAGCCTACCTTACAGGCCGTGGGAAGCTAATTGTTCGAGGCAAATTCCAGATAGAGACGATGAAGGGCGGCCGTGAGCAAATCGTCTTCACCGAGATTCCCTACGCGGTTAACAAAACGACGTTGATTACCCGTATCGCGGAGCTCATTCGCGAGAAAGTACTAGATGGCGTTTCTGATCTGCGAGACGAATCTGATCGCGAGGGACTCCGCATAGTTCTCGAGCTGAAAAAGGGAGCCATTCCCAAACTAGTCCTTAATCGGCTTTTTGCTCATACACCCATGCAGGCCAGCTTCGGCGTCATAAACATGGCCATCGTAGATGGACGGCCGAAGCTCCTTGGATTAAAGGACCTTATTGCCCACTTTGTGGCTCATAGGGTCGATGTCGTTACGCGCCGTTCCCGCTTCGAGTTGCGGAAGGCAGAGGAAAAGGCCCATATACTGCGCGGCCTGGTCATCGCGCTCGCCAACATCGATGAAGTAGTCCAGATCATCAAGACGAGCAAGGACACCGATACCGCCAAGCAACGACTTGAGACTAGGTTTGGGCTCGATGCTATCCAATCTCAGGCAATCATGGAGATGCGCCTTGCTCGCCTTACTAGTCTCGAGACGAGTAAGCTAGAAGCTGAATTAAAGGAGACCGAGGCTCGGATCGCGTACCTGAAGGAGCTCCTCGCAAGCGAGGAGCGGATCAGGTCCTTGGTGAAGGCCGAGACTTTAGATATTGCCCAAAAGTACGGAGATAAGAGAAGGACTGAGATTGTCGCCGATGAGATCGAACAGATTAATATCGAAGATCTCATCAAGCGCGAGGAAATGGTTATCCTTATATCTCATAAGGGATATATGAAGCGTGTTCCTGCAAGCGCCTATCGAAATCAAGGCCGCGGAGGGAAGGGCTCGAATACTGCGACGTTAATCGAGGACGATTTCCTGGAACAGGTTTTCGTCGCGAACACCCACGACTACCTTCTTTTCATCTCGAACGAAGGTAAGGCGTATTGGCTCAAGGTCCACGAAATTCCTGAAGCCACGCGCGCGGCGCGCGGCGCACACATAAAAGGACTCCTCGCAATATCTCCGAATGAAGAGATAACGACGATCGTCGATCTCACAGACTTTTCCGAGACCGAGTATCTCTTGATGGGAACTCTTCGAGGTGTCGTGAAGAAAGTCGCTACAAGCGCCTTCGTGAATGCGAAGACCCGAGGCATTATCGCGATCAACCTTGACGATGGAGATCGGCTCGTATCGGCTTGCTTGACCGGAGGAACCGACGAGGTCGTCCTTATCACCAGAAAAGGACAAGCCCTCAGAATGACCGAGGACGACGTACGTGCGATGGGGCGAGCCTCGCGGGGCGTCTGCGGGATCAAACTCGAGGATGATGACGAACTCACTGCCATGATTCGAGTGTCTGAGGAGCAACGGATGCTCGTTTTGACCGAGTACGGATATGGAAAGCAAGTGGATTTCGATAATTTCTCAGTTCACGGACGAGCGACGCACGGGCAAATGATCTATGTGCCTGAGGAGCGTACGGGAGAAATCGTCGGCGCAATAGCAGTTCTGGATTCAGACGAGGTCGTCGTCATCACTTCACAGGGAAAGACATTGAAGATTGATGCCGCGTCAGTCAGTGTCCAAGGAAAGGGCGCGAAGGGCGTTCGAGTTCTAAACATCGACAAGCCGGATTTTGTGATCGGTCTGGATCGAGTTGCAAAGGAAGATGAGGCTAAGGCTAAGGCAGATGGCCTGGACAGTGATATGTCTAGCGAGACCGAATCGCGTTCGGTAGAGCTTAATGAGCAGACCAATGATGGAGCATCTCCGACGGACGAGTAAGTGTTGACAAGCGTGTCGCATTTTTTGTTTCACGTGAAACGCAACATGGATCTCTATATTCTATAAACAAATATAGAATATGCACTCTCTGTTGCTGGCTTCACTCTAGTTTGAGACTCACGTAGTTCAGCCGGACTCCATCAGTAAGGATTGAGGAGACAAAGGCGGCTAATTTGGAATTGCTCAAAACCTTCGCGAGCTCATTGCTTCGGAGCGCTTGAAAAAGACGCTCTTCGAGCCATTCGTTTGGGAGCGATCTTCTTCGGCGAAACACGCGCCGAAGGCTAACAAGCCAGTTGTCATATCGTTCGCTGCTTTGCATCAGTGGTTCCGTATCGATCCCGCGCTCGCTATACAGCTCAACCATGTCTCGGAAGAGGATCCGAAGTCCGTCGTGGTGAGGAAGAAAATTCGCATAGATCTTGTGTGGCAGCAGGAAGGGGATATTGTGATCCTGTTGAATCTGTTTGGTCTTGATATACAGCGCTCGTCCTGCTTGTCGCGTCGGCATGCCCGATTGCCGTTCCTCATGATAGAGATCATGCGTCAACCCAACTTGATCTGGGTAGAATTGGGCTAGAGCTTCCGCATAGCATGCTTTCTGTCTACCCGGCCGCAGTGTCAACCCTCCGGGCATGATGAAATCTACCCCGGCATCAATACAAGCAGAATAGACTCTTTGAATTGACTCAGTGTTGTCGGATAACCCCGGTAAAAGAGGCATCACGAGTGCGCCCGTAGCGCAACCGGCCTTCTTGAATGCGCGAAGTGTCTCAATCCGTGAGGCAAAGCACGATGCACCAGGTTCCATGCGCTCGCGGAGTGTCTCGTCAAGACTTGTTATAGAGACGAGCAAGATGAAGCCGGCTCGCTCGTTGAGGCGAGACCAGGCAGGGAGATCACGCATAGGTAGACTTGACTTGGTCATTACCATCGCGGGAAGCGGCTGCGGCGAGGTTGCTAGGATGCTGGCGCAGCGACCAGTTAGCTCCTCCACCGTTTCAATAGGTTGATAAGGATCGGTTACGCCAGAGCCGAAGCCGATCATCCCCCTTTCCCGTATTCTGGGAAGCTCGCGCTCGAGCCTGTCGGGAACCGTCCTTCGAATCTCAATATCGCGTTCGAAATCGCCTGGAACGTAGTATCGTTCAGCTCGGCCATCGCAATAGCGGCACCCATGGCCACAACCGCGATACGGAGCTATCTTATATAATGAGCGAGTAAAGTTGTCCGGGAGATCTGCCGGCCTTAGGAGCTTCGGGGAATGACCCTCTTCCGGTGTCTGGTCGTTTTCAGATGCACTATCCCCGCGCATGATTCGAGGGTAGCGGCATGTAGCTCTCGCGGCAACAGGGGAAGAACGAGCGTAGATAATGTTCCTCGTTACCTAGTAGTTCGTGGCATCCGAAATAGAAAAAGGAGTTTCTCGATCCTACGCCAGGAGCGGAGAATGCGGGATTCGCACGCGTACAGAGTCGCAATCGTTGCCGCGCTGCTCATCGTCCTCGCGGCACCGTTCAAGGCCTTCGCTAGGGATGCTCCCGAAACATCGCTGCTGCGCGAAGGCCGCGTATACGAGGCTGCCCAGCTCCTTCAAAGGATGGCGAAAGACGAGGCCGCTCAGAAACGAGCCGCCGATCTCTATTTTCAGCTCGCTCTATATGACAAGGGCCTTGAGCGTCTTGTCGCGTCGGGAATGAGTAAAGCTTCTGCGGCGTCCACAGCCGTTGCCGAGGCCTTCTCGCAGGGGAATCGGGCCTCTGCGCTGCGCATCGCGGAAGCAAATGGATTATCTACTCAGGCGAAAGCGGAATACTCCCGTCGTGAACTAGCCGAGGGAAGAGCGAGGGCGGCTCTCGTCCTTGCCCGCGAGTCAGGCGATGAAGCCTTGGTCGAAATGGCCGGGAAGGCGGCGTACGAAGAATCCGTGGAATCCGGACCTGCCATCGTCGGGTATCTTTCGGCGGCTCCCCGCCGGCTTCGTTTCAGTCAGGACGGAAGGTTTATTGCTCTATATAACGACGACAAGTCAGAGATTGAGGTTCTCGATACGAGACTTCGTGCTGATAGACCTGCGAGCGAGCGCGGGCGCATTGTCGCGAAAAGTATGCTTGTGGGCAGCCTCGCGATCAACGAGGATGGTCGTTTCTTGGCCCTTGTCGGATTTCCGAAGGAAAAGCCCGGCAGGGATAACCTTAGCCTTCGAATGGAACGGTTGGACACGGGATTCGTCGTCAATAGCATGACGCTTTCAGGTCGGTTCCCGAAGGGACAGGCGAGCGCCCTTGCCTTCGCGGGCGATCTACTCTGCGTCGCGGTAGGAAAGAGCCTTGTGCTTTTCGATCCGTGGAGCGGCGACGTGAAAGCGTCTACGTCGGTCGCGGAGAGTGTTTCCTCGATCGAGTATCTTCAAGAGAAAGAAATCTTCGCCTGTTGGTTTTCGAATTCAGGGAAGTACCGTGTTTTCGACGCTTCCAATTTGCAAGTATCGAAACAAGAGCTATCAATCACTGAGAAAAAGAGCGAACAATACGGATTGGCGGGTGATGGGCTGCTCTATGAGAAAGCGAGCGGTGTCAGTCTTTACGTACCGGCTTCCTCGGCTGAAGAACTGCGGGTCGAGGTGCCTCAGGACCACAACGCTTGGAAGACAGGGCCACTATCGCGGCCGCTCGTCGGCTCGCATGACCAGATTGATTTCTCGGGCGGTGTCGATGCCGCGCTTTCGCCCGACGGCTCGACCCTCGCCATCCTCGCGCGGGAAGGAGTCGTCCTCGCGCCATTTCCCTTCCTCGATCGCGAGGAGACGGCCGCGAAACTCGCGAAGGAATTCGGAGCGACAGAGCAGTTCGCCCCGCTGTGCGGGCACTTTGTGGACGAAGGCCGGCTCGACGAGGCGAAGCGCCTCTGGACGCTCGCGGGAGTAGAGGGGAAGACCATATCCCGTATGTTCGCCGAGTCCAAGTTGCGCCTTGGTGCGCCTCTTGAGGCCGCGGCTTTCTTCCTCGAGGCGGGCGACAACGACAGGGCATTGAGCGTCGCGGAGGGACTCGTCGCGACGGCATCGGGCGCGGTCGAAGTCGCGAGCGCGTTCTCGGCCGGGCAAGCGATATTCGAGAAGGCGGGATCGCCTCTCTCTCGCCTCGCCGCAGTCGCCGGTAGAAGCGCCGAGAAATTCGGCGATTTTCCGGCGGCGCTAGATTATTACTCCATCGCGGGCTCCAAAGGAGATATCGAACGCCTTGCCTTCGATCCAAAGCTTGCATCCGTTGACTGGTGCCTATCCGCAGGAAGGAAGCTCGGATTAGGGGAGGCAGAGATCTATGCCCGCGCTGCCGACTTGCTTGAGCAACAGAAAAAATGGGGCGATGCCGCGCGGGCGCGTCTCTGGCTCAGGGACGACGAAGGTCTGGGAAGAGTGGCAAAAGTCGCTCTCGCGGGTTCTGCCTGGGATCATGTGCTCCTGGACGCGTTGAAGAGCCGTGCGGATCCAGGCCTATGCCGAGCCGCGGCCGATCAACTGATGAGTAAAGGCGAGCTTGTCTACGCGGTCGAGCAGTACGCGGCCATCAACGATTTGTCCGGAGTGGCACGAGTGGCTGATAAGGCGCTCGATGCCGACGATTTCGTTTTCGCCGCCGAGCTCTATAAAGCCCTTGGGACGAAAAGCGTCAAGGCGACGACGGCAGTTCGTTTAGCGCTCGTCTTCGACGAGATGAATGGAGTCATGAAAGACGCAGGGGGATACCTCGCTCAAGAGACGATCGATGGCGTCAATACCGGCAGGCTCGCCGTTCAATGGCCCATATCCGGCGCGAAAGCTGATGACGCGGCTTACCAACAGATGAAGAAACTCGGCGATGCGCTCCTGGCCATGCCCTCGAAGCCGCGATCCGCCGAGGCGAAGCGATGTGCCGCCTATTTGTCTAAAGAAGCTATCAAGGGAAGTCAGGCCGGAGGTCCGGATCAGGCGAATTCCCTGATGAGCCGCGCGACACAGTATACGTTCGCCGCGCGGCTATTGACCGCGATGGGACGCTAGCCGGACATCGGCGACTTCATTCGACAGCCCTTTTAAGCGCCTCGATCTTGTCCGTCCTCTCCCACGAGAAGCCATCCCGGCCGAAATGGCCGTAGGCCGCTGTCTTTCGGTAGATCGGCCGCTTGAGATCCAGGCTCTTGATGATGCCGGCAGGGTCGAGGAGGAAGACCTTGCGTACCGCCTGGGCGATGCGGTCGTCAGGGCTTTTACCTGTCCCGAAGCTGTCCACCATGATCGAGACGGGATCGGGAACGCCGATAGCATACGCAAGCTGAAGCTCACAGCGCTCGGCGAGACCGGCCGCGACTATATTCTTCGCGACGTAGCGGGCCATATATGCGGCCGAACGGTCGACCTTCGATGGATCCTTGCCCGAGAACGCGCCACCGCCGTGTCTTCCCATTCCGCCGTAGGTGTCGACGATGATCTTTCGCCCGGTCAGGCCCGTATCCCCCATGGGACCGCCGATGACGAAGCGGCCGGTCGGATTCACGAAGAACTTCGCGTCCTTTCCGAGTAGGCCAGTCGGCTCGAGCACGGGCTTGATGATCTGCTCGATGATCGTTTCCTTAATTGTATCGTACGGCACATCCGGATCATGCTGATGCGATACGACTACCGCATCGATCCTCACGGGCCTATGGCCCTCGTACTCGAGGGTTACCTGGCTTTTCGCGTCAGGCCTCAGCCACTTGATCGTCTTCGATTTGCGCAGCTCCGTAGCGCGAAGGAGGAGTTTGTGCGCATACATTATCGGCGCGGGCATCAGCTCGGGGGTTTCGGCACAGGCGAAGCCGAACATGAGACCTTGGTCCCCCGCGCCCTGGCGGCCGGCGAATTCTTTCAGTCCGTGGCCTTCGACTCCCTGGTTGATGTCGGGCGACTGTGAGTGGATCGAGTTGAGCACCGCCATCGACTCGTAGTCGATCCCATAGTCGGGATCCGTATAGCCGATGTCGTAGACGACATCGCGCGCGAGCTGCTGGATGTCGACGTAAGTCTCGGTGGTTATCTCGCCGCCGACCAGGATCATGCCGGTCGTAGCGTAGCACTCGCAGGCGACGTGGCTCTGCGGGTCTTCGGCGATACACGCGTCGAGCACGGCGTCCGAAATCTGGTCGCAGAGCTTGTCGGGATGGCCTTCGCCGACCGACTCGGACGTAAAAAGGTATTTCTTGGAGCTAATTACGGTTCTTCCTTTCGCCTAGTATCGGTATGCGTCGCCCTTGAAAGGCCCATCGACGGGAACGCCGAGATAATCAGCCTGAGCGGGACTGAGGCGGCTCAGCCCGGCCCCGAGTTGACCGAGGTGGAGCCGGGCAACCTCCTCATCGAGCTTCCTCGGAAGAACGCGGACCCCCGGAGCCGCGGTCGCGCGGCTCTTCCAGAGCTCGATCTGAGCGAGCACCTGGTTAGTGAAGCTCGCGGACATGACGAAAGAGGGATGTCCCTGCGCGCAGCCGAGGTTCACGAGCCGACCTTCCGCCAGGAGTATGATCTCGTGACCGTCAGGGAAAACCCATCGGTCGACCTGCGGCTTGACTTCGCGACGGACAATACCAGGCACGGCCTTAAGTCCCGCGACGTCGATCTCATGGTCGAAATGGCCTATGTTACAGACGATCGCGCCATCTTTCATGCGCGAGAGATGAGATGCCGTGATGACGTCGACGCAGCCCGTCGCCGTCACGAAGATGTCCGCAGCGCCGATGTAGTCCTCGATTGTCGCGACGGTATATCCCTCCATCGATGCCTGTAACGCGCAGATGGGATCGATCTCGGTAATAATGACGCGCGCGCCCATGCCCCGTAGGCTTTGCGCGCAGCCCTTGCCGACATCGCCGAATCCACAGACTACGGCGACCTTGCCGGCGATCATGACGCCAGTCGCACGCTTTATCCCGTCGAGGAGGGACTCTCGACATCCATAAAGATTGTCGAATTTGCTCTTCGTCACCGAGTCGTTGACGTTGATGGCCGCGACGCGCAGCGAGCCTTCTTTTTCCATGCGGTAGAGCCGGTGTACGCCGGTCGTCGTTTCCTCGGAGACGCCCTTGAGGTCCCCTTTCGTTCTCGACCAGCGCTTCGGATCCTCGGCACGTATTGCGGAGAGGCGGCGCAAAAGGGCGGTCTCGTCATCCGATCCGGCTTTGCGAGCTAGAAGCGAGGGATCATCCTCGGCTCGGAGTCCCATATGAAACATTAAGGTCGCGTCGCCGCCGTCGTCGACGATCAGATTCGGTCCGAGGCAGGGCCCTCCCTGCGGGTCGGGGAACCGCAAGGCCTGGTCGAGCAGCTCCCAATACTCATCGAGCGTCTCGGCCTTCCAGGCGAAGACCGGAACGCCACGCGGCGAATCGGGGGATCCTCCCTTGCCGACCACGACCGCGGCGGCGGCGTGATCCTGTGTGGAGAAGATATTGCAGCTCGACCATCGGACGTCGGCGCCCAGCTCCGTGAGCGTCTCGATGAGGACGGCCGTCTGCAAGGTCATATGGAGGCTTCCGGAAATCCTCGCGCCCGCGAGTGGCTTCTCCTGCCCGTATTTTTTCCGGAGAGCCATGAGGCCGGGCATCTCGCGCTCTGCGAGCTCGATTTCGCTGCGGCCCCAATTCGCGAGGGAAAGATCCTTGACGCGGGATTCGAGATTCTTGGCCTTTGTTTGAATTGTCGCCGCACGCACGGCGGAGGGAATGCTCATGATGAGCCTCCTTTTTAGCGTGTATTTCTTACCCGCCCGCAATAGGGAACAACTCGGCGGTATCGCATCGCGACGCAACGCGCCACGGACGATAAAGCAAATATGAATCATTCAGCAAGGTTTTTCAATAGGAGAATCGCTGTATACTTTCATTATATGGTACGGAGTGAGCGACGTGTTTCGTCCCGCGCGCGTCGCGTCTCGGTCGTTCTCGCGCTCGCGGTCGTCGCGGTACGCGCCGCCGCGGAGGCGCCGCTCTACGCAAGCGCGCCCCGGAACGCTCGCGCGGCAATCGTCGCGGCGGCGTATGGGTACCGCGGCGCGCCGTACGTACACGGCGGCGCCGATTCGGCCGGCTTCGATTGCTCGGGCCTCGTATTCAGGGTTTATAAGGACGCGTTAGACGCGACACTCCCGAGAACTGTGGGGACGCTATATACGTTTTGCGAGGCGATCGGACGCGACCGCCTCCAGCCGGGCGACCTGGTTTTTTTCGATACGACGGGCGGCCTCTCGCACGTAGGTATCTACGCGGGCGAGGGCCGGTTCGTCCATTCGGCCTCGGAGGGACAGTCGACGGGCGTGATCGAATCTGCTCTCGGCGAGAGCTACTGGGCCCGGACCTTCGTCTGCGCCGGAAGGTTGATCCCGCCGGCCGAGTATCTCGGGATTATCCTAACGGCGTCCCTGGGGCCGAGTTTCGGCGCGTACGATATTCTTCGCGGAATCAGGGGCTCCATCGGCGCGGCGTATCGTCTATGGGGCGTCGAGGCGGGGATCGAGCTTCGTCCGTCTTGGGACGCGAGCCTCGAGGTAGTGCGGGTGCCCGCCGTGCTTTCGATCGCAATTGATCGGCGGATAAAGGCCTATATCGGTCCGGCCCTGACGCTGGGATCCCCAAGTCTCGATGGACGCGCGTATGAGCCTTCCGGCGGTTTGCTTGCGACTGCCGGAATCGAGTACACGATGCTCCGCTTCCGCGTCGCGGGCCTTTCGTTCGGGCTCGCGGCGGAGCTCGAGTACGACCGCTATCTCGCAAGCCCGGAGGAGCCGGCGAGCGTCGGCCTCGACGTCGAGGCGAGGGTCCGCGCAGGGTTCGCCCTGAGCCTCCGCTGGGGCATCTAGCCAGGCGTCATTTTACAGGGCCCGAGAAGGGGCGTATAATCCGCGCATGAAGGAAGGCTACGTACTCGCGCTCGACCAGGGAACCACGACTTCGCGAGCGATCCTATTTAATACGGCCGGAACGATAATCGGCCTGAAGCAAATACCCTTCAAACAGTTCTTTCCTAGGCCGGGCTGGGTCGAGCACGATCCCGAGGAGATCTGGTCGACGCAGCTGGCGGCCGCGCGCGGCGCCATCGAAGCCGCCCAGATAGAGCCCGGTCAGGTGGTCGCGATCGGGATCACCAATCAGCGCGAGACGACGATCCTCTGGGAACGATCCTCGGGCAAGCCCGTCTGTAACGCGATCGTCTGGCAATGCCGGCGCTCTGCGGATATCTGCGACGAGCTTCGCGCCCTTGGGCTTTCAGAGACTGTCCGCGAGAAGACAGGACTCGTCCTCGATCCGTACTTCTCGGGAACGAAGATCATGTGGCTTTTGGATCAAGTCCCCGGCTTGCGGAGCCGGGCCGAGCGAGGCGAGATTCTTTTCGGGACCGTGGACTCATGGCTTATTTATAAGCTGACCGGCCAGCACCTCACGGACCCGACCAACGCCTCGCGGACGCTCCTGTTCAACATCAAGACAGGCGATTGGGACGACGAGCTCCTCAAGGCGCTCAAAGTGCCGCGCGCCATCCTGCCTCGCGTCGTTCCGAGCTCGGGCGTCCTCGGCGCGGCGCGCAAGGAGCTCCTCGGCGCCGAGATCCCGGTGGCGGGATGCGCGGGCGACCAGCAGGCGGCGCTTTTCGGGCATGCCTGCTTCGAGCCGGGGACCGTAAAGAACACGTACGGCACGGGCTGCTTCACCTTGATGAACACAGGATCGAAGCCCGTCGACTCTCGCAACGGCCTCTTGGCGACCGTGGCCTGGGATCTCGGTAAAGGATATACCTATGCGCTCGAGGGCTCGGTCTTCATCGCCGGCGCGGTCGTCCAATGGCTGCGCGATCAGATGGGACTGCTCACGGATGCCGCCGAGAGCGAATCCCTGGCGCGCTCGGTCGAGGATTCGGGCGAGGTCTTCGTCGTTCCCGCGTTCGTTGGAATGGGCGCGCCCTACTGGGACGCCGACGCCCGCGGCGCCGTCGTCGGAATCACGCGCGGCACGACCAGGGCGCACTTCGTCCGCGCGGCTCTCGAGTCCATCGCTTACCAATCCCGGGACCTGATCGGCGCGATGGAACGGGACTTCGGCGCCGAGATACCCTGCATCAAAGCCGACGGCGGCGCCTCGGCCAACAGCTTCCTCATGCAGTTCCAGGCCGACGTACTCGACCGGTGCGTGGTCCTACCCGAGGTCGGAGAGATTACCGCCCTTGGCGCCGCCTACCTGGCCGGGCTGGCCGTCGATTATTGGAGCTCGCCTGCCGAGGTGGAGCGCAACTGGCGAAAGAAGCGGGAATTCGTCCCCGACATGCCGTCCGAGCGGCGAAAGCGGCTTCTCGCGTCTTGGGAAAAAGCTGTCGAGGCGGCGAGGAAATACGAGTAAAAGCATGCGCGCGACAGGGGGACTCGAGCGATGGTCCTGATCCTTCCTCAATGGCAGGGCGCCGGCGAAGAGCAGTCGATTCGAGCGAGCGTCGCTCATATCCGGAAGGCTTTCTTCAAGGACTACGAAGACAAGCTGAAGCTCGACCTCGAGCCTTCGGGCGCGAAGGCCGGGATTCGCCATTACGACGCCATCCTCGAAAACGCGAGGGCGGTCAAGCGCTACCTGATCGAAAAAGATCCGAGGACGATCTTTTTGATAGGCGGAGAATGCTCGACGGAGCTCATGCCGATCTCGTTCCTTCGCCTGAAATATAAAGAAGACTTGGCGGTCCTTTGGTTTGACGCGCACGCCGACCTCAACGAGAGTCATGAAAGCCCGAGCGGGAATTTTCACGGAATGCCGCTGCGGCTCCTGTTGGGCGAGGGGGAAGAGGGCCTCCTAAGCGAGCTCCCAGCCGTGCTCTCGCCCGATCAGGTTACACTGGCGGGAGTCAGGGAGCTCGACCACGCGGAGGAGGAGTACATCGCCTCGCGGGCGATGAGGTGCCTCCTCGTAGACGACCTCGTGGTCAATAGGAACGGAATAAAGAGGGGCCTCGCTCGGAAGAAGCTGTACATACACGTCGACCTCGACGTGCTGGACCCGCGTTTCTTTCCGTATTCTGTGTGTCCGGCGGGGAACGGTATCAGCATGGAGGCGCTGCTCGGGTGCCTTCGCGACCTCGCATCGTTTTGCTCCGTCGTCGGCATGGGAATCGTCGAGTACAAGGACAAGGAGGGCCTCGGTGTCGGAAGGCTCGGCGACTTGATCGATTTCGCCCGCGAGACCGTCGAGGACGGAGAGGAGTAGCCTCGCGCGGAAGGTCCGCCGGCCGTTTTTTCGAGCGTGACCGCCATGCGGTCGATGGCATCGGGATATGTTGTATGCTAGTATCCCCTAGAGGACGCGCCCGATTCGGCGTCTCGAGGAGCAAACATGAGGCCGAACCAATACAGCAGTGAAAAACGACGCAAGGAACTCGAGAAGAAGAGAAAGAAAGAGGAAAAAAAGCTTCGCCATGCCGAGATGAAGAACCAAGCCCCGACCGGCGAAGGCTCCGAAGGGGAGCAGGACGAGGCCTCGGCCGACTCTGCCGGTGACGATGCCGCGGAGAAGACGGAGTAGTCTTCGGCCTGAGGATATTCGACATGTCAGGCCTCGAGCTCGAGAGATTTTCGGGAGACACCTACGTCATCCGCGGGGCTACGAATATCGGCGTGTACTCTCCCGCCGGCGATGGCGCGACGCTAATTGATTCCGGAAACGACGACGATGCCGGACGCAAGATCCTGCGCGCATGCGAGGCCGCAGGGCTGAGGATCGCATGCATCGCGAATACCCACTCGAATGCCGATCATTGCGGGGGAAACGCGTTCATCCAGGCGCGGACGGGCTGCGCGATCGCCTCGACCAGGGTCGAGGCCGCGTTTATCGAGGAGCCCTCTCTTGAGCCGACCTTGCTCTGGGGCGGCTATCCGCTTCCGCCCTTACGGAACAAATTCCTCGTCGCCAAGCCTTCGAAGGTCACGGAGATCCTTGAGCCACCGTGCTCGCTGTCGGGAAGCGGCGTCAAGGTCCTCGCGCTCCCGGGCCATTACGTCGGCATGGTCGGATACTTGACGCCTGATGGCGTGCTCTTCGCGGCCGATGCCGCGGCGAGTCCGGAGATCCTCGAGAAGTACCGCTACTACTACGTGTACGACGTGGCCGCCCATCTCGCGACGCTCGGCGCTCTCGGGAGCCACGGCGCCGAGTGGATCGTGCCGAGCCACGCCGAGCCGACGCGCGACCCGGAGGCGCTCGCGGCGGTCAACATCGCGAAAGTCGAGGAGGTTGGCGGCATCGTCCTCGAGCTCTGCGGAGCCGAGTCATCGGCCGAAGAACTCGTCGCGCGGCTCGCCGATCGGCTCGGCCTCATGCTGAACCACACGCAGTACGCGCTCCTCGGGTCGACGCTACGGTCCTACCTCGCCTGGCTCGCCGATCGGGGACTCATCGTGTCCAGGATCGAGACGAACCGGCTACTGTTCTCACGCAAAGCCTAAGAGCGGAATCCGGGGCTTGCCCTGCCGCGCGGCCGGTCGGCCGCGCTACCGCAGCTTGAACGCGGTCCGCAGGACTTCGAGGTTACGCTCGTTCGTGGTCTTCGAACCCTCGCTCGTATAGGAGTACTCGATCAGATCCTGGTGCACCGCCGCGATGCGGTGCCTGACGATTTTCATCGTCGAGTTCACCGTGCCATCCTTGTCGCTGAAGGCCTCGCCCACGATCTGGAAGACCGCTGGCGCCCAGGCTGCCTGTACTTTCTTGGCCTTCGGATCGTCCTTGTATCGGTTGAAATCGGCCGCGAGGCGCGCGAGGAGCGACGCGGCGTCGGCGATTCCCTCGGCCTTGATGAGCCGTTCGACCTTCGACGAGTCGAGTGTGACGAGGGCGGTTACGTACTTTTTCTGCTCGCACCAGACCATGATTTGATCGATGAGGTCCGTCGAGAAGGTCACCGCCTCCTCGATCTCCTCGGGGCTGTACTTCTCGCCGTCCTCCGCGATGAGGAGCGCCTTCTCGCGGCCGACCACGACGAGGAAGCCATCCTCGTCCCTGTGCGCGAGATCTCCCGTGTAGAGCCATCCGTCGCGCAGGGCCTTGGCGCTCGCCTCGGGGTTTTTGAAGTAGCCCTTCATCACGCTGCCGCCCTTGATGACGATCTCGGCGTTCTCGCCGATCGCCGCGAGGCTGCCGTCCTCCTTCACGAGCTTCACTTCGATGGAGGGACAGGTGATCCCGGAGGTGCCGAACTTGTGCTTGATCGGGCTGTTCGACGAGATGATCGGCGCGGCCTCGGTCAGGCCGTAGCCCTGGTAGATGGGGACCCCGAAGGCCGCGAAGAACTCCTGTTGCTTGACGTCGAGAAGGGCTCCGCCGCCGACGCAGTAGAGGATGCGATCGCCGAAGATCATGCGCTTGATCTTGTTGAAGATCAGGGCCTTCGCGAGCATGTAGGGAAAGAAGGCGCGCGCCCGCGTCCCGAGGCGCGGCCGGTTGAAGCCGTCGCCGTTCCACGCGATGCCCGCGGCGATGCCCGACTTGAAGATTTTCTCTATTGCCCCGCCCTTCTCCTCTATGCCCGAGACGATCTTCTTCATGAAGTTCCCCGACAGGGCCGGAACGGTCATGATGAAGGTCGGATTCGATTCCTTAAGGTTGATCGGGATGTTGCGGAGCGTGGCGATGCCGCCGCCGCGCGAGTCCACGAAATAGAGCGACATGCCGATCAGCAGGGCGATGTAGAGGCCGGCGGTGTGCGCGAAGGAGTGGTCTACGGGTAGAATGACGAGGGTCTTGAATCCGGCCGGCATGCGGAAGAGATCGACGCCGTCGTGGCAGTTCGTCCAGTAATTCAAGTGCGTGAGCATGATACCTTTGGGATTGCCGGTCGTGCCCGACGTGTAGCAGATCGTGGCCGTGTCGTCCTCTTCGACGCCGGCCGCGATCTCGTCGAGGCGCGCGGCGAGATCGGAGCCGCGTTGCGACATCGCATGACGGCCTCGCTCGCAGGACTCGGCGAAGCCGACGACGTGTTCCGCCCCGAGCCCGCGCGATGCCGCGGCATCGCGCGCGAAGGCGAGGTCGTCGTCGAGATAGACGAGGAGCACCTTGCGACCGGCGATCGACGCGAGCGCGCCGAGCACCTTGTCGAGCTGGTTCTTCGTAGTCAGGATGGCCTTGGCCTCTGAGTGCTCGAGGCGGAAGGGAATTTCCTCTCCAAGGAGCTTGATGGAGAGCGGAACGGAGACGCAGCCCGCTCTCAGGACGCCGCATTCTCCTACGATCCACTCAGGACTTCCCTCGCCGAGCACGGCCAGGCGGTCTCCTTTCTCGAATCCGCTCGAGACCAACCACGCGGCGAATTCGCGCGAGCGCTCGCGCGCGTCGGAGAACGATGTCGCGGCCCATCCGGAGTCGGACTTCTTGAGGGCATAGGGTATGGCGCCCCAAGTCGCGGCGGCCTCGTCCATCATGCGGAGGATCGTGCGCTTCATAGGTGATCTCCTTGCGGGATCAACGGCGGGTGGCCCGTCGCGATTCGGTATAGTAACACGGCTCTACGCGATCGGCCAGCGCGATGATCGCGCGACAACCCCATCTCCGCCCGGCCGGGCATTGACACGGAACGCGCCCGAGTATAGCCTCCCATCAAGCCCCATCGATCGACCGAAGGTACTCAGGCATGAGCTACTCCGACCCGACCAAGCTAGGAATCCTGGCCTGTCCCGGCGCCGACGTGTTCGCGAACCAGGTCATACGAAGATTGGCCGGCATCTACAAGCGTCGGTTCGACCGCAAGTGCGCCGCCCTCGCGACGCGTTACAACATCTCGGAGGAACTCGTCAGCCGGAAGATCAACCTCGATACCGACATGAGGTCGAGCCTCCTCTACATTCCCGGAAACGTCAGCCAATATCGTCCGCCGCGCTTTAAGATCAACGCGCGCCATACTTACTTCCCCAACGGCGAGGTCAAGACCGAAATCCTGGATTCCGTTCGCGGGAAGGACCTCTACATCTTCCAGGACGTCGAGAACCATCAGGCGATAGCCTTCAACGAAGGCACCGTTCATCGCCACCTCTCGGTCAACGACCACCTATTCTCGCTCCTGGTCACGGTCGATGCCGCCGTCCAGGCGGGAGCGGAGCGCGTGAACCTGGTCCTTCCGGCCTATCCCTATAGCCGGCAGCACAAGAAGAAGGGGCGCGAGGGACTTACGGCCGCCCGGGTCGGCCAGATGCTCGAGAACCTCGGCGTCTCGCGAATCATTACGCTCGATATCCATTCCAAGGAGATCGAGAACTGCTTCGATCACTTGCACCTTGAGAACCTCCACGCCTCGCTCCAGATTATCGAGAAGCTCATCGGTGTCGTGGACATCACCAAAGAAGACCTCGTCGTCCTGGCGCCAGACACCGGCGCGATCGACCGCAACAAGTTCTACGCGAACGCCCTTCAAAAACCGCTGAACCTGCTCTATAAGGAGCGCGACTACTCGAAGGTGACGCGCAACGCGGCGGAGTCGAACATAAGCGACATGAAGCTCCTCGGCAACGTCAAGGGCAAGACCGTGTTCATGGCGGACGACATGATCGGCACAGGCTCGACGCTCATCAAGGGCATGAAGAACCTGAAGGACATGGGCGCGGAGCGCGTCATCTGCGCCGTATCGCTGCCCCTGTTCTCCGGCTCCGCGATCGAGGACTTCGAGACCGCCTTCCAGCAGGGACTCTTCCACAGGATCATCGGGACCAACGCCGTCCATCACCGCGATCTCCTTCAGAAGGAGTGGTACGTGCAGGTGGACGTGACCGGCCTCTTCGCCCAGATCATCAGCCTCGTGCACCATAACCGCTCGGTTTCGTCTATGCTCGACAACCGAGAGCTGGTGGCGAAGCGGATAAAGAAGCAAGCGGAGCGCATGGCGAGGGAATCCGGGGCTCGATGAAGATCATCGCCGTCGGAGACGATCCGAAGGCGCTCGTCTTCGATCTGGACAATACGCTCTATACGAATCCCGCGTACGCACAATTCCAGGAAGACGCTCTCGTAGAACGCCTCGGACGCGAGCTCAAGATAGGGACGGCCGCGGCGGCCGCGAAGATCGCGGCCCTCCGCGCCGAGCGCGAGGCCGCCGGCTTGGGAAAGACGAGCCTGGGCAAGCTTTTCGCGGCGCTCGGCATCGACATTAAGGACAGCGTTCGCTGGCGCGAGGAGTGCTTCGAGCCCGCCAAGTGGCTCAAGCGCGATGAGAGGCTCGACGCGGCGCTCCGCACGCTGGCCAAGCGCTTCAAGCTCGCCCTCATGACGAATAACCCGAGGTTGGTCGGCGAGAAGAGCCTGAAGGCGCTGGGAGCGCGCGAATGCTTTTCCGTTCTAGTCGGACTCGACGACACGCTGTCGGGGAAGCCCGCCCCGGGGCCTTTCTTGGAAGTGAGTCGCCGGCTCGGGCTCGATCCTCGCGCATGCGTCTCGATCGGTGACCGCTTCGACGTGGACCTCGCGCCGGCGATGGAGCTCGGTATGGGCGCGATCCTCGTCGACGGCGTCGCCGACGTATACAAGCTGCCCGAGTACTTCGAATAGTCTCGCGCCGCGGCCGGCAATGGGCGCTCAGGGCCCGGGGCGCTATACTCAAGTACATGACGCACCTTGGATTCACATCGCGGACAACGCGCACCGCTTGCGCGATCGCGATCGCCGCAACCTGCGCGGCCGCGTACGCCCAGGCGCCGGCTTTGCCTACGGCCGCCGCCGTGCTCGGCGCGGACGCCTATGCCGAGGCGGCGGCCTCGGGGCGTGCCGTGCGGCTCGGTAAGGGCGCGCCTGTCCTCCTTCCTGCGTACCCGTCGGCGAAGCCGCTGCGGGATTCGATCGTGTCGGAGAATCCGCCCATCCTCGTCGAGACGGCCTTCGTCCTGCCGCGTCCTGCGCCCGATGGAATCAGCGAGCGCGAGGCAGAGCTCGCCTCGATCTACGGCCTCATGCGGTCAATAGGATCTCTCGAGGGGATCGAATACTATTCGGCGAGCCGAAAGAAGATGCGGACTTTCTATGCCGAGTCCTATCTGATCGACGGCCCCGAGACGAAGCGTCGGCTTCCCGATCCGCCTCCGCTTTCGCCCGGAGCGCTGCCCAGGGCCGAATCGCTCTTCGCGTTCCAGCGCTACCTCAGCTTCGGCTCGAACGTCTATCGCTACGACCTCGAGTCGGACTCCGGCGCGGTACGCGTCACCGCGACGAATCTGACGCGCATGAGCTACTCGCTTATTCCGGTGCTGGAAAAAGAGGCGCTGAAGACGAGGCTTCTCGTCGTCCAGGCCGAGGACGCGATCGTATTCTATGCCGCGAGCGGGGCGGCCGCTCCCGGCATCTTCAAGGGCAAGCTGGAGGATTCCTTTTCTAATCGCGCCGAGGCGCTGTTCAAGTGGTTCTCCGCGAATTACCGCGCCGCCAGCCAATAAGGCTCGGGCTGCTCGACGTATTCGACCGGAACCTCCGATATGAGCTCCCGGAGCCACTCGGCGCAGTATTCCATGCCCGCCCGCTCGGAGGCCACGTGGCCGAGGACGACGAGGCCCTTTCTCATGCCCGCGGCGCTCGCGTCGAGGGCATACTCGACGGCTTCCCATTCGTGAGTCTCGCCCGCCAGGACGACGTCGACCTCGGGATTCGCGAGGAGGGCGATGCCGGGATCGCGGCTCATGAAGCCCCAGCTCGTCATGACGCGCTCGGCCTTCATTCCTCTATCGCCTATCGCGCGGACCGCGCAGGCGCCGAGCTTCGAGGCGAGCTCGTCGGCCAGGTCGCCAAGGCCCTTGCCCGGGAACGAGAAGGACAGGAAGTCCGAGCTCGTCTGCCGCCCGACCCAACCGAGCTTTCTCGCGAGGCCATACGCTATTCCGTCGGGCTTCCTCCGATGCCAGTGGTCGTGGAAGTGGAAGACAGCGAGGTCGTTCTTCTCGATGAAGTCCGTCTTGATCTTGTAGAGCGCGTCGCCTCGGAGCGTCGAGGCGTCGTCGTGGTGGTCCCAGTATGTCGGCTCGTGCGTGATGACGACGTTGAGCCCGCGCCTCACCGCCTCCTCGAGGGCAGGAAGCGAGGCCATCATGACGACCGCGATTCCCGTAGCCTGCGTCTCGGGGTTCCCGGCAACGAATCCGTCGACGGTCTTCTCGAGCCATGGCATGCCGACGTTCGCTTTGATCCTCGAGGCGAGGCCGGCGGCGGTCGGCCTGGGCGCCGCGCCGCGCTCCAGCTCAGACGGCGCCATAATAGGCCTTCGCACCGATGTCCGGACGATACCACGCGCCGTCGAAGCGGAAGGCGGCGGCCATAGCGTAGGCGCGCGACCGCGCCTCGGCCCAGGATGCGCCCAGGCCGACCGCCGTGAAGCAGCGGCCGCCGCCCGTGCGGACGGAGCCGTCGGCGCCGCGTGACGTCGACGCGTGGAACAGGAGCGAGCGCCCATCCTTCGTGAGTGCCTCAGTCGCCGACAGATCGGTCGCTATGCCCTTCGGGTACGATCCCGGATAGCCCGGCGCCGCCACGACGACGCCGCAGGCGTAGTCCTTCGAGAACGAGGGTTTGACCGCCGAGAGGTTCCCACGCGCGGCCGCGGCCATGAGTTCTGCGGCGTCGGTCTCGAGGAGAGGCAGGAGAGACTGGGTCTCGGGATCGCCGAAGCGAACGTTGTATTCGAGAAGCTTGGGCCCGCGATCCGTCGCCATGACGCCGAAGAAGAGGACGCCGCGGTACGCGAGGCCCTCGGAGGCCATGCCGCGGAATGTAGGCTCGACGATCTCGCGGTCGATGCGCGCCATGATGGCCGCGTCGGCGTAGGGAACCGGGCAGATAGCGCCCATGCCTCCCGTGTTCGGCCCGGTGTCGCCAGCGCCGGCCTTCTTGTGATCTGCGCAGGCCGGAAGGACGATATAGTCCTTTCCGTCCGATATCGCGAAGACCGAGAGCTCGGGGCCAATCAGGAATTCCTCGGCGAGGAGCTCGTCGCTCGCCAGTATCGCCTCGCCGAACGAGGCGAGCTCGGCCGGATCGTCCGACTCGAGGACGCCCTTTCCCGCGGCGAGCCCGTTCTTTTTCAGGACGAGCCTATCGCCCCGCCGTTCCGTCAGGAAGCGCCTGAACGCGGCCACGTCCGTAAAGCGCGCGGTTGCCGCGCAGGGCACGCCCCAGCGCTCCGAGAAGGTCCGGGCGAAGGACTTGCTCGATTCCAGGGCGGCGGCCGCCTTCCTCGGCCCGAATGCCGCGAAGCCTGAGTCGGTCAACGCGTCGACGACTCCTGCCGCAAGCGGTCCCTCCGGTCCGACGACGACGAGGTCGGGTCCGATCTCGCCGCAGGCGGCCACGACGGCCTTCGGATCTTCGGGGTCCAAGCGTACGTCGCGCGCGATGTCTCCGGTGCCGACGTTCCCGTGCGCGCAGACGGTCTCGTGGCCGCCCTTCGCGAAGGCCCAGGCCAGCGCGTGCTCGCGCGCGCCCCCGGATCCGACAAGCATCAGCCTCATCTCAGCCTCCTCGAACGCTCGATGCCGTCCAAAAGATCGAGGACGACCCGGGGGTACAAGCGGTGCTCGACCGCGTGCGTCCTCTCCTCGATAGACTCCATCGACTCGCCCTCCTCGGCGCGGAACGATTCCTGGGCGATGATCGGCCCGGTATCGACGCCCTCGTCGATGTAGTGGACGGTCACGCCGAAGACGCGCTCTCCGGCGTCGTACGCGTCTCGTATCGCGTGCGCTCCCGGGTACTTCGGGAGAAGGTACGGGTGAATGTTAACGATACCGTTCTTCCTCGCTCGGGTGAAGCCGGGCGTGAAGACGCGCATGAAGCTGGCCAGCGCGACGAGGTCGGCTCGCGACTCGTCGAGGGCCGCGCTGATATCCGCCTCGGACTCATCGCGCGAACGGCCCAGGTATGTCACATAACGCGAAGGTACGCCAAGCCGCGCGGCCCGCTCGGCCGCGAAGGCGGCCTTCCGGTCGTAGGCGAGGAGAACGCATTCGTGGCGGGGGTACTCGGCGCTCGGTCGCGCGCGCAACGCCTCGACGAGGGCCTCGAAGTTGGAACCGTTTCCGCTCGCGAATACCGCGAGCCTAGCCACGTACCAGCTCTCCCGCCCGGAATAAAGAGATTCCCTTGGAAGCGGCGATCTCCAGGAGTCCCTCGGCCTCTTCCCGCTTCGATATGACCGTCATGCCGATGCCCATATTGAAGACAGAGCGCATCTCCTCGTCGCTTATCTTCCCGCCCGACTGGATCCTCGCGAAGACTGGCGGCACGGGCCAATCCCAGGAGAATCGCGCGCGCAGGTCGCGGGGAACGACGCGGTCGACGTTGCCCGATAGGCCCGAGCCGGTGATATGGGCGGCGCCCAGCACGCGCCCCGTCGAGATAAGCTCGAGAAGCTCCCGCACGTAGATCTTGGTGGGAACGAGGAGCTCCTCCCACGCGGCGCGGTCGTCGGGATCGACGGCTTTCCGCGCGAGGCTGAAGCCGTTCGAGTGTACGCCCGAGCTGGGCATGCCGAGCACGACATCGCCTTCCTCCATGCGGTCGAGGTGGGGCAGCATCTTGTTCTTCTCGACGAGGCCGACCGCGAAGCCCGCCAGGTCGATATCGTCGCCCGCGTAGAGGTCGGGCATCTCCGCGGTCTCGCCGCCGACGAGCTCGCAGCCGGCCTGCTCGCAGCCCGCGACGACGCCCTTGATTACGGCATGGAGCACGGCCTCGTCTATCCGGCCGCAGGCGATATAGTCGAGGAACTGGACGGGTCGCGCCCCGCAGACCACGAGGTCGTTGACGCTCATAGCCACGAGGTCGATGCCGACCGTGTCGTAGCGCCCGAGTTTCTTGGCGACGAGCAGCTTGGTACCGACGCCGTCCGTGGTCGAGAGGAGCACCGGCTCCCGGTAGCCGCGCAGGTCGAGCGCCGCGCCGCCCGCGAAGCCTCCGATGCCTTTCGAGACCGCCTTCGAGGGAAGTCCTTTGATGAACTCCGCGAAGTCGTCGCCCTTGCGGAGCGATACGCCTGCCTTCTCGTAGCTGAGCCCGTCCATCATGTCTCCTTGGTCCCGGTCTTCGGGGTGAACGGATGCTTCCCGTCGAAGCACGCGCTGCAGTAGCCCGCTCCGCCCATCGTGTCGATGAGTCGGTCGACCGGCAGGAACCTGACCGAGTCCGCGCCGATCTCCCTCGCGATCGCCTCGGGCTCGAGCCGGTTCGATATGAGCTGATCCCTGTCGGGGATGTCGATTCCGTAGTAGCAAGGCCATTTGAGCTCGGGGGCGGCGAGGCGCAGGTGCACCTCGCGGGCTCCGGCTTCGCGGAGGAGTCCCACGATAATGCGGCTCGTCGTTCCCCGGACGAGGGAGTCGTCGATCATGACGACGCTCTTCCCCGATACGACTTCCGGGACGGCGTGGAGCTTGAGCCGCGCCGCGAGCTCGCGACTGTCCTTCGTGGGCATGATGAAGCTGCGGCCGGCGTAGTGGTTTCGCGCGAGGCCGAAGTCGAAGGGCAGCCCGGAGCGGCGAGCGTAGCCGATCGCGGATATGTTGCCGGAGTCCGGCACCGGGATGACGATGTCCGCCCTGGTCATTCCGGCGTCGAGGTCGGCGAGTGCCTCGCCCAGCCTGACGCGAGCCGCGTGTACCGACCGGCCGAAGACTTCGGAGTCGGGGCGCGCGAAGTAGATGAGCTCGAACACGCAACGGCGCGGGCGAGGCGCCGCCTCGAGTCGGAAGGAACGCTCGCCCGAGGCGTCGATTATCACGACCTCGCCCGGCTCGACCTCTCGGTACTCCATCGGCACGGTGGAATGGAGCGCGCAGGTCTCCGAGGCCACGAACGTCGACTTCCCGGAGCGTCCGATATAGAGCGGCCTGAAGCCCGAGGGGTCGCGCGCCGCGATGAGGGCGTCGTCGTGCATGATGGCGAGGCTGTACGCCCCCTCGAGGGGCGAGAGGGCATCGCGGAGGAAGCCCTCTCGATCCAAGCGGCGCGATCGCGAGATCAAGTGCAGGATCAGTTCGGAGTCGGCGGTTCCCTGGAAGATCGATCCGGCTTCCGTCAGCGAGGCCCGGAGCGCGCCTCCGTTGGAGATGTTGCCGTTATGCGCGAGCGCGACTCGGCCCTTGTTGCAGTCGACGACGATAGGCTGGGCGTTCTGCACGCCCGCGCCGCCCGCGGTCGAATAGCGCACGTGGCCGATCCCCAGGCGGGAGGCGTGCTGCTCTTGAACGAAGCGTCCGAGGACGGGGGCTACCATGCCGAGGTCCCGGCGTGATTTCCATTGGCCGTCTTCCTCCCACGCGAGGCCGCAGGACTCCTGTCCTCGGTGCTGGAGGGAAAAAAGCATATAGAAAAGGGTCTTTGGGATATCGGCGGGATCGGGAGAGAAAACGCCGGCGACGCCGCACTCGTGGCCTAGGGACGCGGGCCAGGGGGTTACAGTCCCCGGCGCCGCGCGGACCGGCGCGTCGTCGTTCTCCATGGCAGGTTCTAGCACGCCGGGGCGCGGAGGGTCAAGGTTGGACGCTCTTCGCCTCGGTCGCATCGTCCGTGCGCGCGCCCGCCGGGGCGTCCCTCGGGAACGGCCCGATGGCCGCAGCGCTCGCCGCCATCGCGTTCTGGATCGGAGTCTTCGCGAAGGTGAAGTTTCGCATGATCTTCACGAGGATAACGATCCGATCGCGCCCGGCCTGGACCTGAGCCATTATTTCCTTGTTCCTGCCGCCGCCCAACGTGTGGACGTTGGCGATGAGGTCGGGGCTCGACCGTCGATAGTCGGCGAGGAGCTCCCCGATCGCCTCGCCGAGCATCGCGAAGAGGCTCGTCTCGTCCTCGACGATGCCGCGGGCCCGGTCGTTGACCGTGTCGATGAAGTGCGACAGGAACGACGCGATGTCCTTGCCTCGCTTCATCTCTTCGAGATAGCGCCTCATCGAGGCGAGCGATATCCTGCCGCTTCCGCGCAGCTGCTCCTCGAGCTCGGCGATTCGCGCGCCGGCGCGCTCGCATTGGTACAGCACGTTCGCGAGGTTGTTCTGGTACGACTTGCTGTCGAAGTATCCCTCCACGAGGATGCGCTTGACCGATTCCTTCAAGAGCGGATCGAAGACTGCGGACACGAAGGTCTTGAGGAGGCGGAGCGGTTTGATCCACGCGAAGCCGTTCGGGGTCTCGCGACGGAGCAGGGCGTCGTTCTCGTCGTCGTAGCCCTCGATCTCGAGTATCTCCGCGTCGCCGAACAGGCTCTTGATGTCGGCCGCGATGGCGCTCTCGTGGCGCTCGCGCGTTATGCGCTCGCGGTCTTTGTCGAACTGGACCATGAGCCTTCGCTTGTACGAGTCGAGGAAGTCCTTCCGCTCCCTGGGCGTCGGCGGCGTGTAGAAAGGCTCGCCGCGGATAGCCCGGATCATCCCGAGGAGGACGTCCTTGTCGAGCCTGTCCGACGTGATCGCGTCGAGCTGGGAGAAAATCTTGTCGATCTTCTGTTTCCGTTCCTCCTCAACGGCGACCGCCTGCCGCCTCGCCATGAGCCTGAGGACGTTCGCCTTGAGCTGAGGCGAGAAGACGAAGCCCTCGGTCAGATAGTAGAAGTCCACGATCTCCGGAAGGGCCTGCTCTCCGGCGACGGCCGAGAAGTCGGGCTTATAACGCGGGTCGTCGATGTTCGCGGCCGGGTCGAAAAGGCCGAGTATCCGCTCATAGTCGTGCCGGCAGAGGTCGATGAAGCGGTCAACCTCGTACAAGTCCTCGTTGACCGCGCGCGCCCCTAGTCCGTCGAGGGCCTTCAGGAAGGCCTGGAATTCGCGGATGATCGCCTCGATCTCCTCGTCCTGCTTGAGCGAGGCGCCTATCCGCTCGGACATCCCGTCGTACGAGAAGAACTTCTTCCGCTCCTGCTCGACGTCGGGGAGCCGACAGTCGAGCAGGTAGTCGAAGAAGCGCTGCGACGTCTTAAGGTCAGAACTGGCGATCGTCGCGCGCGCGAGCTCGGCGAGCGGTTTTATCAGGGCGTAGAAGCGAAGGATCGTGTTCGCGAAGCCAGGAAGCACGATATTCTGCTTCGGCTTGTAGAACGGCGGGCGGAACTCGGCCAGGATCGAGTAGATCCTCCGCAGCTCCGCCTTCCTGCGAGCCTCCTCGGGGTCCCGGGAGAAGATGCGCTCGAGCCATTCTTTAATGCGAGAGAAGAGGCCCATGGAGGGATTGTAGGTGACTCGAACATTCAGGGCAAGCGGGGCCGTTCAGGGCGCCGAGCGCTTTCCGGGATCCGCGCCCCCGAAGCTATTGAGAAGCAGCCTTCCGGCCGCCCATGTCGAGGACGCGCGCCCGGCGTCGCCAGAAGAGCGGCGCTCGAATCGCCTTTTCCTCGAGCATCGAGGCCCGGGCGGTTATAGGAGCGCCGAGCCTGAGGGCCAGGGCCAGCGCGTCCGAAGGCCTAACCTCCTTCTCCGCGCGGGCCTCGCCCCTGCGATACGTCAGCCGCGCCCGCTCGCCGCCCCGGCCGAAGAGCTCGGCGCCCTCGAGGCGGAAGCCCGCCTCCTCGAAGACCTGGGCGAGGAGATCGTGCGTGAGTGGCCGCGGCGGGACAATGCCCTCGAGCTCCAAGATGACGGCGCTGGCCTCGAAGGGACCGATCGGGATATCCAGCCTGCGGCCCGTCTCCGGGTCCTCGAGGGCTACGACGGGCTCTCCCCCGTCGATCCGTACTGAGCGAACGCGAAGCTCGACCGATCCAGTGTCCATGACTCCCAGAGTCTATCCCGCGCGTTTCGTGAATTCCCGCGCCTCCGCCACGGGAAGCCGCCGCTATTGACACCTAAATACCGTACGCCTATGCTTTTCTTCGTGTACAGCCCGTTTTACCGCGGGGAAAGGCGATAGCCGGGCCATGTCCGACTTCCTGAGCGACGCCGACTTCGAGCTCTATCGCAAGCTCATTTACGACGAGAGCGGGATAACCTTCTCGGCGACGAACAGGTCGATCCTCGAGAGCCGCCTCAAGGAGCGGCTACGCGAGAAGAAGCTGGGCAGCCTCCGCGAGTATTATTCCCTGATCACCAAGGACCACGAGGAGATGAAGACCCTCCTCGACTCGGTCACGACCAACCTCACGCGCTTCTTTCGCAACCAGGCCCACTTCGATGCGATGGAGAAGGCCGTCGTCCCGGAGCTCCAGAAGCTGCGCCAGGCAGAGCGGAAGATCCGCGTCTGGAGCGCCGGCTGCTCCACCGGCGAGGAGCCTTATACGATCGCGATGCTCCTGAAGGAGATCCTTCCCGCGGGCTGGGGCTTCGAGGTCGTCGCGAGCGACATATCGCTGAAGTGCCTCATGGTCGGCAAGGAAGGCTTCTACGCCGACTCGCGGGTGGCGGGCATCCCCGACGCGTACCTGACGAAGTACCTGGACAAGAAGCCCGGCGGCTACCAGATCAAGGAAGACGTCCGGAAGATGGTGCGCTTCGATTACCACAACTTGAAGAACGATTCCGGCCTCCGAGGCCTCGATGTCGTGTTTTGCAGGAACGTCCTGATATACTTCGACGAGGCCGCGCAGAAGGCGACCATCGAACGCTTCTGGGAGGCGATGGCGCCCAGGTCCTTTCTCTTCATCGGTCATTCCGAGTCGCTCTTCGGGATGAACACGCGCTTCGAATTCGTGAAGACCGACTGGGCGACGTTCTATCGCAAGAATTCCTGAGCCAGAGGGAGCCCGCAACGTGCCTGATCCCATCTCCGTCTTGATCGTCGACGACTCCGCCCTGATGAGGAACATCATCTCGAAGATCGTCGAGGCGACGCCGGGTCTCGCGGTCGCCGAAAAGGCGATGAACGGCGTGTTCGCCCTCCAGAAGATCCCTCGCTGCGACCCCGACGTCATCGTCCTCGACATAGAGATGCCCGAGATGAACGGAATCGAATTCCTCAAGGAGCGAAAGAAGCTCGGCATCGAGATACCCGTGATCATCCTCTCGTCCGTCGCGAAGGAAGGCGCCGAAGTGACCATCGAGGCCCTCGGCCTCGGCGCGTCGGACTTCATCACGAAGCCGTCGGGCTCAGTCTCCGCCGACCTCCATACCGTCGCCGGGGACCTGACGAGGCTCCTCCTCGCCTACGGGACGCAGTACCAGCGGCGCAAGGGGAAGGCTCCTCCTAAGTACGACTTCGAGGCGCCGGAGCGACTCTTCGAGCCGGCGCCCGTGCTCGAGGCCAAGGCCGCGAAGGCCCGCGCGTCCCGCGAGATCCCCGTTCCACTGCGCCAGCCCGGCCCGCTCGAGCTGATCGCCATCGGAATCTCCACGGGGGGGCCGAACGCCCTCCGCGAGGTCTTCTCCCGGATCGACGGCGACCTGCCCCAGCCCGTCGTCGTCGTGCAGCACATGCCGCCGGGCTTTACCGAAGAATTTGCGAAGAGCCTCGACAAGATCTGCCCGCTCGAGGTGAAAGAAGCGGCCGAGGGCGACCTGGTGAGGCCGGGCCGCATCCTCATCGCTCCCGGCGACAAGCATCTCGTCGTCGAGAAGCGCTCGCTCGGCGCCATCGCCAGGCTTTCCGACGCGCCCCTCATGAACGGCCACCGCCCGAGCGCCGACGTCCTCTTCGAGAGCGTCGCGCGAGCCTACGGGAACCGCGCCATGGGCGTCATCATGACGGGAATGGGCAGGGATGGAGCCAAGGAGCTCGGATCGATCTTCAGGGAAGGCGGGATCACGCTGGGCCAGGACGAGGCCTCGAGCGTGGTCTATGGCATGCCGAAGGTGGCCTTTGAGCTCGGCCATGTGACCCAGCAGGTACCGCTCGCCGAAATGGCCGAGACTATCTCGAGGCTGGCCAAGCAGTACAGATAAAGGCCGGACCGGCTCGGCTGCTTACATGACCTGGACGACTTCCTTGACTTCAGGAATGGTCTTCTTGAGGTAGTTCTCGACGCCCATCTTAAGCGTCATGGTCGCCATCGGGCATCCGCCGCAGGCGCCGGTCAGCCTGACCTTTACGATTCCGTCCTCACCTACCGAGACGAGCTCTATATCGCCCCCGTCGGCCTGGAGGGAGGGGCGGACATCCTCTATCGCGCGCTGGATCTTCTCGTCGAGCATGTGGACTCTCCTATTCCCGTCGAATGTAGTGGTCCGCGCCCGCCCGGGTCAAGCCGAGCGCTTCCTTCCGTCTTGGAGGCGGCTCGCCGCCGTGCTACAATGCCGCCTACTCGAGCGGAAAGAGGGCCAATGGCGCGAACCATAGTATTCGTCAATCAAAAGGGGGGCGTGGGCAAGACCACGAGCGCCATCAACCTCGGCGCCTACCTCGCCCTCGCGGGGAAGCGCACGCTCCTCGTCGACTTCGATCCCCAAGCCAACTTGACCTCTGGCCTCGGCAAGAAGCCGGGCGGGAAGAACGTGTACCAGGTCGTCTCGGGCCAGGCCCGGATGGCTGAGGTGATCGTGCCGACCGCCGTCGAGTGGCTCGACATCGCGCCTTCGTCTATCGACCTCTCAGGCGCAACCGTCGAGCTCGTGGACAAGAACGACCGGAACGAGTACCTCAAGCGCGCGTTGGCCCCGATCCTGCCGCAGTACGACTTCGTGCTCATCGACTGCCCGCCTTCCCTCGGCATCCTCACGCTCAACGGGCTAGTCGCCGCGGACGAGGTCGTAATACCCCTCCAGTGCGAGTATTTCGCGCTCGAGGGTCTATCGCTGATCCTTCAGACCGTGAATCTCGTGCAGAAGAGCATGAATACTTCATTGAAGATATGCGGCATCCTCTTTACGATGTACGACTCGCGCACGAAGCTCGCCCAGGACGTCGTTCAGCAGGTGACCGAGTACTTCAAGGATAAAGTTTTCCGGACAATCGTGCCTCGAAACGTCCGCCTCTCCGAGGCCCCGTCGCACGGCAAGCCCATCTGCCTCTACGACGGATCGTGTATCGGCGCAAAGAGCTACCAGGCGCTGGCGAAAGAGCTCGCCGACCGGGCAGGCAAGGCGGGCCCCGTCGCCGCCAAGGCAGGGACGGCGGCCGGCACCGCGAGGGCGAATGGCTAAGCAATTCGGACTCGGCAAGGGACTCGGGGCGCTCATCCCCGAGCCGGATATCGCCCAGGTCTTGGGCGAGACGAGCGAGGGCGGCGACGGCGTCCGGACCCTTCCCATCGGCAAGCTCAGGCCCAACCCGGACCAGCCGCGACGGACCTTCGACGAGAATGCCTTGGCCGAGCTCGCCAGTTCCCTCAAGAGTCACGGCGTCATCCAACCTATACTGGCCGAGGACGCGGGCGACGGCTCTTACGTGATCGTCGCGGGCGAGCGTCGGTATCGCGCGGCCAAGATGGCCGGCCTCTCCGAGCTGCCCGTCATCGTCCGCTCCTTCGATCCGCAGAAGCGGCTCGAGATCGCCCTCATCGAGAACGTCCAGCGAGAGGACCTCAACGCGGTCGAGGAGGCCGAGGCCTACCGCTCGCTCATGTCCCTTGGTGGTCGGTCGCAGGAAGAAGTCGCCGACGTCGTGGGCAAGAGCCGCAGCGCCGTGGCCAACGCCCTCCGCCTCCTCAAGCTGCCCGAGCCCATGCTCGCCGCCCTTCGCGACGGGAGCCTCACCGCGGGCCACGCTCGCGCCATCCTCTCCGTGATCGATCCCGGCAGGCGGGATCTCCTCTTCGCCCGAGTCGTCGCGGAGGGCATATCGGTCCGCGAGGCCGAGGCCGCCGCCGCCGAGCTCAACTCGCCGCCCACCCGCTCTTCCACGCCGGCCAAGCGCCCCGAGAAGCCCAAGGAGCCGGAGATCCTCGAGGTCGAGGAGCGGCTGATCGAGGCGCTCGGGACGAAAGTCTCGGTCAGGGGCGACGCCAAGAAGGGGACGATCTCGATCGAGTATTACTCCCTGGAGGATCTCGAGCGCATCCTCTACGTGCTCGCCGGCGGCGCCCGCTAAGTCGACCGGCAGCATCCTGCCCCTCGCGGCCGCCCGCAAGCCTCACCCCTTAGCCGGCCGGCCGTCGCCCCGCGCCGGGCGCCCCTGTCCCTTGACGCCGCCCCCCCTCGCCGATAGTGTTTGTCCCGTCCCGAACACTATTACAAGGAGTAGACCATGAGCATTATCGAATACGTCGAAGCGCGCGAGATCCTCGATTCCCGCGGCAATCCCACCGTCGAGGTGGACGTCGTCCTCGAGGACGGCACCCTCGGCCGCGCGGCCGTCCCCTCCGGGGCCTCGACCGGCGATTACGAGGCCGTCGAGCTCCGCGACGGTGACAAGAAGCGCTACCTGGGCAAGGGCGTCCTCAAGGCCGTCGAGAACGTCAACACCGCCATCGCCAGCGAGATCTGCGGCCTCGACGCTCTCGAGCAGGTCGACATCGATCGCACCATGATCGACTTGGACGGGACCGAGAACAAGGCCAAGCTCGGCGCCAACGCCATCCTCGGCGTGTCCATGGCGGTCTCCCGCGCCGCGGCCGAGTTCCTCGGCGTGCCCCTCTACAAGTACCTGGGCGGCCCCCACACCACGCTGCTCCCCGTGCCCATGGCCAACATCATCAACGGCGGCAAGCACTCCGACAACAAGATCGACTTCCAGGAGTACATGGTCATGCCCGTGGGCGCCGAGTCCATCCGCGAGGCCGTGCGCATGACCGCCGAGGTCTTCCACAATCTCAAGTCCCTCCTCAAAGCCGACGGGCACATCACCGCGGTCGGCGACGAGGGCGGCTTCGCCCCCAACATCGGCAACGAGGAAGCCCTCGACTACATCATGAAGGCCATCGAGAAGGCCGGCTACAAGCCCGGCGACGACGTGGCCATCGCCCTCGACTGCGCCTCCTCCGAGCTCTTCGGCGAGGGCGAGAAGAAGGGCTACAAGTTCTGGAAGTCGAACCCCGGCAAGCTCTTCAGCGCGGACGAGATGATCGAGCTCTTCACCAAGTGGGTGGGCAAGTACCCGATCGTCTCCATCGAGGATCCCCTCGATCAGGACGACTGGGACGGCTACGTCAAGATGACCAAGGCCCTCGGCGGCAAGATCCAGATCGTCGGCGACGACTTCTTCGTCACCAACACCAAGCGCCTCGAGAAGGGCATCGACCTGGGCGCATGCAACTCGATCCTCATCAAGGTCAACCAGATCGGCACCATCACCGAGACCATCGAGGCTATCGACATGGCCAAGAAGGCCAACTACACCGCCGTCGTCTCCCACCGCTCCGGCGAGACCGAGGACAGCTTCATCGCCGACCTCGTCGTGGGCCGCGAGACCGGCCAGATCAAGACCGGCTCCATGTCGCGCACCGACCGCATCTGCAAGTACAACCAGCTCATGCGGATCGAGGACGAGATGGAGGGCATCGCCGAGTACGCGGGAAGGAAAGCCTTCTACAGCGTGAAGAAGTAAGCGCGCATAACGCGTCAGCCGGCCCGAAGGGCGCCGGCAAGGGGCCGCTCCGGAGATCCCGGGGCGGCCTTCTTCTTTCCCAAGGAGGAGAAGCGACCGGACTCGTGGAGGCACGGCGCGAGCGCCGTGCCTCCAGTCTTCTCCGCTACCTTCCCCTTCGGGCGAGCCGACTCATAAAGCGGCCAGCTCTGCGATTAAGCGCCTAATAGGAAGTTTCTCTAGTGCCGAATTCCGCGATATTCGAGGCGCTCGCGCCTCCGACTGATACGGTAAATTCTCCGCCGGCAAAAAGATTTCCATAACTGTCAACTGTGAGAGCATAGACTGTTCCGCCGCTGTTTATGTCGGACCCCAGTGCCGTCCATGAACTACCATCCCATTTTGCAATGCTGTTTGCCGTTGTACCCCCCGCGGTAGTAAAAACTCCACCCGCATAAAGGTACCCGGAGCTGTCAACCGAAAGGGCATAGACATAATAAGCATATGTATCTGTATTATACATTCCTGAACCGAGTGCAGACCATGAGCCCCCATTCCATTTCGCTATACCGGCTGCTGCTGTACCGCCAGCGGTTGTAAAATATCCACCCGCGTAGAGGTTGCCGGAGCCGTCAACTGCAAGCTCATATACCTCGTCATCCATCCCTGAACCGAGTGCAGACCATGAACTCCCGTTCCATTTCGCGATATTGTTTGCAGTAGAGCCGCCTGCGGTAGTAAAATATCCGCCAGCATAAATGTATCCGGAGCTGTCAATTGCAAGGGCATCTACAGTCCCGCTCATCCCTGAACCGAGAGCAGACCATGAACTTCCATTCCATTTCGCGATACGGTTTACAGCCGTGCCGCCTGCGGTAGTAAAATTCCCGGCTGCATAAAGATTACCGGAGCTGTCAAATGCAATGGCAGCGACATATCCATTCATTCCTGAACCGAGGGCAGACCATGAACTCCCATCCCATTTCGCGATACCGGCTGCTGCTGTACCTCCAGCGGTTGTAAACCATCCACCTGCGTAGAGGTTGCCGGAGCTGTCAACTGCAAGGGCACTGAGTTCTCCATCCATCCCTGTGCCAAGAGCAGACCATGAACTCCCGTCCCATTTCGCGATATAAGCTGCCGATGTACTCCCTGCAGTTGTAAAACCTCCCCCTGCATAGAGGTTCCCTGAACTGTCCACCGCAAAGGCATCGACATAGTCATCAGCAGACCCAAAGACCGACCAGGTAAACCATTTTGCATACAACGGTACATCTGCGGAGCCCATGGTAAATGTTTGTCCGGGGATATACGTTGTTCCTTTCCCGTCTGCCTGCGTGTTCCAGCCCCAGAAAGTAAAAGTAGTAGACTTCACAAGACTTCCCGTGTTGCCAAGGGCTGTGACGCTTTCACCCTGTTCATACTCTTTCGAGTCAACCGGGACGCTCCCGTCTGTACTACCGTTCCCGTAGTAGGTAATTTTATAGGCCTGGCTTGCAGGATTGTCCGTATTGTCCTGACACGCAGTAATAGAAATGCAGAGAACCGCAACTGTACATAGTAGCAGGTGTTTTGTTACTTTGAACTGTTGTTTATTTAGCATATACCTTCCTCATAAAAGTAATTTTCCGGTTTCTGAAACTGTTTCAAGGCAACCGGCGCTGTTGAATCTATTACAGTATATATGTTCAATTTTTTATGGCGCCCGGATTTATAAACCGTGACGCGGTTTTCCTGTTTATTTGAAAATTCTGCGGGAGAAATGCCTTACGGCGGGTGAAACAAAAACCCGCAGGCGACCATAAAAAGAAGGGGGCCCGTAAGCCCCCTCTCTCAAACCGCGGCAGTTGCCGCTTCTTCCCATGAAACCGTCAAAGCCCGGAAGTTAATATACATCTAGATAGCTAATTCCTCGGGAATATAATCCGTTTTTATCTGAAAGTATCATATATAACTCACATCCGCCGCTGGGGTCTTCTGTTGTAAAAGCATTGGGTGGAATAAGCGTAATCTTGTTAATGAGCGTTTGTATCACAGTTAATGGAGCGACGATTTTGATGTAATTGTCATACTGGGTTATCGTGGCGCCCTCCGCCGACAGGTTGTATGGCAGAAAGTATTGTCCGGAACAGTTAATCCCGTAAATAGAGATTACCATGGTAAAGTTATCCGAGCCGGCGTTAATGGCATCGCACCTAAATACGGGGTTAATATCGCTTGCTGTCGCACTAATGTGGTCATAAACTACCCAGTAGGTCGAGAGTTTTCCTCCATTCATAGTGTTCCAACCACTGTTGACCGCCGGCGCAAAGAGCACGGTCACCGTATAATCCTGTGTCGAGCCGTCCGCCGCGGTTACCGTGTAGGTCTTTGACGACGAAAAGTCGTTCGCCGTCGTCCCGCTTGTCTGTTCAGTCGAACCGATCTTCACCGACGCTCCGGTAGTAGTGAAGGACGCGACCATCGAGGTGGCAGTGGCAATGTAGGGAAGTTTTACCGTAATCGCCGTACCGCTGATCGTCGTGCCGTAAGCGTTTATAGTCTTATCCTCAGTCCATGTAACCGCAGGGAAGCTGAAGGAGGTGATCTCCTTTGAGCTGGCCAACGCGACCGTCACCGTCACCGTATAGCTCTGCGTCGAACCGTCTACCGCGGTCACCGTATATGTCTTTGCAGATGAAAAGTCGTTTACCGTGGTTCCACTCGTCTGTTCCGTGGTTCCGATTGCGACCGATGCGCCTGTAGTCGTGAATGTCGCGATGAGATTCGCAATCGACGTTGTGCCGTAAGGCACGGTAACCGAGATACTGGTTCCGGATATGGCGCCCGTGACATTAGTAGAAAGAACGCTGTTATTCGCGGAGGTGAATCCGAAGGCGGTGATCTCCTTTGCGCTGTTTACGGCGATAGTCACCGTCACCGTGTAATCCTGGGTCGAGCCGTCTGCCGCGGTCACCGTGTAGGTCACGGGACTCGTAAAGTCATTGGAACTGACTCCGCTCGTCTGGGCCGCGCTTCCAATGGAAACGGACGTCCCGGTCGTGGTGAAGGTCGCCACAAGGGCCGTGACTGTTGTGCCATAAGGGACCGTGACCGCTATGGACTCGTCGCTTATTGTCCCCGAAATATCCGCGGAAAGTCCCGTGTTTTGAGCTGATGTAAAGCTGAAGGCTGTAATTGCATTGCTGGTACTGCTGTTTTCTTCATTGCTGCTGCCTCCGTCGCCGCAGGATGTTAAAGCAAGTGCTGCCATTAAAACCACGGCGGAGAGTAAAAGCTTTTTCAAAAAAGTCATGTCCCACCTCGTTATTAGTTCTTCAATTGCCACTTCTTCCGATGAAACCGTCAAAGTTTGGAAGTTATTCATTCCGCGCTAAGACAGTTATTTCAGTTAAACCAAAAGCTCTAAGCCCGTTATTATTGTCTTTAAGTCGTATAAAGAAATTAGCTTGACCGGGAGAAGCCGGCGGGGTAAATGTCGGTATCTTCATGACAGTCTTCAGCAAACTCAACGAGGGCGCAGTGATTATCAAGTTTATCTCAGTGCTGGAAGAATCTAATGTGCCTCCAGCCTTCGTAATTCTGGCACCCAGATTTTCAAAGTCACAAAACCCTCCGCTACCAAGTTGGAGATATGCAGTATAAGTATGCGAGTCCCCATAGACAGAATCGCAGGTCGCCCCCAGATACATGTCCAAGGCATCCGTAGAAGTGCTTGCAGTCGTTACCCAGTAGTCCGAGAGAGTGCCTCCGGCAGCAATGTTGGCAGCAGAGTTGACTGCGGGCGGGAAGTTCACCGTTACCGTGTAATCCTGAGTCGAGCCGTCCGCCGCGGTTACCGTGTAAGTCTTTACCGATGTGAAGTCGTTCGGCGTTGTTCCGCTCGTCTGTACTACTCCTCCGACAGAGACAGACGCTCCGGTCGTCGTAAAAGAGGCAACCATGGAAGTGGCAGTGGAAACATAGATAAGCGTTACCGTAATCGACGTACCGCTTATCTTCGTGCCGTAAGTACTAGTAGCGGGAACTGTAACAGCGGGGAAGCTGAAGGAGGTGATCTCCTTTGAGCTGGCCGACGCTACAGTTACAGTCACGGTGTAATCCTGCGTCGAGCCGTCGGCAGCTGTCACGGTATAGGTCTTCGCCGACGTGAAGTCGTTCGCCGTGACTCCGCTCGTCTGTTCCGTTGTTCCGATCGCGACCGACGCTCCGGTCGTCGTGAAGGTCGCGATAAGGTTCGCGATCGAGGTGGTACCGTAGGGCACGGTTACCGAGATGTCGGTACCAGTTATGACCCCCGCTGCATCGGCTGAAAGAACGCTGTTATTCGCGGAGGTGAATCCGAAGGCGGTGATAGCATTACTGGTATCGAGACTCTCGCTATCTTCGTCATCGCTGCTGCTGTCGCTGTATCCGCCATTGCAGGAAACAAGAGCGCAAACGGCAATCAGGATTGCCAAAGAGATGATCATCCTTCTCATGCTTCACCTCCCGATACGGAGATGAGTATTGCCACGCAAGGTATACATGTCGCCCAGGTTTATAAATCGTGACGAGGGTTCCTGTTTTTTTCTATGAATTCCGTGGGGGTCATGCCTTCCAGCGCATGAAAAGCGGTATTGAAAGTGTTTTTTGTGTTAAACCCGCAATTCAGGGCCGCCTGGAGGATGCTGATGTTCTCATCCTCGAGGAGCATCTTTTGGGCCGCCTCGATCCTGTACGTATTGATGAACGAGCGAAAATTCGTGTTCAATTTGACGTTCAGTATTTCGGAAAGCTGATGCGGAGTGATGTCGAGCATGGAGCTCAGTGTCTGCAGCGATAGGTGTTCGTCAAGATAGCGATTCTCCCGCTCCATCAGCTGCTTAATGCGTTCTATTACCGCGGAGGTATCTATGTTCTTGACCATCGATCTTTTGTATCTCGTCTCGTCTGCGTCTTCCTGTATCAGGAGGAACAGCTTCTCGTGCCTTTTCTCGATAAAGTAAAAAAGAACGATCATGCCATTGGTTACGATAACCATGACCTTGATCATCGGTTCGTGCCCGATGGAGTATATTGAGTAACCCGTTATGGCGATGACGATCCATAGAATGCAGTATGCCAGTAGTACCTTTTCCTTTAGTATCAACTGAAAGCTTTTAGCTGAAAGCGCCCCGCGCGCATGGACGATAAAGAGGATAAGGCAGAACACGAACCACGGAGTCACTCCGCGGACTATCACGAGGTATATGAACCGGACGGCATCGTTCGGAATATTGCCGAATCCGACGTACGCCAGCTTCTCCTGTGGAGCCAGCGAGAAAAATGGGATGAATAAAATTACGGCAAGGATGCCAGGCAAGAAGAGAAGCAGGGACCGGATGCTGTACTTGTGTTTTCCTTCGATGAGCGTTCTGAAATGGCAATAAACCAAGGGTCCGTAAAAAAGCTCGAAGGGTTTGCCTAGATACAAGAGTTGAGGGTAATGCCAGAATAAACCCATCTCTTCCCATAGGATAAAGACGGTATCGATTCCCCATAAGGCAAAAAACGCGAAAATAACGATGCGATCGGACTTGTTTTCCGAGAGATAAACGAAGCCGATCGTGATCAATGAACAGCTGCTTGCGAAGGCAAATAGATCCAGAAAGCCGTACATGCTTTATTCCTGCTGTATTCGCCTCGGCAGTGAACCGCCCCTGGTTTGCCGAAGAGCCGTTATGTCGAGTCCAGCTCCACGGCCGGATAACATTGCTCATCATTATACGACATCGCGTACTCAGCGGGCGAGCCCTGCCGGAACGGCTCGAGTGGGCGGTCAATGCTCTTGATAATCGGATACGTGCTATCTACCTGATATTCAAGACCACGAGATGGGCTTCTGCCCCCTCCTCGTCCCGCAGCCACAGTTCCCCGTCCTGGATGGTAGCGGACAGGTCCATGCTCCGCTTGACCAGGGCCTTGAGGCCCTCGGTCTCGTTCGGGTCGAGGCGGAAGACGGAGAGGTTGCGCCACTTGGCGAGGCCGGCGGCGATCGGGTCCCACCAGAGCTCGGGCGAAGCCGAGTAGGTGTACACGACGACGCGCTTCGAGCGGCCGCAGGCCTTGGCGACGCGGCGCTCGTCGGGATGCCCGAGCTCGATCCACAGCTCAAGGTCGCCCGAGAGGTCGCGCTGCCAGAGGTCGGGCTCATCGATCTCGCCCAGACCGCGGCTGAACTCCAGGCGCTCGTGCGCGTTGAGCGCGAAGGCGCACAGGCCGATCATCATGCGCGTCTCGGATTCTGAGGGGTGCCGGGCGAGGGTGAGCTGATGCTGGGCGTAGTAGTTCCGGTCGAGGTCGGCGACGTCGAGCCGGGCCTTGTAGATCGTGGACTTGAGGGCCATGGCGGAGTTTACTACGGAAACGCGCGAGGAAGCACGGCCTCGTACTAGGCTTCTCCCGCGTCCTTCCTCGACAGGAGCGCGTTGATCCCGAGCCCGGCGAGGAGGATCATGGTGCCGATGAGCTTCCTCCAGTCCCAGAGCCCTTCGGCGGCGAAGTCGATTGTCAGCCCGGCGAGAGCCTGGCCCGAGAAGGCCAGGAGGGTGGCGTAGAATGCGGGCGCTCGCGGGAGGATGTAGTTCATCGAGGCGACTACTACTACGCCCATGATCCCGCCTCCCAGGGATAGGCCGGCCCCCGCCTGCGCTAGCCTGGCGCCGAAGTCCTCCGAGGCCTGGCCCGATGCGAGGAGGACGAGGAGACTGGCAGCGAGTCCTGCGACGTAGTTGACCCGTACGCTCCTGAACAGCCCTTTCCTCGTTCCGAGCTCGGAGTTGAGGATGAAGGTGAAGCCGGGCACGATTCCCGCAGCGAGGGCGGCTAGCATGGCGGGCGCGTCGGCCCTCCAGTCTCCGACCATGACCGCGGCTCCTGCCAGTGACAAGACGACGCCCGGTATGCTCCGTAAAGTCAGTGGATAGCGCCTGCGGCCCAGGAGCCCGGTCGCGTCCGCCGCGAGGGAGAATAGGGCCTGGCCGACCAGGGAGAGGGCCACGGCGAAAGACGCGCCGAGGGCCGCGAAGGCGTAGGAGGAGGCGAATACCGTGAGGACGCCGAAGACCCCGCCCGAGTAGTAGAAGAGCGGCAGCCGGCCGGGCCTGCGAGCCTCGGGGCGCACGAGGAGGACCAGGGAAACGGTCGCCAGGCCCGCGACGTGGATGACGGGGACGGCGAGGAAGTAGCCCGCCGACTCCGAGAAGCGGCTGTTGAGTCCGTTCATGACGGTGATGAGAGCCCCGATGAGGGGCGCGATCGCGTATGGCATCTCTTTCGCGGCCTTCCTTGGCTCGAGTATCACGGATACACTCGGCAAACGGATAGGACGTATGTCCTGTCGAGGCGCCGGGAGGAACGCGATGGATTCGATCGAGAGCTACGTCCGACGCCATAGACTCGCGGATCTTCTCTCTCCCGACCTTGCCGCGTCGCTGCGGCTCGTCCGCAGGTCCTCGGGCGAGCTCCTCATACGTTCGGGAGACCCGGCGCGGGACCTGCTCTTCTTCGTCGAGGGAAGGGTAAAGTCCTTCAGTATCTTAGGCAACGGCCAGAGCGTCCTGGCCGCCTTCTCGCGGCCCTTCGACGTCTTCGGGGAGGCCGAGCTCCTCTCTGCCGAGCGCTATACGCTGAGCATCGAGGCGGTCGACGACAGCGCCTGCCTCGCGCTTTCGGCCGAGTCGATCAGGAGGTCGGCGGAACGCAACTGCCGCCTCTTTATGTTCCTCTGCGCCAGGCTCGGATCGAAGCTCTCGAGCCGGATCATCGCGGAGTCGATCAACCTGCGCTATACCGTAGAGCGGCGGCTCGCGAGCTACCTGCTCGCGGCGGCCGACGGGGAGGGCAGGCTCCGCGGAGCCGCGGACCTCGGAGAGCTCGCCGACTTCATCGGGGCGAGTTACCGGCAGCTGTCCCGCGCGGTGCGGCGCTTTCGCGAGGAGGGGCTGGTTGAGGGGAAGAAAGGCAGCCTCCGCGTGCTGGACCGCGCGAGACTCGCGCCCTACGCGGCTGACAGCTATCCGGGAACGGCCGCGGGTGTGCCGGAACCGGGGCTATTCCTAGAGACGCGCTGACCGCGACGTTCGGGATACGGCGCGACGCTCCGGACGCGGCTTGCCCTTACCCGCCGACTCAAGGTAGTCGCGGCCCCACTCGATCATCGCCTCCATGATCGGTAAAAGTCCTCGCCCCTGATCGGTCAGCGAGTACTCGACTTTGGGCGGCACTTGGTTGTAGGACTCGCGGTGCACGAGTCCGTCCGCCTCCAACTCCTTGAGCTGCTGGGCCAGCATCTTCTGGGTCAGGCGCGAATGCAGCCGGCCAAGCTCGTTGAAGCGCATCACGCCGTTCTCCCCGAGCTTGTAGAGGAGGAGAAGCTTCCATTTCCCCCCGATCAGCTCGAGCGTAACTTCCATGTGACAACGATATTCCTGCCCGCGGAACTCGATCATCTCGCTTCTCCCATGCTTTCCTTTTGGTATGTATATTCCAGAAAAGTGCGTACTTGTCAATTCGATCGCGTGGGCTTATTTTCGGAATCGCGTTCCTAAGGAGGTTCTCATGGATTTTCGCGACGTAGTCGCTTCGAGGCGAAGTATCCGCGCCTATCGTCCCGACCCGGTCGAGGAGGACAAGCTTCAGACGGTACTCGAGGCCGGCCTGCTCGCTCCTACCGCCGTCAACTTCCAGCCCTTCCGTGTCATCGTCGCGGCGACCCGGAACCGCGAGGCCGAGCTGCGCACAGTATATGACAAGCCCTGGTTCGTAGCGCCGCCTCTGATCCTGGTCGTCTGCTCGGTCCCCGGCGAGGCCTGGAGCCGTCGCGACGGCAAGAACTACGCCGACGTCGACGCGGCCATCGCGATGGACCATATGATCCTGGCCGCCAATGCCCTCGGCCTGGGGACCTGCTGGATAGCGAACTTCGACCCGGCCGCGGCTCGCGAGATCCTCCGGCTCGAGTCGGGCTGGGAGCCGCTCGTCATGACTCCCCTCGGATATCCCGCCGAGGCTCCCGCTGCGAAGCCGCGCAAGTCCGTCGCGGACCGTATCGTGCGACGGTAGCGGCGCTCTGAAAGGAGGACGGCATGGTGATGAAGAAGCGAGACGCGGCTCCTTCGACGGTCGTCCGCTCGTGTACTACGCCGGGCATGCGGAACACCTCGGCCTTTATGCGCTGCCGAACACGGTAGTGGCATTCAAGGACAGGCTTTCGGGATACAAGTCTTCGAAAGGCACAATTCAATTCCCTTATGACCGCGATCTCCCGATCGGCCTCATCGAGGACATCGTGCGCTTCAAGGACGCCTTCCCTAAGTGTCGTCAGAATTTCGGCAGAGGGATCGCGGGGACCAGTTTTTTCGCCTCTTCCTGGACTTTCGCCGCGGCCTCGGCCTCGAGCTGCTTTCTCTTTTCCGCGACGAAGGCGTCGATCTGGTCGTAGGGGATGGGCAGCTCTACGTCCGCGGCGATCGCAATAGGCGTTTCCCAGGTATCCTTGCCGGCCAGGAGCGTGACCCACAGCTTCGCCTTGATGCCTATCTTCTCGGGCCGGTGGCCCAAGGTCTTTACGATGCCGGAGAACGGCACTCCCACGGCGACCGGCTCGACGACCGAGCTCGCCGGCGCAACCCGCGCGAAGCGCTTGTGTCCGAGATCGAGGATGTGGTTCGCGTCCAGGTAGAGCGAGAGCTCCGCGTGGTCCAGGGCGATATCCTTGTCGACCGTATTGGTGATTTTGATCTTGACGTCGAGGTTCACCGATTCGATCTCCAGTCCTTCGGCGAAATTCACGCCGGTAACGGTGATGCCCGCGTACTCGTACTTGCACGAGGCCAAGAGGGCCCTGGCGTCGATGTTCTGCTTGACGGTGGCGCACGAGCAGAGAGCGATGGAGCAGGCGATTCCGAGGGCGCACGTGGTTCTTCTCATCTTTTCAGAATATCAGAGCGGCAATGCTCGCGAAAGGCATGCGTCGATCGTGGAACGCTACGTCGTTGCCGTCTCGGATCCCCCGGCGGGCCGCTCCGATCATCCGCGATATCCGATCCTCGCCGTCGCCTCGATGCGGTCGACGATGGCCTTGACGCTCGACTCCAGGATCGAGCCTTCGCGATAATCGGCCGGAGCGATCATGTTTGCGCGGCCTTCCGCGAGGAGGCGCTCGGTCTGTGTTTTGGATCCCGAATCGCGAGGTCGATAGACGGCGATCGCGAAGCCGCCCTCGTTCTTAACGAGGCGGAAGCAGGGGATGTCGGTCTCGCCGTCGCCGATGTACACGATATTCGCGAAGGGCAACGGACGCTCCTCCTTCGGCACGTACTTGTTGATCGTCGAGTTGTCGTATACCTCGTGGCTCCCCTTGTTGATCCTGAAGAGGAATTGCGTCTTCGTCGTGTAGTTGATGGCCAGGGCAGGCCAGACGGCCGCGTCGTTCGCGTCGTACATGAAGCCCGACGCGTAGATCCTCGCGAACTCGCCGGCTATCGGCGTGCCCTCGATCATCTCGCGGAGGCCCGACGAAATGATGAAGTGCTCGGCCTTGATTCCCCTCGACGAGGCGTAGCCGTTGATCCTGCCGAACCAGGACTCGACACCCGGGAACAGCGCGACGGTCGATCCGAAGGCGCGGAACGAGTCCCTCGTCACGCGTACGCCCGCCTCGGCCGCTTTCTTGAGCATGAGGCGCATGTAGGCGAGGATCGTGTCGGCGTCGCTCTTTTTCGCGAGCTCGCCCGACTCGGCCCAGAACTCGTCTGGCGAGACGCCTATGGCGGGGATGAAATCGTACTCCTGCATGTAGCCGGGAGCGAGGGTCCCGTCGAAGTCGTAGCAGATCGCCATCGGAATGAGCTTCTTCGCTGCCATTTCCTCGCCTCCGCGTCCGGGCGTTGGATGCGGAAAAGGACACGCCCGCGTCCTATCGTAGCTTGAGTTTTTTTCGCGTCTCGTTGAGATGCACCAGTATATGCCTCGTGAGCGGCATCGCGATGATGCCGGATATCCTCTTCTTTCCCCAGAACGCAAGGAGCCACTCGGATGATTCGCCGATGTTCCCGCCGTCCATGATTTTCCCCAGAGTCTTGGGGTCGACTTTTGAAGTCAGGATTTGGGGATCCATCTTCTCGATTATACGCCGCGTCTCCTTCCCGACATCGACCCGGTAGTTTCGTAATTCCCGCAGGTCGATCTCACTGTTGAAGCGCTTCATGTGCGCATCGTCGAATTCGTTGCCGGTCGTCGTAAAACCGCATTTCATTCTCTTTTGGTATTTCTTTCGTTCGAATACCTGCTCCGTCCCGCTGATGAAGTAATGAGAGCATATATCCTCGATCCTCGCCGAATGCCACAGGTGCCAGGCCGCGGAATAAGGATCGTCGGGCGCGTATTCCCTGAACCGATCATCGTCCTTGAAGTCCCAGATCTCGTCCTCGTGGGTCTTCGAGGGATCGCCCGATACGCACGAGCAATGGACGGTCGCGTTTTGCTCGAGGATGAGCTCCTTGATCTTCGCATGCTGAGGCCCCGTCATTAATGACTGCAGCAGCTTCTGGTTTCGATTGAAAGCAGACGTGACCGTTTCCATTCTCAGCTCATGAATCCGCTTCGCAAGGCGCGTTCCCAATCAAGGCGGCCTTCGGCGCGGGCTTTGTCGGCCGCCTCGTCCCAATCGTACTCGACGAGGATAAAGTCGACCATCCAAGACCCTCCATCGCTGGATACGATCGCATATCGCGCGTGGGGCGAACCCGATTCCACGACGTGGGGATTCTCCTCGCGCTCGGCGTAGGCAGGCAGCCCGACGCTGCCCGGGTTGATGACCAGAGCGCCGTCCCCGAGGCGCACGCAGCGCTGAAGATGCGTGTGCCCGCAGAGGGCGATCCCGGCTCGGAGCGCCCCGAGCCTATCGCGGACCTCGCGCGGCGAGGACAGGCGCGTCCGCCCTGCTTCGACGGTCTCGACGAGGTAGCCCTCGTCATCCTCCGGCAGGCCGTGGAAAGCCGCGATGCCGTCACCCGCGCGCGAGACGGGCTGCAGGTTTCCGAGCCACGCCCGCTCGGCTTCGCCGAGGTGCCGGTACGCGTAGGTGTCGGAAGGCTTCAGTCTCTCGAGGTCGCCTTCCGAAATGAGCCGATCGTGGTTGCCGCGCGCGTGGATCCAGTCGAGCTCCATCAGCGCGCGGGTCGTCTCGAGCGGCCACAGCGGGCCGGATGCGTTGTCTCCGAGATTGATGACCTTCGAAGCCACTCTTCGAGCCATGTCCGCCACGACCGCCCGCAGCGCGAGGATGTTGCCGTGGATGTCCGAGACGACCGCGTACGTTGCCATCGGGTGCTTCCTGTGGGTATCGGCGGCATGATAGCAAAAGGCCGAGCGCCGTACTATGCCTATTCTCTCTCGAAGGCCCGAGGGCGAAACGGGCGCGACACCGCGGTCGCGTCGCCCCGCCGTATTTGATTTGACAGAGGGCGAGTTGACTGGTAGCCTGGTGAGCGGAGGCTCACAACGACGCATCCACAGTCTTCCGCCCGGCGCTGGGCGGTCCTGGCGGCGCTCATGGCCGTCACTCTTGCGTGCGAGGTCGAGTGGCTCGCGCATGCTGCAGTCGCGCGGCCGGCGGCTGTCTTCTACGCGGGGCAGTTCGATCCTTCCTCGCTCCTCAATATCGATTTTCTCAGCATGTCGTACATGCTGGTCTTCTTGTTCGCTTGCCTACCGGCCAGTTGGGCCCTGGCCCGGTGGGGCCTCGGCGTCGGCGTTGGTATCGGCGCTTCCCTGGTCATAGCGGGTTCCCTCGGAAAGGCGATCTGGGCCGACAGCTTCCTCGCACAGATCGCCTTTCAGCTTCTTCTTGCCGTCGCCCAGCCCTTCCTGACGAACGCGGCCACGACTCTAGCGCGCGACTGGTTCCCTGCCGACGAGAGGGCGACGGCCAGCGGCCTCGCGAGCCTTGCCCAGTACCTCGGCTTCGTCGTCGCCCTCGCGCTCGCTCCTGTCTTCGTGCAGGTCGATCCTGCGTTGCCCGGCTACGGCTCGGGCATCGAGACCGCTCTCGCGCTTTTCGCGGCGATCAGCGTCGCCTCGGGCGCCTTCGCGCTCATCATGGTCAGGCGAGGGCCGAACAGGGAGAGAGCAGAGGGCGAGGCGGGATTCCTCGCGTCGCTCAAGCTGATCATCGCCCGGCGGGACTTCCGCTGGACGCTCCTCCTCTTCTTCCTCGGCCTGGGAATCATGAACACGGTAACCGCGTTGACCGACAGCGTCGCCGCGTCGATGGGCGTGAAGGACTCGAACGGCTTCCTGGGTCTCGGACTCATCGTGGGCGGCATAATCGGCGCCGTCGTCCTGCCGATACTCTCGGACCGAATGGGCAAGCGGAAGGCGTTCATCGTCCTCTGCATGTCGTTGACCGTGCCCGCGCTCTGGGCGCTGTTCCTCGCGCCGCAGGGTTGGTACGCGCTCGGTATCGCGGCCATGGCCCTCCTCGGCCTGGCCCTCATGAGCGCAGGACCGATCGGCTTTCAATACGCCGCAGAGGTTACGGCTCCGGCGCCCGAGTCGGCGAGTCAGGGTATCCTCCTCTTGGCCGGCCAGGTCTCGGGGCTCGCTTTTACCGCGGGCATGTCCGCCGGCGGGAGTTCCGGAGTGCGCGCGTGGCTTCTGGCCTTCGGCATAGCTGCCGTAGCGATGGCGCTGTTGTCGCTCAGGCTGAGGGAGTCGCCGGCCGTGGCAGGGGGCGCGAAGGGCTAAAGCCGGTCCTTTACCTGGTCCGGATGCCCGCCCCTCGATTTGATCTGCTGGTTAAGATCGGATAGCATTGAAGTGGCTTTATCGTTCCTCGAAATGGAGGTCGTTTCGATGACCAAGAAGACGCTTCAGCAAATACTAGGCTACTTGATCGGCGGCTCGCTCGTGCTTCTCGTCATTCCTTTCGCCTTTTTCAGTCTCTCTCGGGCCATCGATCCACGAATAGGGATCGCGTTAATTCCGGACGATAACCTGCGGATCGTCGTCGCCGTTGCCTTGCTGATCCTCGGGATACCATTTGCCATCTCATCCCTGGTCGTGCAGAACGCGATCGGAAAGGGCGGCCCCTTGGAAGCCATGAACATCGAAATCAGCCCGAAGACCCAGCATCTCGTCGTGACCGGACCGTACCGATTCACGAGAAACCCGATGCTCTTCGGGGCCGTCGCGATTTATTTCGCCTTCGCCGTCTTCTTGAATTCTCCGACCGCACTCTTGGCTGTCGTCCTCTTCATGGTGTTCATGCTGGTCTTCGTGAAGCTGACAGAGGAGAAGAGGCTCTTGAAGGACTTCGGACGGGAATACGAGGATTATCGGAAGAGGGTGGCGATGTTCGTACCCTGGCCTCCGCGGAGGAAGGCCTAGCTTCCGGAGGCTCGGCTTTTTAGTCTCCGGGTTGTTCTGGGCTGCGCGCGATTCATCCTCAGACGAGCAGCTCCGATCCCGTCCGAATCCTCTCGAAATTCTGTCCGAACCGCTATGCCAGGAAGTCGTTGAACTTGGGCTTAGGTTCTCTGCATGGGTCTTACGAATGAACAAGGTAGCGTCGTCGATCCTGCGGTTCTCGGAGAGCGTCACAATCCTTCGCGAGGCGGCCTCGCCGTTCGCCTGGCAGAAGGCATCGAGTCCGCCTCCGTGGTCGACGTGAGAGTGTGACAGGAGCAGTGTTCGTATTCCCCGGACGTCGCACGTGAGCGCTTCGGCATTTTCAAGGAAGGCCGTGTCTCGGCTTGAATCCGCCTGAGAGCGCCGTGTTCTCGAGAAGGACGAATATCTTGATCATCCCGGTTATCCTCGAGTCAGCGTAACCAGGATCGCTTGCTTCAACGGAGCATCAGCTTCTTGCGGCCTTGGCCGCCCGTTTGGCATAGGACTGCTTGTAGACGAAGCGCATGATCGCGGCCTCGTAGGTCGGCAGCGCGACCGCTCCGCCCAGCGACTCGCTGCAGATCGCAGCGAGCGCGGCCTTCTCTACGACCATGGCTATGGCCTCGGCATCGGGTCCTCGCGAGAGAAGGCCACGGTCTGCTACCAAGAGCGCCTCGGATGCGGGGCGGCGCTCGGGCCACACAGTCGAAACGGGCACTTTTATACCGACAATCTGCGCCAGGTCGTCCAGAACGGCGGGAAGAGGGAGCCCTCGCTTAGACCAGGCGAGAGTGTAGGGAGCCGCGCTGAGCAGGGCGCTCGTCCCGTCCGCCAGGGCGACGAACGAGAGATCCTTATTGTTCCAACCTGCGTCAGGCTTGGCGGGTAGGAGAAATCGGGCGTTCTGGGAAAGATGGGCGGCTGCGGCGGCCTCGAGCTCGAGCGCGACGAGGAAGGCCTTGTCCAAGTCCGCGGCCACCGTCAGCGCGCCATGGTTGGCCAAGAGAACCGCGGGGCCGTCGCCGAGAGCCGCCGTCGTGACCTTCGCGAGCTTCGCAGTGCCGGGCGGGGCGTAAGGCGCGCAGGGCGTAGCGCCCCAAGGCGAGGGGACGGCGGTGCGCGCGGCCGCGCAGGCCGAAGCGGCGTTCTGATGGGTGTGGACGATCGCGTTGACCTTGGACCTCGCGTGGTAGATCTCGCGGTGCAGGGCGCGCTCGCCCGAGGGCTTCCAGTCCCCCGACCATTCGCCCGTGCGGATGTCGACGAGCGCGATCATGTCCTCGCGCAGATCGGGATAGGGTATGCCGCTGGGCGTGATTGCCATGGTCGAGCACGACAGTCGCAGGCTGAGATTGCCCCAGCTGCGCGCGACGAGTCCCTCGGCAAGAAGGCGCGAGCCCGCGGCCACGAGGACCTTGCGGTCCTCGGCCGAGGCGTCGGCCATCCTCTTCACGCCTTCGCCCCTTCGATATCGGAGAAGACTCTTTCGAAAGCCGCGACGGCTTGTCGTATCATGCTCTCATTATAGGCCGCGCTCGTATAGAGGCGCGAGCCGGCCAGGGTGACGATGCCCTCGGCCATGTACGCGGCGCCCATCTCCTCCATGACTATCTTGCGCTCCTTGATTTCCTTCATGAGGCCGGGGATCCTCCAGAACTTGGAGAAGTCGATGGCGAAGTGCATGGTACCTACGGTCTGTATGTGGCAGATCGAGCCGATGTTGTAGGCCACGAAAGGCAGGTCTCGCCTCCGAATCGATTCGCGGACTCCGGCGATGAGGAGGTCTCCCATGGCGCCGGCTTTCTCGCTCGCCCGCGTCCGCTCCATCTCCGTGAGGGTGAAATAGCCGGCCGCCGCCGACAACGGATTGGCCGCCATGGTACCGCCTACCAGGGCCTTTTTCTGTCCCGCCTCGAGACCGGCCGCCAGGAGCTTCATGTACTCGCGCTTGCCGCCCAGCCCGCCGGCGGAAGGATAGCCGCCCGCCACGACCTTCCCGAAGACGGTCAGGTCGGGCTCGACCCCGAAGTAGCCCTGGGCTCCCGATAGGCCGAGGCGGAATCCGGTGACCACCTCGTCGAAGATAAGGAGAGCGCCATATCTATCGCATAACTTTCGCACGCCGGCGTTGAAGTCCCTGGGCAGGGGGCGCGTGCCCGACTCGGGCCCGACCGGCTCGATGAGGACCGCCGCCGTGCCGCCGCTAAGTCGGTTACGCCTCAGCACGCGCTCGAGATCGTCGAGGTCGCCGGGAAAGAACTCCTGCGTATGCTTGAAGACGTGCTTCGAGACGCCGTGCGCCTCGAGGTGTCGTGTTCCCGGGATGCGCAGGCCGTACGCAAGCTGGTCGCTCCAGCCGTGATAAGCGCCGCCCATCTTCACGACGTTCTTCTTGCCCGTGGCGAGCCGCGCGACTCGAATGGAGGCCATGCATCCCTCGGTGCCCGAACCCAGCATGCGGAACATCTGAACGGCGGGCATGTGGCCCGCGATGAACTTGGCGAGCTTTAGCTCGTACTCGTGGAAGAGTCCGGTCGAGGGGCCGCAGGTCTTGATCAGGTCGATGACTTGGTCACGGACCTCTGGAGGATTCGAGCCGAGCACGGTCGGCCCGCCGGCCTGGAGAAAGTCGAAATAGCGATGTCCATCGAGGTCGTAGAGATATGCGCCCTCGGCCCTTGTGAAGACGAGCGGAAAGGGAAAGTTAAAAGCGAGATTGTGCTGGACGCCGCCCGGTATGAAGCTTTTGGCCTCGGCAATCATAGCTTTTGACTTCGGGCAGCTCTTCTCGTAATAGCTATCGAGGTAGTCATTCAATGCGTCACGCCTGAGCCTTTTGATGGGCTGTCGTATCAGGGCGTCGAGGGCGGAGAGTATCGCTGGAACGTCGGGGTAGGCGGAGATTCCGAAGGTATTGGCCATAGAAGCCCCCTTAACAGAGTGAGCCGTGGCTCACTGATAGAATACCATAGTCTATCGGGGCTGTCAAAGGCGCACGCGGGAAGATAAGTTACTATCTATGAGTACTTATGCGACGCCGCTTTTCGGACGGCTGACCGAGGACAAGCAGAGGGCCGTATTGAACGCCGCGACTGTGGAATTCGCCCGGTCCGGTTTTACTGCGGCCAAGGTGGATACCATCGCTGCCCAGGCCGGTATCAGCGTCGGTGCCTTGTATAAGTATTTCGGCAGTAAAGAGAGTTGCTTTCTCTCGGTCCTCGAGGACGGTATGCGAGAGCTCGAGGCGCGTCTCGACCACGTGATGACTTCGGAGTCCGATCACTGGTCGCGCATCGAAGCGATCGTTAGGCTCATTCCCGAGCACTCGAGGAAGAACGCCGAAGCCTTGCGGCTGTATCAGGAGATTTGCGGCGAGGGGCTCTCCTCGATCGCCGAGGACTTCTGTAGGCGCTTCGAAGGACTGAGCGCCCGCTACTACTCGACGATCCTTGCCGAAGCTCGAGCCGCCGGCTCCGTCAGATCGGATCTCGACGAGAACTACGCCGCCTTCTGTCTGGATAACATTTTCATGTCGCTTCAGTTCGCCTACTCGTGCGGCTATCACATGCTGCGCAAGAAGGTCTACCTCGGCGGCGCGAAGGACGCAGATGATGCGCAGATCGTAGAGCACACGCTGAAGTTCCTGCGATACGGCTTATCAGGGAAATAGAGCCATTCGACTCGCGCGAGGATTTGGCCTTGTGCCGATGAGGAAGACGCTATAGACTTCATGGTGAGCCGCGGCTCACCAGCGTCTGCGCTTTCTCGGAGGACCCATGTCCGCTCCGCTCTGCCTTCTGTCAGTCGATCTAGGCACCACAGCCCTCAAGGCATGCGTCTACGAAGTCGGCGAGAGTCTCGATCAGCTGGGCGCGGCCTCGCGCAGGCTTTCGCTCGATGCGAGCCCCGATGGCCGCGCGGAGCAGGATCCGGAGGAATGGTGGGAGGCGCTCGTCTCTGTCCTGCCTGATGTTCTGCGCGCTTCAGGCGTCGCGCCCGCCTCGATCGACGGCGTCACGTTTTGCTCGCAGATGCAGTCCCTGGTATTAGTCGATGCCGCAGGCAAGGCCGTACGGCCCGCCCTGAGCTACCTCGACTCGCGCGCGACCGACAGGCGCGCGCGCCTTACCGCCGCGGGCCCGCGCGCGGCCGGCATAGGCCTCGGACTGCTCCTGCCCTGGATGAGGATCGCCGGCGGCGTGGCTGCCAGCGCCAAGGACCCACTGTGGAAATACCTGCGCGTCATGGACGAGGAGCCCGACGCATTCTCTCGCGTCCATCGCTGGCTCGACGCGAAGGACTTCCTCGTCGCGCGTTGCGCGGGCAGATTCGTCATGAGCGCCGACTCGGCCTTTGCCACGTTCCTCGCCGACACGCGCGCCGGCGCCGTCCGATGGAGCCCCGCTCTCATTCGCCGCTTCGGCGTCCTTCCCGCTCACCTGCCCGAGATACTCGCGCCCTCGGACGAGGTCGGAGGGCTTCAGGCCGAGGCGGCGCGCTCGCTCGGCCTGCCCGAAGGCGTGCCTGTCTTCGCGGGTGGCGGCGATGCCTCGCTCATCGGCGTGGGCGCGGGAGCGGCCGCCTTGGGCAGCACTCATGTCTACGTCGGGACGAGCGGCTGGGTCTCTACGGTCGTCGATAGGCGGATAGTCGACGCGAGGACGATGATGGCCACGGTGCCGGGGCCGGTCAGCGGGCGCTACGCGTACTTCGGCGAGCAGGAGACATCGGGGAAGTGCCTCGAGTGGGTGCGCGACCACCTCGCCCTCGACGAGATCGGCGTCTACCTCGAGAAGCGCGTTTTGCCCTCGGGCCCCGAAGAAGAGTACGCGAGCCTCATCGACTATCTGACCAAAACCATCGCCGAAGTGCCGGCAGGATCGGGAGGCCTTCTCTTCGCGCCTTGGCTGCACGGAAGTCGCTCTCCCTTCGAGGATCCCGAGGTCCGGGGCATGTTCCTGAACATCGGGCTCGAGACCGGCAAGCGCCAGATGATCAGGGCCGTGGTCGAGGGTTTGGCCTACAACAAACGGATGCTCCTCGAGGCCCAGGAGCGCAAGGTCAGGACCTCGCGTGCGTTGCGTTTCGCCGGCGGCGGCGCTCTGTCGGACGAGACCTGCCGCATCCTCGCGGACGTCACGGGCCGCTCCGTGGAGCCGGTCCTCGATCCGCAGAACGCCGGGGCGGCCGGGGCGGCTCTGGTGGCCGCCTGCGGGCTCGGGCGTTTCTCCGACCTCGACTCGGCGGCCGCGACCGTGCGCGTACGCGGACGCTTCGAGCCGAACCCCGCCTCGCGCGAGGTCCACGAGCGCAACTATCGCGTTTTCCGAGAGCTGTATCCGGCGACGAAGAAGCTCTTCGCCCGGCTCAACTCGGCGTCCTCGGACTAAACGAAGGCTTCGATCTCCGCGAGGCCGCGCGCCTCGTAGGTCGGAACGACCGCGGGGTCCGGGGGAGTCCCGCGAAGGTTGACCCAACAGGTGTCGATCCCGAAGGCGATGCCGCCCGCGATATCCGAGGCGAGCGAGTCGCCCACCATGACGACGCGCGATTTGTCGGCGACTTCCATGAGCTCGCAAGCGCGCTGAAAGATCGCGGGATCGGGCTTGGCTTGGCGGCCTCGACTTCCTCCGAGACGACCAAGCGTTCGACGTAGGCCCTGATCGGCGAACGCTCGAAGCGCGACCTTTGCACCTGGGCGATTCCATTCGTCACTATCGCGAGGCGCCGCGTCCTCGCGAGTCGAGCGCAGAGCTCCTCGGCACCATCGAGGAGGAAGGAAGCGGTCGAGAGCAGTTCGACGTAGAGCTCGCCGAAGGACCTTGGGTCCTCGCTTATGCCGAGCCGCTCGAAGAGAAGTCGGAAGCGCTCGGAGCGAAGCACGCGCTTATCCAGCTCTCTCCGCTCGAGGCGGCGCCACAGCCCTGCGTTGATTTCCGAGTAGACGAAAGCCGCACCCTTGTCCAAGGAAAGACCACGATGTTCGAAGGATTCTCGCAGGGCCCATTCTTCGGCTTTCTTGAAATCGAAGAGGGTTTCGTCAGCGTCTAGGAGCACGACCTCGTACTTCGGCATGCATCGATCATCCCGGGGAAGTCGGATCCGTTCAAGGTAGTTTGAAATATGTTGACGAACGTTAATACATGTGATAAATCAGAGCTGTCTCTCTGGTCTATCCGGGCGGGAATGGTAGCTGAAGGACGGACAATGAAGAGCGAGGATCGACGATTCACTGATACTCGGGATCGTTTGTTCGGCATCGCCTTGGATCTCTTCGCCGAGAAGGGCTTCGACGCGACGTCGATCAGAGACATCGTGGGCGTCGCCGGGATTTCCACCGCCGCCTTCTACAATCACTTCAAGAGCAAGGACGCCCTGCTCGAGGCGGTCTACCGGCACTATATGGATGGCCGCGCCAATCCACGCGACTCGGGATCGGACGCGGATGAGCTCGATACTCTGCTCGAGAAGTCGGGCCCCGTGGAAGTCGTAATACGGCTGGCCGAGAAGTTCCGAGTCGCCATGGATGATCCGGTTTTCGCGAAGCTCACGCGGGTCGTCTTTATGGAGAGGCAGCGCAATCCCGCGGCAGCGGAGATCGTGCGAGGCGACAGCGCGAAGTTCGTTGCGTTCATGGAAGAGCTTTTCGTCGGATTCCAGAAAAGGGGATACCTGAACGGCAGGGACGCGCGCCTCGTGGGCAGAATGGCCGCGCTCCTCCATCAAGGTTGCTTTGAAGACAACGTCTATTATCGCTACATGAAAGGCGAGAGCGTCGACGCGATCGTGAAGCGGCAGAGCCAGACGCTGCGCGCGATGCTGACCGAGCTGATAGGAGGCTGAGAATGCTCGTCAAGAAGATCGATCGGAGCGCCTGCGAGAAGTGCGGCAAGTGCGCCAGGATCTGCGCCAACAGCAGGGTGATCGAGCTGGACAGCGACGGCTGTCCGCGCTTCGCGCGCGAGGCGTCGTGCATCTACTGCGGCCACTGCCTCGCGATCTGCCCGGCCGGCGCCATCTCGTTCACGTTCGAGGGAGAGGACGCCGCCGGCTACGTCGCCGAGGCGCGGGATTTCGGATCGGGCTCGAGCGGTCCGGAGTACGTGCTCAGGACCCTAGCCGCGGCGAGGTCCTGTCGTTTCTTTGACGGCAAAGCCGTGGAAAAGGACAAGCTTGAGCGCATCCTCGAGATGATGGTCCGATCTCCATCGGCGGGGAACGAGCAGAACAGGAACTTCTATGTCTTCGACTCGAAGCCGAAGGTCGACGCGCTCGAGACCGACACTGCCACCTATTACCGCGCGTCCAATTCGAAGATGGCGAGTCCGCTCATGATCAACCTCATCGCCTCATCCATGGCGGGCAAGGACCTCAGCAAGACCTGGATGCGTAACCGCGCCTTCGCGGACATGCCGAAGGCCGAGCGGAAGGAAGAGTACAAGCGGATGCTCGCCGAGCTGGCCGAGCGGAGCTCGAGCGGCGGGATGAGTTATTACAACGGAGCCGCGGCGGCCTTCCTGGTTACCTCGCGCACGAACGCCCCCGCGTTCCACAAGTCCTTCTACAGGGCCGACGTGGAGATCGCGGTCACCTACGGTGCGCTCGCCGCCTCGGCCCTGGGCCTGGCCTCATGCAGGATGGGCCTTTCCGAGATCGCCTTCGGGCGCGATCGGACTATGAGGGAGAAGTACGGCATCCCTACGAACGAGCGAGTCGACGGTATTCTGGCCCTCGGCTACGCGGACCTGGAGTGGAAGCGCCTACCTCCGCGAGGTCCCGTCGTAGCGAGATGGATGTAAGTCCGGCCCGAGCGCGGCACCGCTGACTATGCTCGTGGTGTCCCGACCGAGATAGTTGACCAGTCAACTAAAACGCGGTATCCTCTTCCTCGTCCCGAGGGGAGGACTATGCCGGACGATTTCGCGCGACTCATCTGGGCGATTAACAAGGCGGGACAGGCTTTCTTCGCCGACCGCCTGGCGCCGCGCGGCCTGGGGGCGGGGCAATACCCGCTTTTGTCGCTGCTGTACATGCGCGACGGGCTTTCCCAAGAGGAGATCGCGGACCGCCTCAGGATCGACAAGGCCGCAGTCGCCAAGTCGGTTAGAAGGCTGATCGAGGAGGGCTACGCGAACAGGCGGGGCGACGAGGTCGATGGCCGCGTGAAGAGGGTCCGGCTCACCGCTAAGGCCAGAAGGGCCAAGCAGGCGCTCGAGGCGATCGAGGCCGAATGGCGTTCGATCCTCCTCGCCGGATTCGATGAGGCCGAGGCCGGCGCGCTTTGCGGCTGTCTAAAAAGGCTCGCGCAGAACGCCGCGTCTCGATAGCGCGGCTACCGCTAGATCGGATACTTCGTCTGTTTCAGGCGCCGCTCGTGAGAAAAAGGAGATGGCCGTGGCGAAGATAATGCTGTATCACTCGATCCTGGGACTCAGGCCCGGCATCCTCGAGGCGGCCGAGAGGCTGCGAGGCCGCGGCCACGAAGTACGGACGCCCGACCTGATCGGAGGATCCATCTTCTCGGCCTATCAGGAGGCGCGCGCGTACCTGGACTCGATCGGACTGCCGAAGGTCCTGGCGGGCGCGGCCGAGGCCGCGAAGGCCTTTGGCCCCGGCGCAGTCTACATGGGCTTCAGCTTGGGTGCGGCTTGCGCCCTCGGCGCGGCGGCGCGGAATCCCGGCGCTAAGGGCTGCGTGGCCGCTGCCGGCGTCGCGACGCTTGCGGAGCTCCGAGCCGCGGCCTGGCCGGCCGGCGTGGCCGCGCAGCTGCACTTCTCGATCCGCGATCCCGGATACGACAAGGTCAAGTCGCAGAAGCTGAGATCCGAGGTCGAAGCCGCGGGTTCCTCGTTTGAGCTGTTCGAATATGGAGCCGGCGGTCATCTCTTCGCCGACCCCGGTCTGTCCGACTACGACAGGGAGACGGCCGCGCTCTTCTGGAAGAACGTCGACGCTTTCCTGGACCGGCTCTGACTCGTTCCGGCCGCGCGGCTCGGTCCGCGCCCGACCCGAGCGCGAGAGAAGTACGCTCTCTCGTCATAGTTCTCCGCTACTTGAGAGTCAGCGTGGTCTTTCCGATCTTGATCTTGTCGCCCGGCTCGAGCTTAACGTACTTGCCTTCGGGGACGCGTTCTTTATTCACGAACGTACCGTTGGTGCTCTTCATGTCCGCTATGTAGAAATCGTCCTTTATCTTCTGTATGAGCGCATGCTTCTTGCTGACCAGCTTGTTGTCCAGGACGATGTCGCAGGTCGGATCTCTTCCGACTACGAGTTTCCCGACGATCGGAATATGCTGGCCGCAGAAGACGAGTATACGATCGTCGTCCTTCATCATGCCGTCCAGCCGTTTCCCGATCGGGCTGGCGCCGTAGATCGTATCGTCGGTCATGCTTCCAGTTATTCTACACCAGTATAGGCCGATTTCTCGATGTTTTACCGCGCGGTAGCTTGAGTCGAGCGTACATGGTATTTTGCCGCTATGAACTTCGACGAGGCGGCGCGCACCTGGGACGGCGAGGAGCGGCGAGTGGTCCGAGCCAAGGCCGTGGCCGAGCGCCTGGGACCCATCCTCGAGCCATACCGCGGCAAGGAAGCTCTGGATTTCGGCTGCGGCACGGGGCTGCTCAGCTTCTTCCTCCGCGACAATTTCGCGCGCATCGACATGCTGGATCCCTCGGAGGGCATGATAGAGGTCCTGCGGGGGAAGATAGCGGCCGACGACGAGCGCCGCCGAGCCGCCGGGTCAGCGCCAGGGGCCATTATGCGGCCGGAGCTGGGTACGCTCGACTCGATGGCCGGGCGCCTGGGACCCTATGACGCGATCTTCTCGATGCTCGTGCTCCACCACATCCAAGACACGGAGGGGACCCTGCGATGCCTGCGCTCTGTCCTCGGGGCCGGAGGCAGGCTGACATTAGTCGATCTCGATACGGAGGACGGGAGCTATCACCTGGAGTACGACGACTTCAGCGGCTACAACGGCTTCGACCGCGGCGCGCTTTCCGACCTGGCCGTGGGCGCCGGCTTCGCGAGGCCGAGCTTCGAGACCATCTACGTCGAGCGCAGGAACCGCGGCGAGGGCTGGAGGGAATACCCGCTCTTCGTCATGGCGGCCTCGGCCGCGGAATGACGCTCATGTCGCCTCGATGAAGGCGGCTAGCATATCCGAGAAGGATTCCGGCTCCTCCAGCGGCGCGACGTACGCGCAGCCCTTCATCCACCGGAAGAGGGCGACCTGACGAGCTCGGGGCGCTCGAGCGCGAGGTCGAGCGAACTCCGCCCGCCTCTAGATCAGCTTTTTCTCCCAGAACATCGCCCCGGGGAGGGGGTTCTCGCAGTAGGGCCCCGTCGTCTCGAAACCGAGCGACCGATACAGCGCGACCGCGTCAACGAGCCGCTCGAGCGTGTCGAGCAGCATGCGCCGATATCCCAGGCGACGGCCCTCGTCGATGACGCGCTCAGCCAAGGCCCGGCCTATCCCGAGGCCGCGGTACTCGGGCCGCACGAAGAGTCGCTTCATTTCGCAGTCGCCCGAGCCCAGGCTCCTCAGGGCGACGCAACCAGCGGGCTCTGCCTCGCTCGATGACGGGATCCGGGCCAGGAAGAGGGCGCCGGACGGCGGCGCGTACTTGCCGGGGAGGTTCGCGAGCTCTCTCTCGAAACCCTGGTAGCCGAGATCGGCGCCGAGGGACGCCGCGTACTCGCGCATGAGGACGCGGACGGCGGCTATCGCGGGGCCTTCTTCGACGGCCTCGATCGCGACGCTCCGAGTGGAACGGCTCTCCAAGATCCGCTCCGCGGCGCGGAGGTGCTCGACAAGGTTGCGCAGGTCGAACTCGCCGAGGCCGTCTACGAGCGCGCGCGCCTCGACGTCCGACGCCTCGTCGATATCGGTCGCGACCTTACGCCCCTTGGCCGTCAATCCGAGGATGAGGACGCGACCGTCCGCTTTGTCCTTGTTCCCGTCGACGAGGCCCAGGGAGCAGAGGCGCTTGATGATGCGATTGAGGTAGCCACCGTCGATTTTGAGCTCGGACTTCAGAGCGCCCTGGGTGTGAGCGCCGCGGCGGCCGATCTCGAAGAGCACGCGCGCCTCGGTGAGGGTAAGGCGCGTGTCGAAGCGATAGCGCGAGAGCAGGCCGAGCCTGTTCGTGTAGTAGCGGTTGAAATGCCTGATCGACTTGATCAGTGCCGCGTCATCGATGCTTTCCGGCATGGCGCAACCTCGATAACAATGTAAAGCACAAACTTGCCTTAGTCAATCAATCATTGAGAAATGGTCGAATGCGCCTAACGAGTGCCTCCCATGCTATACTGACGCTCCCTTTCATTGTCGGGAGGCTCGGTGTGGAGAAGATGGAGAAGCGCGCCGCATACTGCGGCCTCCCGCCCGCGATCGCGCTGACCGCGTCGCTGACTTGCGCGGCATGCGGACTGGGCGTGCAAGGCCCTGGAGATGCCGCTCGGGCCTTTGGGGCCGGCGAGCCGCGCGCCGGCATCAGCATCCTCGCGGCCGGGGACGTCCTTCTTACGCGGCTTCCCGGCGAGAGGATGAGAAACGCAGGCTTCGATTCTCTCATGGCAGGCATCGAGCCGCTCGTCGAGGCGGCCGATATCTCGTTCGCCAATCTCGAGTGCCCCATATCCACCCGCGGCTCGCCTTATCCCCAGAAGCCCGTGAACGTCACATTCCGCGCCTCGCCCGAAGCAGCCTTCTCTCTGAGGGAGGCGGGCTTCGACGTCGTCTCGTTGGCTAATAACCATATGAGCGACTACGGCGCCGCCGCCGTTGCCGAGACGCTCCGGTATCTGGACCTGATCGGTATCGAGCATACGGGCGCGGGGCGAGGCGGCTCCGAGGCTCGCAGGGCCGCGATCGCGAGGAAAGGCGGCTATTCGGTGGCCTTCCTCGCCTACGTCGAGCCCATGTGGAGCGTCGTCGAGGCCCGCGACCCGCCCTGGCCCGCGCCGCTGGCGACGATCGGTCCGGACGGCGTCACGAAGTCGGCTGGCCCCGGCAGGCCAGGCACCGCCGTCATCAGGGACGACACTCTGATGTCAGATATCGCCTCGCTGAGGGCCAGAGGGGATATCGACATCATCGCGGTGAGCTTCCATTGGGGCGAGGAGATCGCGGCCGAGCCTAACGCCTACCAGCGCAAGTTCGCCCGTATGGCGATCGACGGCGGCGCGGATATCGTGCTCGGGCACCATCCCCATGTGCTCCAGGGGGTCGAGCGCTACAAGGACGGCTTGATCCTGTATTCGCTTGGTAATCTCGTCTTCGACATGCGCGAGGACTCGACCTTCGACAGCCTGGCGGCGATCGTACGCCTCGGACGGGAAACCTCCGGGAAGGCGCGGATCGAGACCCTCGAACTCGTGCCGCTACGCATCGCCCGCGGATCCTGGGCGCCGTCGCCGGCGATCGGCCAGGACCGCCGCAGGATCACCGACTACCTTCGCGAGCGCTCGAAGAATCTTGGGCTCGAGCTGAGGCTCGGCGGAGTTGCCCTCCTCGAGGGCGAGCGTTGGCTGCCGGGCCTCTCGTGGACCCGGGATCTCGGCCCCTAGCTCTTCCCCTTCGAATCGGTCGGTTTGGTGGGTTCATCGGCATCGGACGATTCCTTACCGTCCTTCAGGCCCTTCTCGAACTCCGACTTCGCCTTGCCCAGCGAGCGCGCGAACTTCGGGATCGCCGAGGCGCCGAAGAGGACCAGTACGACCAAGACGATGAGAATCCATTCGTTGGGTCCGATCATTCGCGTTCCTCCTTGTCTTCATCGATCCGGATCTCCCGCGCCGCGTCGCGCGCGACGTCCCGCGCCTTGTCGCCCAGGGATCGCAGCTCGCTCCAGAGCCTGCCAGCCTTTCTGAAGAGGGCGGGCAGGTCCTTCGGGTTGACGAGGATGACGATCGCGACGAGGATGACCGCGAGCTCCCCGAGCCCTATCCCGAACATCGGCCCTCCCCGAGTCGAAGGATCCTCGCTGTCAGGATGGCGAGGAAGTAGAGCGCGATCAAGGGGATCGCGAGCATGAGCTGCGAGATCATGTCGGGCGATGGCGTCACGACGGCCGAGAGGACGAAGATGCCCACGACGACGTACCTGCTCGCCCGCAGCGTGGCCTTGCGGGAAAGTACGTCGAGCGCGAGTAGGACGAGCAGCAGCAAGGGGAGCTGGAAAACGATCATCACGGCCAGGATGAATCCGACGACGAAAAAGATGTTCTTCTCGAATCCGAGCAGGAAGTCGACTCCTCCCGGGAAGAAAGAGGGGCTCGCGAGCAGCTCGAGCATCGCGGGGATCAACTTGAAATAGCCGAAGGAGAAGCCCGTCGCGGCCAGGACCGTCGATGCCGCGAGCGACCAGGCGATGATCCGCTTCTCCCGCGACATCAGGCCCGGGAACACGAAGGCGGCTGTATTGAACAGGTGGACGGGAAGCGTCGCGACGAAGCCCGCCGCGATGGAGACCTTGAACTTGACCAGGAAAGCTTCGAAGACCGTCCCGACGAACAGGAACGCCTCGCCGCCGGGGCCGGCGATCGACTGGATCGGCGCCTTGAGGAAGTCCACTATAGGACCGTAAAGGACGAAGCAGGCGACACTCCCGACAAGGATGGCCAGAAGCGACAGGATAAGCCGCCTTCTGAGTTCGGCGAGGTGCGCGAGGAAGGTCATGGCCTCGCCGCTCGAGCGCGCGTCGTCCATGGCCGAAACAATGGAGCCGATACCCGCCCGCTGTCAATGTCGGAGGGTTCCTCGCCGTCGGCCCCGCTTCCCTTGAATCCGCATCGCGATGCGTTACACTTGTAACGTCTGACGGAGGCATCGATGGGAAAGTCGAGTCAGGACGCTCAGGGCTCTGCCGTCAAGGACGTTATCTTCTCGACCCTGATGGCGCTCTTGAGGAAGAAGAGCCTTTCCGAGGTCACTATCACCGAGCTGGCGAGGAAGGCCGGCGTTTCGCGCATGGCCTTCTATCGCAATTACGCCTCCAAGGACGAGATCATCATCAAGTACCTGGACGAGCAGTTCGAAGGCTTCCTCGCGAAGATCGAGAAGGCGAAGGAGCCGAACGCCTATCAGGATGCCTATTGGTACTTCACGTTTTTCAAGAAAAATCAGCAGCTCGTGGAGAAGCTGATCGACGCCAAGATACCCGACCTGCTCTTCGAGCGGCACGAGGCCTACCTCCGCCTCGTCGCGAGGCGCATGCTGGAGGTCAAGGACTACGACGCGGACGTCGGCAAGTACTTCATCGAGTACGCCGCGGGCGGCCTTCGGCGCGTGATCCTCGAATGGGCCAAGGGCGGCATGAAGGAAGGCCCGGAGAAGATGGCGGGCGTCATCCTCAAGCTCGCGATGAAGTAGGTCCCGCGGCGCGGGCGTCCGATCCTCTACTCCCCGAAGACGACGATCGCGTCGCGTCCGCCCGCCTTGGCCGCGTAAAGCGCGGAGTCCGCGTGCGCGAGGAGCCGCTCCAGGGTCGGCTCCGATCGGTCGAGCGGGGCGATTCCGACGCTCATCGTCACGCGAAGGGGCGCGCCGGACTCGTCATGGAAGTCCGCCGTCGCGAGCCTCCTGCGGAGCCTCTCGCAGAGGAACCGTACGCCTGAGGCCCCGGGGCCTCCGGCCGCGATGATCGCGAATTCGTCGCCGCCTACTCGGCCGAATACGTCGTCGGCGCGCGCCTCCTCGCGCAGTATCGACCCGAAGCCGCGAAGGACGATGTCGCCCGATCCGTGGCCGAGCTTGTCGTTTATGTCTTTGAACCTATCCAGGTCGATCATGGCCGCAGCCAGCGAGATGTCCCTGCGGAGCGCTCGGGACATCTCCCTCTCGGCTTCGGCCATGAAGGAGCGCCGGTTCGGGAGCCCGGTCAGCTCATCCGTCCTGGCCAGCTCCTCGACCTTCGATAGCAGGCCGCGCAGCTCGGTCTCCTCGGTCAGGACGACCAAGGTGCCCTCGGCTTCGAGCGGCGAGGCGTCGACGCGATAGTAGCGGGGATATCCTTCGGATTCCGTCCGGAGCTCCATCGAAGTACGCGCGCGGATGGCGTCGACGATCGGCCGGGGCAGAAGGCTCTTGCCGCCCGCCAGGCCGGCGACCTTCCGTCCGATATGCTCCTCGCCTACTCCGAGGATGCGCATCGCAGCGGGATTCGCGTCGGCGAGCCTCCATTCGCGATCCAGCACGAGGATGCCGATGTCGAGCCGCTCTACTACGGCCGCTCGTCCGACCGGAATCAGCGAGAACAGGTCCATGCGGAAAAGCGCGACGTAGAAGACGCACGCGGTGGCGGCGTAGCCGAAGGGCGTATAATCCTTCACGAGGCCGGGGACCAGCTTAAGCACGTATATCAGGCTCGCGGCGAGCGGAATGATGAGGCCGGCCAGGACCATCGAGGCTTGCTTCCTGTAGACGCTCCGCTGGCGCGGGAAATACCGCACGACGACGATGGTTCCGATGACGAAGCACGCGTATGTATATAGCGCATAGACCGCGAACCAGAGACCGTGACCGCGTATCGATATCGTGAAACCGCTCTGCTCGAAGTAATCGATACGATTCCACATGAACCCTTGGAGGCTCGGAGTGAAGATTATCACGAGAGTCGCGAGCGGGATGACGAAGAGGGCGGCAACGAACTTAGGCCCGAGGCCTCGGCCCTCCCGCGTGAAGCGAAGGCAAAAATCGATCCAGATGATCGGTATGAAGCCGATGAACACGTATATGAACTTCGACCAAAGAAGAGTGGCGGCCTCGCTCTTGGAGATCATCTCCATGAAGTTCATCGAGGTATAGCCGATTGTCGCAACGATGAAGAGAATGAAGACCCGCACCTCGGGTCGCTTCCTCCGATCCGCCGATGAGCTACCGACGAGGAGCAGCGCCAGGACGCCGACGACTACAGGAGCGAGCACGCGAAAGGTGTCGTATTGGAGACTCGGAACATTCATGACTAATCCTCGAATAGAGAAACCGGTGACACGAGCGTCGAAATGATACCTTCTTTTTGATTGGTTTTATATGTCGATGTGCTGTAAATATTCGATGTTTTCTTAAACATCGACATATGGACGTTTTATTATCTCGTCTATATAATAACAAACATGGGAGCAAAAGATCTAGGCATTGATGCTCTTGTCTCAGGATACCTGGCCGATGGCGTCACGCTTAAGTGCTTATATTGCGACGAGGTGTTCGAGAAAGGAAGAATCTATCAAGGCGAGGGGGGCCTTATCGTCGCCCGCCGTGCCGCTGAGGAACATGTCGCGCAAGAGCACGGCGGGCCCTTCGCCGCGCTGCTCTCGACCGGGGCGGCCGGCCTTCCGGAGGGGCAAGATCGAGTGCTTCGCCTTCAGTATGAAGGCCGGTCCGACGCGCAGATAGCGGTAGCGCTTGGAGGCAAGGCAGTATCCACCGTGCGCAACCATCGCCTCGCCCTCCGCAGGCGCGAGGCCGAGGCCCGCGCCTTCCTTGCCCTTTCGCGACTACTCGAGCTTCAGCGCGAGGCGCGAAGCGGACTAGTCAAGTATCCCGCCGGCCTGACCGTCGCCGACGAGCGGACGAAGGTCACGCCCGACGAGGCTGAGGAAATCGAAGGCAAGTACTTCAAGGTCTCGCGAGAGGGGACTCTGGCGCTCGCGTCGTGGCCGCGCAAGCAGAAGGAGAAGCTGGTTCTCCTTCTCAGGATATCCGGCCTTTTCGAGCCGGGACGCAGGTACACCGAGCGCGAGGTCAACGCGGTCCTCGTGCCGGTCTGGCCGGATTACGCCGAGCTCAGGCGCTATCTGATCGAGTACGGCTTCCTCGCGAGGAAGCCGGACGGAAGCGAGTATTGGCGGGTTCCGTGAGGGGCGTCGCGCCGAACGGAAGCCTCATCGGACGTCATGGCGCGGTCGCCTCCTCGAGCGTCGCGAGGTAGCCGAGGGCCTCCTCCCTCGACGATCCGCACATCTCGGCCGATGGCTTGAGCGAGTCGCAGACGGCCGGGCGCTCGGGTCGGCCGTAGAGAAGGCACAGGCCCTCGGGACTGAGTTGGGCGCAGCGCACGCCCGCAGGTTTTCCGTTCGGCATTCCCGGGATCGGCGAGAAGATCGACGGCGCGACGCAGCAGGCGGCGCATCCGGGCCTGCAGGTGGAATTCCGCATTCGCCAGGATTATAGCTCCGGGGGCGACGCGAGAGGAGGAAGGCGCTGGACGCGCGATGCCGGCAGAGGGACTTGAACCCTCAAGCCATCGCTGGCAGCAGATTTTGAGTCTGCCGTGTATGCCATTTCACCATGCCGGCGAACGATCGTTTCTACTACGCTCGGCGAGGACCGTCAAGGCGACCATTCCCACGGTTCCGTCCTCCGGCTCTCGAGCTTGCGGCGAGCCCAAGGCTTCAATAGATTGGAAGCCGGAGGTATCCGCGATGGATCCCATTCTCGCCTGGGGCCTCGACGTTATCCGTGCCTTCCAATCGGTCGCGAGTCCCGCGCTGACCATCCTCATGAAGGCCCTGACCTTCGGAGGCACGGAGTATTTCTATATCGTTCTCTTGACCGGAGTCTATTGGTGCGTCGACAAGCGCCGCGGCTCGCGGCTGGCCGTCCTCGTCCTCGTCTCGACGGCCCTGAACCTGTGGTTGAAGATCGTCTTCGCCCTTCCTCGGCCCTTCGACGCCGATCCCTCCGTCGGAATGGCCTTCGAGCCGACCTTCAGCTTTCCCTCGAACCATGCGCAAACCGCGGCCGTCTTCTGGGGCGCGATCGCCGTCCTTTTCCGAGGGCCTTGGCGCCTCGCCGTCGGGATCCTTCCGCCTCTCCTCGTCGGACTGTCCAGGATCTACCTCGGCGTGCATTACCCGACCGACGTCCTCGGCGGCTGGACCATCGGCGCGCTCATGGTCGCGGCCGACCGCTTCGCGGGAGACGGGATAGAGCGCTCCCTCGCAGGGCTCAGGCAGAGCCTTCGCCTAGCCGTGGCTGCAGCGGCCGCCTTGGCCATGGTCGCCGTTTATCGTCAGGATGTATCGATGGCCGGCACGCTCTTCGGGTTCGCCTTCGGTATCATCTACTTCCCTCTCGCGGCCGCCTTCGCGGTCGACGGACCGCCCGCGCGGAGAGCGCTTCGCTACCTGCTGGGCCTCGCGACCGTGGCGGTCGTCTACGCATTGCCCAAGCTCCTCGTCGTCGGGCTCGAGGCGGGAGGGCCGCCGCTCGTCCGATTCATCCGATACGCGGCAGTCGGCGCCTGGGCCGGCGTCGGCGCGCCGTGGCTCTTCATGAAGCTTCGCCTCGCGGAGCCGGCTCCGGTTCCCGCGCGGGAAGAGGAGGCCGGGCCTCACTCGGCGTAGGAGAAGGACTTGTCCGTTATCTCGAATTTCCCCGAGAGGCCGGGGCTCAGGTAGACTTTCCTGGCGGAGGTCACGATTATCGCCCCGACGCCGCGCGAGCGCGCGAGTTCCATGCCTCGCTCTCTCCCGAGGGCGAAGATAGTCGTCGTCAGTCCATCGGCGTCGAACGATCGAGGCGCGATGATCGTCACTGACTGAAGTCCGTTGTCGACGGGATACCCCGTCTTCGTGTCGCGGATGTGGTGATATCGCTTGCCGTCCGAGTCGAGGAAGCGCTCGTAGACGCCCGAGGTCACCATGGTCTCGTCGGCCAGGCTCGCGACGCCGAGGAGCGAGCCGCGTTCCTCGAAGGGATTTTGGAGGCCTACCCTCCAAGGCTTGTCGTCCGGACGATTCCCTATGACCATGACGTTCCCGCCGAGGTCTATGATCCCCTTCTTTACGCCGCGCGCGCGCAAGAGCGCCGCGACGGCATCCGCCGCGTAGCCCTTGGTCGTCGAGCCCAGATCGAGGGCCATGCCCTTCCTACGAAGGAAGACCGTCATCGCCGTCCGATCGAGGACGATGTCCTTCCAGCCTATGAGCCCTCGCGCCGCCTCAATCTCGGACCGAGACGGAACGCGGGCCTTGTCGGTCCCGATTCCCCAGAGCTTGACGAGTGGGCCGACGCTCGGATCGAAGGCGCCGTCCGAAAGCTTCGAGTACTCGAGATCGCGCTCGATTATCGTGATCGCGTCGTCGCCGACGCGGACCGGCGAGGTGCCGGCCGTTGCGTTGACCGCGTCGATCTCGCTCCCCGACTTGTTGACGCTGAGTTCGTCCTCGATCGCGCGGAGGCGTTCGAAGGCCTCGTCGAGCAGGGACTCGCTGCCGGTTCCGACGAGGCGGATCGAGCAGACGGTCCCGAGGACGAAATCGGAACGGCTGAGCTCGCGCGGCTTCGAAGCCGCGCAGGACGCGAGGAGCGGGATCGTCGCCGCGATCGTGGCGAGCAGGGCCGCGGCGACGCGCCGCGCGCGGATGAGAGCGGGTCGGGAGCGGGCCGAGTCCGAGAGGCGCATCGCCCGGCAGTATGGCCGATATGCGCTCATCGATTCAACGGACCGATTGAGGGCGATATCTCAGTTCGCGCCCGATCGTCGTCTCGGGACCATGCCCGGGAAGTACTCTCGTATCCGGCGGCAGCGCGAGGATCCGCGCGAGGCTGTCTTCCAAGAGCGCAGGATTCGAGTCGGGGAAGTCCGTCCTTCCGACTCCGTCGCGGAACAGGGTATCGCCGGAAATGAGCGTGCCCTCGCCCTTGTCGTAGAGGCAGAGGGAGCCCGGACTGTGGCCAGGCGTTCGAATAACGCGCAAAGCCGTGCCGGGCACGATATCTCCGTCCTCGAGGAAAAGAGAGACTTCAGGCATGCCCTTCCAATAGGCGTCGTAGTAATCCAATCCGCCGGTGGAGGCGAAGAGGCGCTTGTTCGTCGATTCGGCAAGCTCGCCGAAATAGGAGGCGTCCGCGGATGAAGCCGCGAGCGGTACTTCCAGTCCCCGCGCGCGCCAAGCCGCTAGCAGCGTCGGGAGGGCCGCAGTATGGTCCAGGTGGCCGTGCGTCGCGACGATCATCGACGGCACGATGCCGGACGAATCGAGGAAGGGAAGCGTCGCCTCGGGATCGTCGCCGGGATCGACGAGGACGCTCGCGGCCTCACTTACGATGATATAGGCGTTGACCCCTAATGGTCCTACACGCAGCCGTTGCAGCATGGTACGCTAACCATAGACTCGCGCTACGAGGAGCGGCAAGCCGTGCTCGTTCCCGTGTATGCCGCCTTGGCGGCGGCTTTTCTATTCTTCCTCATCATCCCGATCATAGGGGCCATGAGTCTCAGGTCCCAATGGAGGAGATTCCGCGATCGCGTCGTGGAGCTCGGCCGCGCCCCCGTCCTTACCTACGGAGACGTCGCGAGGGCCGCGGCCGGCCGCGCGGCCGCGCGGGAAAGCTTCCGTCTTTACGGCTCCGTCGAGGCGATCGAGGGAGCGGACCGTGTCTGGATCCGCGGCGCCGGCGTGAGCGCCCTCGTCGATCTTTCCAAGGCCCCCCTCTATACGGTCCCGCCCGGAGACCCGGAGGCGGGCTCGGTCAGGCGGCTCCGGTGGCGATCGGTCTCGTCGGTGGTCGAGGGAACGCGGATGTTCGTCGGCGGAAGAGTCGTCGTCGATTCGGGTCGTCCTGTTTTCGTCGACGATCCCGACGAGGGACTGATCGCCGTCATCCACGATGGGGACGATGAGGGACTCGCCTCGAGACTGGTCGTCGGGGGGAGGAGCGTAAACGAGTATTTCGGCTACGCGACGCCTTTATCGGTAGCGCTCGGTCTCATCGCGGTCAGCGTTATTCTCCTGATCTCGAGGACGACCTCTTTCTCCAGCGTCCGCGCTCTCGTCTTCCTGATCGGAACGGCGCCCGTCCTGCCCCTCGCGCCGCCCGGCCTGTTCCTATTCGTGGCGTACCGGCGCCTCTGGCGGAGGGCGCTCGATCTCAGGATCGAGCGAGACGCGCTCAGGCTTTCCCTCTCACCCGGCATCGAGATTCCTCGGGGCCGCGCCCCGGACGAGACCTCGTCCGACGACCGCGAGCGGCTCGCCGCCGAGGCCGCCAGGAAGGCCGTCGCGTCGATAGTGTCCGCTCTCCTGTGCATCGCCCTGGCCGTGGCCCTGAACTACGCGCTGGCCTTCCTGGCCTGGCGGGCTACGCTATAGCGAGTCGGCGGACTCCTGCGAGTCGCGCTTCTTGGCGAGGCCGACGGAAAGCCGCCTCCCCCTGAACTCGCTGCCGTCGAGCGCGGAGATGACTACCTGGGCCTTCGCGGGATCGATGTCCGCGAAGGAGTAATTGTCGAAGGCCCTGACCTCGCCTATGGATTCCGGTGCGAGCTTCGCCCCGTCGATGATCATGTCGATGAGGATCCGGGGGTAGAAGCGCTGCCGTTTGCCCATCGAAAAGAAGAGGGTCGTCGCCTCGCCCGAGTAGCGAGGACGGGGAGCGGAGCGCTCGCCCTCCTTTTGCGGCTCGGCGCGGGGGCTCTCATCGCTGCCGTTCGTGCGCGCCCGGGCGCGCTCTTCCTTCTTCTTTTTCCCCGATCGTCCATCATTCGGCGCTCCCCGACCCTCGGGCCGCTGGGGTACGCCGCGGGATAGGCCGGCGGCGCGAAGGATGAGGAGGGCCGCCGCGTACGATCGCATGGAGAAGGGAACGCGCTTGCGGAAGGCGGCGCGCACCTCGTTGAGGGCGTCGGGGTCCGCGGGATCGCGGAGCTCGGCGAGCACTCCGTCGAGGAAGGCGTCGAGGGCGCTCGAGGAAAGCCGCTTCGCGGCGCTGTCGGTGGGCACTTATTTCTCCTTCGATTCAGGAATCGCGCCTATTCTGTACGAAAGGCGGCGGCGCGGCAAGACGGATTCGCATCCAAGGCGCGGGGCTCCCTCGGCCATGGACAGTCGCTCCCGCATTCAGGTAGATTCGCTTCAGCATGCGCGGACCCGCTCGCGCGGCGATCGCGTTGGCGTTCGCCGCCCTTTCCCTCGGCATCGCGGCCGAGGCGCCGCCGGTGCTCGACGACGATCCCTCGGCCCTGTTAGGCCTGACCCTGGAGGGCGTCTTTTCCCGGCTGGGGGCTCCCTCCTCGGTCGCCGCAGCGCGAGGTAGCGAAGCATGGCAGGACGATGTAGCCTTCATCTACTCGGCGGGCTACACTTTATTCTTGTACGGGGATCGGCTTTGGCAGCTTCGCTTCATGCCGCCGTACGCCGGATCGATCTGCGGGTTGTTCCTCGGGGATTCCGCCGATAAGGCCTGTTCCATCCTCGGGCAGCCCTTCGAGAGCGGCCCTGATTTCCTGCTCTACCGGATGCCGTACAAGGCGTTCCCGGTCAGGCTCAGGCTGGGCCTGAGCGAGGGCCGCGTCGCGGACGCCTATCTCTACCGGGCCGACGTTTAGGAGGATCGATGCCCCTCGTTTGCCTTTCTCTGACTGGACGGACCATCGCCGGCGACCTGGCGGCGCTCGATCGCTATCGGGGCAAGGTCGACATCGCGGAGCTCCGCGCCGACATGCTCGATCCGTCCGAGGTGTTCGATCTCCGAGGCTTTCCCGAGCGCGCCGGGATTCCCTGCATCCTCGCCGTCCGGCGCAGGTCCGACGGGGGAGGATTCACCGAGGGCGAGGGCGCTCGCCTGGTGATCCTCGCTAAGGCGCTCGCCTACGCGAGGCCGGACAAGAGCGCCAATTTCGCCTACGTTGATCTGGAACAGGATTTCCGCGTCTCCTCGGTCGAGGAGGCGGCCCGGACCTTCGGCACCAGGATCATCCGCTCTCGGCACGATATGACGGGTCTTCCCGCCGACCTGGACGCTGCCTGGGCCGAACTCGCGGCCGAGCCGGGCGAGATGCCCAAGCTCGCCGTGACTCCGCGCGGCGCGGCGGACTTCGCGCGGCTCGTCTCCTGGGCCTCGTCGCTGGCGCCCGGGGAAAGGATCGTCGTCGGCATGGGCGAGTACGGCTTGCCCAGCCGCGTGCTCGCGGAGCGCCTCGGCTCGAGCATCGCATATACCAGCGCCCTCTACGCCGGCCTTCCCGTCGCGGCCCCGGGCCACCTCGACCCGGCCGCGCTCGAGGACCAGTACCGCTTCCGCGATATCGGGAAGGATACCGATGTCTACGCCCTGGGAGGCAGCCGCAGCGTCGCCTCCTCGAAGGCGCCGGCCCTTCACAACGCGGCGTTCAGGGCCGCGGGCATCGACGCGGTCTACGTCCCCGTGCCGGCCGATGACGCCCCTTCCCTTTTCTCCGCGCTCGAGGCGACCCGAGCGCGCGGGGCAGCGATCACCGTCCCGCTCAAGGAAGCCGTCCTCCCTCTCCTCGCCACCCGCTCGCGGGCCGTCGACGAGACGGGGGCCTGCAATACCCTCGTCAGGGAAGGCGGCGGCTGGTCGGGGCACAACACCGACATCGCGGGATTCGAGCGCAGCCTCCTGGAATTCCTCGGACGGCGCGACCTCAAGGGGCTCAGGGCAACGATCGTCGGAGCCGGCGGCGCAGCCAAGTCGGCGGCCCACGTCCTCGCGAAGCTCGGCGTCAGCGCCCTCGTCCTGAACAGGACGCTTCCCAAGGCGCGGGATCTCGCGAAGCGCTACGGCTTTGCCTTCGGGCCCCTGGCCGAGCACGCGTCCGCCCTAGTCGCTGACCACGCCGACATCATCGTACAGGCCACCAGCGTCGGCATGGAGGGGGAGGATCAGGGAGATCCGCTCGATTGGTACGAGTTCACCGGCCGCGAGGCCGTCTTCGAGATCATCTATCGCCCCGAGCGCACGGCCCTCCTCGAGCGGGCGCGCGCGGCGGGCTGCAAGACGACCAACGGCTGGCAGATGCTGCGCTACCAGTCCGCGGCCCAGTTCAAGATCTGGACCGGTCGCGAGCCGCCCGAATCCTACTTCAACTGAAGGCGCCATGGCGAAATCAGCTTTCGTGGCTATAGCCGGACGTCCCTCGGCGGGGAAGTCCACCCTCGTGAACGCGCTCTGCGCGCAGAAAGTCTCGATCGTGTCGCCCGTGCCGCAGACGACGCGCAACGCCGTGCGCGGGATCGTCAATCGCACCGAGGGACAGCTCGTGTTCCTCGACACTCCCGGCTTCCACCTGTCCGACAAGAAGCTCAACCTCCGCCTGCGCGACGTGGCGACCGAGGCCTTCGCGGACGCGGACATCGTGCTCTATCTCGTCGACGCGACGCGCGAGCCCGGCCCCGAGGAGGAGGCGCTCGCCACCGCCCTCGCGGGCGCCGTCGGGAAGCTCGTCGCCGCGGTCAACAAGATCGATGCCGTCGACGCGGACTCGTCCCGCGCCCGCGCCTTCATCGCCTCGAAGTTTCCGCAGGCGCCCGCGCTCGAGCTATCGGCCCTCAAGGGCCAGGGCCTGGACGGGCTGCTGGCCGCGCTCTACGCGAAAGCGCCCGAGGGCCCTGCCTGGTATCCCGAGGAGTACTACACCGACCAGGAGCCCGTCTTCCGCATCGCCGAGATCATCCGCGAGAAAGTCTTCCTCCACACGCGCGACGAGCTTCCGCACGCGGTCTACGTCTCGTACGAGGACTCCTCCCGCGGCCCGGGCGACGCCCTCTTCGCGGAGTACGACCTCGTCGTCGAGCGCGAGTCGCAGAAGGGCATTCTCATCGGGAAGGGCGGCTCGATGATCAAGCGCATCCGCGAGGAGGCCGAGTCCGACCTCGCGGAGATCTTCGACTATCCCGTCAAGCTCAAGCTTTCGGTACGCGTCGATCCGGACTGGAAGCGGAACGACAAGAAGCTCGAGAGCCTGATCTACTGAAGATGATACGGATACCGACCGCGGAAGCGACCTCGACGATGGCCCGCGCCCTGGTCGCCCGCGGCTTCTCGCCCGCGCGAGCGGCCGATTGCGCGGCCATGTTCGCGGACGCCAGCCTCGACGGAATATACACCCACGGGCTGGAGCGCTTTCCCCGTTTCGCGCGCGACATCGAGCTCGGCTACGTCGATCCTGCCGCCGAGCCCATTCTTAAAGCCGCCTTCGGCGCATGGGAGCGGTGGGACGGCCGCCTCGGCCCGGGCAACCTGAACGCTCGCGCATCGATGGCGCGGGCGATCGAGCTCGCCCGCTCGGGCGGCATGGGCTGCGTGGCCCTCGCCAATACGAACCACTGGATGCGCGGAGGCGCCTACGGGCTCCAGGCCGCGGACTCAGGTTGCGCCGCGATCGCCTGGACCAATACGAAGCCCAACCTGCCCGCCTGGGGCTCGCGGGAGCCCGTGCTCGGCAACAATCCCCTGGTGATCGCGGTCCCGGCGGAAGGCGGGCACGTCCTCCTGGACATGGCGATGTCCCAGTATTCCTACGGCAAGCTCGAGGCCGCCGCATCCCGGGGCGAGGAGACCTCCGCTCCCTGCGGCTGGGACGATCAAGGTCGCTTAACGCGCGATCCGAAAGAGGTGCTCGCCTCGCGACGGCCTCTGCCGATCGGCTTTTGGAAGGGCTCGGGTCTGTCGCTCCTCCTCGATCTCGTGGCGACGATCATCTCGGGCGGCGACTCGGTGGGCGCCGTCGGCTCGCGCGGCGACGAGCGGGGCCTCTCGCAGGTTTTCGTCGCCTTCGACCTGTCGCGCCTTCCGGATAGCGCGGTCCGCGCCGCAGTCTCGGAGATGACCGAGCGCCTGGCCGGCGCCGCGCCGTCAGAGGATGGAGGACGCGCCCGCTACCCGGGCGAGCAGAGGCTCGCGATCCGGGCGGAGAACCTCGAGGAGGGCATTCCGATGCGCGAAGAGCTATGGGAGGAGATCCGGGGCCTGGCCCCATCCTCTACTCGATCGCCTTGACTTTAGGGTATCTCTTGAGCGCCGCCTCGAAGCCTTCGTCGACGCACTCCGCGAGCGCGCGCGCCGCGGCCGGGAAGACGGAGCAGTCGAGCGTCTCGCGCTCCTCTGCGGAGAAGTCGGAGAGGACGTAGCCCGCGACGTCCGGATGGTCGGGGCGGCCGATCCCGAGGCGGAGCCGCGCGAAGTCCCGCGTGCCCAGGCGCGCCTCAAGAGAGCGCAGTCCGTTGTGCCCGCCGAGCCCGCCGCCCATCTTGAAGCCGAAGGACCCGAAGGGCATCTCGAGCTCGTCGTGGATCGCGAGGAGCTCGCCCGGCTCGACCTGGAAGAAGCGCATCAGCTCCGCCGCCGAGTCGCCGGAGAGGTTCATGTAGGTCTCGGGCATAAGGAGCCATGTCCGTCCCGCGGCCGTCTCACGCGTCGAGAAGCGACCTTTGAATTTCCGCTCCCACCGAAGCTCGCCGTAGAAGGGCAGGGACTCGAGGAGTTGCCAGGCCACGTTGTGGCGGTTGCCGCGATGCTCGCGACCGTAGTTGCCGAGGAATGCGTATAGTCGGATCAAGCGTCGTCTCCGCCCGATAGTACACCGGCCTTCGAGGTCCTGGGAATAGCCGCCTCGCGGAGCGTAGCGCGATCGGGGCATGCGCGCGCCGTCGCGTCTACATTCATGATGCCTTCACTCGGCTTTAGGAAAGGCCGATATAAATGGAAGCGCTCGCGTCGCGCGATCGCCCTGCGGGAGCGGCGAGAATACGTCGCGCGCTGGATGATCGCCGCCAAGGAGGGACGAAATGTGGATCGATCCTCGCTTCGGCTTTTCAAGGAAGACAGGTAAAGGTCGCGCTTTCTTTTCGTTCAAAGCGGCGGCAGCCTTCGAGGCGCGCGAGGGAATGACGGTCCTGGCCCGGGTTCCCTTCGGCGAGCTGTGCGACGCGATCGGCGCGGGGACGGACGATAGGGCCGCCTTCGCCGACCGGGAATCGCGCCTGTTCCTGACGAATGGCTGGCAGTCCTGGTCCTTCGGCGGCGAGATCGACCGCTCTCGCCGGATACGGCGCAACCTTCTCATCCGGGGCTTCAATGCGCAGACGGCACACCCCGCGCGCGACGAGGCCCGCGGCGAAGTCCTGTCGCACTTCATCGCCTGGGCGCGCTCGGGCGACCTCAGGCTCGCGGTCTTCTCCGCGAATTCTCCCGAGCGCGCGCTTCCTCCGCTGTCCTTCGCGTTCTCGCGTCGCGACCTGTCCCTGTCCATCGAGGCCTACGCCGAGGGCGCGCGCTTCCAGGAAGGCGAGAGCGTCGCCGAGGTCGAGATAGTCCTGGCCGACGGGTACTTCGAGGCGAAGGACGCGCTGCGCGAGGCCTTCGCGCGCTATCGCTCGTTCGAGCGACTGGCCTTCCTCGGGAGCGGCGGCAGGCTCGTCCCGGGCGGCTACGAGTCCTGGTACAACCACTATTCGGCGATCGACGACGGCATCGTCTCCCGCGACATCGAGGCGATCACCTCCAACAAGAACCTGATCAATGCTCTTTATCTCGAGCGAGGAAAGCCGACGGTCTTCCAAATCGACGACGGCTGGGAATCGGCGATCGGAGACTGGACGATCGACGAGGCGAAGTTCCCGCGCGGCATGGCCGTCCTCGCGAAGGAGATCGAGGGCCGCGGGATGATACCCGGTATCTGGATCGCTCCTTTCGTCCTCGAGAGGAAGAGTGCCTCGTTCCGGGAGCGCGGCGACTGGATCCTCAGGGACGATTCCGGGCGGCCGGTCGTCGCGGGGTGGAACCCATCCTGGGGGAACGACTACTACTGCTACGATCTCTCGATCCCCGAGGTCGAGGAATACCTCGCCGGGGTCTTCGACGTCCTCGTCGAGGACTGGGGCTACCGCTACCTCAAGCTCGACTTCCTCTACGCGGGCATGCTCCGCGGCGAGAGGCGCCGCGGCGGCGCCGCCTACGCGCATTACGACCGGGTCCTGCGGCGCCTGACCTCGAAGCTGAAGAGCCTCCGAGGGCGCCCCCTCGCCTACCTCGGCTGCGGCGCGCCCTTCGAGGCCTCGTTCCGCCACCTTCCGCTGATGCGGATCGGCGCGGACACGAAGGAGGCCTGGGACTGGCCGGCCCTGAAGGCGATCCGCCATCAAGGAAGGCCGAGCGCCTACGCGAGCGCCCTCGATACGATCGGCCGCTCCGTCCTCGACGGCGCGGTGTTCGTGAACGACCCCGACGTCGTATTCTGCAGGACGAGCCGTATGAGCCTGACCGAGGGCGAGAAGGAGCTGGTGGCCCTCGCGGACATCATGCTTGCCTCGCAGATCATGTTCTCGGACGACGCCCGCGAATTCGGCGACGAGGCCGAGGCTGCCTTCACGGCGCGGATCGTCGGGCTGCACGACCTCCTCGCGGGACGCGAGTACGGGGCGGACTGCCTCGGCCGCGACGTGTTCAGGATCTTCAGCAGGGATGGATCCGTGTCCGGGATCGCGAATCTGTCGGATCGGCCGTGGGTCGAGCCGGCCGATCGCTGGGACGCCTCGAGGGCGATCGTCCTCCATGCGCGGCCGGGCGAGGGAAGGCTGGCCTTCGAGCCGAGGACGATATCCCTTTTCTCAAGGCAGGGGTAGGACGGCGGTTCGGCGAGCTAGGATCCCTGGCCGCAGCATTTCTTGTACTTTTTCCCCGAGCCGCAGGGACAGGGATCATTTCGGCCCACCTTCGGGCCCTCGCGGACTACCGTCTCGGGTATGACCTCGCCCTCGACGTAGACCCAGGAACCGTCCCGCTTCTCGAACTCGGCCTTCTCGTGGTGATCCTCGCGGAGGCCGTCCAGCGCGTAGGTCGCCTTGAACTCCACCGAGCCTGAGTCGTCCGAGGGCCCGCCCTTTTCGGTCTTAAGTATCTTGAGGCCGAGCCAGGTCGACTTCTCGGCCCAGCGTCGGGTGGCGTCGGCGTCGACGTCGTGGTCCTCGTCCGTCAGGCAGGTCCTGATGATGTAATCGACCTCGCGCCTCGCATAGGCGCTGTAGCGGCTCCGCATGAGGGCCTCGGCGGTCGCGGGCTTCGACTTCCCGGAGATAAAGGGTCCGCAGCATTCCGCGTAGGCGCGGCCCGATCCGCAGGGACAGCTATCCATTCGAGTTCCTCCGGACACCCGTTGTACCCGGAAAGTCCTCGCGGGGCAATGCCGCCGCGGCGAAGCCGGCGTCCCTCGACGGCGGGCGCCGCCTAGAATCCGACGATCGTCCTGCGGATGCCGTGGAAGAAGAGGAACGCGCCCGGAGGGAGGACCGTGCCGCCGCGCATGAAGGCGAAATGGAGGTGAGCTCCGGTCGAGCGCCCGGTCGAGCCTACGGCGCCTATCCCAGAGAGGCCGGGTAACAAGAGCAGCCTGCCCTTGGCGACGTCGACGCGCGACAAGTGGCCGTAGACGCTGTCGACTCCGAAGAGGTGGCGGACGCGCACGTAGTTCCCGAGATCGGGCGAGTAGCCCGCTTCGATTACTACGCCCGGGGCAGTGGCGCGCACGGGAGTGCCTGACGGCGCGGCGATGTCGACTCCTCGGTGGAATTCGAAGGCGAGAGGCGCGCTTGAGTCCGGCTTGTGCCTGAAAAAGAATCCGGAGGTGACTCGGCCGCGGATCGGCCAGAGGAAGGGCGGCGCGGCGACCATGAGCGCGAAGGCCGCGACGAGCGCGATCGCGGCCTTCCTGCCGAGCCCGAAAGCCTTGAGTCCGCTCTTTCCGAGCGCCTTCTTCTGGATCTTCTTGGAATCCGATTTGATCTCGGCGAGGAGGGCCGCGGTCTCGGCGGCAGCCCGCTCGCCGTCATCCCGCCCGCTGCGCACGGAAGCTTACGCCCTGCTATTCCCGGGCGAGCGGTCCTCGAGCATCCTCGAGACGAAGCGTACCTCGTCCTGGAGCTTCTTCACCGCGTCCTCGCGCTCCTCGAGGCGGCTCTCGAGGGCGTTGATCCTGCGGTGCAGGGCCTCGATCTCCTCCTTGGGCGCGGCCGCCCCCGACACAGGGCCGCTAGCCTTAATCCTGGCCTGCGCCACCTTGGAGATCACGTCGCCTATGACGCCGATGACCGAGATCAATACGATTCCGGAAACGATGAGAAACCCGAGATTCATCCATGCCTCCTCGCGGCGACATCGGTCCCTGATCCCGGCGGCCGTCGACGCCCTGTATGCTCGATAAAATCGCGAATCGCGCGGTCGTCGTCAATGTCATCCGCTCGCGCGAGCGGACTACGGCCCTATCTTAGCGCTCCGGACGCCAGGAAAGGCAGGGCGATGAAGTTGCCGATCATGCCTCCGATGCTCGAGAGGAAGAAGATCAGCAGGATTTTCGTCACGCGATTCTTATAGAAGCCCTTGATGCTCGTGACGTCCTGGGCAAGATTCTCGAGGTCCGTTACGCGCGGCTTTCGCAGGAAGGCCTCGGCGAGTCCGGCGAAGAGGCCGACGCCGACGAAGGGATTGAGGCTCGCGACGGGCGCCGAGACGAACGAGAAGAGTATGGTCAGCGGATGGGCGACGCAGAGCGCCGCGCCCAGGGCCGCAAGGGAGCCGTTGAGCAAGATCCAGCGCAGCACGAGCTCGAGGGTGACGGCCGATCCGGATCGGAAGAATCCTAGGACGATGAGGCCGACGAGGACGGCGGGGATGGACCAGCCGACGATCTTGCTCGCCTTCGAGGGAGGAGGCGCGGACTCTATATCTGAGGTGTCGGTCGAGACCTCGCCTGAGTCCAGGCGACGGAGCCATGACTCGATGCCGTCGAGGTGGCCCGCGCCGACGACCGCGACGATCAGTCCTTCTTTCTCCTTGTAGATATGCGACGCAAGGTAGCGGTCGCGTTCATCGATGAGGACCTCTTTGACCGAGGGCAGGAAGGAAGCGAGCTCGGACATCATCTCGTCGAGTTCGCTCTTCTGCTTGAGCTTCTCGATCTCCTCCTGACTCAGCTCCTCGCCCGCGAAGGCCGAGTCGAGGAGGCTGGCAAGGAGTTTCGCCTTGTTCCAGAGTCCCGAGCGCGACCATGCGCGCTTGAGCGTCACCTGCACCTCGCGGTCGCAGAGCGAGTAGGGAATGCCTTCGGCCTCGGCGGTCTCGACAGCGGCGAGGATCTCTTCGCCGACCTTGCTTCCCGAACCTGAGCCCATCCGGCGCTGGAAGCCCGCGAGCGCCAGGTTGGCCATGAGGAGGAAGCCCCGGCCCTCCTTCAGCACCTTGCCGATGTCGAGGTTCTCCCATCCGGCGCCCTGCGACATGGATCGCCAACGGCCTTCGTCTATCTCGACGCAGACCCGGCCCGGCTTCTCGCTCGCGATAAGCTGCCGCACTTCCTCGGCGCTCTCGCGCGAGATGTGCACGGTCCCGGCCAGGATGATCGTCCGGTCCTTGAGCTCAACTTTCCTCGTGGTCTGGGACATGCTCACTCTCCACTTTCGCGCGGGCGGCCTCGGCCGCCGCGAAGAATCTGTCTCGTATCGCCCGCGGCCCCGCTCTCGAGGCGGCGGGTACGACGCCGCCGGCCGCGTGCTCGTGGCCGCCTCCGGTCCCGATGCCCGCGAGCGCCTCGCGGACGAGGCCGAAGGCCGACAAGGCCGAGGTCTTGGACCGCGCGGATAGATGCGTTCCGCCCTCCTCGGCCTCGGCGACCACCGCGGCGGCGAGGTCCTCGGCCCTGATCGCGAATTCGGCGAGCACTGCCAGGGCCTCCTGGCCGCAGGGCTCGTCGATGAAGGCGAAGAGGAGCCCGTCCCTCGCCTCGGCCGCCGCGAGGGCGGCCGCGACGAGCCGGAGCTCGCGCAGGTCGAGCACCGTGCGGACGACGCGGCACGCGAGCTCCCAGTCTCCCTCGCGGTAGAGCGAGGCGTAGGCCGCGAAGTCCTCGTCCGAGACGCGGCGGCTCAGGAAGTCGGTGTCGGATTGTATGCCGGCGAGGAGGGCCGTGGCGACGGGTCGCGGCGGGGCCGCGCCGGCCTCTTCCCAATAGCCGCGGATCATGGTCGAGCAGGCGGAGAGGCCGGGGCGGGAATCGACGAAGGGCGCCCGGGCCGCTCCTGTCGGGCGGTGGTGGTCGATGATCGCGGTGAGGTCGCCTTCCATAAGCGCGACGTTCCCGTTGCCGGGCGAGCCGTCGACGACTACTACCTGGGGACGGCTTCCCGCGACGGTTTCCGTCCCGATAGCGATTCCCAGCTCTTCGACCAGCTTCCTGAGGCTTCGGGACCTCATCTCGCCGCGGTACGCGCAGGAGGCCTTCCTGCCCTCGCGGCGCAGGAGCTCGGCGAGGGCCCAGGCGGAGGCGACGGCGTCGATGTCCGGATAGTCGTGGGTCTGGACGATCACGGGGCGCTCGGGATCGAGGGTCGAGAGGAAGGCGCCGAGACGCTCAGCCATCGGCCCTCGCGCCGAGCCTCCGCCGCTCGGCCTGGAGCATCCGATACTCGAGCGTGCCCTCGCGCCTCATCTCCTCGGCGAGGGCGAGGTACTTGCCGGCCAGGTCGGTCTTGCCCCTGCAGATCCAGTACTCGGACAGGTAGAACAACATCGCGCTCTTCACGTCGAGCTTCTTCAGCGACTGGATCTTGACCTCGAGGTCGGCGGTGGCGTCGTTCTGCTCCTGCACGAGCCTGAGCATCGCCCAGTAGACGTAGTCCTTCTCACGATCGACGCCCGGCGCGATCGACTCGGCGAAGGCGCCGGCCTCCTTGGCCTTGCCGGAGCGCCAGAGGGCCAGGGCCGACGCGAGGGCGTACTCGTATCGGTCGGGAGACGACGCGAAGGCCTTCTTGAAGTCCGCGGCCGCCTCGGGCCAGAGCCCGAGCCGAAAGGCCGTCGCTCCCGCGGACTCGAAGGCGTACCAATACTCGGGATATAATTCTATAACTTTCCTATAATCCGCGATGGCGAGCTCGTCCCTGCCCTGCTCCTCGTGGATGCCGCCGCGATACGCGTAGCTGAGGAAGTACCCTGGGTCGAGCGCTATCGCCTTGTCGAGGTCGGCGCGCGCGCCGTCGAGGTTCTGCTTGTTCACGCGGTATCGGGCGCGATCGAGATAGAGCCAGGACTCGTCCGGGGCCTTCGCGACGGCCGCGTCGAGGTCGGCCTCCGACTCGGCGTACTTGCCCTGCTGGTATCGCGCGCGGCTTCGATCGGAGTAGGCGAGGGGCGAGGCCGGCTCGAGCTCGATCGCCCGCGAAAGCTCGGCCTCGGCCTCGGCGTACTTCGCCTGGCGATACAGGGCGCGTCCGAGGCCGAGTCGGGCGTCCGCGCTGTCTGGCGCGACGGTCAGAGATCGGCGGTAGAAGTCGTCGGCCTTCTTCCAGTCTTTCGCGTCGAGGTAGAAGTCGCCCCAGGAACCGAGCACGGACGAGTCGTTCGGCGCCGCGGCGAGGGCTCGATCGAGGTAGGAACGCCGGGCCTTCTCGTCTCCCGCGAAGCGAGCGAGCTCTGCGCCCATCGCCAGGGCGTCGAGGTCCTTCGGCGAGTCGGCGAGCACGGCGTCGACGCCTCGGCGCGCCTCCTCGAGCTTCCCCGCCGAGACGAGGGCGGCGGCCTGGGCCAGCTTCAGCCGCGGATCGTCGGGCGCGGCCACCGCGAGCTCCGCGAGCTTCGTCGCGGCCGTCTCCGCATCGCCTTTGTCGAGGAGGGCGGCCGCCTTTTCCATGCCCTGGACCCGCTCGGCCTCGACGCTCGGCTTGGCGGTCGACGCCGCGGCGGGCGGCCGGTAGGATGCGGGCTCGGCCGTCGCCGGCGCATCGGCCGCCGGCTTGGCCGGGGCGCTCGAGCACGAGGCCGCGAGCGCGCACGCCATCGCCGCCGCGACTGAGAGGACGCCTTTCAGCGCCGCGCGCCTTCGCTGCCTTGCCTCGGCGCCGCCCGGTATCGGATCGACAATCGCTCCTTCGTTCCGTGCCATGCCGTCGCTCTCCTCGTCGGGACCGTGGTCGATCGCCGATACTACTCTCCGATCGAACGATTATACAAGGTTGCGCAAGAGCCCGTAACGGGCTATAGTCGGAACCCGCAATGAAAAGCGGAGCCCTGAGGCGCGGGATCGGCCTCGTTTTCCTATACGTCGGTATCTTCATCCTCCTCGTGCTCGCTCAGTTCTCCAAGGGCCCGGGCTTCTCCGAGAGGATCGGCGGGCTTACGGCGAGCGCGACCTTCCCGAAGGCCGGCCGCGGCCAGGTCGCGGCCCCCGAGAGGGTTCGCATATCGTACGCCGGTTTCACGATAGAGCTTTCGCCGAAGGCGCCGGCCGAGATCCTCGCGCCCGACGGCTCGTCGCGGTTCCTCCCTCCGAAAGCCGTCGCTAAGATCGAGGGCGGGGTCCGAGTCGAGCTGGCGTCGGGCTACGAGCTTCGCGCGGTCGTCCAGAGAGAGCAGCGCGAGCTCTTCTCGCTGAGCGTCGTTCCTCCGCCGGGATCCGCCGTCTCGGCGATCAGGCTTCCGTTGTCTTCCCGATCCGCGATTCCCTACGCGTCGAACGGCAAGCTCGTCCTGTCCGCAGGAGGAAGCTCGTACGACGTGGCGATGGCCTCGGCCTCCGTCGAGCGGGACGTCGGGCGCCTCGTTTTCCGCGCCGACGGTCGCGGGCTCGGGAGCATGGCGATCGCCCGCGCTGCCAAGCCCGTCGCGAGGCCGTCCTCCCAAGCCGACAAGCTCGTCGCGAGGACGCCGAAGGACGCCGAGGCATTCGCCGCCGAGATCGCTCCGTGGAGGGACAAGGCCTGGGCCTCGCTCTCCGCGACGAGGCTCGACGCGGCAGCCGTCACGTGGAAAGGCGCGGACGGGGCCTCGGCGTTCTCCGAGAAGGCCCTCGCGGCCTACCTCGCCGAGTCGCTCGCGCGTGGAGTATTCGAGGACGCCTACGAGATCGGCAAGGAAGCCAGGAAGAGATGGCCCGATAGATTGAGCTACCTGACCGCCCCCTACCTCGGCGGCCTCATGCCGAAGATGCAGGCCCTCGAGGCGGCCGACGCGGCGGAGTCGAAACGCCTCGCGCAGCTGGTCTCCGACGCGTCCCCCGCGCTCTGCGAGAAGGAGGGGCTCGTTCGTTTCCTCCTCGATCGCGCATCGACGAAGCTCGCCTTGGACTGCCTCGGTGCCCTGGCCTCCCTCGACCCCGCGAAGATCAACTTGCGGCAGGCCGTCGGCCTCCTCGGCTGCGTCGCGGACGCGCTCTCGATGCTCGAGCCTTCCAAGAATCCCCTCGCGGACCGCGGCTCGGTCGCCGACAGACTGGTCGCCGCCGTCCGCTCGGCGCCCGAGGGATTCTTCTTGAGCGCCGAAGAGGACGGGTCCTGCGACTTGCGCCTCTCCGCGGTCGCCGGCAGATACCTGGTGTCCTACGGCGAGCGGGCGGGGAAGCCCGAGCTCGTCGGCGTCGGACAGGGCCTCATCGAGGGGGCGATGGCCGTGGCGGACGATCGGGGCATCGCGCCGGCCCGCCTGACCGTTCGCGACGGGACCGTCGAGCAGAAAATGGGCGCCCTCGGGCCAGAGGAACTCTATTCCGTCATCGCGGACAATCCCTACTATCCGCGCGAGGTCTCGTTCTACCGCGACGTAGGGCCGGGCGTCTGGGCCTGGACCTGCGCTCCTTCCCTATCGGTCCAGGCGGGCGACGCGGGCTGCGTCTTCACGGCGCGCTTCCCCGAGGGGTCGGCGCACTATCTGACCATTTACGGTATCAAGCCCTTCGCGAACATACAGCTCTACGGCATCGACTACAGCCCCGACAGGGAGTTCGAGATCTACAATGCCTCGGGCTACCTCTATGAGGACGATCGGCGAGCGCTCTACCTGAAGATGAAGCACAAGAAGGAGAACGAGGACATAAGGCTCTCGTTCTAACGGGACGCCGACTCGCCTCGGGCTCTCCGACGCGCCGCCGAGGCCCGCGGCTTGACTGCCCCGGGGGCTTTCTGTAGAGTGCCGCATGCGCATCGAGATACGTTTCCTTGACCCCGCCCTGGACGACAGGGGCCGGGGCGCGGCCGAGCGCCTCGAGCGCGCGTTGGGCGGCCCCGCCGGGGTCGATGCCGCCGATGTCTTCCTCGTCGACTTCCCGCTGGACGCCGCGACCGCGGCTGACGTCCTGACGGATACCGTGACGCAGCGCATCGCCGAGCGTCCTCTTCCCGAGCTCGAGCCGGGATGGGACTGGCTCATCGAGATCGCGTACAGGCCAGGCGTCACCGACACGCTCGCGCTCACGGCGCGCCAGGCGCTGTCGATGCGCCTTCCCGACGCGGCGTCCAAGGGCCTTATCCAGACCGCCCGCCTCTATATCGTCCGTTCCCCCAAATCCTCCGGCGCGGCCGAAGAGGTCAAGCGAGCCTTCTCGCCGATGTGGAACCCCCTCGTGCAGTCGGCCGTCTTCATGTCGCGCGCCGATTGGGATCGCGGGGCGAGGCTTCCCGACCTCTATCCCGCGGTCTCGATCCACGATCCCGTAGAGCCCGTGCTTTTCGACCTCGCCGCGATGGGCGACGCCGAGCTCGAGAGCCTCTCGGCCTCGCGCCTCCTCGCGCTGACCATCGACGAGATGCGCTCGATCCGAGCTTATTACTCCGATCCGAAGACGGCCGACGCGCGCGCGTCGCGCGGCCTCGGAGCTCTCGCGACGGACGTCGAGATCGAGATGATCGCCCAGACCTGGAGCGAGCACTGCAAGCACAAGATCTTCAACGCCGAGATCGAGTACTCCGAGGAGGGCGCGCGGCCCGAGACGATCCGCTCGATCTTCAAGACCTATATCCGGTCGACGACGGAGGAGCTCGCGCCCGGGCGGTCCGACCTCCTGTCGGTCTTCACGGACAACGCGGGCGTGTTCCGCTTCGACGAGAAGCACGCGGCCTGCGTGAAGGCCGAGACGCACAACTCCCCCTCCGCGCTCGACCCCTACGGCGGCGCCATCACCGGCATCGTCGGCGTCAACCGCGACATTCTCGGCGTCGGCATGGGCGCCCAGCCCCTGTTCAACACCGACGTCCTCTGCTTCGCGCCGCCCTCGACCCCCGACTCCGAAGTCCCGCAGGGCCTCATCCCGCCGCGCGAGCTCCTCGCGGGCGTGCATAGGGGCATCGTCGACGGCGGCAACCAGTCGGGAATACCCGTGGCCGCCGGGGCCTTCGTCTTCGACGAGAGCTACATGGGTAAGCCGCTCGTGTTCTGCGGGACTGGCGGCATGATGCCCCTCGAGGTCCGCGGCGAGCCTTCCTGGAATAAGCGGATCGAGAGCGGCATGCTCGCGGTCATGGTAGGAGGGAGGATCGGCAAGGACGGCATACACGGCGCGACCTTTTCCAGCCTCGCGTTGGACGAAACCAGTCCCTCCTCGGCAGTCCAGATCGGCGACCCTATCATCCAGAGACGAATGACCGATTTCCTCATGGAGGCGAGGGACTCCGGGCTCTACGCCGGCCTCACGAACAACGGCGCCGGCGGCCTCTCGTCGAGCCTCGGCGAGATGGCCGAGTCCTCGGGCGGCATCTCGATCGACCTCGGCGCGTGCCCGCTCAAGTACCAGGGCCTGTCTCCTTGGGAAATCCTCGTTTCCGAGAGCCAGGAGCGCATGAGCCTGGCCGTCGAGCCGGGCAAGATGGCTGAGCTCGCGGCCCTCGCGGCCCGAAGGGGCGTCGAGGCCACGGTCATCGGCGAGTTCACCGCCTCGGGCTTTATCGAGGCGAGGCACGGCGGCCGGATCGTCTGTCTTCTTTCGATGGAATTCCTGCACCGCGGCCTGCCCTCGATGAAACTGCGCGCGCGTTGGGCGAAACCGAATATCGCCGTCTCGCCTCTTCCCGATCGCGGCGACTGGACGGGAGGGCTGCTCGAGATCCTCGCGGAGCCGAACGTCGCCTCGAAGGAGGCGCTGGTTCGCCAGTACGACCACGAGGTCAAGGGAATCTCGATCGAGAAGCCCTTCACCGGCGTCGGGCGCGACGCGCCGAGCGACGGTGCCGTGCTCAAGCCGCTGTTCGACTCGTGGAGGGGACTCACGATCTCGCACGGGATCGCGCCCAGGCTGTCCGACCACGATGCGAGGGCCATGGCCCTCGCCGCGGTCGACGAGGCCTTCCGCGCCCATGTCGCCCTCGGCGGCGACCCCGCGCGGGCCGTCGCGCTCGACAACTTCTGCTGGCCCGACCCCGTCGAGTCGCCTTCCAACCCCGACGGCGCCTTCAAGCTGGCGCAGCTCGTGCGGGCCTGCGCCGCCCTCCGCGAGGCCTGTCTCGCGTACGGACTGCCACTCGTCTCGGGCAAGGACTCGATGAAGAACGACGCCTTCGCGGGAGGCCGGCGCATCTCCGTAAGACCGACCCTCCTCGTCACGTTGGTCGGCATGATCGACGACGTCCGCAAGGCGCCGTCGACCGACTTCCTCGAGGTAGGCGATCTCGTCTACGCATTGGGCGGAACAGGCGGCCTCCTCGGCGCGTCGATGCTCGAGCGCGTCGGCGCGGCGCGCGGAGGAGGGACGCTCGGTCCATGCCCGGTCGCCGATCCCGTGGAGCACCTGCCCCTCTATCTCGCGCTCGCGAAGGCGATCTCGGGCAAGATAGTCCGGTCCTGCCACGATCTTTCCGACGGCGGCCTCGCGGTCGCGCTCGCCGAGTCCTGCCTCGGCGGGGGCTTGGGCGCCTCGATCAAGCTCGACGGCCTTCCCCGGAGGGCGAGGGCGAAGTCGGGCGCATCCTATCCCGAGGCGGCGACGCTGCTATTCGCGGAGGATCCGGGCAGGTTCCTCGTATCCGTCAGGCGCGAGGACCGAGAGCGCTTCGAGCGCAGCCTCGCGGGACAGCCCCTCGCGCTGATCGGCGAGACGACGGGCGAGCGGCGACTGCGGGCGACCGCGGGCGGGAAGGCGGTCCTCGACGCCCCGCTCGAGGATATCGAGCGCGCCTTCAAGACGTCTATTTGCTGAGCCGGGAGGAGACGTGGAAGTAACTGCACTGGTTCTGGGCGGATACGGCATCAACGCTGACGCGGAGCTCGCCGAGGCCTTCGCGCGCGCCGGCGCGCGTCCGCGGAGACTGCACGTCGCCGACCTCGCGGCCGATCCGGGACTGCTCGCCGGCGCGCGCATCCTCGCGTTTCCGGGGGGATTCTCCTACGGGGACCATCTCGGCTCGGGGCAGGTCCTCGCCCTCCTGTGTCGCGATCGCCTCCGCGCCGCCCTCGTACGCTTCGTGGCGGACGGCGGCCTTGTCATCGGGATATGCAACGGCTTCCAAGTCCTCGTTCGGATGGGGATGCTTCCCAACCGAGACGGCGCCTGGGGCAGGGAGGTCTCGCTCATCCGCAACGAGTCGGGGCGCTTCGTCGATGGATGGTTTCCCCTGGCCTTCGACGAACGCAGCCGCTGCGTCTGGACCAGGGGGCTCGCGGGCCGCGACTTCCCGGTGCGCCACGGCGAGGGCCGCTTCGTAGCGCGCGATGATTCCGTTCTCGACGCGCTCGAGGCCGAGGGTCTCGTAGCGGCGCGCTACGTCGGCCGCGGTCCCAACGGATCCGCGCGCGGCATCGCCGGCATCTGCGATCCGTCGGGCCGCGTCTTCGGCCTCATGCCTCACCCCGAGTGCTTCCTCGATCTCGAGAACCATCCATCGCGCCGCCGGGCCTGCCGCGACGAGACGGGCATCGCCCTCTTCGAGAACGGCGTGCGCGCCGCGCGCGAGTCTGCGTAAATACCGCCTCCTGGCGCTCGTTCGCGCGACGCGCTATACTGAGGGCGCGTCGGAGGAGCCCCGTGGCTGAATCGGCGGACGTTGAGGCGCTAAGGCACGAGTACGAGAAGCAGATCTTCGACCTGCGCCAGCTTCTCGAGGTTTCCAAGAGCCTCAACTCGATGCTCGAGTACAACATTCTCATCGACTCGATTCTCCTCAACATGATGGGGCAGATGAAGGTCCTCAAGGCCGGCATATTCGCGAAGAAGGGTCTCGACTCGGATCGTTTCAGCCTTCACAGGAACTATAAGGGCTACGAGATCGATCACGGCGTCGACTACTCCATCCCCGAGGACCATCCTGCGATATCCCTCTTCGCCCGCCAGTACGGCTGCTACACGCTAGAGGACATCCGGCAAAGGCTCGGATCGCTCGACGGCCTCGAGGGGATGGCCTCGCTCGGGCCAAGCCTGATCGTTCCGCTGAAGGCCAAGGGAGCGATCAACGGGCTCCTCGTCGTCGGCGACAAGATCGGCGACGAGGACTTCGACGTCTACGAGCGCGAGTACGCGCTCAACCTGGCGAGCCTCGCCGCGGTCGCCATCAACAACGCCTTCCTCTTCGAGATGACGACGACCGACATGATGACCCGCCTCAAGATGAAGCACTACTTCTACTCGGTCCTCATCGAGCGGATGAGCGAGTCGGTCGCGACGGGTGCGCCCCTCTCCGTGATCATGGTCGACATAGACTTCTTCAAGAAGGTCAACGACACCTATGGCCATTCCTTCGGCGACGCGGTGCTGAAGAATGTCGCGCACGTCCTCCAGGGATGCATCAGGGGCAACGACCTGGCCGCGCGCTACGGCGGCGAGGAATTCTGCGCCCTCCTCCCTAGCGCCAGGCTCGACCGGGCGATGCAGGTCGCGGAACGCATCCGCGCGTCAGTGGCCTCGACGGCGACGTCGTACGAGGACCATAGCCTGGTCGTTACGGTATCGATAGGCGTGGCGCAGTACGACCCGGGGCGGGACCACTCGGCCAAGTCGCTCATCGACAGGGCTGATCGCGCGCTCTATGCGTCCAAGCAGAACGGCCGGGACCGCGTATCGGCCTCGGAATAAGGAGGGCGAGCCTTGCGGCATTGGTGGGAGGACGCGGTCTTCTATCAGATCTACCCGAGGAGCTTCCAGGACTCCAACGGCGACGGTATCGGCGACCTCGCCGGCATCGCGTCGCGGCTCGACTACCTTTTCGGCCTCGGCGTCGACGCCCTGTGGATCTCGCCATTCTTCAAGAGCCCGATGAAGGACTTCGGCTACGACGTCTCCGACTACCGGGATGTCGATCCGATGTTCGGGACGCTGGACGACCTGCGCGCCCTGATCGCGGGCGCCAAGGCGAAGGGCATACGCATCGTCCTCGATCTTGTGGCAAACCACAGCTCCGAGGAGCATCCCTGGTTCGTCGAGGCGCGCTCGTCGAAGTCGAACCCGAAGCACGGCTGGTACCTCTGGGTGCCCGACGGCCCAAGGCCGCCGAACAACTGGAAGGCGATCTTCGAGCTCGGTACGGCCTGGCACCGCAATCCAGCGACCGACGAGCGATACCTCGGCACGTTCTCCCGGCACCAGCCCGAGTTCGACTGGCGTAATCCCGAGGTCCGCGTCGCCTTTTACGACGTTATGCGCTACTGGTTCGACATCGGCGTCGACGGATTCCGCCTCGACGTCGCGACGGGCTACTTCAAGGACGTGCAGCTCCGATCGAACCCCTTCAGCCTCAAGGCCAATCCGGACTTTTTCCAACGGCACATCTACGACAGGAATCAGCCCGAGTTCCACGAAGTCTTCAAGGAGATGAGGAAGGTGGCGGACGCCGCGGGCGAGCGCGTCCTGATCGGTGAGACGCACGGCGACGACCCTGCGGTCGCGGCCTCGTCGCACGGCGAGTCCCGTGACGAGCTCCACATGGCCTTCAACTTCGACTTCCTGCACCAGAGCTGGAGCGCGCGAGCCTTCCGCGAGTCGGCCGAGCGCTGGTACGCCCTCCTGCCCGCGGGAGCGTGGCCTAACTTCACGCTCTCGAACCACGACCAGCCGAGGCACGCCTTCAGGTACCGCGCGGGCGAGCTTACCGAGGCCCGCGCCCGCGTCGCGGCGACAATGCTCCTGACCATCCGGGGCACGCCCTTCCTCTACTACGGCGAGGAGATCGGCATGACCTGCCGGAGGATCCCGAGGAGGGCCCTCCGCGATCCGATGGGAATCAGCACCTGGCCCTTCGGGTTCCTGGGGCGCGATCCCGAGCGCACGCCCATGCAGTGGGACGGCTCCGAGGGCGCGGGCTTCACGCGGGGGACGCCCTGGCTTCCCCTGAACGAGGATTACGTTTCGCGCAACGTGGCCGCGCAGGAATCAGACCCGCGCTCGCTGCTGTCCTGGTACCGCTCGCTCATCGCGCTGCGCCGCTCGGAAGAGGCGCTGCGCTCGGGGGACATCCGCTTCCTCGACCTTGATCGCGATGTGCTGGCCTACGAGCGCCATGCGGGCGGCGAGGTCGTCGTCGTCCTTTTGAACTTCGCATCGAGGACCAGGCGAATCCGGCTCGAGGGACCGTCGAGAGTCCTCCTCGGCAGCGCTCGGCCCGCGGACGCCGTCCTCGACTCGGGCGAGCTCCGGCTCGAGCCCTGCGAGGCGGTGGTCGCGAAAGCGACCACGTAAATACCTTCCGCTCCGCCAGCGGCGCGTAGCGACGCAGGCGGTGGTCGCGAAAGCGACCACGTAAATACCTTCCGCTCCGCCAGCGGCGCGTAGCGACGCAGGCGGTGGTCGCGTCGACCCGAGTCAGCGGAGGCTCACGGCTCCGCATACGCTCCGAAGGCCGTGAAGTTGATGACGCCCGGTTCTATGCCCGAGGGCTTGCTCGTTATGCGAAGGCGGACGCGCCTGGCCCGCGTCGTCGGGAAGGTTCGATAGTCCACAGAGTAATCGACGTCGTTCCGCGAACGATCCAGTACGGTCAAGAACGGCGCCTCGCCGTCCGCGGCGTTCGAGATCTCGACTCGGTAGCCGAAGGGACCGGGCAAGGCGCCGCGCTCATAGTCCAGATTCACGTCGCGCCAGATGAGCCGTATCGCGGAGACGTCGTAGCTTGCCCGCAAGTCGACGGTGATGCAAGGATCGAGATCGTCGGGAGCGGGCTGCCACCATGAAAGCATGCTTTCGTCGGTTGCGTAGATAGCGTCGCGGCCCTGCGCGCAAGACGTGGCGACGATGGGCTCGGCGAACGTAAGGGGTAGAAGGCCCGCTTCGTCGCCTAGCTCGGGACGGCCGACGATCCCGGGCGCCCATTGCGGCGTCTCGCTTGCTCTCGCGATGAAGAGGCGTCCCTTATGGTCGAAGCCGGCGGGATCGAACCCGATGCGCCTCTCGTACTTGTGCGCGTAGCAGAGCGCGATCGTGTAGAAAGCCCATAGCGTACCCTTCGGACCCTCTACGAAGCAGCCATGCCCCGTACCCGTTATCAAGCCGTGGCGGTTGAGGCCGATAGGGCTGTAATCCTGGTACTCGAAGTCGCCCAGGGGAGAGTCCCCGACGTAGACGCCGAACGCGTAGGTCCGGTAGCAGGTTCCCGGCCCCGAGTATGTCAGGTAGTAGCGGCTCTCGTGCTTCAGCATCCAGCTCCCCTCGATGAAGCTCGCACCTGCGTTCTGGTTCCAGTCTCCGAGCCGCTCCCACTCGTGGGAGCGATCGAAGCGCACGAGGTTGCGCGGCGGCGCCAGCGCCCGCGTCGGATTCTCGGGGTCGAGTTCTGTTCCATAGATGCCGTCGGCCCCCAAGCCCCAGTAGAAGTAGATCCGATCGTCCTCGTCGACGAAGACCATCGGATCCCTGAAGGAAGGGGACGATCCGTCGGGAAGCGTTATGCGGCCGATGGCGCGGAAGGGCCCGAGGGGGGCATTCGCCTCGTACAACGGCGAGTCGCTCCCGATAAGGTAGAACTTACCGCCGCGCTCAACGACCGTGGGCGCGCTTAGGCGGGGGAAAGCGGGACCGCCGCCCTCCCGCCAATGGACGAAGTCGACGGACTCGTAGGCGCCGCCGTTCGTCGCATAGAGATACCAGCGGCCGTTCGCATACACGACGGTCGGATCGGCCATCTCCCGGCAATCGGGGCAGCCGGACTGGATTGTCCCGCGGGGATAGTCTGGGATCGGCAGCGGGTTGCAGTACGTGTCGCTGTAGTCCATTGGCGTCGTTCCTTCTATCCGAGGCCGGCCGGATTGAGTCGGACGCGCACGGTTTCTCCCTCGTGAAGGTAGACGCCTCCGTAGGCCTCGTCTCCGTTGCGCCCGTAATCGGATATCCAGAGGCCGTCCCGGAAATGCCCTTCCTCGATCGAGAGGAAGTTGAGCTGACTCGCCATACGCGAACAGAGTCGGCCGAAGGGTCGTTCCTCATCCGCGGAGGGCCGCGCCCGGATGAAGAATTGCGTCCCGATGCCGGCCGCATAGAAGGTGTCGTCATCGGCGTGGACGAGCACGGCCCTCCCGCGTTCCTCCAGGATGCCCGCGTTCTCTCGCGACCGCCAGTTGATCCTCGATCCGAGCCAAGAGTGCGAGGTCTCCGAGGACGTGAATTTTGCGAGGACGTGGTAGCGGGGAAGGCGTAGGTATTGCTCGGACTTGAACTCATCCTGTATGAAAGTATGGATCCTGCTCGTCCCGCGGTACTTGATGAGGAGGGGCGCGATGCCTGCGAGGGTCCGCATCGAGAGGGCGACCGGCCGGGCCTCGGGCCTGAGCTCGCCCGAAGGATCGAGAGCGCTCTCCGCCCCGAATCCGAAAAAGCCGATGGCTCCTCGTCCGGCTACCGCGCGGAAGCAATTGAGTGCCGCGGCCAGCCCGACGCAGTGCGTCTCGGGGACGAAGAGAGGGTTGTCGCGTCGGTCGTACCGGCCACAGGCGCGTTCGTACTCGTCCCTCGACGAGCAGTAGAGGTCGGGGCAGAGGATGTCGACGGAGGGTGCGGTTCGCTTATAGATCTCGAGGACACGCCCGACTGGCGCCCCGGAGCTATAGTCGAGGCCGGGCTCCTCGTTCCCCTGCTCTCCGATCATTGCGTTCGCGAAAATCGGGACCTCGAAGGCCGACTTCCCGGCGGCGGCGATTTCCTCGAGGTACTTCGCGTGATGCCATGCCGAAAATGCCTCGTGCGCATGGCGGCCGAAGCGCTCTCGCCAGGTCTGCCCTCCGCCCGCGACGCCGGAATCCTCGAGGCGGACGCCGTCGAGCTCGGCCGGGACGGATTCACGGTAGTCGGCCTCCGCCTCAGTCCCGCAGTCGCGGTCGGTCGATGCGAGGCCGATTTCGTTCTCGACCTGCACCGCGAGCACGCGCCGCTCCCTCCCGTCGAGCTCGCGGAGGCATTCCATCACGCGCGCGAACGCCCGCTTGTCCGCCTCGAGAGTGGCGCGGCAGTGCGCCGATAGCGAGGCCACCGCGGCGCCGTTCTCGCCTCGCGCGAGTCGATACGTCGAGGGATCCAGCTTCACGTAGTCCGGGGCGTAGGTAGGATGTCCGTTTTTACTGGCCCCGAACCACAGCGGGATCAGATAGATATCCTCGCGCCGGACGAGTTCCACGAGGTCCCTGACGATGCCCAGGTCGAAGACGCCATCGGCGCGTTCGATCGACTTCCAGTATATCGGAGCCTCGATCGTGTTGCCGCCGTACTCTCGCAAGGCCGCGACGGCCTTGTCCATCTGGGCCGTGCCTGTCGACGAGTTGTGCGCCTGGAGCCCCAGCGCTAGGACGGGCATTCCGTCGCGCCCGGTGAAGAAACCGTTCATCACATCCTCCGCCGCGGGATACTAGCCATAGTCCATCGGCGCCGGAAGCACTAAGTTTTCTCATTCTCTCTGCGCTCGAGGGTCTTCGCCAAGGCGGGGAAGAGCTCGAGGTCGTTGAGCGTGTCTAGGACGCCCTGAATCGAATCCTTGCCCAGCTTCTTGAGCACGCTGTGGACGTGCGTCTTGAGCGTCGTCATTTCGACGTGCCGGTACTCGCAAATTTCCTTTCGGCCCATGCCCCGCGCCAGGAGGCAGAGGATGTCGATCTCCGTCGGCGTGAGCCGTATGAGGAGTTCCAGGAGTTCCCGGAAGCTGCTCTCGTAGCTTTTGACGCGCCTGAACTCGGTCCTGATCATAGACGCGATCTCGGAGCGGATGGGGGACTGCCCGAGGTGCGCGTCCTTTACGCACTTGATGATGTCGAGCGCTTTCGAGTCTTTTACTAGATAATCGCAGACACCCATCTGGAAGGCTGAGAACACCAGCTCGTCTTCCTTATACACGGTCAGGACGATGATCCGGGTCTCTGGGAACTGCTTCAGGATCTCCCTGGTCGCCCGAAGCCCCGCGTCCTTCTCCTCCATCTCGATGTCCATCAGTATCACGTCCGGCCGCAGGAGCGCGGTCCTCAGCACGGCCTCGTAGCCGTTGCCGACCTGGGCGACGACGTCTATCGACGGATCCTTCGAGAGGATCTCCGCATAGTGCCTGCGGATAGGCTCTATATCCTCCGCGACGAGCACCTTAATGCGGATCGGATCCTCTCGGACGTTCGCGTTCGTCATCCTACCATCCTGCCGGATCGGGGAGCGGACGGAACGAGGTTTTATCCTCCCGGGGCGATTTCCTCATGGATCGCGGGATCGGCAGGAGGATCCTGAGGCGCGTGCCGGCGCCCTCCTCGCTCTCGACCTCGATTTTGCCGCCGTGGGCGTCTGCGATCTGGTACGCCAAGGACAGCCCTATTCCCCAGCGCTTGGCGAGCGGTTTCGATGAATAGAAGGGTGTGAAGATCTTCTCGAGGTTCTCCGGGCTGATGCCGACCCCGCTGTCTTCGATCGTGATCGCGATCCATCTCGCGTACGACTGAACGATTACCGCGAGCTTCCTGCGGTCCTCGGGGAGGCCCGCCATGGCATCCAGCGCGTTGTTCACGATGTTCCGTACGGCCTGCGAGAGATAGCAGGCGTCGAGCAGCGCTGGGAGGGGGCGGTCTGGAAGCTCGACGGACAGCTCGCAGTCCTTGAGATCCGCCTCCATCTCCTCGAGCGTCCTTTTTATTATATCGCGCGTGTCGGCCTTCGCGAGCACCATCTCGGTCGTCCTCGTGTAGCTGTAGAAGGCGTTCAGCTTCTCGTAGAGGGCGTCGCAGCGCGCGCCGATCGCGTCGAAGCGCTCACCCCCGGGGCCATGTGGCCTGGCCGAGTCGAGCTCCATCTGGATCGCCAGGACCTCGTTCTTTATGTAATGGCAGAGTACGCGGAGAGAGGTGTTGGCGGTGTCGATCTGTTTGATGACACTACGCTTATCAGAATCGATCTGACTGAGCGTCTTGGAGAGCAGGTGTACGCTGTACGAGAGGACTACGAAAGACACGATTAGGTAGTAGGGGAATATCGCGTAGAACGCGCCGTTATTGCTGAGATGAATTGATCTGAACTGCGAGAAGTCCGCGACCTTGGATACCTTAAGCAGAAAGTCCGGTATTCCGTAGAGCATGCCGAGGTAGGACACGAGGATCAGGGCATAGCATGTTCCGATGCAGATGATATTGAGCTTGAAGAGGCGCATGTACGCATTCTGCAGGTAGAGGCGCAAGAACGACAGCACGCTCAGCGCCAGTATAACGACGGTCGCCCAGGTCGTGACTGCGTGGATGATGCCCGCGATGCCGCCGAAGGCGGAGGCCGAGAGTGTTTCCGGATAGAGCCGGCCGTAGGCCGCGCGGTAGAGGCCGGGGTCGTAGACGATCACTTCCACGACCGCGAGGCCGATGGCGGAGGCCCTCAGCGCGGATGCGGGGAAGCGCCCGGAGCGCGCGAGCAACGAGGTGGAAAACAGCGACGAGAAGACCAGGAACAGCGCGCAGGAGACGTTTAACGTCCGCGCTATCGCGGCCTTGGAAAACGGCGCGAGCATCAGCAGCTTCCAGGTCCGCTTCGAGAGGATGAAGTAGCTCGACACGACGTTGTAGTAATAGCTGTCCTTGGCCAGGTAGGCTATCAGGGACAGGAGCGCCAGCACGTAGGCAACGAGCATGGCTAGCAGGTACTTGATGCAATCTGCCTCGTTATTCTTCGCGATCAAGAATATCAGGACGGCGAAGAAGACGATCGCGAAATAGATCATCCAGCGATCCCCCGTGCCGGGACGCCCCGACGCATTATCATCGCTCTCCTTCGCGCTCGGCGCCAGGATGAAGAAAGATCGTTCTTTACCGCACGCGGGACCGATTCTAGAGTGGCGTAGGTGTTCGTCCCGATCGACGCGAGGCTGCAGCCGACAGGGCGATCGTAGCACGATCCGAGTATCGCTGTGGAGGTAATCGCCTATGTCATTACGAAGAGCCGTCGCGATGTGCCTATGCGCCGCCGTCGCCGTCTCACCGGCCTTGGCCGCCGGCGGGAAGGCCGCCGCGTCCGAGAAGAAGACGGTAACTCTCGAGTACTGCATCTGGAGCGACGAGGAGCCTTATATCAGGGACGTCGTCGATCGATGGAACGCCGACCGCAAGGATATCCAGGTAAATCTCACCGTCATCCCGAATAACGACTACGACAACAAAATAAAGGTGCTTCTGTCGGCAAAGGCCAGCGTCGACCTTCTCGGCGTAAGGACGCTGAGCGAGGTCCTGCAGTTCCAGACGACGAAGTCGCTCCTTGATATAACCGATCGGATCAAGAGAAGCGATCTCGACGTTTCCGCCTACGGCTCAATGTTCAACAACATCACGGTCAACGGACGCTATTATGGGCTCCCAGCCAGGAGCAGTTGCTGGGTGCTTTATTACAACAAGGACATCTTCGACAAGGCAGGGGTACCCTATCCGAAACAGATGACGTGGACGCAGTATCGCGAGCTTGCCAAGAGGATGACGTCTGGTGAGGGCAAGGATAAAGTATGGGGAAGCTATTGGTTCCCCTTTGTCTTCCAGGCCATCGCGACACAGCAGGCCGCATACCTCATCGACGACGACTTGACCCTCGTCCGCAAGTCGCTCGAGATGGTGAACGACTTCTATAACATCGACAAGTCGCACATGAGTTACTTCGAGATCGCCGCGACGAGTCCCAGCTCTACCGCGTTGTTCGAGAGCGGACGGCTGGCCATGCTGCCGGTCGGCGAGTGGACTCTGAGCACGTTGAAGTCGCATGCAGCCCAGGGCAAGACCAATGTGAATTGGGATATCGCGCCGATGCCGATTACCGAGGGCCGCGAGCCGGGCACGACCTGGGGCCAGTTCGCGTTCGTCGGCATCAACTCGGCGACCAAGAAGGCCGATGCCGCATTCGAGTTCATGAAATACATCTGCGGCGAAAACGGGGCCAGGATCTACGCTAAGCACGCCATGCTCCCCGCCTATTGCGACGACGAGATCAAGAAGATCTATGTCGAAGCCGTCGGCAAGGAATCCTCATCCGTGTTCTTCGGCGCGAGGAAGGTGCAAGAGCAGCCCCCTTACGCCAACTACAACAGGATAGACAAGGTGTTCCAGGAACAGGCCCAGCTCTACTTCCTGGGAGAGAAAACCCTCGACGAGACGATGGCGGAATTCGTCAAGCGCAGAGCTGCCCTCGTAAAATAGCGCCAGGCAGGACGTCGGGAGGATCGGTTCGATCCTCCCGGCCGACGCCCGCTTTTGCGTGCCCGCCTTCTCAATCAGCAGGCGACAACCGAGACAGGAGGGACCGATGAGGCTCAATACGGAGAGGCAAGGCTGGTTTTGGGCCTACCTCTTCCTCTTGCCGAATTTCATCGGATTCTTCGTACTATCGGCCTTGCCGATCCTAATGGGCTTCGCGTACTCGCTGACGGATTACGACGGGTTCAACCAGTTCAACTTCCTGGGATTGAAGAATTTCTTCGAAATGCTCGCCGATGAGTACTTCCAAATATCCTTGAGGAACAACATCGTCTATACGCTGGTCACTGTTCCCGCGACGATCGTCATCGCCTTCTCCTTGGCCGTCGTAATAAACGGGAAGATCCCCTGGCGATCATACTTCCGAACAGTCTTCTTCTTCCCGACCATTACATCCCTGGTTGCTGTGGGCATCGTCTGGTCCGTACTCTTCAATCCCGAGTCGGGTCCCATCAATAGCGTGCTTCGGGCGGTCGGAATCTCCAGCCCGCCGCGATGGCTGGCCAGCACAAAGTCGGCGCTCTTCTCGATCATGATCGTCTCGATCTGGAAGTCCGCCGGATACTACATGATCATCATCCTGGCCGGCCTGCAGGGGATCCCAAACTCGCTATACGAATCGGCTGACCTTGACGGCGCCTCGAGATATCGCAAGCTCTGCAGCATTACGCTGCCTCTGCTCTCCCCGACGATGTTCTTCGTCCTGATCGTCTCGATTATCAACTCGTTCCAGGTTTTCGATCTGGTGTCGGTAATGACCAACGGGGGGCCGGGACGATCCACAAACGTGCTGGTCTATCGAATCTACCAGGAGGGCTTCGTCTTCCTGCGGCAAGGCTACGCGTCTGCTATCGCGTATTTCCTTTTTTTCATGATACTCGTCGTGACCATTATCCAGTTCGCGGGACAGAAGAGATGGGTGAACTACCTACAATGACGCGCAAGCCCATGGCTGGGCCGCGGTGCCGCGCGGTGCCGCGCCTCGCTGAGAAAGGCCTGTCGTGGCTGCTCTTGTTCGCGATCTCGCTCACGATGATACTACCTTTCGCGTGGACGCTCTCGGCCTCGCTGCAATACGACAGGGAGATATTCCAATTTCCGTTTCGGTGGATCCCGGAGACCCTCCGATTCGGTAATTATCAGGAAGTCTGGACGAAAATCCCTTTCTTGGAATTCTATCTCAACACCTTCAAGCTCTCGGCGATCATCACGGTCGGCCAGCTGATCACGAGTTCGTTCGCCGCGTACGCCTTCGCGCGCCTCCGATTCCCCGGGCGGAACTGGATGTTCCTCGTCTACATCGCCACGATGATGGTACCGTGGCAAGCTATCATGATCCCGCAGTTCACGATCGTGAAGAGTCTCGGTCTATACAATACGCACGCCGCCCTCGTGCTCCTCAGGCTGTTCAGCCCCTTCGGTGTCTTTCTCCTGAGGCAGACGATGCAGGAGATACCCGCGGAGCTGTCGGAGGCCGGCCGAATGGAAGGCTGCAACGAGTTGTACATCTGCACGCGAATCGTCGTCCCCAACTCCAAGGCGGGACTGGCGACTCTCGCCATCTTTACCTTCAGCGCGACATGGAACGACTACCTTGCGCCGATGATCTACATAGACGCGGAGAGACTGAAGACGATCCAGCTCGGGCTCGCGGCATTCCGCTCGATGTACGGGATGGAGTACGGCCTAATCATGGCGGGGACCGTGTCGTCCCTCATTCCGATGGTCCTGATATATTGCTTCGCCCAGAAGTACATGATCCAGAGCGTCGCCTTCTCCGGCATGAAGGCCTAGATCAGCCCTCCGCGCGCCACGCCAGGTCGAGGGCGCCCTTCTTCAGCATGATCCCGTATACGAGGAGTTGGAGGAGCGCGCGCTCGTAGGACGAGCCCATGGACCTCGCGCGGGAGTCGATGTCCGAGGTCAGGAGGAGGATGCGCCCGCAGTCCGTCCGCGAGAAACGGCGCAGGGCCTGTGAGCTCTGGCGTTGAACGGCCTTGCTGCGGATCTGGAGCTTATAGCAGGCCGACTCGAAGTCGGATCCCTCCTCGACGAGGGCGTGCAGCTTGGCCAGGCGACGGAAGCTCCACGCCAGGGCGGAGACGATCTGCACGGCGTCGCCGCGCCGGTCGGCAAGCACGGCCTCGAGAGCTTCGAGGGCCTCCGCGAGGCCGCTCGACGCCATGCGGTCGAAGAGGCTGAACGCGTCCTCGCGGCGATTGCGCGCGACCGATGACTCCACGTCGCCCTCGCTCAGCACCGTGCCCGGCGGGTACGCCGCCGCGAGCTGGGCGCATGCCGTCTCGAGTGCCCCCGTCTCGTTCTCAACCAGCTCGAGCAGGGCCTCGACGCCGCCTTCGTCGGCGCCGATCCCGAGCTCGCGGAGCTTGGACGCGACCCACCGGGGCTTCTCGTTCTCAAACATCTCGAAGAAAGTCCGCTTGCGGTCCTTGCCGACGGCGTCCTCGAGGGCCTTCTCCAGGTAGAAAGAGTCCGAGACGAGGAGGAGGACGGCGTCCGGCGCCGGGGCCGCGATATAGCCAGCCAAGGCGGTCAGGTCTTCCTTGCCCCTTGCCAGCTCCGCGCCGCGGTACTCCACGAGGCGGCGCGACGCGAAGAGCGAGCCGTTCCGCAGCACGCCGAGGAGCGCGGAGACGCCGGTCTCGGAGGCGTAGTGCCGGTGCTCTTCGGGCGGCGCGCCGTCCGACGCGGCGATCGCCGCCTTGAGCTCCCCGATGAAGGAGGCGCGCTTGCCCGCCTCCGGACCGGCGAGGATGTAGCAGCTCTCGACTTTCATCTGGGGCGGCTAGTACTTGCGGATGATGCCGCGAAGTCTTCCGAGGATGCGGGCGTCCTGCGTATAGATCGGCGCATACGCCTGGTTCTCGGCGACGAGCTTGACTCGGTTGTTCTCCCGGAAGAAGCGCTTGAGCGTAACGGCGTCGTCGATCATGGCCACGACGATCTCGCCGTTGTCCGCGGTCTGGCGCTGCTCGATCACGGCGATGTCGCCATGGAAGATTCCGACGTCCTTCATACTGTCGCCCCTGACCGAAAGGGCGAAGCAGTCGCCCGCGCGGGCGATGTCCGCGGGCACGCGCACGGTGCCCGAGAAGTTCTCGTCGGCGAGGATGGGCTTGCCCGCCGCGACCTCGCCGAGAAGCGGCAGCTCCACCACCGAGCGCTCGGGCCGTTCGCGGCCCACGAGCTCGAGCGCCCGCGAGCGGTTCTCGCCGAGCCGGAGGCTGCCCTTCTTCTCGAGCGCCTTCACGTGATCGTACGCGCCCTTCACAGAGATCTCGAAGCGCTCGGCGATCTCGCGGATAGTCGGGGGATAGGCGTGCTCGCCGTGGTACGACGCGATGAAGTCGAGCACTTCCTTCTGGCGGGCGGTAAGAGTCTTCATGTGTCCTGGCCTATCCCGAATTTCTTGACCTTCGCGTGGAAACCGCTCGGATGGATCCCCGCGGCTGCGGCGGCCCGCGCTACGTTATAGTCGCACTCCCTGAGCTTCTGCGCAAGATAGTCCCGCTCGAAAAGTTCCTTCGCCTCCGCCAGCTCGAGGTCGCGATACCGCTTGCCGACCAGAGGCTCGCCTGTCGGCCGCTCGGTCCCGCCGAGCACGCGGGCGACGGTCTCGGGCGTGACGACGCGCTCGTCGCTCATGACCGCCACGCGCTCGAGGAAGTTCGCGAGCTCTCGGACGTTGCCGGGCCAGCTTCGCGCCTGTAGGACGGCGACCGCCTCGGGAGAGATCTCGCGCTCGGGGGCGCCGGAGGCGGCCGCGCGGCCCAGGAAGTGACGGCAGAGCTCCGGCAGGTCCTCGAGCCTCTCGCGCAGGGCCGGCATCCGTATAGGCACGACAGCGAGACGGAAGTACAGGTCTTCCCTGAAGCGCCCGGCCTCGATCTCGGCGCGTATGTCCTTGTTCGTGGCCGCGATGACGCGGACGTCCACGGAGATGGTTTTCTCGCCGCCTAAGCGCTCGAAGCGCATCTCCTGCAGGACTCTGAGCACCTTGGCCTGAGCTTGGAGCGAGAGGTCCGCGACTTCGTCGAGGAAGAGCGTGCCTCCGTCGGCGGCCTCGAAGCGGCCCGCGCGGCGCGAGACCGCGTCGGTGAAGGCGCCCTTCTCGTGCCCGAAGAGCTCGCTCTCGAGGAGGGTATCGGGGATCGCGGCGCAATTCACCTCGATGAAGGGCCTCTCCGCCCGCCGGCCCTTGGCGTGGACCTGGCGCGCGACGAGCTCCTTGCCCGTCCCGTTCTCGCCGGTGACGAGTATGCGCGCATCGCTCGCCGCCGCCTGCTCGACCAGCTCGCGGACCTCTCGGAGGGCGGCGGAGGAGCCGATGAGCGGCTCGATTTCGAGGGGCGCTACGGCCGCGCGACGAAGGTCGCGGTTCTCGCGCTTAAGCGATGCGACTTCGAGGGCGTTGCGCGCGGCGGTGAGCAGACGGTCCATGGACAGAGGTTTCTCGATGAAGTCGAAGGCGCCGAGCTTGAGGGCGCGCACGGCCATGTCGATCGTGCCGTGCCCCGAGACGACGAGGACTTCCATGTCGGGCCGCGCCTCGCGCATCTTGGCGAGGGCGTCGAGACCTCCCATCCGCGGCAGCCAGACGTCGAGCACCGCGAGGTCCGGGCGCTCCGCGTCCATGATCTCGAGCCCGACGACGGCGTCCTCGGCCACGTGGACCTTGTGGCCTTCGTCCTCGAGTATGTCCCGGACCGCCGACCTGATGCCGGGCTCGTCGTCGATCACGAGAATCGTCGCCATCCGGCGCTTCCCCCCTGCGGCCTATCTGTCGAGCGGTAGGTCGACGAAGAAGGTCGTCCCCGCCCCTTCCTCGGATTCGAATCGGATCGCGCCGCCATGCTCGGAGACGATGCGTTCCACGATGGAGAGGCCGAGGCCGGTCCCCGAGTCTTTCGTCGTGAAGTAGGGGACGAAGATCTTGTCGCCCGCCTCCGCGCTCATGCCGCGGCCAGTGTCCCGTATCCTCAGTCTACAATAGCGGGAATCGGCGGCCTTAACAAGATCGGCCCCGATCTCGACGAGGCCCTTGCCGTCCATCGCGTCGATCGAGTTCGAGATGAGGTTGCCGATGGCGCGCTTCACCGCGGCGCGGTCTACGCGCAGCGTCATGCCCTCGGGCAGGCCCTTCATGTCGAAGACGACCTCGGGGTAGGAGGCGGCGTACAACGCGACCGAGTCCTCGACCAAGGTCCGCAGCTCGACCCAGTCGCGCTGCGGCTCGGGCAGGGACGCGAAGGACCTGAAGTCGGTGAGCAGCGCGTCCATGCCCTCCACCTCCTTCACGATAGCCAGCATGGAGGGTTCTATGATGGACGCCGCCGCGCCGGGGGCCGACTTCCACTTTTTCAGCACTCGCTCCGCCGCGAGCCTGATCGGCGTCAGCGGGTTCTTGAGCTCGTGCGCGAGGCGCTGCGCGATGTCCTTCCATGCGTCGATCTTTCCTCGCCGGACATCGTCGACGCGCGAGCGCTCGATCTCCGACAGCATCCTGTTGAACGAAGCCACGAGGCGGCCGGTCTCGTCGCCCGGCTTCACGATGAGGCGCACGCCGAAATCGCCGGCCGCGACTCGCCTCGTAGCCTCGTCGAGGCTCGCGAGCGGCTCCGCCACCAAGTCGGACGCCGTCATGCCGAGGATTATCGCGACGAGGAGGAGGGGCAGCACGAGGAAGCCGTACAGTACGCCGATCAGGTTCGCCCAATGCGACGAGAACTCGCCGAGGAGAGAGGACGCCCTCGCGGCCTCGCCAAGCGATGAGGCGGCCCCCTCCAGGCCTTTCGGCAGGCGAAGGCTCAGCACCGCGAAGGCCTTTCCGCCGCCGATCGGCGCGGCATAACGCAGGAGGCTCGCGCCGCCGGCCGCGGAGACGGGTAAGAGGTGGCCATAGGCCCCCGAGGAGGGCGTGGCGGGAGGCGACAGGAGCCGCGCCGCGGACGGCCCCGCGAAGTCGACGCTCGCGCCGTCCTTGAACACCTGGACGGCCTCCATCCGCGGGTCCTGCGCCGCGAGGTCCCGCAGCAGGGCCGCGGCGCGCGGCTCTCCTTCCGCGGCGGCGACGCGGGACGCCGCCCGCTCCAGTCTCGCGAGCTCTTCGTCGTACCAGGCCAGGGCCAGGTCCTGCCCCGCGGCCAACGCCTCCCTCACCGTCCGCGAGGACGACGAGGACTGGGCGGCATAGGCGAGCCGAATGAGGAACAGCCCCTGCGGGACCGACGCCGCGGCCACCGCGAGCAGGAACAGGAGCGAGAGCCTGAGCCGCAGCCGCGAGCCGTAGCGGCGAGAGCGCAGGTCGAGGGCCAGGGCCCGCGCCCTGATGATGAAGACGACCAGCAGCGCCGCGGGAAGGAGCGCGAGGAGGGTCACGGGCAGGCGCTCGTACAAGTCGGGGAAATCGGGCTCGCCAGCGAGGACCTCGCCCGCGAAGATGGAACATCCGACGGCTATGAGGACGTAGACGACGAGAACCGAGGCGAGGTCGGGCAGGATGCGAGCCCGGGGCGCAAGCGGCCTGGCCATCGGCCGCGCGCGTGAGCGCGCTACTCCTCCTCGAAGCGCGAGTCGAAGAGGGCCTGGATCGCCGCGACCGCGGCTTCCTCGTCCTTGCCCTCCGCTATGACGCGCAGCGGAGTGCCGAAGCCCGCCCCGAGCGTGATGATGCCCATGATGGACTTGGCGTTGATGCGATCCGAGCCCTTCTCGATCCATATGCTCGAGGCGAATTTGCTCGCTGTCTGGACGATCAGGGCCGCGGGCCTGGCGTGTATGCCCGCTCGGTTCTTTATGGTCACCGTCAGCTCGGTCATCGTCCCCCCATGGCGGGCCTCGCGCGCCCGCGCGTTTCTCGGGCGGCCTCGGACGGGCCGCCCGTCGCTCGAGCGCAGGCTACAGGTAATCGTCTCTATTGAAGTAGAGGGCCCGCGCGTTCTCGCTCTCGAGCCAGCGCAGGACGTTCTGGTTGAATTCCTTGGCGGAGTGGTAGCCCATCTTCTTGAGCCGCTCGTTCATGGCTGCGGTCTCGATGATGATGGGGATGTTGCGGCCGGGCTTGACGGGGATCTCGAGCTTGGCGACCCGGACGCCCAGGATCTCGGTCGTAAGCTCCTCGGTGCCGATGCGGTCGTAGACCTTCGTCGCGTCCCACTCCTCGAGGTTGCACACGAGCTGTATCTGCTTCTTGTCCCTGATCGCGCCGACGCCGAACAGGTGCGTTACGTTGATGATGCCGAGCCCGCGGATCTCCATGTGATGGCCGATGACTTTATTCGCGCCCTGCCCCAGCAGCATCGCGCCGTTCACGCAGCGGATCTCCACCACGTCATCGGCGACGAGGCGATGGCCGCGCTCGACGAGCTCGAGGGCTGTCTCGCTCTTGCCGACGCCCGATTCGCCGATGATGAGGATGCCTATGCCGTAGACCTCGACGAGGACGCCGTGGACGGTCGTCTGCGGAGCGAAGATGTCGGAAAGCACGCGGATGACCCGGCTCGAGAACTCGCTCGATGGAAGGTCGGTCTGCAGGATGGGGCAATCCGCCGCCTCGGCGGCGTCGGAGAAATGCTTTCCCGGGGGAATGTTGTGCGTGAAGATGCAGCAGGGTATCGGGTAGGTAAAGAGCTTCTGCAGGGTCTCGGTCCTGCCTTCTTCTTCGAGCATCTTGAGGTAGGCGTTCTCTCCGCGTCCGAAGATTTGCAGGCGGTTCCAGGCGAAGGACTCGTAGAATCCCGACAGGGCCAGGCCTGGCCTGTTGAGGTCCGGCGTAGTGATCTCGCGCGGGAGGCCCTTGCGTCCGCCCAGACAGCGGAGATTGAGGGCGTTCTGCTCCTTGAGATCGAGGTCCAGTAGGTCCAGGACCGTGAATTTCTTCTCGTCCGGGCTCGGCACGGGTGGAGTCTACTACGTAAGCGTCGGGTACGCAATGACGGACGGGCCGTGCGCCCGTCCGTCATTGCACGGCCTACTTCTTCTGCTGGACCTTCTCCTTTTCCTTGGAGATTTTCTGCTCCAGCCGGTCCATGAGCTTGTCGATCCCGGAATTGAGCTCGAACTCGCGCTCCTCGACGTGGGCCTGCACGCCCCACCTGAAATTCGCCGTGACCTCGAGCTTGAAGTCCTTCTCCTTCGTGAAGATGAAGATTAGGTCGACGATCATGTCCTTCGCGTAGCCGATCCGCTCAAGTTTCTGGTCCAGGTATTGCCTGCTCTTTTCGCTCAGCTCGAAGTGCACGGAACGGACGTCGACGGTCATGCCTGCCTCCTGAAACCCGTATTCGAACGAGGCGCTCCGGCCTCGCTAGCTCCATGGCCTCGCTAGTTACGCTTCCTGCCGAAGGACGAGTCGAGGTCGAGCTCTCCCCGGTACTTCGCCACGGTCCTGCGCGCGAGCTTGATGCCCTTACGCGCGAGCACCTCCATTATGTCCCTGTCGGAGAGGGCGGATTCCTCGGCCTCGATGATCTCCTTGATGACCTGCTTCACGCCCTCCTTTGAGAAGCTCGAGCCGCGCGATCCCGCGCCCGAGATCGAGTTCGTGAAGAAATAGCGAAGCTCGAAGATACCCCAGTCCGTCTGGACGTACTTGCGATTGGCGATTCTCGATACGGTCGTCTCGTGAACGCCCACCTCGTCGGCCACGTCCTTGAGCGTCAGCGGCGCGAGCTTCTTGGGGCCCTCGGCGAAGAAGGCGCGCTGGTACTCGACGACCGCGCGCGCGACCTTGAGGAGGGTCTGGTTCCGCTGATGAATCGAGCGGATGAAGAACTTCGCCTGCTTGATATTCTCCCTCGCGTAGGCGCTCGTCGCCCGCTCCTCGGGCCTTGCCTCGCTTCGCTTGGCGCCTTCCTTCCTGTCCGCGAGCCTGTCGAAGAAGGGGTCGATGCCGAGGACGGGAATCTCCTCGTCGTTGAGCACGATCACGAAGTCGTCTTCCTTCAGCTTAACGAGGAGGTCGGGAACGACGTAGCGAGTCTCCTCGGTCGAGTACGCGCGACCGGGGAAGGGGGCCAGCCCCTTGATGAAGGAGAGGGCGTCCGCCAGCTCGCGGTCGCTCAGCTTGAGCCGTTTCTGGATCTCGGCGTGCTTTCCCTTCTCGAGGAGCTCTATGTTGTCCTTAAGTATCTCCAGCGCGGCAGGCGGGGCCTCCGGATCGAGCCTGGTCTGGACCACGAGGCTTTCCCGGAAGTCGACGCAGCAGGTGCCAACCGGCTCGAAGCCGCGGACGAGGTCCATGACTTCCTTCACGAGCGGCTCGGGTTGATTCGCGCACAGGACCGCGGGTTCTTCCTTATGAAAGCCATCGTCGTCGAGGTTCTGTATCAGGGTCTCTCCGAGCGCGCGCCTTTCCTCGTCTATCTGTTGGAGTCTGAGCTGCCATAACAGGTGCTCCTGGAGGGTCTCCGAACGGGAGATCGCGCCCTCGAGGAACATCCGTTTTGAGTCCTCGTCTGACTGGGAACGGAACGTGAAGCCCGGATCGGAGCTATTCTCGAAGGGGGAGGAATAGTCCTCGGCCTCGCCCGCATCGCCGTCCGGCATGCTCTCGAGGGACATGGTCGTCGGGTCGGAAACCACTTCGAGGGCGGGATTCGCCTCGATCTCCTGTTGGATCTGCTCTTTCAGTTCCTGGAGGGGCAGCGCCATCAGCTTGATCGATTGGATCATCTGCGGACTGAGTTTTTGGCGCTGTTCGGTTATCAGTATGGGCTTCTGGAGCTGCACCCTGGCCTCCGGACCTTCTAAACTGAAATTTAGCCCCATGCGAGGGCTTGTCAAGCAGAAGAGGGGCGTTCGTGATAAAAAAGCGATAGCAGAAATCATGCCGATCGTCCAGTATTCGACGCGGAAGGGCTCCGAGAAGCCCTTGAAGCGGCCATTTCATATTGACGCAATCGTATATTAGTTATTACCTTAATGATACTTTAAGCGACCCACGATCGGTCGCATTCAGGTGGAATGATGTCGAGCAAGCACCACGAGCCCAACGACGCGAATCCCGCGGCGCCGCGAACAGACGCGTCGCCGGAGCCCGCGCAGGCCGCGGAAAACACCGCCGGGGAGGTACGAGGCGGCGTCCCTAAGGGCGGGACGACTCCGGCCGCCGACGGTTCCGCGGCTCGCATAGCCTCGCTCGAGGCCGAGATCGCGGCCATTCGCCAGGAAATGTCCTCGATAAACGACAAGTATCTCAGGAAGCTCGCCGACGACGTCAACTTCCGCAAGCGTATGACGAGGGAGAAGGAAGAGAGCCAGCGCTTTGCCGTCGCGACCCTGCTCGGCGACCTCATTCCGGTCCTCGACGATTTCGATCGGGCCATCGCGAGCGCCGAGGTCGCGAAGGAGTACTCCGTCCTGCACGACGGAGTGGCCCTTATAAGGCGGCAGCTCGGGCAGGTGCTCGAGAGTAAGTACGGGCTCGCCAAGATCGAGTCCCTCGGCAAGCCTTTCGATCCCAATCGCCACGAGGCGGTCGCGGTGACCCCCGGCGGTCCCGGGGATGGCGAGGAAGCGATCGTCGCCGAGGAATTCCTGCCCGGCTACGGTCTTCACGAAAGGATACTCAGGACTGCCAAGGTGCGCGTGCGCATGCCCGCGCCCTCGGGCGCCGTTGCTGATCCCGCCGCGGGCGCCGCGCCCGCGAAGGACGCGGTCGGCTCCGAATCGGCGCCTTCGGGCGGCGGCGCGTCCGACTGATCATGGCGAAATAGGAAGGAGTGGAAATATATGGGTAGGATAATCGGCATCGATCTCGGGACCACGAACTCATGCGTGGCCGTCATGGAGGGCGGGGAGCCCATCGTCATCGCCAACTCCGAAGGCCAGCGCACGACGCCTTCTATCGTCGGGTTCACCGGCAAGGGCGAGCGCGTCGTCGGCCAGCCGGCGAAGAACCAGATGATTACCAATCCGGAGAACACGGTCTATTCGATCAAGCGATTCATGGGCCGCCGCTACGCCGAGGTCGGGGACGAAACGAAGCTCGTTCCGTATAAGGTCATCGACAATGGCGCCGACGTGCGCGTGGACATCTCCGGCAAAGCCTATAGCCCGCAGGAGATCTCGGCCTTCGTCCTCCAGAAGATGAAGAAGACCGCCGAGGACTACCTCGGCGAGTCCGTCACCGAGGCGGTCATCACGGTTCCTGCCTACTTCAACGACGCCCAACGCCAGGCTACCAAGGACGCCGGCAAGATCGCCGGCCTCGAGGTCAAGCGCATCATCAACGAGCCCACCGCGGCCAGCCTCGCCTTCGGCTACAACAAGGACCAGAAGAAAGAGAAGACCATCGCCGTGTACGACCTCGGCGGCGGCACCTTCGATGTTTCCATCCTCGAGCTGGGCGAAGGCGTGTTCGAGGTCAAGTCCACCAACGGCGACACGCACTTAGGCGGCGACGACTTCGACCGCCGCGTCATGCAGTGGCTCATCGACGAGTTCAAGAAGGAATCGGGCATCGACCTGTCGAAGGACAAGATGGCTCTCCAGCGCCTCAAGGAGGCGGCGGAGAAGGCCAAGATCGAGCTCTCGAACGTCCAGCAGACCGAGATCAACCTGCCCTTCATTACGGCCGACGCCTCCGGTCCCAAGCACTTGCAGAAGTCCCTGACGCGCTCGGCCTTCGAGCGCATGATCGACGACCTCCTCGAGCGCTCGAAGACGCCCTGCACCAAGGCCCTCCAGGACGCGGGCGTCACCGCGGCCCAGGTCGACGAAGTCATCCTCGTCGGAGGTTCGACCCGCATTCCCAAGGTCCAGCAGATCGTCCGCGACCTCTTTGGCAAGGACGGCTCCAAGGGCGTCAACCCGGACGAGGCCGTCGCGGTCGGCGCCGCCATCCAGGGCGGCATCCTGGGCGGCGACGTGAAGGACGTCCTCCTCCTCGACGTTACGCCGCTGTCGCTCGGCATCGAGACTCTGGGCGGCGTCTTTACGCGGCTCATCACCCGCAACACGACCATCCCCTGCCGCAAGAGCCAGATCTTCTCGACCGCGGCGGACGGACAGACCGCGGTCTCCATCCACGTCCTTCAGGGCGAGCGCGAGATGGCCGGCCAGAACCGCACGCTCGGCCGCTTCGATCTCGTGGGCATCCCGCCGGCGCCTCGCGGGGTACCGCAGATCGAGGTCACCTTCGACATCGACGCCAACGGCATTGTGCACGTCTCGGCAAAAGATCTCGGCACGGGCAAGGAGCAGAAGATCCGCATCGAGGCTTCGAGCGGTCTCAATGACGACCAGATCGACAAGATGGTGAAGGAGGCCGAGGCCCACGCCGCCGAGGACAAGCGCGAGCGCGAGCGAGCCGACGCGCGCAACGAGGCCGACAGCCTCATCTACACTACGGAGAAGTCCCTGAAGGACTACGGCGACAAGGTGAGCGCCTCCGACAAGGCCGCGATCGAGGCCGCCGTGGCCGACCTCAAGAAGGCCCTCGAGGGACAGGACGCCGAGGACATGAAGCAGAAGACCGAAGCGCTCAAGCAGGCCTTCTACAAGGTCTCGGAGGAGATCTACAAGACCGCGGGCGCCCAGGCGGGGCAGCAGGGAGGCCCCGGCGCCGGTCCTCAGGGGGATGCGGGCGGGAGTTCGGGAGATTCTTCCGGCGGGGCTTCGGGCAAGGCCGAGGACGTCGATTACCGCGTCGTCGACGACGAGGATAAGAAATAATTCCGCTCACCGCGGAGAGCGCGGAGTTCGCGGAGAGGATGGAAGGTAGATGATCGGGGAGAGTCTAGATCGGGCTTATTCTCTCCGATCCCTTTCTGCCAATGGATCGACTCCGCGTCCTCCGCGTCCTCCGCGGTGGACCCGATAGGGGTTCTTCGTGGCTAAGCGCGACTACTACGAGGTCCTGGGCGTCGCAAAGGACGCGACGAAGGACGACATCAAGAAAGCCTACAGGCGGCTCGCCATCCAGAACCACCCGGACAAGAATCCGGGCGACAAGGCGGCAGAGGAGCGCTTCAAGGAAGGGACCGAGGCCTACGAGGTCCTCGGCGACGACCAGCGCCGCCAGGCCTATGACCAGTTCGGCTTCGCAGGCGTCGAGGGCATGTCGGGCGGAGGCCCCCAGGACTTCTCCGGTGTCTTCAAGGGTTTCGAGGACATCTTCGGCGGCTTCGGCGACTTCACCAACATCTTCGACTCGTTCTTCGGGGGCGGAGGGGCGAGGAGTCGCGGCGGTCGCGAACGGTCGTCGCGGGGAGCCAATCTCCGCTACGATCTCGAGCTCAGCTTCGAGAAGGCCGTGTTCGGCACGTCGGTCGAGATCGCGTACACGAAGAACGACTCGTGCAAGGTCTGCAGCGGCACCGGTAGCGCCGACGGCTCGGGCAAGCGCGTCTGCCCGACCTGCCAGGGCTCGGGGCAGGTCCGGCGGTCCTCAGGATTCTTTTCCATCGCGCAGACCTGCCCGGCCTGCCGCGGCGAGGGCTACGTCATCGAGAAGCCTTGCCGCGAGTGCGGCGGTACGGGCCTCGGGAAGAAGAAGCAGAAGATCAAGGTCACTATTCCGCCCGGGGTCGAGGACGGCAAGCGCGTCTCGATCCCCGGCCAGGGCGACACCGGCGCCAATGGCGGCGCGCCCGGCGACCTCTTCGTGTTCATCCATGTCGCCCCGCACGATTACTTCGAGCGCGACAGCTACGACCTTTACTGCGCCGTGCCGATCAGCTTAACCATGGCCGCCTTGGGCGGCGCGATCACGTTCACGACGATCGAGGGGAAGAAGATCGAGGTAAGCGTCCCCGCCGGCTCTCAGAACGGCAAGATGCTCCGCGTGCGCGAGGAGGGCGTTCCCTCCCCGGGCGGAAGGCGCGGCGACCTCTATCTCAAGCTCCTCGTGCAAGTGCCGCAGAAGCTCACGAAGCGCGGCCGCGAGCTCTTGGAGGAGCTTCGCCAGGTCGAGGGCGAGAGCGCGGAGCCGCAGCCTTTAAAACTGTCCGAGATCAAGGGCTGACGCGGGGTCGGCCGGCCCGCGGGAGAGCGTGGCCGCTGAAGGTCCGTGCCCGCGGTATGCGGGCTAGGTTCCGCTCGCGAAGTGCTCTATAAGGATTTTCGCGCCGATTCCGACCAGGACGACCCCTCCCGCCAGCTCGGCCCAGCGCTCGAAGCGCGCGCCTATCCGTTTGCCGAACTCTATGCCCGCTGAGCACAGCGCGAAGGTCACGACTCCGATGATCGCGGCCGGCAAGAGGATCGGCGAGCCGAGGACGCTATAGGACAGGCCCACTGCCAACGCGTCGATGCTCGTCGCTATAGAGAGGACGAGCAGGGGCCCTAGATTGCGGATATCGCTTCGCGCGCGTTCTTCATCGCTGCACGAAGTCGGCTCTTTGACTTCGAAGGACTCGACGATCATCTTGCCGCCGACGAAGGCCAGGAGCCCGAAGGCGATCCAGTGATCGAAGCCCTCGATGAGCGACCTGAAAGCGCCGCCCAGGAGCCAGCCGAGCACCGGCATGGCGAACTGGAAGAGCCCGAAGGCCAGGCTCGCGCGCAACGCATGGAAGGGCCGTATGCCCGGGACGCAGACGCCTGTCCCGATGGAGACCGCGAAGGCGTCCATCGAGAGCGCGACCGCGATAAGCAGTGTTTGAAGCATCGTGCCTTGAAAATAGACCAGGGCCCGGACGGAGAGTCAATAGGCGCGGCGAAGGAGGCGTTCGGCGAGCGAGGCGAGCTCCGAGCGGGCGGCGCAGTCGGGAAGGCGACCTATTTCGGCCAACGCGCGCTCGGTGAATCGACGCGCGTCGGCCCGGGCGCGCTCGGTCCCGCCGAGGCGGACGGCGAGATCGGCAGCGGTCGCGGCCGTTGCCTCGCGCTCGCCGCCGCCGGCATCATCCGGCGACGGCCCTCGCGGCAGGGCCGCGCGCATGCCCGACGGGTCCTCGAGCAGAGCGTAGATCAGCGGCAGTGTGCACAGCCCCTCGGCGATGTCGCGTCCTACGGTCTTGCGCGCGGCGAGCGCGGTCGATTCGAAGTCGAGGATGTCGTCCACCACCTGGAAGGCCATGCCGATATCGTAGCCTGCGCGACGGAGGGCCTGCGACGTCCGCGCGCCCGCCTTGGCCTCGACGGATCCCGCGTGGAGCGCGAGCGCGAAGAGCGCCGCCGTCTTGCCGGCGATCGTGCGCAGGTAGCCCCGGACGCTCGTCGAATACTCGTACTTGCCGATGTCCTGCGCGATCTCCGACGAGCAGATGGCGGCGACCAGTCGCGAGAGGCCGCGCGCGTTCTCGGGCGTAGCGCTCGCCGACGCGAGCCTGAAGCAGCGCGCGAGGAGCCAATCGCCCGCGAGGACAGCCTCTTTCACGCCGACGCTCATGTGCAGGCTCGGCAGTCCGCGCCTCGTCGAGGCGTCGTCGATTATGTCGTCGTGGACAAGAGTCGCGACATGGAGGATCTCGACGGCCGCGGCGAGCTCGTCGATCCGGTCCGGGGCGGCGGCCTTGCCGAACATCGAGCCGATGACGAGGAGCGCCGGCCTGAGGAGCTTCCCGTTCGCTCGCGCTATCGCGGCGACGGACTCGGCCATGGGGAACCCGCCCTGGCCGACTTCCGCGTCGATGATCGCGACGATGCCCTCGAGCCTCCGCGAGAGGTCGGGGCTGCCCTTCCAGAACTCGGTCACTTCGAGGGATCGCCGCCGTAGAAGTGGAGCCGCCGGGCGATTCTCGTGCCGTTCCACCATCTCTTGGCGAAGGGCACGGCCCAGTAATCGAGGCCGAAGGCCCTGCCGGCGCCGCCCATCATGAGCACGGCCGCGAAGACGAACCAGAGTTGGCTCCAGCTGAACATGCCCGAGAGCGTGAATACCAGGCAGAGCCCGATGCTGGCGACCGCCCCGAGCCAGGTGAAGAGGCCGCCGAACAGCGCGAGCCCGATGGCGATCTCGGTCCCCACGACCATCGACTGGAAGAACTGGTAGGAGAGATGCGAAAAGATTCCGTCCATGAAAGTCCTCGTGAACCAGCGGACGATGGGCGCATGCGGATCGAGTATCGGTTTCGAGAAGTCCCAGATCGGCCCGAGGGCGTTGGCTGCGTGAGACGCCGCGGCGGCGCCCGCGGCTTGAGTCGCCGCGCTCGCGGCGTCGACGGCGGCCTCCATTGCCCCCGCCGCGGCGCCCGTCGCCGCGCTGACCGCGTCCGCGGCCTTGCCGGCGGCCGCGTGGGTCGCAGCCGCGCCCACGGTTTGAGTCGCCGCGCTCGCCGCGTCGATGGCGGCCGAGGTCGCGGCGCTGACCGCATCCGCGGTGCCGGAAGCGGTGGCCGCGCTCGTCGCGTCCGTCGCGCTCTTCACGCCCGCTTGCGCGACGCCGTTCGAGAACATCCAACCCGACTTGCTGCCCGAGGAGAAGGCGAGCCAGCCCTCGCCTATCTTGTTGAGGCCCTCGAATACCCATGACAGGCCGAGCCACAGGCGGAGGAGCAGGGGCCAGTAGCCGCGCACCTTATAGGAGGCGAAGCCGCCGAGGATCGATCGGCCGCTCCTCATGTCGAGGAACTCGTGCTTCAGGTATTCCCAGACCTGGTTGAATCCGGCGATCTGGAAGAGATAGAGCATGTTGACCGCGTGCTTGATCGCCACGGCGACGAAGCCGCTCGTCGCCATGCCGCCCGCGTTCGAGACTCCGTAGCGCGATCCGATGCAAACCATGATGCCGTGGTAGTTAGGGCGGAATTCGGCTCGCGGCCCTCCGGTGATATCTGCGATGATATTCTCGGCGGCCGCCTTCGCGCTGAAATGCGCGGACTCGACGATCATGGGCATGAGCTTGCCATCTACGACGAGGCCGGCGCCATCGCCGACGATATAGACGTCGTCCCGCCCGACGGCCCGCATGCCGCCGTCCGTCGCGACTCTCGAGCGGCCGGCCGCGGTCAGCCCGAGCTTGTCATACATCTCGGAGCCCCGTACCCCGCAGGTCCAGATGAAGGTCCCCGCCTCGACGGGTTTGCATTCGGCGAGCAGTACTCTCCCGGTCTCGGCGCCCGTGATCTTGCAGCCGAGCGCGATCTCGCAGCCCTTCTTCCTGAGATACCTCTCGGCTTTGATCTTGAGCTTCTCCTCGAGCGAGGGAAGGATGGTCGGCAGCGCTTCCAGAATCATTACCCTGACGTCCGACGGATCGAGATGATGCTTGCGGCACATAAGGTCGCGGTATTCGAGAAGTTCTCCCGCCATCTCGACTCCGGTGAAGCCCGCGCCCGCGACGACGAACGTGAGCAGGCGGCGCCTCTTCTCGCGATCCGGCTCCGCCGAGGCTTGGAGATAGCGCTTCTCGACGTGATGCCGGATGCGCATCGCGTCCTCGAAGGACCAGAGCGCCATGCTGTGCTCTTCGATGCCCGGCAGGCCGAAATACTCGGGCCTGGCCCCCGCGCCGACGATGAGGTAGTCGAAGGGATACACGGCCCCGGACGAGTACGCTTTCTTCACGGCGAGATCGACGCGCTCGATCTCATCGACGACGCAGGAGATGCGCTTCGTCCCGAATATCTTGCGATAGCTCACCTGGACCGACTCGGGCTCGGATCGCCAACCCGCGACCTCGTGGAGCTCGGTCATGAGCGTATGGAACGGATGCCTATCGATGAGCGATATCTCGACGTCCTCGCGTCGTCTGAACCGCCTCTCCAGTATTTTCCCGGCCCAGACACCGCCGTAGCCGCCGCCGATTATCAGTATTCGTTTCTTTTCGCTCATCTATGGACACTCCTTATGAGGAGTCTTCTCGCGTGGAGATAATGGATATTTGATCGAAGACAACTATACTGTGAAAATAGAAACGAGAACATATATAGAATATTATAGATATTTCTCATCCTATTATCTCCAGTTTGCCTTTAAGTATAAGTAATAGAATAGATTATCACTATATATGCGCATATGTCGTCGCTCTTTTTTTTTTCACTTTTTTAAGTTACTATGTCATTGGCGCTGCGATTTTCGAGTTGAATGTCGGTACAGTTGATAGTAGGCCGACACAAGGGGCTGTCATTGCCTTTCGGCGCCATGGTTCCTGCGTCGTCGCTCGATCCCGCGCATTCCTCGGCAAAGCCGGACGAGCGTCGTCGCGCTGAAGACCGCACGACGATCGGTGTCGATTGAGCGGTCCGTATCCCACGTTATAAGCGAGTGCCCATATGGATTTCCAAGAATTCGGCATCGATCCGCGGCTCGTGGCCGCGATACAAAAAAGCGGTACCAGCGCGTTCTTCTTCGAGAAAATGCTCTCCCGTTCGCTCAAGCAAGGCGAGAATGTCTGCGCGAGGATCACGCTCGACTCGGGGCGCGAGGAAGTCATCCTCCTGCCCGCGCTTCAGTGGATCCTCTCGGCGCCGGACGGAGAGTGTCGCAAGGCGCTCGTAGCCTCGGCCGATCGCCAGGGAGCCGAGCGGATCGCGGAGGCGGCCCGCCGGATCGGCGGCGGCGCGGGCCTCGAGACCTGCCTGGTAGACGCGCCCGATCCTGAGGGCGGCGTGGACGCTGCCGCGACCGGCGATCCTTCGTCATCGATCGTCGTCGGGAGCCCAGAGGCCTTGCTCGCGGCCTCGGCACAGGGGCTTCTCACGCTGCGGGACTACGGCTTCCTGATTGTCGACGGCGCCGACCGTCTCGCCGAGCTTCCCTCGGAGCTCATGAGAAAACTCGCCGGTTCGCTTCTGCCCCCATGGGAACGTCGCAGCGTCCTGGCCTGCGACCGAATCACCGTCAAGGCGAAGAATCTCGCCTGGGACATCGCGGACAATCCCTGCGAGATCAGCGTCGAGGGCGAGGTCGCAAAGGCCCAGAGCGTCGCGAAGGAGACCTGGCGCGTCGCGAGCGAGTCCAAGTTTCGTTTCCTCCTCGGCCGTATCGAGCGAGAGAAGCCGGTGCGCTTCTGCGTCTTCTGCAACCTGAGGGACACCGCGGAAGAATTGTCGCGGCGCCTCGAGGCGAACGGCGTCGCCTCGGACTATATCTTGGGGGCGCTCGCCGTCGAGCGGAAGCTCGCCGTGCTCGATAAGATCGAGTCGGGCCGCTGCGCGGCGCTCATCTTGACGGACAAGGGGGCCGAGGGCCTTCCGACCGGACGCTTTCCCCTCGTCGTCAATTATGACTTCCCGCTCGAGCCCGAGTACTTCGTGAAGCGCCTCGAGATGCTCGATCGCGCCGCCTCCGGCGCTAAGGTCCTGAGCCTCGCCTGCGACCGCTATATCTACGGACTGCCCGCGGTCGAGCAGTACATCGACGCCAAGCTCGACGCGGTCCCGGCGGACGATTCGCTGCTGGCCGCGGAGGATAAGAGCGCCGGTATGGCGTTCGAGCGGAGGGACGCAGGACGAGACGGCCGCGACAGGGACGGTCGCGGCGGTGACGAAAGGCGCGGGCCCCGCTATGGCGATAGGGACGACCGCGGCGGGCGCGAGGGCGGCCGCAGGGACGGCTATTACCGCGAGGACCGCGGACCCGATATCAGGAGAAGCATCTCCGAGGCGACGGGCGGCTCGCTCGACGTCGGCGGAGAGGCCGCGCCCGAAAGGCCACGCGAGCGCGCCCGACCCGCGGAAAGTCGCGCGCCTGCCGCCCCGCGACAGGGCGCAGGCGGCGGCCGCGATGAGCGCCGCCCTTCCCGACGCCCTGATGGCCGCGACAATCGCCGCCCAGCCCGTGCCGATCGCGACCAGAATCGAGGCGATAGGGGGGGCGATCGTGCTTCCTCCCGCGATCGCGGCAGACGGGACGAGCGTCCGTCCGGGAATCCGTATGAGCTCCCTATGGAAGAGCGGATGAAGCGTTATCGCGAGAAGTACGGCCAGCGTGTCGTCGCGCCTTCGAAGCGCAACCCGCCTCCGAGCTCGAATCATTCGACCAACTCCGGACGGCCGCCGGAAGGCGGCGGCGCTAAGAATTCCAGCGAGCGGAGCGCGCCGCGAGCCGCGCTTCCTCCCGACCCGAGCCCCGACGGCCGAAAGGCCGACGGCATACTCGGGAAGCTCTTCGGCTCGGCTCTTCGCAAGAAACAGGAATAGACCGAGGAGGGCATCCTTTCGAGATAAGTCTTCATTTGCTAAACCGGTTAACCTTGACTTCCTCATACCGCTCGGCTAGGATTCGATTCAAAGGGCGCTGCTGCTATCTCGCGCCTCGTTAGGATATCTTCTTCTTGAAGGCGGTGCTCGATCATGAAGATCATTTCCCATACCGTAAAGCCGAGGATTCCGACGGCCCTCGCCTCGCTCGAGGAGATGGCGCATAATCTCTGGCTGTCCTGGAATTTCGAAGCGGTCACGCTTTTCATGCGCCTCGACTACGACGTCTGGCTCCGCTCGAACCAGAACCCCGCGAAGATGCTCGGCATGGTCTCTCAGGAGCGCTACGACAAGATGGCGCAGGACGACTCGTATCTCGCGGCGCTCAAGCTGGTGGAGGACAAGTACCAACGCTACCTGAGCGGCGAGACCTGGTATAAAGGCTCGCAGGACGAGGTCGTCGCCTACTTCTCGATGGAGTACGGCCTCGATGTCTCGCTCCCGACCTACTCGGGTGGGCTGGGGATCCTCTCGGGGGACCATATGAAGGCCTCGAGCGACATGGGCCTTCCCTTGGTCGGCGTCGGACTCCTCTACCGCCAGGGCTACTTCCAGCAATACTTGAACCCGGACGGCTTCCAGCAGGAATCCTATCCAGAGAACGACTGGTACAACATGCCCGTCTACCGATGCCTCGATCCGGCCGGCAAGCCTGTCCTCATTTCCGTCGAGATGGCGGGAATGACGGTCGCCGCGCAGATCTGGGAGGTGAAGGTCGGCCGATCCTCGCTCTTCCTCCTCGATACGAATATCGAGGAGAACGCGGTCGAGGACAGGACGATCACGGCCGCCCTGTACGGCGGCGACCAGGAGACGCGGGTGCGGCAGGAGATCCTGCTCGGCGTCGGGGGCATTCGCGCGCTCCGCGCCCTCGGCATCAACGTGGCGGTTACCCACATGAACGAGGGGCACTCGGCGTTCCTGGCCCTGGAGCGCATGCGCGAGGTCATGGCCGAGAAGTCCTTCACTTTCGCCGAGGCGGCGCAGGTCGTATGGCAGACGAATATCTTCACCACGCACACGCCGGTGCCCGCGGGCAACGAGCGCTTCGGCCTCGACCTCATGGAGAAGTACTTCCGTTCCTGGGCCCAGCTCCTGCGGATCGAATGGAAGGATTTCCTGGCGCTCGGCCGGGAGAAGCCGGACGATCAGAACGAGAGCTTCTGCATGACAGTCCTGGCCTTACGGCTCTCGGCCTACGCGAACGGCGTCGCCGGGCTCCACGGCGAGGTGTCCCGGAAGATGTGGTCGGGACTCTGGCCGGGCCTCCCGTTGGACGAGGTGCCGATCACGCACGTGACCAACGGCGTGCATCCTCGCACTTGGGTATCGCATAACATGCTCGAGCTACTCGACCGCTACTTCGGGCCGAGGTTCTACGAGGAGCCCGCGAACCTCGACATGTGGGACCGGCTCGATCGCGTCTCCGACGAGGAGCTCTGGCGCACGCACGAACGGCGCCGCGAGCGGCTCGTCGTGTTCGCGCGCGACCGCTACAAGCGGGCGATGAGGCGATCGGGCGCCTCGGAGGGCGCGCTCCAGCGGGCCGACGATATCCTCTCGCCCTACGCGCTCACGATCTCCTTCGCGCGCCGCTTCGCCACGTACAAGCGGGGAAACCTCCTGCTGAGCGACCCGGACCGCCTCATCCGGCTGATCTCCGACAAGGAAAGGCCCGTGCAGATAATCTTCGCGGGGAAGGCCCACCCCCACGACCTGCCCGGGAAGGAAATAATCAAGGAGCTCGTGCACTTCTCGCGCAAGGACGAGGTTCAGAACCGCATCATCTTCCTCGAGGACTACGACATGACGATGGCCCGCTACCTCACCTCGGGCTCCGACGTCTGGCTGAATACGCCGCGCCGCCCGCTCGAGGCCTCGGGCACGAGCGGCATGAAGGCCGGCGTCAACGGCGTGCTGAACTGCTCGATCCTCGACGGCTGGTGGGCCGAGGGCTACAGCCCTTCCGTCGGCTGGGCGATCGGCTCGGGCGAGGAGTACCAGGACAAGGAGCTCCAGGACCGCGTGGAGGGCGAGGCGCTCTACGACCTCCTCGAGCACGAGATCGTGCCGCTCTTCTACCAGAGGGGCCGCGACGGCTTGCCGCGCGAGTGGATCAAGCTCATGAAGGCCTCTATGCGGTCGGTAGGCCAGCGCTTCTCGACGCACAGGATTCTCAAGGAATACTCGGAGTTCTTCTATTTCCCGGCCCTCGAGAACGGAAGGCGCCTGGTCGCCGAGGGCTTCTCTTCCGCAAAGGACCTGGCGGCCTACCTCGAGCGCGCGAGGAAGGCCTGGCCCTCCGTTTCGATCTCGGACCTTCGCGCCGACGCGAAGCCGATCATGGAGCTCGGCGAGGAGGTCCAGGTCACGGCCTACGTCGAGCTCGGCGGCCTCGAGCCGCGGGAGGCGACCGTCGAGCTCTATCACGGCGTCCTCTCGAGCCAGGGCGAGTTCATCAAGGCGGCGCGTACCGATATGGAGGCCGTCGAGAAGAAGGGCAAGGGCTGGGAATACCGCGCGGTCGTCGCATGCGACAGCACGGGGCAGCGCGGCTATGCGGCGCGGGCTCTCCCGAGGCATCCGGCATTGGTCACGCCTTTCGTTCCGGGACTGATACGCTGGGCCTAAAGCCTGGAATCGCCATCCGTGGCGATTCCAGACATCGAAGAATCGTGCATCGCACGATTCTTCGGGTGTGAGGCGTGCCTCCTTGTAGGTGCTGCTCTGTGGCCCGCGTGGCCCGAAATGGCCAAACAGCTCGAAGTTTCTCTGGCGGATCGTGTCTCTACGCGTAGTTATACAAAAGTAATTGTCCGGATAGGGCGGTCGTATCTCAATACCTCACTAAAGCAAGTGGATATTCGCTCATCAAAGGAAACATTACACCGATACTAAAAACTGATAACTGTTATCTGTGCTGATGTCAGGAGGCCGCCAGTGTTCGGGTGCCGGCATGCTCTCGTATGCGCCCTGCTTTTTCTTGCCTCGGCGGGCGCAAGCCTGCAAGGTGAAGTCGTCTTCAACGAAGATGGCACGATCCTGATTGGAACCATCGTGAAGTCGGAGGAAGGCAGGTCGACATATCAATCCTTCGGCCGGGAAATCGTCGTCGAGTCGAGCCGCATCATCCGGAGCGAAGCGTCGGCCGAGTCTCTGATCGAACTGCCCGTCACGGTGACGCTCATGGACGGCTCCGTTCTCCATGGTACGATCGTCGATTTCGATCCTGAGATCGGCGTATTCCTCGACATCTCCTTCGGCGTCCTTACGATACCCAGCGCTAGTATAAAGTCCTTGATCGAGCCAGCCCAGAACCGCCGCTACTCCGGCAGCCCCTTCAGTGCGAAGCTGGGGGCCTCGTGGTACCTCCCGATCGGAGCTCTCGCCGAGGACTTCTCATCATCCTTGCGGATCGAGGGGATGGCCTGTTATTCCCTGCCCTGGGGTCGCGGCCTCGCGGCAGGCCTCGATCTGTCCTATAGCTTCGCGAATTTCACGGCTCGTACCGACGTCGATTATGATTTCATCGCGCTTCAGCCGCTCGTCTCGTGGCATTACCTGGATTGGCGCACGAAATCATCTTTCGCCAGGATATTCTCGCCCTTCGCGGAGCTGGGCTTCGGCCCGGTCTTCATAGAGACCGACGATACGACCGGCACCGTAGATAAGCTGGGCGAGATGAGCCTGGGCGCATTCGCCAAGCTGGGCTGCGATCTCGATCTCTTCAAGGGCTTGGGACTCCGCGCGCAGCTGCGCTTCGATGCGTATTTTCAGAAGGGCGCGCCTTTCATGGCGGTCTCCGCCGGTATCCTGGGAGGACTTTGATGAGCGACCGACCTACTTGTCGCGCGGTCGCCATTATCGGTGCCGTGATCGTCGTCTGCGCGCTCGCCGTCGCCTGCGGCAACCTGCTTTCCGATCCGCCTTCGACGAGAGGCGACGAATCGTCTTTCCTGGATATCGAGCAAAGGGGGATATGGCTCATCGGCGGACTGTCGGGCGGGGCGAACAGCACGGTGATAGGCGCGGTCGATCTTTATGACCCTGTCGAAAACGTCTGGTATCCCGCGGTCACGAGCGTCCCCTCGCCCGTGAGTTTCGCCGGCTATGCCGCCTACGACGGTAAGCTCTACGTTATCGGCGGCTTCGACTCCGCCGGGACCGTGACGAGTGACGTGCAGGTCTATACGATCGCGACCGGGACGTGGGAGACCGATTCCGCCCATCCCTTGCCAAGCGCCCGCGCGAACATCTACGCGACCGTGATGAACGGGAAGATCTACGTGCTCAGCGGGACCTCGGCGAACTACAACATCGCCTGGGCGGCGGCCGGTATCTGTTACGAATACACGCCCGTGTCCGGATGGACGACGAAGAGCGCGTATGCTACGACGGCCAATTCCGAGCGATTTTCCTACGGCTATGGGAGCACCCTGTACCACATCGGCGGAATGAGCGGCGCCGCCGCGGTCGCGGCTCTCGCTCACGACGGATTCGCGCCGTGGTACTCGACCACGGGATCGGCGACGAGCGCGACCGAGGTCGCCATGTCGACGGCCAGGACGGGAGTCGCGGGCGTCGTCTACGACGCGCCCGAGGGGATGGTCGATTCGGTCCTCCTCTTCGGCGGATTCAGCGCGATCAGTAATACCACGGGATGTTTCATTAACTACGGATCCGCTAGTGCGCCGAGCGCTACCGTCTCTTCCCTCGTTCAATACCTGGCTTCTCCCTTCGCCTCTCCGTCCGCGTGGAGCGCCAACACTTTGTCCGGCTTCCCCGCCATCGCTTTCGGCGCGGCGGTCGTGTCGCACACCCTCTCGAACGACAGGATCTATCACTTCGGCGGCACGTCGTCGCTGGGCACTTCTCCCGGCGTCGTCTCGTCTGCGTACTGGATCTCTCCCCCGGCGCCTCCCGCGACATGGACAGACGTGGCGACTTCCGTGACCGCCATGCCGCGCGTTCGCTGGGGACACGGCGCGGTGACCCTCAACTAATAGGAGCGAACGATGAGAAGCAGTGCCCGCTCCGGCTTCGTCCTGCTCGCTTCGCTTTTGCTATGCTCGAGCATATCGGCCCAGTCAGGGAAGGATGCGATCGCCCAGGCCCTGGCCGCCTACGAGTCGGACTCGTTCGAGAAGGCCTTCGCGTTGATCGCGTCCGGCGTATCCGAGACCGGATCCGATGCGAAGCTGCGAAGCTCGGCGGCCGATGCCCTGTCGCGCATATCGATCGCTGAATACGAGGCGAAGAACTACAAGAATGCCTACGAGGGATTCCGCAAGGCCCTCAAGTACGATCCGACTAACGCGAACGCCACGCAGTACTTCTTGAAGATGCGCAAGGAGCGCGACGTCTCCAAGCTCGCTAACGAGGGCGCGCCGAGTGCCGCCGCGCCCGCGGCCGGCGGATCTCAGGTCTCGTCTCCGCCCTCGCAGGGCGCCGGCGCGAGTGCCGCCGTTGCCCTCCCTGCCGCGCCGAGCGTCGCCGTTTCCGCTCCTGCGCCCGCCGCGCCCTCGGCCGAGGTGCTGTCGCAACAGGCGCAGCTGCTCGCCATGGAGGACGAGCTGAAGAAGGCGGGCGCCCGCATGTCCAGTATGGAGAGCACGGTCGCCTCGACCTCCACCGAGAACCAGGCGCTCAAGGGCCAGATCGATCAGCAGATAAAGCTGATCCAGAGCCTGATCGACGCGCAGCAGAAGACGGCGAGCGCTTCGGCGCCGGCGCCCCGGCAATCGAGTCAGGACCAGGCCATCATGGCCCAGACGATGCAGATTCTGGCCAAGCTGGCGGAGCAGGAGAAGAGCCAGCAGCCGGTCGTCGTGCAGAGCAGCGACGAGATCAAGATCCTCGCGCGGAGCCTCGTGAATCAGCAGGACCGATTGAGTTCGGGCAACGCGCTGACGAACGGACTCCTCGTCGCCCTCATCGCGCTCTTCGGACTCATAGGCCTCTCCGTCGGCGCCACGATCTTCCTCGCCGCCCGGGCACGGCGCAAGCAGCAGCCGGCGTACGCGACGGTTTTCTCCCCCGAGCTCACGGCGGGCATGATAGAGGACGATTCCGAGGCCATGGCGATCGAGGCTCCGCGCTCCGATTCGAAGACGCCTCTCCTCGAATTCATCTCGCGCGACGACCAAAAGGGGGGCGCCGGCTCCGAGGCCCTGATTAAGCACGACCTGATCAAGGCCGAGCGACTTAAGCGGATGTACGACGAGGTGAGGTCCGGCAGCCTCTCCTGGGACACGATACGCAGCTATATCGGCGAGCTCGAGGTCGCGCTTCGCGCGGATATCCTCAAGGTGGTCGAGCAGAAGCTCGACGAGGGCGATCTGCTCTCCAACGAGGCGATACTACCCGTGCTGTTCCCGTTTTTGACGGACTACGACGACTTTATACGAGAGAAGTCGGTCGCCCTCGCTCGACGCGCCCTCCTCGAGGACAAGCGCTCCGGAGAGGCCGCGGACGGCTCGTCCGACGACGATCCATTCGGCCTCAAGCATCTTCTCATCATTCCCGAGGAGCTCCAGCGGCTCTTCAAGGGCCAGGACCAGAGCCTCGTGACGGCGAAGCTGTCGCGCGGCATCGGCAAGGAGCTCGGGCTCTCCAATGCGGACTGCAACCTGCTGTACAGGGCGGCGCTCGCCCACGACTGCGGGTACCTCGTCCTGGACAGGGACAGACTGCAAGCCACGATAGCCAAGCCCGAGATCACCGAGGATGACTTCGAGTTCATCAAGTCGCATACCGTGAAGGGGATCTCGTTCTTCGAGGGAGCGCAGCCGCCCAAGGCTATCCAGGAGGCCATCCTCTACCATCACGAGCGCAACGACGGCTCGGGCTATCCCGACGGCCTCAAGAAGGATGCCATCCCGCCGTTCGCGAAGATTATCGGCGTGGCCGAGACCTTCGCGGCGCTGGTATCCAAGAGGGCCTATCGAGAGAAGCGCGATATACAGAACGCCCTCGCTATCATCTCCGACGGAACGAGGACCAAATTCGATTCGGATATCGTTCAGGCGCTGACCAAGACCGCGATGGTCGCGGGGTTCAAGTGATGAGCGCTCCCCGCTTCGTCGCCCTCTGCGGTCCTCGTCGACAAGAGGGGCGTGATCGCGCGTTCGAGTCGGTCGTTAAGGAAGCGAAGGCGGCGACGGACGGGAAGCTCCTCGTAGTCAACCTCGATGCCGGCGCGCGATGGCCGGCCGCGCCGATTAAGACTGCCAGGGCCGGATTGACGCGATATGTCAGGAACGCCCTCTTCGGAGATATCCCTTTCGTCGGCCACGACGAGGCCCGGTCGGTCTTCTCGGAGCTGCTGAAGCGCGACGCGGCCGACTCGCTCGATGGGCGGATCGTTCTCGCGCTCGCGGATGAGGCCCAGATAGGATCGCTCTGCGGCATCCTCGATGCCCTCGCGTTCTTCGTTCCCGGAGACTCGCGGTCGGTGCCGTGGCTTTTCCCTATAGTCAAGGACATATCCGCTCGACGCGGCTGTCCGTGCTGTATAACCGTCCTCGACGAGCGTCGGATCGAGAAGGCGGCCGAATTCTTCTTATCTATGAAAGCCGAACTCGGCTCTCTGGCAAAAAAGGACCTGGATATAGCGTTCAACGCGTGCATCGCCTTCGATCCCGAGAAGACGTCGCTCTGCGCCGCGAATGGTCTTTCCTATACCGATTTCTTTTCCGGGGAGGACGCACACGGCCAGGCCAAGGTCGTCGCCAAGGGCATCCTTGCGATGACTGCCGGACAGGAGGGATCGCCCGCGTCCGACGCCCTCCGCGTTTTCATCGACGCCTCGGCGTCTGCCAGGTAGGGGCGTCGGGTGATCGCCTCGACGCTCCGGTCGACGCCCTTCTCGGGGACTTGTGAATTCGTTCTATCTGTAGTATCTTAATGTCAGGAACGATGAGAAACCGTTCCCTATTTAAAAATGCCCGATTGAAAAACATGTGCTTCCTTTTGCTTCTACACAATTACTAGACCGGTGCGGGCTCCGGCGCCATAGGTTCCCTCGTTGAGGGAGCGTGTGCTCGCGTCCCTTTCTCTGATGCGGGCATCATGACCGTATGCCCGGTACCGGAAGGTCCGTTGGGCTTTAGGCCCTCGCGCTTCCGATATCGGATCGGAGCGCATTATATGATCGCGGAAAAGATCCTTGTAGTGGAGGACGAGCCGATAGTCGCCCTCCAGCTCAAGGAGAATCTCGAGCGCCTCGGGTACGTCGTGCCGGAGGTCGTGGAATCGGGTTCATCGGTCGTGCCCTCTGTGGCGCGCAATCAGCCCGATCTGTTGCTCGTCGACGTGCACCTGCGCGGGGGGGCCGACGGGATAGAAGCCGCCTACAGAGCGAAGGCCGAATTCGGCCTTCCGGTGATCTTCCTGACGGCGTACTCGGACGCCGATACGCTCAGGCGCGCCGCCCTCGCCTCGGCTGACGGTTTCCTCCTCAAGCCATACGACGAGCGTGAGCTGGCGGCTAACCTCAAGATCGCGCTGACGAAGGCAAAGGGCGACAAGGCGATGAGGCGGGAGCTGCTCGGCGCGGCCTCCATCGCGGACGCGCTCGAGGAGCCTGTCCTCGTCGTCGACACGAACGGATGCGTCGTCCGGGCCAATAGCGCCGCGGCCGTGTACCTCCAGTCGCCCGACCCTTCCCGCCTGGCGGGAGTACCGATCTCGCGGATCCTGGAGCCTGGCCCGAACGACTTGCTCGCGACTGGCCTCGGACGACGGATCGGCAGGGCCCGCTCGCCGGTCTCCGTGGCGAAGACCGAGAGGCTGACTCTTCCCGACGGCCGCTGCTACGGCGAGCTCGTCGTGCTCGGCGGCGTAGAGCATCGCGAGAGGATCATCCTCGAGGCCTCCGCCGCCGAGGCGAATGCCTACCTCAAGAGCCTCCTGCCCGACCCGGGCGCCGCCGGCCCCGGGTACGGCGTCGCCGGATTCCTGAGCCCCTGCATTTCCGGATCTGGCGATTTCTACGACGTCTTCCCGGCCGGCCCGCGTACGACGGCGTTCTACGGGCTCGACGTCATGGGCCACGGCATCCTCGCTGCCATGATGGCCTTTACGCTCCGCGACCTCATCCCGGTGATCGGCTGGGGCGCGAACGGAGTCGCGATGTCTCCGGCCGATGTCCTCTCCACGCTATACTCGCGTTATTTCCGCATGGAGCGTTCGACGGGCATTCCGTTCTTTTCGATCGCGTACGGCACGATCAACTCCGCGACCGGCGCGTACCGTATCGTGCGCGGCGGCCATACGCCCGTGATGCACATGGATGCGCGAGGCGCATTCCGCGCGCTCAATACTGACGGCGCGGCGGTCGGCATCGCGCCTACGGCGAAGCTCGAGGAGGCCTCGGGCGCGCTCGAGCGCGGCGATCGCCTGTTGGTCGCCTCGGATGGGCTCTTGGAGACCTTCGGCCTTGGGCTCGACGACGCGATGAAGGCCTTCGGCGCATTCGCGCGGGACTTTTCGAACAGCCCCGTCGAGCGCCTCGCGGAGGCCGCCAGGAATCTCGCGGAAAAGAACGGCCCGAGGAATGAGGACGCCAGCCTACTGATCATAGAGCGCAAGAGCTGACCGACCGCAGCGCCGTCGCCGCAGGGCGGCCAGGTTTCCAACGAGCCTTGGCAGGTGCTACACTTTACTCCGCCTGCAGGATCCGCCCCCTTTAACGGGCGCCCGCCGCAACCTCGCGCGGCAGCGGCGGGTCTATAGGTGAGCGGTCGGGAACCGATCCGCTCTGCGAAGGGAGCGTAGCGCATGGAAACGTCGAAGGCGGCGCAGGTAATCGTCGCCCTCATCCCGATCGTCGGCATCGTTATGGCGTCGGTCGTCGCCTTCTTCTATCTTCTGTGGGGGCACAGGGAGAAGGTCCGGCTCATCGAGCGTGGCCTTTACGAATCCAGGAAAATCGACCTCGAGGCCTTCTGCCTGCTGGCGGGGCTCCTGTTGACCTGCGTCGGGGCCGTGCTTACGATCATGTTCGTGGCCCTCGGGACCATGTCCTTCGCCCTGCTCGGGGGACTCATTCCCCTGGCTGCGGGGATCGGCCTGCTCGTCTTCTTCGCGATGCGGAGGAGCCGGAACGGGGCATGACTCCCGCATCCGGCTCCCAGGAGCCGAGCGACGAGGAGGCGATCGGCCGGGTCCTCGACGGTGATACGGAAGCTTTCGCCATCCTGGTCAGGCGGCATAGCTCGCGCGTCCGCCGGCTCGGCATGAGCTTTTTCCGCGACGAGGAGGAGGCCGACGACTTCACGCAGGACGTCCTGGTGAAAGCGTACACGGCGCTCGCGTCGTTCAAGGGGAAGAGCCTCTTCTCGACCTGGCTTCTCCGGATCGCCTACAACACGGCGATCAACTCGAAGAAGCGCAGGCGCGAGACGGTCGGCCTCGACCCGGAGGCCGAGATCGCCGGCGCACCCGGGACGGACGAGGATCATTTGCGCGAGGAGACCGCTCGGGCGGTGCGCGAGGCGATGGCGGCGCTGCCGCAGAGGCAGGCTATGTGCATCGAGCTGTATTTTTTCTACGACTTGAAGTATTCGGAGATCAGCGAGATCACCGGGTTCCCGGTGAATACGATAAAATCGCACGTCTTCAGGGCCAAGCGGATACTCCGCGAGCGGCTCGGGGACGCGCGGGAGGATCGCGATGCAGTGCGATAGGTTCCTCAGGCGACTCGACGAGCACGATTCGGGACGCTCCATGAGTCTCGCAATGTCCCTACATCGCCTTCGCTGCCCTTCCTGCTCCGCCGAGTCGGCGAAGCTCGAGGCCGCGATCTGCGCGTATCGATCCGAGAGCGAAGCGGACCGCGCGGAAGACTCGCTCGTCGAGGATCGGATAATGGCGGCGATCAGGCTCCTGCCGCCCCCGCGGCAGGATTTCGCCATCATGGACTGGGCCTTCGCCGGCATCGTGATCGCGGCCTCGACCCTGCTGCTGCCCTTGGCGGAGAGCTCGGGATTCCTTCGGACCTTCTTCGGCCCGGGCTACGCGCTTTCCCTGGCCATCGTACTGGGCGTTTCCCTGACCATCTACACGGCGTTCTTCATCGGGACGCACCTCGATGAGCTGCAGTCTTTCCTGGACAAGCGCGGCCTGCGGATGCGTTAACGGGAATCCGATGGCGCGGAGCGTGGCGTAGTCCGCGCCATCGGGGAGCGGCCTTTCCTACTCACTGTCCTTCATGATCTCGATCTTGATCCCCTCGGGGGTCTCGGCCTCGTCCTTGGGCGGGACGGAGACCTTCAATATGCCATTCTTGAATAAAGCCTTGACGCGCTCTTGGGAGAATTTCTCGGCGGGAACGTAGAACTTCTGCTTCTCGACGTCCTTGAGCTTGAGCCGGCGCTTGAAATACCGGACGCCGTCCTCCGGAAGCTCATCGAGGCTGATTTTTGCAGAGAAAACCATATAGTCGCCCTGGAACGTGAGGCTGATGTCCTTCTCGTCGAAGCCCGCGAGGGCGAACTCGAATATCATCCCGCGCTCGCTCGTCAGGTAGATGTTCATCGGCGGGTAGGAATAGCTGGGGTAGTAGTCGGCGTTCTCGTCCTGGCCGGCCTCGAACCAGGACTTCGGGCTCGGCTGCTCGCCTTCGTTGGCGTGGACGTCGAAATTCGGGCCGCCCATGTTCTGGAAGTTCTCGCCGAATTTCTTCGCGGCCTCGAAGGCCTCGTCCAATATAGTGCCGATATCGACGTACATTCTGTTGCCCTTCATGCTTTCCTTCCTGTTCGCGAGAGAACCTCGCCGCCCCGCGGCGGAGCGGCGCGCCGCGCGAGGCGGTCGCGGTTCCGGGCCCGACGGAATCCGGCTCGTACGACGAGCCCTTATGGGCGTCCGGATACCATTAGTAAATTAGTCTTCTTCAAGCGCGAGGGCAAGACGACTCGGAGCCGTCCCGTGCGATGGTCGCTTCCCGGACGGCCCCGCGGTACCGCTCAGTTCCCTTCCTTGACGATATCTATCTTGATGCCGCCTGAGGTCGCCTTCGGGGGAACGGTGACCTTCAGGATGCCGTTCTTGAAGACCGCCTTCGCCATCTCCTGGTCGTAGTCTTCGGCGGGCACGTAGTATTTCTGCCTGCGCACCTCGCGAGGCCTGAACGAGCGCCTCGTGAAGCGCGAATCCTCGTATCTGTCATCCACGGGAGCCTTCGCGTCGAGGACGAGGTAGTCTCCCTGGAAGGTGACGGACGCGTCGCGCTCATCGATGCCGGCAAGGGCGAATTCGAGGACCTTCGCCCCCGAGGCGTCGACGAAGACGTTGGCCGGCGGATAGGCGTAATAGTCGTGGAAGCCGAAGGGCTCGAAGGGCTCTTCCCTGGCAGGACGCTCGTCGCGGTCCGACCAGAAGCGCCGCATCTCGGGGCCCATGTCTTTCATCCGCTCGCCGAACTCGCGGGCCGCGGCGGCGAGGTCATCGAACGTGGCGTTGAAGGGGAAATCTTTCGGGAAGCACATATGCTCCTCCTGGATAAGCGAGGAAGCCCGAGCGCGGCGTTCTCCGCCGGCGCGCGAGTCCTGAATCGCGCCCTCCGTACGGAGCGGCGCCGAGACCGGGCCCCGATAGGGCACCCGTCATCTCAATAAAAGCTAACACCGGTTTAGTGCTCGGGCAAGGGAAAAGGACGTCGGCCATGGTCCCTCGCGGCGATGCAAAAAAAGGCGAGGCCTCGCGGCCCCGCCCTCGTACGCGTATCGATCGAGAGTTACTTCGCCGGCGGGTAGAGGATCGGCATGTCGGTTTCTTTGCCCTTGGTAGCCATGTCCTCGGGCACGATCTTCCAGTTTCCGAGCGGATCGACCTTGACAGCCCCGGACTGCTTCTCGAACCACTTAAGGAGATAGAAGCGCAGATCCTTGACCGTCGCGCCGTTCACGAGCTTGAGCTTCTGCACGGTGTCCTTGTCGAGTCCCGCGCCGGTCGTCAGGTGGCCGCCTCCGCCCTGGCCGCGATAGGAGTTGATCGCGACCGTATACGTGGCGTCGAGGCTGAAGGGCCTGCCGTCGGAGAGGCTGGAGATGGTCACGCGCGAGCCGGCCGGCTTGGACACGTCGACCGTGTAATTGATGCCCGCGGCCGAGTCGTAGTTGTAATACCTCGTAGCGGTTACCCACTTGCCGTCCTTGTCCTGGGTCATGGCGATGAGGTGGTTGCCGTCATTGGGCATGGTCGCGAGCCAGAGCTTATACGAGTACTCGAGGAAGTCCTTGATCTGGCGCCCGGTCATGTCCATTGTGTAGAGGAAATTCTCGTACTGGTAGAGGCTGAACATGTCGCGGACGAACATCGTCCCGTCGGGATTCGAGGGGATCGTCGCGTCGTACGATAGCGGCGCCGCGAAGGAAACGTCGGCCTTCTTGAGCCCCATCGCGGGGTCCGCGGAGAGCTCGAGCTGGATCTTATGGATGAGGTCGACGAAGGCCGAGTCGCCGAACATGGAGTCGCGGGTCGTGATCTTGCCCGCGAGCTTGCCGACCGGCTTATCCACCCAGGCCTTCACCTCGTTGAAAGCAGGCTGGAGGTTCGCGACGAAGGGCTTGTAGGGGGCGATGCCCGCCGTCGGCAGGAGAAGCGTCGTGAAGCTCTTCTTGTACGCGCCGGTCGCCTTGTCCAAGGCCAGGTCGACCTTGACGTAGCCGACGCCCGAGGCGTCGCTTTTCGGCCCGACGATATAGACCTTCTTTCCGTCCGGGCCTACGACATCCTTCTTGGCCTTGGCGACGGGATCCCAGCCCTTGCCGTCCCATCCCTGATGATCGTGCCCCACGAAGATGACGTCGAAGCCCGCGACCTGCTCGGCGACGAGCTGAGCGGCGTTCTCGTTGCTGGGCGTGTCCTTGGTCAGGCCTCCGTAGGTGTAGTCTACGCCGGAATGGAAGAGCCCGACCAAGAGATCAGGCTTCTCTTTCTTCTGGATGATGGGGACCCACTTCTTCGCGGTCTCTACCATGTCGGCGAAGGTCATGCCCGTCCACAGCTGGTTCGGGAGCCAGTTCGGGATCCAGGGCGAGATCATGCCGAGCACGGCGATCTTGACGCCCTGGCGGTTGATCACCGTATAGGGCTGGAAGTAGGGCGTTCCGTCCGCCTTCAAGGCATTGGCGCAGATCACCGGCGCTACGGTCTCTTTGTACAACTTGTCATAGACCGCGTGCCCGGCCTCGATGTCGTGGTTGCCCACGCCGATCGCCGAGTAGCCAAGGCTGTTCAAGGCCTGGCCCCAGACGTGGGGCACGCTGGTCTTCTCGAAATTGTAGTAATACACGAATGGCTGACCCTGCAGAGAGTCGCCGTCGTCCAGAAGGACCACTTCATTGCCCGTCTTTTCCCGCTCGCCCGCCACTAAGGTCGCGACCTGCGCCAGGGAGCTTGCGGCCGGAGCCGCCTTCATGAAGTTGTAGGGAAGCACCATTCCGTGCACGTCCGAAGTCTCGAGGAATGTTATGGTCAGCGAGCCCGGCTTGGCCTGCGCCGCCGCCATCCCGGCCGCGAAGACCATGGCCAGGACGAGGGCCAGGGCGATCGCGAACCGAGGGACCCTGTTCTTACTCATCGGAACCTCCTTGGAACTTTTCCTGAAGATGCCTCGATTCTAGTCCCCGGCCGGTACGCGTGAAAGGGCTGGCGTTGAACAAATCGTTCAATAGCGATGAAAACGAGGCGCGCCCATTCCGGGGCTAAGGCTTAATCCCCGTCTTCAGATCGTGTGCCGAAGGCTCGCGCCCTGGCCGCGGCCTCCCGGGCCTCGCGGCGAAGGCCGATCTCGTCCAGCGTATCGGCCAGGTTCAGCCAGGCGTCCGCGTAATCGTCCTTGAGCGAGACCGCGCGCTCGAAGGCCGACCGCGCGCCGGCGTAGTCTCCCGATCGGAACTTTACGACGCCCAGATCGTTCCAGGCCTCGGGGTAGTCGGTCTTGAGGACGAGCGCGCGCTCGTAGCGGCCGACCGCGGCCTCGAAGTCGTCCGCCTCGTAGGCGACGAGGCCCATCGCCAAGAGAAGGTCGGGCGACTCGCCCTCGATCGCGAGGACCGCCTCGAGGTCGGCGGTCGCCTCGATCGAGCGGCCGGCCCTGCGGCAAGCCTCGCCGCGATTGAAGCGTATGCCCGGATTGCCCGGCTCGAGAGCGAGGGCGCGGTCGAAGGCCGCGATGGCCTCGTCGTAGCTCCCGGCCGCGGTCAGGTCCATGCCGCGCGCGTTGAGCGTCGCCGCCGTCTCGCGTCCCTCCGCGCTCACTCGATCACCGCCCAGCCGTAGCCCGGTATCCGCCGGCCCAGGGCGCGCCTCGGTCGCGGATTGTGGTTCAATACTACTTTCACCGTTTTCCCTTCCTCGGTCGTCCGCTCGACCGCTTCCACGCCCAAGCCGAGGAAGCGCGGCCCGACTCCCGCTTCTTTCAGTATGCGCCTATAGAGCATGAAGATCCCGACCGAGTCGGGACTCGTGCCGACGTACCATACTTTTCCGGCGCCGCGCTCATTGACCGTGACGCAGGACAACCCCGAGTAAAATTTGCGCTTGTCCGCGTAGCGCGCGACCGTTCGCGCCGTCGTCGGCTCGATTATGTCGGCCCAGACCTCGCCCTTCGCGGGGACCGGCCCGAATCTGATCCCTACCTTGCCCGCGTTGAGCGATTCGAAGCGCGGCACGCGCAGGCCCGCCATCTCGACGAAGAGGCCGGGCAACCGCTCGTCGACGTTCCAGTTTCGCATATCGCGCGCGCCGGCCCTGTAGCCGAGCACGAGGCGGCCGCCCCTCTTCACCCAGTCGTCGAGCTCGCGGACGAAGTCCGGATCGGCCATCTGGAAGAGCGGCAGGCTGACGACGCGATACTTTCCCAGGTCGACCGAGGTCGAGCTCTTCACGTCCGCGTTGACGTTGAAGAGGACGTAGGGCGCAAACCACTTCACCAGCTCCATGTCGACGCCCGCCTGGGCCCACTCGACCGGCTTAAGGTAGAGGCCCTTGGAGAGATACTGGTCGCCGAGGGCGCGCAGGGAATCCTTCGAGTAGACGAGGCAGGCCGGGCTCTCGACCGGAGTCGACGCGAAGCGCGAGAAGGCGGCCGCGGCCTCGCGCGCGTTGCCGCGCAAGACCCGCGCTCGCTCCGTCTCCTCGTCGTCGGTGTCGAAGATCCCGTAGCAGAGTTGCTCCTGGCCGTAGGGCGCCGTGCGCCAGCGGAAGTAGACGATCCTTTCGGCGCCGCGCGCGACGGCCTGGTTCGTCCAAAGCGCGACCTGGCGCTCGGGCGGGAGATATCCGAGGCAGTCGTGGCCCTGGAACCCGCAGAACGCCTCGAGCACCGAATAGGGGCCGTAGCCGCGCAGGCCGCGCACGTAGGACTCGGCGAGGGACTGCGCGAAGTACGGCAGCGGCTCGTTCGAGTCGCCCCAGGACGGGTAGTTGTTCCAGCTCGCGAAGTCCATATCGCGCGTCAGGCGCTCGAAGTCGATGTTGTTGGACAGGGGCGGTGAGAAGAGGTTCGTCGTGACGAAAGCGCCCGGGCGCATCGAGGAGCGGAGGATCGAGACCTGCTCGTCGATGAAGGCGGCCGCGGAGTCCGACGAGAAGCGCCTGTAGTCGAGGAGGAGGCCCGGATTGAAGCCGGTCGCGACCTGGTCGCGCGGGACCGGGACCTGGTCGAAGCGCGAGTAGCTCGTACCCCAGAAGACATTGCCCCATGCGGCGTTCATCGCCGAGGGACTCCCGTAGCGGCGCTCGAGCCATGCGCGCCAGGCCGCGCGGCAATTCTCGCAGACGCAGTAGTCGGAGCCCTCGGTGCCGATCTCGTTGTCGACCTGCCAGCCGATCACGCGCTCGTCCCTGCCGAAGCGCTCGGCGCAAGCCTTGACCATGCGCGTCGACGCCTCGCGGTAGGCGGGGCTGTTGAAGCAGCCCATTCGCCTGGAGCCGAAGTCGCGAACCTTCCCGGAGCGCGACACCTGGAGCACGTCGCCCTCGTCGAGGAGCCATGAAGGGAAGGTCGCGGTCGGCGTGCCGAGGATGACATCAATGCCGCGCTTCCCGAGGATGTCGACGGCGCGCTCGAAGAGGGAGAAGTCGTACTTGCCTTTCTCGGACTCGAGGATCGTCCAGGCGAATTCCATCATCCGGACGACGTCGATCCCGAAGTCCCTCATGCGGTCGGCGTCGGCCTGCCACCGCGACTCGTCCCACTGCTCGGGATACCAATCTGCCCCGAACGACAGCTTGCCACCCATTCCGGCCTCCTCGGTCCCTACGACGGCGTCTTGCTCATGCAGTTCTCGAGATAGAACGACGACGCCCCGTCCTCCGGTATGATGTCGATGACCCTCTTGAAGTAGTACGTCGCGCCCGAGAAGTCCTTCTGGTAGTAGCAGAGCATGCCTTGCTCGAAGAACATGTTCGCCCTCATCTTGCGCTCGAAGAGGTCGGGCTCGATGCCGTCGAAGATCTCGAAGACCGAGACGGGCTCGGCCTTTCCCTTGACCTTGACCTTGCCGATGAAGCGGTACTTGTAGACTCCGGGATCCTCGAGTTCCTTGAAGGCCTGCTCGGAGATGGCCAGCGAGATGTTGAAGGCCTTCGTGATTGCCTGGAGCCTTGAGCCGAGGTTGACCGCGTCGGAGATGACCGTGTTCTCCATGCGGTCGGACACTCCCACGACGCCGAGCATGAGCTCGCCGGTATGCACTCCCACGCCCATCGAGATAGGGCGGTAGCCCATCTTGGCCCGGTGGCCATTGTACTCGACGATCTTCGCGTTCATGGCTATGGCCGACTTGATGGCCCTGTCCGGGCCGCTCTCTCCGCCGAAGAGCGCCATGATCGCGTCGCCGACGTACTTATCCACGAACCCGCCGTTCTCGCGGATGACGGGGACGACTCGGGACAGGTAGGAGTTGATGAAGGCGAAATTCTCCTCGACGGTCAGGTTTTCGGAGAGCTCCGTGAAAGAGCGGATGTCCGAGAAGAAGATGGTCATCTTCTTCCGCGCGTGATCGCCGAGCTTGAGATCGGTGACGTCCGCCTTGTCGAGATACTCGAGGAACTCCCTCGGTATGAAGCTCTTGACCGTCCTCGATATCGATTCCACGTAGTCCGACAGCGACTCGACCGTGTCCAGCGTGTTGCCGGCCTTCTTCAAGAGGAGGAGCAGCACCGCGAAGTCGAGGGCGAGGAGCCCCGCGGGGCCCATGAGGTAGGCCGAGGCGAACGACTGCGGAAGCGCGCGGGCGGCCGCGAGCGCGGCGGCGAGAATAAAAAGAGCCGCGGCGATCAGGTAACCGCGGGCCTGGCCCTTCGCCGCCAGCCTGACCGAGAGCGCGAGGAGGCCGAGGAAGCAGAGAGCCGCTAAGGCGGCGCCGATCATGGCGATGAGGCCCGCGCGCGGGGGCAGGGCGATGGCCGCCGCCGCCATGGCCGCGAGTATGGCGTACGCCGTGATCGCCGCCGGCCGCGGTATCCTGTCGCGCAGCGCGGACCTGAAGAAAGCGATGTACGATGCGAGGAGGACGAGGACGCCCGCGACGATGCAGGCCTCGAGCCTCGCTTGACCGAGGAGCCGCGCGGGAAGGAGGCCGAAGAGGGCGCCTCCTTCGAGGGCGAAGAAGAACCCCGAGGCGAGCGCCGCCGCGGCGAAAGCGAGGAATTCCGGCGTCTTGCTCCAGAAGAAGTACAGACACAGGACCAGAATGCCTACGACGAGGAAGACCGCGGCCTCGGCGGCCAGGGGGATCGACGCGGCGAGGAGGCTTCCTCCGATCGCGTCCGGCCCGCCAAGGATGAAAAAGGCGGGTACGAGCGACGGCTCCTCGAGGCGGAGCCCTCCGGGGCCGCAGTGGAGAACGATCGAGACTCGGTCGCCCTGGGCGTCGAAGGCCATGGCCAAGGGCGCGCGAGCGTCGACAGCGCCATCGTAGAGCGGCTCTCCATTCGCGAAGACGGCGTCGACGTCCGCGATCCCCGACATCAGGAGGACCAGTCGGCTGTTCGCTTTCGACTCGCCATCCAGCTTGATCCTCAGCCTATACGTCACGTAGCCGTCCCTGGCGGCTGCGGCCGGGAAGCCGCGACGAGTACCGACGAAGACATAGCGAGGCTTGGCTCCGGAGGAAGCAAGGCCCTCGTCGGTAAACACACCTTCGTAGCGCTCCCATTCGCCGACAAGGACGATCGGGTCGATACTTCTGTTCAGGACCGCATATCCTGATTTCGCCGAGGCGGGCGCGGCGACGATTGTCGTTGTAGCTGTCATGATGACAAGCGCGATCACGAATGCGCTTTTTTGGCTCATGCTGCATTATAAGCTGAAAAAATCGCCTGGAAAAAGAACATGGGCACTTCAAGATCTCCTATACTTCACTGATGCCATGGACTCGCGCAGGAGCTCCGAGCACGTCTCAGAGGCAGTTTTGGGGCTTCAAAATTATTATTTATTAACAGAACCGCGAGAGGAAAACTCGTATTTTACGGCGTATACGAAGTCTTGTCACTCTTCTCGATTTCTCACTATACTATCGCGGACAAAATATCGATATTTTTTTATCCATGGGGGTTAATCAATGCCAGTGGCCCAGATCCAGTTCTCCAAAGAGCTCACCGCCTTCATCGATGAGTGGAAGGAGAAGCCGGGCAGCCTCATCATGATGCTTCATCGCATACAGGAGGAGTTCGGCTATATTCCCCGCGAGGCGGCCGAGAAGCTTTCCTTGCTGGTCGGCCTCCCCCTAGCGAAAATCTACGGGGTCGTTACTTTCTACCACTTCTTCAAGACGACCAAGCCCGGGAAGCACAGAATCGCGATCTGCCTCGGTACGGCCTGCTACCTCAAGGGCGCGCAGGACCTCATCGACGAGGCTCGCTCGATCCTCAACCTCAAGGGAGACGAGGTGACCGACGACGGGCAGTTCAGCATCGATGAAGTCCGTTGCCTCGGCTGCTGCGGGCTCGCGCCGGTGCTCATGATCGGCAACGAGGTCTTCGGCAAGGTGACCAAGGATCAGATGCCGGAGATCATTGCGAAGTACAGGGACAAGTAAGGGGGCCCCGGAGGCCCTCAGCGTGCATTTTACGATCGGGGACTACGTCCTGGATATCGCCCAGAACGCCGTCGAGGCGGGCGCGGGCGAGGTGGTCGTGGAGCTCGACGAGACGGAGTCGGGTTTCCGCGTCGCGGTCGTCGACGACGGCCGGGGCATGACGGCTGAAGAGAAGGAGCGCGCGCTGGATCCCTATTATACGGACGGGACCAAGCACGCGAAGCGCAAGGTAGGGCTCGGCATCCCCTTCCTGGCGCAGGCGGTGGAGCAGGCGGGCGGTCGCTGGTCCATCGATTCGGAGAAGGGCCGCGGCACGAGGGTGGACTTCGAGTTCCCCGCCTCGAGCGTGGACAGCCCGCCTCCGGGCGACTTGCCCTCGCTCCTCCTGGCGCTGCTCTGCCTGCCGGGCGGCCACGAGATGCTGATACGGCGGTCGGGGCCGCGCGGCGAATACGAGCTCTCGAGAAGGGAGCTCGCGGACGCCGTCGGGGGGCTCGAGCGGGCTTCGTCCCTGGCCGCGCTCAAGGACTACTTGGTTTCGCAGGAAGAGGACTGAAGGCGCGGCCACGGGCCGTCGGCGACGAAAGGAGATCGGATATATGGCGAAGATGACCCTCGAGCAGCTGCGAAAGCTCCGCGAGGAAAAGAAGCAGGACCTGTCCCGCCGCGAGGTCGAGGGCAAGGAGATCCAGGTCATCGTGGGCATGGGCACCTGCGGCATCGCGGCGGGCGCTAAGCAGACCTTCGACGCGATCGTCGAGCAGGTCGCCGCGGCCGGCCTGGGCGACCAGGTGGTCATCCGGCAGACCGGCTGCATGGGACTCTGCTACGTCGAGCCCACGGTCGAGGTGGCCATGCCCGGCATGCCCACGGTGATCTACGGAAAGATGACCCAGGACGTCGCGAAGGACCTCGTGAAGATGCACCTGGTCGAGCACAAGCTCCTCGACAACCACATCTTCGACCGGCCCGCGGCCGACATCATGAAGAAGTAAGGCGGAGGGCTCACGATGGCATACAAGAACTTCATACTCGTCTGCGCGGGCACCGGCTGCGAGTCGAGCCGCTCGAGCGAGATCTACGAGTCCCTCCAGCGCGAGGCCGAGGCCCAGGGCGTCAAGGGCGACGTCCAGGTCGTCAAGACCGGCTGCTTCGGCTTCTGCGAGAAGGGGCCGATCGTCAAGGTCCTGCCCCAGGAGTCCTTCTACGTCGAGGTCAAGCCCGAGGACGCGAAGGAGATCATCGCCGAGCAGGTCGTCAAGGGCCGCGAGGTCAAGCGCCTGCTTTACAAGAAGGACGCGAAGACCGCCGACACGGTGAAGATCGAGGACATCGAGTTCTACCAGAAGCAGTTCCGCGTGGTCCTGCGAAACTGCGGACTCATCAATCCCGAGAGCATCGACGAGTACATCGCCCGCGAGGGCTATACCGGCCTCGAGAAGGCGCTCTTCCAGATGAAGCCGGACGACGTCATCAACGAGCTCAAGCTCTCCGGCCTGCGCGGCCGCGGGGGCGCGGGCTTCCCGACCTGGATGAAGTGGGACTTCACCAAGAAGGCCCCGGGCGACCTCAAGTACGTCGTCTGCAACGCCGACGAGGGCGACCCCGGAGCGTACATGAATCGCTCCACGATCGAGGGCGATCCCCACTCGCTCATCGAGGCGATGATCATCTGCGGCTACACGATCGGCGCCAAGCAAGGCTTCATCTACATCAGGGCCGAGTACCCGCTCGCCGTCGAGCGCCTCAAGATCGCGATCAAGCAGGCAAAGGAGTACGGACTCCTCGGCCAGAACATCCTGGGCTCGGGCTTCGACTTCGACCTGGACATCCGCCTCGGCGCGGGCGCCTTCGTCTGCGGCGAGGAGACGGCCCTGCTGCAGTCCCTCGAGGGCAAGCGCGGCATGCCGATGCCGAAGCCGCCCTTCCCGGCGACCTGCGGCCTGTGGAAGAAACCCACGGTCATCAATAACGTGGAGACCTACGTCAACGTCTCGGCCATCATGGCCAAGGGCGCCGCGTGGTACTCCAAGATCGGCACCGAGAAGTCCAAGGGCACAAAGACCTTCGCCCTGACCGGCAAGGTCGCCAACTCGGGCCTCGTCGAAGTCCCGATGGGCACGACGCTCCGCGAGATCATCTTCGACATCGGCGGCGGCATCAAGGGCGGCAAGAAGTTCAAGGGCGTCCAGACCGGCGGCCCCTCCGGCGGCATCATCACCGAGGAGAGCCTCGACGAGCCGATCAGCTACGAGACTCTGACCGCCCTCGGCTCGATGATGGGCTCCGGCGGCATGATCATCATGGACGAGGACGACTGCGTCGTCGACATCGCGAAATTCTACATGGCCTTCTGCGTCGACGAGTCCTGCGGAAAGTGCGCCCCCTGCCGCATCGGCACGAGCCAGATGCACGACATCCTCGACAAGATCTCCAAGGGCACCGGCACCGAGGAGGACCTCGAAAAGCTCGAGAAGATCGGCAAGGCGATGACGAAGGCCTCGCTCTGCATGCTCGGCGGATCGGCCGCGAACCCGACGCTGTCGACGGTCAAGCACTTCCGCGAGGAGTACCTCGAGCACATCCGCGACCACAAGTGCCGCTCGGGCAAGTGCAAGGACCTCGTGGTCTACTCGATCGACGCCACCAAGTGCATCGGCTGCGGGCTCTGCGCCCGCAAGTGCCCGGTGCCCTGCATCTCCGGAGAGAAGAAGCAGCCCCACGTCATCGACAAGTCCAGGTGCCTCAAGTGCGGCGAGTGCTTCAAGGCCTGCAAGTTCGGCGCCGTCGTCAAGAGCTAAGGAGCTGAAGCGATATGGTCAACGCGAAGATAAACGGCATTCCGGTCCAGGTGGCCGAAGGCACCACGATCCTCGACGCCGCGCGCGCGGTCGAGGTCAAGATCCCCACCCTCTGCGCGAACGACGACCTCGAGCCCTGGGCCGCTTGCGGCATCTGCGTGGTCAAGAACGGGAAGAGCCCCAAGCTGATCCGCGCCTGCTGCACGCCACTCGACGAGGGCATGGACATCGTCACCAACGACGCCGAGCTCGTCGCGACGCGCAAGACGGTCATCGAGCTCATCCTTTCTACGCATCCGGACGACTGCCTCGCCTGCCCCCGCAACCAGGAGTGCGAGCTCCAGCGCCTCGCCGCCGAGTTCGGCATCCGCGAGCAGCCCTTCCCCAAGAAGCTGCGCGACCTGCCCCTCGACGACTCCACGGGCTCCCTCATCCTGAATCCCGAGAAGTGCGTGCGATGCGGCAGGTGCGTGAAGGTCTGCCAGGATATGCAGAACGTCTGGGCCATCGAGTTCCTCGGCCGCGGCGAGAAGACCCGCATCGCGCCCGCCGCCGACGTCAAGCTCGGCGAGGGCCCCTGCATCAAGTGCGGTCAGTGCTCCGCGCACTGCCCCGTCGGCGCGATCTACGAGAACGACCAGACCAAGGAGGTCTGGGACGCCCTGCTCAAGACCGGCGACGACGCCAAGACCTGTGTCGTGCAGATCGCGCCCGCGGTCCGCGTCGCGCTCGGCGAGGCCTTCGGCCTGCGGCCCGGCGTCGATATCACCAGGAAGATCTACACGGCGCTGCGCCGCCTGGGCTTCGACGTCATCTTCGACACGAACTTCGCCGCCGACCTCACCATCATGGAGGAGGGCACTGAGTTCGTGAGGCGCTTCACGAACATGGCGACCGGCAAGGAAGGGCCCTTGCCCCTCATCACGAGCTGCTGCCCCGCGTGGGTCGACTACCTCGAGAAGTACTACGGCGACATGATCCCGAACTTCTCCACCGCGAAGTCGCCCCAGCAGATGATGGGCGCGATGATCAAGACCTATTACGCGCAGAAGGCGAAAATCGATCCCGCGAAGATCTACTCGGTTTCGATCATGCCCTGCACCGCGAAGAAGTTCGAGAACCACCGCGACAAGACGATGTACTCCTCGGGCCAACAGGACGTCGACGTGACGCTTACGACCCGCGAGCTCGCGCGCATGATCAAGCAGGCCGGCATCGACCTCCTGAACCTGCCCGACTCCGAGCCGGACAGCCCGATGGGCCCGAACACGGGCGCGGGCGTCATCTTCGGCGCGACCGGCGGCGTCATGGAGGCGGCGCTCCGCACCGCCTACGTCCTCGTCACGGGCGAGGAGCTCAAGGACGTCAACTTCACCGGCGTACGCGGCCTCTCGGGGATCAAGGAAGCCAGCATCAACATCAAGGGCACCGTGGTCCGCGTCGCCGTCGCCCACCAGATGGGGAACATCGCGGCGGTGCTCGAGCGCGTGAAGAAGGCCAAGGCCGAGGGCAAGGAGACGCCCTGGCACTTCATCGAGGTCATGGCCTGCCGCGGCGGGTGCATCGGCGGCGGCGGCCAGCCCTACGGCTGCACCGACGAAGTACGCACGGCCCGCATCAGGGGGATCTACGATTCGGACGAGAAGTCGACCTACCGCTGCTCGCACCACAACCCCTACATCAAGCAGATCTACCAGGAGTTCCTCGAGAAGCCCGGCTCGCACAAGGCGCATGAATTGCTGCATACGCATTACGAGTCGAAGCCGCTGTACTTGAAGTAGGGAAACGAAGAGCGCATGAGCCCGGCCGGCGACGGCCGGGTTTTTTTATCCCGCGCGAAGCCGCGTATTCCTCATCATCCCGGCATTCGCCAATGTAAGAAAGAACTATGATTGATACATGAGCGAAAGTATCGTCGCTCGCGCTCGCGCTCGCGCTCGCGCTCGCGCTCGCGCTCGCGGTATTATTCATGACCTTTTTCTTAATAAAAGCTTGGCAGGCAACGCATTCCAGGATTCCATCCCGGCTTGGCATTATTGCTGCTTTATCGAGGGTCAAGGAGTTGACCATGGGTATGCAGCTCGCATCGACGTCCGACATAGACCTTCCGAATCTCACGATGACCGCGGGACCGGGCGATATCGGCGCGGGAACGCTCGCGGCGCTCGGGCGCCAAATTCTCTATCACTACGATCCCGCCTTCCTGCGTCTGTACACGGAGACGACGGAGAAGATGAAGAAGGTGCTCTTCACGAAGGGGGATGTCGTCCTTATGCACGGCGAGGCGCTCCTCGGTCTCGAGGCGGCTGCCTACAATTCTATCGAGCCCGGCGATAAGTGCCTGAACCTGGTGTCCGGATACTACGGGAAGGGATACGAGGGCTTCATCTCGGCCAACGGCGGCGTGGTCGCCGAGGTGGCCGTCGATTACGACGATGCCATCGACCCCGAACTCGTCCTGGGTGTCCTGAAGAAGAATCCCGACATCAAGGTCCTGTCGGTCGTGCATTCCGAGACTCCTTCGAGCACGGCGAACCCGGTTCGTGAGATCTGCGGCATCGCCAAGGAACGCGGCTTGATCACGATCGTCGACAGCGTCTCAGGCGTTGGAGGTATCGAGATGCGCGTTGACGACTGGGGAGTCGACATCTGCGTGGTGGGACCGCAGAAGTGCCTCAGCGCCCCGCCCGGCCTGGCGATCGTGTCGGTCAGCAAGGACGCTTGGCGCGCGATCGAGAAGAAGAACCCGCCGCGAGGGACCTACCTGAGCCTCCTCGACTGGAAGAAGCTCTGGCTGGAGGGCGGAGTCTTCCCCTGCACGCCTTCTGTTAGTCTCGTCTACGCGTTGAGCGCCGCGCTCGACAGGATACTCGAGGAGGGGATGGAGTCGTCCTGGTTCAGGCACGCGGAATGCGCCAGGATCTGCCGCGCCGGACTGAAGGGGATGGGCCTCGAGCTGTGGGCGCGCAGCGAGAAGGTGGCCGCGGACAGCTCGACGGCGTTCAAGATCCCCGATGGCGTGAAGCAGAAAGAATTCAGGGCGTACCTAAGGAAGCGTTACGGGATCATGATATCGGCCGGCCTCGCCGACATGGCGGATAAGATCCTCAGGATCGGGCATATGGGCGTAAACGCGAAGCCGATCTGGGTCCTCACGACGCTCATCGCGGTGGGCAAGGCGCTCCGCGACTTCGGCGTGCGGCTCGACGTCGGTGCCGGCATCGAGACGGCCCTGCGTGAAGTGTCGGACGCCGCGTAGATAGTTGAGCGAGCCGAATGGAGAAAGGAGAATCGACATGGGCACAAAGGCAAAGAGGATAGACGCGAAGACAGTATCAGTCATCGCGGTACTTACCGCGGTCACGACGGTCCTGACGCTGCTCGTCAGGATACCCTTCGCCCCCACGCGCGGATACATCACCCTCGCCGACGTCGGAGTGTATTTCGCCGCCTTCTCGTTCGGCCCCTGGGTGGCTTTTTTCGCGGGCGGAGTCGGCACGGGCCTCGCCGACGCCATCGCCGGCTACCCGCAATGGATGCTGTTCTCGTTCCTCATCCATGGCCTGCAGGGCCTGCTCGCCGGTCTGATCGCAAGGAACCGGCCCTTTCCCTATATGCTGGCCGGCTGGTTCGTCGGGCTTCTCGTGATGGTCGGCGGCTACTTCGCGGCCGGATCCGCTCTCTACGGCATCGGTCCGAGTCTCGCCGAGATACCGGGCAACATCGGTCAGAACGTCGCCGGAGCGATCGTCGGAATACCGCTCTTGTTCGCCGTCAGGAAGGCTTATCCGCCTATCTTGAATTTCGGCAAGCCGAAGTCTTGGCAGGAAGTTAAGTAAGGATAATACGGCCGAATTCGGCCGTTGGGGGGCGATCCATGCCGTCGAACCGCGAAGCGGACGCGATAATATCCATCGAAAAACTCTCCTACGCGTATCCGCCGTTCAGGGCGGGCGAGGAAGGGCTCAAGGCGCTCGACGGCGTGGACCTCTCGTTCGAGCGCGGGGAGTTCGTCTCGATCATGGGCCCAACCGGCGCAGGAAAGACGACCTTGTGCCTCGCGATGAACGGCATAGTTCCCCATTCGACGGGAGGCTCCTTCGGCGGGAGGGTCCTCGTCTGCGGCGTCGACACGAGGCAGGCGGACGCATCCAGCCTGGCCCTTAAGGTGGGAATCGTCTTCCAGGACCCTGAGAGCCAGCTCTTCAGCATGACCGTCGAAGACGAGCTTGCGTTCGGATTGGAGAACCTCTCCGTGCCGAAGGCCGAGATGCGGGAGAGGGTGCGCGAGGCCCTCGAGGCCGTGGGCATGGCGTCGCTGGGCGGCCGCTCGCCGTTCCGCCTTTCGGGCGGCCAGAAGCAGCGCGTCGCCATCGCCGCGATGCTGGCCATGGAGCCCGAGGTCTTGATCCTGGACGAGCCGACCTCGGGTCTGGATCCGATCGGCAAGCAGGAAGTCTTCGCCGTCGTCGACGGCCTTAGGAGGTCCAGGAACATGACTATCGTGATGGTCGAGCAGGAAAGCGAGAAGATCGCCGAGTTCTCCGACCGCGTCTTCGTCATGGATTCCGGGAAGATAGTGGCCTCTGGCACTCCCCGGGAGGTGTTCAACGAAGTCGAGCGGATGCGCGAAGTGGGCGTCTCGGTTCCGCAGGTGCGCGAGGTCGCGCACATCCTCAACGCCAGGCTCGGAACGGGCTACGATTTCCTGACGATCGAGGAGGCCAGGCGGCCTCTTGCCGATGGGGCGAGACTATGCGCGCGTTAGGTGATTCCGTCATCCGGGCCGTCGGACTCGAGCACGTCTACGACGGGGAGGTCGCGGCGCTCGGGGGGGTCGATCTCGATATCCGCCGCGGCGACTTCATCGGCCTCATCGGCCAGAACGGCTCCGGGAAGACGACGCTCGCCAAGCACTTCAACGGACTGCTTCGACCGACGTCGGGCCGCGTCGAGATCGACGGCGCCGACATAGCGGGCGTGAATGTAAGCAGGATAGCCAGGAAGGTTGGCTTCGTGTTCCAGAATCCCGACCACCAGGTGTTCTGCCCGACGGTCAGGGAGGAATGCGCCTTCGGCCCGAGGAACATCGGGCTGGGAAAGGACGAGATAGAGCTGCGCGTAGAGGATGCCTTGGCCCGGTTCAAGATACGGAAATACGCCGACCATCCCCCCGCCGTGCTCGGGTTCGGCATCAGGAGGAAGGTGAGCCTTGCCGCGGTCTACGCCATGCGTCCCGATGCGCTGATCCTGGACGAGCCGACCGTGGGGCTCGACTGGAAGAGCTCGATGGAGCTCATGGAGGTCGTCCGCGGACTCAACGAGGCGGGGCATACGATCGTGTTGATAACCCACGACATGCGGATAGTCGCGGAGTTCACGACGAGGAGCGTGGTTCTCAAGGCCGGCCGGGTCATCATGGACGCGACGACCAGGGAAGTGATGTCAGATCGCGATGCCTTGCGGTCGACCCAGATCGCGCCGCCGCAGGTGGTCGACCTCTCGAGAGACCTTGAGCCGCTGGGGCTCGGGGTCGCCCTCTCGAGCGGGGAATTCGCCGAGGCCTATTACAGGGCCGCGGCGGCGGTTTAGGGGGTCCCGACATGAGCTTCTCGTACGATTTCTACATCAACCGGAAGTCGTGGATGCACGACATAGACCCGCGGGCCAAGCTCCTGCTCTCGGCGGCGCTGATGGTGATCGCTCTCTGCATCGAGAACCTCTGGATCATAGCCGCCATCCTTGTCGGCATCCACCTGATGCTCGTCTCGGCCCACGTTCCGATCGACCGCTTCGCCTGGGTCTGGAAGATGATGACTCCCGTGATGATCATGATCGTGCTGCTCTGGCCGCTGTTCTATCGCACGGGATCGACGGTGCTGATCGAGGCGGGCTTCATACGCGTCACGCTAGAGAGCGTCCTGACCGGCTTGACCATGGCCCTGAGGATCAGCGCTTTGGGCTTCGCGTGCTTCATCCTTCTCTTCACGACCGACCAGGCCAGGATAATAAGGGGCCTCGTGAAGATGGGCGTGCCCTACAACGTCGGCCTTACTCTCGCCATCGCCCTGAGGTACCTCCCGACTTTTTACGGAATCATCAACATGGTGATCGACGCGCAGCGGGCGCGAGGCCTGGACCTGAAGAAGGGCGGCCTCATAGCGCGGCTTACGTCCTACATGCCGATTCTCGTCGCGGTCATCATCACGGGGCTGCGGACGAGCGATAACCTGGCGCACGCGCTCGAGACGAGGGCCTTCGGCGCGGGGGAAGGCAAGCGGACCTACCTGCACGACCTGAAGATGAGCGGCTTCGACATAGCCTTCTCCGCGGCAGTGGCGGTCTTCACGGCCGTCGTGCTGGTTGCGCGGTTCCGCTATCACTTCGGGGATGAGCTGCTCGCCCTCGTCGCCTGAGGCGGCGCTAGGACGCGTCGTGCAGCCGCTCGATGCTGGCGAGGTCGAGGCGCTTGAGCTTGGAGCGGAAGTTCGTGGCGTCGTTGGCCAGGATCGAGTCGAGGTAGGCCATCTGGCGGCTGATCGCCTCCCGGTACAGGTCGCGATCGATGCCGTAGCGCGTCGCGAAGTGCTCGCGCGAGCGGCCCGAGACCCGGCCGAGCGGGCCGTCGAGTCTCGCCTTGGTCGACTCGTAGAAGCCCGCGGTCTTGCGCAGGATGTCGAAGGCGCTGTTGTAGCCCTCGATGCCGGCCTCGCGGAACTCGTAGTACAGGAAGAGGAGCTTCTCGATATAGGCGCGGTCGGACATCTGTCCGAGGAGGTCCGCGGCGGCGAGTATTTCGATGCCTTGGCGCTCGTCCTCGCGCGCGCACTCGTGCTCGAGGACGCCGAGCGGGCGGGCCAGGTCGGTCCCCAGGATCATGCGGCCGATCCTCGCCGCGCGCTCCGGCGCGAGGCCGAAGGCGCTCGCCTCTCGGAGGGCGAAGGCCGCCGAGCGATCGACGTGGACCCGAGTGTACTGCGCGCCCGTCCCGGCATTGTCGCCCTCTTCGCGGATATAGCCGGCATCGTGGAGCAGGGCCGCGACCAGGACATCCGAGGCGACCTCGGGATGGATGCCCATGCCCGCGAGCGCGCAGCCATCGAGGAGGCGCGAGGCCGCCGCGAAGACCGACACCGTGTGCGCGTAGTCGTGGTACTCCGCCGCGCAGGCCAGGTATCCGGGGAACCGCCCGTCGAAGAGGCGCTTCGTCAGCACGAAGGCGCGCTCCAGGAGGCGGAAGTCCTCGCCCGGGTAGGAATCATGGAAAAAGCGCTTCGCATCCCCGAGGACATCGCGGGGCTTGGAAGGATTGACGATTATCGAGACCTGGGGATCTGCGACGGCAGGAATCCGCATTTTTCTATCCTCACGCGCCTGCCTCGCCATGATCTCTGGGACGGGCCTCGCGGCGCTGGGTAGATAATATAGCGCGCTTTTTTCGCCGCGAAAGGCCCGGAACCCGGGATTGGCCGGCCTTGCCGGGCGCTTGCTCAGCCTCCGTCGGGCTTTCGACGGAGGCTCTTCGCCTCGGAGCGCGTCCTCTTCGACGCCAGCCGGCGCTCGCGCGAAGCCCTTGTCGGCCTCGTCGCCTTCCTCGGCCTCGGGATTCTGGCGGCTCCGGACACCAGGGCGACGAGGCGCGCCAGCGCGGCCTCGCGGTTGCGTCCTTGATCCCGCTCTTCCTCGGCCTGGACCACGAGCTCTCCTTCGGTGGTCAGCCTCCCGGAGAGTCGCGAGAGCGCCATGGCGGCCTCCGCGGCGGTCAGGCCCTCGACGTCGGCGAGGCGAATCCTCGCGATCGCCTTCGAGTTGACTTTATTCACGTTCTGGCCGCCCGGGCCGCCCGAACGCGCGTAGGCGATGTCGACCTTGCTCAGGATCGACTCTCGTAACAGGTCGAGGTTCATCAGCCTATCTCCGGGGCGCGCGCGAGGATTCCGAGCGAGGACCCTGGAACGAGGCCGAGGCCGCCGCCCGCTCGCTGCTCGGCTCCGCGCACGCGCACGCGGTCGCCTCTCCGCAGAGAGAAGAATCCCGCTGCCCTCGCCCCCGGCGCGGTCCTCGCCGCCGAGAGCGAAACGAGGGAGCCTTCAGAACAGATGAAGTACCGTACCCTTCCGGCCTTGTTGAGCATGGAGTCTGAGACGACGCGGCCTTCGATCGATTCCGCGTCCGCGCGCTGGGCGGCCGTCCAGGCGGCGGGCCGCGCGTCTAAAGGAGCCGCCGTCCCGGCGCCCACCGACGCCGCGCCCGCCGCGAACCACGCGTACTTTACCGAGCGGCGGTCGAGACCCGCCTGGGCGGCCAGCGAGGCGACGGGCTCGGGCGCTTCCCACGCGGCCTCCGAGTGACACGTCCGGTCGGGGCCCGAGGCCAGGGCCGGGCATCGATACGGGCCCGACGCGCGAGCAGGGCAGGGTCCCAGGATCCGATGATCGCGTGCCGCGAGAGCGTCGCGCAACGCGAGGGCCTCGCGGCTCGTCTCGAGGAGGGCGGGCTCGATCGCGAGGAGCGCGCCGCCGGGAGAGAGGAGGCGCGCCGCGCGCTCGAGTAGCTCGGTCCTGCGCTCGACGCGGTCGTCGCGTTCGCGCCAGAGCTCGTTCAGGCTATGGCCGAGGATGACGAGATCGAAGGGCCCGGACTCTTTCGAAAGTGCATCCGCTGATTCGAGGTCGACGCACGAGGTCGCGACTCGAACTCCGTCGCGCTTAAGGAGGCGCGAGGCGAGCTCGAGGGCGCGCTCGCTTCCGTCCATGAGGATCGCTTCATCGGCTCCCATGTCGATGGCCGCCGCCGCCGCGGGCCCGGGCCCTGATCCCAGGTCGAGGACGCGCCTAGGCCGGAGAGCGAGCTCCGCGATCGCGAGCGAGGCCTCTGCGTACGAGACCGGCCAGTAATAAAGGAGGTACGCGCCGAGCAGGTCCGGATCGTCCATGTAGGGCGCGCCCGCCAGGCCGCGCTTCCCGGTGAGCCCGCGCTGAAGGCGCAGGAGCGCGGCGCCGACGGACTCGATCTCGGTCCTGCTCAGGGAAGGCGCGGCGCCTTCGTCGAACGGGGCGCGCTTCCCGGCAGCCGAGCCGGGTTTTCGAGTCCCGCGATCCCGCCACAGGGATACGAGCCGCGGCAATCTCGCCCCTAGGGCCGATCCTGCTCGAGGCGCCGCATCGGCGTCGCTCATCCTTCTTGTCCTTCCGCGCCTTCCGCGCCCTCGCGGCGCTCACTCAAGATACCTTGCCGCCCCCGTCCTTGTCCCCCTGTCCGCCGCCGGGGCCGTCGTACGCGCTAAGGCCTCGAATCGGCTCATTCGCTCTTAAGTTGGATCGCCGCGCTCTGCGTACGAGGCCGGAATGCCGTTCGGATTGGCCGCGAAGCTATCAGCTTCGGGCAATATCGATCTTTTCTACTCCGAGGAGTTGTAACGATGAAACGAATATCCGCGCTCACGGTCGTTTCCATGACAATCATTGCCTGCGCCCTGCTCGCGTCGGGCTCCCGGGCGGGAAGGTGAAGGGCCTTGCGACGACCTCGGCGATGGCCGCGACTATCGAATCGACCACCGACAAGACGGTAATCGGAGGAGTGAACGGCGACTTCTTCGATATCTTCGCGGGCGGCGTACAGAGGACAACGACGACGTGGGCGTCAACGCCCTCAACCAGCTCCGCGGACTGCGGGTGCGGTTGCGCGAGCACGTCCCGTCGATCGCTATGACGTAGGGGACGAACGAGGACGAGCCGACCGACGACGTCAGAAGCCGGTTGCACTCGAGGATCTGGATCGGATCCTTGCGCGGGGCTGCCGCGTACTCGATTATCGCGCTTGAGCGCGCGAGGAGCCGCCGCGCGCCGCTTGTATCCTTCGGGCGACCATGGGGCGACCGGCGGCGTTTGTCCATATTGGCCGTCGACGCGGGGCCTATGCGGCCCTCGGAGCGGGCCGCGACGGCTCGGGCTCGTCGCCGTCCGGATCATCGTCCGACGCGAGTCTTGCCAGGTAGAGGCGCAGGGCCAATTTGCGCAGGGCCGCGGGCAGGGCCTCGGTCAGGAGCGCTCGGTCTCCCGCCTCGTCGGGAGCGATCGCGACAGCCGCGGCCGAGAAGTCGGCCATGTCGGGCAGGGCGGCCCCGAGGTCGCGCTCGAGCTCGTCCCCGGACCATGAACGACAGCCTCCGCGCGAAGGCATCTTCCTGCAGAGCGAGTAGGCCTCGCGCCCCTCTCGGTCGCGAACCGCGGCGAAGCCGAAAAGCCTGCAGATGAGGGGCCGCGCCGGATAGACGCCGCAGTGACCGCCCTCGCGAGCGGGCTCGAAGAGCGGACAGGGAGGTGAGGCTCGGCCGCCCGAGCCGCTCCACTCGACGGCCTTGGCGGAGAGCTCGGGGCGGACGCGGATGAGCCAGTCGGCGAGGTAGGCCGCCTCGACCGGAAGGACGTCGGGAATGAAGCCTTCGCAGCAGGAACCGCAGTTCGCGGGGCAGGCGAGGGCAAGGCCGCGTTTCGCGATCGCGGCGAGGCTCTCGGCCTGGGCCTCGTCGATTCGATCGTAAATGACGCGCAATTGCTCGAGGATGCGCATCGTCGCGTCCGAGGAAGGGCGGGTGGTATCGGCGGAAATCATAACAGCCGGCTTCGAGTGTGCCTTTTCCCTTGATCGTTGATCAACTACCCGCGCCTCGCGCGGCCCCGATGCCTCATAAATAAAACACGACGAGCGGAAGGATATGCCTCAGAAGTAATTCACGACGAGGGAGGAGCCGAATGCTCGCTCCTGTGGAAGACTTTATAGGGCAGGCGGGGGTTTGTC